>Ga0209475_10000285_pt1 | contig 128569 bp, 107 predicted proteins | sample tdDd471_FD_187128 | JGI IMG/M metagenome (GOLD analysis project Ga0209475, IMG submission 187128) | Marine sediment microbial communities from the Atlantic coast under amendment with organic carbon and nitrate - tdDd47.1 (SPAdes)... | ecosystem: Environmental > Aquatic > Marine > Coastal >... | reverse complement strand
AGGTTCATCAAGGCTCATAATGAACACAGTGCCAAACCCTTCAAGTGGACCAAGCCAGCTGGAAACATCATCGCTGCTGTGGGTCGGGCTAAGAATGCGTTACAGAATTAACCGCACGACCCACTAGGGTAGATCAAACAGCAGGATCTCCGCCTGATCGATACCGGTCAACTCCACCACCGGTTCGTCCGACAGGGTGATGGCGTCGCCATCACCCAGGGTTTGACCGTTAATTTCCGCCTTGCCCCTGGCGATATGCACATAGGCGGTACGTCCCGCCGCCAGCGCGTGGGATACCGATTTGCCCTGTTCCAACAGGGTGCCATAGATCAGGCCGTCCTGGTGGGTGTTGATGGAACCGCCACTACCATCCGGCGAGACCAGCAGCTGGAGAAGGTTCCGGCGCTCCGAGGGGGGGAAGTGTTTCTGGGCATACCCGGGTGTTACCCCCTTCCGGTTGGGCTGCAGCCAGATCTGCAGCAGATGCACCGGTTGCTGGTCCGAGTGGTTGAACTCGCTGTGCCGCACCCCGGTACCGGCACTCATGCGCTGAATATCGCCCGGTCGGATGAGTGAACCGTTGCCCATGCTGTCCTTATGCTCAAGCACACCGTCGAGTACATAGGTGATAATCTCCATATCCTGGTGCGGGTGGGTGGGAAATCCGCCCGCCGGGGCGATCCGGTCATCATTGATCACCCGCAGGATGGAGACCCCCATGTGGGTCGGGTCGTAATAATCGGCAAAGGAAAAGCTGTGATAGGTCTCCAGCCAGTCGTGATGCTGATAACCGCGTTCGTCTGCCGCTCTGATCTGTTTCATAGTCCAAGCCTCATGCTGATGAATAGAGTGTAGTTGTTTGGCTTCGTTCAACAAATGAATGGCATGGGTAGTGCCCGGGATGCGGGGCAGGTGAGGGCCGGTCGGGCTTTAAGTCGGCGGAATGATGTGGGATAAATGTCCAATAGATTTTTGAAGGAGGGCGCATGGGATTCACCGATTATCTGAAGTCGCTGTTTGCTGATGCCGGATCAGCTGTGGTGGAGCCGGTGGCTGCGGTAACCTATAAAGGATTCGAAATTCAGCCGGAGCCGATGTCCGAGAACGGCCAGTTCCGGGTGCAGGGCTGGATTACCCGCGCTGCTCAGACGCACCATTTTATCCGTGCCGACCTGCTGCCGAGTCACGAACTGTGTGTGGAAGAGACACTGCGCAAGGCGCGTGTACTGATAGACCAGCAGGGGAGTGACCTGTTTGGATGAAACCGGATAAAAACCCCGCAAGTAACCGGCACAGGTTGGTGGGACTGCTCTTCATCGCGGCCGGCCTGTTCCCGCTGCTGGGGTCCCTGAATATCGGCCCGCTCTCACCGGCGGATGTGAATGGCCCGGCCTGGATCGGTTTTGCTACCGGCATGGTGTTCGTGGCGGCCGGGACGGCAGTGATGCTGGGGAACAGCGTACCCGGGATCAATCTCGCCCTGATGAGTCTGGTGCTGGCCGGGATGGCGGCCATCGGTAACTGGATTGCATTCGGGGTGGGAGAGCGCACCTGTAATGGCAGTATCACCCTGCTATTTCTCTCCTCTGACCAGACCCTTGGCGGTTTGGCCTGTCGCATACCCTTCGGTATCGGTGCGCTGATGATCAACGGCATGCTGCTCTATGCCGTCATCAGCTTGTTACAAAAGATAGCGGGGGGACCGCCACGGCTGAATCGGCTGGTGAAACTGGCGGAGTGGCTGCTGTTGCTTTCCCTGGGGCCGGTCCTGATACCGTTGATTGCCGGTCTGTTGCTGGTGGTGGTCAGCGGGGCGATCTGGAAGCGCATCACCACCGGTACCTGGCCACGCAATGAGGCATTTATCCAGCGTCGACGGCTGAAACGGATGCAGGGTGGTGACTGATGGATCGGCGCGGATGTTAAATAGCGCGGCCTCAACCATTCGCCGGGTTGGCAGAGGGCCGCTGCGGCTTTCTCCCGAGTGGCTGTTGTTGTCGCTGTTGCTGATCGGTGGGATACTTTTTACAGTACATTCCCAGTGGCTGTGGCGCCTGGACCAGTTGCTGTATGACATCCAGCTGGACGCTTGGTCACGTCCGGCGCCGGATGATCTGGTCATTGTCGCCATCGACGGCGCCAGTCTGGCGACATACGGGCGCTGGCCGTGGCGACGTGCCCTGCATGCCGAGCTGATCGACCGGTTGGATGAGGCGGGAGCGCGGGCCATTTTCATGGATATCCTGTTTGTCGAACCGGATCAGCGGGACCCGGAGGGAGATGCGCGGCTGGCGCAGGCGGTGGCCGACAGCGGCCGGGTGTTTCTCCCGGTCATTATTGAGCGACAGCAGTATGGAGAGCTGAGCGAGACCCTGCCGATGCCGGCCTTGCGAACGCATGCCAAGGGGTTGGGACATGTGGATATCGACCTCGATCCGGATGGGATTGCCCGACGCGTGTTCCTCCGGGAAGGCCTGGGAACGGCCCGTTGGCCGAGCATCGGCGTGGCAATCCTGCAGGAACTGGAGCCTGTCGCGGTTGATCCATTGCCGGGCAGCCGTAATCCGTCGGATACGCCGGCCGATGTGCAGACCATTGTGCGGGACAACCACATTCTGCTGCCCTTTGCCGGATCGCCCGGCCATTTTTCCAGGATCTCCTACCAGAATGTGCTGACCGGTCGGTTCGGCACGGATGCGTTTGACAACAAGATTGTGCTGGTCGGGGCCACTGCGCCGGGACTGGGTGATCTGCTGCCGACGCCGGTGTCCGGTTACAGCCGGCCGATGTCGGGGGTGGAGATCAACGCCAATCTGATTGACGCCCTGCGACGCGGAATCACCATTGAGTCGCTGGCGCTGAACCGGCAACTGCAGCTGAACGGGGTGATCCTGTTACTGGCTTTTCTCGCATTTCCGCTGTTGAAGCCGAATGTGGTGCTGCCGGCGGTTGGCGTGGTGGCCTTATTGACCCTGGGTATAAGCGGTCTACTGCTGCATCTGTTGCATCTCTGGTACCCGCCGACGGCGATATTGATCGGTCTGCTGTTCGGCTTCCCGCTCTGGAGTTGGCGGCGCATGGTGCGGACGGTGCGCTATTTCGAGCAGGAGTTGACCCGGCTACGCGCCGAGCCGCGCGGCATCGGATTTCATCAATCGCCGACCCGGATATCCGGGGGACTCGGATTTCTGCAAATACTCCTGTCACTCGATGGCTGGATATTGCTGGATGCTGATGGTGCGGTTCTGCAGCGAAACGGTTGGCGGGCGCCACCCACCGCGCCGATGCTGTCGATTCCGCTGGAACCGCTAATCCAGCAACGGCGGGTTTGGGTTCGGATACCGCGGGGTGACGGTTACTGGCAGCTCGGTGTCGAGATGGATCGGGAGCGGCTGGCGGACGGGCAGTCGCTGCAACTGCTGACTGACTATGCCCAACAGTTTGCCATCACCTATCTGCCCGAACGCCGGGGTAATATCGAGCTGGTCGAACGACAGGTGCGGCGGGTGCAGTCGGCCATTGCCGACCTGAGGACGGTGCGTAGATTGCTGTCCGATATCCTGCGCCAGATGGTGGATGGGATGCTGGTGATTAACCTGGGCGGCGAAGTGGTCATGAATAATGCCCAGGCGGTGCACTTGCTCGGTATGTCGGATGAGGCCGACTTGGCGATGTTGGATATGCTCTCCCTGGCGGAGCAGATGGAGATCAAGAGCAGTGAAGGGCTGGCCGATGCGTTACGCCATGTACTGGTAAAGGGCGATACCGTGTCACTGGAGGGGCGGATTCCCCAGGGCAATGAATTGCTGATACAGATCTCGCCACTGACCGCCGCGGGTGGGCATTTTAATGGGGCGATTATCATCCTTTCCGACATCACCCGGCTAAAAGAGAGTGAGCGCAAACGGACACAGATGCTCAATTTTCTCTCCCATGATCTGCGCTCACCCCTCACCTCGATGATCTCCATGCTGGAGATTCAGCGGGCAGAGGTCGGCCAGATGGACCGGGCCGAGATGGTCGAACGAATCGAACGCTATGCCCATAAGGCGCTGAAACTGGCGGATGATTTTCTGCGTCTGGCGAAGGCGGAAAATGCCGATTATGACAATTTTCAGGAGATTGACCTGGTATCGGTCGTACATAATGCGCTTGATGCGGTGTTCGCCGAGGCGCAGGGAAAGACAATACGTCTGGTGCGTGACTTGCGGGTCGAACAGGCCTGGATTAAAGCCGACGGCGCACTGCTGGAGCGTGCGCTGATCAATCTGCTGGAGAATGCCCTGCGCCACAGCCCGGCCGATGCGGTTGTTGAATTGCAGTTGGAAACCGAAGATGATGAGATTCGCTGCCTGGTCAAGGATCAGGGCCCGGGTATCGCCGAGGCAGACCAGGCACGCATATTCGCCCCCTTCCAGCAGGTCCGGAAAGGGGACGGCAAGGAACAAAAAGGCACCGGGCTTGGGCTTGCCTTTGTCCAGGTGGTGGCCGCGAAACATCGTGGTCGGATCAGTGTCCAAAGTGAGATTGGTAGCGGTACTCTGTTCAGCCTCACGCTGCCGTTTACCGATGAGCCACCAGTGCAGAATGGAACAGGAGTCGGATTGGAATGATTGAAAAGATAAAGCAGTTCTTCGAGACCCACCTGGCCCCTGACTCAGACACCATGACAACGGATCCGGAGCATGCCCTCCGACTGGCGGTCACCGTGCTGTTGTTCGAGGTGGCCGAATCCGATTTCCAGCAGCAGCCAGAGGAGAAAGAAGCGCTGTTGCAGGCGGTACAGCGCTATTTCGATCTGGGGCAGGAGCAAGCCGAGGCGTTGCTGTCCATGGCCGAGTCGGAGCACGCGGACTCCACTGACTATTACGAGTTTACCCGTCTGATTAATCAACACTACACGGCTGAGCAGAAAAACCAACTGGTTGAGACACTGTGGCAGATCGCCTTTGCCGACCAGTCACTACACCGCTACGAGGAGCATGTCATACGCCGGCTGTCAGAACTGCTTTATGTACCCCATTCGGTCTTCATCGCGGCAAAGCACCGGGCCGATAATCGCTCGACATGATCACCTGTTCTTGACTCCGGAATCACGGGGCTCCATGCTGCAGAAGCCATTTAATTGGAATACTATGTAATGGTCCGCCGGCGTGATCGGCTGTACTTAATCCGTTATTTTTAGTGTGGTTACCAGGAGAGGGAAAATAATGAAAAAGGGTCTGCTTCAATCTGTGATGATGATTTCGTTGCTCGGTGCTACCTCGTCGGCAGCACTGGCTGAAGGGAGTGTTCAGGGCGCGATCGATTTCAGGGAGTCGGTCATGACCACTTATAAATGGTACATGGGCCCGATGGGGGCGATGGTCAAAGGCAAGATCCCGTTTGATGCGGCGCTATTCAAAAGCCGTGCTGAGGGTTTGGCCAATGCCTCCCGTCTGGATGTCTCCGAAGGCTTCCCGAAAGGATCCCTGGGTGAGAGTGAAGCCAAGCCGGAGATCTGGGATAACTGGGATGATTTTTTGAGTAAATACCAGAGCATGCAAGATGAGGCGGTCAAGTTGCAGCAAGTGGCGGCGACGGGCGATGAGGCGGCAATAAAAGCACAGTTTGCAAAAACCGGTGAAACCTGCGGTAGTTGCCATAAAAAATATCGTAGCAAGAAATAGTCGCATTACTCTGCGACCAGCGCACCGGGCCGCGGCCCGCGCCGGCCCGGTGCGTCCCCGGGATTTTTCCCTGACTGGACCTCCTGCCCGTTACTGATATGATCCCCGGATATTTCTCCAGAGCACAGGAGCGCTTACCGGCGTGATCAGTCAACCAGCACCACTCTTTGGCCCGTACAGTCTGGGTAAGCTCCAGCTAGATAATCGAGTTGTAATGGCCCCTCTGACCCGTAGCCGGGCGGGTGTCGGTTTTGTGCCAACCCCACTGATGGCCGAATATTATGCCCAGCGTGCTTCGGCGGGGTTGATTATCGCCGAGGCCTCGCAGATTTCGCAGCAGGGACAGGGCTATCAGGATACCCCGGGCATCTACAGCCGGGAACAGATCGGGGGCTGGCGCCTGGTGACTGATGCGGTACACGCCGCGGGTGGTCATATCTTCCTGCAGCTCTGGCATGTGGGACGGGTGTCCCACAACAGCCTGCAACCCGATGGCGGCCAGCCGGTTGCTCCCTCGGCGATCCGGGCGGACGCCCTGACCTTTGTCGATGGCGCCTTTGTTGCTGCCAGCCAGCCCCGGGCGCTGGATAGCGCCGAAATTTCCGGCATTGTGCAGGATTACCGGCAGGCCACCGCCAACGCCTTGGCAGCCGGTTTCGACGGGGTTGAGATCCATGCCGCCAATGGCTACCTGATTGACCAGTTCCTGCGCGACGGGTCGAATCATCGGGATGACCACTACGGCGGTTCGATAGAGAACCGCTGCCGTTTCCTGATGGAAGTGATGGCGGCGGTGATTGAAGAGGCAGGTGCCGGGCGGGTAGGGGTAAGACTATCCCCTGTCAGTCCGGCCAATGGGGTAAGCAATGCGGATAATTGGGCCCTGTTTGAATCGGTGTTTGATCAACTGGAGCAGCTTGCGCCAGTCTATGTTCATGTAATCGAAGGAGCCACCATGTCATCCCGGGACCATGATCCCGAGTTTGATTTTCAATGGCTGCGAGCGCGCTTCAGTGGTACTTATATTGCCAATAATGGATATACCGCTGAGCTGGCCCACGCGTTGACTGCAAAAGATTCCAAGGCGCTGGTGGCCTTTGGTCGGCCATTCATTGCCAATCCTGATCTGGTGCGGCGGCTGCAGATCAACGCTCCACTACAACGCCTGGACAAGCAGACCCTGTATGGTGGTGGTGCGGCTGGGTATACCGATTATCCTGCTTTGGCCGTGCAGACTGCCGATTAAGCAGCTAGTCGGGTTACGCCTGCGGCGAACTCGACGATTCTATTCTCGTCATATCGTCGCGTAATCCAACAGTGACGGGTGAATGGAATCAAGGGCTGTGCAAGTGGCGCGAGGACTGTTTCGCGGCCGCGAAAAAACGGCCTGGCTAGCGAGCCGCGCTGTCCCGGTCGGCCATTGCCTGGTGGTAAAGCGTGAGATAGTGTTCGGCGCTGGTGCGCCAGGAGTAGTCGCTGCCCATGGCGGTGAGCTGCAACTGCCGCCAGATGCGGGGCTCCCGGAACAGATCAAGTGCCCGGCGCAGGGTCGCCAGCAGATCAGAGGCGGTCTGTGTGGGCACGACAAAACCGTTGGCGGTTTTACTTTCAATGGTCCGGGCATCGGCGTCCACCACGGTATCCGCCAGGCCGCCGACATCCCTTACCACCGGCAGAGTGCCGTAGCGCAGGCTATAGATCTGATTCAGTCCACAAGGTTCAAATGATGATGGCATCAGGAACAGATCGCTGGCGGCCTCCAGCCGGTGCGATAGCGGTTCGTTGTAGCCGATGATCACTTTCAATTGTTCGGGGTGTCGGCTTGCCCACTCCGTGAGTTGCAACTCGTAATGAATGTCTCCGGTTCCGACAATGATCAGCTGGGCGGGCATCGCCAGTAGATCGGCCATGCCCTGCAGGATAATCTCCAGACCTTTCTGTTCAACCAGCCGGCTGATCATGCCGATCAGCGGAATCCCGGCATCCACCGGGAGGCCCAACTGTTGCTGCAGGCGGGTCTTGTTGATGCTTTTTTGCTCCAGATTTTCCCTGCCGTAAGGTGCCTGGAGATATTTGTCGTTCTGCGGATTCCATACCTGACTGTCGATTCCATTGAGTATGCCGGAAAGTCTGTCCCGGCGATGCCGCAGCAGGCCTTCAAGGCCGTAGCCGAATTTGGGTTGCAGGATTTCCCGGGCATAGGTCGGGCTGACGGTAGTGATGCGATCGGCGAAGGCCAGCCCACCCTTGATGAACGAGAGTTGGCCATAGAACTCCAGCCCGTCGGGGTGCCAGAGCCTGGCCGGCAGATTCAGATCCAGAAAGGTCTGATAATCAAACAACCCCTGATAGGCGAGATTGTGAATGGTGAACAGGGTGGCCGGCCGAGTGCTGTGCAGTTGCAGCAGCGCCGGCACCAGACCGGATTGCCAGTCGTTGCCATGCACGATGTCCGGTTGCCAGTTGAGGTTCAGTCTGTTCAGTGCAATATCGACAGCCACCAGACAGAAGATGGCAAAGCGCAGGGCATTGTCATGCCAGGGTTCGCCATTGCCGTCGATATAGGGGCCACCGGGGCGATCGAATGCCGCCGGACAATGTACCAGCCAGGTAATGACGCCGCTTTCCGGCAAGCGGGTTTCGAATAGTCGCACCTCCTGGTTGTAGTAGCTGCCGCTGGCCAGCAGGGTCGGCTGTTTTATCCAGCGCATGACCTCCGGATAAGCGGGCAAGAGTATCCGCATCTCCTGACCCAATTTCGTCAGGGCAGGCGGCAGACTGCCGGCGACATCGGCGAGGCCCCCGGTTTTTATCAGCGGAAACAGTTCGCTGGTCAGGTACAGGACGTTGTTCATGTCGTTTTTGCGAGTATCAGTCCGCCCAGGGGTGGCAGGTCAAGGCACAGGGAGGCCGGTCGGCCCATCCAGGGTGTATCGTCGGCCATCAGTACTTCACCGCTCCCGGCATTACTGCCGGCATAATAGACCGAATCAGAATTGAGCATCACCCGGTAGCTGCCGCTCGTGGGCGTGCCGATCCGATAACCCTCCCTGATGACCGGGGTAAAATTCAGTACCACCAGCAGATGCTCACCGTCCGCCGTGCGCAGATAGGAGAGGACCGACTGATCCGAATCGTGGCAGTCGATCCATTCGAATCCCGCGTGATCGAAATCGTACCGGTATAACGCCGGTTGTGTGGTGTAGAGCCGGTTCAGATCGGCAACCAATCGCCTGACTCCCTGGTGCAGGGGATATTGCAACACGTACCAGTCCAGCGCCTGGTCGCTGTTCCATTCATCACCCTGGCCGAATTCACTGCCCATGAACAGCAGTTTTTTTCCGGGATAGCTAAACTGATAGGTATAGAGCAGACGCAGATTGGCGAACCGTTGCCATTCATCCCCCGGCATTTTGTTGAGCAGGGAGCTTTTTTCGTGGACCACCTCATCGTGGGAAAACGGCAGGATAAAGTTTTCATTGAAAATGTACAGCAGTCCAAAAGTCAGCTGGTCGTGGCAGTAGCGGCGGTAGACCGGGTCCTGTTGCATGTAGTGCAGGGTGTCGTGCATCCAGCCCATGTTCCATTTCATGCTGAAACCCAACCCGCCGAGGTGGACCGGGCGGGTGACCTGTGGCCAGGCGGTCGATTCCTCCGCGATCATGAGGGCACCCGGATAGCGCTCGTGAACCACGCTGTTCAGTTCCCGGAGAAAGGCGATGGCTTCCAGGTTCTCATTACCCCCATGCGGGTTTGGTAGCCAGTCACCGGCCTGGCGTGAATAGTCGAGATAGAGCATGGAGGCGACGGCATCCACCCGCAGGCCGTCTATGTGGTATTCATCAAGCCAGAAAAGCGCGCTGGCGAGCAGAAAGTTTTTTACTTCATTGCGGCCGTAATTGTAGATCAGGGTGCCCCAGTCCCGGTGCTCGCCGCGCCGCGGGTCTTCGTGTTCATAGAGCGCGGAGCCGTCAAAGCGGGCCAGGCCGTGTTCATCCTTGGGGAAGTGTGCCGGAACCCAGTCCAGCAATACGCCGATCTCATGGGCATGGCAGTAATCGACAAAGTAGCGAAAGTCATCGGCATCACCGAAACGGCTGGTTGGCGCGAAATATCCCGTTGTCTGATAACCCCAGGAGGCATCCAGCGGGTGCTCGGTGATCGGTAGCAACTGGATATGGGTAAAGCCAGTCTCCTTGAGATAGACCACCAGCCGATGAGCCAGCTCCCGGTAGTTGAGGAAGTGGTTGTCTGCATCGCGTTGCCAGGAACCCAGATGACACTCATAGATTGAAAGCGGCTCATGCAACCACGCCTGGTCGGCTCGCGCCGCCAGCCATCCGCTGTCCTGCCAGGGGAAGGACGGTCTCCGTGTGGCGACCGAAGCCGTGCGGGGACGTAACTCCATCTGCTGTGAATAGGGGTCGGTTTTGGTCAGGATGTCCCCGGTATCGCGGTTGCGGATTTCGTATTTATACAGGCTGCCGTTTGGCAGATCGGGGATGAACAGTTCCCAGACGCCGCTAATCCCGCGCGAGCACATCGGATGACGGCGTCCATCCCAATTGTTGAAGTCGCCGATGACACTGACCCGCTCTGCGTTGGGCGCCCAGGTGGCGAACTGTATGCCGTCTATGCCATCGATGCACTTTACCTGCGCGCCGAGGATGTTGTAGATATGAAAATGTCTGCCGGCGGAAAAAAGTTGCAGGTCGTCGTCTGAGATCTGCCGGGGAAAGCTGTAAGGGTCATGGAAAAGGCTCACCTGCTGATGTGTATCCAGTCGCCGCAATCGGTAATGCCGGGGGATTGCCTGGAGATCTCCCGCATAGATAAAAAAATCGCTATCATCCAGGCGAGTCAGGGGGTGCGCCGGCTGCTCCAGGGAGAGTTCAAGCGTGTCCGGTGAGTAACACAGCAAGGGGCGGTCGGTCTGCTGTGTTTGTGTGCCCAGCACGGCACAGGGGTTGTAATGTGCCGCATTGGCAATTCGGTCAAGATCCTGCTTCACCGTAGTGAGATAGCTCAAGGACTGACGGTCCAGTGGATCGGTGGGAACTGTCATTGCGTCGCCTTCCTGTATCGGACGTTATTCACGGTTAATCCCGTAACTATAAATAATATCTATGTAGAGCAATTCTACTGCATAACTCCGCGTTTTGTCGGTGGAACGTCCTGCCCGATAAATTTGACTGGCTAATTCACAGTTTCTAACTACCTTTAGTAGGTGCGGCATACGCGTGTGGAAACAGTAAACATTACTCCGGGAATCTGCTGATTGAGTGTTCAGTGGCGCGGGGTTCGTTTGACCCGGGGCAACCGCTGCATCGGGAAAGATCTCTGCAAGGCATGGGTGTGCCGCCGATGGTAGATAATTATTACAGCCCATGAAGTGATGCCTGACACAGGGAAAGTAAGTCGATGAAGTACAGAAATTCACCCCGGTTTATCAGTTATCTGACCCGTAATGCGCTGGCCCTGATATTGGCCGGAGGGCGTGGGATACGGTTAAAGCAATTGACAAAATGGCGCGCCAAACCGGCAGTGCCGTTTGGCGGAAAGTTTCGAATTATTGATTTTTCCCTGTCAAATTGTGTCAACTCGGGGATTCGCCGCATCGGGGTGCTGACACAATATAAATCCCACTCATTGAACCTGCACATACAGCGGGGATGGGGGCATTTTCGGGGCGAGTTGCGGGAGTTCGTGGAACTGCTGCCGGCACAACAACGTATTGAGGCATCCTGGTACGCCGGTACGGCGGACTCGGTTTACCAAAATCTGGATATTATCCGTACCCACTCTCCTGATCATGTGCTGATCCTTGCCGGCGATCATATTTATAAAATGGATTATGGCACCATGCTGGCGAGGCACGTGGATTATAACGCGGATGTAACCGTGGGTTGTATTGAAGTCCCGCTGGAAAAGGCATCGGCCTTCGGCGTCATGAGCGTGGATGAGGAGATGCGCATCAACAAGTTCGTGGAAAAACCGGAGGCACCTGAGCCCATGCCCGGCAATCACCAATATGCCTTGTGCTCAATGGGTATCTATATTTTCAATACGAAATTTTTGTATGAGCAGTTGATCCGTGACGCAGATGACCCGAAATCCAGTCATGATTTTGGTAAAGATGTGCTTCCCGGGATTATCGACAAGTACCGGATCTGCGCCTATCCATTTACCGATTCCGATAATACCGTTCAGGCCTACTGGCGCGATGTGGGAACGGTTGATGCGTTCTGGGAGGCGAATCTGGAATTGACTGCCGTCACCCCGGAACTGAATCTGTATGACGATGAATGGCCGATATGGACGCTTCAGGAACAGCTGCCGCCAGCCAAGTTCATTTTCGATGAAGAAAAACGCCGGGGCATGGCAGTCGATTCCATGGTGTCCGGTGGCTGCATCATCTCGGGTGCAACGGTCAGACGTTCACTCTTGTTCTCTCATGTCAGTGTCAATGATTACTCGCAGGTGGAGTTGTCCGTGGTACTGCCGGAGGTCACGATCGGGAAACGATGTCGCATCCGTCGTGCGGTGATCGACAAGGGGTGTGATATTGCCGACGGCATGGTGATAGGAGAGAACATTGATGAGGACCGGGAAAAATATCACGTGACACCGAATGGTGTTGTCCTGGTCACCCCGGAAATGCTCGGGCAGTCGCTTCACCATGTCCGATAAAAACAGTCAGCACAAGGTACTCAATGTCATTCTCTACTGGCATATGCACCAGCCGGATTATCGTGATCAGCGAAACGGCGAGTACCAGCAGCCCTGGACCTATCTGCATACCATCAAGGACTACGTGGATATGGCGGCGCATCTGGAAAACAATCAGGAGGCCAGGGCGGTTGTTAATTTCGCCCCGATACTGCTGGAACAGATAGAAGACTATGCCCGCCAGCTGGATGACTATCTGCATCACGGCAAGGCGCTTCGCGACCCGCTGCTGGCGGCGCTGATCGACCCGGTGCTGTACCTGGATATCCATACACGGCTCAAATTAGTCAAGTCCTGCCTGCGGGCCAATAAACATCGATTGATCGAACCTTACCCGTTGTTCAAGATCCTGGCGGATATGGCGCGGAATGCCATGAAGGCTCCGGAAAAACTGGCCTATTATTCCGATCAATACTTTGTCGACCTCCTGGTCTGGTATCACCTGGCCTGGCTTGGGGAGACCGTGCGCAGGAGCGATGCCCGTGTTAAATCGTTAATGAACCGGTCCTGTAATTACACCATACATGACCGGCACCTGATCATTGAGCTGATTCATGAATTGATTCGCGGTGTTATCGGCCGCTACCGGTACCTGGCCGAGTCGGGACGAATTGAGTTGTCAACCACACCCTATGCCCACCCGATGATGCCCCTGCTGATCGACCTCAAATGTGCCGAGGATGCCCTGCCGGATACGCAGTTACCATTATCGCCGGCTTATCCCGGCGGGGAGCAGCGGTGTCGCTGGCACATGGAACAGGGTCTGGCGGTGTTTAAAAAGCATTTTGGTTTTCTGCCTGCCGGTTGTTGGCCATCGGAAGGGGGGGTCAGCGGCGACTGTGTGGAGTTGATCGCCGGGATGGGACTAAAATGGTTGGCCAGCGGAGAGACGGTCCTGAGGAACTCCCTGAACCGGTCGCACATGGACGAGCCACCTTGCATACACGATGTCTATTATTATCGGGACAGAGATATCGCCTGTTTTTTCCGCGATGACGGTCTTTCCGATCTGATCGGATTCAAGTATTCCGACTGGCACGCAGACGATGCCGTGGCCAACCTGGTGCATCATCTGGAAACCATCGCGCAGCACTGTGCCGACAAGCGTGAGCCGGTGGTCTCGATTATCATGGATGGAGAAAATGCCTGGGAGCACTACCCGGAGAATGGTTACTATTTTTTGTCCGGACTGTATGAGAAATTGAGCGGCCATGAAGGAATCAGGCTCACCACCTACAGTGAATATCTCAAGCTGGCGACGGACAACAAGGTAAAACTGGAGCAGATCGTGGCCGGTAGCTGGGTCTATGGGAACTTTTCCACCTGGATAGGTGAAAAAGGCAAAAACCGGGCATGGGATATGCTCGTTGAAGCAAAAAATACCTATGACAAAGTCGTGAGTAGCGGGACTCTGGATGAGGAGAGTTACCGCAACGCCACGTTGCAGTTGGCTACCTGCGAAAGCTCCGACTGGTTCTGGTGGCTGGGTGAGTACAATTCGGCGGAGTCCGTGGCCATGTTTGATGAACTCTTCCGCTTGCACCTGAGCAATCTTTATCAGTTGCTTGAAGTGGAATCACCCGATTATCTCACCCGGGTCTTCTCCGTGGGCACCGGCTCGCCGGCCATGGGCGGTGCGATGCGACCAGGCAGGCAGGAGTGATTGGTCAGTTGAGTCGTGAGTATCAGTCAATGAATAAATCACGTTGTGCAGGCATCCTGTTGCACCCGACCTCCCTGCCGGGCCCACTCTCCGGCGGTGATATTGGGCATGAGGCCTACCGTTTTGTTGAATTTCTGCACGCCTGCGGCATCAAGGTCTGGCAGATGCTGCCACTCTGTCCACCGCATGAGGACTTGTCTCCCTACCAGTGTTTCTCGGCGCATGCGGGGAATCCGTCCCTGATCAGTCTCGACTGGCTGGTCGATCGAGGCTGGCTGGACCTTGAGGCGATCCAGTACCCTGAAACGGATCGCCTGTACCGGTCAATCTGCCTGCGGCGTGCCTATGACAACTTTACCCAAACGTCGGATATTGAATGGAAGCATCGCCTGGAAGCGTTCAGGCTGAAGAATCAATCCTGGCTGGATGATTTTGCCCTGTTTGTCGGGCTAAAAAAAAGATACGGAATGAACCCCTGGTATCAATGGCCACCTGCGTTACGTCAGCGTGACAAAGCGGCATTGCTTCAGGCGGCACATGAACTATCGCAAGAGATCGATCTGGCGGTGTTCGAACAGTTTATATTTTTTACCCAGTGGCGTGAGATTCGTGCCTACGCGGCCCGGCACAATGTGCGGATTTTTGGCGACATGCCAATCTTTGTTTCGCATGACAGTGCAGATGTCTGGGCCAATCGTGAAAACTTCCAGGTTAACCAAGACGGCAGCATGGCTTTTGTGTCAGGTGTGCCGCCCGATGCATTTTCACCCACCGGGCAGAAGTGGGGCAATCCGCTATATGACTGGGCGTACATGCAGCGTGATGGATTCAAGTGGTGGAAAGATCGGCTGGCAACCCTGCTGCAGCTGTTTGACCTGATTCGCGTGGATCATTTTCGCGGGCTCGATGCCTGCTGGGAAATACCGGCAGAGGACGAGACGGCCGTCAACGGACACTGGTGCGATGTTCCCGGTGAGACCCTGTTGAGGGCGTTGCATGACAGTTATCCGTCCCTGCCCCTGGTTGTTGAAGATCTTGGCGTGATCACTGACCGGGTCAACGCGCTGAAAAATAGCTTCGGCCTGCCGGGAATGAAGGTGCTGCAGTTTGCTTTCGACGGGAATAGCGCCAATCCTCATCTGCCGCATCGGCACAGACATTGTGACGTGGTGTATACGGGTACGCACGACAATGACACAACGCTTGGCTGGATCAAGGATGAAGAAAAATACAATAAGGATTTCTTTTTAGCCTATAGCGGCTGTCGCAGTGATTCGGCGGAAGAGCAGATGCTGGCCATGCTGCGCATGGCATTATCATCGGTGTCGTTTCTCTGCGTGTTGCCCATGCAGGATATTCTGTTGCTCGATTCCAGCGCGCGAATGAATACACCGGGAACTGTCTGCGACAACTGGGCCTGGCGCTTTTCCTGGCAACAGGTAAACCCCGAGCGAACTGAACAAATTACCCGTTTAATAGCCTTGTACCAGAGGTGAAAGCATGTCCAACTTGAACAAGGAGTGTAATGATGAGCTGTTTGATATCGAGACTCCGGCCTCCGACAGTGATGCCATCGCCCGTGATTTTCAACGCTACCTGACGCAGCATCTCGGGCGGTTTATCGGCTGCATGCCGCTCTATCAATATGAGGCGCTGGCCCTCACCATCCGGGACCGGATTATGACCGACTGGCGGGATACCTGGCAGCGTTATGACGAGCAGGGCGTCCGGCGAGCCTATTATCTGTCGCTTGAGTTCCTGATCGGTCGTTCGCTGGGTAATCATATTCTCAATCTCGGGCTTGACCGGGAAACCGAGGAGGCGATGAACCGGTTTGCCCTAAACCTGGAAGAGGTGATGGCGGAAGAGGCGGATGCCGGACTGGGCAACGGGGGGCTCGGTCGCCTGGCCGCCTGTTTCATGGACAGTTGCGCCTGCCTGCAATTGCCGGTCATCGGCTATGGCATACGCTACCAGTACGGTATGTTCAGGCAGGAGATAGAGAACGGATTCCAGGTTGAGGAGCCGGATCACTGGCTGCGTGACGGCAACCCGTGGGAGCTGGAACGGCCCGAGTTTAAAAGCCTGATTCGTTTCGGTGGCCGGGTTGACAGCGTCACCGATAGTGAAGGAAGGAGTCGCAGCGCCTGGGTCGATACCTCAAATGTGCTGGCGATTCCCTACGATGTGCCCATATCCGGTTATCGAAACCACACCATCAATACCTTGCGCCTGTGGTCTGCCAGCGCGACCAGCGACTTTAATCTGGAGGAGTTCAATGCCGGCAGTTACTCCGAAGCGGTGGAAGCCAAGAACGATGCCGAGCATATCACCATGGTGCTGTATCCGAACGATGTGAGTGAAAATGGCAGGGAGCTGCGCCTGAAACAACAATATTTTCTCGCCTCGGCAAGCCTGCAGGATGTCCTGAGAATGTGGGAGGACAACGAGGGCCGCGATTACGGAAGTTTCAAGTCACGGAATGTATTCCATCTCAATGACACCCATCCAACGATTGCGGTCGCCGAACTGATGCGGCTACTGATGGATGAAAAGGGCCTGGCCTGGGATGAGGCGTGGGAGATCACCAGCCACTGCATGGCCTATACCAATCATACCCTGCTCCCCGAGGCGTTGGAGAAGTGGCCGGTAGCGCTGTTCGAACATCTGCTGCCGCGGTTGTTGCAGATCATCTATGAGATCAATGCCCGATTTCTCAGGATGGTCGCGATGAAATGGCCCGGGGATACGCAGCGGCAACGCCGGATGTCCATTATTGAAGAGGGCGAGGTCAGGCAGATTCGCATGGCCTACCTGGCTATTGTCGGCAGTTTTTCAGTCAATGGCGTGGCCGCCCTGCATTCCCGGTTGTTGAGCTGCGGACTGTTCAGGGACTTTTATGAGCTGTGGCCGGAGCGGTTCAACAATAAAACCAACGGGGTGACGCCACGGCGCTGGGTGGCTTATGCCAATCCCGGCATGAGTGCCCTGATCACAGAGAAGATCGGTCATGACTGGGTACAGGATTACGGGAAGATCGCCGCTCTCGGAGCCTATGCCGATGATGAAGGATTCAGGCAGTGCTGGCATGCGGTGAAGCAGGCCAACAAGCAGCGGCTGGCGGATATGGTGATGCACTATTGTCAGGTTGAGTTCGACACGGACGCGCTGTTTGATGTGCAGGTTAAACGGATACATGAATACAAGCGCCAGCTGCTGAATATGCTGCACGTGATTCACCTGTATGACCGGATAAAGCGGGGTGATATCGAACATTGGACCAATCGCTGCGTCCTGATCGGTGGTAAGGCGGCACCCGGTTACCGGATGGCCAAGAACATTATCAAGCTGGTGAATAATGTGGCAGAGGTGGTGAACAGCGACCCGCAGGTGAAGGGTCTGCTCAAACTGGCCTTTATACCCAATTACGGTGTTTCAAAAATGGAGGTGATCTGTCCCGGTACGGATCTCTCGGAACAGATATCAACCGCCGGCAAGGAGGCCTCGGGTACTGGCAATATGAAATTCATGATGAATGGCGCCGTTACCATCGGCACTTATGACGGCGCCAATATCGAGATCATGGATGCGGTGGGAGAAGACAACTTTTTCCTGTTTGGTCTGCGTGCCGAGGAAGTTGACAGGGAGCATGCCCAATACAATCCCGGCCTGCTGATCGAGCAGGATGAGGATTTGCAGCGGGTGATGCATCTGCTGCGTTGCGGCCACTTCAGCACTTTCGAATCTGCTATCTTTGACGAGTTGATCGATTCCCTGCAGAGCCCAGGAGACCCGTGGCTGACCCTGGCCGACTTCCGAAGTTATGTCGATGCCCAGGAGCAGGTGTCACGGGCCTATCAGGATCGAACTCGTTGGACAAAAATGAGTATTGCCAATACCGCCTGCAGCGGTCACTTCTCAACGGACAGAACGATCGGTGAATACAATGAGGGGATCTGGAAACTCCAGGCCAGATCCCGGGATCAACAGTCTCGGTAAATAACAACAATAAAGGAGACGCAACTGGGCTGCAACGCAAGAGGTGTCTATGTCAGATCTAACCGGGATGGCCGAGTGGTCGGTACTCAAAGATCATTATGCCGAGATTCGCCGCCAGCACATGCGTGATATGTTTCATGAGGACCCGCGACGGTTTGATCGCTTCTCCCTGCGGATCAACGATATCCTCTACGACTACTCCAAGAACCATATCACGGCGGAAACGGTCAGGCTGTTGCTGAGGTTGGCGGAGGCGGTGCAACTGACAAACTGGATTGAGCGTTTGTTCAATGGTGACCTCATCAACAACACCGAGCGCCGTGCAGTTCTGCACACTGCCCTGAGAGCCAGGGCGGGGGACGAGATCATCCTGGACGGGGTCAATGTGATCAGTGAAATCAACCATGAGCGGCTGCGGGTCAACCGGCTGGGGGAAGCGATACGGACCCGGGAGTGGCGCGGCGTGACTAATCAGCCGATAACCGATGTGGTCAATATCGGCATTGGCGGCTCACACTTGGGCCCGCTGATGGTTACCGAGGCACTCAGGCCTTATACACTGCATGATCTGGATGTGCACTTTGTATCGAACGTGGATGAAAATCACATTAACGATACGCTGGAATTTCTCAATCCAGAGACGACATTTTTCATTATCTCGTCCAAGACCTTTACCACCCAGGACACCATGGTCAATGCCGAAACCGCACGGCAATGGTACATCCACAAAGTCGGCTCCGATGCACAGATCCAGCGCCACTTCGCCGCCGTCACCTCCAATGCGCCACTGGCCGGGGAGTTCGGTATTGCCGAGGAGAATATTTTCAAGATCTGGGACTGGGTCGGCGGGCGCTATTCACTCTGGTCAGCTATCGGACTGGCCATCGTCATTGCCATCGGCTCCCGGCAGTTCGATCAGTTGCTGGATGGGGCGCATGATGTGGATATGCACTTCAGGCAGACACCGTTGGAACGGAATATCCCGGTTATCATGGCCATGCTCGGGATCTGGTATAACAACTTTTTTAACGCCCAGACCATGGCGATCCTGCCCTATGATCAGCACCTGCACTGTTTTCCCGGCTATCTGCAACAGGCGGACATGGAGAGCAATGGCAAGTGCGTGGACCGCAGCGGCAGGGCGGTGGATTACTCCACCGGACCGGTGTTGTTCGGCGAGATTGGTATTGCCGCGCAACATGCGTTTTTCCAGTTGTTGCATCAGGGCACCAAGCTGGTTCCTGCGGATATCCTGGCGCCGATCTACACCGTTCGTTGTATCCAGCGTCATCACCGGGCGCTGATGTCCAATGTGTTCGCCCAGACCGAGGCGCTGATGCGCGGCAAGACGGTCGCGGAGGCGCGACAGGAGATGCTGGAGACTGGGATGGAGTCTGCGGAGATCGAGCGGCTGTTGCCGTATCGGGTATTTCCCGGCGACCGGCCAACCAGCACCCTGTTGTTCAATACGCTGGATCCAAAAACCCTGGGTTCGCTCATCGCCCTGTATGAGCACAAGATATTTGTTCAGGGTGTCATCTGGAACATCAACTCATTTGACCAGTGGGGGGTCGAACTGGGCAAACAGCTGGCAACAACGATTCGGCAGGAGCTGGATGATGAACGGACGGTTTCCAGTCATGACTGTTCCACCAACGGCCTGATCAACTATTACAAGCGGCAGCGGCAGCGGCCGCGCAACCGACCACAGGCCTAGCGGGGTTGCGATGCGAATACTGGCCGGTGATATCGGTGGGACCCATGCGCGTCTGATCTATGTGGACGACAACTCGGATTGTCCGGTCAGGCATAGCGGCAGTTATACCTGCGCAGGCTACCCGGGACTGATGCCCGTGATTGAGGCATTTCTGTCCCACCATGCCATCGATAAGTCCTTTGATGCCGTCTGTCTCGCGGTGGCCGGGCCGGTGTTTGCAGGCGAGGCCGCGATCACCAATCTGCCCTGGGAGATTTCCGCCGACAGGCTCGCGGCCCAGTTGGGCACCAGAAACTTGTTTCTGATCAATGACCTGGTTGCCGTGGCCTGGGCCGTGCCGGGACTTCAACCGGACCGGATCATGCTGTTGCAGGCGGGGCTCGATCAACCTGCAACCCTGCGCAGGGCGGCAGTGGTGGGTGTCGGTACCGGACTGGGGGCAGCTGAGCTGGTCTGGAGCGAGGGGCATTACGCCGTTCTCAGTAGTGAGGCGGGGCATGCAGGGTTTGCCCCGGCCACGGTTGAGCAGGAGCAACTGCTGGCCTGGCTGCATCAGCGACATGACCACGTCAGTATCGAGCTGCTGCTCTCCGGTAACGGCATTCACAAACTCTACCGGTTTTTCAGGGATGTCCTGGGAGTAACCGAATCCAGCCGGGTAGCGGCGCAGATCGCGCAAGCCGATGACCCGGCAGCGCTGATCAGTCGGCGCGCACTGGCCGCTGACGATGCACTCTGTACCCGTACCCTGGCCTGTTTTGTTGAAATCCTCGGGGCGGCGGTGGGGGATATCGCCCTGCACTATTTCCCGCTCAATGCCATCTATCTGGCCGGTGGTGTTGTGGCCGGGATAGCGCCGTTGCTGCAAGACCGCCGATTTCTTCATGCATTGACCCGCAAAGGCCCTATGCGGAACCATCTGCAGAAGTTGTCGGTGACCCTGATCATGTCCGGTACGGTCGGTCTGGATGGTGCCGTTGCCTATGCCCGCCGACAGTGTGTGCGGTGAATACGCGATGGTTGGATTGCCTGGCGCAGGTGTAGGTCGAATTTGCGGTAGCGTAATCCGACAATTAATCCATGCCAGATGTGCCGGAAATGTTGTCGGGTTACGCCCTGACGGGCTAACCCGACCGAGGCTCCCACATCCAGAACATCCAATGGGTCGCCGGAATATTAGTCGGAGATCAGTTCTTCGATCGTTTTAACAACAGTTGCCGCCTCCGCATCATCTGCCGCAATCCGCTTCTGCTCGGTCAGCATCTCCTGCAGGATCTCCGACGTGGTGAGCGGATTGGCCAGCACCACCCGGAATACCGTGATAGTGTCATTGTCGTACTGTGGCCGCGAGAGTCGGGTACGGGAGACAAAGCTTTGACCAGCCGCGCGCTGACTTTTCTGGATCTGTTTGGTCAGGGTGTTGAGTTGGCGATTGATTGTGGCGCGTTGCTCAGTGGAGGCATACGACAGTGCCGCCTGCACGCCGGCCGGTACGTAGCGGTAAGTGAGCAGATTCAGTTCCGGGCGGGTGATCAGCTCAAAATCGGGGTCGGCCGCGATCATTTCGGCAAATGCGCGAGCGACATCGATCCCCTTGTCTATCAGCAGCTCATAACCTTTGCGGCCGATGATATTCAGCGCCGAGTGGACCAGCATCGCGGTACCCGGACGTGAACCCTCCAGGGTATGGCTGCCGAGATCCTTGGAGCCTTTGCGCAGGATGTACTCGGCATGATGCTCGATACTGGCCAGAGAGGCGGGATTTTTGAACAGTACCATGCCCGCGCCCATTGGCACGTAGAGCTGTTTGTGGGCGTCGATGGTCACCGAGTCGGCCCGCTCGATTCCCTTGAGCAGTGGCTTGTGGGTATTCGAAAAGAGGGTGGGGCCGCCCCAGGCGGCGTCGACATGGAAATGACACCCCTGCTGTTCAGCAATATCTGCCAGTCGGTCCAGCGGGTCGACATTGCCGGTCTCGGTGGTGCCGGCGATGCCCACCAGACTGAGGATCTTGATGCGTTGTTCCTTCAGGCGCGCGCAGGTCGCCAGTAGTTGTTCGATATCGATGCGGTTGTCCTGATCAGTCGGGATGGCGATGATTGCATCCCGGCCGATCCCCAGCAGGTCGGCCGCCTTGCCGAAGGAGTAGTGCCCCCGTTGCGAGATCAGTACCGCGACTCCCTCGCATCGATAGTGCTTGAGCGCCCGGTAAAAGCCCTCTCGGGCAATCCCGCGAAAACCTTCGGTGGCCGGAAACAGGTTGTTTCGCGCCACCCAGAGCGCGGTGATATTGGCCAGGGTACCGCCGGAACAGAAGGCGCCCAGGGCGCAGTCCCGGTCGTGCATCCAGTGCTGGTAATAGGCCTCATCGTTGCCATAGATCAGGGCGTGTAACATGCCCAGCACCTGCCGTTCCATCGGGGTAAAGGCCTTGGAGGTTTCGATTTTAACCAGATTCTGGTTCAGCGCCGTCATGATCCGCGATAGCGGTAGCATAAAGCTCGGCAGGGCCGAGGTCATGTGGCCGACAAAACCGGGGGCGGCGGTATGCACCGACTGAGCCACCAGGGTGTCGAGCAGGAAATCCGTATAGTCGGAGACGAAAGTAGGCTGTTCGGGAATCCGATGGGAAGAGAAGTCCTGTTCAATGATGGCCAGGTCCTGTTCAGTCGCCACGATCCGGTTGCGCAGAAACCCAGTCAGGTTCTGGGAGATCTCCTGATCGATTTTGCCCAGTGTGGAGTCGGGCGATTCAGGTATGGTGAAAATCCGATACAGGTTGCTCAGATTGGCGATTGCATGTTTCTGGTCACTCGATTTGCCTGGGGTCATCATCGCTTTTGGAACACTCTGCTGATTGCCAGGGGTTGAATGTAGAGCCTGATTCGGGCGCTGTCGAGTATTTTTTGCTGCTACGCATCATTAAAGTAAAATGAGGCTTGTCCGCTATCGTTATAGTGATAAAGGTGAACAAACAGATTGGTATCATTTGAAATGATTTGGCATTTTTATGCGCTGAATTCGGCATCGTGGGGAGAGCGGTCACAGGTGTTTTCGTATCCGCATCGAAGATGTCGACTCAGGGCGCGGTTGAAACCGGGGGGAACAGCATGACCGGACAGGAGCAATCCCGTATCCGGCAGGATGAGAGCCATGTCCTGATGCGTACCCTGATCGAAACTCTGCCGGACTTGGTCTGGCTGAAGGATCTCCAGGGCGTTTACCTTGTTTGCAATCAACGGGTTGAACGCCTGTTCAATGCGCCCGAATCGGAAATCGTCGGCAAGACCGATCATGATTTGGTCACGCCGGATCAGGCCGATTTTTTTCGCCAGCAGGACCGATTGGCCATTGAGTCGACTGGCCCGAGAGTCTACGAGGAGTGGGTCACCTATGCCGATGACGGTCACCAGGAACTGCTGGAAACCATCAAAACACCGATGTACGACAGCAGCGGCAGCCTGATCGGTGTGCTGGGCATAGGCCGCGATATCACGGATAGAAAAAGAGATGAAACCGAGCTTCGCCAGTTCAAAAGTCGCCTCACCGAGGTGCAGCGTCTTTCCAACAGCGGCAACTGGGAACTGGATCTGACCAGTGACACGCTCTGGTGGTCCGATGAAGTGTATCGTATTTTCGAAGTCGATGCGGCGAGCTTTCAGCCCAGCTATGCAAGCTTTGAAGCGGCTGTTCACCCGGATGACCGGGAGACGGTCGGGAAGGCCTATCATCAGTCTTTAGCACGGCGCGAACCCTATGATTTGGTACACCGATTGTTGCTGCCGGACGGTCGTGTCAAGTTTGTCCAGGAACACTGCGACACGATCTACTCAGAGGACGGCAGGCCGTTGCGTTCGCTGGGTATGATTCAGGATGTCACCACCCAAATAGAAGCCCAGCAGGCGCTCATCCGAAGCGAGCAGCGCCTGCAGGCTATTCTGGCCAATGCGCCGGCGGTGGTCTATCTGAAAGACCTGGATGGCCGCTATCTGATGATCAACAATCTGTATGAGACCCTGTTTGATCTCGATGGGCAGAGCGTGGTTGGTCAGCTTGATTCTGACCTGTTCCCCAGCGAGCAGGCCGAGGCACTTCGGGCCAATGATCTGCAGGTGCAGGAGCAGGGGTGTGCCCTGCAGGTGGAGGAGCAGGTTCCCCAGGATGATGGACTGCACACCTACATCTCCATCAAGTTTCCGGTACGGGATGCGCAAGGCGAGATTTATGGTGTCTGCGGCATCTCTACCGATATCACGAAACAAAAGCGGGCGGAGCAGCGGTTACGGCAATCGGCGGCGGTTTTTGAAAACATCTCGGAAGGGATGTTTGTTACCGATATGGATGGCCGGATTCTCGATGTCAATAGAGCCTTCAGCGAGATTACCGGATATACCCGTGAGGAGGTGCTGGGAGCGAACCCTCGACTATGGAAATCGGCGCGACACGATGCGGATTTTTATCGGGCTATGTGGCGCTCGATTACCCGGCGAGGTCAGTGGCGCGGCGAAATCTGGAATCGACGCAAGGATGGCAATGTCTACCCGGCCCGGCTGACCGTCAGCAGTATCAGTGACGACCAGGGTAGTGTGACCCACTACGTGGCCCTGTTCTCGGATATCACCAATCTCAAGCAGTCGGAGGAGCAACTGGAGCGATTGGCGCACCACGACCCGCTGACGGAGTTGCCCAACCGGCTGCTGTTCAATGCACGACTCACGCATGCGCTGGAGCAGTCCAGACGAAATAACCAGCAGCTATCACTGCTGTTTATCGATCTCGACAGATTCAAGCATATCAACGACAGCTTTGGACATGTGGTGGGGGATGAACTGTTGCGCCAGGTTGCCGGCCGCCTGACAGGCTGTATGCGTGGAGAAGATACCGTGGCGCGCATCGGCGGTGATGAATTTATTGTCCTGCTGGAAAATATTGGTCAACCGTCCCATGTGGTGGCGGCCGCGGAGAAGATTCTCGCCAACTTCGGCGCGCCTTTCCAGCTGCAGAAACGGGAAGTATTTATCTCCCCCAGTATCGGTATCAGTGTCTATCCACGGGATGGCAGCGATAGCGGCGCATTACTGCGTAACGCCGACACGGCTATGTATCGGGCCAAGGAGGGCGGGCGCAATGGTTTTGCCTTTTACACGGAAGAGATGACGTCCCAGGCGTTGCAGCGGGTGTTACTGGAGAACAATCTGCGCAAGGCCCTGGAGCGCGATGAATTGCTGCTCCACTATCAGCCGCAACTGGATATGGAGAGCGGGAAGCTGATTGGTGCGGAGGCGCTGCTACGCTGGCAACAGCCGGAGATGGGGTTGATTCCACCCGACAGATTTATCCCGCTGGCGGAGGAGAATGGTCTGATCCTGCCGATTGGTGAGTGGGTTCTCTACACTGCCTGTCGCCAGGCGAAAAGGTGGCTGGAACAGGGATTGGCGTTCGGCCGCGTGTCGGTGAATATCGCCACGCCCCAAATACAGCGGGGCGACCTGGTGCGTCTGGTGAGGCAGGTGCTGCAGGAGACCGGGCTGCCACCGCACTGCCTGGAACTGGAAGTGACCGAGAGCGTAATCATGGAGAATTTTGATCATGTGATTGCAGTTCTGGAGGGGGTGCGTGCACTGGATGTGCGATTGGCAATGGACGATTTCGGTACCGGCTACTCATCGTTGGCCAATCTCAAGCGTCTGCCGATTGAGCAGTTGAAGATTGACCAATCGTTCGTCCGGGATATACCGGATGATCCCAATGATATGGCCATCACCCGGGCAGTGATCGCACTGGGGCTCAGTCTGCAACTGGAAGTCATCGCCGAAGGGGTGGAGACTGAGTCGCAGCGGCAGTTTCTGCTGCAAGAGGGATGCCGCCTGGGGCAGGGGTATCTGTTTCAGCGCCCGGTGGCGCCGGACCTGTTTGAAGCGTGGGCCGGCTCCAATGAGCAGACGGCCTGCCCTGCAACCACAATCCGGGATAGCCTTATCGAAGGGTAGCCGGTCAACTGCACGTCAACGGCGCATCCGCTTCCTGTTGTCGGGGCGCACTGCCGGGATGGGGCAGTCCGCCATTGGGGGCGTTCAGCAACGGCTGTGGCCGGGAGTAGAGGAAGCCCTGAATAATATCCACACCGGCCCAGCGGACGAAGTCCGACTGGGTTTGATGCTCGATCCCCTCAGCCACCACCAGGCTGCCACTGGAGGCGGCCAGCTCCACCACTTCACGATAGAAGTTGGCCGCCCAGATCCGCTCCGGTACATCCCGTATCAACCCCAGGTCGAGCTTGATGATATCGAATCCATCCTCGTGCAAGCGACCGAGGTTGGAATATCCGGCGCCGAAATCGTCCATTGCCACGAGAAATCCTTGCCGGCGCAGGGTGTGTGCCCGCTCCAGTACCAGGGTGCTGTCGAGCGCATCTTCGGCCACTTCCAGCACGATGCGCTGCCGCCCGGCGGGCGGCAGCGGTTGCAGGGTGGATTCCAGTAGCGATCCAAACAACCGGTCATCTTGCAGCAGCTCACCGGCCAGATTGAACCAGAGCGATCCTCCGAGCCGCCACTTGCTGTCCAGTGCCATCACGCTCTGAATCTGCCGGGCGGTCAGTTCCAACAGACGTTGCGGTTGCATTTTCAGGAGGGGAAAGAGCACCTGGGGTGATACCGGCTGGCCCGACTCGGCACAGTGGGCCCGGGTCAGAATCTCCCGGCCATACAGCCTGTTCAGGGCGCCGGCCACCAGCCCCTGCTGGTGCCAGTTGAGTACCAGGTCTTGTTCACCCAGACGCAGTCTCATGCGCATCTCCGACCCTCGCGAAACTGCTGGTAATCCCGGTCCTCGGCCCGTAGCCGGGCTTGGATTTCATTCATCAGGTGGGTGATCGCATTCTGTTGTTCTGCGCTGAGTATCAGACTCGGGTGGCTCAGCTTCTCCCGCTGCAGGAAATCGGCGGTTGCCAGGACGGCCTGTCGCAGGCTCTCATAGCCATCGCGCAGACCCTGCAGTTTCTCTCCATCGTCGCCGGAAATCTCCCGTACTGCCGGATCGAGAAAACAGGCCTCCAACTCCAGGTGCATGAGTAGGGCGCGACTCAAACGCCTCAGACGTGCCTCGATCCGGTGCAGATGACAGAACGGATGTTTCAGCCAATGAATGATCTGTTCAATCTCTGTCTGGATATCCTGATGATGCCGCAACAGCACCCGGGACCACTCAGCCAGGTGTTCGGGGCCGGTCAGCGAGGCGGTCAGGTGCTTACAGACCAGGGGGCGTTCCATTCCAACCACCTAGCTGTTGGAGACCAGGTCAAGCAGAATCCGCTCAACAATCAGGTACTGTGACTCCATCAGGCTGATCTCTTCCCGAGCCTCTTTATGATCACCGGTGTCGGTCAGTGCCACGGCGCGTTCGGCATGCTGATGGACCCGGTCGTGCGGCTCCTCCAGGGCAATAAACAGCCGGTCCCCGCGAAACCGCTGGCGGATCTCATCCGCATAGTACCACTTGCCGATACCACACTCCCGGGAGGAGGGGATATCGGAGATTGTGTCACCGGAGGGATTGTTGACATAAGTGATAATATCGTTGCGCAGGAAGGTTTCGTCGATCATCGCCAACTCCAGCTTGGAGCGCCAGTTGGCACTCTCCAGATCGGCCTGGGTGGCGCTGATCCGCTCCAGCTGGGCACCCAGGTCATTCAGGGTGCTGACGGTGCCTTGGGCGATGCCGTCCACATTGGTTGACAATGTCCGGTTGATCTCGCCTAACTCCGTGGAGGTGGCAGCCAGCCCTTTCAGGAAACCATCGGCCTCCTTGGCCGATGCGCCGGTGGTTGATGAGAGGGTACGTACTTCGCCGGCGACAATGGTAAAGCCACGGCCATGCTCACCCGCCCGGGCTGCCTCGATGGCGGCGTTCAGGGAAAGCAGGTTGGTCTGCTCGGCGATCTTGCTGATATTGCCGACGATGGCAGAGATCTGGCGGATTTCACCAAACAGGCCCTCGAAGGTGGAGAGCTGTTGTCCCTGCAGCTGCGTCAGACCGGTCAGTTCGGTGGCCAGCTGTTCAATCCGTTCCTTGGCGCCGCGCGAAACCACGACTGCCGCCCCGATGGCAGAGCTGCTCTTGAGCAGGTTCTCATCCAGCCACTCGAAGGACTTGCGCATCCGGCGCATACGTAGCGAGAGTGACCGCAACTCCGCCTCATAGTGAGCCCTGGCTGCTCGTTCGGTATTCAGGGCCTGTTCCCGCTCCTCGGCCAGCTGCTGTTGGTCCCGGGACTGGTTGCGGGCGAATTCCAACTCGTCACGCAACAGCTCCAGTTCATCTTCCATCTGCTGTACGGGCGACAGGCTCTGTCTGGTCATGCGGGACATAAGGGGCGCGAAAATACTCATGAACCACTCCTCTTCAATTGCTCGTTGTTGGTGTGGTTATCCTAATTTAATATGCATATAAAATGCAACTTATAAATCCCGTGTGGCTGTCAACCCTGAAAACCGGTCCGGAGCCTCACTGGTATGGGGTGGCGGAATGGAGTGCCGGTAGGGACCTGCCGTCACAGTGTTCCAAAATAGTCGACCATCTGATCACGTTGTTTGGCATTAGGCAGCTGGCCCTGGCCGGCCAGCATGTTGTCCTGCATGTGTTTCACCTTGGTGGTGGCCGGTATGGCGCAGGTGACGGCGGGGTGGGAGACGGCAAATTTCAGGAAGAATTGCCCCCAGCTGGCGCAGTCGAATTCCGCCGCCCAGGCCGGGAGCGGTTTGTCCTTTACCCGGCGGAACAGGCTGCCGCGCTGAAACGGGCGATTGACAATCACTGCGATGCCCCGTTCCCGGGCGATGGGCAGCAACCGTGACTCCACTTCACGGTTCCCCAGGTTGTAAGTGAGCTGCACAAAGTCAAATGCGTGCCGCTGCAGAATATTCTGCAACGCGCTGTGATAACGCCCGTGCGAGGTGGTGATGCCGAGATAGCGGATCGCCCCATCCGCCTTCATCTGCCGCAGGGTCTCCAGGTGGGTCTCCCAGTCCACCAGGTTATGAATCTGCATCAGATCGAAGCGCTCAATACCCCACAATTGTCGAGACTCCTCCATCTGCCGGATGCCACTGTCCCGGCCATCGATCCATACCTTGGTGGCGGCAAACAGATTCCTTTCCCCGCTTATTTTGGGCAGCAGTTGGCCGATTGCCCGCTGGGCCGAACCATACATGGGAGAGGAGTCAATCATGCCACCACCGTGATCAAAAAAGGCTTGCATCACCGCCTGCAACCGGGTCAGGAGTTCGGTATCGCCGCCGGTTTCAAAGGTACGTGAGGTACCCATGCCGATTACCGGCAACAGCTCACCACTAGAGGGAATAGGCTTGCGTATGGTTTGCGGCTGTGCCGCTGCCCCACCGGGCAGGAGCAGACCGGTGGCGAGGGTGGTGGCGGCCTGGATAAACTGGCGTCGATTCAGAGTGGCTGGATGTGGCATTTTTTACACCTCTTCGGGACAGGGGGCTTCGGCCAGCTTCACCTGCTGTCGCCCCAGGGAAAATGCAATCGCGGCCCAGATCAGGGCCAGCGGTACCGCGATCATGGCGATTCCGGCGAGGCTCATGCCGAATCCGCGCATCGCGGTATAGATCCAGGCGCTCACGGCATCGCCGGTTCGATAAACCATCGTATCGATCATATTCTTTGCCTTGTACTTCTCCTCCCTGGTCAATACAACATAGAGCATTTCCCGGGCTGGACGCATGATGGCGTAATTGCCGGCACGCCGGATCACCTGTACTACCAGTAGCACCGCCAGGACCGGGGCCAGGCCGAGGAGTGTGAAACCGACGCTGAGCAGCAGTGGCACGATGGCCAGTACCATGGCCAGTCCGAACCATTTAATCAGCCGGCTGGTAAGGAACAGTTGCAGTAGCAGCGTCAGTCCATTGACAGTCAGGTCAATCGCGGCGAACACCGCGGTGCGCTGTGCTGAATCGGCAAACGCGTCCCGCACGATCTGCGCCTGCATCAGATAGAGAAAGGTGGCCAGTGTCGTGAACAGCAGCATCAACAGACAGATTCCCAGCAGGTAGGGCGAGCGCACAACCAGGGTGATACCGTCCCAGATGCCGCCGCCCAGCAATCGGTTGTCGGTTGCTGGGGTGGGTGTGCCGTGATCTGTCGGGTTGTCTGCTGACCAGTTCGCCAGCCTGGCAATGCAGACGATGGCCCAGGACAGTAGCAGCGCCGAGAGCAACAGCAGGTTTCTTGCGCCCAGGGGCTGTATCAGCAGTGTGGTCAGGGCCGGGCCGGCCAGCGCACCCACAGTGCCGCCTGCGGCAATGAAACCGAACAGGCGGTGAGCCTGATGATTATTGTAGATGTCTGTCATGAAACTCCAGAACACCGAGACCACGAATAGATTGAACACACTGGCCCAGATAAAAAAGGCGCGGGCCACATAGGGTGAAGTCCGCTGTTCATCCATCAACTGATAAAACAGCAGCATCACCAGAATGAAAAAGCTGTAAACATAAGGTAGAAAGCGGCGGCGGGGGAAACGCGAACTGACCCAACCGAACAGCGGGATCGCGGCGGCCATGGCGGCAAGCGTACCGGTGAACAGCCACTGCAGGTTTTCCACGCCACCCAGTATGCCCATTTCATCGCGCATCGGGCGGACAATGTAGTAACTGCACAGCAGGGCGAAGAAGTAGCTGAATGACCACAACAGTGCCGTCACTTCATCGGCTTCAACCTGCACTGATTTCAACAGTTGGCGGTGAATGCGTGACCGACTTCGGGACATTTTCACTCCTCGTGGGAAGGGATGAGAGGGATCAGGTGATCTGGCAGCTACGCCGTTTTTTTTAACTATAGCCTGTACTCCCGTGATGGGGCTTTTTTGTGGGTCTGGATATGTTTGGTGAAGGTGGGTACCGGTTCCCTGAGGCTGATTCGGCAGGGTGTGCAGGGCGGGTCTGCGCAGGTGACTTTTGTCTTTGAACGAATCCGCTATATTTGTAACTGGTAACGTTGAATTCTACACTGGTTTTGAATGGATTGATGTACAGTTTGTGTTGGGAGTAGGTCAATGGTTGAGATAGGAGATCTGATATCTGGCGGGTCGTCAAATCGATGGTCCAATAGCGGCAAGGATACGGAACAGCGTCCCGCACCCCCCCGGATTCTACGGGATCTGGCGGCCGAGGCCGATGTGTGTTTCAACGGCAACCGGCCGTGGGATATCCAGGTGTTCCACGCATCGGTCTACCGGCGGATTCTGATGCAGGGTTCACTGGGATTTGGGGAAGCCTTTGTCGATGGCCTGTGGAATTCACAGCGACTCGATGAAACCATCAGCCGGTTACTCTCCAGGGATGTGGAGCAACGAGTCAACCGTCGCACCCGGTTACGCTGGTTCTCGGCCCTGCTGCGGAATATCCTGTTCAATCGCCAGTCGCGCCGCCGCGCTTTCCAGGTCGGTGAACGGCATTATGATATCGGTAATGATATCTATGCCGCCATGCTTGACTCGACCATGAGCTACAGCTGTGGTTACTGGGTTCGGGCGGACAATCTGCAGCAGGCGCAACGGGCCAAGCTGGATCTGATCTGTCGCAAACTGAATCTGCGACCCGGATTGCGTCTGTTGGATATCGGCTGTGGTTGGGGCGGACTGGCCCGGCATGCCGCCGAACATTACGGCGTAACGGTTGACGGCATCACCGTCTCCCGCGAACAGTTGAATCTGGCGCGGGAGCGCTGTCGCGGCCTGCCGGTGACGCTTGAACTGATGGATTACCGGGACCTTAAAGGGTGTTACGACCGCGTAGTGTCGGTTGGTATGTTCGAACATGTCGGCCCCAAAAACTACGCGACCTATTTCGAGACGGTTAACCGCGTACTAGATGACCAGGGTATCTTCCTGCTACACACCATCGGTGAGCATACCGACAGTGCCGCCACCGATCCCTGGATCGACAAATACATCTTTCCGAATGGAAAAATCCCCTCGCCGCAACGTCTTGCAGCGGCCTTTCAACCGCACTTCGTGCTGGAGGACTGGCATAATTTTGGCGGAGATTATGATCGCACGTTGATGGCGTGGTGGACACGTTTCGATGCCGCCTGGCCGTCGTTGAAGGCGTGTTACGATATGCACTTTTACCGTATGTGGAAATACTATCTGCACAGTTGTGCCGGTTTTTTCCGCTCCCGCCAGGGTCAGCTGTGGCAGTTGGTTCTCACCAAACGCAGGCGTCCCGCAACCTATCGTTCACTGCGTTGAGGGACTCGGCAGGCCTTCATCTGGCGATGCACGACCGAGCCCATGCGGGTACTCCAGGCGTACAGGTCGCAGCTCAAGCGGCTCGTGCAATATAAAGACCTGCGTAGGAGCGGCTTCAGCCGCGAACAGGTCCCCCAAGCACACCGTCGCAGCTCAAGCAGCTCCTACGAAAAGCAGCACCGCCTCCGGCGCACAGGTCGCAGCTCAAGCGGCTCGTACAATATAAAGACCTGCGTAGGAGCGGCTTCAGCCGCGAACAGGTCCCCCAAGTGCACCGTCGCAGCTAAAGCAGCTCCTACGAAAAGCAGCACCGCCTCCGGCGTACAGGTCGCAGCTCAAGCGGCTCGTGCAATATAAAGACCTGCGTAGGAGCGGCTTCAGCCGCGAACAGGTCCCCCAAGCGCACCGTCGCAGCTAAGGCAGCTCCTACGAAAAGCAGCACCGCCTCCGGCGTACAGGTCGCAGCTCAAGCGGCTCGTGCAATATAAAGACCTGCGTAGGAGCGGCTTCAGCCGCGAACAGGTCCCCCAAGCGCACCGTCGCAGCTAAGGCAGCTCCTACGAAAAGCAGCACCGCCTCCGGCGTACAGGTCGCAGCTCAAGCGGCTCGTATGAAAAGAAGCACTGCCTCCGGAGTCTTATTGACAAGGCGATCGCAACTTCCGCTAGTCAGACAAAACATGGTTGGGCCTTAATTGGCCCTACCCGCCGTGGTCGCTTCAGGCACCTCCGTCAATTTCCCGGTTTTGCAATCATAGATATAGCCGTAGATCGGAATGTCCGATGGCACCATGGGGCTGTTCCTGATACGTTGCACATCCTCCACCACGCTCTTCGCATTGTCACTGATAGTCAGCCAGTTGATGTACTTGCCATCGGTGGTTCCGCCGCCCGCATTGCTGTCATGCCAGCCATTTGCGTCGATACTTGCGGTTTTCAGGCTGCCGGACAGTAGGTCGCCCATGATCTCATTGGTAAATGTTTCCATGCCACAGTCTGTGTGGTGAATGACAAACCACGCCCGGGTCCCAAGTAATTTATAGGAGATCACCAGAGAGCGTATGGCATCATCGCTAGCCCTGCCGCCCGCGTTACGGATGACGTGGGCATCGCCTTCGGACAACCCAGCATACTTTGCCGGGTCCAGCCGTGCATCCATACAGGTCAATATGGCGAACTGACGCGCGGGAGGCATGGGCAGTTCACCCTTGGCACCAAAGTCCGCAACATAGGCGGCATTGGCCGACATCACCTCTTTAACGATTTTACTCATTTTCCTGCTCCTTCGGTTAACCGCATCCGGTTGCGCCAGGTTCCCCAGTGATGATATTCGACACCTTGACGGCCAATCCGGGTTGTGGACTGTAATGAGCCCAACTCGATCGATTGAATTGCCGGCTCTGTTGTTTGGTAGAACCTATTTAGTGCTAGTGCTCAATAGCTACCGAGAGAATCCTGTAGGATGTGGTGGGTGAAACGAACCGGGTCGTTGTGCTCAACACTTCCGACATCCTTGTCTATCGGAATAGCGGAATAGTTATGTTTGGTTCAGGAATCAACGTCGTCAATGGCTTGGTTCCGCTCCATGACCATTGAGGGTGGCAGGTCGATACCAACAACCATCAGTATAGGATCTATTGATGCTGGGTGGTGGATGGAATTATGTGAGGAAGTGCGGGAGGAGAGCGGACGAGGGCCGGGTCGTCTGCAAGGCCTAATCCGAAAAAAATCGTGACAGGGTGTGGGGATTGGCGTCTGCCTGGCCTGCGCGAATGATCCCCACAACTCTGTCGCCAAAGATTTGGTTTAGTCGGCAGTCGTCTGTGCAGGCTGATGTCGGTCTGCCGTCGCACTCAGTTCATCCAGCCACTTCAATCCCTCTTCCCACTCACCCAGCCCGGATTGGTGATTGATGTGGCCGTAGTCGCCTAGGGTTTCGATGCGGGCGCCGAGGCGCTCGGCGAACAGTCGTCCACGTTCCAGCGCGGAGTAAGGGTCGTTGCTGCTCAGAAGCGCAATGGAGGGGAAGGGCAGCGGGCTGAGTCGCGGGTTGGAGAAGCCCCGGATGGCATCCGGGAGATCAGGACGCTGGACGTCGGGAATGGCGACCAGCAGGGCACCGATGATCTTGTCAGTGGCGTAGTCGCCGGCCCATTCGGCCACGGTGATGGTACCCAGGCTGTGAGCAATCAGAATAACCGGACCCGCGGAAGCGGTGACTGCCCGGTCCAGGGCGGCGACCCAGTCATCATGCTCGGGGAAATCCCAGCTGCCGGGCTGGGTGCGGCGGCTGTGGGGCAGTCGCTGCTGCCAGCGGGTCTGCCAGTGCTCTGCATCGGAGTTACCGTAGCCGGGGACAATAATGTGGTGGATCGGGCGGTTGGTTTTCATGATTGGGTTGGGTCACAAAGATATTCAGCGTGTGACCGAGTATAGATAGGGCGGGGAGGGTCGAAAAAGAACCGTTGGCTATGTCGCCAAGCTATTCTGTTATGACCGGTCAAGTCAGTCTTGTCCTGGGTACAAGCCTGTAACATAATATCTCCATAAGAATAATTTATTATTAATATTTTATTTTCTATTAAGGTCAGGCGGCCCTGCGGTAACCGATGAGACGTTCCTTCCACCCGGCGGAGTCGATGTAGTGACTATTCTTGTCAGTGGTACTGGTATCCGGGGCTGGAATTACACTGCACATTCAGGTTGTCCCGGGTTCTGTGTGGCAATGGGTTTTATCTGATCGTATTAAAGATTTATTCATCAATGCCCTCGGCTCAAGCCGGATGGTGGCCGGTTTGGCAGATCGGCGGGGTCATTGGCGAGAACAGTGGGTTTTGTGCAACAGGGCGCTACGAGTCCACATGGAATTAAGTACCCGATTTTCCATTATTTAAGATATAGCTTCAGGAGATAGTATGGATATGGCGACCAGAGACCTTTCAGACAAAGTGGATCTCAGTCAGTACGGCATCACCGACGTTGCTGAAATTGTGCACAACCCCTCTTATGAACTGTTGTTCGAGGAGGAGACACGCCCGGACCTTGAAGGATACGAGCGGGGCGTGGTGACTGAACTGGGTGCGGTAAACGTCAATACAGGGATCTTTACCGGCCGTTCCCCGAAAGACAAGTACATCGTCAGTGACTCCATGACCGAGGATACTCTCTGGTGGTCACATCAGGGCAAGAATGACAATAAAATGCTCTCGCAGGAGACCTGGGGGGAGTTGAAGACCCTGGTGACCAAGCAACTCTCCAACAAGCGGTTATTCGTGGTGGATGCCTTCTGCGGGGCCAATGTGAATACCCGACTTGGTGTACGCATTATTACCGAGGTGGCGTGGCAAGCGCATTTCGTGAAGAACATGTTCATCCGCCCCAGCGAGGAGGAGCTAAAGAACTTCAAACCTGATTTCGTGGTACTGAATGGAGCCAAGACAACCAATCCCAATTGGGAACGTCAGGGTCTCAACAGCGAGAACTTTGTAGCCTTCAATATGACCGAAAAGATGCAGCTGATCGGGGGTACCTGGTACGGCGGCGAGATGAAAAAAGGCATGTTCTCGGTGATGAATTTCCTGTTGCCACTACGCGGTATTGCCTCCATGCACTGTTCCGCCAATGTGGGTGAGAAGGGGGATGTGGCGATCTTCTTCGGTCTCTCCGGAACCGGCAAGACCACCCTGTCCGCCGATCCGAAACGGGCGCTGATCGGTGACGATGAACACGGCTGGGATGATGACGGCATCTTCAACTTCGAGGGTGGCTGTTATGCCAAGACCATCAACCTGAGTGAGGAGAACGAGCCGGACATCTACCACGCCATCAAGCGCGATGCCCTGCTGGAGAATGTCTCCGTTGATGAGAACGGCAAGATCGATTTCAGTGACGGCTCAAGGACCGAGAATACCCGGGTCAGTTACCCAATCTATCACATCGAGAATATTGTCAAACCGGTCTCCAAGGCGGGCCATGCCCGGAAGGTGATCTTCCTGACCGCTGATGCCTTCGGTGTGCTGCCCCCAGTCTCCAAGTTGACCCCGGACCAGACCGAGTATCACTTCCTGTCCGGATTCACCGCCAAACTGGCGGGTACCGAGCGTGGCATTACGGAACCGACCCCTACCTTCTCCGCCTGTTTTGGCGCCGCGTTCCTGAAGCTGCACCCTACCCGATACGCCAGGGAACTGGTCAAGCGCATGCAGGCGGTGGGAGCGACCGCCTACCTGGTGAATACCGGCTGGAACGGCTCTGGCAAGCGCATCTCGATCAAGGATACCCGTGTGATTATCGATGCCATTTTGGACGGCTCGATTGAGCATGCAGCGACCAAAACCATCCCGGTCTTCAATCTGCAAGTGCCGACCGAACTGCCCGGTTGTGATAGCGGCATCCTGGATCCCCGTGATACCTATGGTGAGGTGGCGGAGTGGAACCGCAAGGCACAGGATCTCGCCTATCTGTTCGCCGAAAACTTCGGTCGCTATACCGATACCGCCGAAGGCAAACGTCTGGTGGCTGCCGGTCCGCAGATCGATTGATCTCCTGTTGTCCCGGTATCGATCGGGGCAGGGAGAAACAGTAACGCCCGTCAATGACGGGCGTTACTGTTTTTAGCGCCAGTGTCTGGTATCAGGACTGGCCGTATTTCGCCTTGGCCTCGCGGCGGCGGGCATGCAGTACCGGCTCGGTGTAGCCGCTGGGTTGTTCGCAACCCTTGAACACCAGATCACAGGCCGCCTGGAAGGCGACGCCATCGAAATCCGGGGCCATGTTGCGGTAGTTCGGATCCCCGGCATTCTGCCGGTCCACCACGGCCGCCATGCGTTTCAGGGTCTCCATCACCTGCTCTTTCGAGCAGATGCCGTGGCGCAGCCAGTTGGCGATGTGCTGGCTGGAAATGCGCAGGGTGGCGCGGTCCTCCATCAGGCCGACGTCGTTGATGTCGGGCACCTTGGAGCAGCCCACGCCCTGGTCGATCCAGCGCACCACGTAACCGAGGATACCCTGGGCGTTGTTGTCCAGCTCTTGCTGGATCTCCCCGGCGCTGTAGGTTTGATCCCCCATCAGCGGAATATCCAGGATCTCATCCAGGCTGGCCATTTTACGCGTCGCCAGTTCATTCTGGCGCTCCGCCACGTTCACCTGGTGATAGTGGATGGCGTGCAGGGTGGCGGCAGTAGGCGAGGGGACCCAGGCGGTGTTGGCGCCGGCCATGGGATGGGCGATCTTGGCCTGCAGCATGTTGGCCATCTGGTCGGGGATGGGCCACATACCCTTGCCGATCTGCGCCTTGCCGCGCAGGCCGCAGCGCAGACCGTTGTCCACGTTCCAGTCTTCGTAGGCCTTGATCCAGGGGAGCTGTTTCATCGCTTCCTTGCGCGCCACCGGGCCGGCCTCCATGCTGGTGTGGATCTCATCACCGGTGCGATCCAGGAAGCCGGTGTTGATGAACACCACTCGTTCTTTGGCCGCCTGGATGCAGGCTTTCAGGTTGACCGTGGTGCGACGCTCCTCATCCATGATACCGACCTTCATGGTGTTGCGCGCCAGCCCGAGGGCGTCCTCGATGCGGCTGAACAGCTCGCAGGTGAAGGCGACCTCTTCCGGCCCGTGCATTTTCGGCTTCACGATGTAGATACTGCCGCTGCGACTGTTGCGGTATTTGCCGTTGCCCTTCAGGTCATGCAGTGCGATCAGCGCAGTCATCATGCCGTCCAGGATGCCTTCGGGGATCTCGTCGCCGTTGCGGTCGAGGATCGCCTCGTTGGTCATCAGGTGACCGACATTGCGGATGAACAGCAGGCTGCGACCCGGCAGGGTGAAGCTGCCGCCATCGGGCGTGCTATAGGTACGGTCCGGGTTCAGGTGACGGGTGATCAGCTTGTCGCCCTTCTGCATCTCGGCGCTGAGATCGCCCTTGATCAGCCCCAGCATGTTAGCGTAGACCACGGCCTTGTCTTCGGCATCCACGGCGGTGACCGAATCCTCGCAGTCCTGGATGGTGGTGATGGCCGCTTCCAGGATCAGATCCTTGATGCCGGCGGCATCCTCGATGCCGATCATGGAGTGGCGATCGATCTGAATCTCGATATGCAGGCCGTTGTTTTTTAGCAGGATGGCACTGGGGGCCTCGGCATCGCCGTTGAACCCCACCAGCTTTTCCGGCTGGGCCAGCCCGGTGCGGCTGTCATCACTCAGGGTCACCGACAGTTTTCCGGTAATGATCTGGTATTCAGTGGCGTCCTTGTGGCTGCCGTCGGCCAACGGCACCGCCTGGTCCAGCAGATTGCGCGCGGCCTCGATTACCTTGGCGCCGCGGGCCGGGTTGTAGCTGGCGGTGATAGCCAGGTCGCCGCTCTGCTCGATCGCGTCGGTGCCGTAGAGGGCGTCGTACAGGCTGCCCCAGCGGGCGTTGGTGGCATTCAGGGCGTAACGGGCGTTGTTGATCGGCACCACCAGCTGTGGGCCGGCCATTTTGGCGATTTCGGGATCGACATTTTCGGTCTCGATGGTGAAGTCTTCCACCTCAGGGAGCAGGTAGCCGATCTCGATCAGAAACGCCTTGTAGGCGGCAGCATCCAGCGGTTGGCCGGCATGCTGCTGATGCCATTGGTCGATCCGGGCCTGCAGTGCATCACGCCTGGCCAACAGGGCACGGTTTTTCGGGGTCAGGTCGTTAACAATCTTCTCCAGTTCACTCCAGAAAGTTGCGCTGCTGACACCGCTTTCCGGTGCGATCTTGTTCTCTACTAACTCTTTGATCACGTTGGCGATTTGCAGGCCGCCGATCTGTGTGCGTGCTGTCATGTAATGCCCTTGTTGCAGTTAATCAATACGGATGCCGTCACTCATGCCCGCAGTGCGGAGTGTCCACTCGGTATTTTGTAAACAAATTCGCCGGATTAGGAGATAACGGTAAATAATCAGTCTATCAAAATCGTGTATGGAATGTACCCCATGAAAACAGGGAATTATTTTCAGTTACTCTCCGGCGCCAGCCGGGCCAGTGGGCGTTCGTTGATCGGCAGATGGATAATGGCCGCCAGCAGTCCCAGCACCACGCCGGCCCACCACACCGCGTTGTAGGTACCGGTGGTGTCATACAACCGTCCTCCCAGCCAGACACCGAGAAAACTGCCCACCTGATGACTGAAGAAAACAATGCCGAACAGCGTGGCCATGTAACGCACGCCGAATACCTGGGCCACGATACCGGAGGTGAGGGGTACGGTGGAGAGCCAGAGTATCCCCATGGCGGCGGCGAACAAATAGATGGTCAGGGCGGTTTTTGGCGCCAGCAGCATGGCGGTGATGACAATCGCCCGGCTGACGTAGATGAACGCGAGCCCGCCTTTCTTGCTCCAGCGGGTGCCGACAGCACCGGAGAGAAAGGAACCGGCGATATTGAACAGGCCGATGAGGGCCAGCGCATAGGCGCCCACCTCCGGCGCCAGCCCCAGATCCTTCACGTAGGAGGGGAAGTGGACCGTGATGAAGGCGACATGAAAGCCGCAGACGAAGAAGCCGGTGGTGAGCAACACGAACCCGCGGTGTCCCGCCGCCTCCCGCAGTGCCTCGCCGAGCGACTGATCGAACGCCGGTTCACCCTGATGAGTATGGCTGTCGGGCAGTGCCAGGGCCAGTGGAATAATCAACAACGCCGTGGCGGCCAGGATCAGCAGGGCCGACTGCCAGCCAAAGGCGGCAATGAACTGCTGGCCGAGCGGGGAGAAGACCACCTGTCCCAATGATCCGGCGGCGGTGCCGAGTCCCAGCACCAGGGTGCGCCGTTCCGGCCCCACCACCTTGGCCATGGCGGCCAGGGCGATGGAGAAGGCAGAGAAGGCGATACCGAGCCCGGTCAGCACGCCACCAAACAGATGCAGCCCCATAGTGCTGCCGGTGGTGGCCATGCCCCAGACGCCGAAGCCGTAGAGCAGGGCGCCGAAGGAGAGCACTCTCATCGGGCCGTAGCGGTCGGCCATCGCCCCGGCCACCGGCACCCCGATGCCCCAGAGCAGGTTCTGGATCGCCATGGCGATGGCAAAGGTCTCCCGGCTCCAGCCGTGGGTCAGGGTCATTGGCTCCAGAAACAGACCGAATACCGAGCGGATGCCGAAGCCGATCATGGCGATCAGGCAGCCGGCGACGATGACCAGTAGCGGTGTGCGCCAGCTGTGCGTATTCGGGCCTGGAGTGAGATCGCGCATGGTGGATGCCTTTCGGGATCGACGGATTCGACATAGTACATGATCCAGTCGGAATAAATAACAGAGCCCGGCGAGGGTTAATTTCATCTGCAACTGAAAATGCCAGCGTCGGATCAGGCGTCAGTAATACGCAGCTGTGGCGCTCAGTAGATTGTCATTTTGGCGACTGTTCTGGCCAAGCAAATGGGTTATGATTCGGCAAGTCAAGTTGCTGGGGTAGCGGTAAAACAATCATGTCGGCGGAAAGTGCTCTGGCTTTTTTTGTGGCCATCTTCATCTTCTCCATCACCCCGGGCCCGGGGGTGTTTGCCATTCTGGCACGCGCCATGACCGAAGGCGCTGCCGCCTGCGTCACCCTGTCACTGGGGATGGCGATCAGCGACATCATCTACCTGGTATTTGCCTGCTATGGTCTGGCGGCCATCGCCGAACACTGGGGCGGGCTGTTTACTGTGATACGCATACTGGGTGCGGCCTATCTGCTCTATCTCGGTTGGCAGATGTGGCGTGCCCGCCCCACTCTGGCAACGGAAGCCGCAACCCTGAAATCGAGCGATCAGCTCAAGAGTTTCATCCAGGGCTTTCTGATCTCCGCCTCCAACCCCAAGGTGATCCTGTTCTATATCGCTTTTCTACCGACCTTCATGGATCTGTCCGTGTTGACCACGCAGGACATTGTGCTCGCTTCGGTGATCACCCTGGTGGGGTTGATGCTGGGCCTGATGCTGATCGCGATCTCCGCCTCCTGGGCGCGTAAAAAGTTTCGTTCCGAGCGCGCCATGCGTGGCCTCAACCGGGTGGCCGGTTCCATCATGATGGCGGCCGGCGCCTATATCGGTCTGCGTCACTGATCCACTCTTCCGTCAACCAATCTCCATTCTAAACCGGAGCTTGCTGCATGCCTGATCGCAAGACCCATCTTGATCCACTGGCGATGGCCATTCTGTTGGTACTCTGCGCCAGTTGGGGACTGCAGCAAGTGGCGGTCAAGCTGGCCGGTGTCGGTGTATCGCCGTTTTTTCAGGCCGGTATCCGTTCGTTGGGTGCAACGGTGCTGCTGCTGGCCTGGATGTGGCTGCGCCGTATCCCGATTCTGCAACGGGACGGCTCCGCCGGGTGGGGTGTGCTGGCCGGACTGTTGTTTGGCGGCGAGTTTCTGCTGATCTTCTGGGGACTGGAGTTTACCAACGCCTCGCGGGCCGTGATTTTTCTCTATCTCTCACCCTTTGTCGTGGCGATTGGCGCCCACTATTTTGTAGACGGTGAGCGGCTGCGCTGGGTTCAGGTGATCGGCCTGATGGGGGCCTTTGCCGGAATCCTGCTGGCCTTTGGTGAATCGTTCACCTTTCCATCAAGGGAGATGCTGATCGGTGACAGCATGCTGGTGGCGGCCGCGATCCTCTGGGGCTCGACCACCGTGGTGATCAAGGCTTCGGTGCTGCGCAGTCTGGCGCCGAGTAAGGTTCTGCTCTATCAACTCGGTGTCTCCGCCATCCTGCTGTTGGGTGCCGCCTGGGTCGTGGATGAGCCGGGTATTACCCAAATGACTCCGTTGATTCTGGGCAGCCTGCTGTTCCAGGCAGTCTGGGTTGCCTTTGTCACCTATCTGGCCTGGTTCTGGTTGGTCAGGCACTATCCGGCCGGACGCCTTTCCGCCTTCACCTTTCTGACACCCCTGTTCGGCGTGCTGGCGGGGCACTGGATACTGGATGAACCGCTCTCCCTGGTGTTGCTGGTGGCGCTGCTGTTTGTCGGACTGGGGATCTATCTGGTGAACCGGCCGGAGCCCGGCAGGACAGAATTACCAGCGGGAGTTGAGGAAAAGCTCTAGTCGCGATTGTGTAAGGTTCGCGCTCCGTGCGCATCTCCACAACGATGCGCTGTGATTGCCATCTGTTCAAAGTTGATTTCGAAGCCCCAGCTTCTGCGGATGAGGCTGCAGATAGACCTGGCGGGAGATGTAAGGATCGGGATGCAGCCGGAAATAGTGCCGGAACAGGGTGATTGGCACCACCAGCGGTATCTCGCCCTGCCGGTAGCGCTCAATGCTCTCCCCCAGTTCCTGCTTGTCATGAGTGTCGATGTTGCGCTTCAGGTAACCCATGATGTGTTGCAGTACATTGGTGTGACCCTTGCGGTTGACCGGCCGCTGTAGCGCGCTCATCAGCTCGCTGAAGTAGTCCTGGCTGATACGCCTCAGTGCATTTTTCGGTACATTCGACAACAACCGCCCCATGCGTTTGTAAGCCGCCTGGGAGTGGGCCATCACCAGGTATTTATGCCGGGCATGGAAGTCGATCAGCCGGGCCGGCGTCAGCCCTTCGTCGGTGAGCTGCTGCCAGTGGTGATAGACGAATACCCGGTTGATGAAATTCTCCCGCAACACCGGGTCGTTGAGGCGGCCTTCATCCTCCACCGGCAGGTTAGGCAGATGGCTCATCAGCGTGTGGGCAAAGATGCCGGAACCCTGACGCTGGGCACTACCGCCCTGTTCCGGATACACCTTGACCCGTTTCATGCCGCAGCTGGGTGAGTCCTTCTTCAGTATGTAGCCGCTGATGCCGTCCAGGTTGGCGAGCGCTTTTGTTGAGTATGTCCGGAGCTGACGAGTCACATCCACGTCCGGATTGTCCACGCCGACGGCACGGGGATTGTCCGGGTCGCCCACCAGTCGGATGGGGGGGCGGGGCGTTGGCATGCCGCTGCCCATCTCCGGGCAGACCGGAATAAATCGCATGTATTTTGAGAGCTCACCGGTGACGAAACGGTCCCGTTTGTGGCCGCCGTCATAGCGTACATTCTCCCCCAGCAGGCAACTGCTGATGCCGATGGTGACCGGGCTGAAAGGTTTATCTGTCATGAAGGGGCGGGTTGCTCCTCTGCGTTGATGGGCACATGACGCCTGGTCCATTGTTGGCCGAATCTCCGCTCATTTTATATCACGGCCCGCGGATGATCTCCTCCAGCGCTTTTGGCAAGGTTTCGTATTGGAAATGGAATCCCGCCTCGGGTAAACGTTCCGAGACCAGGTGTTGTCCCGAGGCGATGGCTTCCGCGCCTTTGCCAAAGCGTAGCTTCAGCACAAACAGGGGCACCGGGAACAGGGCGGGACGGTGCAGTTGTTGGCCCAGTGCGCGGGCAAACCGGAGATTGGTGGTGGAGTCGGGAGCGCTGAGGTGGTAGATGCCGGTCATCTCCGGATGCGACAGGGCAAAGCCGTAGGCCCGAATCAGATCATTGATGTGTATCCAGGAGAACGGCTGGCTGCCGTCGCCGATCGGGCCACCCAGGCCCAGGCGGAAGGGCAGCAACAGCTGTTTCATCATGCCGCCATCCCGACCCAGTACCAGGCTCAGGCGGAAGATCAGGGTGCGCACCCCCAGCGTTTCCGCCTGTTGCGCTGCCTGCTCCCAGTCGCGGGTGAGACGGCCGAAAAAACCGCCGGCATTGGGCGGGTCCGATTCGCTATAGCGGCCCGCGCTGTCGAAGGCGCCGAGGGCTGAGGTGGAGATGAACAGTGTCGGCCGTTGCTCCATCCGGGTCATCGCATCCACCAGCGCACGGGTGGTCAGTACCCGGCTGTCATACAGCGCCTGGATATATTTTTCGGTCCAGCGGCGACTGATATTTTCCCCCGCCAGATTGATCACTGCATCGCAGCCGTGCAGCTGTTCCGCCAATCGGGCCGGATCTGCCCGCAGGTCCGTGCGATCCAGTTTGACCAACTGATGGTCCTCGTCTTTGAGCGCGCGGCAGAGGTGACTGCCGACAAAGCCGGTTGCTCCGGTGATGGCGATTTGCATGACGGTTCCTGATGACCCAGTGATCTCTGTCAGTCTGCCTTAAGCATAGCTCAGCCCAAACGGCTTGGTCGCGGTCGGAACGACACTGGTAATAGCCATGGCAAAATCCATTTTATTAATTGGCCGCAGGCGCGTATAAGACACCTTTTATCAGAACGCGCGAAAGTGCCCCGAACCATGCTCACACACTCCGTCACTCTTTATTTCGCGGCCGTTTTCATCTGGGGCTCCACCTGGTATGCCATCAAATTTCAGCTGGGCACGGTTCCGCCCGAGCTTTCGGTCGCCTACCGTTTTGCCCTGGCGGCAACGATGCTCTTCGCCTGGTGTTGGCTGCGCGGCCTGCCGGTCCGCTTTGACCGGCACGAACATCTCTGGATGGCACTGCAGGGCTTTATGCTGTTCTGCCTCAATTATCTGATCTTCTACTGGGCCACGGCCGAACTGACCAGCGGTCTGATTGCGGTAATCTTCTCCACCATCGTGCTGATGAATATCGTCAATAGCGCGCTGTTCTTCCGCAAGCCCGTGGACGCCTCGATGGTGGTTGGCGCCCTCGTCGGACTGCTGGGTATCACCCTCGTGTTCTGGCCCGAGGTCGCCAATCTGCAGCAGAACAGTGGCGCCCTGAAGGGACTGGTTTTGAGTCTGCTGGGAACCTTCATCGCCTCGCTGGGCAACATGATCTCAGCCAGGAACCAGGGCCGGCGGCTGCCGGTGATCCAAAGCAACGCCTTCGGCATGGCCTATGGGGCGCTGATCCTGCTGCTGTATGCCGCGTTCCAGGGGATGGATTTCGTCTATGATCTGTCACTCTCCTATAATCTGTCGTTGCTCTACCTGGCCCTGTTTGGTTCAGTGCTTGCCTTCGGCAGTTATCTGACCCTGCTGGGGCGGATTGGACCGGAAAAGGCCGCCTATGCCACGGTGCTGTTCCCCCTGGTGGCGCTGGGTATCTCTACCCTGTTCGAAAACTATCACTGGAGTCTGACGGCGGCCGGCGGCGTGGCCCTGGTGTTGGCGGGGAATGTGCTGATCATTATGCCGAAACGGTTGCTGCTGCGCCTCGTGAGGAGGGGGGCAGTTGTGCTGGAAGAGAATCTGTAGGATGTGCTGAGTGAAGCGAATCGCGCCGATCGTGACTGATGCCTTGCTACGTTCAGTATATTCGATAATCCTCTGTTTACAGGCTATTAACGGATCGCCGAATAGTTAAGCCAGCAGCAGTTTCACCGCCATGGCGATGGTTGCGAGGATGATTGCGGGTCGCACCAGCGCCGCGCCACGGCGGATCACCATGCTGGAGCCCAGGCGTGCGCCGATAATCTGTCCCAACGCCATGACGATGGCGGCACTCCAGATCACCTGACCACTCCACAGAAAAATCACCAGCGACGTAGTGTTGGTCATCAGCACCAGCGGCTTGGTGTTGGCGGTGGCGCGGCGCATGTTGTAACCCAGCAGGCTGGTGAATGCGAAGGCGAAAAAAGAGCCGATGCCGGGGCCGAAAAATCCACCGTAGAAACCGATGCCGCCACCCACTGTCCAGTTGAACTTGCCCTGGCTGATCCTGGGGTGTGAATCGTGATCATCCACCCGGGGTGAGAACCAGAAGTAGAGGGCGATGCCGATCAGTAGGAAGGGAATAAGCCGTTGCAGAAAATCGGCGCTCATGTTCTGCACTGCAAAGGTGCCGACCGCCGCTCCCACACCGGCGCACAGCAGGGCCGGATAGAGTCGGGAAAAATCGATATGTCCCTTACGAAAATAGTTGATGGTGGAGGAGAGGGTGCCGAACACACTCTGGAATTTGTTGGTGGCCAGGGCGTTGATCGGTGGAATGCCGATGGAAAGCAGCACCGGCAGGGCGATCAGGCCGCCGGCACCGGCGATTGAGCTGACGAATCCGGCGCTGAATCCGACCAGGGCCAGCAGTGCCAGCAGTTGTAATGAGAGTTCGATGATGCTGTCCCCGAATGGCAAGTGGCTGCGAATGCTTCCGGATGATTTTATAGGATCTGGTGATTGAAGCGAACCGTATCGATTGCGGGGGATATTAGCCGCGAATGAACGCAAATACACGCAAAAATGATAGTGGCAGCAATCCGCTCCCCACTTGATCGGAATGCACCCATACCTGGAGACGTTTGGTACCATCCAAATCAGCGGATAGGATGTTTATGAAACAACATTATTCGTGTTGATTCGGCTTGGAGGATCGGAGTGTCGAGAGACTCCATATTTCGGATCAAGCCCCGGCGCTGGAATTGCATTGAATCGTAGGAGCGGCTTTAGCCGCGAAGAGCCTTCCAACAACGCACAGGTCGCAGCTAAAGCAGCTCCTACAACCGAGCGTGTTATCGTTTGCGGATAAATCTGCTCTTGCAAAAAACGTCGCTCCGCATGCACCAGGTAGCTGGCAGGGCCAATGAGTGCTTCAGCTTGATGACAGAGCCAGGACTACTCTTTTTTCTGCCCGGTAATCATCCACAGCATCTGCAGCAGCAGTGTATTGTCAAGCCGTGACTGCTGGCAGGTTTCGAGTTGCTTGTCTTCCTGGCAGATTTTGTCGAACAGCAGGGTGGATTGCCCATCATACTCGACAAACAACTGTCGGCTGCGGTCGACCACGTAGGCGACGGCGGCTGAAACATCACGCTTGCTGAGTTCTTCAAGGCCCCCTTTTGGTGGCATCTTTCCATGTCCGTCAATGGCGTGACTGATCAGCGTTGGCAGTGGAGTCTTCAGGCGATCTTCCCAATCATTCACCGATCCCAGTTGTGGGGCGCCGGAGTCGGGTTCACCGTGACATTTGATGCACTGCCCGGTGAATACCACACGCCCCAGGCCGAGATTGTACTGTTGGGGTTCGGTTTTCTCCGGCCCCGAAGCGCCAGCCGCCGCGCTGCCGACGATCAGTGTCCAGAACAGGGTGAACAGCAGTTGTCGTGTAAGACCTGACTGATGCATTGTGTTTGACTCCATGGTCGAAAAGGAGTTTTCGACTGACGCAACCGGACCGTTTCAGCCGTCTGTTTAATGTTACAACCAACTATAGTTCGCCACCTTGATTCAGGTCGTTATAACCGGCACCGATGGGCATGGGCTACTGTCTGTACAGGGGTTCCGTGGGTGCCTGCCGATAGGGGTATCAATCAACCAGTCCGGCGGCCTGAATATCGGCATGATAGGAAGAGCGTACAAAAGGTCCACTCGCCACATGGGAGAAACCGAGGGATTCGCCATAGGCTTTCAATTGATCGAACTCGGCCGGGGTCACATAGCGACTAACCGGCAGATGGTGCGGACTGGGTTGCAGGTACTGGCCCAGGGTGAGCAGTTCACAGCCGTGCAGACGCAGATCCTGCATCACTTGGCTGATCTCCATCACGGTTTCCCCCAGTCCCAGCATCAGGCCCGATTTGGTCGGTACTTCGGGATTGCGTTGCTTGAACTGTTTCAGCAGTTCCAGCGACCAGGCGTAATCAGCACCGGGCCGCACCGACTTGTACTGTCTCGGTACCGTTTCCAGGTTGTGGTTGAATACATCCGGCGGGCAGTCGGTTAGCGTTGCCAGGGCCGGTTTCATGCGGCCGCGAAAATCGGGGGTGAGGATCTCCACCTTGATTCCCGGGTTGGCTGCCCGCACTGCTTCAATGCAGTCGGCGTAGTGCCCGGCGCCGCCGTCGGCGAGATCGTCCCGGTCCACCGAGGTGATCACGACGTAGCGCAAGCCCATTTTACTCACTGCTTTGGCCAGACGCGTCGGTTCATCCTCATCAAGGACCAGCGGTCGCCCATGGGCGACATCGCAAAACGGGCAGCGGCGGGTGCAGATGTCGCCCATGATCATGAAGGTGGCGGTACCGTGATGAAAACACTCCGCCAGGTTGGGGCAGGCCGCCTCCTGGCAGACTGTGTGCAGACCGGTCTCCGCCACCAGCGCCTCCACCCGGCGCCGCTGCGCCGGGTTGGGGAGCTTGATGCGCAGCCACTCCGGTTTCGGCAAAGGCGTGGCCGCAGGCACCACCTTGATCGGGATGCGTGCCACCTTATCGGCATCGCGCAACTTCTCGCCCGCCACCACTTTGCGTTTTGCACTGGAGTCTGTCATTTGGCCGGCCTTTTTCGTTACTTTTTGCGTTTCGGGATGAACAGGTCGGTGATGGTCCCCTCGAACGCCTCCGCCGCCATCGCCACCGTTTCCGACAGGGTCGGATGCGGATGTACAGTCAGACCGATATCGGAGGCATCACAGCCCATCTCGATGGCCAGGCACACCTCGGCGATCAGGTCTCCGGCGTTGGGTCCGACAATACCGGCACCGATCACCTGGCCGCTCTCTTCGTCAAAGATCATCTTGGTCAGCCCTTCATCCCGTCCCAGGGAGAGGGAGCGGCCGCTGGCCGCCCAGGGGAAGGCCCCCTTGCCGAACTTGATTCCTTCCGCCTTGACCTCCGCCTCGGTTTTGCCCACCCAGGCGATCTCGGGGTCGGTGTATGCCACCGAGGGGATGACCCAGGCGTCAAAGAAGGTACTGAGTCCAGCGCATACCTCGGCCGCCACCTTACCCTCGTGTACCGCCTTGTGCGCCAGCATCGGCTGGCCCACCACATCACCGATGGCGAAGATGTGCGGCACATTGGTGCGTTGCTGCTTGTCCACGTGAATAAAACCGTGGTCATCCACCGCCACGCCGGCTCGCTGCGCCTCGATCTTATGGCCGTTGGGTGAACGGCCCACCGCCACTAGGATCGCGTCATAGAGCTGGGGTTCAAGGGCCTTGGCACCCTCGAAGGTGACGCGCAGCCCCTCTTTCAGGGCCTCCACCCGGGTGACGCGGGTCTGGGTGAGTATCGCCTCGTACTGCTTCTCCAGCTTTTTGTGCAGCGGCTTGACGATGTCCTTGTCGGCACCGGTGATCAGGCTGTCAAGCATCTCCACGACGGTGATTTTACTGCCCAGGGCGTGATAGACGGTGGCCATCTCCAGGCCGATGATGCCGCCGCCGATCACCAGCATACGCTTGGGAATCTCTCTCAGCGCCAGGGCACCGGTGGAGTCGATGATGCGCGGATCGTCCGGCAGGAACGGCAGTTTCACCGGTGCCGAACCGGCGGCGATGATGCACTGGGTGAAACCGACCGTGGTGCTGTTGCCCTCTGCATCGGTCACTTCGATATTGCTCTGGTCAATGAACTCGCCGTAGCCGTTCACCACCTGCACCTTGCGCTGTTTGGCCAGTCCCATCAGGCCACCGGTGAGGCGGGAAACCACACCGTTCTTCCAGTCGCGCAGGGCATCCAGGTCCACTTCCGGTTCAATGAACTTGAGACCGTGTTTGCGAAAATCGCGCGACTCCTCCAGCACCTTGGCGGCATGCAGCAACGCCTTGGAGGGGATGCAACCTACATTCAGACAGACCCCGCCCAGGCTATTGTAGCGTTCGATCAGGATCACCTTCTTACCCAGATCAGCGGCGCGGAAGGCGGCGGTATAGCCACCGGGCCCGGCGCCCAACACGACCACGTCGGCCTGGATATCGGCGTTGCCGATATAGGCACTCGGTTCACTGCCGGCGGCAATTTTTGGTGCAGCCGGGGATGGACTCTTGGCGCTGGATGCCGCCTGGGTGCCGGCCCCACCGGGGCTGGCCACCTCCAGCGTGAGGATCAGATCGCCCTGGGAGACCTGTTCGCCTACCTTGATATGAACCGAATGAACCGTACCGCTGCTTGGGGAGGGAACCTCCATGGAGGCCTTGTCGCTCTCCAGGGTGACTACCGGTGTTTCCACGTTGAGTTTATCACCGGGCGCCACCAGTACCTCGATCACATCCACATCCTGAAAATCGCCAATATCAGGTACATATACATCTTGCATTACAGTCTTGCCGGCGTCGCCCGGTGCCGCGCCGCTATTGCCGGTTCCGCCCTGCACCAGGGGTTGCGGCTCCTGCGCCGCCACTTTCGGTTCGACCGCCTTGTCCAGGCTGATGATCAGGCTTCCCTTGGATACCTTGTCGCCCAGCTTGACGAAGATCTCCTGTACCGTGCCCGAGAGCGGTGAAGGGATCTCCATGGAAGCCTTGTCGCTCTCCAGGGTAATCAGGGGGTCGTCAATATTGATTGCATCACCCACCGACACCAGGATCTCGATAATTTCCACATCTTCGAACTCCCCGATGTCGGGGACATGAATCTGTTCAATGTTGCTCATGGTTTTATTCCGTTTATTTTGGTGTTGGGGATGTTCAGAGCAGCAACCGCCGCACGTCGTTCATCAGGATACCGAGGTGGCGCACGAAGTGCGCGGCCTGGGCACCGTCGATGACTCGATGGTCGTAGGAGAGTGACATCGGCTGCATCAGGCGCGGTATGAACTCGCTACCGTTCCAGACCGGCTTCATCTGCGAACGGGTGAGACCGAGAATGGCCACTTCTGGAGCATTGACGATCGGGGTAAAGGCGGTTCCGCCGATGCCACCGAGGCTGGAAATGGTGAAGGTGGCGCCCTGCATATCGCCCGGTTTCAGCTTCTTGTCCCGTGCCTTGGCGCTCATCTCCATCAATTCGGCAGAGATATCGAAGATGCTTTTCTGATCCACATCGCGGATCACCGGCACCACCAGTCCGTTGGGGGTGTCGACCGCGACGCCGATGTGGATGTACTTCTTCAGGATCAGGTTTTCGCCGCTGCCATCCAGGGATGAGTTGAAGGTGGGGTAGGCCTTGAGGCTCACGGCACAGGCCTTCATGAAGAAGCTGAGCAGGGTGACCCGCACGCCCTGCTTCTCGGCATCGGCTTTTAGCGATTTACGGAATGCATCTACCTCCGTGATATCGGTCTCGTCGTGGTGGGTAACGTGGGGCACGTTCAGCCAGGCGCGACTCAGGTTGATGCCGGTGAGTCGCTTGATCTTGCTCAGCGGCTGGAACTCCACCTCGCCGAATTTGGAGAAGTCCTGCTCGGGAATGGCGGGGATACCGGCACCGGCTGGCGCCGTCGCGGCTGATTTCGGCGCTTCAAATTGTCCACTGGCCAGGGCCTGCAGAACACGCTGACCTGCATTGGCGAGATCCTCCTGAGTGATGCGGCCCTTGCGGCCGGTACCCTGCAGGGTATTCAGATCAATGCCCTTTTCCCGGGCGATACGCCGTACCGAAGGGCTGGCATGGGTACGCTCGAATGAGACACTGCGCAGATCGACGGCTGGCTCGGTGACAGGAGCGGCACTGGCGGGTGTCGGTGGGGCGGCAACCGGAGCCGGAGTGGGTGTTGCTGCGGCGGCCGGTTGCGCGGACTTGGGTGCGGCTGCCGCAGCGGCGTCTGCCACCTCCAGCAGCAGAATCAGGCTGCCCTCGGAGAGCTTGTCGCCCAGGGCCACCTTGATCTCCTTGACCACGCCGGCATCGGAAGAGGGGACTTCCATGGAGGCCTTATCGCTCTCCAGGGTGATCAGGGGATCATCGACGGCGATAGTGTCACCGGGGGCGACCAGGATCTCGATCAGTTCAACTTCGCTGAAGTCACCGATGTCCGGTACAACAATTTCTTTTATAGTCACGTCTGTTTCTCCTTATTCTGTGCGCGGCTTAAACGGTTACCGGATTGGGCTTGTCGGCATCGATGCCGTATTGCTTGATTGCCTGGGTCACCAGTTTCACCGGGATGGTGCCCTCATCGGCCAGTGCCTTAAGGGCAGTGATGGCGACATGGTGACGATCCACCTCGAAGTGGTGACGTAGCGCTTCGCGGCTGTCGGAACGACCAAATCCATCGGTGCCCAGGGCATGGTAGCGGGCCGGTACGAACGGCCGGATCTGCTCGGCAAAGGTCTTTATATAGTCACTGGCGGCAATCACCGGACCCTCTCGCTCCTTCAGGCAGGTCTCCACATGGCTGATCCGTGCAGTCTGTTCCGGATGCAGTCGGTTCCAGCGTTCCACGTCCTGGCCATCACGGCACAGTTCATTGAAGCTGGTGGCGCTCCAGATGTCGGCGGAGATATTGAAATCGTTCTTCAGCAGTTCCGCGCCGGCGATGACCTCGTTAAGGATGGTGCCGCAACCCAGTAGCTGCACCCGCGGACTCTTCTTCTTGCCCTTCTTCTCCGCCTCGCTGCTGCGCAGGTGATAAAGTCCCTTGAGGATGCCTTCCTCGGCGCCTTCCGGCATGTCGGGATGGCTGTAGTTCTCGTTCATGGTGGTCAGGTAGTAGAAGACGTTCTCCTGCTCCTGGAACATGCGCCGCATGCCCTCATGGACGATTACGGCCACCTCGTAGTGGTAGGTGGGGTCGTAAGAGATGCAGTTGGGAATAAAACTGGCAAACAGCTGGCTGTGGCCATCCTGGTGCTGTAACCCTTCGCCGTTCAGTGTAGTGCGGCCGGCGGTACCGCCGATCAGGAAGCCGCGCGCCTGCAGATCGCCGGCCGCCCAGGCCAGATCGCCGATACGCTGGAAACCGAACATGGAGTAATAGATATAGAACGGGATCATGGTAACGCCGTGGCTGCTATAGGCGCTGGAGGCGGCAATCCATGATGACATGGCGCCAGCCTCGTTAATGCCTTCCTGCAGCAACTGGCCTTGCTTGTCCTCGCGGTAGGGCATGATGTCGCCGGAATCCATCGGCGTATAAAGTTGTCCCTCCGGGGCATAGATACCCATCTGGCGGAACATCCCCTCCATCCCGAAGGTGCGCGCCTCATCCGGCACGATCGGCACCAGGCGTGGGCCGATCTCCTTGTTGCGGGAGATGGCTACCATGGTCCGTACCAGCGCCATGGTGGTGGACATGGTGCGTGTGCCAGTCCCTTTCAGCAGCAGATCGAACATGGAGAGATCAGGGATGGTCAGGATGTCACCCTGGGTGCGCCGCTCCGGCAGATAACCGCCCAATTGCTGGCGATGGCTGTGCAGGTAACGCATTTCCGGGCTATCATCGGCCGGCTTCAGGAAGTTGGCTTCCAGGACATCCTCTTCCGAGATATCGAGGTCGAGGCGGGCACGAAACTTCTTCAGCTGATCATTACCCAGTTTTTTCTGCTGGTGGGAGATGTTCTGGCCTTCACCGGCCTCGCCCATGCCATAGCCCTTGACCGTCTTGGCCAGGATCAGGGTCGGCTGACCGACTGTCTTGGCGGCCTCGGAGTAGGCGGCAAACACCTTCTGTGGGTCATGGCCGCCACGGATCAGGTCGTGGTAGATCTGGTCGTCGGTCATGTGCTCCACCATCTTTTTCAGTTCGGGATACTTGCCGAAGAAATATTCCCGCACATAGGCGCCGTCCTTCGCCTTGAAGCTTTGGTACTCGCCGTCCACGCACTCCTCCATGCGCTTGCGCAGCAGCCCGTTGTGATCCTGTGCCAGCAGTTTGTCCCAGGCGGCACCCCAGATTACCTTGATGACGTTCCAACCGGTGCCGCGGAAGTTGCCCTCAAGCTCCTGGATAATCTTGCCGTTGCCACGTACCGGGCCGTCCAGGCGCTGCAGATTACAGTTGATGACGAAGATCAGATTATCCAGTTTTTCCCGTACCGCCAGTGCGATGGCGCCCTGCGACTCTGGCTCGTCCATCTCGCCGTCGCCCAGGAAGACCCACACCTTGCGGTTCGACTTCGGGATCAGACCGCGATTCTCCAGGTACTTCATGAAGCGTGCCTGGTAAATCGCCATGATCGGACCCAGCCCCATGGAGACGGTGGGGAACTGCCAGAAATTCTTCATCAGCCAGGGATGGGGATAAGAGGGGAGCCCCTTGCCGGCCGTTTCAAAACGGTAGCTATCGAGCTGCTCTTCACTGATGCGTCCCTCCAGGAAAGCGCGAGCATAGATGCCCGGTGCCGCATGGCCCTGGAAGTAGATCAGGTCGCCGCCGTGGACATCACTGGCGGCGCGCCAGAAGTGGTTGAAGCCGGTCTCGTAAAGCACGGCCGAGGACTGGAAGCTGGCGATATGACCACCCGGAGCGGCCGGTTTACGGTTGGCCCGCACGACCATGGCCATGGCGTTCCAGCGAATAATGTCGCGCAATCTGGCCTCAACGGCCGGATCTCCCGGCAGGTTCGGTTCGCGGCTGGCAGGAATTGAGTTCAGATAGGGAGTTCTGGAGCAGTCCGGCGGTTCGACGCCCGCCACCGTGGCCTTGTCGATAGTCCGCTTAATCAGGAACTTCGCACGCTCCGTGCCTTCCCGTTCCAGCACTACATCGATTGCTTCCATCCACTCCAGGGTTTCCTGGGGATCCACATCCCGGTATTCGCTTGAACGATTGCTCATTTGATCTCTTCCTCGACTGGTTCAGTGCTCTGTTTGAATTATTGGGGGTTTGTGTTGTTAGTAATATCAATGGTCAGACCATTACAAGGTAAGTAAAATAATATGTCAAATAATTTTATGATATGTATAACAACTATTTAGGAAGTGACGGAAGTAATGGAATTTAATATTTAAAAAACAAATATTTATTATTACTTCGTTATTCTCATGTTTTTTTGCTAAAACAATGGTCAGACAAATAATTGGTTGTATATAATGCGGATGTTGTCTCTGTGCTGTATTGGAGGTAACTCGCGTTCTGCATGGATGCAGGACGATTTTCAATACCTACAGATACCAACTGTAGACCATTGGAAATAGAGGGATCGGCAGTGTGTAGTGGCCGATCCCGTGGAGATGGCGCCCCAGGGAGGGGCGTTTCTGATCGCCAATTCACGGGAGAAGTACCATGCAGTTACAACCCATCAAACCGGCCAGGGTCTCGGATTCCATTGTCGAGCAACTGAAGACCCAGATTATCAAAGGAGTGTTAAAGCCCGGTGACAAACTACCGGCGGAGCGGGAGCTGGTTGAACAGCTCAAGGTCTCCCGCCCCTCGGTGCGCGAGGCGTTGCTGAAATTGGAGGCCCAGGGATTGATCTATAGTCGTCAGGGCGAGGGGACCTTTGTGTTGGATGCCCTCGGTGCCACAATTACCAATCCGCTGGCCAATCTGCTGAAAGATAACCCGGAGGCGCTCTCCGATGTGATGGAGTGCCGGCACGGTCTGGAGGAGTTGGCGGCCAGCTATGCCGCGGCCCGGGCGACGCAAATAGACCGGGCCATTATTCGTGAGCGTTTCCAGGCGCTTCAGGCGGCCCATGAGCGGCGTGACCTGGAGCTGGAGGCGCAGGCGGATGCTGCCTTCCATATGGCGATCGCCGACGCCTCCCACAATGTGGCATTGATTCATCTCACCCAGAGCCTGTTTGATCTGCTCGGTGACATGGTGCTGCACAACTGGGAGAAGATTTACACCATGGAGGAGAGCTATCAGGCGATCCATGCCCAGCATGGGGAGATCTATCAGGCAATCTTCTCTGGCGACTCCACCCAGGCGCGGCATGCGGCCCATGAGCATCTGGCCTACATCGGAAAATGCCTGCGGGGGGCAGGCGCCTAACGGCAACTCTCCAGTTGCGTGATCAGTCGCTCCAGTGGCTTGAGCGCCGCTGGGTAGTTGAATGCCCGTAACTGCTGAACCAGCAGCGTGATGGTTTCGGGATGATTGGAGTTGTCGATTTCCCGTTCGAGCGTATCAACGGTGCTGTTCTCTACCAGATCGTGTTGACTTATCTGCTCCCGCAGTTGTCGCAAAATCGGTAACAGATCGACAACGGTATGGTTGACAGATGCCCTGTCTTGCAGGGCGTCTGTCGCGGCCAACTGTTCCGAGAGGATGCTGATGCGGCTGATAACCCGGTCCAGTTCAGTCTCCAGTTCCTGATAGTTGGTGATCAGCTGCTCGGTTTCACCCCCGGCAAGGGCGGACTCCATGGCGGCGCAGCGATGGTAAAGCCCCATCGTGGCCATATTGCCGGCGACACCCTTGAGCCGGTGCAGGGACTGAGCCAGACACTGCCAGTCCTGGCTTTCCAAGGAGTGTCTGATCTGCATCAGGTCAGACTGGAAGCTGTCTTCAGCCTGTAATAACAAACGGAGTACCCGTGCCTGATCTCCCTCGAATCGGCCCAACAGGGTGGCCAGATCGATAGTCGGCAGGGTATGTGATGGCGGTTGTGCACCGATACCGGGCATTTCTGCGTTACTGTCGGTGAGTAGCAGGGATTGGCTCAGCGCCGTGATCAGATCGTCACGGTTTATCGGCTTGGTCAGGTATAAATCCATGCCGGCTGCCAGGCACCGTTCGCGATCGCCGGTCATGGCGTTGGCAGTCATGGCAATGACCGGTATCGATTTCAATAGTGGATGTTTACGTATTCGGCGTGTTGTTTCAAAGCCGTCCATCACCGGCATCTGAATATCCATCATGACCGCATCGAACGTCTCGATACCCTGTTTCTCAAGTATTTTCAGTGCCTCCCTGCCGTTGTCCGCCAGGGAGACCGAGACATGCAACTGCTCCAGTAATTCGGTGACTACCTGTTGATTCAAGGCCGTATCCTCGGCAAGCAGTATGTGCATGCCGGTTAGCTGGTCAATCTCCTCCTGCTGTGATGAACGGCGTTTCAGGTGCATATACGGCAGATCCGGGTTGAGGATTTTCAACAGAGTTGCTTCCAACTTGTCCTGGGTCAGCGGTTTTTGTAATACGTTCTCGAATACTTCCCGCCGCTCATCTTCAAAGCTGTACAGCAGCAGAATGTGACATTTTTTTGTTGCCTCATCGCAATGGATGGTTTCTTTCAGTAGGTTGTCTGAATCGCCAATGGCGGATGTGTCGACGACCAGGATATCCGTGTCCTTAAACGTATCCCGCTCCGAAAGCTCATCCTCAAATTGCGCGATGCTGTTGCAGTGGTGTGTGGAGCAGCCGAACTCTTTGAGGTACCTGAGTACGGTCTCGCTGACGAACGGATCGTCGGAGAGCAGGGTGACCTGTTTCTTGGCTAATGCTGAAGGGCTTCTCTCCGGGGCGTCCGGACACGGCTCAAGGCGTCCGAAAGAGGCATAGAAGCTGAAGCAACTGCCTTCTCCGGGTTGTGATGTAACGCTGATTTCACCGCCCATTTTTTTTACCAGGCGCTGGCAGATGCTGAGTCCCAGGCCACTGCCGCCGTAGCGGCGGGTGGTTGAAGCATCCGCTTGAGTAAAGGGTCGAAACAGTCGCTCTACCTGGTCCGGCGGGATCCCCGGTCCGGTATCCTCAACAGCAAACTGCAATACCAGTTGTTTCTGGTCACGATTTTGTATGTCGACACGCAACAGCACCTGTCCCTGTCGGGTAAATTTTACTGCGTTGTTGATCAGATTGGTCAGTACCTGTTTAACGCGCAGGCTGTCGCCGATAATCTGATCATCGATGTCGGGCGAAACGTCATACACCAACTTCAAGCGTTTTTGCGCGACCGCCGGAATCATCAGGTCGGCAATCTCTTCCAGCACCTGATTCAGGTTAAAGGGGCTCTCTTCAAACTTTAACTCGCCGGCTTCAATTTTCGAGAAATCGAGAATGTCGTTAATAATGACCAGCAGTGAATTCGCGGCCGCGCTTATGGTGTTGAGGTAGAGTTGTTGCTTCTGGGTGAGCGGGGTCGATTGCAGCAACTGACACATGCCGAGTACACCATTCAACGGTGTGCGAATTTCATGTGACATATTGGCCAGAAATTCACCTTTCGCCTGATTGGCCGTTTCCGCCAACTCTTTTGAGTGACGCAGATCATGGGTCTGTCGGTCGACGCGTTGTTCCAGGTTGGAGATCAGATCGTTCAGTGTGTTGGCCATGCTGTTGATGCCCGACTGAACCTCACCCAGTTCATTTTTCGCCGGCTGGGTAATGCGGGTGTCGAGTCGACCTTGCTCGATCAGTTTCAGTGCTTCCAGTGTTCGCTTGATCTGCTTGTAAAACCGCTGATAGAAAATCAGAAAAAGCAGGCTGACGCCGACCAGTGGAATCACCGTCAACAGCAGGGCGAGAGCCGCAAAAATATTGCGCTGAATCAGCATTTCCGCCTGGGTGATGGTCAATATCACTGTCCAGTTCCATGCCGATCTGGTGAACACTGCAAACAAGGCGTCGCCATTGGAGCGGTAGCTGAGACTACCCGTTCCTTGATTTGATATGATCTCATTGATCAGGTCGGCGGGAGGTGGTGGGTGGCTGTTGGTGTCTGATATCAGCAAGATGCTGGCATTGTCATCCAGGATAATCAGGCCGCCCGTTTCTCCAAAACGGTAGCGCTGCAGTTCGGCAATCAGGTGCTCTTTTTCGGCCTTGAGGTAGTCTTCCTGCGAGAATATGCCAGTGGGTTTCAGTCTGTTCACGCTTGCTTTGATGGCGTTGTCGATGTTGGTGATTTCTCTTGTGAAACTGTTTTCATACAGATTGAAAACAATCCGGTTAATAATCCAGTAGCCGCCGGTCGCGACCGGTAACATCAGCATCAGTACCATGCCAAGAGTGAACAGGATAAATTTCAATCTGATACTCATACAATACTCAGAGCCCCGGTGTGATGCATGAATCAATTAGTGAGATGATAATGGACAGCGGTCAGTTTCGGGCGTGCAACAGGGTGGTTAATTGTATAGTTGATTGTCAAATAATTTGCCGTGAATCGCATCATACTAGACGCTCTCCGAATCTGTCTGAAAGTCTGTCTCATTATTGAATACTTTCCCCCGGAGGCAGTTTCGACCGGCATTTTTCGCGGCATAGAGCATCTTGTCGGCCAGCTGTACGAGGGTTTGTGGCGTGCTTCGGGAGCTGGGTGTGTTCGTGGTTACCCCGAGACTGATGCTGATATAGGGGTGGGTACTGATACCATGGGCATGGGGAATAAGCAGTTTTGCAACCTGGACACGAATCTCTTCGGCCAGATTCAGGGCCACGCTGTGTTCCGTTTCGGGAAGCACCGCGATGAACTCTTCACCGCCGTAGCGGAAGATGCTGTCGGCCGGTCGCTTTAGCGGTATCGGCAGTGCTTGTGCGACCCGCCTCAGGCAACGGTCGCCCGCCAGATGTCCGTAATGATCATTAAACTGTTTGAAGTGATCAATATCGAGAATGATGATGGATATGGGTTCTTGTGACCGCCGACAGCGTGCCCACTCGCGTTTGAGTATCTGCTCAAAGCGCCGGCGATTGGGTAAGTTGGTCAGGGCGTCGATCAGCGCCAGCTTTTCCAGCAGATCGCTATTGTGTTTCAGCTGAATATGGGTTCGAACGCGTGCTCTTACAATGGGTGTTCGAAACGGTTTGGTGATGTAGTCGACGGCGCCCAGTTCGAGTCCGCGGGTCTCGTCTTCCATCTCGGTTTTGGTGGAGATGAAAATGATGGGTATTTTACGTGTCCCGTCGCCGGCCTTGAGACGGCGGCAGACCTCATATCCATCCATGTTTGGCATGACGATATCCAGCAGTATCAGGTCGGGTCGTTGATTGTAGGCTGCCTCTATGCCGGATTCGCCACTGTTTGCCACCTTGATGTTGTATTCGGATTTAAGCACCTGTGCCAGGTGCTCAATATTGATTGGACTGTCATCAATAATCAGAACAGTCTTTTCCTTGCGTACTTCTGTCTGCATATTGGGTGGCAACCTTTGAATTTGGACGATTGATATCCCATTCCTCCCATCTGACAGAATAGTAAAAATATGTGGCAGCTGACGGGAATCGATCAAATAGGAATTAATCTGTCTATCGGGTGGCGTGTTGAAATTGCAGCCTCAGGTAACTTGAGGGTTCTGCGGTGATTGCCCCCCGCGTAGCGGGTTTAACGGTCGCACAGGCGAGGCTCGCGGGTCACCCGAAGTGGAACCGAAGTGAAATCCGGGTGTCTTTTCATGGGAGGAGGAACGGCCTAGAATGACCTGCTTGGCGCCTTGTGGCACACTGCCCGGATTGTGGATCATCCATTGTCATGGGCCGCCGCAAACCGTTGTAGTGCCACACATAAAATAATAGCTATCTGTCGAGTATGATGATGCGCAAGCTTTTGCCGCTGCTTTTACTGGCCCTGTTCATTGGCGTCACGCAGTTGATCTCCCATTTCAAACCGGTTGCGGCAATACGTGATAAGCCCCCCACACCTGTTATTAGCGTCGAGACTGAGCAACTGATGCCGCGCGACTATACCCTGGTGATCAACTCCTTTGGCCGGGTACAACCGCGCACCGAGGGCGAACTGGTGGCCCAGGTGTCGGGGCAGATTATGGACATCAGCCCCAACTTTCGTGATGGAGGTTTTTTCGAGGCGGGGGAGACCCTGATTACCATCGATCCACGTGACTACAAGATTCAGGTGGATATCGCTGCGGCTGAGTTGGCCAATGCCCGGGTAAACCTTGAGGAGCAGCAGGCGCTGGCCGACCAGGCCAGAAAGGATCGGGCAATCCTGAACAAGCAGGGGCAAGCCTCTGATTACGCCCTGCGCAAACCGCAGCTGGCGGCGGCCCGCTCCCAGATCGATGCTGCCCGGGCGAAGCTGGCACAGGCCCAACTGGCGGTTGAGCGTACCGAGATTAAGGCACCCTATGCCGGCCGGATTCTCTCCCGCAGTGTGGACCGTGGCGTAGTAGTGTCTGGAAACCAGGCGCTGGCGAGGATCTACGCGACCGATCGGGTGGAGGTGCGGTTGCCACTGAAAAACAGTGAGCTGGGTTATGTGGAACTGCCGGAAAATTATCGTAATGAACGCCCTGATCAGAATCATCTGCCGTCGGTCACTATTATTAATAGCCTGGGTACCACCCGGGAGCAGTGGCCTGCCTCCCTGGTACGCACTGCCGGCGCCATTGATGAGCAGAGTCAGCAGCTCTATGTGACTGCCCAGATCGACAACCCCTATGTAGAGGATGAGGATGGGCGGCGGCCTTTGAAGATCGGGCAGTATGTCACTGCACGGATTCAGGGGCGTACCCTGGCGGATGCCATTGTCATCCCCAACTCAGCCATCTATCAGGGCAGCTATGTCTATCTGTTTGATCAGGGGCTGCTACAGCGTACGGAGATAGAGGTGGCCTGGCAGAACAGCCGCGAGTCGCTAATCGGTAGCGGCCTGAAACCGGGTGATCACCTGGTGCTGACGCCACTGGGGCAAGTGAGCAGCGGTACACCGGTTAAAACCATGGCGGGTGATAAGGCGGAGAACGCCAAGCGAACTGCCGAGCGGGCTGATCAATTGAACGGGCGGCCGTCCAATGCCGCCGCAGTTAACTAGGTCCTGCCCATGATCGCCTGGTTTGCACGTAACCATGTAGCGGCCAATCTGCTGATGGCTAGCCTGCTGATTTTGGGGCTGTCATCGCTTTATTTCCGTATCCCGCTCGAAGTGTTTCCGACCCTGGAGGCGCAGCAGGTCAATGTGGAGATCAGCCTGCCTGGCGCCACCCCGGAGGATGCGGAGCAGGGTATCGCCATCCTGGTGGAGGAAGCGGTACAGGATCTGGAAGGAATCAAGGAGATCACCAGTCGCTCGGCCGAGGGTACCGCCAGCATCGGTCTGGAAATCGACACCGGTTATGATCCTCGGGAGATGCTGGCCGATATTAAAAGCCGGGTTGACGCGATCAACAATCTGCCGGTGGCGGCAGAGAAACCGGTGGTCAGTCTGGCCACCTGGCGGCGGGAGGTGATTACCGTCGCGATAGCCGGTCACTACCCGGAGCGGGAGATCCGCGGATTGGCCGAGCAGGTGCGCGATGACCTGCTGCGTATTCCGGGACTTACCCAGGTGGACCTGGATTCGGTGCGCGCTTACGAAATTGCGATTGAGATGTCCGAGGATAGCCTGCGCCAGTACGGTATCAGTCTGCGGGAGGTGGCACAGGCGATCTCCAACAGCGCGCTGGACCTGTCGGCCGGAAACATCAAGGCTGACGCCGGTGAGATCCTAATCCGTTCCAAGGGGCAGGCCTACCGGCGCGATCAATTCGACAACATTATCGTGCTGACCCATCCGGACGGCAGCATTGTCCGGGTGAAGGACCTGGCCCGGGTCAATGACGGGTTTGAGGAGTCGCCACTGCGCAGCCGCTTCAACGGCAAGATGGCCGGGTTTGTGGATGTGTTCCGGGTCGGGGATCAGAGCGCCATAGAGGTGGCGGACAAGGTGAAAGCTTACGTGGCTGGGCGTCAGGCCGCGCTGCCCCAGGGGGTTGAAATGACCACTTGGCGTGACCGTTCCCGCATTGTGAAGAAGCGTCTGCAGACCCTGACCAACAACGCCGTTCAGGGTGGCGCCCTGGTGCTGTTGCTGTTGACCCTGTTCCTGCGGCCGTCCATCGCCTTCTGGGTGTTTATCGGCGTGCCGGTCAGCTTTATGGGGGCCTTCGTGGCCATGCCGTTTTTTGGTATCAGCCTGAACGTGTTCAGCCTGTTCGCCTTCCTGCTGGTGCTGGGTATCGTGGTGGATGATGCCATTGTCACCGGCGAGAACGTCTATACCCATCTGCGCCACGCCGAGAATGGACTGGAGGCGGCCATACGCGGTACCCGCGAGGTGGCGGTGCCGGTCACCTTTGGCATTCTCACCACCATCGCCGCGTTTATGCCGCTGGCCTTTATCGAGGGTCGCCGGGGTCTGCTGTTTGCTCAGATCCCTATCGTGGTGATCCCGATCTTTCTGTTTTCGCTGATCGAGTCCAAGTTTGTCCTGCCGGCCCACCTCAAACATATCAAGCTGCGATCGGAGCGCCATCAGCCGGGGCTGTTGGAACGTTTCCAGCAGGGTTTTGCCGACGGTTTTGAACGGGCGATCCTGCGTTATTACCGGCCCGTGTTGAAAACCGCCCTGGATCACCGCTGGACCACCCTGGTGCTGTTTGGCGGCGTTCTGTTGATCATGGTGACCCTGGCGACCACCGGCTGGACCCGTTTCACCTTCTGGCCGCGAGTGCAGAGCGAACTGGCGCGTGCTTCCCTGACCATGCCCACCGGCACACCGTTTGAAGTGACCGATCGCTACATCCAGAAGATCACCGATGCGGCCTTCAGCCTGAAACAGAAATACCGCGATGGAGAGGGAGTCGATCTGGTGCTGGATATCCAGTCCACCACCGGCGCCAGTGGGTCACGCGGTTCCGGTTCCCACACCGGGTTGGTGATGTTCGAAATCGTCGCCCCGGAAGATCGTATCTCCCGGGTCACCAGTATCGAACTGGTGCGGGAGTGGCGCAAGATGATCGGAGTGATCCCCGGTGCCGAAAGCCTCACCTTTCGGGCCGAGATCGGCCGTATCTCCGACCCGATCGAGGTCCAGTTATCCGGACTCGATTTCGCCACGCTCTCGGAAGTGGCGGACAAGGTGAAGGAGCGGCTGGCGCTCTATCCGGCGGTGTTCGATATCAGCGATACCCTGTCGGACGGCAAGCAGGAGTTGCAGATCGAGTTGAAAGATGAGGCCCACGCCCTGGGGCTGACCCGCTCGGATGTGCTTAACCAGATTCGCAACGCGTTCTACGGTTTTCAGGTGCAGCGGATACAGCGTGGCCGGGACGATATCCGGGTGATGGTGCGTTATCCCGAATCCGAGCGTAAATCGGTCGCCAGTCTGGAGGATCTGCGCATAACCAGTGCCAACGGGTTGAGTGTGCCGCTGGGCCAGGTGGTCAACCTGAAACCGGGCAAGAGTCCCACGTCGATCATTCGAATCAATCGCTATCGAACCGTTACGGTAGCCGCCGATATCAACAAGGCAACGGCCAACATGACCATACTGCAAGGGGAGCTGAGCGACTTCATCGACAAACTGTTGCTGCAGTATCCCGGCGTCAGCTACAGCTTCGAGGGTGAGATGAAGGAGCAGCAGGAGTCCTTCGGCTCCATGGGCATCGGCCTGGGGATTATGCTGTTTGTGATTTACGGCCTGCTGGCGATTCCCTTTAAATCCTATCTGCAGCCCCTGGTCGTCATGTCGATTATTCCGTTCGGTGCCATCGGTGCACTGGGCGGTCACTGGATCATGGGCATGGATCTCACCATGCTCAGTCTCCTGGGAATGATGGCCCTGGTAGGTGTGGTGGTGAACGACAGTCTCGTGTTGGTGGATTTCATCAATCAGCACAAGCGATCCAGCAATCTTCAGGAGGCGATTCTGAATGCCGGCGTGGCGCGTTTCCGGCCGGTCATGCTCACCTCCCTGACCACTTTTATCGGCCTGATGCCGCTGCTGTTCGAGCAGTCCACCCAGGCGCAGTTCCTGATCCCGATGGCGGTTTCACTCGGATTTGGCATCCTGTTTGCCACCTTTATCACGCTGTTACTGGTGCCGGTGAACTATCTGTTGATGGAGCGGGGCATGGCCGGTTGGCAGCGGTTGATGGAGCGATGAGGATACTGCATACCGCCGACTGGCATATCGGCCGCCAGTTGCACAATCTTTCCCTGCTGGAAGACCAGCGCCATGTGTTGCAACAGATTACCGACCTGATCGGGGCCCGCCAAGTGGATGTGGTGCTGGTGGCCGGTGACGTCTACGACCGCTCGGTACCGCCGGCCGGTGCCGTGGCGCTGCTGGATGAGGTGCTGAATCGCATCTGCCTGGAACTCGGGGTGCCGGTGATCATGATCGCCGGCAACCATGATGGCCCGGAACGGCTGGCGTTTGGCGCCCGACACCTGACCCGCGCCGGGCTGCACATTGTCAGTCATCTGACGCCCGAGCCGCAACCGATCCTGCTTGGCAAGCCGGGCGATGAAGTGGCCTTCTACGCCCTTCCCTATGCCGACCCGGCCAGTGTTCGGCAGCTGTTCGATAACGAAGTCTCCAGTCATGATGAGGCGATGGCGTTCCTTACCCGCCAGATTCTTGAACATAATGCCGGACGCTGCCCCTGTGTGTTGTTGAGTCACTGTTTCCTGGCGGGTGGCGAGGTCTCGGAATCGGAGCGGCCATTGGCCATTGGCGGTGCCGAGTGGGTCTCTCCAGGCCATTTTCAAGCGTTTGATTATGTTGCCCTGGGTCATCTACACGGCCGCCAGTTCCGCGGCGCGGAGCACATCCGCTATGCCGGCTCGATCCTCAAATACTCCTTCTCCGAGGTCCGGCATCATAAATCGGTGACCCTGGTGGATCTGGATGACTCTGGGGTGACTCAGATCGAGCAGGTGGATCTCAAGCCGTTGCACGATATGCGCATCCTGGAGGGTGAGCTGGAGGCGCTGCTCGCCCGGGGCAGGGATGACACGCAACGGGAAGACTATCTGCTGGTGCGCCTCAGCGACACGCATGCCATGCTCGATATCATGGGCAAGCTACGGCAAGTCTATCCCAATGTGCTGCACCTGGAGCGTCCGGGGCTGATGGCGAGCGGTGCGCAGCGCTCGCTGCACCGGGATCAGTTGAAGCGGGGTGAACTGGCCCTGTTTCAGGATTTCTATCAACAGGTTCTGGGTGAAGCGTTGACACAAGAACAGCAGGCTCTGATTGCCGGCCTGTTGGAGCAGATCCACAAAGATGAGGGGGGTGCCTGAGATGCGTCCCTTGAGTCTCACCATGTGTGCCTTCGGTCCGTTTCAGGCTGTTCAAACCATCCCCTTTGAACGGCTGGGCGCAAGCCCGCTGTTCCTGATCAACGGTCCCACCGGATCGGGCAAGACCACCATCCTGGATGCCATCTGCTTTGCCCTCTACGGTCGCACCACCGGCGATGAACGGGAGGGGAGCCAGATGCGCTGTGATCATGCTGCTGCTGACACCCTGACCGAAGTGACTTTCAGTTTTGCGCTGGCGGGGCGGGGCTATCGTATCCGCCGGGTGCCGGAACAGCCGCGGCCCAAGGCACGGGGTGAAGGGACCACCACCCAGTCGGCCGAGGCCCAGCTCTGGGCCATCGACCCGGCAGGCGACGAACGGCTGCTGGTACCGAGCAAGGTGACCGAGGCAACCCGGGAGATTGAACGGCTCACCGGACTCAGTGTGGAGCAGTTCCGGCAGGTGATGGTGTTGCCCCAAGGCAAGTTTCGGGAGCTGCTGCTGGCGGAATCCAGGCAGCGGGAGGAGATCTTCAGTCAACTGTTCCAGACCCGGATCTACCGACAACTGGAGGAGCGACTGAAGGTGCAATCAGCCGAGATCCGGCGTGAAGTGGAGCAGGAACGGAAGATCCAGCAGGCTATTCTGCAAGGGGTTGGACTGGAGAGCCCGGCATTGCTCCATGGGACATTGCAGGCACTGCAACCGGAGCTGGAACAGGCCCTGAGTCAGCGAGAGGCGGCTGAAAAGCAGTACGGTGAGGCGCAGGCAGCGTTGCAGGGCGGGCAGTATCTGCAGCGAGGGTTTGCCCGGTTGGCGGAGTTGCAACAGCAGCAGGCGGCGCTTAACCGACAACAGCAAGAGATCAATGGCCATCGGCAGCGACTACAGCTGGCGGAACAGGCCGGGCGGCTCAAGCCCCTGTCTGATCGTCATGTTGCCGCTGACCAGATACTGCAGACGTCCATGCATAAACGGCAGCAGGCGGTTGAGGTGCAGGAGCGGGCAAAACAGCTTCTGGCGGAATCCGAATTGGCATTGAAAGGCCATGAGGCGTCCAGCGCAACGCTGGACAGGCGCAAGGGACAATTGGCCACGCTACAGGGCTATCAGCAGCGTGCCATGCGGCTGGACAAGGCGATCAAGGACCTGCAGCAGGCGGAAACAGTTGCACGGAAGACCGAGGATACCCAGCAGCTAAAACAGTCGGAACTGCAACAGATCGCCCAACAACGGCAACAGCTGGATCGTGACCGCCTTGAGCAGCAGGCGCAACTCGACCAGTCGAGTGATGCCCCGCTGCAACTTAAGCAGGTCAGTGACCAACGGCGGGACAGGCAGGTGTTGGAGCAGTTGATTGCGCAACGTGTTCGACTGGATAGCGCGATGCGGCGGGATGAGCAGGCGGGCAAGCGACTGGCCGCCGAGCACCAGACTTGCGCGGACACCGCGCGGCGCATCGAACTGGCGTGGCATCAGGGGCAGGCGGCACTACTGGCCCGGGAACTGGAGTCGGACCATCCCTGTCCGGTCTGCGGCAGTCGGGAACACCCGGCGCCGGCCCAATCCGATCGTGATTTGCCCAGCCAGGCGGCGTTGGAGCAGGCACGCCAGGCAGTGCAGGAGATCCAGGAGCAGTTGAACCGGGAGCGCGAGACTTATGTGATCAAAAAGAGTGAACTGAAGGGCGTTACCGCACGGATTGCCGAACTGGAACAGCAACTGGGGCCGGCCAAAGATGAATCGCTGCAGCAACTCACGACCCGGGAGCAACGGCTCAGGCAGTCCGTGAAGTGCCTGGACGCGGCCCGGCAACGTCTGCAGGAAATCGAAAGTGACGAACGACAGCAGAAACAGCTTGAGGGTCAATGCCGCGCCGAACTGGAGACCCTGAACGTCCAGCTGATGACGCAGCGCGCGGAATTGGCGGCCGCCCGCAGCGATCTGCAAGCAGCCGAACAGGAGTTGCCCGTCGCCTACCGTGAGCCCGGTGCACTCGAACAGGCGATTCGCGACACCGGGGCGGAGATTGCCCGGTTGGATCAGGTGATCAACGAGGCCCGTTCCAAATACCAGCGGGACAGCAGTGCCTATGCCGCCGCCAAGGCCACCAGCGAATCGGCGGCAGAGTCCCAGGTGTCGGCAGAGGCGGCTGTGCGGCAGGCCGAAGGGGAGTGGACCATCGCGCTGGGCGCCAGCCCTTTCGCTGATCTGGCGGCGTTTGAACAGGCCCTGCTGACAGAAGATAAACGGTCGCGGCTCCAGAAGGTGGTGCGCGACTATGAACAGACCACCCAACAGACAGCCGGGGCATTGCAGCAGCAACAGGCCGCCCTGGAAGGGCGCGCCGCACCGGATATTCCGGCCCTGGAGCGGCAACTGGCCTCAGCGGTGGAGCGCAGAAAAAATACCGATCAGGCGTGGCGACAACTGGACAAGAGAGAGGATGAGTTGCAGCGCGCCACGGCACGCCTGGGTGATAATCAACGCCGGTGTGCGACACTCGAACAGCAGTACGCACTGGTGGGTACGCTGAGTGATGTCGCCAACGGGCAGACCGGTGACAAGGTCAGCCTGCAGCGCTTTGTCCTCAGTGTCTTGCTGGATGATGTACTGGTGGAGGCGAGCCGCCGTCTGCACCTGATGAGCAAGGGCCGCTATCAACTGTTGCGCAAGAGTGAGCGGGCCAAGGGCAACCGTGCATCGGGCCTGGATCTGGAGGTGGAGGATGCCTACACCGGCAAGTGCCGTCCGGTAGCCACTCTCTCCGGCGGTGAGAGCTTTCTGGCCGCGTTATCGCTGGCGCTGGGCCTCTCCGATGTGGTGCAGGCCTACTCAGGCGGCATCCGTCTCGACACGCTGTTTATCGATGAGGGATTCGGTTCACTCGATCCCGAATCACTCGATTTGGCCATCCGCGCCTTGGTCGACCTGCAGTCTTCCGGCCGCATGATCGGTGTGATCTCCCATGTGGCCGAACTGAAGGAGCAGATGTCGTTGCGCCTGGATATCCACAGCAGTCGGCAGGGGAGTCAGGTAAAACTGGTCACCCTTTGAACGGGCCGGGTCTTACCCATTCGGAGAACTGATCTACAATGGAATAACCGTATCGCGCGGGACCGGCGTCAAATGAATTTGTCCGATTTGACGGAGGAGAGAGGAGCAGTCATGAACAGATTATGGATAAGTTTACCCTTGTTGGCATTGACAATCGGTACAGCGACGGCTGCCGGTGGCGTCAGTGTTATCAGTGTCAACGGCGTTAATGGCGCCTGGATAGGCTACAGCGACGGCAGCGTACGTTTCTGTAATGGCGGTGGTGGTACCGCCGTGCCGTTCTGGACCGCCTGCACCATGGCAATGAAGGCGAACGGCTCTGCCGTGACCGATATCAGCAACAATGACCGCCGAGCCTGGATCGGCCATGCCGATGGACGGTTGCGGTATTGTAAAGAGAGCGGCAATGATCAGAACCCGGTTACCGAATGCATTGATGTCAAGCCGTGAACCGGCATCGCATCTGGCACAGTGTGTTTGACGGAACGGATTGGTCCGCGAATTTTGCGGCTAAAGCCGACCCTGTCGCCCTGCCCATTTAACAAGACAATAATCATCCCCATAAAAACCTCCACAGAAAGCTCATTGGTAAAACTGCAACAAGCCCTGCGAGATTGGTCCACCGACTCGTTCGAACAGTCACTGAAAACCGAACTGATGGCCCTTGATCCTGATATTCTGCCGCTACAACAGGGTGTCACCCAGGGTGGCTATGTGGATGATTCAGATCTTGAGTTTACCCTGCTGGAGAAATCGGCAACCCCGCAACAGATCGTAGTCACGGTCGGTGTCTTTTTTAGCGAGATTATCGCCGGCTGCAGCTGTGGTGATGATCCGGTGGCGCAGCACGCCTATTGCCAGGTTTGCGTCCACATTGATAGGCGGAGTGCGGAGGCGGTCTTCGATCTGGATTGAAGGGTTGAATGTCATGTGGATCGGTGTGTTGTTACAGATTGGTCCTGCGCATAAAACGACACCCGGTTGATGCGCCAACATGCTTGTACTCTGCTGTTCGGAGATAGCCCCAGGTGACATAGCTCGATCAACGGCTACAAAATATCTTAATCCAGTCAATCGGTCTTCAAACATATCGAGCACGGATCGCTGATTGTCGTTTTTAGAATCTGCTTCGCGCCTAGTGGCTCGTGAAGTATGAAGTCGTTGCAAACTTCGTTCCCTACCTGATCATGTCCAGTTCACCTTGAGGCCGGCGAGATCTTCTCTGATTCCCGGATTGCTTTAAGGGAACCTCTAAAACCCCACCCAAATCTGCGATAATAATATCTTTGCACTATCGCCTTTGGAAAAGCCATCCACCCCAGCTTCTTTGATCACCAAAACCGCCTTGAACTGCTTGAGTGCCTCGGCGATCCGCTGCCAAAACTGGAGCGGACCATCCAATGGGAGGCCTTTCGAGAACTGCTCAGTGCGGTCTATAAGGAGAGCGACACCCGCAAGGGCGGACGCCCACATTTTGATGCGGTTCTGATGTTCAAGGCATTGGTGCTCCAGCACTTTTACAACCTCTCTGACGACCAGACGGAGTTTCAGATCCGTGGATGGAGAAGATGGACAAATCGCCGAGCCTGGTACGGGCATCAATACTTTTTACAACCTGCAATTGATCGGTAGCAGTCTGGTAAAAGACGGTGATATTGCAATTCTTGGCCTGAGATACTCGGATACGTGAATTGAACAAACCACCTCACTGTCAATGAATACGCGCTACCCGATCACTTCAGCCTGGCGGCTCAACCCCAGGTTTCGGGTTGATTACAGTGTTAACTCCATCGAAGACCGCACTGAATGGACCCTGGCACCGTCATTTCAAATGGATTACAACTGGGATAATCGTTATAGCGTCGAATTCGATATTGGCGGAGAGTGGTTGCAGAGTGACAGCCCCCTCGGCAGAGATGAGAGTCTGACTTACTTCTTTTTCGGCGGCTATCGCGTAGATTTCTAGTCAAACGAAACGGGTTGTCGACTGAAAAAACCGGATAATGGAGTCCGTAAAACCTTAAGCTTGAGCTTGATTTCAGACGAGCAGGACACGCTTTGCAACAGCAGAGTGCAAACTCAGGCTACGAGTCCGTCATACCGGTTCATCCCCTTGCTTGTCCCAATACCCAGTCCCTGAACAACACCACTTTCGGGTCGTTGTCGCGACTCTCGGGATAGACCAGATAGTAGCCGTTGCTGCCGGTGGCGGTGATATCCAACGGTATCACGATCCGGCCACTGGCCAATTCCTGCTGGATCAGGTGGCGGCTGACAATGCCGTAACCCAGACCCGCCTCAACCGCGTCCAACATCAGCGGTGAGCTCTGAAAGCCGATGCCTTTTTCCAGGTCGAACGGTTCGATGCCGGCAGCGGCAAACCACTCCTGCCAGTCTGTTATCTTGGGTCGGACATGTAACAGCGGCAAACGTTTCAGCGCTTCAGCGGACTTCGGTCCCTGGTCGTTCACCAACAGTTTCGGACTGCAGATCAGCACCAGTTCCTCCTGGATCATTAGGTGACTCTTCAGGTCCGGCCACACGCCCTTACCATAGCGTACCGCCAGATCCACATCCGAACGGGTGAAATCCACCAGCCGCATGGAAGTAGTGATCTCGATCTCAATCCCCGCATGGGTGTTGTAGAAGTGATACAGGCGGGGAATCAACCAGCCGCCGGCGATGGCCGGGGCAACATTGATGCGGATCACCGTATCTTGTCGGTTCATGAGGCGGCGCGTCGCCTCGCTGATCTGCTCCAGCCCTGTTCGGACGGCCGGCAGGTAGGTCTCGGCTTCCGGCGTCAACTCGACTTGCCGGGTCTTGCGCAGGAACAGCCGGATGCCCAGGTACTCCTCCAGGCTCTTGATCTGGTGACTGACCGCCGACGCGGTGACGTGCAATTCGGCGGCCGCGCGGCTGAAGCTGAGGTGGCGGGCGGCGCATTCGAAGGTACGGACCGCATTCAGGGGTGGCATCGACATGGCGTATCACGAATGAGAAAAATTCATCAATAATTGAAAATAGATCGTTTGTCCATTGCTTTATGCCCAAATATAGTTCATCTCGAGGTCGATTTGCGGGCAACTTGGCAAATCAGTATTGAATTATTTTGAATCATTCAGGAGGTTGTCATGGACTATCGTCAGTCACGGCAGGAGAGAGCAGGCTGGGAAAATACAGCGGAATACGGGTCAACCAGTATTCGCCGAAGCCTGGATGGCAGTATCGATTTCCACTTCTACCGGCGTCGAGCCCACTGCCTGCGTTCCGAAGTCGCCTGGGATATCATCAACCACATGAGCCGGGTGCTGCCTTTTTTCCGCAGTGTAGAGGAGACGCCGCATCCCAATCAGGCAGACTGCACTATGCTTTGATTTTGAACAGGCACCAACGGGGGGAGTATGGGTTGGAAAACCGATTATCGTTCATTCTATTATCAGGGGGCGCCCGAACCTGAAGATCTCATACTCTCTCCGCAAGAGACGGTGCTGCTGACCATCGACATCCAAAATGTCTATCTGCAACTGTCAGATAATCCCGAGCAACAGGCTCGCTGGGCCCCGTTCCTTCGGCGCATGCGTGAGGTTGTTATACCGACGGTAAAGGATTTGCAAAATCGTTTCCGCACCCGCGGCATGGACGTACTGCATGCCCGTATCGGCTGTCATCTGGAGGACGGCCGTGACCGTTCTCTGAGTCAGAAGAAACCGGGCTGGAACTACCTGCTGTTACCCAGGGATGAGGAGAGTTCGCAGATCGTTCCAGAGCTGGCCCCCCGGCCCGGTGAGGTGGTAGTCACCAAAACCACCGACAGCGCCCTGACAGGCACCAACCTGCGTCTGATATTGCACAACATGGGCGTCAAAAATGTCGTGATGACCGGCATTTTTACCGATCAGTGTGTCTCCTCCACGGTGCGCAGCCTGGCCGACGAGAGTTTCAATGTGATTGTGATTGAGAATGGTTGTGCCGCCGGCACCGACGCACTGCACCGCCAGGAGCTGGAGATCATCAATATGATCTATTGTCAGGTGCTTGACAGTGGTGAACTGCTGGAGATCCTCAGTCTCTAACCGATGACAGTACCCCGTGCCGCTGTTGATCGATTGCCGATTTCCAAACGCTACAAACGGTATACGTCTCCTATACTCCTCAAAAGGGTGTCCTGAGTGGCTGGTCGTAGTAAAACCTGACCTGACCGTGCAGGGCATCACTACGACTATCGTCCGTCAAGATCAGGATCCGGGAGAGTGCGATGTCACCACAGAATAATCAAAAACTGGCTGAAAATCTGGTCAGTTCATTGGCGCTGCAGCATCAACCGCTGGCGATCAGCTTCACGCAGGAGCGTCTGCCCGGGATTGAACTTTTTTCCGAGCCCATTCCGGCGCCAACCGAAGATGGCCGCACCGGGCGGGTGCCGGCCGGCTGTGTTTTCTGGATGAAGGCCGCGGAACGCACCTTCACCACGGTGGGGGAAGATCATGCCAACTGCAGTGTGGGCAGCGTGACCCACGGCTTCAAGACACTGGAGGAGGTCGGTAGCATGTCGGATGTGGGTGCCCTGGTGGGGGCCGGTTGGGTGGCGCCGGAGATGTTCCCGCAGATACCGGTGGTGAAGGAGCGGTTCCGGTATGTGACCTATGGTCCATTAAAGGATTCACCGGGAGTGCCTGACGTGGTGTTTCTGCGTATCAATGCCAAGCAGGCGATGACCCTGTCGGATGCCGTCCCGGGGCTGCGCTTTGAGGGCAAGCCGCAGTGTCATATCATTGCCATTGCCAAAGAACAGGAGACGGTGGCCGTCAGTGTCGGTTGCATGCTCAGTCGAGTCCGGACAGGTCTGCCGAATAGTGAAATGACCTGTGCGATACCGGGCAGTCGACTGACTGAGGTGGTGCAGATGATCAAGACGACGGCGGTCATAGACAGTACGGTGGCAAACTATGCCAGTGAGGATTCCCGGCGTTTCAGCTCGTAATCACCAGCGGCCGCTGCGGTTGCGGTAGCGCTGGTGCCGCTCCAGCCGTCTGTTCAACGCGGAGATCATCTCGTCCTCGCTGAGAGAGCCGTCGTCGTTCCGGTCGATCTCCTCAAAACGGAGAGGCGGTGAGTAACGCCTGCCCGATTCGCTCGCCGCTTTGCGACGCTGTTCAACCGCTGTCAGAAACTGGCCATACTCATCGCGGCTCAATAGTCCGTTCTGGTCCAGGTCATGGATGGAGAATGGACCGGCATGTGGTTCAATGTTGGCGTCGGGGGACTGCTCCGGTGGTGCTGCAAACGCCACCATCGGACCCAGGGTGCCGGCCAGTATCAGTGCCGCTGCCAGTTGTGAAGGCCATCGAGTGTCGTATCTCTTCATTTCGCCACCATCATTTTATTGAATCCAGGTATTTTTCCAGGATATCGAGCTGGTCTTCGGAAAAGTCCAGTCGCTTGTGTGAGCGGATGGTTCCTGAACGCAACAGATCGGGGACTTTTTCTGCGGCTGTGGCGAACCGGGTTGGGTCGGCCGAGTGGCAGTAGATGCAGTTCTCTTCATAGAGCTGTTGTCCGGCATCTATGGCGGCCTCCGGTGTCTCGTTGCGCGGGGGTGCCAGCGGCAGTATCTGGTCCAGGTTGACATAGAACCCACCCTTGTCCCAGAAGCCCGGTTCGGAGCATCCCAGACAGGGGTGGCCTGACTCGATCGGAAAACTGGTTCCCTCATTCCATTTGTAGACAGCACAGGCGTTGTGGGTAATCGGGCCTTTACAGCCCAGTTTATACAGACACCAGCCCTTGCGGGCGCCTTCATCATCGAACCGCTCGGCAAACTTCTGTTCTTGGTAGAAATGGTAACGGGAACAGCGTTCATGCACTGTGTGGCCATAAAAGCTCATTGGACGATGCAACGCATCCAGTGCCGGGAACTGCTCGAAAACGAGGTAGTGGGCCAGTACGCTGCTGATAGCGATGGGAATGGGCGGGCAGCCGGGCAGATTGATCAGTGGTTTTGTCTCAATCAGGCCGCCTTCCATCATGTTGGCGACACCGGTGGCGCCGGTCGGATTGGGCCGGGCGGCCGGCAGACCGCCAAAGGAGGCGCAGCTGCCGATGGCGATTATCGCCTTCGCACCGGTAACGGACTCCTGCAGTAGCTGCAGGTTGCTCTGACCTGTGATAGTGGAGTAGACACCATCGTCTGCTACCGGGATGGCACCCTCGACGATCAGCAGATAGTCACCGAAGTTCTGTTCCATCGCCTCCAGCCGGGCCGTTTCCGCCGCCTCACCGGCAGCTGCCTGAAGGGTGTGGTGATAATCCAGTGAGAGGTAGTCGAATATCAGTGACTCAAGGGTGGGCGCATGGGCGCGGGTAAGGGATTCGGTGCATCCGGTGCACTCCTGGAAGGAGAGCCAGATCACCGAAGGCCTGCGGGCCGTGTTGAGCCGTTCGGCGAATACAGGTACCACCCAGCCGGGCAGCGCGAGCATCGATACCATTGCGACGCAGAATTTCAACAGCCCCCGTCGGCTGATGCTGTGGTGAATTGGTGGATGTTCACGGAGTCCCGGTTCCTGCATGGTGACACTTCTCAAGGTGGTCTGGAGAATGGCAATTATGCTGGTGCGGCATCGGTTGAAATCCCCGGATCCAGCGTCCGATAACGTGCATTATTCTAGGACATACCGGCTGGGTATTGCGCTATCTGTCGGCGGGAGATCTCCATGATGATGATTTGGATCAACCCCGGGGCTGTTGGTGCCATGGGGGAAGGCGGCCGGCGCTGGCAAGAGGGCATTATCGTGCTATCACAATGATTCCTGATTATCCATCCCGTTCAGCCCTCAGGGTGGGGTGGGTCTGCGAAGCCCAACCTACCGGCTATTCAATCGTAGGGTGGATAAGCCCGGAGGGCGCATCCACCAAATACCATTGCCCGCTGGATGCGCGCCGCTTATCTCACCCTACGAAGTCACATTCCTCCGCGAGTGTTCCGCACGGGCCATGCGTGAGGAGAAGTGCATGTGCGCCATGACGTTGGAGTTTGTTCCTAGCCCCAACGGGCTTCACATCATGACCGGGCTGTTTCGGCACCTGCGGGTTATCTGAAATTGTATAAAAAACGCCTCAAGGTATTGATCAATCAGTCGATATTTGGAATACGCTGGCCAGTTTCAACAATGTTGATCAACGACGCGAAATCCAACTGGTTTCCAGGGAAGCTCAGCCACCCATTGACCATAAATACGTGCAGGACCTGAATTCGGAATTCAACAATAGGCTGCTTACAGTAGCAGGGAGCAGTACGGGAGGAAGGCGGGATGAAATTTAATAGCATTCGGGGGAAATTGCTGACCCTGATATCCATCGGGATGATCGTGGTGGCGGCGGTCGTGTTTTATGGATTTAACTCAGCCTGGCAAAGTATCGGGCTCTTCGAGCAGGTGATTCTTCAGGAAGTGGACAATGAGCGCCAAATAACCAATATGGCGCTCGATTTCAAGAAGCAGGTGCAGGAGTGGAAGAATGTCCTGCTGCGCGGCGCAGACAGTAAGCAGCTGGAAAAATACTGGGGCAGGTTCGAGAAAACCGAGGCAGCAATACAGAGCTCGGGAGCTGGATTACAGCAACGTCTTGAGGGTCAGACAAAACAGCTGGTTACGGATTTTTTGCGGGCGCACAAGACCATGGGTGTCGCCTATCGCGAGGGCCTGGATGTATTCAAAAGCTCGGGGTTTGATCATCATGCCGGTGACAAGGCGGTAGCCGGTATTGATCGCGCGCCCACAGAACTGTTGGAGAATGCGGCCAAAGAGATCAGCAGGCAGGCCAGCGATACGGCTGATCTGACCATTGTCAACGGTAAGGATGATTTGTTGCTGAGTGTGATTATTCTGGTGGTCGTCTTTATATTGACGGCAGCCTTTATTGTTCTGTTTGTGAATGCACAGGTTGTCAGACCTGCGATCAAGATTCAAAACCTGCTGGAAAAAATCGCGGCAGGCGATCTGTCACAGTTCACCGGTATCGAAAGCCGCGATGAGTTTGGGAGAATTGCCGGCAGTGTCAGTCAGGTACAGACCCATCTGGGTGAAGTGATTCGGCGCCTGGTCAGTGTGGCGGGCCAGGTGAACGGATCGTCTGAAGATGTTTCCAGCATCACGGAGTCGAATTTGCAGGCGCTGTCCCGTCAACGCGGCGAGATGGAAATGGTTGCGACAGCGATGAATGAGATGACCATGACGATCCAGGAGGTGGCCAAAAACGCCACCGAAACCGCCCAGCAGGCAAAGGACGCCGATCAGCTCGCCGAGCAGGGGAACCAGAAGGTCTCTCAGGTGATTGGTGCGATCAGCCAGTTGTCGAACGAGATACAGGGGCTGGCGGGAGAGGTACAGGCGCTGGAGGCGGATTCGACGGAAATCGGATCCGTGGTTGAGGTTATCCACAATATTGCCGAACAGACCAATCTGCTGGCGTTGAATGCGGCCATTGAAGCAGCGCGTGCCGGTGAGCAGGGACGCGGATTTGCCGTTGTTGCCGATGAGGTGCGCACCCTGGCCGACAGAACCCGCAAGTCCACCCAGGATATTCAGGCGATGATTGAACGTCTGCAGCAGGGTACCCGGAAAGCAGCAAGCGCCATGCAGCAAGGTACCAAAAAAGTGGAATCCACCGTTGAACTGGCAGAAGAGGCGGGTAAGGCACTGGGTCAGATCACCCAGGGGATCAACATCATCAGTGGAGCCAATATACAGATTGCCAGTGCTGCGGAAGAGCAGGGAGCGGTGGCGGAAGAGATCAACCGGAACATTGTCAGCGCCAATGACCTCGCCGTTCAGGTGCATGAGTCGGGTGCGGCAACCAGTCAATCCACCCATAAACTTGCTGAACTCTCCAGTGAGATGGTCGATTTAAGTGCCCATTTCAAACTTGCCGACGGACATTAAAACGGCTGGCGGACGGCCGCCTCAATAGTGGGAGGTCGCCAACCGGGGCGGCCTCCTCCTTATACAATATCTCATAGTCCGTGATGGGCTGTACGCCTGAGCGATAGGCTGCATGAAGCCAACGGTCGTGTCCCATCTCTATTCCCGGTTTGATTATCTGACCGGCAGTGGATGAAATACCGGTAAAACCGGGATTCGATATGCATTTACCTCCCAACTTTTCTGGCCTACTCTAGGAGTCTGTCGGGCTTAACACTGATCTACTGCGGAAAAGCCGGATTTGGTCATATTTTCCGATCTTCCTCGTTGAATAGGTCCACTATTCGCCTCGAAAGATCGGAAAATCTGTCTCAAACCGGCGTTCCCTCGCTATGATCGGTCAAGCCCGACAAACTCCTGGGTTCGATAGAACCCATGACGGATGGGCGGTAAAAATAGCTTGATTCTGATGTTTAGGGGAGATGAGGATGCTTGCAACGCTTTTCTGGTTTCTGCTGTTTCCGGGGGTGGCGATTACCCTGGCTTATCGGCGTGAGAACCTCAAACACTCCACGTTGATCATGGGTGGTCTGCTGCTTGCCTACACCCTGTTCGGTTCTGGTTCGGCGCTCTGGTTGCTGCTGCTTTGGCTGCTTTTCCTGGGCATGCTGCTGCTCAATTTCGACGACTTCAGACGCAACACAGTCTCCCGAAGGCTCCTCGCCATCTATCGGCAGATGCTGCCCTCCATGTCTAAAACGGAGCGGGAGGCGCTGGAAGCGGGTACGGTCTGGTGGGAGGGTGACCTGTTCTCCGGCTCACCGGACTGGGAAAAACTGCATCAGGTGCCGGCACCCCGATTGACCCGTGAAGAGCAGGCCTTTCTTGATGGCCCCACCGAGACACTCTGCCGCATGCTGGATGACTGGCAGATTACCCATGAACTGGCGGACATGCCGCCGGAAGTGTGGGCCTATATCCGCCAGGAGAAGTTCTTTGCCATGATCATACCCAAACGGTATGGCGGCCTGGAGTTCTCCGCACTGGCTCAGTCCCGGGTACTGAGCAAGCTGGCCAGCCGCAGTCTGGTTGCCGCCTCCACGGTGGGTGTACCCAACTCCCTGGGGCCGGGTGAACTGCTGCTGCATTACGGCACCGAGGCGCAGAAAGATTATTATCTGCCACGCCTGGCGGCCGGTGATGAGATTCCCTGTTTTGCCCTCACTTCACCCCGGGTCGGTTCTGATGCCACGGCCATTACCGATACCGGTGTGGTCTGCCGGGGAGAATACGAGGGGCAGGAGATCATTGGAATCCGGCTCAACTGGGACAAGCGCTATATTACCCTGGCGCCGATCGCCACCGTGCTGGGGCTCGCCTTCAAGCTTTACGATCCGGACCACTTGATGGGGGAGCAGGATGAATACGGCATCACGGCCGCGCTGGTGCCGACCCGACTGCCTGGCGTAAAAGTTGGGCGTCGCCACTTTCCACTCAATATCCCGTTCCAGAACGGTCCGACCCAGGGTGAGGATGTGTTCGTGCCGCTGGATGCCATTATCGGCGGGCCGGCGCGGGCCGGGGAGGGGTGGAAGATGCTGGTGGAACAGCTCTCGGTCGGGCGTGGCATCACCTTGCCTTCCAACGCCATCGGTACCGGCAAGGCGGCGGTCTATGCCTCCGGAGCCTATGCCAGGATTCGCCGCCAGTTTGGTCTGCCGGTGGGCAAGTTTCACGGGGTCGGCGAGGTGCTGGCCCGGATGGCTGGTCGTACCTATATCATGACCGCCGCTGCCGATGTGACCATTGGCGCCATTGATGCGGGGGAGAAGCCCGCTGTTCCTGCCGCCATCCTCAAGTACCACAATACCGAGATGGGTCGCGCCATCGCCAACGATGCCATGGATGTACAGGGCGGCAAGGGGATCATGCTGGGGCCGAAAAACTATCTGGGGCGCAACTACCAGGGGATTCCCATCGCCATCACGGTGGAGGGGGCCAATATCCTCACCCGGGGCCTGATCATCTTCGGACAGGGCGCGATCCGCTGCCACCCCTACGTGCTGAAAGAGATGGAAGCAGCCGGCACCGAGGGAGAGGCGGGTTTACAGGCGTTTGACCGGGCGCTGTTCGGTCATATCGGTTATGCCATCGGTAATGCCGCCCGCTCACTGGTGATGGCACTGACCCAGGCGCGCTACGTGACGGCCCCGACACGGGATGATACACGCCGTTATTATCAGCATATCTCCCGCTACAGCGCGTCGTTTGCCCTGGCGGCGGATGTGGCCATGTTGACGCTTGGCGGGGCACTCAAGCGCAAGGAGCTGCTTTCGGCCCGGCTGGGTGATGTGCTGAGCGCCATCTACCTAGCCTCGATGGTGTTGAAGCACCACGTCAATCAGGGCAGCCCGGAGGAGGACCTGCCGATTGTCGAGTGGGCCTGCCGTTCTCTGCTCTACGACGCCCAGGAGCAGTTGCACGGGCTGTTGCGTAATCTGCCTAACCGCTGGGTGAGTGCGCTGCTGCGGCTGTTCGTGTTTCCACGGGGTCGTACCTACTCGGCACCGTCGGACGAACTGGGTCAGCAGATTGTTGAACTGATCATGAAGCCAACCGGCAGCCGTGAGCGGCTCTGCCAGGGGATTTATGCCGCTGTCGAGCCCAACAATCCGCTCGGGCTGCTGCAGGAGGCGCTGGAACTGACCGAGTCGGTCAAGCCCCTGGAGCGCAAGGTGTTCAATGCGCGCCGGAACGGGCAGTTTGTCTCGGAAGATACACCGTCACAGATCAATGAGGCGGAACAGAAGGGCATCCTGACGGCTGATGAAGCCGAGCAGTTGAGAAGCTTCGATGCGAAAGTGATGACGCTGATTGCGGTGGATGATTTTTCTGCCGATGAACTGGCGGCAAGTGGAGGGGGCGCGTCTGGGGCAAAGCCCAGGGCGGTGGTGAAAAAGCGGGTGGCAAAGAAGAAGGCAAGCAAGAAAAAAGTGGTGAAAAAGGCCGCCACAAAAAAGGGCCCGGTCGAGCCGGCGGGCAAGCAGAACGACTGATTGCTGTAACAGGTGACGGGTTGCCGCAATGAGTTTTGGGTTGGAAGCGCGTGTTGGCGATTCCGACCCCTTCCATACTGGCGCGGTTATCTGGGTTTCAACTGATCACTGAACCAACCCGGCTTCATGTCGTCCCACTGTTATTGTCTTTTGAACAAGGGGAGTGGGGATCGATGACTGTCCTGAAACGAATATCGATATTTGTTTTGCTTGGACTGGTACTGTCCGGTTGCTCTTCAAGCAAGGACTGGCGGACTGCCAGTCGGGAACCAGCGGGCCTGGCCCCCGCTCCTTCAGCCACCCATGAAGCGGTGTTGCAGGTCTATGGCGCCGACGCCTGGGGCTGGCGCGGCTGGTTCGCCATTCACACCTGGATTGCTGCGAAGCGGACCGGGGAACAGGCGTATACGGTGTATGACGTGATCGGTTGGCGGGGGCGTAACGGCCAGCCGGTGATGCGGATCAGTCAGGATGTCCCTGACCGCTATTGGTTCGGGGAGAAACCCCGCATCATCAAGGCGTACCGGGGCGTGGGGGTTGACCAGCTGATCGATGCGGTAGAACAGGCGGCCAACGACTATCCGTGGAAAAACCAATACACCGTATTTCCGGGTCCCAACAGCAACACCTTTACCGCATGGATTGCCAAGCGGGTGCCGGAACTGGAGCTGGAACTCCCTCTGTCTGCTATCGGGAAAAGTTACGTGGAGTAGGCAAAGCGGGGGCATTGAATGCGGGAAATCCAGTGGACCTAAATAAGCATTCCTGACTACCCACCTAACTCGGCCGTGTTCAGGAAAAAGATTAGCCGCGAATGAACGCAAATGAACACGAGTTATGTTATTTAGCCAATCCCTCAATCCCTGGCCTGTAGGCTATGGATTGTTTTGGGCGTGGACCTACTCCGTCAGAGCATGTGTAGACAGCGGTCTTTAATTACTATTTGCGCGTATTTGCATTTATTCGCGGCTTTATTAACGGTATCCGGCCATAGCTGAGTCTGGTGGGTGATCAAGCAATCGTTAGTGTATCCATTGCCTGCTGGAGCGATCCATGGGTTGATTCCCCCACCCTTGATGTCGTGGTACTGTCTGGAATGGTAATCTAAAATAACGATTATTAAATAATAAAAAATCAATTAGATAAACTAAATTCCATCATCTATCCTTCTCTACACGTGCTGAAGTAAATGCGCGAATATCAGAACTATGACGAGGAGAAAGATATGGAACTGAAAGGTAGTAAGACCGAACAGAACCTGAAAGATGCGTTTGCTGGTGAATCACAAGCCAATCGTCGCTACCTCTACTTCGCCTCCAAGGCGGATGTTGAAGGATACAACGATATCTCCGCACTGTTCCGCTCTACTGCTGAAGGTGAAACCGGACACGCCCATGGCCATCTGGAATACCTGGAGAGCTGTGGTGACCCTGCAACCGGTATGCCGATTGGCGGCACGGCGGATAATCTGAAAAGTGCGGTCGCCGGTGAAACCCATGAGTACACGGATATGTACCCCGGGATGGCTAAAACCGCGCGCGACGAAGGCTTTGACGAGGTGGCAGATTGGTTCGAGACCCTGGCCAAGGCGGAGCGCTCGCATGCCAACCGTTACCAGCGTGCACTGGACGAGATGGACTGACCTCGCAATCGGAACAGGACCGGGATAGGTCCAATCCCGGTCCCCCTGCATAGCCGCAAGATAGATTCAGGAGGCAGTCAACATGGCAGTAAAAGAGGGTAATCTGGAGGCACCCACACGCCATCCGGTCGATTGGAAAAAACCCGAATTTTATAACGAATCCGCGCTGATGGATGAGTTGGAGCGGGTTTATGAAATCTGCCACGGCTGCCGTCGTTGCGTCAGTCTCTGCAACGCCTTTCCCACCCTGTTCGACCTGGTTGACGAGTCCCCCACCTATGAAGTGGACGGGGTAAAAAAGGAGGATTTCTGGCAGGTGGTGGATCACTGTTACCTGTGTGATCTCTGCTTCATGACCAAGTGCCCCTACACGCCCCCCCATGAATGGAACGTGGATTTCCCCCACCTGATGTTGCGGGCCAAGGCGGTGAAGTACAAAAAGGGGGAGATGAGAACCCGTGACAAGATTCTCACCAGCACCGATGCCGTCGGTTCTCTCGCGGGCATTCCTGTTGTGGCCGGTATCGTCAACGCGGCCAACAAGGCGAAGCCGACCCGTAAACTGCTGGAATCGGTGCTGGGTGTGCATGCGGACGCGCGGCTGCCCGAATATCACTCCAACACACTACGGAAACGCTTGCGTCAGAACGTGGGCGCCTCGGGTGAGGGTGAGGCGGCCGGTCCGACCACGGGCAAGGTGGCACTGTTTGCCACCTGCTACGGCAATCGCAATGAACCCATTATCGGCGAAGATCTGGTGGCGGTGTTTGAGCACAACGGTATTCCGGTCACCCTGGCACAGAAGGAGCAGTGTTGCGGCATGCCGAAACTGGAATTGGGTAATCTGGATGCGGTGGAGCAGGCGATGCAGGCCAACATCCCGGTACTGGTGAAGCTGGTTGAGGAGGGTTGGGATATTGTCGCCCCGGTGCCCTCCTGTGCCTTGATGTTCAAGCAGGAGTTGCCACTGCTGTTTCCGGATAACCCCGCTGTAGCGAAGGTGGGCAAGGCGATTTATGATCCGTTTGAATACCTGTTCCTGCGCAATAAACAGGGCAAGTTGAAAACTGACTTCAGCCAGCCGCTGGGCAAGGTAGCCTACCACGCCGCCTGTCATCAGCGGGTGCAGAACATCGGCTCAAAAACCCGCGATGTGCTGTCCCTTGTTCCCGATACCACGGTTGAAGTGATTGAACGCTGCTCCGGCCATGATGGCACCTATGCAGTGAAGAAAGAGTTCCACGAGACCTCGATGAAGATCGTGCGTCCGGTGGTCAATCGGGTAAAGCAGGCCACGGCGGATCACTATGGCAGTGACTGCCCGATGGCAGGACACCACATCGAGCACGGCATGGCTGATGGCAGCCAAACCGAGCACCCCATGAGCCTGCTGAGAAAAGCCTACGGCATATAATAGAAACTAGGAGAGAAACAATGGCAAATGAAGGCTATCACGAACCGATTGCCGAGCTTTCGGCAGAGACCCGGGACATGCACCGCGCCATCATCTCGCTGATGGAAGAGCTGGAGGCGATCGACTGGTACAACCAGCGAGTGGACGCCTGCGACAATCCTGAACTGAAGGCGATCCTGGCCCATAACCGGGATGAGGAGAAGGAACACGCTTCAATGGTGCTGGAGTGGATACGCCGGCATGATCCACGTTTTGATCACGAACTGAAGGATTATCTGTTTACAGAAAAAACCATTGCACACGAGTAGTGGTGCAAGAAGACTGGTACAGGGATGTACCGTTTACGGATCTGAGGATGGAATACGCGTTATCAAGGAGTTTTCGATCATGAGTAAATTGTCACACCAGGATCTCTACAGTCTGGAGGAGTATTCCCGTATCCGGTCGGAGTTTCGCAGCCGGGTGATGGAGCACAAAAAGGATCGACGGGTAGCCATCGGTGAACACGCCGCACTCTATTTTGAAGACGCCCTTACCATGCAGTACCAGGTGCAGGAGATGCTCCGCATCGAACGCATCTTCGAAGCGGCGGGGATTCAGGATGAACTGGATGTCTACAATCCGCTGATTCCGGACGGACAGAACTGGAAGGCCACCTTCATGATGGAGTATGTCGACGTGGAGGAGCGGCGGCGTGCGCTGGCTCGCCTGATTGGCGTTGAGAAAGCGCTCTGGGTTCAGGTGGAAGGTTTCGACAAGGTACATCCGGTGGCCAACGAGGATATGGATCGCACTACTGAGGATAAAACCTCGTCGGTGCATTTTGTCCGGTTTGAACTGACACCGGAGATGGTGGCGGCGGCCAAGCAGGGTGCGACCATTCGGGCCGGTATATCACATCCGGCGTATACCGAAGAGACGGTACTGGGCGAGAAAGTGCGTAACTCCCTGGTGGGCGATCTGCACTAGCTTGACTCGCTGACAGGCGGCTCCGACAGGGGGTCGGTTGTCAGGAGACGACCAGCATTTCACTGAACAGCGCCACGGAAAAGCCCACCACGGCGCCCAGCGGTGGTCCCCAGTGCCGCCGCAGGCGCGCCTGGGGTGCCACGTCCTGGAAAATCAGATAGACAATCCCCCCGGAAGCAAAGAGCATGATCGCCCCCAGGATGGCGGGATAATCCGACAGAAAGAAAAAACCGACGAGGCCGGCAACAGGCCCGATAACCACCAGCGCACCCATGACCCGTAAAATCGTTCGTCTGTTGCCCCGGTTATGCGCGACCAGTTCCCGGTAGCTATTGAAACCCTCGGGAAGGTTCTGCAGGCCGATCAGCAGCGCCAACAGGGGGGCAATGGGGGAATTGACCGCAACCATACCGCCCAGCGCGATCGCTTCGGGCAGGTAGTCCAGAATCATGCCCATCAGTTGGGGTGATTCCCTGCGTCTTAATCCCAGGGCTCGCTCAATCAGAAAAAACAGACATCCGCCGGACAGGAATAGGGGGATCGCCAACAGGGAGCCCTGCATATGTGCGATGCCTTCGGGAACCAGCACCACGGCGACGGCGCCCAGCAGGATGCCGCCGCCCAAGGCAATCAGGAAATGACGGAATTCCCGCTCCAGCCAGTTGGGTCGGATGCGCTCAAAACTGGCCATCAGGCCGCCAAGAGGAATGCAGCTGCCCGAAGCGATGGTCAGCATCAGGATAGTGACTATTTCTGACATTGCTTATGCCGGCGGTAAGGGACGGTATACAGGTCCGCCAGATATTCCCTCGAAAAGTCCTGTCGGTCCGGTAATGGTACTCAACCGATAAACAACATGACAGGGTGGAGCGGCGACTCGGCCATTCTTGGGGAGTGCCTGGGGCAGAAGAAAGATGCTTCGTGGATCAACGTGAAAAATCAGGCTGATGGCGTGATCCTGGAAGCGGCAGAGATGTGCTGAACGAAGCGAATTGCATCGATGTCGGTTGATGCGCATCGTTGTGCTCAGCGTACCCTATGAACCTGAAAATCAAACCGACGTTTTCCGATAAGGGGTGATGAACTAAAAAAGCCGCCACCCGGGTTTACGGGTGACGGCTTTTGTTCGATCAGAAAGCAGTGTGATTAGGCAGCTTTCTTGGGGGCAGCAGGTGCTTTCTTGGCAGCAGGAGCAACGCCAGCGCTTGCAACCTCAATGCTCTTCTCGGCAATCTTCTGTGCCTCGGTTGAGAACTGGCTACCGATGTTGGCAACAGCCTGGGAATCAGCAATCACTTTCTCACCGATGGTTTTAAAGGTTTCACCCTGTTTGCTCAGGAAAGATTCCAGCGCTTTCTGATCGGTGATTTCGCTGGCGGAGCGCATCTGCTCAAGGCAGATTTCGGTGTAATCGCGGGCACTATTCAGCTGGATTTCGAACAGTTTTTCGATGTTGTAGACATACAGCTTGTTCAGTTCCTGGAGAGGGGCAAAAACAGTCTGTGCCTGTGCAGTGAATTTCTCAAAAATTTCGTTGGTCATGACAATAGCCTTCCTTAGTAGAGGGGGTTTACGTTGATGGTGCGGTGCAGCATAGCACTCGGATTGTTGCGGTGCAATATATATTCAACGCGCTTTTTTAGAGAAATATATATTATTGATAATGTTTACTATTTTTTACATTCAAGAGATGATTTGGCGTGGCTAAAGTGCCATGCTCATTGCGGCAACAGTTAAACTCGCCTATCTTGCACGGTCCGATAAAGCGAACAAGGAATCAGGGTATGTTCAGTGATCAGCAGATCCCATTGACCCTCGTCAGAGGCGTGGGTCCCAGTGCCGCGAGCAAAATGACGCAGTGCGGGATTGACACGGTCGGGCAACTTGCCAATATGTCCATTGCTGAATTTAAACTGGCTTGCCCTCTCCTGGAGAAGCGGGCCGAGGCGTTCGTCAAGGGCGCCCGCCGGCTGCTGAAACGACTGGACCTCGCTGTCGGCGGATGTGTAGCCGGGGAGAAGACTCTTCTCAGCGACGGTAGTTCGACCGGGGATGAACAGCTTTCAACGGCAGCGTCAGTGACCGTCGGCGAATCGGCTCAGGTTCGGAAAAGGAAAACGTCCGGAAAGGATATAGAGACAGCCGCAGTGATTCCTGGACAACCGGGTAAGCAAAAAAAGAAGAAAAAGCAGGATGGTGGCGCGAAGAAAAAAGAAAAGAAATTAGAAAAGGAAAAGACAAAGAAGGAGAAGTCGGATATACCGACGAGTAGCGTCAAGGACAAAAAGAAGCAATCCGATAGAAAAAAAGACGCCAAAAAATCATCCGATAAGAAAGAGAAGAAAGAGAAAAAAGAGAAGAAAAAGAAGAAAAATCGTGATAAATAGGGCATAGCGCGGGTAAAGCCACGGGTATTGGTAATCGCAGTCCCGTTATAGCAAGACAAGAGGTGGAGGCCTGCATCGGCTGGGTAGCGGATAGCCTTGCCATTGATCATGTTCCATGAGGTAACCGTTCCATACAGTCAATAACACAAGCTGCTAAAAGGAGCATGGATGTATCTGAAGATATCATCCTCACAACAGCTGATAGCGGATCTATCGCGTGTGCCTTTGGGCGATCATTCCCATTGGATGATTCTGCTTGCGGACAGCCATCAATCGCAGTTGAATGATATTGTGGCCGCACTGAACCGGGAGGGGATGGTCTTTTTTGGCGCAATCGTACCCGGACTGATTCATGACCGACGCCACTGTCATGATGGGGCCGTGGTCAAGGCGGTCACCTGCATCGGCAAGCCGGTGGTCGCACTGCTTGATGAGCAGGATCAGGCTTGGCCCGGTGCCCTCCCCATCCCGACCGTAAACCCATGCCGCAAACCGACATTGCATCTGCTGATCGACTGCTTTTCCCCGGATATTTCCGGTTTCCTTTCGCGATTATTTAACCGTTTTGGCAACAGTGTGAACTACTTCGGTGGTGGAGTCGGCAACCGCAATATGCAGTCCGGTCCGGTCATCTTCACCCCTGAAGGCGTATACCGTAATGCTGCGCTTGTCGCCGTACTGGATACCGGGGGAAAGGTCAATGTCCGGCATGGCTGGGAGCGACTTGACGGTCCTTTTATTGCCAGCCGTACCGATAAAAATGTAATTCAGGAACTCAACTGGGAACCGGCAATGGATCTCTATAGACGGATTTTGCCGGATGAGTTGCAGAACGTGGCCGCCGATGAACTGTTCACTCGATTCTCTCCAGGCTATCCGTTTGGCATCCAGAAGGAGGGGCGGGAAGATGTGGTTCGCGACCCGATCCGGTTGACCCCGGCAGGGGAAATGGTCTGTCTTTCCGATGTGCCGGAGAACTCTGTGATGTACCTGGAACATGCGAACCCGGAGAGGCTGATAGAGGCCGTCGGTCGCGCAATTGATGAGGTGACAGCAGACCGCAAGTCGCCGGCGTCGTGTCTGGTGTATGACTGCTATTCGCGCAGTCTGTTGTTGGGTGAGGCATTTTTACGTGAGTTGGAAGTGGTCGCCGATCGGTTCAAATCAGTTGCACCACAGTTGGCTGTCGAGGGGGCCATTGTTTTGGGTGAGATCGCCAGCGACGGTGAACAGTCACTGGAGTTTTACAACAAGACCTTTGTGGTGAGTGTGACTTATGAGTGACGCACGCATCGATACCGTCAGCCAGATCCTGCTGTTGTATGAACTCTCACTGGCGACTGGCCACAGTCTGGACCTGGAGGAGACCTGCCGTGGATTCGTCGATGTGCTGATGGCGCGCAAGGATCTTTCCTATGCAAGGGTATGGATCAACAATCCCGCCTGTACCTCCGAGGAGATCACGCAGGATTACCGCCTGGTCTATGCAGTTCCCGATATGCGTGCTGTCGTGCATCGACTGCCGGCCTGTGATCCGATGTTCCGGTTTTCCGCGGGAGAATCTTTCCGGGTAGTCACCGCGAATGATGCCGAGTTTAGCCGCGTGATACAGGATCGGAATGTTACAGGTGGCGCCTGTGCCTTGTTCAACCTTCGGAATTTGGGACTGCTGACACTTTACACCTCGCGTCAGGAGGGTTTTCCGTTAACAGAAATCAACCAGTTGCGTAGCGTAGTGGACAAGTTTGCGATCTCCATCAGTGGAGCGCTTGCCCATCGGCGTGAACGGATCAAATCCGCGGCACTGGAATCCGCCCAGCACTCACTGGAGCAGCAGGCGGCCCTGTTGCGATCACTGATTGACTCGGCGCCTGACCTGATTTTCATCAAGGATCATCAGAGTCGTTACCTGGGCTGTAACCGCGCCTTCGAGGCGTATGCAGGCAGGATCGAGCGTGAACTGGTCGGGTGTACCGATTTCGATCTGTTTGATCCGAAAAAGGCGGAATACTACCGTCACAAAGATGCCGAGATGATGACATCCGGATTATCCCAGAATAATGAGGAGTGGATCGACTATCCAGATGGACGCCGGGTGTTGCTGGATACCCTGATCACCCCCTACTGCGGACCCGATGACGAAGTGCTCGGACTGATCGGCATCGGACGTGATATCACTGCGCGCAAGCAGGCGGAAGATGCACTGCGGCAGAAAGAGAGTTACCAACGGGCTCTGCTGGATAATTTTCCCTTCCTTATCTGGCTGAAGGACACGGAGAGCCGGTTTCTTTCGGTTAACCAGCCTTTTGCCACCGCCGCGGGTTACACCGACATTAATGAGTTGACGGGCAAGAACGATCTGGATATCTGGCCGCGGGATCTTGCCCAGGCCTACCGGGAAGATGACCGCTCGGTGATGCGGATGTTGCAGAAGAAGAATATCGAGGAGGAGATTATCCATAATGGTCGGCGTCGATGGTTCGAAACCTACAAGGCCCCGGTGCTGGACCCGGAGGGCCAACTGTTCGGCACTGTTGGTTTTTCCCGCGATATTACCGAGCGCAAGGAAACGGAGGAAAAGCTGCGTCTCTCATCCAATGTTTTCAGCCATGCCCGGGAGGGGATTACCATCACCACGTCGGACGGGACAATTGTCGAAGTCAATGAAGCGTTTACCCGGATTACCGGGTATTCGAGGAGTGAGGTGCTGGGTCAGAATACCCGCATTCTCAAGTCCGACCGCCAGAGTGGTGATTTTTACGCCGACATGTGGCACAAGCTGGGGAGGCACGGACAATGGTCAGGTGAAATCTGGAACCAGCGCAAGAATGGAGAAGTTTATCCGGCGATGCTCACCATCAGTGCTGTCTGCGATGCCGAAAACGAAGTGCGGCACTATGTGGCCCTGTTCTCCGATATTACCGCCCAGAAAGAGCAGCAGCGTCAGCTCGAATACATTGCCCACTATGATGCGGTGACCGGCCTGCCCAACCGGGTACTGCTGGCGGATCGTCTGCACCAGGCCATGGCCCAGGCGCAGCGCCACGGCCAGCGGCTGGCCGTTGCCTATCTTGACCTGGATGGCTTCAAGTCAGTTAATGATAGCCATGGCCACCAGGTGGGCGACCAGTTGCTGATGACCGTGGCGATACGTATGAAGCAGGTGTTGCGTGAAGGTGACACCATCGCCCGGCTCGGTGGTGATGAGTTTGTCGCCGTGTTGAATGATCTTGCCGATACCAATGCCAGCATGCCGATGCTGGTGCGGCTGCTTTCAGCGGCCGCCCAGCCGGCCCGTCTGGGTGACCTGTCGCTTCAGATTACGGCCTGCCTTGGCGTGACCTACTATCCGCAGAGAGGGGAGGTGGATGCCGACCAGTTACTGCGCCAGGCTGATCACGCGATGTATCAGGCGAAGCTTTCAGGCCGAAATCGCTACCACATCTTCGATACCGAGCTTGATCGCAGTGTGAGAGGCCATCACGAACATCTGGACGACATCCGGCATGCGCTGGACCGTGATGAATTTGTCCTCTATTACCAGCCCAAGGTGAACATGCGTAGCGGTGAGATCCATGGGGTTGAGGCCCTGATTCGCTGGCGGCACCCGCGCCAGGGCCTATTAATGCCGGATGACTTCCTGCCGACCATTGAGGAGCATCCCCTGGCGATCGATCTGGGAGAGTGGGTGATCAATACCGCCCTGTCGCAGCATCGGGCCTGGAAGTTGGCCGGCATGAACATTCCGGTGAGTGTCAATATCGGTGGCTATCAGCTGCAGCAGCCAGACTTTATCGAGCGGTTAATGTCGCTAATGGGGGCCTATCCGGATATTGAGCCCAACTGCCTGGAGATAGAAGTATTGGAGACCAGCGCACTGGAGGACATGGCCCATGTGACCCGGGTAATCCAGGCGTGCAAACAGATCGGTGTGCTTTTTGCCCTGGATGATTTCGGTACCGGATACTCCTCACTTACCTACCTGAAAAACCTGCCCTCGGCACACCTCAAGATTGATCGCAGCTTCGTGCATGATATGTTGGAAGATCCCGATGATCTGGCGATTCTGGAGGGTGTACTGGGTCTCGCCATGGCATTCCGGCGCCAGGCCATTGCCGAAGGCGTGGAGAGTCTGGACCAGGGTGAAATGTTGCTGCAGCTGGGTTGCGAGCTGGCCCAGGGCTACATAATTGCCCGTCCCATGCCAGCCGGCGATTTTCCCGCCTGGGCCCGGTCGTGGCATCCCGATCCGCGCTGGGGCCGGCAGCGTGCGATCAGTCGTGATGATCTGCCGTTGCTGTTTGCCGGGGTGGAGCATCGTGCCTGGATCCGGTCGATTAAAGCGCGTCTTCAGTGCCGGCAGACGGATGCACCTGTGAATTATCTCCAATGTCGTTTTAGCCAGTGGTTGGAGAACGAGGGACGGGACAGCTTTGCCGACCGACCAACCCTCCGGTTGGTGGAGTCACTGCACAGGAAGGTGCATAACCTGGCGAGCGAACTGCTTACTCTCAGTGACCAGGGAAACCGGCAGGCTGCGCTGGAGAGAATGGATGAACTCGATAGCCTGCGGGATGACTTGCTGAAACAGCTGAGTCTGTCGATACAGTCGTCGGGTTAAGTGAGTGGCAGCGCCGTTTTTTTAGCGACGGAATATATTACTGGCTATATTGGAACGATTCTCTTATAGTGGCGGCAGCTACAGATTTTGTTATAAGCAGTTTTGGTCGTTCCGTTCTTGTTACCCCCTCAATTCCTCGTTTCATTACCTGTAAGCAACACGCACTTTGTTTAACTTATTTCAGGTAATGATTTTATGGCTACAGGCACAGTAAAGTGGTTTAACGAGTCCAAAGGTTTCGGATTTATTTCTCAGGATGATGGCGGCCCCGATGTATTCGTGCATTTTAACGCGATCGAGGGCTCGGGTTTTAAAACTCTGGCCGAAGGTCAGCCGGTCACCTTTGAAGTGGAGAAGGGTCCCAAGGGCTTGCAGGCGAGCAAGGTTAGCAGCTAGACAGCACTTGGTTGGCTACACCGATACAGTAAAACCCCGCTTCGGCGGGGTTCTTTATTGCCGAAATTACCGCAGTAACAATTTCCATCTTGCAAAGGGGAACCGCATTGAAAAAGATATTTATCGGAAACTTGCCGTCCGACACCAGCGAAACAGATATTCAGACCCTGTTTTCCGAGTTCGGCACTGTCCGGTCATCCAAGCTGGTGATGGATGTCTTTACCGGCCAATGCAAGGGCTTCGGTTTTATCGAAATGGAAGGCCATGAGGCGCGTGCCGCTATCGCCGGCCTGAACGGCAAAGAGTTTAATGGCAAGTCGCTGAAGGTTAACTTTGAGACACCTAAGCCGGGTGGCCGTCGCCGTCGCTAGCGGGGGCGACCTGTCACGACCGATACTTCTGTTTTATCCCTGCCATCAGTGGTCTGGCTTCCAACCAGGAGAACAATTCGGATAGTCGGCGGTAACGCCAGACGACCGGGTGCTTATCCATCGCCGGTCGTCCAGCAGCAGGCCATCCGCGCATCCTTTTGCGGACGGCCATGCACTCTTCGGGTCGATTAATCAGCGGCAGGCTTTTCGCCCATCTGAGCCTCAAAGGCACTGAATTCTGACTGATCAATGGCACCGTTGGCATCCTTGTCGATCGTCGTCCAATTCTCGCTCAATGTGGCGTCCCGAGCCGCTTCCTCGGCCGTCAGCTGTCCATCCTGGTTCTGATCCAGGGACTCAAACTGGACAGTGTTCATATCCGCCGCATAGGTGGCTGCGGACAACATGGTGATAACTGAGAAACCAAGCAGTTTTACCAAAGTTGAAGTCTTCATTTTTTCCTCCAATTAATCTTCGTGGTAGATCCACATGCTGATCTTTGCAGTATCCATGCCATGTATATAAATAATAATAAAATCAATGCCTTATTAGAATGTTACCGGAGTCGTCATGCGGTGCTGAATCCAATATGTCGCCGGTTGGCAACGTCTTTTTGAGTCGGTTATTCAACTGTCTGAATTAATGGGATATTTCCCTGTTGCAAATCAACGACAGCGGCTGGGTTTTTGCGGGGTTGACACCGGATGGAGCGGCGTGTCGGTACTATTCAGGTGCCTTGGGTGATGGGCGTTTGACCGGGGATTGTACTTCGTAGCCCTTCTCTTTCAACACATAAGCGGTGGCACCCCCAGCCGCCGCACCCACCAGGAATGCGCAGCCCTGGATAAGGGTGCTGAGTGCCAGGATGCCGATAGCTAAATAGGATGATTTTCTCTTCATCGTGATTCTCCTGCTCTGTTACAGACAGATGCCGCGGGATTCATTGGGCAGGCGCGGGACCCCGTCCCCGCCCGGCGTGAAATTTCCGTGCAGAGTGAAGCCCGTCATCCCCGCCTCTGCGCTGTTGCCAGTGAGAGGCGGGGTGGCAGGCGCCAGTTATTATTGCTCCTTCTTCGGTTCGAATGCAGAGAACTCAATGATGGGGCGGTCATCTGGCTTTACGACCAGATACCGCTCCTCTGTGTATTCTTCACGGGCGGACAACTCCTCCTGGGTAACATCCACATGCAGTTTCTGCTGTTCCAGTCGCAACTCATTCAGCGGCACGATATGCTTCGTGCCGCCGATAAGCCCGAGGAACCCACCGGTGGAGATAACGGCGTAGATGTCGCCATTATCCTTACCGCTCACCACATCGCTGATCTTCCCTATGGTATTCCCGTCGCTTCCGATTACTTCCTGTCTGTGGAGATCATCGGGTGTCAGTGCGAGCATGGAGTTGCTCCCGGCCAGCGATTTGGGCGCGGTCCCGACCGATTCCCCCATGGGTTTTGGGGTGCCAGTGGAATATTGCGATGATTCCTGTGGAGTGGATTGCCCGCTGGTGACATCCGTTGTCCCGGGCATTGGTGCTGCATCCTGCGCGCTCCAGACGGGCAGAGCGACCAAGGCGGCAATAGCGCCTGCCAGCAAAGATTTTCGGTATTTCTTGTCCATACATTCCTCCTGCCTTTCGGCATCGTTTGCGACCCCGCCGCTGATATTCGGATGCGGTGGATGATCGGTTCGATATTAGCGGCGCAATTTTCTTGCCAGGAGAGTTGATCACTGACGCTTTGGAGTGTTGGCAAGACAAGCCCGGGCATGGAAGGGGAGGGTGATTAAGCGGGGATAGCAAAATTGCCGGTTAACGGCCTGATTCCGTCGCCAGAAGGCGACAGATTTTACCGAGATGCGGGTGAGGGGGATCGCCACAACGGCGGAAAATTTACTTTTCCGAGGCGCGGGCCAACATTCCGTTATTGGGACAGTTACTGAGAATCAGGTTCGGGGGGTCGAAGGAGAAAATAAACGGGCCGGCCTGCTTGAGGGCACTCAAGCCCAGAATCTGGCGTGTCTTGCCGGGAAATACCGCCGCCTCGATGTTGCTCAACTGGCATCCCCCGCCGATATTGAAGTGCGACAGCCGATAGACCGGGACCACCATCTCGGTACCGTTGGCAAGTATGCCGCGCAACTCTCGCAGATACTCGGCCTGTTCGTTGCGTTGCAGCTCCTGCAGGGTCTCCTCGTTGATAGTGGTGTAGCCCGAGCCGGTATCCACCATGAAATCCATCGCCTCCAGGTCACCGGCCACCGCCTTGACATAGTAGGTGGTGGCGTTACCGGCCCGCATTGGGATACTGGTACCGAATTCGGCGGCACTGGCAGCGCTGCCGATAAGCAGGGCACCGCACCCGGCGAAGATTGTCATCACGATATTCATAGTCTGGTACCTAGCGTCCGGTGACAGATGAAGCACAGCGCACCTGCCCGGGCAGGTCCATACTCGATCCGATGTTATCAAACAATGCGGCATAGGGCTCAGAGAAAATTAATTCCCGGAATCTGAATTATGCGCGTGCTTGAAAGTATTCTGTCTAGTTAACTATCGGATGATCCGTAAAAATATTGAGGAGAGTTTATCGACTATTGGAAGGGATGGATCAGATGGGCAAACAATTCCTGGTTAGGTTTTTACCCCGGAAGGGAAGTAAAGGCGGTGTATGCAGCCACCGGCATCGCGGGTGGCTGCGGCGACAAAATGATTCGTAACGTGCCGCTTGACCGGGTGCTAAACAAACAGGTTCATGCCGATCATCATCACCACCAGGAACAGCACGGTCATGATGCCACCGGCACGCATGAAATCGGGTACCCGGTAACCGGCCGGTCCCATGATCAGGGCGTTCACCTGATGGGTTGGGATTAGGAACGAGTTGGAGGTGGCGATGGCCACAGTGAGGGCAAACACCGCGGGGTCGGCACCTGCGCCGATGGCGATGTTCACCGCCAGCGGCACCAGCAGCACTGTGGCGCCCACATTGGACATCACCAGGGTGAAGAAGGTGGCCAGCATGGCGACAGCGGTCTGGATAACCCAGATCGGCTGCTCACCCACCACCGAAAGCGTCTGTTCGGCAATCCACTTGGCGGTCCCGGTGCTCTCAACTGCCAGCCCCAGCGGGATCAGCGAGGCGAGCAGGAATACCGTTTTCCAGCTGACCGCCTCATACGCCTCTTCGATGGAGAGCACCCCGGAGAGAATCATGCCCATGGCACCGGTCAGCAGTGCCACCGACAGGCGGATATCAGTAAACAGCACCATGGAGAGGGCGATCAGGAAGAACAGGGCGGCCCAGCCCACCTTGTGCGGGCGCAGCTCTTCTCGTGGGTATTCAGTGGTCACCACCACGAAGTTACGATCCTTCTCCAGGCGCGCCAGTGCCTCCCAGGTGGTGTGTACCACCAGGGTGTCGCCGGCGACGAACGGAATACTGCGGATATCGTCCCCTTCACGCATGGTTTCACCGTTTCTATGCAGCGCAATCATGGCGATGCCATAGACCTTGCGCATCCATACATCACGGGCGCTCTTGCCGATCAGTTTGGAGCCGGGAGGGATCAGCACCTCGGCAATGCCGGCCTTGGTTGCGGCCAGAGATTCGGTAAAGGTGCGCAGTTCATTACGCTTTTTGAGGCCGAAGGTATCGACAAAGTGATCGATATTCCGGGATTCGGCGATGACGCCCAAGACCATGCCGTTCTCGATGGCGGTGTCGCGTGCCAGTGTGCCCGGTCCCACCTGGCTCTCGCCTCCCGGACGCTTGTTGGCGATGACGCGTACTTTATATAGCGTTTCGATATCATCCAACTCCTTGCCGATCAGTTCACTGCCATCGGGAACCACCAGTTCGAACAGGCTGAAGCTGACACCGTAGAGATCGCGGAAGTACTGCAAGGCGCCAGCGGCCGTGGTGCTGCTTTCACTCTTGGTGGCGGGCAGGACGAAACGGCCCGCCAGCACAAAATAGATGACCCCGGTAGCCACCAGCATCAGCCCGATCGGGGTGACGGAGAACAGGCCCCACGCCTCCATCTGCATTTCCTCGGGCAGGGCGCTGTTAGAGGTTTTGATCAGGTCGTTCAACAGGATCAGCGGGGATGAACCCACCATGCTGACGGTGCCGCCGAGGATGGCGCAGAAGCCCATCGGCATCAGCAGGCGTGACATGGGCAGGTCGGCCCGGGCGGAGATACGGGAGACCACCGGCAGGAACAGGGCCGCAGCCCCCACGTTCTGCATGAATGACGAGATGATGGCCACGGTGCTGGAGATGATGGGAATGATGCGGCCCTCGGTCTTGCCGCCGATCTTGAGAATGAAGGCGGCCACCTGGCTCATGATACCGGTGCGGTCCAGGCCGGCGCCGATGATCATCACGGCGATGATCGAGATCACCGCATTGGAGCTGAACCCGTCGAACAGGTGCTGGGTATCCACCAGTCCGGCGCTCAACCCCATCAGGGGGGCGGCCAGCGATGTGAGGCCAAGCAGGACCATGATCATAATGGCCGCTACATCCACCCCCACCACCTCAAAGGCGAACAGGTAGATGGTGAGCAGCAGCAGGGCGGTGACCCAGGCGATCTCGATTGAGGGGACATTCATGGCCAACAGTATCGCGCCGAGCAGGAAGAGTCCGGCGGAGATGATCTGTTTCAGTGACAGTAATCGTGTCTGGGGAACTGTCTGCTCCTCATCCGCCAGTGTATTCATCTATCTGCTCCCGAAGTAAAACTCGTCTATTCGATTGGTGCAACTCCCTGCCTTGGGATGGTGCTGCCACTGCATGGGCAAATCCGATATCCCGATGCCGGTGCTTGCGATGACGTTTTGCCAAGTGGCAGGGCCCGGTCGTACAGCCGCATACAGCCGTGCCCGACAGGTGCTGTGGACACAGTCCGCCGGGTAGTTTGGCGCTATGAGCTGTTGATTATTGGGCTTCTGGAACGTGTGATCAGCAGCGGCTGATGTTCTGCGGTGAAAAGGTACTATAAATCATAAGGCCATTCTAATTTATAAATTTGCTGGTAGCGCAAACTGCTACTTATGACTAGCCGCGAATGAACGCAAATACACGTGAATTGTAATAAAGACAGTTCTGTAGGATGGGCAAAGCCACTGTCTGCTACAACTCCCGGTTAACGCCTTGCACCGGTATCCATGCAATAGTGGTGTTGTGTGCCCATGCTACCCGCATATTCGTTGTCGAATGAGTCGGCGGCAACCGTCAAATGCGCCATAGCCGGATTAAAATCAAAACCTACAGACGTTGCAGACCCCTAGCTGTTGCTGAATGGCCAACAGTTCCCGGGTGATTTTAATCCGTTCATTAGCCAGCCGGTTGAGGATGATGTTGCTTTTGACGATGCTCTGGTCATCTGTTGACGGGAAATCGGCCATGGAGGTTATCAGCGCTTCGTGCGCTTCCATGTGCCGGCTCTCATCCCTGACCAAGCGCTGAAAGCGTTCGCCCAGGTCGGCCGCCAGATCCAACTGCTGGTGCGTGAATGAAACTGCCACCTTGACCTGATGGGTGAGTTGGGTCTGCTCGGCCCATTCGGTTGTACAGAGTCCTTGTATGGCCAATTTGCCCTGGATCTGCGTGGCCTCATCAGGGAACACAAACGCCGTATGCGGAATTGCGGGGAGCTGGACGTCTGTCGCATGGGATTGATCATCTTCCATGGTTTCGTCGATGATTTTTATGTTCGCCAGCAGGAGCGAAAATAGATCCAGTGGCGACTCTGTATCAAAATCAAGGGCCGCTGTCTGGACATCGGATAGATCAAGAGTGGGCAGGTCAGCGGCAACGAGCGCTCCTGTGGCCAAAATCAAATACTTCATTCTGCGTCCTGTATTACAACTTTTTATCAACGGATTTTAACGGGATTCGCGCTGCATGCGCGTGATAATCCGGCAACTATATTAGCATAAATAGTTGGATATCCATTCAGTGCTCTGAGGCGGATTGACGCCGGTTAGTCTGATGCTGGATTTATCGGCGGTGGCAATGTTTTATGATCCGGCGTGATCGTCACCTTCATCCGCCTGCTGTTCCAATTCCAATAAAAACTGCTTGGCCCGGATGCCACCACCAAAGCCGGTCAAGCTGCCATCGGCACCGATTACCCGATGACAGGGGATGACGATTGGCAGCGGGTTACGCCCGTTGGCGGCACCCACGGCACGAACCGCCTTGGGCCTGCCGATCTGCCGGGCAATGTCGGCATAACTGCGGGTCTCTCCATAGGGGATCGACCGCAGGGCGCTCAACACATCAAGCTGGAACCTGGTGCCGTGTGGATGCAACGGCAAATCAAACACGGCTCTGCTGCCGGTAAAATACTCGGCAAGCTGTTTTGTTGCCGTCCGGAAGGGGGAGTCATCCTGTATCCAGTCCGATTCGGGCTCGATACGACCCTTTCCTTCAGGAAACCCGATGAACACGAGGCCGCTTTCATCGCCTGCCAACAGGAGTGCGCCGATGGGGCTGCTGCAATAGTGGTATTTCATGTCGTGTTATCCGTTCAGTTGTGCGGCAGCTCGCCACAGATACATGCCGGCATAGGCGCGCCAGGGGCGCCAGTCGGCGGATCGTTCCAGCAGCGCGGCCGCGTTGTTGTCGCCGTACAGTTGTCTGGCAACTTTAAGCAACACCAGATCGGAGTGCAGAAAGGCGTCCGGATCGGCAAGCACGCGCAGGGCGATATAGCTGGCAGTCCATTCGCCGATGCCCTTGATGGCCAGCAGCGATTGTCGCAGGGCGTCCGGTTCGACCCAGCGGTCCAGGTTCACCACACCACCAGCCACCGCACCGGCCAGCTCAATAATGGCCCGTGCCCGCGCCTGCGGCATGGGCAATGCCTCCGGATCGGCCCGCATCAGCTGTTCCGGTGACGGGAACAGGCGGGCGCCGTTGAGGCTTGTGCCGAACTGTTCGGCAATTCGGCCCATGACCGTGGTGGCACCGCTGACCGATATCTGCTGCCCCACTATCGCCCGTACCGCCAGTTCAAAGCTGTCCCAGCTGCCGGGCACCCGGATACCGGCATTATCCGACAGCAACCTTTTCAATATCTTGTCGCGTGACAGGGTACCGGCAATCTCCCGTGGATCGGCATTGAGATCGAACAGATTCCTGAGCGGCTCCACCAAGGTGTACAGGGAGGCGGTGGTGGGCAGGTCGAGCCGGCAGTGCAGGGCCGACTCGGCTGCACAGTCGCTGACCTCGATATGGCCGACCTGGTTGTCCAGTTTGATGTGCCGATGCCAGCGACCGTCGCTGACCCACTCGACGCCCGGTACCGCCCGTTTGGCCAGAAATGCGCTAATTGACTCCCAGCAATAGGGCGTGCGGTAGGGCAGACGGATGCTGAGCCGGTCATCGGGAAGCGGTCTGGTAGTGGCGCGTAATGTGGACGGCGAGCGGTCATAGACCTGGCGGAAATGGTCGTTGAAACGGCGTATGCTGCCATAACCCGCCGCCATGGCCACCTCGGTCATGGAAAGGCGGGTCTCATCAATCAGTTTTTTCGCCAACTGCAGTCGCCGGGTCTGGGCGACGGCAATGGGTGACGCGCCGAGATGTTGTTGAAACAGGCGGCCGAGATGCCGGCTGGTGATGCCGAGCCGGTCAGCAAGGGCGCTGACCGGGGATTGGTCGAGTGCTCCCTGATGGATTAGCCGCAACGCCCGCGTGACGCTGGTGGAGGTGCCGCACCAGGCCGGTGTGCCGGGGGCCGATTCCGGACGACAGCGCAGGCAGGGGCGGTAACCGCCTTCCGTTGCTGCGGCGGCACTTTTGAAAAAAGTGACGTTCTCCGCCTTCGGCAGGCGCACCGGACAGATTGGTCGGCAGAAAATACCGGTGGTCTTTACGCCGACAAAAAAGCGCCCGTCGAACCGGGGGTCCCGGGTTTGTCTGGCCTGTTCACACGTGGTGAGGTCGATCTGCATCGCCGCTACCCGCCTTTGTAGATTACCGGTTTCGGTCATATTATGGCAGTGGCCGGCGCAGTGCTAGCCGGAATCGGACCTCTATTCCAGCATGGTCGGAGAGCGTTCCGCGCCCACAGCCCCAGGTTCCTCACCGGACAGAATGTCCGGAAAGGAAGGTGGATGTAGAGTGGACAAGCGACAGCGCATCCACCGGGTATTGATGGGTACGTCGACCGGCTTATCCATCCTACCAGACAGCCGGCACATCCCGCGGTTCTGGTGTTATGGTCGTTATGACTTACCGTTGCACTCCTGGAAGATGCGTTGCTCGCAATTGGTGCATATCGATTTATTTAGCTTGGAGTAGATGGCGTGGATTGCGGCATTCTTCGATTGAAAGATGTTTCGGTCGCCGATCTCCTCCAGATCACCACTTCGCTCCAGGGCGTCCCACAGCTTCTCCTTGACATTGATCAGATAGAGCCCGCCGCCGGCATCCTTGCGCCGTCTGGCCTCTTCGACCAGGGCGTGGCCGCCCTGCAGATCAACAAGATTGATGCCGCTGGCAATGATCGCGAGATGTTTTTTCTCTGGATAATTGGCGCGGATGCGATCGAACCGCTCCTGCACGTGACTGACCGAGCCGAAGAACAGGGAGCCGTCGATGCGGATGATCTTCAGTTGTGGGCACTCCGGCAGATCGGGGTCGCTGGAGAAGGCGTGTTTGTAGAGGCGGGGGTCTGGCACCCGGGTGACGATATTGGGTTTGGAGACCCGCTCCAGGTAGAGCACCAGGGAGAGCAGGACCCCGGCGAAGATGGCAAATTCCAGCTCCAGGAACATGGCGCTTAGCAGGGTTACCAGCAGCACGGCGCTTTCCCGTTTGGATGACTTCAGGACATGGCCGATCGCTTTGAAATCGATCAGGCCCCAGGCCACCAGAAACAGGATACCGGCCATCGCCGCCTTGGGCAGATAAGCGGCATAGGGTGCCACCAGCAACACGATCACCATCAGCAACAGGGCGGCAAACACGGCGGCCAGCGGTGTTCTGGCACCGGACTGATAATTGAGTCCACTGCGATTGAACGAGCCGGTGGCGACATAGCCGGAGAAGAAGGAGCCGGCGATGTTGGACAGACCCTGGCCGATAAACTCCTGATTGCCGTTGATACGATAACCGCCACGGGCCGCGATGGAGCGGCCGATGGAGACGGCCTCGGTCAGGGCAAACAGGGTGACCGCCAGCGCGGTGGGGGCCAGATCCTTGATGTGTTGGAGTGACAGGTCCGGCGCCGAGAGCGGCGGCAGCGCCGCCGGCAGGGCGCCGACGGTGGGAATATGGGTGATGGCGTGGCCAAAGGTGTAATCCAGCAGCAGTGATACCAGCGTGCCGGTGAGCATGGCGGCAATCATGTAGGGGATGCGCGGCAGCCAGCGCTTGAAGGCGATACCGGACAGAAGGGTGACCAGGGCGATGCCGGTGACCCAGGGATTGATCTCCTGCAGGTGCCGGGTGAAATTGAAAGCAATCTCATGCAGATGGCCGCCGCTGTCCATTTCGATACCGAAAAAGTACTTCAGCTGTTTCGCCGCAATCAATACGGCGGCACCGGCAGTAAAACCGATAATGACCGAATGGGAGATGAAATTGACCAGTGCACCCATTCGGGCCAGACCCAGCGCCAGCTCAAAAACACCGACCATGAAGGTGAGGGTGAGGGCCAGGGCGATGTAATCGGCGCTGCCGGGTGTGGCGTAGACTGAGAGGGCGGAGAACAGTACCACCGAGGCGGCAGTGGTCGGTCCCGAAACCAGGTGCTTTGATGAGCCGAACAGGGCGGCGATGATCGCCGGCACCATCCCCGCATAGAGGCCATATTCCGGTGGCATACCGGCGATGGTGGCAAAGGCCACGCCCTGTGGCAGGACCACGATGGCGCCGGTGAGGGCGGCGATCAGATCGGCGCGCAGATCGCGCTTGTCGATGTTGGGAAGCCAGTGGGTGAACGGGAGCAGGAAGCTCCAGCCGGGATGCATTGCCGTAATACGCATCTATTCTTTGTGATTACCTCGTGTCAAAGCCGGACCAGGGAGATACCGGGATCGGGTACATCTGCCCGGTACACCGTGACTGTTACAGTGCATTCCGGTAGGAATGGAATCCATCCTCCGGGCCGGTGATCTTCCAGACAGATATGCGTTGAAACTTGCTGATTTATCAGCATCCAGAACGGATTGTTGCGCTTGCTGATGTGTCGTTTTTTACCATACTATAAATGATTAGGTTTTTCTAATTTATTAATATTACCGTTAGTGTAAGTCAGAGCTTATACATTACCGTTCTGCAACAGTCCGAGTAATTGAATGATGGGCGGCTGCGGAATTGTATGGCAGCGATAAGGTGAACTACTAGGCCATCGGACATGTCACCGCAATGATCGCAACGAAGACCCGGGGTTGTACTCTAACCCTGATGGTTATGATTGTGTGACCGGCACGGGACCATAATTGGAGTGTCAGGTGAATCTATTGGAATTTATCGGCCGTGGTTTGGCCCATTATCTGCACCAACCGAGCAGGCACGGTGCCCGCCCCGCCACCTGTACAACCGATCAGTTGGCAACCGTCCTGCGTAAGGGCGATGTCCTGCTGGTTGAGGGATCCAGTCGTTTCAGTACGGCAGTCAAATACCTGACCCAGTCAACCTGGTCGCATGCCGCGCTCTATATCTCGGCGGACGGTGATTCGCCGGATGCAACCCCACAAGGCGGAAAACTTCTGGAAGCGGATGTGCTCGAAGGTGTGCGGCTGATCCCGCTGAGTGATTATTGGAACCTGCACACACGTATCTGTCGTCCGATCGGCCTTACCCCGACCGAGATCGATGCGGTGGTGGAGTATGGTGTATCCAGAATCGGCCATCAGTATGATCTGAAGAATGTCATTGATCTGGCGCGTTATCTGATCCAGACACCCCCCATTCCTTCCCGCTGGCGCCGTCGCATGCTGGCGCTGGGCAGCGGCGATCCCACGCGGGCAATCTGCTCTTCACTGATCGCCCTGGCGTATCAGTCGGTACAGTATCCGATTCTTCCCGATAGCGTTCTCATAAAATCGCCGGATCGCGCGTGTGAGGATTGCTATCAGGAGATGTTGCACATTCGTCACCATAGCCTGTTCGCACCGCGGGATTTTGATATCTCGCCCTATTTTCAGATCATCAAACCGACGCTGCAGATTGAGTTTGATCCCCATACCCTGACCTGGGGTGATCCCGCGGACAATGAGCACGGAGATCTCTGATTTATCGTTTCCGGATTACCCGCCAAACTCGGCCAGGGTTTGCTGCCGCTCCTACCGCTACGCTTGGTCGCCGGAGTGGGTTTGATCTGTAGGAGGCCCGGCGCCGGGCCGAATTCGCGGCGAGGGCGCCGCTCCTGCCGGGCGAATCCGCTCATGCACATCCATGTGCTTCGCGGTATAAGCTCCTCCCTGAGCAAATCCGCTCACACTCACGCGGTGGTTTGAATCGTACTACTCGCTGGTCAGCGTGCGCTTGTAGACCGCCTCGGCAATCGCCAGCAGTTCCGCCTCACTCATGTTGGGGTAGAGGCTGCGGGCGATCTGCATGCCGATCTCCAACTGGCCGTCCCGGCACAGGCCTGACATGGCGGCCTGCTCCATGGCTTCGAGGATGGTAGCGGTATTTGGATCCATGATCTGATTCTAGTACCTGTCGCGGCTTCAGGCGTCAACAAACCCGACGACGCGCTGGGCACTGCGGGCGATCTCCAGCTCTTCATTGGTGGGAATCACCAACAGCCGGACCCGGGAATCGGCCGAGTGCAAAGCCAGTATGTTGTTGGATGCTGTCGGCTCTTCACAGGAGATAGCAATACCCAGTCCCACCAGCCCCGTGCAGATTTGCTGGCGCAGTTCCGTATCGTTTTCACCGATACCACCGGTAAAGATGATCGCATCCACCCGGCCCAGGGCGGCGGCGTAACTGCCGATGGTCTTTTTTATCCGGTAGGCGAACATGGCTCTTGCCAGCTGTGCGGCATCGTCTCCTTGCGATGCCCGTTGACTCACCTCGCGCATGTCGCTGGAGCCGCACACCCCTTTCAGACCGCTCTCCTTGTTCAGGAGTTTTTCCAGCTGATCCGCGGACAGGCCGCCTTCACGCAGCAGATAGAAGTGCAGCGCCGGGTCGATATCGCCACAGCGGGTGCCCATCATCAGCCCCTCCAGCGGGGTCATGCCCATGCTGGTGTCGATGCAGCGGCCAGCTTCAATGGCAGCCGCGCTGCAGCCATTACCCAGGTGCAGGGTGATCAGGTTGAGTGAATTAAGCTCGGTGGAGAGAAATTCAGCCGCCTGCTTGGCCACATAATGATGCGAGGTGCCGTGAAAGCCGTAGCGCCGTACCTGATAGTCCAGATAGAGCCGCTCCGGCAGGGCATAGCGGAAGGCGTAGTCCGGCATGCTCTGGTGAAAGGCGGTATCGAACACCGCCACCTGGGGTACCCCGGGACAGAGTCCCTGCATCACCTCGATCCCCTCCAGGTTGGCCGGGTTGTGCAGCGGTGCCAGGGGGATCATGTCGCGGATCGCGTGGATCACCTCATTATCGATCAGGACCGGTTGACTGAACCGCTCACCGCCATGCACCACCCGATGCCCGATGGCGGTCAATTGATCCAGCGAGGCCAGTGCGCCGCTGGACCTGAGCTGCACCACCACCTGCTCCAGCGCCTGGTGGTGATTGGCCACCGGTGCGGCCGGCTCGCCGATCCGGTCGATCAGCCCGGTGGCCAGGGGTAGCTGCCGTTGCATATCGAACAGCTGATACTTGATGGATGAACTGCCCGCGTTGATCACCAGAATGGTCACGCCGGATTCTCCCGCGGGTCGTTCTCCTGTGCCTGAATGGCGGTAATGGCGACGGTGTTGACGATATCGGTCACCGTGCAGCCGCGGCTGAGATCGTTGACCGGTCTGTTCAGGCCCTGGATCACCGGGCCGATGGCCACCGCCTTGGCGGAGCGCTGCACCGCCTTGTAGGTGTTGTTGCCGGTGTTGAGATCGGGAAAGATGAACACCGTGGCCTGACCGGCCACCTCGCTCTCCGGCATCTTGGAGCGGGCTACCCCGGGATCAATGGCGGCATCGTACTGGATCGGGCCCTCCAGTTTCAGGTCCGGTCGCAGGCGACGCGCGATGGCGACCGCATCCCGCACCGACTCCACATCATCCCCCTTGCCGGACACGCCGGTGGAGTAGGAGAGCATGGCGACCCGGGGCTCGATGCCGAACATGGCGGCGGTGCCGGCCGAACTGATGGCGATATCGGCCAGTTGGGCGGCGTTCGGATTGGGGTTGATGGCGCAGTCTCCGTACACCAGCACCTTGTCCTCCAGGCACATGAAGAAGACGCTGGAGACCAGCGAGCAGCCGGGCTTGGTGCGGATGATTTCGAACGCGGGACGGATGGTATGCTGGGTGGTGTGGGCGGCGCCGGAGACCATGCCATCGGCATAACCGTGATGGATCATCATGGTGCCGAAGTAACTGACATCGGCCATGGCATCGTAAGCCATCTGCTCGGAGATTCCCTTGTGCTGACGCAATTTGAAGTAGGTGTCGGCAAAGGCTTGACGCCAGGGTGAAGTGCGGGGGTCGATGATCTTCACCCCCTGCAAATTGAGACCCAGCTGGCTGATCCGTTGCTGGATCTTCTCTTCCGATCCGAGCAGGGTGATATCCACCACTTCGCGCAGCAGCAGGATCTCCGCCGCCCGCAGGATGCGCTCATCGAATCCTTCCGGCAGGACAATGTGCTTGCGTACCGACTTGGCGCGCTGAATCATCTCGTATTCGAACATCAGCGGGGTCTTGCGGTGGGTGCGGCCGACGGATATGCGTGCCGTCAACTCTTCCGCGTTGATGTGCTTCTCCACAATACCCAGGGCCGCTGCAATCTTGCGGTCATCTGAAGGGAGGATGCTCCCCTCCACTTCGTTCACCTTAAGTGCGGTACAGAAAGTATCCCAGGGTGCACTGATGATAGCCAGACGGGATTTGGTCAGGCCTTCCAGCAGCCGGGTTACCTGGGGGGCGGGTGTCAATCCGCCGGTCAGCAACAGTCCGGCAATCTTCGGGTAGCTGCTGGAGACATCCGCCGCCAGGGTGGTGAGGATAATATCGGAACGGTCGCCGGGTGCGATGACCAGACTGTCTTCCAGGATGTTATCAAGGAAATTCGGTACCTCCATGGCGGCGATCTTGTAGTGACTCACCTCCTGATTAAGTGACTCCTGGTCGCCACTCAGGCAGTTGATATTCAACGAGCGGGCGATCTCGCCCACGGTCGGCTTCTCCAGGGTGCGGTGTTCCGGCAGCACGTAAAAGGGGAGGGTCGGTATGGAAGAGACGGTGAGTTCGGCAATCACCTGATCAATGTTCTCCGGGTCCACCCGGTTGACGATGGCGGCCAGCAGCTCGCAACCGCGATTGTTCAGCGACTCCTCCAGCACCCGCACCGCGTCGACCGTTTCGTGGGCGGATCGGCCATAGCCCTTGATCACCGGCATCAGCAGGCAACCCAGGTTGTTGGCCAGGTCGGCGTTGAAGTCCAGCTCCATGGCCGAGGTGACATCGGAGAAGTCGGTGCCGGCGCAGACCACCATGTCCACCTGCTGCTCCACCAGCTTGTACTTGGCCATGATCTGTTTCAGCAGCTCGGCATAGCGCCCCTCCGCCAACAGATTACGGGCGGTTTCATCGGTACAGCCGTACAGCGCACTGACCGGCAGGTCGATGCCATAACGTTGGCTGATCAGGTGGGTGAGATCGTCGCTGCCGCCGTTCTCCGGGATGATGGGACGAAAGAAACCGACCCGCTTGGTGATGGCGGTGAGCGTCTCCATCATTCCCAGCACGATTACCGATTTACCGCTGCCGGGTTCCGCGCCGGCGATATAGATACTTCTTAACATGGTTGCTCTTGTGACTGTTCAGGGTGCCCGCGTTGTGCGGCGCAGCATAATAAAAGGATAAGGAGTTTGGGGGCAGAATACCATCCCTTTTTATTTATCTTTGATCATGTAGACATCCACTGTCTTGTGAGGTGGGCACACTTTTTGTACCCACCTGATATCGTAACTGTATGAGTTGTTTGAAATGAGGGCAGGCACAGGGGCCTGCCCCTACGCCTTCTTTGTGCAGGAATCGGGTTGCCCTGTGCTTTAATAGACACAGGATAGCCATCAAGCACAAAAAGGGGTTCCCATGCGTCCAATCCAGGAAATCGCTGATCGGCTCGATCTGGCCGCAACCGATCTGATGCCTTACGGTGACCAGATGGCCAAGATCCGACTGGCCGCCCTGAAACAGAACTCCAGCAGGTCGGCCGGCCGGATTATACTGGTCTCGGCGATCAATCCCACCCGCAGCGGTGAGGGCAAGACCACGCTCTCTATCGGTCTGGCCCAGGGGATGCAGCGCCTGGGCACGCGGGTCGCGCTGGCGCTCCGGGAGCCTTCACTGGGACCGATCTTCGGTATCAAGGGGGGCGGGGCCGGTGGCGGGCAGTGTCAGCTGGAACCCTCCACCCGCATCAATATGCACTTCACCGGAGATATGCACGCCATCGGCGCGGCACACAATCTGCTGGCGGCGCTGGTGGACAATGCGGTGCACTTTCGCAGCGAGCTGGATCTGGAACATCGGCAGGTGTTCTGGCGGCGGGTGCTGGACATGAATGACCGGGCCTTGCGCCAGGCGGTGATCGGCCTGGGTGGGCGATTGAACGGGGTCCCGCGGGAGACCGGCTTTGACATCACCGCGGCTTCCGAGGTGATGGGGATTCTCTGTCTGGCCGAGGATCTGGCGGACCTGAAACGGCGCCTGGGCAATATCCTGGTCGGCTTCGACCGTCAGGGGGCGCCGGTCACCGCGGCCAGCCTGAAGGCGACCGGAGCCATGGCGGCCCTGCTGCAGGACGCCATGCTGCCCAACCTGGTGCAGTCCCGGGAAGGGGTTCCCGCCCTGGTGCATGGCGGTCCGTTTGGCAATATCGCCCATGGTTGTAACAGTGTGATCGCCACCAAGAGCGCCGCTGCCCGGGCCGATTACGTGGTCACCGAAGCCGGCTTCGGTTTTGACCTGGGTGCGGAGAAATTTTTTGATATCAAGTGTCGCAGCGCCGGACTCTGGCCCAGTGCGGTGGTGCTGGTGGTGACTGTCCGTGCCCTGCGCATCCACGGCGGCGGCAAGCCCGAATCGGGTGGCACGGTTGAAGAGATTCGTGCCGGGATGGAGCATCTCTATCACCATGTGGAGAGCGTACAGGCGTTTGGTTTTGAACCGGTCATCGCCATTAACTGTTTTACCGGTGATCTCGAAGCGGACCTGGCCACGATCGAGGCCGGCTGCCATGAACACGGTCTGGCCGTGGCGCGGTTTGACGGTTATGCCCAGGGCGGTGCCGGCAGCGAGGCGCTGGCCGAGGTGGTGCTGGATGCGGCTGACAAGCCACAACCGCCGGTACGCTTCCTGTATGAACTGGATGAGTCGCCACAGCAGAAGATATTGGCCGTCGCCAGCACCATCTACGGAGCCAGCGAGGTGGTGTTCAGCCGTACAGCACTGAAGGATCTGGAGCGGATTCGCTCCCTGGGTTATGAAAAGCTGCCCATCTGTATCGCCAAGACCCATCTCTCCCTGAGTAGCGATCCCACCAGGGTAGGGCATCAGGATGGCTTCGAACTGCCGGTGGAGTCGGTGCGCATCGCTGCCGGGGCCGGTTACTTGCTGGCGCTGACCGGGGATATCGTCACCATGCCGGGGTTATCCGCCAGTCCGGCGGCCCACCGGATTGACCTCTCCGATGATGGTGAAGTGCTGGGTGTGTGAGACGCAAGTTACCGACCTATGATTAATCGTAGGGGCAGGCCCCTGTGCCTGCCCTGCCTCGGCCAGTGCAACGTCACGCGGGCAACCACGGGGGGTTGCCCCTACGGTTTTGAGGCTCCGTGGGTTGGGCAGATACGGCGCCATCTCCCGGATTAGGTTCGTCGGAGGATGGGTTTTATCCAGGCTGAGAGCTCACCTTGTGTTCATCAAAATCGGACCTGGTCTGTAGGGGCAGGCCCCTGTGCCTGCCCTGCCTCGGCCAGTGTAACGTCACGCGGGCAACCACGGGGGGTTGCCCCTACGGTTTTGAGGCTCCGTGGGTTGGGCAGATACGGCGCCATCTCCCGGATTAGGTTCGTCGGAGGATGGGTTTTATCCAGGCTGAGAGCTCACCTTGTGTCCATCAAAATCGGACCTGGTCTGTAGGGGCAGGCCCCTGTGCCTGCCCTGCCTCGGCCGGTGCAACGTCACGCGGGCAACCACGGGGGGTTGCCCCTACGGTTTTGAGGCTCCGTGGGTTGGGCAGGAACTAATCCCGTCGCAGTTTCGCCGACAGGGCGATCGGTGTGGGATATTTGAACAGCACCCGGTAGGTGGAGACCAGGAAGGTGAGCAGGGTGGCCAACTGGATCAGGTAGGAGGCCTCCAACCCGATCAATTCACTCTCCCAGGCGAGTACCGCCAACAGCAGGGAGAATTCACTCAGCTGACCCAGCCGGGCACCCACCTCGGTGGCACGCATTTTCTCCTCTCCCACGCTACGCAGCAGACGGCCAAAGATAACCGGTTTCAACAGCAGCATGATGGTCGCGATCAGCAGCGCGGGCAGAATCACGTCATCCAGCATGTACAGGTCAAAGCCGGCCCCGAGCGAGAAGAAAAACAGCACGAGAAAGAAGTCGCGTAACGGTTTGAGGTTTTCCGAAATGAAGAATGAGACCGGGCTGGTGGCCAGCGAAATGCCGGCGATGAAGGCGCCGATTTCGTGCGACAGGCCAAGTGCCGTCGCGGCCTCGGCGAGGCCCAGGCACCAGCCGATGGTGATCAGGAAGATGTACTCCTTGATGGTGTCGAATTTCTTCATCAGGGGATAGAAAACAAACTTCACAAACAGCGCCGAAACGCCGATCAGTAGCGGCAGCGCGAGACCCAGTTTGAAAATTTCCAGCAGGGGGGATTCGTTTCCGCTGCCACCTTTCATCACCAGTAGAAGCAGGATGGCGATCAAGTCCTGGAATAGCAGGATACTGATCACCAGTTCGCCGGTGTGCTGGTGATGCAACACCGTGGTGGGCAGCAGTTTCAGGCCAATAATGGTGCTGGAGAACATCATGGCGGCGCCGACGATCAGCGACTCCTGCGGAGTAAAGCCGAACAGCCAGGCGACCAGGCCGCCGCAGAAGGCAAACAGGGCGGAGCTGAGGACGGTGACCGTGGTGGTCTTCTTCAACAACAGCAGCAGTTCGCGGGGGTTAAGCTCCAGGCCCATCAGGAACAGCAGGAACATGATGCCGATATTGGACATCTCGCGCACCATTTCGCTGTCGTTCACCAGTCCGGCGGCGGACGGTCCCAGCAGCACCCCCAGCAGGATATAGGAGATCAGCAACGCCTGGCGCGCATACAGTGCCAGGGTGGCGAACACGGCGGCCCCGGAGAAGATCAGGAAGATGGTAAAGAGTATCGGGTGCTCTGTCATGCAAACAGATCGCTCATTGTTGTGTTGTTGGAGGTTAACGGGCCTGACTAAAGCATAGCCATCAGCCTGCTGGATACAAACCGGGGTGCCGGGGGTCTGCAACTACTCTTGCTGCAACTCTCTCAGTCGGGTGTGGTAGGTTTCGTCATCGATCTCTCCCCGGGCGTGCTTTTGCTGAAGCATCTTGATGTGGTATTCCGCCCACTCCTCGGGAGAACCGGCAGAGCGGTTCAGCCACCAGCGCAGAATCAGAATGCCGGGTATGATAAACGCCAATCCGGTAGCGACTTTGATGAGTTGGTCTTCCAGCATAATAACGGTGTCCCGGGTGTGAAAACTGTGCTGTGCAGGCTGGTGATTATACACCAAGTCGTATCGCCCGGGTCGCGTGGGATATCTCTTCCTGCCGGTAATAACCCCTGGGAAAAACAGCTTGTTTAATTTCACCGCTCAGCTAAATGTATGGGAGAGTGCGGCCTGAAATGGAGATGCCATGTTTGTCGTCGATGATCCGGTGCTGGCCCTGATCGTTCGCTTTGTCGCCAGGGAGCGGGATCTGGATGTCACGGATGAGGAGTTTCTGCAACGCCAGGTGGAGAGCATGAAGTGTTACCTGGCGCGCTATCCCGAACAGGAACACGGCGAGAAGGCGGTCGAATGGATAGCCGATTATGCCGGGCAGTACCGGGACCAGTGGCAAAAACAGGTAGTCACACAACAAGCCGTTCGCAGCCGCTGCATGGACTGTCCGATGAATACCCTGGGTGAGGCGAGCTATTGTCAGATCCATTACCAGTGGCTGCGATTGCTTAAACGTTATAACCGGGACGAGTTGAGTTCCTCGGAGTATGTGAAAGCGGCGCTGAAGATGTTGCGGGAACACAAACAGGAACTGAAGGTACGCAAAGAGCATGAAGCCGAGGGGCGGAGGCAGCTCAAGGCCTATCATGATGCCAGGAACCAGCCACTGTAACGACCAGACGCATGACTCGACGCCGGTTCCAGGACGAACGACACTGTGTAGGAGCGGCTTTAGCCGCGATAGACGATTGAATTGGCGAACGCTGTTCGCGGCTGAAGCCGCTCCTACAACAGGGCTACAACCCCGCAGTGGCTGTTTTAGATGCAATAGAATCCTAACAGGCCGCGTTCGAGGGAGCGCGGCTGATCCGCTCACCTGATTCCAGACCCACCGATCACCGGGGTAACGCCTGCTTTTTTGGGGATGCCCCATTCACCGCAAAACCCTATAATCCCGATAGACTGATTTTTGTAGTATTCGGGAACTGACATGCATATCCACTCGCTGGAACGGTGGCGCCATGACCACGACTTCAATATAGATACCTCGGAAGGGGAACGCAGAACCCGGTTGGTGGTCCTGCTGACGGCGGTCATGATGGTGGTCGAGATCACCGCCGGTTATCTGTTCGGCTCCATGGCCCTGTTGGCGGATGGCTGGCATATGGGGACCCATGTGGCGGCACTGGCCATCTCGCTGTTTGCCTACCGCTATGCCCGACGGAATGCAGAGAATCCACGTTTCAGTTTCGGCACCGGAAAGGTCACCGCGCTGGGTGGTTTCGCCAGTGCCATCACCCTGGTGATGGTCGCCCTGCTGATGGGGGTGGAGTCGGTGGAACGCCTGATTGCACCCGAGACAATCCGCTTCAATCAGGCGATTCTGGTGGCGGTCGTGGGCCTGGCGGTCAACCTGCTCAGCGCCTGGTTGCTGCATGGCGGGGCCGCCGCGCACCACCATCATCATGATGACCATCACCATGGGCACCCTCATCACCATGACCAGAATCTGCGTGCCGCCTACCTGCATGTGATTGCCGATGCCCTGACCTCCGTGCTGGCCATTATCGCCCTGTTTGCCGGTAAATATTTTGACTGGATCTGGATGGATGCCCTGATGGGGATTGTCGGGGCGGTGCTGATTACCCGCTGGAGTATCGGCCTGCTGAAGGATACCAGTGCCGTGCTGCTTGACTCCGTGCCCAGTGACGAGATTGGCCGACGCATCACGGATGCGATCGAGGGAGAGTCGGACAACCGTATTGTGGACCTGCATATCTGGCAGTTGGGGCCGGGGAGTTACGGCGTCATCATCTCGCTGGTCACCCATGAACCCAGGGACCCGGAACACTACAAGGCGTTGATCCGGCACATCCATGCGTTGGGACATGTTACGATCGAGGTGACCGGTTGCGAGGGTGAGGCCTGTATCATGCCACCACGGCGATAGGTATCCCGACCCCCTGCACTGTTGACCGGCAGTGCCTGTTAAGCGGCGAATAACGAAATGCCATCATCCACCGACAAACTGTTAAAAAAACATAAGAAGTTGACCCAGTCGGATATGCTGAAGGTCGAGTCCCATGTGCAGCGTGAGCAGGGTGAGTGGATTATCAATACCCTGATGATTGTGGGGCAGTCGGTGCCATTTACCTATAAACGCCAGCGGCATTACAAATCACTTCAGGGACAGCGGGTCAATATTACCTACTATCCAGCGGTCGAGTCGGTGGCGGGGATAGAGTTCGAGGTGATGAAGGTCGTGCGAATCCGCATTGCCTGAACGGCGACTGTTAATACAACCCTGCTATTATTCCTGTTAATTGCACGGACTGTTCATTCGCTGACAGAGCGGTTACCCTTCAATTCGGTAACAGTTTCGAATGAAAGCAATGAACAAAAGTAAAGATTACCTTGTGATAAATGGGGCGAGGCTGGAGTGTCGCTGGTACGGCCAACACCAAGCCGGTCAGCCGGTACTGGTGCTGCTGCATGAAGGGCTTGGCTGTGTCGATATGTGGCGGAATTTCCCGGACAGATTGGCGGAACAGACCGGCCTGGCCGTCTTTGTCTACAGTAGACAGGGTTACGGGGGATCAGATCCGTTTGATCGGCCGCTGGAGATCAGCTTCATGCATCGGGAAGGGCTGGATATCCTGCCCGGGGTGCTGGATGAGGCGGGCATCGATCAGGCGATTCTGGTGGGGCATAGTGATGGGGCATCGATTGCCCTGATCCACTCCGGCGAGCGTTCCGATACGCGTATCCGGGGGCTGGTATTGCTGGCGCCCCATCTGTTTGTCGAGGAAGAGACCCTGACGGGAATACGCCAGGCGAAGCGGGCATTTGACAGTGGCCAGCTGGCTGATCGGCTGCAGCGTTACCATGGCGATCACACGGAAAGTACCTTCCGGCACTGGTCAGGAATCTGGCTGGATCCCCGCTTTACCGCCTGGAATATTGAATCCAGTTTACCGGGAATCAAAGTGCCGCTGCTGGCGATCATGGGTGAGGATGATCAGTACGGTACTCTGGCCCAGATCAATACGCTTGCTGAACGGTTGCCGGAACAGACCGGACTGGCCGTATTGAAGGATTGCGGCCACTCACCCCATCTGGAACAGATGGAACAGACGCTTGAGCGGATAACCGATTTTCTTCGTCTGCAGGGTCAGGTCGACCAGTATCGACCTGACCCTGAGCCGGCATGATTCAGGTGCGGAATTTCCCCGCCATGGCCTGCAGGTCGGCGGCCAGTTGCGCCTGCTGTGTGCTGGCAACAGCCGTCTGTTCCGCCCCCTGGGCTGACTGAACCGAAAGGTCATTAATCGAAACTATATTGCGGTTGATCTCTTCAGCCACCGCGCCCTGCTGTTCCGCGGCGGTGGCAATCTGGGCGTTCATGTCCTTGATGCGGGAGACCGCCTGATTGATCTCATTGAGCGCCTGATCGGCCTGCTCCACCTGGGCAAGGCTGTGTTCCGCCTTCTGCTGACCTCGCTGCATGGCGGTTACCGCCTCCTTGGTGCCCTGCTGCAGGCGTTCAATCATGGACTGGATCTCCTGGGTAGACTCCTGGGTTCTACCCGCCAGGGTACGTACCTCATCGGCGACCACGGCAAAGCCACGCCCCTGCTCGCCTGCGCGGGCCGCCTCGATGGCGGCATTGAGGGCCAGCAGATTGGTCTGTTCGGCAATACCCCGGATCACATCCAGCACGCCACCGATGGTGTTGCTGTCCGCTTCCAGATTGTGAATAACCTGGGCCGCCTGTTCCACTTCGCGCGCCAGATCACGGGTTGCATTCAATGCCTGTTCCGCCACCGCGCGGCCGTTGTTGGTGAGGGTGTCGGCCTGCAGGGCTGACTGTTCCGCCTCGGCTGCATTACGTGCCACATCCTGTACCGTGGCGGCCATCTCGGTCATCGCCGTGGCCACTTGCTCGGTTTCCGACTGTTGCTGCTTGATGCGGGTGCTGGATTCTCCGGTGATCACCGAGGTCTCTTCTGCCGCTGAGGCCAGCTGAATGGTAGTGCCGCCCAGCTCCTTCACCACCGTCCTGAATTTATCACAAATGATATTGAACGCATCGGCTACTTGTCCCAACTCATCCCGGGAGTCATGATCACTGCGCACCGTCAGATCACCCGCCGCCATCTGTCTGGACGCTTCCGTCAACCGGCTCACCACATTGCTGATACCCTTGATGGTGAGGTAAGCGAGCAGACCCAACATCGTCAAACCGACAACCATCAGCACGATTGATGTGTTCATCACAAACCCGTTCTGCTGCACAGTGTCGTCATAGATGGTCTCGGCGACATCCAGTTGCAATTGCCACAGTTTCTCCACGGCGATGTAAGCAGTCTCGAAGGTGGGGCCGGTTCGGTTCAACAGTTGCAAGTCGGCGGCGTGATAGTTGCCTGCCCTGATCAATTCGACAACCGCTCTGAGTCCTTCCTGCACAAAGATGGCCCGTTTGTTTGCGAAATCATCCGCCAGCACTTTCTCTTCCGGTGTCAGGTAAGTGGTCAGATACGCCTGCCAGATACTCGAAATGGTGGCGATATTTGCATCGACAGTTTCGATATGCCGGGTCACCGAATGGTCATGCAGGGACGCGGTACGGGATTCCGGCGCGTGTTGCAGGGCCAGCAGCAGTTCACTGCGATTTGCCCGCATCAGATCAATGATTTTACTGAGCTGGCCGGTTGGGATCAGGCGGTCTTCATAGACGCTTTTCAGTCCGGACTCGGCACTGTTCATGGCGCTGATACTCAACAGCCCAACTGTAGCCAGTTGCAGTACAGCAAACGACACCAGAAATATCAGGCGTGCCTTGATGGATATTTTATTGAGTAATTTCATTTTGTTACCTCCGGGGGCTGGGGGGGCAATTGACATGGATTGTTATTTCATTTTTGGTCAGCTGTCGTTCAGTCTTTAATGAGGCGTACATCAATACCGGTATGTGCCGGGGCACACGCCCGGGGTTTGTTTTCATCCTGAAATTTCAATACATCGGTGATTCAATATCTCTCTTCAAAGCACGACTTCGGAGAGGGGGTTGGGCCACTGTTCCCGCTCATTGATATGACATATGTCAGATTCGGCCGGAATGAATAATTCTTTAGTATTATTCTAAAAAATGATGATTGGGTTGATTTACCGCTGCAGCTGGAATAAAAGTACTCATTCAGGCGCTGGCTAAAGGCGTTTGGGTTGGTGATACGGAGCAGCCAGATTCTTGGGCGGAAGATGTGTTTTTGGGCGGCGGAGTCCAAACTTCCGGAATAAAAGGGGGCCTTGTGTTCCAAAAATTTGCAATCTTATCTCTGTTATTACTGACGTTCGCACTGGTTGGCTGTAGTACAGATCAGCATGATCACCCCGACCTGATATCGGGTCAGCAACTCTACGAATATCACTGTGCGTCCTGTCATAAAGCGGACGGCACCGGTATATTTCTGAAGGGTGTTCCGGCCAACCGGGATACCGATCTCTCGGTATGGCAGATTATCCATAAGGTGCAAGTGGGCTCGGAAGAGAAAAGCGCGATGCCCAGTTTTGAAAAAATGCCGCAACAGGAGGCTTCAAAGATCGCGGTCTACCTGAAGCAACTGGGACACAAATAATCGGGCCCGGTCAGGCGACCGGGCCCGAGTCACTCGGATCAGGCAGCTTCCACCTTGCTGTCGATCACGTTTCCGCTACGCTTCTGAATCTCGATCCGGCGTGGTTTCATCTCTTCCGGTATCTCTCTGATCAGTTTCACTTCGAGCATGCCGTCCTGAATGATGGCGCTCTCGACCCGAATGTGGTCCGCCAGTTGGAAGTTGCGCTCAAAGCTGCGATTGGCAATCCCGCGATGCAGGAAAGTCCGGCTGGACTGCTCGTCCTCTTGTTTCTGACCGGAAACATGCAGCATATTCTGCCTCACCTCGATCTCCAGATCATCGGTAGTGAAGCCGGCGACTGCCATGGTAATGGTGTAGTGATCCTCATCCACCAACTCGATGTTGTAGGGCGGGTAGCCGCCACTGACGTTGGAGTTGTGGATTGATTCCAGGGTGTTAGCCAGGCGATCAAAGCCGATGGCGCTACGGAACAGGGGTGAAAGATCATAAGCTCTCATGATGATATCCTCATTGTTCAAGCGATATTTTCAAGCAAGTGTGTTCGATTGAACCACACGGTTTCGTGAATCCTCGCGGCATCCACTTGACTATGAGTTAAGGGCTTTGGATTTTGATTTCAAGTCTTTTTGGACAGATTTTTAAGTGCGAGGCGTAGCGTCCCCATCAAAACCGGACCAAGGGCCGTAGGGGCAGGCCCCTATGCCTGCCCTGACTCGATCAGAGCGGCGTCACGTGGGCAACCACGGGGGGGGGCTACGGTTTTGAGACTCCCCGGGTTGGGCGGATACGGCGACATCTGCCGGATTATGCCCGTCGGGGGACGGGCTTCATCCGGCTGCAAGCTCACCTTGTGCCCATCAAAACCGGACCGAGGTCTGTAGGGGCAGGTCCCTGTGCCTGCCCTGACTCGATCAGGGCGCCGTCACGTGGGCAACCACGGGGGGGGGTCCGTACGGTTTTGAGACTCCCCGGGTTGGGCGGGTACGGCACCATCTGCCGGATTATGCCCGTCGGGGGACGGGCTTTATCCGGCTACAAGCTCACCTTGTGCCCATCAAAACCGGACCGAGGTCCGTAAGGGCAGGTCCCTGTGCCTGCCTGACTCGATCAGGGCGGCGTCACGTGGGCAACCACGGGGGGGGCTACGGTTTTGAGACTCCCCGGGTTGGGCGGGTACGGCACCATCTGCCGGATTATGCCCGTCGGGGGACGGGCTTCATCCGGCTGCAAGCTCACCTTGTGCCCATCAAAACCGGACCGAGGTCTGTAGGGGCAGGTCCCTGTGCCTGCCCTGACTCGATCAGGGCGCCGTCACGTGGGCAACCACGGGGGGGTTCCGTACGGTTTTGAGACTCCCCGGGTTGGGCGGGTACGGCACCATCTGCCGAGCTCAGTAGCCGGTCATCTCCAGATAACCCCGGCCTGTGAGGTGCTTCTGCTCGAAAACCTCCACTGCACCTTCCCAGTAACGCACGCTCAGGTCCATCTCCTGATCATCCAGTACCGGTTTGATTCGCAGCGTCCTGTTTTGTGATTTTATTCGCAGGCTCCACTCAACCGGGTAGCGTCTGCCGGTCGGGCTCTGCCACCAGCGCTCCGGGGTCAGTTCAATGTCATCCGGGTTTAAGCGTTCAGACTGTCCAATGGCGGAAACCAGCGTACCCGCGCTGAACGGGTCCGGCTCGCCGTCACTGTTTCGCAACTGGTAATACATGAGATTTTCCCCGCCTCTGAGCTGCAGCGAGAACCAGTCCCAGCCGGTCTGATCCGCGGCAAGGGCGCTGGTTCCCCACTCCCGGTCGAACCAGGAGTCCCCTTGCACCTGAACGGCCGTGTCATCCAGGGTGATGCGGCCGGTGGTGCGCATGCGTGGGTAGGAGTAGTAGTAGGAGGCGTTGCCCGGCTGGGCGCTCTTCCGGCTCAATCCCTGGTCGCCTTGTAAAATGATGCCGACGGTCGGTTCTAGCTCCAACGCAAGACTGAACGTTTTGCCCTGAATGTCGATACGCCAGGGAAACGCTGATTCGCTACCGTCCAGTTGCCAGTTTTCCACCCAGACCCTGAACGGCTCCGTCTCCACCCCGGCCAGTCCGGGACCTGTCCTGACCAGCCGCTCTTCCGCCAGGTGGTGCTGGCCGTTGGCATCGGTAATCGCCACGTGGGCCATCCAGACCGGATTGCCGGCCCAACTGGAATCACTTTTCACGCTGCCCGGCGGCGTCAGGGAGAAACGGAAAAAAGTGACCTGATAGCCGAAGCGGCGGCCACTGTCGCTCTGCAGATTGCCGGTAAAATACCACCACTCGTTGCGGTATTCAGGATGTCCGCCATGATCCCGGGGAAAGCTGAATTCCCGGGGCGCTGTGGCACGGGCAAAGCCGGTCTGATCCACGGTCGAGAGCAGCCCGGTTGCCGAGAGTTTGGCTGCCGGTGCCGGGGGTTCGGTGCAACCCGTCAGCAGGAGCGCCGGCAGTAAAAAGCAGAGCCACTTCATACTACTCCTCCCGCAATGCCAGGGCGGGGCGCGTGCGCGCCATGCGCAGGCTGGGATAGAGTCCGGCCAGCAGCGCGGCGATCAGTGCGAAGCCGGTGGCTTCCAGCAGAATGGTGGGCGAGAGCTGGCTCGGCATGCTCCAGCCGAATGCACGCAGATTGATCACATGCACCAGGATCTCCGCCATCAGCCAGCCCAGCGGCATCGCCAACAGCGCGGCCATGAGCCCCATCAACAGAGTCTGCAGGCTGATCTGGCCCAGCAGTTGGCGCGGTGTCAGGCCGGTGGCCCGCAGGATGGCATGCTCCCTGGCTCGTTCCAGTTGCAGCGCCATCATGGCGCTGAGAATGCCGACAAAGGCCACCGCGATCACCAGCAGGCGCAGCACCCGGGTAATGGTAAAGGTGCGGTCGAAGATCTCCAGCGACTGCTCCAGAATCTCCCGGTTGGCCCGTACCCGCAGCGGCCGCTCCGACTGACCTGCCAACTGTTTGATCCGGGTGAGCAGTGGTTCGGTCGGTTGTCCCGCCTGCAGATAGATGCCCAAGGTGGTGATCTGCTGATCCTGCCAGAGGGCGGCGTAGCGCTCCCTCGGCATGACCACCAGACCGCGGTCCGAACCGTAGTCGAAAAAGATCCCGCCGATGGTGAAACTGACTATGCCATCCGGTGTGAGCAGCGGCAGTGAATCACCGACCCGCAGTTGGTTGTGGTAGGCGTAGGGTTCCGAGATCAGCAGCAGATCACCCGTGGCAAAACGCTCCCAGAGATCGGGCAGGGCCTCGCCCTTGAAATGAAAACCGCGATAGCTGCGGCTCGCCAGGCCGATAGCCAGCAGGTTGACCGGGCCGTTCTCGCTCTCCAGGGTGACATGGCGGCCGCTACTCAGATCTTCCACCCCGGGCAGCGCCCTAACCTGTTCCAGTAGCCCCTCAGGCAGGGGAGCGGAGGCGCGCTTGGAGGCGCTGTGGGTGGCGGTGACATAGATATCCCCCTGTACCGTCTGGGTCAACCATTGGCCGACGGTATCGCGGAAACTCTCCACCATGATGCCCATGCCTATGGTGGCGGCAATGGCCAGGGTCAGGGCGGCGATGGCCGGGCCGGTCCGACTCAGGGTGGCATAGATGCCCCGGGAGGCGAGGCGGCCAATGGTGCCGAACAGCCATTTCAGCGGATGCTGCAGCAGCCGGGAGAGTGGCGGCACCAGGGTCGGTACCAGCAGGCAGTAGCCCATGATGAAGCAGAACAGGGCGGCGAAGCCCAGCAGCAGGCTGTGTTCCGAGGCTTGCACCAGCAGCGCCCCCCCAGCCATGCCGGCTATCCCGATCAACAGCAGCCAGGGAAGGACGCGGTGGCTCCGCCGTTCGATAACCGAGCGACGGTTGACGCTGAGGGGGCTGGAACGGGTGGCCTCCCAGGCCGGCACGGAGGCGGCAAAAAAGGTGGTGAGCAGGCCGAGCAGCGAACCGGTCAACAGGATCTGCGGTGCCAGATCAAGCTGGCTGACGGTCAGGGCAAAATAGAGATCATTGATGGTTCGGGTGACCAGCCAGAGCAGTTGCCGGGCCAGCAGAATGCCGGCTCCCATGCCCACCAGGGTGCCGATCAGGCCGATGAGCATCTGTTCCGCGAGTATGGCGCGGAATACCTCACCCCGGGTGGCACCCAGCAGGCGCATGATGCCGAACTGACGGCGACGCTGCAGGACCGAAAAGGTGGCGGTGTTGTAGATCAGGAATCCACCCACCAGCAGGGCCAGCAGACTCATGGCGGTCAGGTTGGTCTGAAACGCCTGGCTCATGTCGGCCATGGCGGCGGTGCGCCGTTCGGTCTCCACCAGCCGGACGCCTTTGGGTAGCCAGTCGCGCAACATGGTGGCTTGCGTTTCATCCAGCGCAAGGTCGATCCGGTCCAGGCTGCCGAACTGCTGCAACAGGGTCTGTGCAACGGCAATATCGGTGACCAGCACCCCATCCAGCGCCGCCTCCCGGCGGTCGCCGAACAGGGCAAGAATCTCTGCTTCTTGAATAGTGCCGGCGATATCCAGGGTGATACGGCTGCCTGTGTCCAGTCCGAGTCGCTGGGCGCTATAGGTTGAGATCAGCACGCCATCGCGGCTGGTCAACAGTTGATTCTGCACTCTGGGCGGGGCATTCAGGGTCATGTTTCGGAATGGGCGTTCCGACAGCGGGTCGAGACCGAGCAGGGTCAGTTGTTCCTCGCCAATGTGTACCACCCCTTCCACCACCGGAGCGCTCGGCAGATAGGGATATTGCCGCCTCAGGTCGGTGAAGAGCTGCTCGGGCAGTCCGGCCGATCCCGCAATGATCTGGTGAGTGACGCGGCCTGAGATCTGCTCCATGGTGATCTCGAATGCCCGGCTGGTGCTCTGGTTGGCCAGGCCCACCGCCATCACCACCGCCACCCCCAGGGCGATGCCGAGCACCGACAGGATGGACTGCCAGGTGTGTCGCCGCTGGTGACGAAAACCGGCACGTCTGAGCCGGGAGCCTACCAATGGAGCTCTCCCCGCTCACTCAATATGCCGTCGCTCAGGGTGAGGATACGGTCGGCCCGTTCGGCCACCTCCAGGCTATGGGTCACGATAATCAGGGTGCGCTTGAGCTGTCTTGAGAGACCGATCAGGATGCCGAGGATCTGGTCGCCGGTCTCCGCATCCAGGTTGCCGGTGGGTTCGTCGGCCAGCACGATGGTGGGGTTGTGGATCAGCGCCCGGGCGATGGCGACGCGCTGCTGTTCGCCGCCGGAGAGTTGATCGGGGAAGGCGTTCCAGCGATCACCCAGCCCCACATCGGAGAGGATGAAACCAACCAGACGGCTGATCTCCAGCTCCTTGAGTCCGTTGAGCTCCAGCGGCAGACCCACGTTCTCGGCCACAGTCAGGGTCGGGATCAGGTTGAAGAACTGGTAGACAAAGCCGATGTGGCGGCGTCTCAGCAGGGTGCGCTCCCGTTCCGAGAGGGCGTTGATGTCCTGCCCCAGCACCTGTATCCGGCCCTCTTGCGGGGTATCGATGCCGGCCAGCATATTCAGCAGGGTGGATTTGCCGGAACCGCTTCTGCCGAGCAGGGCGATACACTCGTGCTCCGCTACCTGCAGATCAATGCCGTTCAGGATAGGTCGGCTGTCGCCCCCTTCGCGGTAGCTGTGCATCAGTTGTTCAACGACGAGTAGCGGTTTGTTATGTTTATTCTGCATATGCTTCATAGGATAGGAAATCTACAACGGTTCAGCTATCACCCGGCATGACTATTTGGCAAACTAGGCCATCAATCCGAACGGCCTGTCCAGACCATGAGCATAACCATTAATAGCAAACTTCCGGCAGTGGGCACCACCATCTTTACCGTAATCGGTGAGCTGGCCAACCGTTATCAGGCGATCAACCTGGGTCAGGGATTCCCCGATTTCAGTGCCCCCCGGGCGCTGTTGGAGCGGGTGGATCATCACATCCGGCAGGGTCATAACCAGTACGCGCCCATGGCCGGGGTTGCCCGGCTGCGCGAGGCGATCGCCGCCAAGATCGAGCAGAGCTATGGGCGCCCGGTCTCGGCGGACCGGGAGGTTACGGTGACGCCCGGCGCCACCGAGGCGCTCTACTGCGCCATCACCGCCTGTGTCAGGCCGGGGGACGAGGTGATTGTGTTTGATCCCGCCTACGACAGTTATGAGCCGGCCATTGAACTGAGTGGCGGCTGTGCGGTGCATCTGCCGCTGTTGCCGCCGGACTTTGCTGTCGACTGGCAACGGGTCAAGGATGCCATCACGCCCCGGACCCGTATGATCATCTTCAACTCTCCCCACAACCCGACCGGGGCAACCCTGTTGGCGGAGGATCTGGCGACCCTGGCCGAGCTGGTGCGGGATACCGATATCCTGCTGCTCTCCGACGAGGTGTACGAGCATCTGGTCTATGACGGCGCGACCCATCAGAGCCTGTTGCGACACGACGAGCTGGCGGCGCGCGCCTTCGTGGTCTTCTCTTTCGGCAAGACCTACCACGTCACCGGCTGGAAAACCGGCTACTGCATTGCCCCGGCCGCGCTCACCGCGGAACTGCGCAAGGTGCACCAGTATGTCACCTTTGTGGCGGTAACGCCGATCCAGCTCGCCCTGGCGGATTTTATGCAATCCTGCCCGCAACACCACCAGCAACTGGCCGCCTTTTATCAGCGCAAACGGGACCTGTTCTGTGAGCAGATGGCCGGATCGCGTTTTCATTTTTGCCCGGCCAAGGGCACCTTTTTCCAGCTGATGGATTATAGTGAAATAAGTGACCAGGAAGATTTGGCCATGGCGGAGTGGCTGACCCGGGAACAAGGGGTGGCGGCAATCCCGGTTTCGGTATTCTATAAAGAGCCGCCGGCGGCGCGTTATGTGCGCTTCTGTTTTGCCAAAGAGGACGAAACCCTCATCAGAGCAGCGGAGTTATTGTGCAGGATCTGACCCTTACCCTGATACAGGACAGCATTTACTGGCAGGAGCCGGAAGCCAACCGAGAGCACTTCGAGGCGTTGATCTCGCAGGCGCCGGCGTCCGATCTGATCCTGTTGCCGGAAATGTTCAGCACCGGTTTCTCGTTGGAGTCTTTCCAACTGGCTGAAACCATGACCGGCGAGAGCATCCACTGGATGACCCGCATGGCGCGGGAGAGCGGGGCGGTGATCGCCGGTTCCCTGATCCTGGAGGATGCCGGTCACTACTTCAATCGGTTGATCTGGATGCGCCCGGACGGCAGTTTCGCCTTCTATGACAAACGCCACCTGTTCCGCATGGCGGAGGAACACCGCCACTACAAGCCGGGTGATGCACGGCTGGTAGTTACCCTCAACGGCTGGCGCATCTGTCCGCTGGTCTGCTATGACCTGCGTTTCCCGGTCTGGAGTCGCAACAACAGCAGCTTCGACCTGCTGCTCTATGTCGCCAACTGGCCGGAGAAGCGACGCATGCATTGGCAGCGACTGCTACCGGCCCGGGCGATCGAGAACCTCTGCTATGTCGCCGGGCTGAACCGGGTCGGCGAAGACGGCAACAACATTGCCTACAGTGGCGACAGCGTGGTGATCTCACCCCAGGGCGAGGAGCTGTTGAACGCCGGCAGTGAGGCAGGGCTGTTTACCATTCAGCTCAATCACGCCGAGCTGGTCAGCTACCGGGAAGCATTCCCCGCCCATCTGGATGCGGATCACTTTTCCCTGTAGTACTCCTTGAATAGGGGACTTGAACCCAGTCCCGATAAATCCCCAAACTGGTTCAATACTTCCCAAGAAATTAATTCATTATTATGCGGTTGTTTGGTAGGCTTCTTTATCGAAGATCAGCCGGTAGGTTGGGGTGAGGAACGAACCCCAACACCACCTTAATCATGCATGCAAACCCGTTGGGATTCCTGTAATTATAACCAACTTGCCAACGGCAATGATCACGCATAATAAACAACGGATTGTGAAACATGCGCTACCGATGTGCAGATGTGAAAGGCGGCACCTATTTCTTCACGGTTAATCTGGCAGAGCGTCATCGTCGGTTGTTGGTGGAGAATGTGGATGCATTACGACATGCGGTCCGACTGGTAAAGCTGCGGCATCCGTTTTATATCGACGCATTCGTGGTATTGCCAGATCACCTGCATGCCATTTGGACATTGCCAGAGGGCGATTCGGACTTCGCTATGCGATGGCTGCTGATTAAAGCGGGTTTTTCACGTCAGATGCCCATGGTAGAACGACGCAGTGCGAGCCGGAAAGGGAAAGGTGAGCGTGGTATCTGGCAGCGGCGGTATTGGGAGCATCTGATTCGTGACATGGGTGATTACCAAAGACATGTCGATTATATTCATTACAATCCTGTAAAACACGGGTATGTGGAACATGCTGTAAAGTGGCCTTATTCGAGCCTCCATCGGTATATTTCTTTCGGTTTGCTGGGTAGTGACTGGGGCGTCGGCATGGCTAGCGATATCGAAGGTGGTTATGGGGAGTGAGGAGTCCAGTTGGGGTTCGCACGCTCACCCCAACCTACGAGCTTCCCAAAACACCGGGACTTCACAACCATCACTCAGGAGGAGATCAACCAAGTGATGGATAAACTGAATAATCGCCCCCGCAAATGCCTTGGCATAAAAACACCCAATCAGGTATTTTTCGGGATAAACCCACCCGTTGCACTAGCGAGTTGAATCCGCGACTACACTTACAGACGCAGTGGGACATTATGGGAGGGGCGCTTCAAATCTTGTGTGGTCGATGCTGAGGACTATTTGCCTCTCTGTCAGCGATATATTGAGCTGAACCCTGTGAGAGCAGGTATGGTGATGTTTCCGGGTGATTATCACTGGTCAAGCTATGGAGCAAATGGCTTTGGTCGTTCGGCAGCCTGCTGGACTCCACATCCGCTCTACCTGTCATTGGGTCAGACGCCCGCCGAGAGATCAGAGGCATATCGGGCACTCTTTCGTTATGAACTTGATGAGGAGGTTTTGACAGATATTCAGGGGAGCGCTGATCAGGGTATGGCGCTTGGGAATGAGCGCTTTGAAGAAGAGATCGAGAGGTTGTCTGGTCGGCGCGTCGTTAATTTGAAGCGTGGCCCAAAAGGCAAGACTGGTGCTGGATAGTTTTTCATCTGACCCCAAACTCGATTGTTGATATGTTGTCAGAGCTAATTCTGAACCTTCCCGAAATGGAGGAGGAAGGCCTAACCAGAAAAGTCACCGGACGCTGACGTGCCGGTGACTTTTCTGGTTAGGCACAATTCAAATAGGAGGATTGAATGAGCACGAAAGAATACATAAATACTCATCCGGTACCGGTATCCTTCGCGGTAGCGGCCGCTACCATTGCGTTTTATGTGCTTCAGTGGCCGTGGTGGGCCTCATTGGTCGCAGGCGGCGTAGGATTCGTCGTTGGCCTGAAGATTGGGAGGTAGTAACGATGGCCGACAGAAACAGCGCATTTGGTTTCTTTAAAGATAATAGTCTTGAAATCACGTTGATCACCACGGCTCTTGTGACAATAATTTACGCGTTCCAAATTAACTATGATGCAAGCTCCGATCTAATATTAGGAAAATTCGTCGGTATTGTTCTTAATTCAGTTAGCGCGGCAGCGAGCTTGGTCGCGTTTGCGGCAGTACTAAAAACCAATGGGGTCAGACTCGATTGTTATTTGATCAAAGGCGCAGTATAGTGCCTGTATCAACTGAAACAGAAGCAAGAAAATGGCACGCTTACCCCGATTCGTAATACCTGGTCAACCGCAACACGTTATTCTCCGTGGTAACAATCGAAGCGAAATCTTTTGTGCCGATGCCGACTACCACTTCTATCTGGAAAAACTCCAGTTAGCCTGCAAGGCCCACAGTTGCGATCTTCATGCCTATGTCCTGATGACCAATCACGTACATTTGCTGATCACCCCGCATACAGAGCAAGATCAAAGGGGTCAGAGTCATTGATTATATATTTGAAACGGATTACTCTTGCCTGAGTGTCAAGGAGGAATCCCATGGCTCGCTTGCCCAGACTCTATCTGCCCGGTTGCGCCCAACATGTGATCCAGCGAGGGAACAACCGTGAGGCCTGCTTTTACGATGAAGCAGACTATAAAGCCTACTTATCGTTTCTCAAGGAAGCAGCAACCAAATACCAAGTCGCCATCCATGCCTTCGTGCTGATGACCAATCACGTCCACTTGCTGGTGACACCGAGTAATGAGCAGGGAATCAGCCGCATGATGCAGGCTCAGGGCCGCAAGTACGTTCAGTACTTCAATTTTACCTATGGTCGTACCGGAACTTTGTGGGAAGGGCGATACAAATCCACACTGGTCGATGCAGACAGTTATTTATTGACGGTATACCGCTATATCGAGCTGAATCCCGTACGTGCGAACATGGTGCAACACCCATCGGAATACCCTTGGTCCAGCTACCGGGGCAATGCCTTGGGCAAGCCCATCCAATTGTTGACACCCCACTCGATGTATCGCCAACTGGGTAAGACCGACAAAGAGCGGCAGGGTGCTTACCGTACACTGTTTCGCGGCAAGGTGTCGGAGCGGGACTTGGCAGCGATCCGAGAAGCGACGAACAAAGCTTGGGCTCTTGGGGACGACCGGTTCAAGGCGCAGATCGAAGCGAAGGCCGGCCGACGGTCAGTATCTTTGGGTCGAGGTGGGGATAGGAAGTCGGCTGCATTTCGGGAAAGCAAAAATCAATGACACTGACCCCATTGATATATAATAAAACAGGTGAACCACATATGTGGTTAAATGGGAAAAGTGATGTCGGAAAAATACTAGACGATATTACTTTACAGGAAGTTAAAGACGGAATCATAAAGGCCCCTTGGTCATCGGACCAATCAACCTTTATGAAAATGGTTGGTAAAGGTCCGTTCATGGATGCTTTTGGTGAATTCCATGATGGACTGCATAGTCTTAGTTATATGCCAGATGATCAAGTGTCATTGATTGTGACTATGCCACCATCTTATGTCCTTACTGTGGCAGCGGCAATGCAACCTCACACACATCTGTACTTATTGAAAAGGAATAAAAAAAGGGTGAGGGAATGAATTACTCTTGTTTATCAGGTGTTGGTATTGTTCTGATTTTAGGGCTTACTGGGTGTTATAAAGTTGGGCACAAAGATTTTCTCGGCTATAGAGATAATGAGATCGGTACAATAATGCATTATAAAAAACCCTTTAAATTCGATAATTCTGGTGAATTTAAAAGAGGTGATTATGTAATAACTGGGCAAGGACTTACTAGTATTACCAAAGATAATAATGGTGATTTAATTTATCATTTTAGCGGTCAGGAGATTTTATCTCACTTTCATACAAAGGAATGGGTGGGCAAATGTTTAACGTACAAAATAGTAGATCCTCAAACCTATATCATAAAGGGTTGGGGTTTTGATGAGGGTGCAAACCCTTTGAGTTGTAGAAGTTGGCCGTAGAATAAGTAAAAAAGGGGACGCGGTAATCCCCCCGGAAAAAAAGCAATCAATGGGGTCAGACTCTATTGATATTTGATAAAAGCCCGCAGAATGAGGCGCGTTCCTTACCCAACCTTACGGGCTCAATCAGCCGCAATCAATGGGGTCAGACTCGATTGTTATTTGATCAAAGGCGCAGTATAGTGCCTGTATCAACTGAAACAGAAGCAAGAAAATGGCGCGCTTACCCCGATTCGTAATACCAGGCCAACCACAACACGTTAT
>Ga0209475_10000284_pt1 | contig 128590 bp, 119 predicted proteins | sample tdDd471_FD_187128 | JGI IMG/M metagenome (GOLD analysis project Ga0209475, IMG submission 187128) | Marine sediment microbial communities from the Atlantic coast under amendment with organic carbon and nitrate - tdDd47.1 (SPAdes)... | ecosystem: Environmental > Aquatic > Marine > Coastal >... | reverse complement strand
CTCAACTCTATAGGGGGCAACGGTCGCCCACGTTTTCCCGTCATGATAAATCTCCAGGTTCAAGCGTTCCTGGAGTTTACAACCTCGTGCCAAATTTATGAATCGCTTTTTCGTTCCAGGTGACTAGTCTCACGCCACTCCATCTCTTCTGTAAATAAAGTATCTACGTACTTTGCTATTGGCCCCTTGCTCCCACCCGGCATGCGGATCATCGATTTAGAAATCGAAAAATTTTCAAGTCGTTCTGTAATCTCAGAAAACTGTTCAGGAAAACTACTAGCAAGAATGCTTGCCGCATTTCTGTAGCTGTAGATCTCAAATTTGGAACGTATAGATTGGGAAAAAACACGTTCTACAGCTTCGGGACTATCTGCGACCCTGCCTGATGAAACATCATCAAAATCGACCGTAGCTTCATTGTCTCCAGAGGAGGTCATTCCGCTGCCGCTGAATGAGAGTTAAATTTATATGTGTCCCAAGTTGGCCTGTAATCTGCGTCAGCTTGATTACCCCAAACGGTCCACCCATCTCGTATGCCGCGCCCAAAGAGTTCAAGAAATGGCCCAGGGCTGCACTGCTCAATGATATCGTATTGCTCATCAGGTTTGCGGGAATGCTCTCTTTTCCGTGTGCTGAAAAGATTGACCTGGCTTCTCGCTGGGGCAAGAGTCCTAGCGTTTTTACCGCGTGTTCCAAATAGAATTACTTCTGTTACATTGCGAAAATAAAAACCGACACCCCTGCCATCTGACTGGCCATCTTTACGAACTTTATGCCAAATAAGATTGGATTTGTATTCAAAGCCCCATGCCGAAAGGACTTTAAGGCCGTCGGGCAATAATGCGTTGGGAACCCAAAGATAACAGTGGGCGGTTTCACGAATGTGCTCCGCAATGGGTAAAGAACAAATTTCATCTAAGGACAGCGTAGGGTAACGCGCTAAACGACGGTGTTCAGGAGCAACTTTGCCTGTTCGGTTTTTAAATCGCCAAGGCGGGTCTGCGAGAACAGTCGCGAAACGATCATTACCAAGAAATGTTTTAAGGTCTTCAGAGGGGTTCTGTTCCATGCCGCTTCCTGCTTTTCCCGATGGATTACCCATACCCGATTCGCTTCAGTATGTCGTCACTGGTAACACAAAAAGGTTAATTGGCGAATTTCGACCAGATGAATAACGTTAAGAATATTATAATCCAGAAAAGAACAAATCAAGAACATTGGTGTTTTTGGCTGCTGTCCTTGACCCTTAGGCTTGAGCTTCTCAAGGTGATGACAGTTTTAGTTTTGCGGAGATATATTAGATGTCCAAAGAGATGTTTGAGCGCGGGCTGGCGAAGCGCAAGGAGGTCATGGGGGAGGCTTATGTCGATAAGGCTTTTGCCGAGGCCGACGATTTCAATAGGGGGTTTCAGGACTATGTGACCCAATCCTGCTGGGGGTTCGTTTGGGGGGATGAGACGCTTGATCCCAAGACGCGCTCGTTGATGAATTTGACCATGCTGGCTGCGCTCAACCGGATGGAGGAATGGGAGCTTCACTTCCGCGGCGCCATTAGAAACGGTGTGACCCGTGAAGAGCTGCGAGCCGCGCTCCATCAAATCGCTGCTTATTGCGGCGCGCCCGCCGGAGTTTCCTGCTTCCGCATTGCCAAGAAGGTTCTCGCAGAGCCAGACGTTGCTTGACTTGCGTAGTTTTGCGGCTATTTCTACCGCACCAAATAGATTCTTCAGGGGTGAGTTTTTATGACACGCGCGTTTGTTTTTCCCGGACAGGGGTCCCAGGCTGTCGGCATGGGCAAAGAGTTGGCCGATGCCTACCCGGAGGCCCGGGAGGTTTTCGAGGCGGTTGATGAAGCTTTGGGACAAAAGCTCTCGACGATTATGTTCGAGGGGCCGGAAGATCAATTGACCCTGACCGAAAATGCGCAGCCCGCCCTGATGGCTGTGTCCATGGCCGTGGTCCGGGTGCTCGAAGAAAAAGGCGGCTTTAAACTGTCCGATAAAGCGTCCTTTGTCGCCGGGCATTCGTTGGGTGAATACTCGGCCCTCGCCGCCGCCGGTGCGCTGGAGCTCGACGATACGGCCCGTCTTCTGAAAATTCGCGGTCAGGCCATGCAAAAGGCCGTCCCGGTGGGCGAGGGGGCTATGGCCGCCCTGCTGGGTCTTGACCTGCCGACCGCCGAAGCCGTTGCCGAAGAAGCCGCCCAAGGAGAGATTTGCGCGGCCGCCAACGATAACGCCGACGGTCAAGTGGTGGTTAGCGGTTCGAAAGCCGCAGTTGAGCGCGCCCTCGATATAGCCAAGGAAAAGGGCGCGAAGCGGGCCGTTCTGCTCCCCGTCAGCGCGCCTTTCCATTGCCCCTTGATGGCGCCCGCCGCGCAAGCCATGGCCGAGGCCTTGGCGGAAGTGCAGATTCGCCAGCCGGTGCCGACCCTGGTCGCCAATGTGACGGCCGAAGCGGTTGATGATCCGACGGTTATTCGACGCCTATTGGTCGAACAGGTGACCGGTATGGTTCGTTGGCGCGAAAGCGTACAGTACCTCGCCGCTCAAGGAGTGACGGAACTGATTGAGCTTGGTTCGGGCAAGGTGCTTTCCGGGTTGGTCCGACGGATTGATCGTTCTCTGACCGGCAAGGCGGTCAACGGCCCGGCCGATATCGATTTGATCTTGGAAAATTTATAGGTAAAAGAAAAACGTGGATACCCGGGTTAAGCCCGGGCATGACAACATAATTCTGCTGTCATGAGTGATGTCAAGGCAAGGGCCATTGCGGCCCCGCGAGTTAATACGAGCGAGCCCAGCCCCGGAGGGGTGGTCGGCGCTTGAGGCCCACCTAGTGAGGCGGAGCCGAACGAAATAGGGAGACCTCAAATCATGTTTGATTTAACTGGAAAACGCGCTCTGGTGACCGGCGCCACGGGTGGGATTGGCGGCGCCATTGCCAAGGCGCTGCATGCGCAGGGGGCGACCGTTTGCATTTCCGGTACCCGGGAAGAGAAGTTGAACGAACTGGCCGCCGAGTTGGGCGACCGGGTCCATGTCGCGACCTGCAATCTGGGCGATCTCGAAAGCGTCGTCGGTTTGGCGAAAGCCGCCGAAGAAGCGATGGGGGGAGTTGATATTCTGGTGAATAACGCCGGGCTGACCCGCGACACGCTGGCCATGCGGCTAAAGGACGAAGACTGGCAGGCGGTGCTTGATGTTAATTTGACCGCCGGTTTTAAGCTGGCTCAGACTTTGCTGAAAGGCATGATGAAGGCTCGTTCCGGGCGGATTATCGGTATTTCTTCGATTGTTGGTGTGACCGGCAACCCGGGGCAGGCCAACTATTGCGCCTCCAAGGCTGGGATGATTGGTTGGTCCAAGTCCCTGGCCCAGGAAGTCGGTTCGCGTGGGATCACCGTAAACTGTGTTGCGCCCGGCTTTATCGCAACCCCGATGACCGACGAACTGCCCGAGGCCCAGAAAGAAAAGCTGCTGTCGGCAATCCCCGCTGGCAAGTTGGGCGCGTCTGAAGATATTGCCGCATCAGTGGTTTATCTGGCCAGTGACGAAGCTGCTTATGTGACCGGGCAGACGCTCCATGTGAATGGCGGCATGGCGATGATTTAATCGTTTCGCTTGCCACCGAATCGGGGCAAGCTAAAACGAGGGTGCTTTTTCAGGCTTACCTGTACTGGTAATACCCGGTAAAGTATGTTAAACGCCATCTCCAAGCCTTGTGGGATGGCCCTTTGAAAGGCAGGCTGGGCAAGAGTTTTACCGCCCTAGCCGATTACAGAATTAGACCGAGTTTCATTCGAGGATTTCTAAAGATGAGTGACGTTGCTGACCGCGTTAAAAAAATTGTCGTTGAGCACCTGGGCGTTGAAGAAGCCAAGGTGACTGAAAATGCCAGCTTCATTGACGACCTGGGCGCGGACAGCCTGGACACCGTTGAGCTGGTCATGGCTTTCGAGGAAGAGTTCGGTTGTGAAATTCCCGACGACGCCGCCGAAAAAATCCTCACCGTGAAGGATGCCATCGACTTCATCAACAGCCAGGCCTAGGGCTGCTAAGCGTTCCGGGCGTCTTCTTTTTGGGGAGGACGCCCGAAGTGCGCTTTGAATTGGGCGTTTGCCGAGTATTTTGACCGATAGCGCGAGAATTCCATGAGACGAGTCGTCATTACCGGAATGGGCCTCGTGACGCCGCTGGGCGTGGGGCTGGACAACAACTGGAACCGTTTGACCAATGGCGAGTCTGGGATCGGTCCGATCACCGATTTCGACGTTGAGGACATCCCGGCCAAAATTGCCGGACGGGTGCCTGAAGGCGAGACTGCCGACGGCAAGTTCAACGCCGACGACTATATGCCGCCAAAAGATCAGCGCAAAAACGATACCTTCATTATTTACGGGCTTGCGGCGGCCGATCAGGCCATCGAAGACTCCGGCTGGAAGGCCGAGTCCGAGGACGAGCAGTTCCGAACCGGCGTTTTGATCGGCTCAGGGATCGGCGGTCTGCCGGAAATCTCCTCCGGTTCGATCCTGGTCAATGAAGGGAAGGTACGGCGCTTGAGCCCGTTCTTCATCCCGGCCAGCCTGATCAATTTGGTTTCCGGTCAAGTTTCGATCAAACACGGGTTTAAAGGCCCAAACCATGCTGTTGTGACCGCCTGTTCGACCGGTGCGCATGCGATTGGCGATGCGGCCCGTCTGATTATGTGGGAAGACGCCGACGTGATGGTCGCCGGTGGTACGGAAGCTGCTTGTTGCCGCGTTGGCATGGCCGGGTTCGCCCAGGCCAAGGCGCTTTCCACCAAGCGCAATGATACGCCGACCGAGGCTTCGCGGCCTTGGGATGTGGATCGCGACGGTTTCGTCATGGGCGAAGGCGCTGGCGTCGTCGTGCTTGAAGAATTGGAACACGCCAAGAAGCGCGGCGCTAAGATTTACGGCGAAGTGGTTGGCTACGGCATGTCCGGCGACGCCTACCATATCACCGCTCCGCCCGCTGACGGCAATGGCGGCTATCGCTCGATGGATGCGGCGATTAAACGCTCCGGCCTCAATGTCGAAAACATTGACTACATCAACGCCCATGGCACCTCAACCATGGCCGACGTTATTGAATTGGGCGCGGTCAAGCGGCTGTTCGGCGATCATGCCTACAAGCTTTCCATGTCGTCCACCAAGTCGGCCATTGGCCACCTGTTAGGTGGTGCGGGTGCGGTCGAAGCAATTTACTCGACCATGGCGATGGTCAACAACGTAGCGCCGCCGACCTTGAACCTGCACGAACCGGCTGAAGGCTGCGACATTGATCTTGTGCCGCTGGAAGCCAAGGAACGGCCGATTGACGCCATCCTGTCCAACTCGTTTGGATTTGGCGGAACCAACGCCTCCTTGGTGATCAAGAAGTTCAGCTAAGGAAAGCCGAGCGTGAAACGTCTCGGTCTTCTGGCCATAGCTCTTATTGCCGCCCTCGCAATCGCCGGGGGCGGCATTTTCATTTGGGGTTACGGCCAGTTTGTCCAGCCGGGGCCCTTGGTGAGCGAGCGGACCCTGGTTATTCCAAAAGGAAGCGGGCTCGACGCTATTGCCAAGGCGTTGGCTCAGGCCGGGATCGTCGGCAATCCGATGATCTTCAAGATCGGCGTCCAGTTGCGCAAAGACGGCGGTAAATTACGGGCGGGAGAATTCGCCTTTCCCGCCAAGGTCAGCCCCATGGAAGCGGCCGAAATCTTAAAAACCGGCAAAACTGTGGTGCGCAAGGTGACGTTTCCCGAAGGCTTGACGTCTTTTCAGATTGTCGAAATTCTCAACCAGACGGAAGGCTTGACCGGGGATATTGCGCTTATTCCCGGCGAAGGGGCGCTACTGCCTGAGACCTATCATTTCTCTTATGGTGACAGCCGGTCCGATCTTTTGGAACGGATGGGAATGAAGATGCAGGAAGCTCTGGAAGCACTCTGGGCTGAGCGCTCCGACAATCTCCCGTTTAAGCGCCCTGCCGATGCTTTGACCCTCGCCTCCATCGTCGAAAAAGAAACCGGGCAGCATGCCGAGCGGCCAATGGTCGCCGCCGTGTTTATCAACCGCTTGCATAGGGGAATGAAACTCCAGTCGGACCCGACGGTGGTCTATGCCTTGACGGAAGGAAAGGGGCCCTTGGGTCGCGCCCTGACCCGCCAGGACTGGAAGGTCGATTCGCCCTACAATACTTACCAAATCAAGGGGCTGCCGCCTGCTCCAATCGCCAATCCGGGGCTGGCCTCCCTTCAGGCGGTGTTCAATCCGGCTATAACCGACGATCTCTATTTCGTCGCCGACGGGACAGGGGGGCATGTGTTTGCCAAGACTCTGAAAGAACACAACCGCAATGTCGCCCAGTGGCGGAGGATTAAGCGGTTGCGGAAACAATAGGGTCCGCCTTTAGCTGCGGACCCTATCTTTCTGATATCATCGGGTTGTCGGATTTGGAGGTGTCGCTTAACCGCCGCCCCAGATGTAGACCCAGATAAACAGGAAAATCCAGACCACATCGACGAAGTGCCAGTACCATTCGGCGGCTTGCAGGCCGACGTTGGAATGGTGCTCGAAATGACCGGCCCGGGCCCTGAACCAGCAGACGGCGAGGAAGATCGCGCCGACGAAGACGTGGAACCCATGGAAGCCCGTCGCCATGTAGAAGGTCGAGGGATAGATGCCATCGGTGAAGGCGAAAGTCGCTTCACCGTATTCGTAAATTTGTAGGCCGAGGAAGATAAAGCCAAGGATGACCGAAAGAGCCAAGCCGTTGGCCAATTGTCCCTGGTTGCCTTTTTTGAGGCCCTTCATTCCCCACATCAACGTCACCCCGGAAGAGAGCAGGATCAGGGTGTTGATGAAGGGGAGGCTCCAGGGGTTGAGAGTCTCGATCCCGGCGGGCGGCCACTGTTCCGTCGACGGGTTGAACTGGAACCCATGGAAGAAAAAAGCCCAGAAGAAGGCGACGAAAAACATCACCTCGGAGGCGATGAACAGGGCCATCCCCAGCCTCAGACCGGTTTGAACCGCAGATGTGTGGGCCTTTTCGACGGTGGCTTCCTTGATGACCGTTCGCCACCATCCAGCCATGGTGAAGATGACCAGGCCTAACCCGGCAAGCAGGAGCCAAGGCGGGCTGCCATGCATAAATTGGATGCCGCCGACGGCCAGCACGAAGGCTGAGACCGACCCGGTCACCGGCCAGGGACTGGGGGGAACCAAATGATAGGGATGCGCATGGGTTTCACTCATGCTTATCCTCCTCTTTCATCATTTTTTGAAGGTTTCTCCGCCGACTGCTTTTTCGGGAAGAAGGTGTAGGAAAGGGTGATCGACGAAATGTCGCGGGTGTTGGGGTCCTCAAGGATTGCCGGATCAACGTAGAACGAAACCGGCATATCGGCGGCCTCTCCGGCCGCCAGGGTCTGTTCGGTAAAGCAGAAACATTCCGTCTTGATAAAGTACTCCGCCGCCTTCAACGGGGTGACGTTGAAGGTTGCCGTGCCTGTCGAAGGGCCGTCAGCTTTACTTTCCGAGCGGAAGTAGGCGAGCGATTCTTCGCCGAGCTGAACCATCATTCCGGTCTGTTCCGGCTTGAACCGCCAGGGCAAATCGCGGGCAATGTCGGCGTTGAACCGGACTTCCACCAGGGGAGCGTCTTTGGTTGCCGTATGGACCGACGCTCCATCGGCCCGTCCCGGCGTACCTGCGTAGCCGGTTACCTGACAGAACAGCTGGTAAAGTGGGACCGAGGCGAAGGCCAAGCCGACCATGGACACGGCCACGGTGGCCAGGGCAATCCCCGCCCGACGATTACGTCGGGTTATATTATTTGCAGCGTCTCGTTCCACCTTATCCTCCGGCGGTAGTGACGAACATAGTGACCAACAGCCCGGTTTCACCGGGGGTTACTCTGCAGGCTCTCCAATGATTGGAGGCTCTTCGAAGCTGTGGAAGGGCGGTGGTGACTTGACCGTCCATTCCAGTGTGGTCGCGCCTTGTCCCCACGGGTTCTCCGAGGCGGTGCGACCGGCCACAAGGGTCTTGAAAATGACGTAGAGGAACAAAAGAGTTCCCGCCGCCGAGATATAGGCGCCAACCGAGGCGACCATGTTCCAACCGGCATAAACGTCGGGATAATCAGGGATACGACGCGGCATGCCCGAAGCGCCCAGGAAATGCATGGGGAAGAAGGTCAGGTTAACCCCGATGAAGGTCACCCAGAAATGCAGCTTCCCGAGCGTTTCCGGATACTGGCGCCCGGACATTTTGCCAATCCAGTAATAAAAACCGGCGAACATGCCGAACACCGCGCCCAGCGACAGTACGTAATGGAAGTGACCAACCACGTAATAGGTGTCATGCAGTGCGATATCGACGCCTGCATTGGCTAACACGATGCCGGTGACGCCGCCCACCGTGAATAGGAAGATGAAGCCGACGGCGAACAGCATAGGCGTTTTAAATTCGATGGAGCCGCCCCACATGGTGGCGACCCAGCTGAATACTTTGATCCCTGTGGGCACGCCGATCAGCATGGTCGCCAGAATGAAGTAGGCGCGGGTGTCTACGTCCATGCCCACCGTATACATGTGGTGAGCCCAAACGACGAAGCCGATGACCCCGATGCTGACCATGGCGTAGACCATGCCCAGATAGCCGAAGATCGGCTTCTTGGAGAAGGTTGCGATAACGTGACTGATGATCCCGAAGGCGGGCAGTATCATGATGTAAACTTCGGGGTGGCCAAAGAACCAGAACAGGTGCTGATAGAGCAGGGGATCGCCGCCGCCTGCCGGGTCAAAGAAGGCGGTGCCGAAGTTTCGATCGGTCAGCAACATGGTCAGTGCGCCCGCCAAGACCGGCAGGGAAAGCAGCAGCAGAAAGGCCGTGACCAGGATCGACCAGACGAAAAGCGGCATCTTATGCAGCGTCATGCCGGGGGCGCGCATGTTGAAAATGGTGGCGATGAAGTTGATTGCGCCCAAGAGCGATGAAACCCCGGCGATGTGCAGGCTTAGGATGGCGAAATCGACCGCCGGTCCCGAGTGTGAGACGGCGCTGCTCAGTGGTGGATACACCGTCCAGCCCGTGCCGGGTCCGGATTCCGTCATGGCGGCCAGTAAGAGCAGAATGAAAGATGGTGGCAGAAGCCAGAAACTGATGTTGTTCATCCGGGGGAAGGCCATGTCGGGAGCGCCGATCATCAGGGGGACGAACCAGTTGCCGAACCCACCGATCAAGCCGGGCATGACGACGAAGAACACCATCATCAGGCCGTGCGCGGTCACCATGACGTTGTAGAGCTGGTTATCGCCGCTCAGAACCTGAGCGCCGGGATCGGCAAGTTCCATACGGATAATCACCGACATGGCGCCGCCGATCAGCCCGGCGACGATGGAAAACACGATATACATCGTGCCGATATCTTTATGGTTGGTGGAATAGAGCCACCGCCGCCAACCGGTCGGTGAGTGGTCGTCATGGGCGTGAGATGCCGCTTGGGCCTGATCTGCACTCATTCCTTGCCCCCTTTCTCTTTCATTGAGAACGCAAGCTTCTGGTTTTCTTCTTCCGTTCTGTCATCTTCCGGACCGTCGGCGTCGGCGAATTCTTCCTTGGCCCCTTCGACCCAGGCGGTGAACTCGGCTTTTTGCACCGCCTTGACGGTGATCGGCATAAAGCCGTGATTTATGCCGCAGAGTTCCGAGCATTGTCCGTAATAGGTGCCGGGCTTGGTGATGCGAACCCAGGTTTCGTTGGTTCGTCCGGGAACGGAATCGGTTTTGATGCCAAGCGACGGCAAGGCCCAGGCGTGAATGACATCGGTCGATGTGGTGAGGATGCGGATGTTGGTGTCCACCGGCAGCACCACCGCGTTGTCCGTTGTCAAAAGGCGGGGTTGGCCTTCTTCTAAATCCTCTTCGTAGAGCATGAAGGCATCAAACACGAAGTCTCCATGATCGGGGTATTCATAGGACCAGTACCATTGATGGCCGACGACCTTGAGCGTCATGTCGGCCTCATGGGTTTTGTCCATAAAGTAGAGAAGCTTCAGCGACGGGATGGCGATGGTCGCCAAAATCAAAACCGGGATAGCCGTCCAGACGATTTCAAGCAGCGTATTGTGGGAGGTTGTCGATGGGGTCGGGTTTCGTGCGGCGCTGAACCGGTAACAGACGTACCCCAGAAGCACCAGGACGAACAGGACGATCCCGATGGCGATCCAGGTCAGGTAATCGTAAAGCCCCTTGATCTCTTCCATTACCGGCGATGCCGGTTGCATTAGATCGGTTTGCCAGGCCGTTGGTTGGTTGGCGAGGGCTGCCCCACCGAGTAGAAAAAATACTAAAAACGTTATAGCGGGAACCGCCATCCATGCAGGACGCACTTCACTCATTTACGCCTCTCCTTAGACCATGATGCCCCCCTCTAGGGCTGCAACTTATTATTAGTATTGTTCAATCAATATGGGGCCGCTAAACCCCATTTCAATGATCGAAATCAAAATTGTTCAATTCTTCTTTTGGTTGAGGCTTTGCTAAAAAAGAAGGTCCGCCGCTTCCATGGGAAGGGCGGACCTTTCTTTAAAAGACTTGATAAATCAGAGGATTACTTCAGATTTTCGGTAAAGAAACGAAGTGTATCTTCATAGGCCTTCTTGGCTGCGGCGGCATCGTAGGTGTCTTGAGGGTTGCCGTGATCGTCTGTGACCTGATCGAAGGTGTGCCCAACCCCTTTTAGGGGAACTTGGCGAATCGGCAGCCCCTTTGCGGCATGCCGCGTAAGGATGCTTTGGCAGAGGTCCATATCCGACATTTGGTCGTTGCCGGGCAGGAAAGCCAAAAGTGATGTTTTGGCCGACCAGTCTTCGTCGTAGGCTTTGGTCAGCTCGATACCGGCAATATCGTCGGCGCACCAGGGATAGAACAAAACCGCGGCTTTCAGAGGCGACATTCCTGCTGCGGGAATATCGGTCAAGCCGTTGGGTTTTCTGGTCGGTGGGGCGAGAACCAGAGCATCCATGATGGTTGCGCCGCCATGGGAATAGCCAAGCGCGCCGATGCCGTCTTTCTTCACCCAGGGCTGGTTGATCGTCCAGTCGAGGGTGACCAGCAGGTCGCTTGCCCGTTCCGGCGGAAGCAGTGTGCCGCCGCGAACGCTTGTGCCGCTGATTCCGCGCCCTGCGTAGCTATCGACGAATACGGTGGCGAACCCTGCGTCGTTGAGTTGGGCGGTGACCTTATCAAAATGATCGTACCAGGCATTGTCGCTTGCGCCATGAAGCAGGATGACGGTGGGAAATGGTCCGCTACCGGCTGGCTTGCCGATCCTGTAATGGGGTTCGAGTTCGCTTAAAACCTGCTGGGAAGATTTGAGAACGGCCTTGGGTGGGGTGCAGGCGGCGAGAGCAAGTGCGAGGACAGCTGCGAACAGTGAAAGAATGCGTCGCATGAGGTCTCCTTTAATATAAGAAATGCGCCGGGAGCAGGCTGTCCCGGCGCTGATTTTCATTATTTCAAAAATTACAAGACGCAGTTTTTGGCGAATTCCTTGGCTTCGTTAGCCGTCCATTCGCCTTTATCTTTCTTTTTCAGGTCTTCGCACCATTCCTTGCTGCCCACTTCCGGAGAGCAGGCGGTAAGGCCTGCTGAGGCGACAAAAGCCAGAGCCAGCGCAAGAACGAGATTTCGGGTAAGAGCCATGATTTTTTCTCCAGTTGGTTGTCCGCTGCGAAAAACTTTAATCCGAATCGTGGGATTGCGCCAAGCGGGTTATTCCTTTTCAGGGCTCTTCGCTAGCAGGATGTCAGCCCAGGCGGCGGGGAGGGCCGAGAGCAGCCACATGAAAAAATGCGTCGGCCAGGGAAAAGCGATTCGCGCTTTGTTTTTTGTCAGGCCCTTGCGGATGATGCGGGCGGCCTTGCCGGATTCCATGAAAAACGGCATAGGGAAGCTGTTTTGATCGGTGATCCGGCTCCGCACAAATCCGGGCAAAACGACGGAAAGGGAAACGCCATGTCGGGCCAGGCGGGGGCGTAACCCCTCGCCGTAGGCCTTTACGGCGGCCTTGCTGGCCGTATAGGCGGGAGACCCGGGAAGTCCGCGGAAGGCGGCAATGGAGGCGACCAAAGCGATCTGGCCTTTGCCGCGTTTCTTCATACGCTCGATAAGCGGATGAATGGTATTGAGCACGCCCGCTAAATTGACGGCGAAAATATCGCGAACTTTTTCTTCATTGTTGGTTTCGCTGCTGGTGCCCAGTGAAACACCTGCGTTGGCGATGATTAGATCGATGGGGTGAGCATCGTCCAATTTAGTTAGCCAATCGGCCATGGCGAAACGGTCGGCCACATCGATAACCTTCACGGTGACTTCAGCGCCAGTGGATTCGCAGGATTTTGCCACGTCGTCCAACCGTTCGGCGTTGCGTCCGGTCAGGGTCAGGCGGATGCTCGGTGCGGCGTATTCCAGCGCCAGGGCCTTGCCGATCCCGCTCGAACCGCCGGTTATCAGGATATGTCGAGGTGTTATTAAAGCCATCCTTTGGGAATAAACAGGCTTTGGCTTCCTGTCTAGCTTGTTGCGTCTGCTTGACGGGGCTATAAGAAACCGACGAACGGCACGTGGTAATGGGGGCTCCCTTGATCAACAGCATGACTGGCTTCGGCAGCGCGGAAGGCGCATATGAAGGGTGTTCCTGGACCTGGGAAGTCAAGAGCGTTAACGGCAAAGGGCTTGATCTGCGCTGGCGCTTTCCTCAGGGGTTCGACGGATTCGATGCCGAGGTTCGCAAACGTCTTTCCGCCCGCTTCAAACGCGGAAATTTTTCCATCAATCTCAATTTGATTCGCCCCGAAGCGGCGCTGCGTTACCGGGTCAATGAAGAGATGATGGATCAATTGATGCCGGTAATTGCCTCCTTGAAGGAAAAGCTGCCTGAGGTTCAGGCTCCGGCGCTTGACGGTTTGATGAACCTGAAAGGGCTGATTGAAGCCGAGGAAGAAGAAGAAACGCCGGAATTCCGGGAAGGTTTGGAGGCGGCCCTGCTTGAAACGCTTGGTGTGGCGATTGGGGCCCTGGACCAGTCGCGCGCCGCTGAAGGCGATAAACTCAATAGCATTTTGGAAGACCGGCTGGCCCATATGGACCGCTTGGTTAAGGCCGCCGAGGCCAATGCAGCCCTATTGCCTGAAAAGATTCGTGAACGGTTGAAGGCTCAGGTGGAAGATCTGTTAGGGCAGGCTCCCGGTTTGCCAGAAGAACGGTTAGCCCAGGAAGCCGCCGTCCTTATGGTCAAGGCCGACCTGCGCGAAGAGGTGGATCGTCTCAAAGCCCATGTCGAGACGGCCCGCGAATTGCTGGCCGACAAAGAGGCTGTCGGAAGGCGGTTCGATTTTCTCTGCCAGGAGTTTAACCGCGAAGCCAATACGCTTTGCTCCAAGTCGAGCGACAGCGAACTGACCAAGATCGGTATGGATCTGAAGGTCACCATCGATCAGATCCGTGAACAGATTCAAAATGTGGAATAAGAGGAAATAAGACCGTGGCGACTGAAATTTCACGGCGGGGCTTAGCCCTGGTTCTTTCGTCCCCCTCAGGCGCGGGCAAGAGCACTATCTCGAAGGAATTGCTCGCTCGTGAGCCGGAGATGACCATGTCGATCTCGGCAACCACCCGTTCGCCGCGCCCCGGTGAAGTCGATGGCAAGGACTATCACTTCATCACGGTTGAAAAATATAAAGCGATGGAAGCCGATGGGGGATTTCTTGAAAACGCCAAGGTCTTCGATAACTACTACGGCACGCCTGCCAAGCCGGTAGAGGATGCTCTGGGGGCGGGACGGGATATTCTGTTCGATATCGATTGGCAGGGCACTCAGCAGGTGGAAGCCAAGATGCGCCAGGATCTGGTCCGTATCTTCATCTTGCCGCCCAGTTCCGCCGAGTTGGAGAAGCGTCTGCGTGGCCGCGCCCAGGACCCGGAAGAGGTGATCTTGAAGCGTATGTCGAAAGCTTCCGATGAAATGAGCCATTGGAGCGAATATGACTATATCGTGGTAAACCGCGAAGTCGAAAAAAGTGTTGCCCAGGTTCAGGCCATTCTTCATGCCGAACGCCTCAAGCGCGAAAGGCAGGTCGGCCTTCCCGAATTCGTCAAGGAATTGAGGGGAGAATAGCTCTTGGCAAAGCAGTCCGTCTTTATCGCCACCCCGACCATCGATGGAGCGCTGGACTGCCGCTATGTGGGAGCGTTGATCTCGACAATTGAAAAAATGAAGGCCATCGGGATTGATCATCGCCTGGATTTCGAGATGGGCAATTCGATTATTTCCGATGCGCGCAATAAGCAGGTTGCCCGGTTCCTCGACAGTGGCTACAGCGACTTGATGTTCATCGATTCTGACATCGTCTGGAGGCCCGACGATCTGCTGCGTTTGATTGGGCATAAAGAACCTCTGGTGGCGGCGACCTACCAGCGGAAGAACGAGGCGAAAGTCAGCTTTGCCATTAAGTTCGGCCCTGAAATTATACAGAAGAAGGGATTGATCGCCGTTGAACGGGTCGGCACCGGGTTTATGCGAATCAAACGAAGCTGTTTTGAGGAATTGATCGCCGCTTATCCGGATTTCAAACTCTCCTCCCCTAGCATGGGCGATACGGACAACTACTACGCTCTATTCGATAACTCCATTGTCGATGGAGAATACATCGGTGAAGACTTTACCTTCTGTAACCGCTGGCGCGCCTTGGGCGGTCATGTCAACATCGATCCGGCGATTACCCTGACCCACCTGGGAACGGCAAGTTACAACAAGCCGATTACCGATTTTCTCAAATAGTGCGCTGGGCTGTCAGTTCGCAGTGTCTTTGAAGACCGTTAATTCATCATAAGTCCGGGCTAAGGCGCAAAACTCTTCAATACCAAGTTTTTCGGCTCGCAATGTCGGCTCGATACCGGCTTTTTCAAGGAGGGCGTCGGTCTTTACCGGCAGGCTTTTGAGGCTGGCGCGGAGCATTTTCCGGCGCTGGTTGAAAGCCGCTGCCACCACCCGTTCAAGCGTTTCATAGTCGGCTTCGGCCAGTGGTTTTTTCCTCGGCGTGAAATTGACAACGGTGGATTCGACCTTGGGTGGTGGGGTGAAAGCCTTGCGCCCGACCATAAAGGCGGGGCGTACCTCGCAGAGCCATTGCGGCAGGATGGAGAGGCGTCCGTAGGCTTTGTCCCCGGGGGCCGCGCAGAGCCGATCCGCCACTTCTTTTTGATACATCAAGGTCATGCTTTCGAAAGCCTCGATATGTGCTATCCAGCCGAGAGTGAGGGGCGCGGAAATATTGTAGGGCAGGTTGGCGATGATTTTTCGCGGCCCTTCGCCCAATTGGTGAACCGGCACCTCCATGGCGTCGCCTTCGATCACTTCGAGCCGACCGGGGTAGGCCTTGGCAATCTCGGCCATGACCTCCAGGCAGCGGGCGTCGCGTTCAACGACGATCAGGCGCTGCGCTCCGGCTTCAAGGATCGCTCGGGTCAACCCGCCGGGGCCGGGGCCGATTTCGATCACGGTGCGACCCTTTAGATCGCCTGCGACTCTGGCGATCCGTCCGGTGAGATTGAGATCAAGCAGGAAGTGCTGGCCGAGAGACTTTTTCGCCCCGAGATCATGTTTGGCGATAACCTCGCGCAAGGGGGGGAGAGGATCGCTCATCGGTTGGTCGCCATTTCGGCCGCCATCCTGATCGCGGCAACCAGGCTTGTCTCTTTGGCCGCTCCCGTCCCCGCCAGATTGAAAGCGGTGCCGTGGTCGGGCGACGTGCGGATGAAGGGCAACCCGAGGGTGACGTTAACCCCCTTGTCGAAAGCCAGCGTCTTGATCGGGATAAGGCCCTGGTCGTGATACATACAGATTGCCGCGTCGTAGGTTGCGCGAGCCTCGGCGTGAAACATTGTGTCGGCGGGCAAGGGACCGAAGGCGTCGATCCCTCTTTCTTTTAAGGCATTAATTGCCGGGGTGACGATTTCGCTGTCTTCCCGGCCCATCTGGCCGCCTTCACCGGCGTGGGGGTTGAGGCCTGCAACGGCAAGGCGTGGATGAGGGATGCCGAAATCTCGTTTTAGGGCTTCCGCCGTAATGACCGCCCGCTCGACGATGCCTTCGCTGGTCAGGGTTTTTACGGCCTCGGCCAAACTCACATGAATAGTGACCGGCACGACGCGTAGTTCATCACAAGCCAGCATCATGACGGGCGGCGTCTCAATTTCGGCCAGAGCGGCGAGGTATTCCGTATGGCCGGGATAGGGAAAACCGGCTTCGTTCAAAACCTGTTTGTGAATGGGATTGGTCACCACGGCGGCGGCTTGCCCGGTCTGGGCAAAATTGACGGCAAGCTCAATGGACTTCAAAACCGCCGGGGCATTTTTCGGGTTGGGTATGCCCGGTTCTACAGGGGTTGCCAGCGGAAAAGGGATGATCGGCAAGGCATCGCTGAAATGTTTGAGGGCCTCTTTCGGGCGGTCAATGATGATAAGGGGGGCGGAAATGCCCAGCCGTTCCGCAAGCTCTTTCAGGCGATTTGGGTCGTCAATGGCGAAGAAGGGCGGAAGCCCCAGTTCTTTGCGACGAAAAAACGCTTTCAGGGTCAACTCGCCGCCGATCCCAGCGGGTTCTCCCATGGTCAGCGCGAGGGGGAGATGTGTCTTGCTCAAAGCCGGATATCGATGATGGCCGAACGGTGTAGGTCGCGCATCAATTGCCGGGCAACCAGTTCCCGCCGCTCGTTTTCTAAAGTTTGTTTGATTCGAGCTCGTTTAGCCGCTTCGCTTTCTTCCACTCCGGCCTCACGCGAACAGACCATAAAGACCATGACGCCGTTGGGGCTCATCGCTGGAGTGCTGGCTCGGTTGACCGGTAGGTTTTCGACCAGGTTGCGGATAGCGGAGGGGAGTTGACCGACCTCGACGGTTCCGAGACTACCGGAAAGAGGCGAACCGACTTTTTTGCCGATGGCGTCCATGTCGGAACAATTCGTTGCTTTTTGGGCGATGCTGCGACCTTGCGCCATAACGCCTTCCCGTGTGGCTTTGTCGGCCTTTTCAGGAACCGTCAAAACAACCTGTTGGAGCTGTAGCTTGACCTTGTCGGCTGCTTCCGAGCCTGCTTTACGAACGCCATTCAGCCTAAGAATGTAATAGCCTAACAGTGTGCGAATCGGTTGTGAGACCTGCCCTGGTTTCATCCCGTCTAAAACTTGCTCTAGACGGGGGTCCAACTGGCCGGGATAAAGCCAGCCGAGATTGCCTTGGGCGGCCGCTGATGGGCTTTGCGAAAACTGAGCCGCCAGACGTCCAAAATTTGCTCCGGCATTCAGTTGCTCCCGCAAGCGGTTTGCCAGGGCCAGCGTATCCTTCTCGTCTCCCGGTTCGGTTACGGCGAAAAATATTTCTGAAACCTGCCGTTGGGGCTTTTTCTTGTTTGCTTCGATCCGCGCCAACTCCGCGTCGATTTCCTCTTTGCTGATTTTTACCTTGCGACGGGTCTCACGATTTAAGACACGAAACCAAGCGATATTTGCCTTGGTTTGTTCAATAACCGATTGTTTGTCGATTCCCTTGGATTCGACAAAAGCGAGGATATCTCCATTGGCGGCGGGATTTTTCCTGCTTATGTCGTCTAAGGTGTCCTTCAAAGCAGAATCGGAGATTTTCAGCCCTAGGCGTTCCGCCTCTTGTAGCTGTAGCTTTTCATTGACCAAAGTACGCAGAACCTGTGGCGCAAGCTTACGTTGGACCTCTCGGTTGCGGGGAAGGCCGGCTGAAAGAATGGCGAGTTCGATGCGGTTGCCAAGGTCGTAGACTGAAATTGCTTCGTCGTTGACCAGGGCTGCGATGCTCATTGCGCCTTGTGCGCGGGCGTCGGCGTTTTGGAAAAAACTCGCCAACGCCATAAGGCCGACAACAATGATGCCAAATGTTTTTGTTTTCATATCCGTACCATTCATCGAGCAGTTCCTAACCATCTTCTAGATGAAGCAGCATGGCAAGCCCCAAAAGGGTTGAAACGCCGGATGGGCTCCAGGCCGCAAGGACAACGGGGATGCTGTCTGAGAGGCCGAGAGCAAATACCAGATCGGAAAAGAAAAACAATAGAAACCCGGTCATTACGCCGCCCGAAATCACAAACAGCATACCGCCGCGCCTGGCGTGACGTAGCGTAAAGGTCGCAGCAATCAGAACCATGGCGCAGAGTAGGAGAGGCGCGGCCAGAAGGCTGTGCCAATGCAGTCGGTGCCGGGTGGCTGAAAATCCTGAATTCTCAAGGGTCCGAATGAAGGCGGGCAATTCCCAAAACGACAAGGTTTCGGGCGCGGCAAAGCTGTCCTGAATTTTGCCGACCGTCAGGTCCGTTTCAAACAGATGCTGTGGAAACCGTTGTATCGGTTCTTCGGGTTTGAAAATGGCGACATCTTTGAGATGCCAAAAACCATCTTCGAGACGTCCGGTACTTGCATGGATCCGTTCAATGAAGCTATCGGCGCCACGGAAAGCGAAAATAGTGACGTCTTGTAATTCGACTTCCTGTGCTTTCTGTAAAACCGTATTGGCGTGGATGACGGATTGGCCGTCCAGATTGGCCTGGCGCAGCCAGAGCCCCGTTGGCGAAATGGCCAACAGATTGGTCTGGCCTTTCAGATAGCGAGCCTCCAATTGGTCGAAACGCAAAAGGAAAACCGAAGAGATTGGATTGAATACCGAAACCTGAAAGATGCCGATGATGGTGGCGATCACCAGGACGGGGGCCATGAACTGCCAGGCGGAAACGCCGGCGGCGCGGGTTACGACCAATTCATGGGAACGTGTCAGTCGCCAGAATGTCATCATGCCGCCAAAAAGGACGGCGAAGGGAAACAATTGTCCGGCCATTCTTGGGAGCTTCAGGAGCGACATTTCCACAATGATGCGGATCGTCACGTCCGGCTTGGATGCGGCCCGACGCAGCAGTTCGACCGTATCGAAAAGTAGAATCAGTCCGACAAAAAGGACGAACAGCATGATAAAAGAGGCAAAAAACTGACGGCCGACATAAAAAGAAAGGGTCCGCGATAGCCTCATGACGCTTCCTTTCTTTTTCCGGCCGGTGGCGTTGATTGCTTCGATCGGTTCATGCTTTGTCGTGACATGATAACCCAACTGATTACGGCTGGGACAATGGCGACGGCATAAATCAATGGGATGAGATGAACCTTCTTAGCCGCAAGGTTCAGAACGCCCAAGCTGGCTGTTTCCATGCAAACCATAAGCAGAATTGCCAGACTGACCTTTTTGGCGTGGCCCCTTCTATTGAACGGGCCGGAAATCAAACAGGCGAGAGCAATGAACGTGAAGGTAAAGGCGTAAAGAGGAGAGACGATTCGGTTATGCCCCTCAACCCAAAATTCACCGTAATCGTCTTGGGCAATGGTGCGGTCATTTTCGATATTGAACAACTCACCGATCATCCGTTCACGGGGTTCGCGATATCGTGACGGCGCCGCTTTTCGTGAAGACTCTAAATCGAAGGTATACCGATCAAAGTAGAGGATCGACATCTTCATGGTCTTCCGATCAACAACTTGACGGTTGCCGTTGAACATGATCACCCGTGCGCCGCTCTTGGCCTCAACCATGGCGCCGCGTTCAGCCATCATGGTTGAAGGTTTGTTGGGCTCTCGTGTGTCATGCACCAAAATGCCGAGCAACTCACCCGATTGTGTGCGCTCCCGGACATAGACGGTGACTTTGTTGTTGATGGTGTTGAAAGTGCCTTCCTGTAGCAGGACGTGGGAATAGTTGTAACGAATTTCCCACTGGAAATCTCTGAACTGTTGGTAGGACTTGGGTAGGAAATAGAAATTAAGTGCAAAGCCGAGTAAGGCAACCATCGTCGCCAGGATAAGAGCCGGTTTCGCGATGGCGAATTGGCTCATCCCTGCTGCTCGCATGACCACCAGTTCCCTATCGTTGATCATCTTCGTATAATAAAAAACGATAACGGCGAAGAGTGCGATGGGCAGAATTAAAGCAAGAAAATTGGGCAGCAGCAAAACCGTGAGATAGGCGAATGCGCCAGCGGAAAGGCCCCGGTTGACAATCAGTTCCACGAAACGCAGGGACTGGGTCAGCCAGATCACGCAGGTTAGCCCGGTGGCGACGAGAAGCATGCCGACGCCGAGTTGCCGGAACATATAACGGGTGATGCTGTTCATGGCCTTCTTTTACGCTCTCCCAGGGGGCTCCGTCTAGTTCTACCGTGCATCGAACCAGCGGGCATAGACCTTATAGGTTTCCATCACGAGAACCAGCCCGAGCGCTATGGGGACGACGGTCGCCCAGGCTTCCAGGGGAAGAGGCTCAACCTGTAAGACCGTACTGACGCCGGGCACATAAAGAGCGGCAATATGAATGCCTTGGGCGGCAATCGTTAGCCCGACCAGCAGCCAGTTGCTTGATAGTGGCGTCTGGACGACCGAACGGGTTTCCGAACGGCAGTTGAAAACGTGGGCGTTTTCAAAGCAAACCATTAGGAGGAGCAACATATTTCGGGCCTGGGCTTCGGTCCAGCCGGCGCTCAATGCCCAGTCGAAAAACAGAAATGCGCCCAGGCCGATACAAGCACCGGAAAGAACCACTTGTTCAATCATCCGGCGGTCAAAAATGGGCTGCGAGGGGGGGCGCGGTTTACGGGCCAAAACGCCAGGCTCGCCCTTTTCAAAGGCCAACCCAACGTGCTGCAAACCGTTGGTGACCAGATTGAGCCAGAGAAGCTGTACGGCGAAGAGAGGGAGGGGCAGCCCTTTCATGATCGAGAGGATAAACAGCACGATCTCCGAGGCCCCGGTGCTGACCAGTAGGTAGACTACCTTGCGAACGTTGTCGTAGGCGATTCTGCCTTCACGGATTCCGGCAACGATCGAGACAAAATTATCGTCGGTGAGGATCAGGTCTGCGGCTCCTCTCGCCGCATCGGTGCCGTTCTTGCCCATGGCGACGCCAATGTGAGCGGCCCTTAGTGCTGGAGCGTCGTTAACGCCGTCGCCGGTGACGGCGACGAAGTGGCCCTGGCGTTGGGCGGCTTGGACGATATCGAGTTTTTGCACCGGCTCGACTCGGGCGAACACCTTGGTTTCAGCCATAGCCATGTCTGCGTCTGCCGGGTCGCTCATCAAGTCGGCCAACTCGGCCCCGGTCAAGACTTGGTTCCGCTCGGTCGCCGTGCCCAGTTGTTTGGCGATGGCAAGGGCTGTGCCCGGATGATCGCCGGTCACCATATGAACGTCGATTCCCGCTGCCTGGCATTCTTTTACCGCCGCCGGTACTTCCGGGCGCACCGGATCGATCAGTCCTACCAAGCCAAGGAATTTCATCCGTTTGAGTTGATGTGGATCAATATTTTTTGGTGCGTCTCGGTGATGGCCCCGAGCCACGGCCAGGACACGATAGCCTGCATGGGCCAGTTGTTCCGCTTCATGCAGCATTGCCTCGCGGTCAATGTTGTCGCACATGGGCAGAATAACTTCCGCCGCCCCTTTGATATGGAGGGTGGAGCCGGATTGATCGGCATTGAGGCTTGCCGCATAGCGGTTGCTTGCTTCAAAGGGAATGAATCCGTGCTCTGGATGGTCGACGACGAGCCTTTCGCGGTCGATCCCCATTTTAGCCGCCAGCACCAGAAATGCGACGTCTACCGTATCGCCGAAGTGGGCATAGCCCCCTTCTTTGGCGGGGCGGAAAGTGGCTTCATTACATAGCGCCGCGCTGACGGCTAGATCGTGGGCGGCGGTATGCATGGCTTGGTCTTTAAACGTGATTTCGCCTTCTGGATGGTAGCCTTCACCGCCAATATCGGCTAGGCCATGATCCGGCAAAAAGACTTTTTTGGCGGTTAACTCGTTACAGGTGAGCGTGCCGGTCTTATCGCTGGCAATCAGCGTGCAAGCGCCCAACCCTTCGACGGCTGGGAGTGAGCGAACGATAACGTTTTTCTTAGCCATGCGTGCGCTGCTGACCGAAAGGGCAATGGTGATCGCCACCGGTAGCCCCTCAGGAATGGCCGAGACGGCAAGGGCAACGGAAACGAAGAAAATTTCAGCGACCGATATACCTTTGAAAAACAGGGCGAGGCCGAGCAGGATTACCGCCAGCACCACCAGAAAACCGACCACTTTTATGAACTTCTCCAGACGGAGAATTAATGGTGGTTTGGAGCCTTTGGCGCCGACCAATGCCTGGGCGATACGGCCTACTTCGGTATGAATGGCGATCTGGGTAACGATACCCAACGCCCGACCCGTCAGCACGGTGGAGCCGGCAAAAGCCATATTGCGCCGGTCGCCAACAGTCGTTTCGTCGGGCAGAATGGATTCCGCTTCTTTGTTGGCTGACAGAGATTCTCCGGTCAGCAAAGATTCATCAATTTTGAGATCATTGGCTTCGACAAGCCTTATGTCGGCAGGCACCTTTGCCCCTGATTCAAGATGCACCAGATCTCCGGGCACCAGTTCATTGCTGTCGATTTGGCAGCGCATTCCGTCGCGCTCGGCAACAACCCAGTTCTGAATAAGTTGTTTGAGCGATTGGGCGCTGGATTCAGCTTTCCATTCCTGGACGGTGCCGATAATCGCATTGATTTGCAACACCGTGAAAATAAACAGAGCATCGGTCCATTCGCCGATGATCAGTGATACGACGGCGGCTGCCAGCAACAGATAGATCAGTGGGCTGGTAAACTGCCGTAAATAAACGATCAGAACCCCATCGCGCTTTCCTTCAGGGAGCGTGTTTGGGCCAAAAAGCGCCCGCCGTTCTGTGACTTCCTGGTCGTTTAGGCCTTCGCGTCGGGTTTCAAGCCTCCGATATACGTCGTCAGGCGATACTGCGTGCCAGTGATGGTGAATTGTCGTCTCAGAAAGCATGGCTCACCCCTTCATTCGGACGCGAGACGAAGAGATTTCATTATACAGCAAGTGATTGTTATTACAACGAATACCGGAGGCAATCGCGGTTTAGCCTGATTGATTGACGACTAATTGAATGTGCTGGCTTTTTGCGTGTTTCTTGCAAGATGTGAGATGGCAGGGCATCGTAGGTAGTGAAAAACTCATTAGGAGGGCTCGATCATGAAGCATTCTATTATGAAGGGAATGAGTGGTGCGCTGTTGGGTTTGGTGCTTGCAACCGGGGCTCAGGCTGAAGAAAGTATGTTCACCACAAAGTCTCTGACGCTTAAAATTGCCACCAAGGCGGCTCAGGCGGCATTAAAAAATTGCCGTGATTCAGGTTTTCAGGTTGCCGTTGCCGTTGTTGATCGGGGTGGAAATGCGCAGGTGGTGCTGCGCGACCGTTTTGCTGGGCCGCACACTGTCAAAACGGCCATGGGTAAAGCCTGGACGGCTGTCAGCTTCAGAACCGGCACCTCCGAAATGGTCGGCTTGATCAAGCGAGGAGAAGTGCCCTCGACAATGTCTGGAATTCCCGAGGCTTTGTTCGTTGGAGGCGGGTTGCCCGTTCGGGCCGCGGGGTCCATTGTCGCCGGTATTGGTGTTTCCGGCGCGCCGGGCGGCAGTAAGGACGATGTTTGCGCCCAGGCTGGGATCAGCGCAATCGAAGGCGATATCGCTTTTTAATAAGCCGCGCTTGAAAATACATTAGGGGCTGCTTATGTAAGGCGCATTCCAATTGACTGGAGATGGAAATGCGCATCAAGAACATGGACCCCGACACCCTGAAGCGTCACTTGGATGACGGTAGCGCCGTGCTGGTCGATGTGCGGGAGCCGAACGAGCACGCTATGGAGCGGATTGACGCCGCTCATTTAATGCCCCTCTCGGCCTATCAGCCGGACGGTCTTCCCGCTCATGACGGCAAGGTGGTGGTCTTTCAGTGCGCCACCGGAAGCAGAACGGGAATGTATGGCGGCCAGCTTGCCATGACGGTTCCTCAAGCAGCCGATGTCTTTCATCTGGCAGGCGGCATTATGGCTTGGCGGTCGGCCGGGTATGAGACCAAGCGCGGGGTGTGACCGGAGCGCTCTTTAGCCGCCGACCAAGCGTCGGAAAATATCTTTGTATTCACCCGAGGCGCGGAGTGCCGCTAGCCCGGTATTGAAGTCGTCGCGCAGTTTTTTCGAACGGAAACCGACGACGAAACTGGTTTTTCCACCAAATAGAGAATTGTAGGTGAAATCCTTAGGGTTTCCTCCCAATTCTCTCGCCCAAAACCTGAAGATAGACCCATCAATGATGATGGTGTTGACCCGTTTTTTGAGGAAAAGTTTGACCTGCCGCTGCTGGTCGGGAATTTCTTTGTAAACGCTGGCTTGTTTTGAGACGGCGGCGAAGGCGGGGCCCAAGTCTTTCGTGGCGCCTTGCCAGGCGACCAGGGAGCGCCCGACCAAATCGCCCATGGCTTTCATCGGCGGCGCGTCTTTGCGGGTAATGGCGAAGTTGTGAAAGTAGACAAATTCTTTCGAATAGAAGATGCCATCCAGTTCCGGTCGCACCGTTGCGGCCGCATCGACATGACCGCTTTGCAATTCGCCGTTTAATCGATCATATGTGGTATAGAGCGGTTTGAACGAATGTCCCTTGAGCGCCAGGGCCTTGGTCATGATTTCAAGTTCGATGCCGCGGGTGTCGTAAGTATCTTCCAACTTTTCGGCGAAAACGTAGGGCGGTTTGGCAAAGCTGAAGGCGACGGTCAAATGATCCGCCTTGGCCAGGGAGACAGCACCCATGGTGCAGATCAAAAAGATGATTGCATGCAGAAGTGCAGTCCGGGTTGATTGAATAATAATCAACGGCACGCCTATAACCCTTCAAGAGATGTTTTGCTAAATATTAGCGCGTTTACGTCTTGTAGAAAAACAAAACGTTTATCTTATTTAGTTAAGTGCGATGAGAATTTCTGCGAGGATTATCTGACAATTTTGCCTGGGTTAAGCGTGTTATGCGGGTCCAGAGCGGTTTTTACGGCTCGCATTAGGTCCACCTCGATAGCGTCCTTGTAGTGGACGATTTCATCTACTTTAAGCTTGCCGATCCCATGTTCCGCAGAGAAACTGCCGTCCATTTTTACGGCGATATCGTGGACGATGCGGTTCATGGCGTCCCAATGATCGAGGTAGGCCTTGGCTTCCATTCCCTCCGGTTGGGTCAGGTTGAAGTGAATGTTGCCGTCTCCCATGTGGCCGAACGGGCAGGGGCGCAAGCCCGGCATGGCCTGGGTGACCGCTTGGCTGGCGGTTGCGATAAACTCCGCTACCTTGGAGACCGGAACCGAAATATCGTGTTTGATGGAGGCCCCTTCGTGTTTCTGGGCCTCGGGGATGGATTCTCTCAAGTTCCACAAGGCCTCGGCCTGCTGGCCGCTTTCGGCGAACACCGCATCTTCGACCAAGCCTTCTTCAAAGGCCGCTTCAAGCAGGGTTTCAATGGCTGTGCGCAGATCGGCCTGTTCGTTGGGTGAGGTCAACTCCAGCAGCACATACATGGCGTGCGGCTCCTCGAAAGGATCGCTAACGCCATCCACATGACGGCTGACCAATTCCATGGCGAAGCGGGAGATGAATTCGAAGGCCGACAGGCTGTCGCCGCAGAGCGCCTTGGCGCGCGATAGAAGTTGCGCCACACTCTCTAGGTCGGGAAGGGCGATGAGCGCTGTTTGCTTGGCTTTCGGCTGGGGGAACAGCTTTAATACGGCCGCCGTTATGATGCCGAGGGTTCCTTCAGAGCCGAGAAAGAGGTGTTTCAGGTCATAGCCCGTGTTGTCCTTGCGCAAGCCCTTTAAGCCGTTCCATATGCGACCGTCGGGTAGCACCACTTCGAGCCCTAAAACCAGATCGCGGCTGTTGCCGTACTTGAGCACGTTGACGCCGCCCGCGTTGGTTGCCAGGTTCCCACCGATCTGACAAGACCCTTCGGCCCCGAGGCTTAAGGGAAAAAGGAAACCGGCATCTTCGGCGGCGGTTTGGACGTTTTTAAGGATTGTTCCGGCTTCAACCGTCAGGGTGGCGTTGAGCGGGTCGAGGGCGCGAATCTTGTTCATCCGACCGAGGCTTAAGATGACTTCGCCGTCGGCGACTGCGCCGCCGCAGAGACCCGTGTTGCCACCCTGCGGCACGATGGCGAGGCCTTCCTGCGCACAGAGGGCGACCACCTTGGCGACTTCTTCCGTCGTCGCAGGGCGGACCACCAGATCGCTCTTGCCGTGGTAAAGCCCCCGTTCCTCAGAGAGATAGGGCTCCAGATCGACCGCTTCCGTAACCATGCCTTTCGGGCCGACGATGGCTTCGAATTCTTTAAGGAGCGTATCTTTCATAACTCTATCCTTAAGAGGTTGCGGCCCGTTTCAGGCGGTCGTTAATGGCGATGCCGAGGCCGGTTTCGGGAATGGGCGTCACGGCGATAGCCTGTCCCTCCATTCGGTCGGCTTGGTGTAGAATAGCAAATAAATTGGCCGCCGCCTCCACCAGATCGCCCGTCGGGCTGAGGTTGAGCGCGTTCTTTGGTGCATCTTCGCCAAACCAGATGATAATATCCTGATCTGAAAAGGAAATTATGTTCAGACCGACCGGTTTGTTTGGGGCGTAATGACGGGCCATCATGCCGGGAGAGCGGGGGGCCTCGGGATCTTTTTCGGGGCGGGCCAGAGGTCCGGTGATTGCTTCGATCCGTTCGGCTTCCAGGCCGCCGGGCCGTAACAGCGCCGGGCGGTCCGTCGACAAATCGACGACGGTGGACTCAATCCCGACCTTGCAAGCGCCCCCGTCGAGGATGCCGGCGATTCGCCCGTTCAGGGTTTCCAGAACATGTTCGGCGGTGGTCGGGCTGATGGTGGTTGAGAGATTGGCGCTCGGTGCGGCGATGGGACGGCCTGCCGTTTCGATCAGTTTTTGCGCCAGGGGATGGTCCGGTACACGCACCGCAACCGTGTCGAGCCCGGCGCTGACCAGTAGGGAGAGCGGCGCATCGGCTTTGCGTTTTAAAACCAACGTCAACGCGCCGGGCCAGAAGGCCTGGGCCAGTTCGTTGGCTAGAGGGGTGAACTCGACAAAGGCCTCAAGCATCGCCTTGTCGGCCCCGTGGACGATCAACGGATTGAAGTCGGGCCGTTGTTTCGCCTCATAGATTTTGGCGACCGCCGCGTCGTTTGTCGCATCGCCGCCCAGGCCGTAGACCGTCTCGGTCGGTAGGGCGACGAGCGCACCGGCCCGGATCAGCTCTGCGGCTTCTGCTATGCCTTCCGGGGTGGGAGCGAGACGACGGGTTTCCATGGGCGCGGCTGGCGCTTATGCGCCCTTGGCGATGAAGTTGGGGTTGCGGAAGCCGGGCTTGGCGTAAAGAAACTCCGAGCCGTCCACGTTGGTCACGTCACCCCCGGCGGCGCGCAGAACCGCATGAGCGGCCGCCGTGTCCCATTCCATGGTGGGGCCGAAACGCGGATAAATATCGGCTTCACCTTTAGCCACCGTACAGAATTTGAGAGAACTGCCCGAGGAAACGCAGTCGGCCAAGTCCAGCTTGCTCAGATATTCATCGGTCTCCGGCGTGCGGTGGGAGCGGCTGGCGACCGCGATCAGGCCTTTTTCGGGCACTGGGCGGCAGGCGATGGGTTTTGCGCCGGTTTCTTGTTTGATGTTTTCGAGCGTCGCGCCGTCGGGGCCGCCGATGTAAAGGTCGCCGAGCACCGGCACGTAAACAACGCCGAGAATTGGCCGCTGGTTTTCGATGAGCCCGATATTGACGGTGAATTCATCCTTGCGCTGGACGAACTGCTTGGTGCCGTCCACCGGATCGACCAGCCAGAACGCCCCCCTTGAAATGTCGGGAATATCGCCCTCCGACGCCGCTTCCTCGCCGACGACTGGAACGTCGGACCAGATGGATTGCAGCACTGGCGTGATAATCGCTTCGGCTGCCTGATCGGCGACGGTGACCGGGCTTTCGTCCTGCTTTTCGAAGACCTCGAAATCGGTGGCGTAGATTTCGAGAATTTTTTCTCCGGCTTCCAGTGTGACGGCGCGCAGCTTGGCGATGATCTCCGGCGTAATAGTCAAAGGCACGGGACTTGGGCTCCAAATAGTTGTTAGGAGGCCGGTTTACCCTGTTAGCCCCCCAATTGCCAGACTGAATGCGGGTCTGAAAGTTCAGTTGTTTTGACCCCTGCGGTAATGAACCGCCAAGCCTTGAGCCCATCGGCGGGTTTGTTGGGGTCGAGCCCCGCCTTGTGCTTGAGGTGGGCGAGGAATAAAGGCGGCTCCTTCAACTGCTCCCAAACCTGGGGCAAAAAGAGCGCCCGGCGGTGGCCCTGCTGAATGACCAGTCCATCAATGCCGGGGCGCAACTGGCGCAACAGATCGGCCTCGTTGGCGATGGACAAAGGAACGAAGGGTGAGAGCACCGAAATGGAAATGGAGAGTTCGTCCAACTCGTCGCGGGTCAAGGGACTGAAGCGGTGGTCGCGGAAACCGGAATCGAAGGCGTGTTCGGCCACGTCTTCGACCAGGGGGCGATAGGCCTCGAGCGTGCCGATGCATCCCCGTAGTTTGCCGTTTTTCTCCAAGGTGACGAACACCGCGCCGTTTTCCCGTATGGCCGCCGGTTGATCGTTGAGCGCCACTTTGAGCGGCTTATTGTTGTCTAGCCCGTTAAGGATGGAGGCGGCGGCCAGCCTCAGCAGGGTTTCGCCATGTTCGTCGAGCAGAGCGCGGGCTTTGGCCGCTTCGGCTTCTATACCGGAAAGAGCCTCGCCCGTTGGCGGTTTATTGGTCCCGAGGCTGCCGTTTCCGCCGCCGGTCAATACCCAGGCGCCGTAGCCGACGACGCGGGATTTATCGCCCGCCGTGTCGCCCGAATTGCAAAAACCGACGGTGGAAATTTCCATGCCGCGTTGCTTGGCCAGTTCCAGCATGCCCTTGACCGGATAACGCCCGCAGGCGTCGTGGTCGCCGATGGACGCGCCGTCGAGCCGTTCAATGGCTTCCTTGGTTCGGCTGTCGGTGCGGACCGCGGTTTCGTAGTCGAGGAAGTGGCTCAAGTCGGTGCTGATGACGATCAGGGTTTCCGGCCCGCCCCATACGGCGTCCAACACCTCGGCCACCTGCTTAGGCGTCGCCAACCCAACCACTAACGGCACCAGAGCGAAATCGCCAAGCGTCACCTGCAAGAAGGGCAGATGGACCTCCAAACTATGTTCCTGGGCGTGAGTGGCGTCGAGCGTCGTCACCTGGGGCATGGCGGCGATGAATTTTTCGGTCTTTTTGTCCAATGGGATGTCGCCCAAGGGGGTGCGGAAACTATCCGCCCCTGAAAGGGCCAGCCCTTGCACCGGCACCCGATGGCAGGGGCCGAGCAGAATCACCCGCTCGATTTTCCCTTTAAGCGGCAACAGGCGCGCATAGGCCGCCGCCGCCGTGGCGCCCGAATAGACATATCCCGCGTGGGGCACGATCAGCGCCTTGGGAAGTGGGCCGTCCTGCTTGCCATCCTTGACCGCCTCAGCCAACAGGCCGCGCACGTCGCTTTCCAACTGCTGCGGATTGTCGGGATAGAACATCCCGGCGACGGCGGGCGGGCGGATGACGGTCATGACGTACTTGGCCTCCAAATACTTTGCTATTGAGATTGGACCTTTGTAGATGAACTTTCAAGGGTCGCTTCTGGGCAAAACCAAGCAAAATCGGCGATTTGGAGTTCGTTAAACAGTCTAATGATAATCTCAACCCTAAAGGGTAATGCAAGAGAGCGTTGATGGTGAAATTGGTCGAACTCATCACCGGTAAGGCCGAGTCGATTGAAGCTCCCATAGCGGAACGGGTCTACCTAAAACGCGTGGAGCTTTTCTTCGGTCATGCCATCGGCAATATGCTGATGGCGTTGTTTGGCGCGTCATTGCTGATTTTGGTGCTCTATACCGGAGGCGTGCCGAAAGACCTTTTAGCCATTTGGTTTATCATAATATTATCTGCATCGGCCGTTGTCGCCGTGGTTGAAGTACGCTTCAAGGGCGTCGAGCTAACCACCGAAAATGCACCGAGTTGGGTGCGCTGGCGTGTGTTTTCTGGCTGCCTCGTCGGTTTCGCCTATGGCGTTTCGCCTTTTCTTTTCTCAGACACCGTTTCAACAGAGTCTGAGCTTTTCATTTTTATTATTCTCTCGGCAATGGTGGCGGTAACCAGTATCGGCTATTCGGTGATGCCCAACTACTATCTGCTGATGAATACTTTCACCATGATGCCGTTGACGATCTATTTCCTGCTCAAGTGGGATCAGAATCACTTTGTCTTGGCCGTAACGTCGTTCATTTGGCAGGCCGTCGTGCTGATCAAAGCACTGAAGGTTTCCCGCTCGTCGATACAGGCAATTGAGTTAAATGAACGCCTACAAATCAAGTCCGACGAACATAAACAAACCAAGGAGCAAATGAGGCATCTGGCCTACCACGACACCCTGACCGGTTTGGCCAACCGCCGCTATTTTCAGGAGGCGAGCCAAAAAAGCCTGTCGCGCGCCATGCGCTCGAAAAGCAATGTTGGCTTTTTGGCGGTCGATCTCGACGGTTTCAAGGCAATTAACGACACCTACGGCCATAGTGTTGGCGATGGGGTTCTGATCCATGTCGCAAAGCTTCTGCTCGACAACGTCCGCGATGGAGATTTCGTCGCTCGCATGGGGGGAGATGAGTTCTGCGTGGTGGCGGAGAACCTTGAGGCCAACAGTGACCTCAACGCCATGGCGGTGAAGCTGTTGGCCGCTCTCGATGCGCCAACAACCATAGAAGGGCATACCCTGGAGGTGCGCGCCAGTATCGGGGGAAGCCTCTACCCGGCCGATGGTAGGGATCTGGGGGCCGTGCTAATCGCCGCCGACCGCGCCATGTACAAGGTCAAGAAATCAAAAGCCACGCCGACTTCCTGACCGGTAAATAGTGCCCTCGCCGTTCTGGCGACGGCATAGCCCCACAGGCTCCCTTGCTCTCCTTCATTGATGCCTAGCCCCTTTGGGCGTAGGCTTTGTTTGAGGCACGAGAGCGAAGGAGCCCCATGGAACCGCCGCAAATTCCCGAGGCCGCCAAGGGCCGCTATTGGCACGCGCTTGACGACGGGCGCATTCAGTGCGACCTCTGCCCGCGCGATTGTAAAATTAAGGACGGGCAGCGGGGGCTTTGCTTCGTCCGCGCCAATATGGGCGGCGAAATGGTGCTGACCACCTATGGGCGTTCCAGCGGCTTCTGCGTCGATCCCATCGAAAAGAAGCCGCTCAATCACTTCCTACCCGGCACGCCGATCCTCTCGTTCGGTACCGCGGGCTGTAACCTGACCTGTAAATTCTGCCAAAACTGGGACATCTCGAAATCCCGCGAGTTCGACCGCCTGACCGGCAAGGCGACGCCCGAAACCATCGCCCGGGCGGCCAAGCAACTGGGCTGCAAGTCGGTGGCCTTCACCTATAACGATCCGGTGATTTTCCTCGAATACGCGGTGGACGTGGCCGAGGCCTGCCATGCGCTCGGCATCAAGACCGTGGCCGTCACGGCGGGCTACATCAGCCCGGAGCCAAGGGTCGAGTTTTATCGCCACATGGACGCGGCCAACATCGACCTTAAATGTTTTACTGAGGACTTCTACTACAAGCTCTGCACTGGCCACCTTCAGGATGTGCTCGATACGCTGAAATACGTCAAACACGAGACCGACTGCTGGTTTGAAACCACCACCCTGATTATCCCCGGCGAAAACGACAGCGCGGCAGAGATCGAGGAAATGACCCAATGGGTGGTTTCAGAGCTGGGACCCGACGTGCCCATGCACTTCTCGGCCTTCCACCCCGACTGGAAGATGATGGACAAGCCCCGCACGCCGCCCGAAACCCTGACCATGGCCCGCGATATCGCAATCAAAAACGGCGTCCGCTACGCCTACGTCGGCAACGTCCATAACTTCGAGGCCGACAGCACCTACTGCCACAATTGCGGCGACCTGATCATCGGCCGCGACTGGTACGAACTCTCCACCTGGAAACTCGACGACACCGGCCACTGCCAAACCTGCGGCACCCCCTGCGCCGGCGTCTTCGACGGCCCGCCGGGGAATTGGGGCAGGCAGCGGAAACCGGTGCGGCTGGTGGGGTGATTAAGTAGAAGAAGGGAGTTTCGCTCTAATCTTTTCTTCAAACTCAGGCAAAGTTGTTGGTGTTCCAGAAGTCAACCCTTCAACTGCCCTCTCAAGGGTTGTGTAACGTATTTCTTCGACTATTAAATTTGAAAAAATTGCATCATCTTCCTCTTTGAAAGACACGATGAACCAAACAATATCGGCATTGGAAACATGGTTTACTCGGTCCATATCTCCAAGGGCATCAAAGAAAGGTCGATCAACAACAACGGCCATTTTCTTTCCCCATCTTCTCAGTGTTGGTACCTTAATCTGAAGCTGAGGCATAAGGCGTTTAGGGCCGGAGCTTCTAAAGTCTGGCCTCCGATTTGCTCCAGGCATGGGGATGTCATTACCTGAATGCTTTCGGATGATGGGGTAGTCTTTACTCATGGCGCCACCAGAGAAGTAGACAGCTTGCAACTCAACTGCACACCAATCAAGCTGTTCTCCATCAACGTTAACCATAACCATGTCAATTCGGCCTACGTCTTCTGAAATGTTGTTGTCGTCATTTGCAAATCCTGCTCGGCGTTTGAGAAAGGGAATTTCCTTAGCTATCTCTGCATGTTTATTGCCAAGGAGAGTTTCCCCAATTACTTGAAAAATGAGGCCGTTCTCATAGAAACGAATTGGACATGTCGTGGTTATTGGGCCGAACGTTTGTCCGTTTTTTATTGTTTTGAAGTTGCGAATGGAGCAAACGCCACCCTTTTTTCCGCACTTTGTTGATAGGCGACCTTTTCGTTTTGGTGCTAGTTGAGGAAAACTAAGGAGGGATGGACATTCCGACGTTGAGCCTGCGTCAAGCAGTTCTGTACGGCGCTTGTTGGATATAGCAAGGAACCGTTCTCCATAAAGTTCAGCAATGCCATAGGATGTCTTTTGGGTTTGCTTTTTGGCCAAAATATATCCCCCCGTAACAACAGAAGTGGGAGGGAGCATGCCCTTTCAAGCCGCTGCGCTTCCCGTAGAATCTTTAACGGAAAGACTGACTCTCTTCTTGGTGGCAGTCAATAATGACTCCGCGACTTTCCTTCCTAAGAGGGGAGGGACAGCATTCCCGACCTGAACGTACTGTTCAGTTTTCGATCCATGAAAGATAAACCAGTCTGGAAAGCTTTGAATTCGCGCAGCTTCTCTCACAGTGATTGCTCGGTCTTGATTTGGATGAATATAAGCGCCCCAATGGACATCACACTTAGTCAAAATCGTACAGGAAAGACCCTCAGGCTTCATCCTACCATAGCGCTTGGTATGATCGCTTCTCTTCGCCCTCTTCATCCCTGTTGGGAGTAGATCAAATGGTATATCCCGCCAGGAACCCCCTTGAGGAATGTGGCGCATGCGTTCCAGGTTAATACTGCCGAGTTTTGGGGCTGTGTGATTGTGGACTTGTTTGGCATCACCACGAACATATTCTCGAAACCAACCATCGGGAGAGGCTGTATAGTCGGCTACCCCTGGGTCCTCTCCATTCTGTACTGGAGGAAGATCACCAATTGCATCCCAAACGGTTGTAAAGCGTTCTAAACCAGGGCCGTGAGTTTGTTCCGGGAAAAGGATGGGGGAATCAGTCTTGGTTCCGATGAAGAAGATACGTCGTCTTTCTTGTGGGACACCATATTCTTCAGCTTTCAAAATAGCGTAGTCGATCCTGTATCCAAGCTCCTCGAATTCAGCCTTGATGGTGTCGACGACAGTTCCATTCGCGATGGAGGTAATTCCGGTAACATTCTCCATTACTACCCATTTGGGCTTTAAACCTCGGACAAGCTTTAGATACTCGCGGAATAGAGTGGCTCTTTCATCATGTGTGCCGCGCTGATGATTATAGACGGAATAGGCTTGACAGGGCGGGCCGCCAATGAGGACGTCAAGTTCACCAGGAGCTAGCCTAGCCGCATTCATCATATCATTTGCTGTAATTTCTTGTATCGGGCCGGGTAAGAACTGTGCTTCATCATGCGTGGCTGTGTAAGTCTTCCCTGCAGATGTATCAATGTCGTTTCCCGCAAGTACATGGAAGCCAGCTTGCCTAAAGCCCTCTGACAGTCCTCCAGCACCACAGAAAAGATCAATTGCTGTCTTCTTCATCCCGTCCCTCCACATCTTGAGAGCCTATCTGATGAGCTATACAAAATCTATAGTCGAAATAAGAACATAAAGTGAACAATAGGATGTTCTATGTTGATTTTCAAGAGGTCTAAGTAAGTGTTTGTGGTGTCAAATAGGCTCTGATGTTCCTAAGGGGGCGATGACAGCTTACCACCCGCCCTAACAGGCTCGCCAATTCCTGCCGTGACCAGTCGATCCCGCACCTCATGCAGCCTCGCCATCAGGGCCGGTTCGGCTTGGGTGTAGGCTTCTTCGTCTTCGGCCCTTGAGACGACGATGCCGAGGAGTTCGGTGATGGCGTTGCCGATGGAGTTTTGGCTGATGGTAACGATGTATCGGCCTTCGTCGTCGCGGTAGATGATTTGCTTATAGGCCGGGCGCCAGCGGATTTCGTTGGCGAATTGGGGGTCGGCTTTGATGCGGTCGCGGATTTCCTTGGCGACCCGGTGGAAATGGTTGTCGAACAGCAAGACGTTTTCCACCTGATCGGGGAAGTAGAGGTCGCTCGGCATGCCGCCTTCGGGCGAGGCGACCAAAGTGAAGAAGGCCCGGTAGAAATCGAGAAAACCTTTTAGGACATCGTCGTATTCGTGCCAGAAGCGGGCTTTTTTGACGCCTTCGATGCCGCCCTTGACGACCCAACTCGGCAGCCCCTGGGGGTATCCAGTGACATTCAGCATGCCGGTTTTCGAGGCCATGGGGCTGAGGATTTGGAGGTCTAGGACGTCGAGGAAATCGTGATAGACGTCGCTCAAGTGGTAGAGGAATAGGCTGTGGTGTCCGCCATCGGTGAGGTTCGGGTTGTCCGGGTCGGCGGCCGGGGCCTCCCTCAGTTGCGCTTGGGGGAAGGCGATGAAGTGGTTGTGGATCATGCGGATGGAGGGCACACCCGGCTTACAGAGGGGCCAGGTCGCATCAAGGCTCGCTTCGCCGCACATGATCAGCGTTTCGGTGGGATCGGGGTATTGCTCGGCCATGTATTCGACGATGGTGCGGCTCATCCGGCTGAACACCTTGCTTTCGCGCTCGGAAAGCTGATCGCGCCGCACCGGCCTGCCCAAAGGGTCGAGGATGCGTTGGGAGGTGTCGAGAATGACCGAGGTGTCGAATTCCAGGCTGTGGCCGATGGCTTTGCGGTAGAGGAGGAAGTCTTCAGGCGTTCTCAAAAGCCCATTGTCGTCTGCCAGATTGCGCAGGTTTGCCGCGCTGTTGAAGAACTCGACCGCCGTCATACCTTCGGGAACGGTGAGCGGTATTTTGCGGTGCGGGGTGATCACTTGGCGAGGAAAACCGGTCGTCATGGGACTTCATTGCTCCGGGCGGTTCTGTCGGTGCAATGAAGCTTAGTGGCTTATCGAGCCTCGGCAAAAGTATTTATGAGAAAAACGTAATATAAAAGGCATTGTAAGGGGTTGAGGGCGATTTTCGAGGCGAAAACCAACCCTTGTGGGGCGGCCTAACCTACCTTCCGCCAGAGCAGATGGTGCTCATAAACCTTGCCCGACTTGCTGGTTTCCGGCGCGGTTTTGAGTAGCAGTTGATTGTCGCCGATGGGTTCCATGGTCCGCACAAGCGGATGGCCGATCCAGTGGGGGATGGTGGCGAACTTGACGTCGTGGATCACCTGATCACCCTCGACCCGCCAATCGGCGGTATAGGCGATGAGATCATCCGGCGTGGGTAGTTTGCCGGGCTTTTGATTGTCGAACCCGGCCCGCATCATGAAGGCCGACATATGGCCCTCAACTGAGTAGATGATCCGGCCCGTGGCCTCTTCGCCCATGGGGAAGCCGTTTTCCACGCTGTCTTTCAATGCAGTCCAGCGGACCAGTTCCCAGGTGCCGACGACATCCATTCATTTTCCTTTCTTCGGTGATCAATACACGGCTGTTTCGCCCAGTTCCATCCAGCGGAAAGCGCCATCCGGCAGTCCCGCTTTTTTCGCCGCCGCATCGAGCCGTTCGGTGGGCTCCATGGGCGGTTCGGCGGTTAGCGGATAGGCGCCCCAGTGCATGCCGACGGAGCGTTTTGCGCCGATGTCGAGGTGGATTTGGACCGCTTCTTCCGGGTTGACGTGGTTGGTCTTCATGAAGTGCCGGGGCGCGTAGCCGCCGATGGGGATGAGGCCCAGATCGATGGTTTCGATGGCCTTGCCGATTTCCTTGAACTGGACGGCGTTATAGCCGGTATCTCCGGCGAACCAGACCGTCTTGCCGCCGAAGGTAAGTTTCCAAGTGGACCAGAGGGTGGCGTTGCGGTTCCATAGGCTTCGGCCCGACCAATGCTGGGAAGGCATGGCCTGGACGTCGAGGCCCGGATAGCTTCCTTTGTCCCACCAGTCGAAATCGGTGATGCGGTCAGTGTCGATCCCTTGGTCGACAAACCACTGCTTGAGGCGCAGGGGCACCAGATAGCGCGGCCCGTTGCCGAGAATTTTTACCGCCGTTTCATCCAGATGGTCGTAGTGGTCGTGGCTGATCACCACGTAGTCCACCTTGGGCAGTTTTGTGTAGTCGATAACGTGCGGCGCATAGCGCTTGGGACCGGCGAAGCTCAAGGGAGAGGCGCGGTCGGCGAAGATCGGGTCGGTGAGGATGGTCACCCCGCCTGCTTGGAGTAAAAAGGTCGAATGTCCGATCCAGGTGATTTGCAGGCCGTCGGCTGGCGGGTTGGTGACTTTCGCCATGTCTACCGGGCGGCGCGGCACGGTTTCGGCCAGGGCCTCGTGATCGGCCCATTGGTCGTCGCCAAACCAACGCATGGCGAGGAAGCTGAAAAAGGTCTTGTTGAATGGTGGGGCGTAGAGGTTTCTAAAACCGCTTTTCGTGTGATGGGCCGGGCCGCCGGGCAAGGGCTCGGAGTCGGGGATCATCGAGCAGGAGAGCAGAAAAACGCCAGCCAGCAGGAGCAGAGAGACAGAGAGGGTTCTGAACAAGGGAAGGCGGCGCATGGTTTCCGTCGCAAAAGTTGGGTTGGATCAAAGGTGGTGAGGACCAGGGGCCGCTGTCAAGTCCGGCGTGGTTGACATTTCAATCAAAATAGGATAATAATCATTTTCTTTAACGGTTGTCAATGCTTTGAAAAATAACGGAAATCATCCAAAATGATAAATATTGATAAGGATTTTTCCCTAATTGCTGCATGTTTTCAATGAAATCAATGTATTAGGCCGATTCTAGTAGGGGGAATCGTGTCGGAAACGTGCTTTTTCGTGCTTTGGTTGGCCTTTTTTGATCGTTTTGCTTCGTTGGTTCGCCACGCGGGTGTTGTGATCGGTTGCGGCTGCCATTACCATCCTTTTCAAATGATTCTTCCGGCCCATATCAAGAAGGGCCGTTATCAATTTGAGACGTTCTGGAGGCTCCATGAAATTTACGTTCGCCAAACCCTTTACACCGGAAAAGGGAACCCTCGTCATCACTGCCACTGAAGGGGCGGAGCTTGCCGCTTCGGGCAAGGCGCTGGACAAGAAGTCCGGCTTTGCGCTGACCAAGGCCATGAAGGCGGGTAAATTCGAGGGCAAAGGCGGGCAGATGGTTTCGCTGTTTGCGCCGCACAACCTGGGCGTTGACCGGCTGATCATTGCCGGGCTTGGCAAGGCGGCCGATTTGAAGGAACGGAACTTCGAAACCTTGGGCGGCAAGCTCTATGCGACGCTGGCCAACGGCGTTGAATCGACCGTGGCGGTATTGCTCGATCCTATCCAAGGCTGCAAGGTGCCGGTGGCTGAGCGCTCGGCCCGCATTGCGCTCGGCGCCAAACTTCGCTCCTTCCGTTTCGACAAGTATCGCACCAAGGAAAAGAAAGACGCCAAACCGACCTTAAAGACTCTGCGCCTGCTGGCCGAAGAAGCAACCAAGGCGCGGGCTCTGTTCAACGAAATGGACAAGGTGGCCGATGGGGTGTTCTTGACCCGCAATCTGGTCAGCGAACCGGCCAACGTGATCTATCCGGCGTCTCTCGCCAAAGAGGCCAAGGGGCTGAAAGACCTGGGCGTCAAGGTCAAGGTGCTGGGCGAAAAGGAAATGGAAAAGCTGGGCATGGGGGCGCTGCTCGGCGTCGGTCAGGGCTCGGTGCGTGAGTCCAAGCTGGTCGCTCTTGAATGGAACGGCCTCCCCAAAGGCAAGAAACAGGACGATGGCCCGGTCGCCTTTGTCGGCAAGGGCGTAACCTTCGATTCCGGCGGCATATCGATTAAGCCTTCGGCGGGCATGGAAGATATGAAATGGGACATGGGCGGCTCGGGCGTGGTCGTCGGCCTGTTGAAGGCCCTGGCCGGTCGTAAGGCCAAGGCCCATGTGGTCGGTATTGTCGGTCTGGTTGAGAACATGCCCTCGGGCGAGGCGCAGCGCCCCGGCGATATCGTCACCTCCATGTCGGGCCAGACCATCGAAGTGCTCAATACCGATGCCGAAGGGCGGCTGGTGCTGGCCGATGCGCTTTGGTATTGCCAGGAAACCTATAAGCCGAAAGTCATCATCGATCTGGCGACGTTGACCGGGGCGATTATGGTTTCCCTCGGCACCACCATTGCCGGCCTGTTTTCCAACGATGATGAATTGGCCGACGATCTCTTCGCCAGCGGCGAGGCGGTTGATGAGAAGGTCTGGCGGATGCCGCTTGGTCGTGACTACGACAAGATGATCAAGTCGGATGTTGCCGACATGAAAAATATCGGGGGGCGTTGGGCCGGTTCGATCACCGCGGCGCAATTCCTTAAGCGGTTCATTCAGGACGATGTGAAGTGGGCGCATTTGGATATTGCCGGGGTCACATGGTCGACGGCCGACAGGCCCACCGTTCCTAAGGGCGGCACCGGGTTTGGCGTTCGCCTGCTCGATCGCTACATCGCCGACCATCATGAAGGCTAGCAAAGCCCGAGCGCTATGACCGAGGTTTCGTTCTATCACCTTCAGCAGTCCTCTCTTGAGGTTGCCCTGCCCAAGCTCCTGGAGAAAACCTTAGGGGCAGGCAAGCGGGCGGTGGTGCGGTTGGGGTCGACCCAGCGGGTCGATGCCATCAATACCCAGCTCTGGACCTATCGTCCCGATAGCTGGTTGCCGCATGGCGGGATCAAAGATGGTCACGGCGAGGATCAACCGATCTGGCTGACGGCCGAAGAGGAAAACCCCAATGGGGCGACTTTCCTCTTTCTCGCCGACGGTGCAGTCTGGGAAGAGGTCGGCAAATACGAGCGATGCTTCGAGTTGTTCAACGGCCATGACGATGAGGCCGTGCAGGCCGCGAGGGAGCGCTGGAAGGGCTATAAGGCCGCCGGTCACGAGGTGACCTATTGGCAGCAGAATGACGGCGGAGCCTGGGAGAAGAAAGCCTGAGTTTGCTGAAAACCAACTAAGGACGAAAGCGATGCCGATTGTCAGAGTGGAAATGGTGGCGGGCCGCCCGGTTGAAATCAAGCGTGAACTAGCTGAAAAGCTCACCGAGGAAACGGCCCGGATTCTCGGGCTTAAGCCGGAAACTGTTTATGTCGTTATCGATGACGTCCCCAAGGAGAACTGGGGCGTCGGCGGCACGCTTTTGTTCGATAAGTAGCTGACGGGATAAGGGCTAGGCCTGTTTTAGGCGTCGGCGCTCGCGGGCTGCTTCAGCCGCATCGTTACGGGCCTGGGCAGTGCGTTTCATATGTTCTTTCTTGTCACGCAGGGCTTGGTTCTTGGCGTTGCTCTTTTCGAATTCCTTGGCCCGGCGGGCGAAGGCTTTCTCCCGTTGCATGGCGAGGTATTTTTTGTAGATTTTCTTGTTTTGACCGATCCGCTTGGTGAATACCAGCTCGGTCACTTGTGCGCCCAACATGCCGAGAACGGGGCCGATAATCAGGGCCGAGCCCCAATAGATGACATGGGCCGGCGTGACGCTAACGATAACGATTCCGTGGTAATAGAGAATAAACAGAACGACCAGAATTTCGCCAAGCGTGACCATTCTGAACGACATGCGGTCGGTCAGTTTGCGGTCCGGGCCCGGTTTTCCGAAAGCTGTTGTGAGACCGGAAATCAGGCCGCCAAGCAAGCTGGCAAGGAAAAAGACCAGAGACACCACTGCGAGCAATGTTTGCAGTTCGGTGAATCCGAACAATTCCAAGATCGGTCTTAAGAATCCGATCATCCCTTTGGCCTTTCAGCTTTTCTAGCCGTTCTCCGCCTACTAGCGGAATCAAATACCGGATACTTCCTAGGTATCCGCTGAATTCGCATGAACTCTAATCAACTGGAGCCCCAAGAGTCGCGACTCAGGACTCCCTCACTGATTCCACATATACCTAAAAGTCGAAAATATCAAGTAATTACCCAGCAGATCGTACTAAATACATGTTTTTGGGTGTTTTTTTAGTCACTTATCGCAGTATCTGCTCAATTATTCGAAAGCGTATTGACTGTTTTTTTTGGTAAAGGCGACACAACCATTCGTTTTATCAATTTCAAGCACTCGATTGATCGGCTGCCATACCAGGAAAACATTTCGCCATCGACAATCTTTAATTCTGCTTTAATGTCAGGGTGTTCTTTGGTGAAGGCTTTTAAGTGCTGTTCTTTGAAAGGAAAAGGCTCGGTTGCAAATAGAATAAAGTCTGCTTCTTGAAAGTATTGGGATGTCGGTGAAACCTCCGGATAGCGTCGGTTCTCATCGTGTCCCAGGCTGCGCCAATTGATGAGATTGAGCATTTGCGAAATATAGGTGTCCCGGGAAACGGTCATAAACGGATCTTTCCAGATCAGGTAAAGAACCTTGCGTTCCGGCAGGCTCGGTCGAAGTTTTTGGAGACTGTCCCAGGCGCTGTTGAAAGACTGGCAGAGCGCATCCGCCTGTCTTTCCCGGTTAAACAAGAGACCGAAGAACCTGAAGAGTTCCAGGTTGTCCTGTGGAGCGATGGGGTGTGTGACGACCGGGATGATGCCCTTGCTGTTTAGGGCTTCCGCCAGTTCCTTGGGAGTTTCATCGATATTGACCAGGGCGTGGGTGGGGGCGGCGGCTTCCACTTTTTTCCAATTGACCTGTTTGGTTCCGCCGACGCTGGGGATCAACTTGACCCGTTCCTTTGGGTGAACGCAAAAAGCTGTTCGACCAACTAAAGAATCCTCCAATCCCAGGTCAAACATCAGTTCGGTCAGGCTGGGAACCAAGGAAAGAATCTTCGCCTTGCCCGCCTGCTGGTGGAGCCTGCCCGCCGCGTCGATTAAAGGCGATGCCTCCATAGTTTTTCCTCATGCCAAAAATAGAACCTCTGTGTGGATCATACCTATTGCTTGACGGCAGTTGCAAAAGGTACTGTTGGCAAAACAACGCAAAAGGAATTAAGAGACGCCGATGACAGACGACAAGGCAGGGCAACCTAAGCTCGATGTCGTTTTTCGACCGATTCAGACCGAGCAAAATAAAATTACGGAGTTCTACCGCTGCGTTCCCGTTCTGCGAGCTGCAGACGGGTCCTTTACCGATGCGCCGAAAGCATTGAGAAAAGGAGAAACGCCGGATGAGCTTTGGGCGAAAAACAGGGTTGTTCTAAGGGCGGGCATGGACGGCCTTAAAACGGCGATTATGCGCGGGATGAATACCAAGCTCTTATTGCCTGTCCATGCAAAATGCGCCTTGAATAAACGCACGGCGACGGAACTTATTGCTTTGTTCAAGGAATATGATGCGCCGTTGCGCAAGCGTATCATGATCGATGTGTTTGGCCTTCCCGATGAACTGAGCGTCGATACGATGGACGACGTTACCATCCCGCTGATGGCGATTACCGATAAAATGCTGGCCCATCCGCCTGTCGGCCTGGATGACTTCAAAGTGTTTTCCAACCTCAATTACATGGGCATGACGCTGGACCTGATGAATGAAGAATGGGGGGCGGACAAACTGAGCGCCAGACTGGACGACTTTGCCCTAAATACCCGTCACTGGCGGTTGCGTCCTTTTGTGACCGGGGTCAAGACGCCATCAATTCTTCAAGCCGTTAACGATGTTACCCCTTACGGTGTCGACGGGAGGGGACATGGGGCCGACAGCAGTCATGTACCTACCGAGTGGCCACTCGGCCGATAAACAGGCAGACTGGCGCTAATAAGCCTCTTTAGCCTCTTCGTGAGCTTCGTGGGCTTCCATCCAGGCCTCTTCGGCGGCTTCCAGTTTCTTCTCGGCATCGCCCAATTGTTTTTGTAATTCGGTGAGCTTGTCTGCCGGTCCGTCGTAGAGGGAGGGGGCCGCCAGTTTTTCCTGCAACCCGGCCACCCGTTCGGCCAGGTCCTCCATGTTCTTTTCGGCCTTTTGTTCGGCCTTTTTCAACGGGGCAAGCTGCGCACGCAATGCAGCCCTTTCCCGCCGATCATCTTTTTTCCGGCCGCCTTTCGGTGCTTCCTTGTCGCCATTCTCTCCGCTTGCCGCGCTGCGGCGTTTTTCCAGCAACAGGCGTTTGTAATCGTCTAGGTCGCCATCGAAAGTTTGGCAAGCCCCATCGTCAACCAGTAGCAGCCGGTCGCAGGTGAGTTCGATCAGGTGGCTGTCATGGCTGACCAGAATTACTGCGCCTTCATAGGTGTTAATCGCCTGGATGAGCGCCTCACGAGCATCAACGTCCAGGTGGTTGGTCGGTTCGTCGAGTAGCATAACGTGAGGTTCTTCACGGCTCATCAGGGCAAACAACAGGCGGGCTTTCTCGCCGCCCGATAAGCTTTCGACTTTTGTGTCGGCTTTTTCACCGGGAAAACCGAAACGCCCGAGGTGCGCCCTAATCTTGGCTTCGGTTGCCATCGGCATGAGCTTTTCCATATGCTCATAGGGCGTTGACCTCAAAACCAACTCATCGGTTTGGTGTTGGGCAAAATAGGCTACCTTGAGTTTGCTCGATTTCCGCAGTTTGCCGCCCATGACCTTGAGTTTGTCGGCCAACAGTTTGACCAGGGTCGATTTACCGTTGCCGTTGGCACCCAAGAGCCCAATGCGATCTTCCATGTCTACATAGAGGTTGAGCTTGGAAAGGATCGGTTTCCCCTCCTCATAGCCGACGGAAGCGTCGTCCAGGGTAATCAAGGGAGGGGAGAGCGGCGAGGGTTTGGGGAAAGAGAAAGAGGTGGTCTTTTCTTCGGCCATGGTGGCGATGGGTTCCATGCGCTCAAGCATTTTAAGGCGGCTTTGCGCTTGCCGGGCCTTGGTCGCTTTGGAGCGGAACCGGTCGACGAAGGACTGGATGTGACGGCGCTGCTCCATTTGCTTGGCGACCAGCTTGGTCTGCAACTCCATCTTTTCGCGGCGTGTCCGTTCGAAACGGTCGTAGCCGCCGGAATAGCGAACCAGTTTGCCCTGGTCGATGTGTAGAATTTCATTGACCGATCTGTTGAGCAGGCTGCGCTCGTGGCTGATGACGAGGACCGTGCCGGGGTAGGCGGCGAGATAGTTCTCCAGCCAAAGGGAGGCTTCCAAGTCCAGGTGGTTCGTCGGTTCGTCGAGCAGCAAAAGATCGGGTTGGGTGAAAAGGGTGGCCGCCAAGGCGACGCGCATTCGCCAGCCACCGGAAAAGTCGTTTAAAGGGCGCTTCTGAGCCTCGCTGTCAAAGCCCAGGCCGTTTAGGATTGTTGCGGCGCGTGCTTCCGCCGAATGAGCGTCGATATCGGCCAGACGTGTGTGGATTTCGGCAATGCGGTGGGGATCCTCTGCCGTTTCTGCCTCGCTCATGAGCGCTACGCGTTCTTGATCGGCTGCCAGGACTTCTTCGATCAGGCTATGTCCGCCCGCCGGCGCTTCCTGAGCAACTCTTCCAAGCCTGGCTAGTGGGCGTAAGCGAATTTCACCCCCATCAACCGAAATATCTCCGGCAATCAGGTTGAACAGGGTGGTTTTCCCCGACCCGTTACGTCCGACAAGGCCGACCCTATGGCCCTTGGGAATGACAGCAGTAGCCCCTTCAAGCAGGGTGCGTCCGCCGATCCGATATGTGAGGTCATTGATATGCAACATGGTGGGACGCTCTTTAGCATGGCGAAAGTTTCACGCAAAGCCGGTTGCGTCTTGAAGCCGATGCGTATATAACGCGCCGCACCCCGGCTGGGGGGTCGGGAACGAGATTTTATTTTTTAAATATAGCCAAGGGGGTCCAAGGACCATGGCCGTAGAACGTACGCTTTCTATCATTAAGCCGGATGCGACTGAGCGCAATCTGACCGGTAAGATCAACACCTTCTTCGAAGAAAAAGGGCTGCGCATCGTTGCTCAGAAGCGCATTCGCCTGACCAAAGAACAAGCCGAAGGCTTCTATGCCGTTCATAAAGAACGCTCCTTCTTCGGCGAACTGGTCGAATACATGATGTCCGGCCCAGTGGTCGTGCAAGTGCTTGAAGGTGAGAACGCCGTTGTCGCCAACCGTGAAATCATGGGTGCGACCAATCCGGCCAATGCCGACGAAGGCACCATCCGGAAAGCTCACGGCGTCGATGTCCAGTGCAACTCGGTGCATGGTTCCGATAGCCCGGAAAACGCAGCCATCGAAATCGCCTACTTCTTCAGCCAGTGCGAAATCGTCGGCTAAGGCGTTTTAAGGCATAAGCAGTTTAAAAGGGAGCTCGGGAGGCTCCCTTTTTTGATTCGATTTCTTTGTTGGGATTGTCCCTAAGCGCTCAAATCAGTTGGATTGTCAATCATCTTAAGGATTGACAGAATTCGTTCGGTGCGTGCGATCAGTTGGGGTTGGTCGGTATTGTGCTTTTGCTGGAAGGAAACTTTTTCCTCCCATTCTTGAACAAAGTCTCTCGGTTTGTCTGGCCTCGCCGGTTCCCCGGTCAGGGCGCCGACCGTTTTGTCATAGTCGGGATGTAGTTCGGGCTGAAAGGCGAGCATGGAGTATTCATCGAAGCCCAAAACCCCCTCCATATAGAGTTCCTGCCCCAATTCAACGGCTTCCCGAGGGCTCATACGGCGGACGTCGTAAGGAAATAGATCCTGAGACCCATCGGTATTTTCTCTTGGCCGAGGGTCTTCGGCTTTATCTTTGGATTGGGCCCCCTCTACTTTCGCCGGAAGATGAATAGGAATCAGGTCCCGGCTATGGGAGCCCGAACCGTTTGCCGCCTTACTGGCATCATCCTGGGCAATAGAGCGTTGTATCTCATTGGTTTCAGTCGACCGCTGCGTCGCCAGAGCACTTGCCGTTTCATATGTCCCAAAAGAGTCAACCCGCATCCCCAGGCACTCCTTAAATCAAGGCGACGCGGGCCGCTTCGCTGTCGCCGCGGACTTGCTTGATGCGGCACATGGCGTCATTGGCCTCATAGACGAGTTCGTCGCGTGTGGTTGCGCTGTCGTAAAAATGAATGCCGACATCGGCGCGCAATCCAATCATTTTACCCTGCCAACTGAACATGGCGCCGTTGAGTAGGCGGTCCAGCGCTTCAGCACGGCGCAGGCCGTCTTTGCGTTCCGTGCGGACCAGCAGAATAGCAAAGGTGTCGTCTTCCAGCCGGGCGGCATAGTCAGTTTCGCGGATAGCGTCCTTAAGCAACCGGGCGATCTGTTTCAGCGCCTTGTCGCGGGCCGCCGCTCCATAGGTCTCTTTGACCGGGGTAAGGCCGTCCGGGTCAATGTATAGCAGGACGCCCCTTTCGTCGTATCGCCTGGCTTCGGCCAAAACGCGCTGGGTTGTTTCGTCGAAGGCCCGTCGGTTCATCAGGCCAGTCAGTTCGTCGTCATGAACCAGTTCTTCAAGGCGAGCGAGGCGGTGGCGACTTTTGGCCGCGGCATCTCGAGCAATGCGTGCGGCAATTTCAGCTTCCAACAGGAATTCTTTGCCCATGACCCGACCGCACCCGTCTTCGCCAAATGTGGTGAGAATCAATCCTTCGTTTAGGCACTGAGCCAGCCGGTCGATGGCTTCGGTCAAGCGGCAGGGAGCTTCTCCTCCCCATTGATCGTCTTTTTTTATCCGCATGGTCGCATCCTTGGTTGGTGGTTGTTTTTACCCTGCGCAATAGGCGCCCACCCCTAAAGAAGCAAGCAGCGTGCCAAACCAAAACCCTTTGATAACAGTTCGTTAATACTTCCCTGGCTAGGCAATAATTGCCGTGTTTGGTTGAAATTGCCGAGTCTTTTCAAATGGTTGCGGTTCGAGGTGAGTGGGCATGGACTTGAGGGGTATCGCACCCTATCTTCAAGAGAGGCCCGTTGACGGAGGTGGAAAGTGTTTAGGCGATTTTGGTTAGGCGTCATTACGGTGATAACTGTTTCCTTTGGGGCTGCGAGTGTTTCTTCGGCGGCGGGACTGTCTGGACATAAGGCGGTTTACACCATCGACCTCAAATCGGCCCGCTCATCCTCTGGGGTTGTCGGTGTGACCGGTGGAACGGTCTACGAATTCGCCGATGCCTGTAATGGCTGGATTATTGAAAACAAGTCCTACATGGTTTTCAGCTATGCGGAAGGGCCGAGGATTGAGACTTCATGGGCTTTCTCGGCCTGGGAATCGAAAGATGCCAAGGCCTTTCGGTTTACTGTCCGGCATTCCCGCAATGGAAAAATTATTGATGACATCGAAGGGCGGATTAGTCGTGCCGCAAGAGGAGAGGGGGGTGTTGCTCAGATTACACGGCCTGAAGAAAGCGAAATTCCTTTTCCTAAGGGAACCCAATTCCCTACGGAGCATATGTTAACGCTGCTCAATGCGGCAAAAGCGGGTGAAAGCGTTGTACGCAAAGTGCTGTTCGATGGGGCCGGTCTCGATAATCCCTTTGACGTGAATGCGGTGATTGGCGGAGTGCATCAGCCTCATGGAATCGACGCCAAGGGAGGTGAAGATTTTACGAAAAGCCCGACTTGGGCAGTGCGGTTGGCTTTTTTCCCGCTTCCAGGGCAAGCCGCCGCTCCCGAATATGAAATGGAGGTGCTCTACAGGGAAGATGGGGTCGCCGAGCAGATTCTTCAGGATTTTGGTGATTTCGTGCTGAAAGCCGACCTTCACCGCATTGAAAAATTGCCTGAATCCGGGTGTTAGAGGGGACTTGAAGTGGCGGAGATTGTAGAAAATATCAAGAAGCTGGAGGACTTTAAGACCGGGCATCCGGTGATTGATCAAGACCATATGAAAATCATTGATGCCATCACCCTGGTTTTTGAGGCAATTCACGATAACGACCATGAGCAGTGCAGCCAACTCTTGGAGGCGTTTGTTGATGTGGCTAAGAACCACTTCGCCAATGAAGAAGAAATCCTGCGAAAAGCCGATTATCCGCATTACAGACGTCACTGTGAATATCACGGCGAGTTAATCATTCGCGCCAATGCGGTCAAAGACCTTTGCAAAGAAATGGACGACCAAGGTCACCTGATGGAATGCTTCGAGGAAATGGCAACCTTCTTAATTGATGATATCGTCAAGGGGGACTTCGAATTCGTTTCCTATCTCAAGGAAGCCGGAATTACATGAAGTAAAAGGCCCTTTTCAATTAATTGAAAAAAATAATAAATTAATAGGTCCTGAGCCTAGTTTTTTCGGGATTTAAGGCTGCGCCCTTTGATGAGCGCAGCCTTTCCGAATTTGTCCCGAACAGCTTCCATAGCCTGTTCGACGCCGATACGTTTGTTCCTTTGTTCATCTAGTAAATCGGGCAGGTCTGCCTCAGCCATATCGACCAGATTGGAGGCGCCGATGCCAATAAGCCTAAAGGCCGTGCCGTCGGCTTCTTTTTCGAGCAAGCCCTCTCCGATGCGATAGTAGGTTTCCGCCAGCCGTGATGGATCGGAAAGTTTGCGCGAACGGGTGAGTTGGCGGAAACCGGCGGTTTTCAGTTTGAGGGTGACTGTGGTGCCGGCATAACCTTTCTTTCGCAAATCTTCGGCGACTCGTTCGCACAAAGGCCAGAGAATTTCCTTTAGTTTATCTAGGTTGTAGATATCCCGCTCGAAAGTGGTTTCTGCCGAAATACTCTTCACCGGGCTGATGGGTTCAACCCGTCGGTTGTCTTCGCCACGCGAAAACCGATAGAGCCGGGAACCGATAGAGCCATAACGCTGCAAGAGAGTTTTTTCATCAAAGGCCCTAAGCTGGCCGATGGTGCCTATGCCGTCTCTTTTGAGTTTTTCGCCTAAGGACCTACCTACGCCCCAAAGCATGGAAACCGGCTGATCGGACAGGAAGTCGTGCGCCTCTTCCTTGCCAATAATGGCGAACCCGCGTGGCTTATCCAGGTCTGAAGCCACCTTTGCGAGGAATTTGTTGTAGCTCAGTCCTATGGAGGCGGTAATGCCGATTTCTCTTTCGATCCGTTTGACCAACTTGATCAGTGCCGCTGCCGCCGAGCCGCCGTGGAGCCGCTCGGTACCCGCAAGGTCGAGGAAGGCCTCATCGATAGAAAGGGATTCGACAAGTGGAGTGGTCTGACGCATCAGGTCTTTGACTTCCTGTCCGACTTCTGAATAACGCCCTTTTTTTGGTTTTACTATCACGGCGTCGGGACAGCGCTCCTTTGCTTGCCACATGGGCATGGCAGAGTGAACCCCTCGAGTGCGGGCGATATAGCAACAGGCCGCGACGACCCCACGCCTCCCACCGCCGACGATAACCGGTTTATCCTGTAGGGCCGGGTTGTCCCGTTTCTCGACGGAGGCGAAGAAGGCGTCGCAGTCGATGTGGGCGAGGGTCAAGTTATAGAGCTCTTTATGCCGCACGACCCGAGGAGAGTGACACTGTGGACAGCGTTGACGTTCCGCTGCCTCAAAGGCCGCGCCGCAGTCGCGGCAGAGCGCCGGTAGCGCGTCAGCCATCGTTCCAGAGCCAGGCCGCGCCGCGAACACCACTGGAGTCGCCATGCTTGTTGCGAACCAGCTTGGTGACGGCATACTCGGAAAAGATCCAGGCATCCCAAAAGGCGGGGACCGAATCGTAAAGGCTTTTTAGGTTGGATAGGCCGCCACCCAAAACGATGACCTCCGGATCAAGAATGTTGATCACTGAGGCAAGAGAGCGGGCCAGACGTTTGTGATAACGAACCAATGCCCCCAAGGCACCGCCATCGCCTCGTTGGGCCATCTCGGCAATCTCTTCCGGGGCGGCGGTAAGTCCTGTTTTTCTGTTGAAATCCTGGCTTAAGCCCGGTCCTGAGAGAAATGTTTCGATACAGCCAGAAAGGCCGCAGTAGCAAAGTGGGCCGGGGCTTTCTCCTGGTTCCGGCCAGGGAAGGGGGTTGTGGCCCCATTCACCGGCAATGGCGTTGGGGCCGGATAGGAGACGCCCCCGATGGACAAACCCTCCGCCGACGCCTGTCCCGAGAATAACCCCAAATACGGATGTCGCTCCTTTTCCTGCACCGTCCACGGCTTCGGACATGGTGAAGCAGTCTGCGTCGTTGGCTAGCCGTACCGGTCGTTTGAGTATCTCCTCGATATCTCGTTGCAGCGGCCTGCCTATAAGCCAGGTTGAGTTAGCGTTTTTAATCAGCCCGGTCGCAGGAGACGGGGTGCCGGGAATGCCGATGCCGACACTGTTTTTTCCCGAGGTTCGGGTTCGGGTTTCCAGAGTGGCAATCAGAGATGTGATGGTTTTGACGGTGGCTTCATAGTCGTTACGCGGCGTAGCGACGCGCATGCGCATTATCTCGCTCCCCGTTTGGTCGAGCGCGATTGCTTCTATCTTCGTTCCGCCAAGATCGACACCGATTCTCATGGCGGCAGTATAGTGGGAATTGTTTAGTGGCCTAAGCCTTTACATGGCGTATTTTTGTGAAGGGGGCATGATATGGGCCCGACCTGCAACATCATTCCAATCTAAGGAATGGCCCTTCGATCCCAGAGGGTCTTTGGAAAGTGGTCCGTTGTATGCGTCGTCGCTCCAGCGAACCAAAAGAACCCCATCGGGAAGCTGCCTGCGCCCCAGTTGACGGCAAAGATCGGAAATCGCCGCTTCTTCGGTTGCTGCTTTCAGTTTGCCGCATTTGGCGTGTGAGTAAGTCTCTAAGCCATCGGGCAGATAGTACCAAAAAACATCCATGACTCAAATTACCCCTAGTTCCCCAAAAGTACCCCCAGCTCTGGAGTGGTAAAGTTTAGGCGGACCCTGCCGGTTCGACCGGCCAATCGTCCTGTCCATCGACCGGATGGAACTGTCCATTAATGAAGCGTGCGCCCGGCACTGTATTCCGTCCCGCGGTATCGCCTGTCCGGCGGACGGCGACAACGTCGGCGTTGGTGAATACCTGTTCAAAAGCTGCTTGGGCTGCCGTTTCGCCGACCGCACTGATCAATTCGATAAATACTTCGCCTGAGCGGTCGGTCCGACAGTAGTGGACGGCAAAGGTTTGCAGTGGTGCGGTGTCGTTTGTATCAGTCATTTTGGTCATTTCCCCCTGACCGTTATACAGAGGCCGTTAAAAGGCCAATCCGCTCCCCTAATGAATCAAAACAGCACCACCAAACTTGGATTGGTTAACGACAAATGGACCCTTTTCTATTGACCATAATGTTGCCGTTTACTATCCGCCTGTTTGCCGCGGCGCTATTTTTATCTTTCGGTTACTGACTCTGTTCCTGAATCTATTAAGAATCAAAGGACTCGTCGTTAACCACTCTTTAAATGAGTTGTATGATAAATAATGGTGTCTGTCAATCTGAAATATACTTCATCTAGTGTCAGGCCCAATATTTTGTAGGAGGTTTTGAATCTGATTTTTCCTTTGGTGATTTGCCGTGAATCGGATAGGTGGCAAGGACTCGCACAGTGAATCTCATTGGCGAGTCGGCGAATCGGAAACGAATCGGCCGAATCGATAAATAAACGGATTTGATTAACTTGAATCGTCATGGGAATTACTAACAATTTTCTACATATTGTGTTTTCCGGGGCTTGCGGCGCAAAATTTTGGGGTTTTGCCTGGTTTTCAAAAAAAAAGTGTCCGGATGGTGATTGGAGCAAGTTTTAAAAAGGGGGATTTTCAGGCCGGATTGGCCTAGGGGAATGGAAGCTGGGGCTTCCAGAGGACAGAGCAAGGGGGCGGATCGGGTGTTGCCGGTATCCGCGCCTTCGGCGAAAACCAGCGAGCTTAAAAGCGCGTTGCGGCTTTGTCGGGGGTCTCGCCGGTAACAGACGCGATAGGCGCGGCGGCAACACCCGTATCCCACTTTATTCTTTTTTCTCCCCATTCTTTGAAAACGAGGACTATTTAAGGTCTTGGAAATAAACGCCTGTCAAAACTGGCGTTGGACGAACGGGAAATAATAGCAATGTCGAATACCCTGGGATTTTCTCAAGAAGGCCTGTCACTGGCTGGAAAGGTGAAGCGGGACTACAAGTCCGGCGACCCGATTACCGTGCCGGGTGACGATAAACGTATTTTGATACCTGAGTATCTGCTCAATCGGCAGATTCACTTGGAAGGTTTCGAGGATCCGCTGCCGCTGGCGTTGGTTTCAGCCCGCGATCCGGAATCACCTATGGCGATTTCGGCCGCAGTCCGCTTGAGCCCTCTGGCCGGAAAGAAAAAGCTGATTCGTGGCGTTTTCGATATCGTCAAGGAGACCACCAAGCACGACGCGGTTAAAAAATGCGTTGAGTTGGTCACAGAAAACGATTTCGATCCGACTGCGATCAATACCCTGGCCAATCATGCCGGGCTCTACGTTAAGCAAGCGCGAGAACGCTATTCCATCGCCCTGAAGAACAACCTCAAGGCCCTGATGGACGGAGAATTGGAGCCACGGCGGTTCGTTGAAGAATTTTTCGCTTTGACGGAAGCTGGGAACCTGCGCCAGGAAATTCGCAAAAAGTTGGTGACGTCACTGCTGACCTCCCCCAACATCCGTCCCTCGATCAAATTCTTGTTCTTGGAAAATTTCGAGCGGTTTCCAAGCATGGTGCGAGACATGATCGTTCGTGAACTGATGGCCACGCCGGACCGTCCCCATATGGATATGATCCGCGATGAGTTGAAATGGATGAGTACGGAAGAAAATCTCTTCGGCAAAGCTCATTAGTTTTTTTAATAAAAAAGGGTTTGTCTTGACCGGGCAAGCCCTTCTCTCTATACAGAGGCACGTTTCTTTCGTGGCAGTTTGGCGGGGCGGCAGTAAAAGCCGCCTTTATTATTGCCAAAAAGGAACATTATTTATTGCGAACGAGCCGTCGTTCCTAAAACCTTTTTCGATCAAATCTTTCGAAACAGGCGTCACGGAAAAGTCCCGCCGACTGAAAAATGTCGGATGAGGCGGTCGGCTCTCCTGTAAGACCGGGATGCATCGGTTTGCATCAGTTTTCGGCCTTGCACGGGGCGGCCCTTTAAAACGAGCCTATCCGGCAAAAATCTAAAAATGAAAGAAAGAACCGAATGAACGACTTTTCGGGGCTGAACTTGATTCGCCCGATCCTTAAGGCGATTGAAGCCGAGGGATATTCGACGCCGACGCCAATTCAGGCGCAAGCCATTCCCCTTTTGATGAAGGGACGTGATCTTTTAGGCGTGGCCCAGACAGGCACCGGTAAAACGGCGGCCTTTACGCTTCCAATCCTTCACCGCTTGGCGGCCCATAAGGAAAAACCCCAGAAGAAAACAGCCCGTGCTCTTATTTTGGCACCGACCCGCGAACTGGCTGGTCAGATCGCCGAGAATGTACGGACCTACGGCAAATACCTTTCGTTGCGCAGCGCCGTGGTGTTTGGCGGCGCGCCGATCTTTCCTCAGATTAAGAAGCTTTCTCAAGGTGTCGATGTTCTGGTCGCCACGCCGGGACGCCTTTTGGACCTGATGAACCAACAGCATCTGCGCCTCGATAAGGTCGAGGTTTTCGTCCTCGACGAGGCCGACCGGATGTTGGATATGGGCTTCATTCATGATGTAAGGAAAATTGGCGAATCCCTTTCTGGCGAACACCAGACTTTGCTGTTTTCGGCCACAATGCCACGCTCGGTGCAAAACCTTGCCAATGGCCTGCTGACCAACCCGGCTCGTGTCGAAGTTGCTCCCGCAGCGACAACTGCTGAAAAAGTTGAGCAGCGGGTGCTTTTCGTTAGCAAGGAAAACAAGCGCGACTTGTTGCTCGACGTGATGGCGAATGAAGAACTTGAACGGGTGCTGATTTTTACCCGTACTAAGTATGGGGCGGACAAGGTTGCCCGCATCCTCGACCGTAGCGGCATCCGCACCGCCGCCATTCATGGCAACAAAACGCAGAATGCCCGCCAAAAGGCTCTTGAAATGTTCAAGGCCGGACGTTTGCGGGTTCTGGTCGCTACCGATATCGCCTCTCGCGGCATTGATGTGGACGGTGTGACCCATGTGATCAACTTTGAAATCCCCAATGAACCGGAAAGCTACGTTCACCGTATCGGGCGGACGGCGCGTGGTGGAGCAGAGGGCATGGCCGTTTCCTTCTGCGATGCCGAAGAGCGCGGTTATTTACGTGATATCGAGCGGACTATTGGCCAGGAAATCACCTGGGTTATTGATCACGACCATCACGACGATAAGATTGCCAACGATTTCCATGCGCCGCGGTTTAAGAAAAAGCCTGGTGGGCAGAAGAAACGTTCAGCCAACAGCAATCAGAAGAAGGGCCCGCGGAAAGCCGTTCAGGATGGCCCTAAACCGACCAAAAAGAAGAAAAAACGTCCCGGTCGCCGTGAGCGGCTGGCTAAAAAGGAGCGAGAGGCTTCTCAGGCGGCCTAAAGAGGAAGGCCTGTAAAAAGAGTTGTTTGCAGGCTTTAAAACCACTCTAATCATCACTAAATCGGGGAGGGCGGCAATATAGCCGCCCTTTTCTTGCCTGAAGACCAGAAGGGAAAAAGACGTGAATCAATCCGTTGCCGAATATGTTTTCGACAGTTTGCCCGAACGGGGACGCTCAATTGAGGTTGCATCGGGAATTCACTGGATAAGGATGCCGCTTCCCTTCAAACTCGACCATATCAACCTCTGGCTTTTAGAAGATGGCGACGGCTGGACAATCGTCGATACGGGGTTTGCCAACGACGAGGTAAAAGACTGCTGGGAACAGGTGTTTGACAATTTGTTCGAGGGGAAGCCGATCAAGAAAATCGTTGTCACTCACTTCCACCCCGACCATCTGGGGCTTGCCGGCTGGCTCCAGGAGCGCTTTGATGCGCCTTTGTTGATTACGCTCGGTGAGTACGCTTTCGGTCGAATGCTGAGTCTGGACGACGGTTTGGGCCCAAGGCTGAAGATATTCACCGATTTCTATGGCAAGGCGGGATTCGATGACGACCTGATGGATTTCGTTTCCAGTCGCGGCAATCCCTATCCGAAACGTGTCGTGCCGATTCCCGGTTCCTTCCAGCGCTTGAGAAATAGCGAAAGCTTCGAGGTCAACGGCCATGAGTGGAAGGTCATCGTCGGAACAGGGCATTCGCCGGAGCATGCCTGTTTATATTGTAAAGATCTGAACGTGCTGATTTCCGGCGACCAGATTTTGCCGCGTATCAGCCCCAATGTTTCCGTTTGGCCGCAGGAACCGGAATCCAACCCTTTGCAGCTTTTTCTCGATAGCCTTGAGCGCTATCAGGAGTTGCCCGAGGACGTTTTGGTGCTGCCCAGCCATGATACGCCGTTTCGCAACCTTCATGGTCGTCTTGACCAATTAGCCCACCATCATGATGCGCGACTTGAGGAAACATTTGAGGCCTGTAAAGAGCCTGCTTCGGCAGCCCAGGTGCTTAAATCTCTGTTTACCCGCGAGCTCGATTTCCATCAGGTGTTTTTCGCCATTGGCGAAAGCCTCGCCCATTTGCATTTTTTGAAGGGGCTTGGAAGGATAGAACGCAAGTTGGGCAATGATGGTGTATATAGGTTCTCGCAATGCCAATGATGACAAAAACCAGCTCCGGTATCCCAGAGGTCACGGGCTTCTATCATGAGCCGACCTCAACGGTCTCTTACGTGGTTTGTGATCCGACGAGCCAGCGGTGTGTGGTGATTGATCCGGTGCTTGACTATGATGCGCCCTCGGGGCGGGTCACTACCGAATCAGCCGAAGCCATTGCCGAATTTATCGATGAGCGCGGTCTTGAGCTTGAACGGGTGCTTGAAACCCACGTCCACGCCGACCATTTGGCGGCCGACAGATACTTTGCCGAACGCTATGGCGTGCCAATCTGTATCGGCGATCAGGTGGGACGGGTTCAATTGACATTTAAGGAAATCTATAACCTCCCGGAACTCCCCGTAGATGGCAGTCCGTTCGATAAGCTGATGGCGGATGGAGAAACCTTTACCGTTGGCGGTATCGAAGGTGAAGTGGTGTTGACCCCCGGTCATACGCCATCTTGCGTCAGCTATAAAATCGGCGATGCCTTGTTCGTCGGCGATCTTTGTTTCATGCCCGATTTCGGCACGGCGCGTTGTGACTTTCCAGGTGGCGATGCTTTGATGCTTTACCGCTCTATTCAGCGGGTCTTCCGCTTTCCCGATGAAACCCGGTTTTTCACCTTGCATGACTATGCACCTGGAGGTCGCCCGGTAGCCTGGGAAAGTACGGTAGGTGAGCAGAAAAAAAATAACATTCAGGTCGGCGAGGGGAGTGATGAGGAGGGCTTTGCTAAAAAACGCGCAGAAAAAGATGCGACCCTGGGGATGCCCGGGCTGATCTTGCCCGCTATACAGGTCAACATGCGGGCCGGTTTTTTGCCGGAGCCTGAAGAAAACGGACAGGCCTACTTGAAGATACCCCTTAACCGGTTCTAGATTGGCGCCGGAAAACAACATAAAGAATGAAGACGCCACCATGACGACGCTGCTTTACACTCATTCGGTTTGCCTTGAGCACGAGGCGGGGCCGCATCACCCGGAATGCCCTGATCGTCTGCGCGCCATATCGCAGGCGTTGGAGGCCGAGGAATTTGCTTTCCTCGATCGTCGCGAAGCCCCTATGGGGACGGTCGAACAGATTGCCAGGCAGCATCCCCAGACCTTGATTGAAAGCGTTTTTAACGCAGTGCCCAAGGGCGGCTACTACCATATCGATGGCGATACGGCCATGTCGCCCATGTCTGGCGAGGCGGCGTTACGCGCTGTCGGCGGTATCTGCGAGGCGGTTGATGAGGTGGTGGGCGGCAAGGCCCGTAATGCTTTTTGCGCCACACGCCCACCGGGACATCATGCAGAGCGTTTCCAGTCCATGGGGTTTTGCCTGTTCAATAATGTTGCTATCGGCGCCGCTCACGCCTATGAGGTTCACGGTGTTGAAAAGGTCGCCATCGTCGATTTCGACGTTCATCACGGCAACGGTACCCAGGATATGGCCGGAAAGAACGCCTATATGTTCTACGCTTCGAGCCATCAGTCCCCCTGCTACCCGGGAACCGGGACAGAGGCTGAAACCGGCCTCAACGGCAACGTGGTCAATCTGGAGCTAGCTCCCGGTTCAGGCAGCGAAGCCTTTCGTGAAGGCTATGAAAACAAAATTCTTCCCAAACTCCGCGCATTCAATCCCGACCTTTTGATGATTTCCGCCGGGTTCGACGCCCATGCCCGCGACCCGTTGGCTCACCTTCGTCTTCAGACTGGCGATTTTGAGTGGGTCTCTCGCGAGCTGCTCAAAGTGGCCGACGAGTGCTGTGAAGGTAAAGTCGTCTCGACCCTGGAAGGCGGTTACGATCTCCCCGCCCTTGCCGAATCAGTTGCCGTTCACGTCCGCGTTCTGATGGGAAATTAGGTGAAGAGCAAACTCTATCGGTGGAGTCTGATTGCCATCGTCCTGTTGATCGTCGCCGTGACGGCCTATCTCTATGCCTTGGGAATGTGGCTTGAGGCTCTTTCTTTTTCGGGCGTCACAAGTGTTATTCTGTGGTTCTTGATCCGGGTCATGGAAAGAGCGCGGTGATCCTCGGCGTTTAATCGGCTCTTCTGAAGTAGCCGAGCCGTTGCTTTAGCAAGATAATTACCTTTGGTTTCCCTTGTGTTCCGGGGCTTGCGGGCCTACACTCCGGGCCGTTTTTTCGGGGAAGAATGGAATAAAGATTTCGCTATGGCTGACAGCATTCCTGCAGAAATTGCCGCCATGAGCTTTGAGGAGGCCTTGGCCGAACTCGAAACCATCGTACGCGGCCTCGAGGGTGGGCAGAGCAAGCTCGATGATGCAATTTCCGCTTACGAGCGGGGCGCCTTCCTTAAAAAACACTGCGAAGCCAAGCTGAAAGAGGCCAAGGCCAAGGTCGATAAAATTTCACTCGATGCCTCAGGTCAGGTTTCGGCCGAACCGGTTGATATGGAATAGTCTGGTGTCCCAGCTCAAACAGGCATTGGCCGAGACGGCAAGCGCTGTCGAGGAGGCCTTGATCACTCTTATCTCCGAGACCGACGACCTGGAAAACAAGGTTGTTCAGGCCATGCGTTATGCCTGCCTCAATGGTGGCAAACGGGTGCGGCCCTTCTTGGTGTTGGAAAGCGCCAAGTTGTTCGGTGTGGCTGAAAACAGTGCGCTCCGCGTCGCCGTGGCTATCGAAATGGTTCATAGCTATTCGCTGGTTCATGATGATCTGCCTGCGATGGACGATGACGACCTTCGCCGTGGCAAACCGACCTGTCATATCGAATTTGATGAAGCTACGGCGATTTTAGCGGGCGATGGGCTGCTGACTCAGGCGTTTGAAGTCTTGGCTAATGACGCAACCCATGCCGATCCGAAAGTGCGTTGTGAATTGGTTTCCGCTTTGGCTAAGGCGGCGGGCCGTCACGGCATGGTCGGCGGCCAGATGATTGATCTGGAGGCCGACGGCAAAGGCTATGGCATGCCTGAAATCACTCGACTTCAACGGCTTAAAACAGGTTGTTTGATTAGTTTTTCCAGTGAGGCGGGGGCTGTTTTGGGTAAGGCTTCCCTGCCCATGCGGCAGGCTTTGCAGAACTACGCCCACGATCTCGGGTTGGCTTTTCAAATCGCCGACGATTTGCTCGATGTGGAAGGTGATGAGCAGGCCGTAGGAAAAAAACTCGGCAAGGACGCCGATCAAGGCAAGGCGACCTTCGTTTCGCTATTGGGCGTCGAGAGGGCCCGGGATCAGGCCAATCTTTTGGCCGATCAGGCGGGAAGACACCTTGATATTTTCGAAGAAAAAGCCGACCTTCTAAAGGCTTTGGCCCGATATGTGGTCGAACGAACGGCTTAAAAAGGCCGGATAATGGGATGAATGACGTGAGTGAGACCGAAAACAAGACGCCGCTGCTCGACGGGATTGAAAGCCCGGCCGACCTGCGTGCGCTTGAAGAGCAACAACTTCGGCAATTGGCCGACGAATTACGTGATGAAGTGATTCGTACGGTTTCGATTACCGGTGGACACTTTGCCTCAAGCCTGGGTGTCGTTGAGTTGACAGTGGCTCTGCATCACGTTTTCGATACTCCCGACGACCGGCTGATTTGGGACGTGGGACACCAAGCTTATCCTCATAAAATCCTTACTGGGCGGCGTGATCAAATGCTGACCCTACGCAAGGGCGGCGGCCTTTCAGGCTTTACCAAGCGCGATGAAAGCCAATTCGACCCCTTCGGTACGGGCCATAGCTCAACTTCCATTTCGGCCGGTCTCGGCATGGCTGAAGCCTTTAGATTGGCAGGCAAGGACAATCACGTCATCGCGGTGATCGGCGATGGGGCGATGAGCGCGGGCATGGCTTATGAAGCCATGAACAACGCAGGCGATATGGATGCGCGCCTGACCGTTATTTTGAACGACAACGATATGTCCATCGCGACGCCGGTGGGGGCCATGAGTACCTACCTTTCGCGGCTGATCTCGGGCAAGACCTATCTTTCCTTGCGCCATATGGCCCAGGAAGTGGCGAAGAAGTTCCCTCGTCCGTTGGAAGAGGCCGCTAAACGGGCCGAGGAATACGCCCGCGGCATGGTCGCCGGCGGCACCCTGTTTGAAGAACTGGGCTTTTATTATGTAGGTCCCATTGATGGGCATAATCTTGAGCACTTATTGCCGGTTTTGAAGAATATCCGTGACCATGGCGACACGACGCCGGTACTCCTGCATGTTAAGACAAATAAAGGCCAGGGCTACGCTCCGGCCGAGGAAGCGCCGGATAAGTACCACGGAGTTGGCAAGTTCAATATCGTGACCGGCGAACAGGTCAAGGCCAAGGCCAATGCGCCGAGCTATACGGGAGTGTTCGCTCAAGCCTTGATTGATCAAGCCTCGCGCGACGATAAAATCGTCAGCATTACGGCGGCCATGCCCGCCGGAACGGGGCTCGATAAATTTGCTGAACTCTATCCGGAACGTTGTTACGACGTGGGAATCGCCGAACAGCATGCTGTGACTTTTGCTGCTGGGATGGCTTGTGAAGGCTATAAGCCCTTCACCGCTATTTACTCGACCTTTTTGCAGCGCGCCTATGATCAGGTGGTTCATGACGTGGTGCTGCAACGTCTTCCGGTCCGTTTCGCTATCGACCGGGCGGGCTTTGTCGGTGCTGACGGGCCAACCCATGCGGGCAGTTTCGATATCGGTTATCTCGCCAATTTGCCGGATATGGTCTTGATGGCGGCGTCCGATGAGGCCGAGTTGGTTCATATGGTCGCGACCGCCGCCGCCTACGACGAAGGTCCTTGCGCTTTCAGATATCCGCGTGGTGAAGGTGTTGGCGTCGACCTGCCTAACCGCGGCGAACCGCTGGAACTGGGCAAAGGTCGCGTGCTGCGTGAGGGGGCGTCGGTGGCTCTTCTGTCGTTCGGTACGCGTCTTCAGGAATGCCTCGCAGCGGCCGATCAACTGACTAGCCACGGTTTTTCCACCACCGTGGCGGATGCCCGCTTCGCCAAGCCGTTGGACCGTGACTTAATCCGGCGTTTGGCTGATCAGCACGAAGTCTTGGTGACGGTTGAAGAAGGGGTGGCGGGCGGTTTCGCCACTCAAGTAATGCACGCCCTTATTGAAGACGGACAATTGGACGGTGGGGTTAAATTCCGTCCTTTGGTGATGAGGGACAACTTCATTCAACATGATGATATGGATAAGCAGTACGATAAGGCCGGGCTCAATGCGGCGCAGATTGCCGGTGCTGCTCTTGCCGCTCTTGGTAAAGAAGACCTGATTGAAACCTCGGCGACGGCCTGATCCAATAGGCAACCTGCCATGACAAAGAAAACAAAGATGCGCCTCGATCAATTGTTGGTCGAGCGCGGTCTGGTGGAAAGCCGCAGCAAGGCTCAGGCCTTGGTAATGGGCGGTAAGGTCTATTCCGAAACCCGGCGTCTCGATAAAGCTGGGCAGCAGGTTGCCGACGATATTGCTATCGAGATCAAAGGTCAGGAACATCCCTGGGTGTCGCGCGGTGGACTGAAGCTGGTTAAGGGCTTAGAGGCCTTTGATATCGATCCGACGGACAAAATCTGTGTCGATGTGGGGGCTTCGACGGGTGGATTTACCGATGTTCTGCTGACTAAAGGTGCTGCAAAGGTATACGCGGTCGATGTCGGGCAGGGACAACTGGCCTGGAAGCTGCGCCAGGATGAGCGAGTTGTGGTGATGGAAAAAACCAATGCGCGCTACTTAACGGATGAACAAATCCCCGAGCCTATAGATATGATTGTTTGCGATGCCAGTTTCATCGGCTTGCAGACGGTTTTGCCCGCCGCCATGGCCCTGGCAACGCCTGGTGCATCGCTGGTTGCTCTCATTAAACCCCAATTTGAGGTAGGGCGCGAACGGGTCGGCAAAAAAGGCGTAGTTCGCGATCCTGCATTGCATGATGAGGTCTGCCAAACCATCGGTGACTGGCTTGCTAGTCTTGAAGGCTGGAAGGTTTTGGGGATTTGTGAGAGTCCGATTACGGGCCCCGAGGGAAACAAGGAATTCCTCATCGGTGCGGTGTGCGCGCAGGAATAGATATCTACAAAAAACACTCGCTATTGGACTGGTTTTGCTTTGCTGTTTTACGGTTTAGTCATATGCTGCAACTGCGAAAGAGCGAGGGGACCGAAGCGGGAGCATGAATAGAATGCCGGATGAAAAAGGCATGCCTAAACAAGGGAGGGTTCAATCGGCCGAAGGATTGGCTGAAGACCGTGCGCTCCGTAACCTGACCCATGAACTGAGGACGGCCCTCAGTGTCATCATCGGTTTTTCCGAATCCATGCGGAGCGAACTCTACGGCCCGCTTTCCAATGAACGCTATAAAGATTATGCCGAGGGCATATTCCACTCGGGACGGCATCTCATCGATCTTATCAATGGTTATGCAGATTTTGTCGCCCTTAACGAAGGCTCGCTTGAGCTGCAGGACGAACCAGTCAATCTTGAGTTCTCTATTGGTAAAGTTGTACGCAATTTCACCCCGAGGGCGGCTAAGAACCAAGTATCTGTTTCGACAAATAAGCTTGAGGGGCTCCCTGTTCTAAGTGTCGATAAGGCGCGTTTTAAGCAGGTTCTTTCGGCGATTCTGTTTCATGCCATTCAGCGGGTGCCTAACGGTGGCGATATCGACTTGAGAGCCAAGGTCAAAGATGGCGATGTTACTATCAAGGTCAGGCACAGCGGCGCAGCCATGACCGCAGCCGAGATTGCCGAAGCCATGAGAGAGCCTATTTCAACGGCTCCCAACTGGCTTTACCGGCGTGAAGAAAGCGCGGGACTTGGTTTGTTTATGGCCCATCAAATGACCGAAGCGCTTGGTGGTAGCTTCGGTATAGCCAGCAAGCCCGGCAAAGGGACGATGGTCAAATTGCGATTTCCAAAAGAACGGGTCGTCGGCTAGCCCTAAGGCTCTTCGCTTTCGGTTAGGGCTGTGAAGGCATTGAGGATCAATCCATCCAGTGCCTTGGGTTTGCCGGATTGAAGGTCGATATAGACCCAGTTTGTTTCTGCCCGAGCCAGTAGATTGCCGTCGCTTTTGCGAAAAAATTTGTACTTCCTGAGCGATGTGACTTTCTTAAGATTGGCAATCCAAGTCAGGGCCTCCACTTCATCACCCTCGAAGGCCGGGGATAGATAATCGATATGGTGCGTCCGGGCGACCCAGGCCGCCCCATTCTCTTCGTAGACCTTGCGGCTTAGGCCAGCGACATTGGAGTGCAATGTCGCCACATCCTGCATCCATTGAACGTAGACCACGTTATTAACATGACCATTTACGTCGATGGCGTCAGTTGGGACGGTAAAGACGTGTTTGAAAATCGGCAATTCTTTTGGTGACATTGAAAGGCCCGTTGATCGAAAAACCGCGGGAGCCTAGCAAACGGAAACTCGTAACGCGAGGGGGATATTCAACTATTAGCGTAACCGTTGATTAACGGGCGTGGTTCTTCTATAAGAACGGCAATACAAATTAAGAAATGTGATAATTCAAAAACAAAAAAACTAAGGTTATGAAATCTTCCGGTGGGTCCGTTGCCTCTCTTTCGATGGGGCAATTTATTCTGATTTTGTCTTTTGTCGTCGCCCTGCTTTCGGTCGGCGTAGTGCTTTTTCTGTCCAAATATGTGGAGGAAAAGGCAATTGGCGATATCGCCCTCAAAGAAGGGCGCCAAACCTCGCAACTGGTGTTCCAGGGGCTTTACTCTGTTATGGAGAGAGGGTGGACCAAGGACGATATTCAGAAAACGGTTGAGCGCCTCAATAGCAGCCTTCCCGGCCTTGATATCAAGGTGTTCCGAGGGGCGCCGGTTATTCGTGAATTTGGCGATATTGCCGTCGAAAAAGCTCTGCGGGACAACGATCCCGTGATTCGGCAGGCGTTGCGCGATGGAAAAGAAGCCATGCTCATGGCGTCCGGAGCCATTCGCTATATCTATCCGATGGTGGTTAAAAAGAAATGCCAGCGATGCCACGAAGCTAAGCTGGGTGAGATCAACGGGGTGATCGATATCACCTATCCGGTGGAAGATCTCAAAGTTTCGGTCGGTTTTGTGATGAAAACCCTGATCGGAACTTTTGCCATCTTCCTATTTGCAATCTTTATCATCATCTACTTCAAGCTTCGGTATTTTATCGCTTCGCCGGTCAAGCAGCTTGTCACGGTGATGCAGGAAATCATCTCAGACAGCAATCTAAGCCGGAGAGTTGAGGGGCAAAAAATTCGCATTCGTGAGCTTTCGAATTTGAGCGAATATTTCAATCGCTTGCTCTCGACCATTCAGGATTATCAGGATCAGCTTGAAGAACTGACATCCCGTGACCCTTTGACCAAGCTCTATAACCGTCGCAGCTTTGAGAAATTCGTCGGCACCGAAATCAGCAGGTCACAGCGTCATAAACGGGAGTTCGCTCTGCTCTATTTCGATGTGGACAGCTTCAAGCATGTTAACGACAGCTTCGGCCATCCCATTGGGGACGTCCTGCTTAAGCAGCTTGGCGTCCTGATGGAAGAAGAATTGCGTAAGACGGACGTGCTGGCGCGGATTAGCGGTGATGAGTTCGCAATCCTGCTGCCGGAAACGGATTTGGCTGGCGCGGCCGATGTGGCGGAGAAAATCCGCAGGCAGATCTCTGATAAGAGCTTTCAGCTTCCCGAAGGGTCGACCCGTGTTCAGGTCAGCGTCGGCGTGGCCGGGTTCCCCGAGAATGGTGAAACGGTAGATAAGCTCTCCATCGCTATGGAAGTGGCGATGTATAAGGCCAAACGCTTGGGTAAAAATCGGGTTTCGACCATTGAGGAATCCGAAGAGCAAGCCCTCCACGAAACTATGAGTCAGGGGCGGGCGCTTCGTCTGGCAATTGATGAAGACCGTATTGAGCCGTTCTTCCAGCCGATCGTCGAAACGTCGACTGGCGAAATTTATGCCTATGAAGTTTTGGCCCGGATTCGTGAAGACGATGATCATGTGCCGGCCGGGAAATTTATTGAAGCGGCCGAAGAGTTAGGACTGTCCAACGAGATCGACGACCACATTTTCGCCAAAGGCTTAAAAGCTTTTGCCGCGATGAAAAATTCGAAGACCAAAATTTTCTTCAATCTGTCGCCTAAGCGCATTGCCGATTCAGGACGTATGCGAGGTATGGCTGAGCAGGTGCGCCGCCACGGTATCCCTCCTGAGAAAGTGGTTCTGGAAATTACAGAGCGTGAAGCATTGCCCAACATCGGCCAGTTGATTGAGTTGGTCGACTGGATGCGTGAAGAAGGTTTCTGTTTCGCCATCGACGATTTCGGCAGTGGTTTCTCGTCGTTTATCTACCTCAAATACCTGACGGTCGATTACGTTAAAATTGAAGGTAGTTTTGTGCGCCATGCGGCGAACGATGAGAAGGACCACATCATGGTTCGACATATTCACAACATGGCCAACGAATTTGGCCTTAAAACCATTGGTGAATTTGTTGAGGATGAGGACGCATTGGAAGTGTTGCGAAAAATCGGAGTCGATTTCTGTCAAGGCTACCATATGGGCCGCCCCCAGCGGCCAATGGCCGCGGAGTGAGCTTTGAGTTTTAAGCTTGAGGGTTGATTAAGGCCGAGGCGGGACTATCCATCTCGTCGATAACGACCCGATCGCCGCTTACCTTGGCCCGCCCTTCTGCCACTAGTTTCAATGCTAATGGATAGATACGGTGTTCTTCAGCAAGCACCCGCTTGGCCAGGGTGTCCGGTGTGTCATTGCCATGAACCGGAACGGCGGCTTGGATGATGATCGGTCCGTCGTCCATGGCCGGGCGGACGAAATGCACCGTACAACCGGTAAACCTTGCGCCAAATTCAATCACCCGCTCGTGGATGTGCAGCCCTTTGAAGGCAGGAAGCAGAGAAGGGTGAATATTGATTAGCCGGTCGGCCCATCGGTTGACGAAGCCGTCGGTCAGAAGACGCATGAAGCCGGCGAGGCAAATGAACTCAGCACCGGAATTGGCGATGGCGTCTTGCAGAGCTGCTTCGAAAGGTTCACGGCCCTCATATTCTTTGTGGTCAATTACGGTAGTCGGAATACCTGCTTGTTCGGCTCGGGTGAGGCCGAAAGCTCCGGGCACATTAGAAATGACCTGAACGATTTCGGCCGGATAGGCCGGGTTGGTTGCGGCGTCAATCAGGGCTTGGAGGTTGGAGCCGCTACCTGAAACGAGAACACAGACCTTTAGCCTTGCCATGTATCGAGCCCTTTCAATACTACTTGGGCTTCGTCGTCCGAACGGGCTTCAACCGCACCGATGCGGGTGACCGTTTCTCCATGATCGGCAAGGGCTGTTTCTACGGCTTCAAGTTTATCCTGCTCGACGGCGATGACCATGCCGAGGCCACAGTTGAAGGTGCGCGCCATTTCTTCAGCCGCCACATTGCCTTGGCTCATCAGCCACTGAAAAACCGGCGGTAGGTCCCAGGCTGCACAGTCGATTTCAACCTTCACTTCTTTGGGTAGGACACGGGGGATGTTTTCGTAAAGTCCGCCGCCGGTAATGTGGGATATCGCCTTGACGCCGCCTGTCTTATGAGCAGCGAGGCAGCTTTTGACGTAAATCCGGGTTGGAGTGAGCAAGGCCTGCCCGAGAGTCTTCCCGTCTTCGAAGGGGGCATCGGCGTCATAGGGCAGCCCCGATTTCTCGACGATTTTGCGGACCAGCGAGTAACCGTTTGAGTGAACGCCGTTGGAACCGAGGCCCAAAAGGACATCGCCGGGTTTGGCGGCGTCGCCTGCCAGAAGTTTGCTGCGCTCTACCGCGCCGACCGAAAACCCGGCCAGATCGTAGTGACCATCATCGTACATACCGGGCATTTCGGCCGTTTCCCCGCCGATCAGGGCGCAGTTGGCTTGCTTGCAGCCTTCGGCGATGCCCGAAACGATGGCGCGTCCGGCCTCGACACTTAGCTTGCCGGTGGCGAAATAGTCGAGAAAGAACAAGGGTTCCGCGCCCTGGACGACAAGGTCGTTGACGCACATGGCGACAAGGTCGATGCCGATGGTGTCGTGGGTGTCAGCGGCCATGGCGACCATGAGCTTGGTGCCTACGCCGTCGGTGCCGGAAACCAAAATGGGATCGTCGTAGCCCGCCGCCTTGAGGTCGAATAGTGCTCCGAACCCGCCGAGTCCGGAAACGACGCCGGATCTCGTCGTTGATTTGGCGAGCGGTTTAATGGCGTCGACCAAATCGTTTCCAGCATCGATATCGACGCCAGCATCCTTGTAACTGAGGCCGGGTTTGTTCATGGTTGTGTTAATCCCTTTTTCCATCGCGCCAACGTGCTAAGTTACGCGGGCTCATCGATAGCCCTTTTTTCGACACGCTTGTCTTTCAAGGTGCGATAGGGGTAATCGAGGGTAAATTATTTCGGCGCAGAGCATACTGTATCTTGAGCGGTTTTCAATGATCGAACCATCTTATAGAGCGCCTTTTCGGGCGGTAGTGTTTTTTGTCTTAATGGCGGCTGTTTGGGTGCTGCCGGATGGCGCACGCGCCAACGAGGTTTTCACCGTTCGTGGGGTAAAAGTGGACGTGACCGCCGAGACCGCCGCGAAAGCGCGGACGCAGGCGCTGGCCGAGGGCGAACGGATGGCTTTCACCAAACTGATCGAGCGTCTGACCATGCGAATCGATCGGGAGCTTTTGCCCAATCTTTCTGGCAAGGAAATCAGTTCTTACGTTCGTGATTTCGAGGTCGCTGAGGAGAAAAACTCTCAAGTCCGCTACCTTGCCTCGCTTAACTATACCTTTAAAGGCGATGAAATCCGCGGCTTGCTGCAGGATAATCAGGTGCCTTTCGCCGAGACGATGAGTAAGCCGGTGTTGGTCGTTCCGATCTATCAAAAGGCCGGGGTGCATTTGTTGTGGGATGAAGGCAACGGCTGGCGAGATGCGTGGGATTCTCTTCCGGTTAGCACAGGGCTGGTGCCAATGATACTGCCGCTTGGTGACCTTGCCGATTTGGCGACCATTCAAGCTGAGCAAGCGATTAATGGCGATGAAGTTCGTTTGACCGCCCTGGCCAAGCGGTATGGCGCTGCGGATTATTTGATCGCCGAAGGGATTTACGCCGTTAGCCCGGAAACCGGATTGCCTCAACTGGAAGTAACCTTAACCCGCTATGGTTCGGCCCAGAACGAACAGACCATGCTGCTCTCGTTCGCCGCTGAAGGAGAAGAAAATGAGTCCGCCCTCTTGCGCCGCGCCGCTTTTGAGGTGGCAGCACAGATTGAGGATCACTGGAAGCGTGACAACCTTATCCGTTTTGGTGAAGGGGCCGTTGCCTCGGTGGTTATTCCGGTGCGCGGTCTGGGTGACTGGATTGAAGCCCGGAAACGCCTGTCTTCCATCGCGGTGATTAAAGAGACAGAGTTGGTGCTTCTCTCGCGCAACGAGGCGCAGGTCAATCTGCATTATCTCGGGACTCTGTCTCAGTTGGCCCTGGCGCTGGAACAGGCTGATTTGCGGCTTTGGGACAGTGGCGGGCTTCTGGTGCTCGATTTGAACAGAGGGTCAGCTTCTACGCCGCAAGAAAATCCGTCAAATCAAGCCGGAAGCGTGGGGCAGTAGGTTAACGGAGAGGCCCGGTGAGTAACCAGTTGATCCTCATTCTTCCCAACCTGATCACTCTGGCGCGGATTATCGCGGTTCCGGTTATCGTCTGGCTGATCTTAAAAGATGAAATGCTGATCGCTTTCTGGCTGTTTTTTGCCGCTGGCGTTAGCGATGCTTTGGACGGATTTATCGCCAAGCGGTTTGATTGTCAGACGGTGATAGGAGCTTTTCTCGATCCCCTGGCCGATAAAGCTTTGCTGGTTTCGGCTTACCTGTCGTTGGGCTACAAGGATATTATCGCGACTTGGCTGGTCATTCTCGTGGTGTTTCGTGATTTAGTAATTATCGGTGGTGCGATGGTCTTTCAGGCCGTTACCCAAAGCCTTCATATGGACCCCTTGATGATCAGCAAAGCCAATACGCTGGCGCAGATTATTCTTATCGGGGTATTGCTTGGCGGGCTTGGGTTCGGCCTTGAGGCGCAAACCATGGCGGCCAACCAAATCCTTACCGTCGTGGTTGCTTTCACCACGGTCGCCTCCGGAGCGGCCTATGTGTATAAATGGGGGCGTAAGGCGTCCGATATTGAAAGGGATGGCGAATGACCACGCGCCAGCGCATGATCTTCTGGTTGGCCGGTTTAGCGGCTTTCCTCTTTCTGCTCTTTGCGCTTTCCGGTGTGCTGATGCCTTTCGTTGTCGGCATGGTGTTGGCTTACTTTCTCGACCCCCTGGCCGACAAGTTGGAAGACCTAGGTCTGTCACGTACCTTGGCGACGACCGTTTTGACCGGCACGTTTTTTCTTTTTGTCGTTCTTCTCCTGATGCTGCTGTTGCCCATCCTACAAGGGCAAATTCTCGGTTTTATCGAGCGAGTGCCGGTTTATGCCGATGGACTGCGCGAATGGCTAGCCCCGCTGATTGAAGAAGTTCAACTTAAATTGGCCGATACAGATGCGGAGAAACTTCGGCAGACTGTCGCCGGTTATGCCGGTCGGGCTTTTGAGTGGCTGACAGAAATGCTTGCGGGGGTGTGGAGTGGCGGCATGGCCGTCGTAAACCTAGTGTCGCTTATATTCATCACACCGTTGGTAACCTTTTATCTAATCCGTGATTGGGACCTGATCGTCGCCAGAGTGGATGGTTGGTTGCCACGCCAAAATGCCGAGACGATTCGCCAACAAATCGGTCTGATAGACGAAACGCTATCGGGTTTTTTGCGTGGTCAGGCTACGGTTTGTCTGGTTCTCGCCACCTACTATGGCGCGACACTCTCGATTATCGGTTTGGATTTCGGGCTGATCGTCGGTATCGGCGCGGGGTTGATTTCCTTCGTTCCTTATTTTGGTGCGATCGTTGGTGTCGGATCGGGGATTGGCATTGCGGTCTTCCAGTTCGGCGACCCCTTGCACCTTGGGCTGATCGCTGCCGTTTTTGCTGTTGGCCAACTGGCTGAAGGATACCTGCTGACCCCGAAACTTGTCGGAGAAAGGGTTGGGTTACATCCCGTATGGGTGATTTTTGCCTTAATGGCTGGGGGTGCCCTTTTCGGATTTACCGGTGTCGTTCTTGCCGTTCCTGCGGCTGCCGTCATAGGGGTTTTGGTCCGTTTTTCTCTTGAGCGTTATTTAGAAAGTCCGCTCTATAAAGGCTCAGACCGCGAAGAGGGAAAAGGGTCGTGACTTCTGCAGCTCAAATGCCCCTGACCTTTGAGCACCGTCCTTCAATGAGCGGTGAAGACTTCCTCGTTGCCGCCTGTAATGAAGAAGCCGTGGCCTGGGTTGACCGCTGGCCCAACTGGCCCGGACCTGGGCTTGCGCTCTATGGCCCAGAAGGCTGTGGTAAAACGCATTTGGCTAACGTGTTTGCCGAAAAAACCGGTGCTGGCTTGATTGCAGGCTCCGACCTGATTGCCCTTGACCCTGATGAAGCGTTGAACGGTGGAAATCTCCTGGTCGTGGATGGGGCCGATGCGGTGCCGAACGGACAAAGCCTTTTTCATTTGATCAACACCATTCGTGAAGAGGGCGGAGGGCTATTGTTGACGGCTCGTGAAGCTCCAGCCCGTTGGCCGGTCTCTTTGCCCGACCTTGCTTCTCGACTCAACGCATTCCCTGCGATTGAGATCGGTCCGCCAGACGATTATTTAATGGAAGCGGTTCTTCTGAAGCTTTTTTCCGATCGTCAGTTGCAGGTCGACTTGGATGTCGTCAAGTATCTCCTGGTTCGCATGGAGCGTTCCTTCGCTGCAGCACGCGCTGTCGTCGAAATGCTGGATGCAAAATCCCTGGCGGATCGTCGGAATATCACCGTGCCTCTGGTGCGTGCGACCTTGGCTGAGATGGAAAGAGAGGGTTAGAGAGGCGTCTCTATCTCTTGGTCAGATCGTCCTTATCGGAGAACAGGACATAGCGATCTTTGCCCGCTTCTTTAACCGCATACATCGCTTCGTCGGCACAATGCATTAGGGCTTCAATTTCCGTGGCGTCGTCGGGGTAGACGGCAATGCCGATGCTGCCACTAATCGAAACCGACTTTTCTTTCTCAATGATAACGGGCTCTCGCAAAACTTTGAGCAGATTTTCTGCGATGGCGTGGAGATCGGTATGGCTGTGCAGTTCTTCCAATACTGCGACAAATTCGTCGCCGCCAACTCGTGCCACCGTGTCGGTTTTCCGTAAGCACTTGGGGATGCGCCGGGCGGTGGCTTTTAGAACTTCGTCGCCCGCAGCATGGCCATGGGTGTCGTTGACTGGCTTGAAGTCGTTGAGGTCGATATAAGCGAGGGCGAGCATGTATCCATGGCGCTGGGCGCGTTTTAGAGCTTCGTCAAGACGATCTTCCAGCAACAAACGATTGGGCAGGTCGGTTAGGCTGTCATGATGAGCCATGTGAAAGATGCGCTGTTCTTGCTGTTTACGCAGGGTGATATCGCGCACCACGCTGGTAAAGGCCTTCTTTCCGTCGTGAGACGCTTCACGGAAGGAGACCTCAACAGGAAATTCATGCCCGTCTTTCCGTCGCCCCATCGCCTCGCATCGGTCGGCGATCAATGTTTCAAGACCATTGGAGGGGCATTTCGCGTTCGCAATTTCGGTCTCGGTCTCGGTTTTGGTCTCGGTTTCGTCCTTCTTCGGTGGGATCATCAGGGTCCTGATGTTTTTGCCTAGGGCCTCTTGTTTGGAAAAGCCGAAAATCGCTTCGGCCGCCGGGTTAAAGGATTCGATCCGGCCTTCTTGGTCCAGCGTGATGATGCCATCGGCGACCGTGTTGAGGATTTCCTGAAGCCGCGCTTCCCTCGACCTTAGCGCGCGCGCCGCCTTGAGATGACCGGTGATGTCTCGTGCTTCAATCAGAAATTCCCGTCCTTCGTCGGACATCAGGGCCGTGACCCACATTTCCGCTTCGACGACCTTGCCTTCTTTGCCGACAAGTTTAAGCGAGATGATTTGGTCGTCTTCGGCAAAGACCTCAAGGCCCAAGGCTGCAATTTCCAAGAAATCGTTATGGAAAAATGCCGTAATATCCTGACCGATGACCTCGACCGGATCGTCGAAACCCAGCATCGAAAGTCCGTGACCGTTCATAAAAACGATCTTGTTTCCATCACAAATGGCGGCCAGGTTATGGATATGCTCCAGCGGACGGGCGATTGCTTGCCAAGTGTCACTTTCGAGTTCCGTTTCGACGAACTCCATGTTGGTGACGGTTTCCGAAACCATAATCCTTATTCGTTCCTTGGGCGGCCATTTAAGTATTATATATTAGGACGAAATAGCCTGAGTTTTTAGTTAATTATCAAATACTAAATAAAACCTTTGAAATCCAGTCGCGCTTATTCAACTATTGCGGCGCGAGGGTGGTGGTAATTCAATGTGATGTTGTTATCTGCCGGATTTTAGAAGCAGGGAAGGTTGGCGGTGAAGATCTGGATAAAAATTTTATTGGGCATTTGGACGGTTGCCGTTTTTGCCGGTTCAGCCTGGGCCGAAGATGATGGCACCATTGTTCGCCTTGATATCGTGCAGTCCGAGCCAATGGAGCAAACCATGCCGGTCCTCGGTCGGTTAATCGCCAGGCAGACGGGCGTTGTGGCGTCACGTTCAAAGGGGGCTGTGGCGGAGTTGACTGTTTCCGTGGGCGACCGGGTTGAAAAGGGGCAGGTGCTTGCTCGTTTGTTTGCCGAGCGGCTGGAGTGGCAACGCGAATTGGGCGCTGCGGAAGTGCAGGTTGCTGAAGCCGCCATGGAGGCCTCGGAAGCACAGCTTAAGCTGCTAAACCAGGAACTGGCGCGTTTGGAACGTCTGCGTAAGTCTGCCGCCTTTAGTCAGGCGCGTCTTGAAGATAAAAATCAGGAAATGCTCAAGGCAAAAAGCAATTTTGCAGCGGCCAGGGCCGCTCACGTTCAGGCCAAAGCAAATCTTGAGCTTTTGGAGATCGACTTGAAAGACGCGGAAGTTGTTGCGCCCTATCCGGGCGTGGTGACTGTGCGCCATACGGAAGTCGGCGCTTATCTCAATGTTGGGGCGCCGGTGGTGACCCTCTTGGATGATGAGAGCATGGAACTTGAGGCCGATGTTCCTTCTGCGCGGACAGTCGGCTTGGCTCCGGGGCGTGAGATCGCTGTCGAAATTGGAGGAGAAAAGGGGCTCTCGGCTTCGGTTCGCGCTGTCGTGCCTCAGGAAAACCCGCTGACCCGAACGCGGGCCGTCAGGTTTACCCCTAAGTTCGACACGGCCCAGCTTTTCGCCGCTAATCAAAGCGCAACCCTTAATGTGCCGATTGGCGAAGCGCGGAGCGTCTTGACCGTACATAAGGATGCGGTTTTGAACCGTAAAGGCCGCCAATTGGTTTTTATTGCGGATAACGGGGCTGCGCAAATCCGGCCCGTTCAGTTGGGTGACGCTATTGGACAGCGTTTTGAAGTTTTGTCCGGTTTGCAGGAAGGCGACCGAGTTGTCGTACGCGGCAACGAGCGTCTACGGGCCGGTGAAAAGATTAAGGTTGGCAGCTAAATTATGAACCTCATTAAGGTTTCCATTGAGCGCCCTATCGCCGTCATGGCGGCGGTTCTGATGACCGTTATGTTCGGTCTTGTGGCGCTGCAAACTATTCCTATCCAGTTGACTCCGGATGTCCGTCAGCCAGTCATTTCTATTACGACGGTCTGGCCCGGTGCAGCGCCTGCCGAGGTTGAACGGGAAATCGTCAACCGCCAAGAAGAGGTCTTACGGGGGCTTGAAGGACTGGAAGAAATGACCAGCAGTTCCCAGGATGGCCGCGGTCAAGTAACCCTGGAGTTTGCCTCTAATCAGGATATGGACCGGGCGCTTTTATTGGTCTCAAACCGTTTGGACCGCGTGTCCGGTTATCCCGAGGAGGCCGAGGAGCCTTCGTTGGATACGGCTGGCAGCGAAGACAAGCCGATCACCTGGATGATCCTCAAGCGAACGGAGGGCAATACCCGCCCCATCCATACCTATGGAGATTTCGTCGAAGACGTTATCCAAGATCGGATCGAGCGGGTGTCGGGTGTTTCCCAAAGCAATGTGTTCGGCGGTGCTGAACGAGAACTGGTAGTGACGATCGATCCCGTCGAACTAAGCCGTTATGGTCTGACTGTGCCTCGGGTCGTTGATACGCTTCGCCAAGCCAATGCCTCGGTGTCAGCTGGCGATGTTGAGGAAGGTAAGCGTCGCTATGTGGTTCGGACCGAGGGCGAGTTCACAACTCCAGAACAGGTTCGCCAAGTCGTTTTGCGGACGGTCGAAGACCGGGAAACCGGTCGTGTTGCCCGTGTTACGGTGGGTGATATCGGAATGGTCGCCTTTTCCTATAAGGATGCCAGCGCGATTATCCGGCATTTGGGCGAACCTGCGATGGCGATCAATGCGGTGCGAGAAACCGGAGCTAACGTCATTGAGACCATGCGAGGCGTTCGTGCAGCCATTGCGGAACTGAATGAAGGGGTTTTGCCTCGTCATAAACTCCATCTTGAGCAGGTCTACGACGAAACCGTCTATATCGATTCAGCCATTGAACTGGTCCAACAGAACATTTGGGTCGGTGGTGTGTTGGCGGCCATTGTGTTGTTGATTTTTCTCCGTTCGGGACGAGCGACCCTTGTTGTTTCTCTCGCCATCCCGGTTTCGGTTATCGGGTCGTTTGTCGCCATGGCGGCCATGGGTCGCTCAATCAACGTAATTTCGTTGGCTGGGATCGCTTTTGCCGTAGGAATGGTGGTTGATGCGGCCATTGTCGTTTTGGAAAATATCTATCGATTGCGTCAAGAAGGGAAACGGCGAAGCGTCGCCGCTTATCTCGGAGCCTCTCAGGTTTGGGGGGCGGTGCTGGTTTCCGCGCTGACCACGGTAATGGTCTTTATTCCTGTTTTGGTGATGACTCTTGAAATCGGTCAGTTGTTTCGTGACATCGCTGTGGCGATCTCCGTTTCGGTAATCCTTTCCCTGATCGTTGCGGTGACGGTTATTCCCGCTTTGTCGAGTAAATTATTCAAGGAAGAATTCAGTGAGGAGGGGGCGGCCAGAATTCCAATCATCGATTCTATAGGCAATCTGTTCCTCAAAACTATTCTGGCTACGACACGGATAATTGTCGGCAATAAAATGATCGCCGCGACGGTGGCGGCGGGACTCGTCGGTACGGCCCTGCTTGCCAGTTATATCATGTTGCCAAAGATGGAGTATTTGCCGGAAGGGAACCGCAATCTGGTGTTCGGCGTCCTCCAGCCTCCGCCTGGATATAACCTAGAAACCATGACCGGTATCGCCAATCAATTCGAAAAGGCGGCGCGGCCGCTTTGGGCGAGCGTAACCGGACCTGAATCCGAAGAAGGTCAACCGCCAAAGATTGAAAACTTCTTCTTTGTTGCGCGCCGAGGACAAACCTTCGTTGGGGCTTCCGCTGTGGAACCGGAACGCGCCTCTGAGTTGATCCCTGTTTTACAGGATGAAGTTTTCAGAGAGCCGGGAACCTATGGGTTCGTTACCCAGCCTTCGCTATTTGGCCGAACGATTGGTGGCGGACGAGCAATTGATCTGAATGTTTCGGGGGCCGACCTCGAGATGGTTCTGGATGTGGCCTTGAAGGCCACGGGTCGTATCATTAGCTTGTTGCCCCGTGAAGAAGGTAACCAGTTCAGGCCCAAGCCGGGTCTGGAGTTGGGGGCGCCGGAAGTTCGTGTGTTTCCCAATCCGACCCGCCTAGCGGACAACGGGGTAACGGCGCGTGAGTTGGGGGCAACGCTTGACGCCTTTAACGACGGGCTCAGAGTGGCCGAAATTACGGTTGATGGGAAGCGTATCGATCTGACTCTCAAAGGAACCCAGGGACAAGTCACCGAAACCCAGGGAATTGGCGCTTTGCCTATTGTTACCCAAACTGGCGATATTTTGCCTGTTTCATCAGTTTCCAATGTTGAGGTGACATCCGGACCGACAGAAATTCGTCATATCGAGCGGGAGCGCACTGTGACGTTGAATTTGCGGCCGCGTAAAGACATGCCTTTGGAAGAGGCAATGGATATTCTTCGCGAGAAGGTCATGAAGCCGTTACGCGAAGAAGGTTTACCATCCGGCGTCAGGCTCAGCATGTCCGGAACCGCCGACAAGCTATCCCAGACCTGGGATGCCATGGTGATCGAGCTTGTGATTGCTATTGCCATTGTCTATCTGGTCATGGCCGTATTGTTCGAGAGTTTCGGCTACCCCTTTATCATCATGCTTTCCGTTCCGCTCGCTACGGCAGGGGGCGTCGGAGGTTTGGCGGTGCTCAATCTATTTACCTATCATCCGCTCGATATGCTGACACTACTTGGGTTTGTTATTTTGGTTGGTATCGTGGTCAATAACGCCATTTTGTTAGTTCACCAGACTCTTTATCACGCGCGGGAAGAGGGGATGGAATTTTCTGCTGCGATTCTTGAGGCAACGAGAAATCGGGTGCGCCCGATCTTCATGTCGACCTTGACAAGTGTATGCGGGATGTTGCCGTTGGTGGTGTTCCCTGGCGCAGGGTCGGAGCTCTACCGTGGACTAGGCTCAGTGGTCGTTGGCGGCCTGTTTCTTTCGGCTATTCTAACCCTCGGTATTATTCCGCCATTGCTGACCTTGCTCGGCAAACCTTCCGCCAAATCGGATAGTAAACGGCTGGAAAATATTGAAGAAGAGGCTGCCGACTAATCGGCCGTTCCCAGCTTCTTAACGGTCGATTCGGGTGTCTCCTGCTGGTTTTTGTCATCCTGCTGGAGCGGTTGGTTAGGGCGAATGCTAGGAATGTCCCTAGTTCAATGCTAGGGAAAACGCTTTTTTATCATAGGATTATCTGAAACAAAACACTAAAATAATGTATAATAAATTGAATATATGGCAGTTTCCATGTTTTTAGTGGTGATTTAATAATAGTCTCCTTATATAATGTTTATTGAATAAACGCCGTTGGCTTGCCGACTGCGTTGCCCGAAGGTCAGGGCGAGAAATGAGGGTTTTATCCGTGACCGTGGGGGATCTGTAGAACATTGGCGTTGGTTTGGGATCGGCGCTGCGAGGAGGTTTTAAACAATGGGTTTAATGACCAGCAATATCGAAAAGCTTCAGGAGAATGCCCAGCGGGCCAGCTCGCTCCTTAAAGCCATGAGCAATCAGCACCGTCTTCTTATCCTTTGCCAACTGATTCATGGGGAAAAGTCGGTTGGTGAACTTGAGGGTATAATCGGTTTAAGCCAGTCGGCTTTGTCTCAGCATTTGGCGCGCCTGCGTCGCGACAATCTGGTGACCACTCGGCGTTCGGCCCAAACCATCTTTTATTCGCTTGAAGGCGAAGAGGCTGCCGCGGTGATCGAAACGCTTTACGGTCTTTATTGTGCCCAGGGTCAGAATGTTACAGAAGGCGCCCCGAAGATGGCGGCCAATATGTAGCGGCTGAAAAACGAGAGGCGGACACACGCCTTTATGGATAAAGAATGGACCGCTCCTATTTGGGGCGGTCTTCTTCTATGTGCTTGGGGCGGATAAAAGCTTCCAGTTTGCCTTTATGGACCCCTACCTTGCGCCATTTATCGACGTCGAAATCGATCACTGAAAGAGCGGCTGTCGGGTATTTCTGATAGAGCCGGTTAAGAACGTCTACGTCGCCGTAGGCGGATAGGTCGTTGGCGAGAATTTCAATGCCGGGATTGTGTCCGATGACCATCAGGCTGTCATAGGTGTCGGGCGCGGCTTGAATTTGTTTGAGGATATGCGAGGCCGAAGCCAGATAGAGGCCTTCTGAAATATCCAGCTCGGGATTGCTCTCAAGCTTGGCCAATACTCGGTCGAGAGTCTGCTGCGTGCGTTTGGCTGCCGAGCAAAGAATCAGGCCGGGCGTCCACCCTTGATCTTCCATCACCTGACCCATGGCCGGTGCGGCTTCGCGCCCACGCTTGTTAAGCGGCCGGTCGAAATCGTCGAGCGACGGATCTTTCCAGTTGGATTTTGCGTGGCGCAGTAAAAACAGGCGGCGTCCCATGGGTCTCTCTAGGTTGTAGTTAAAAGCCTTTCTACCCAACAGGCTAGGCATATAACACTAAATTTTTATGACAGGAAATTTTTTGCTGTTCCCGATCATGACAGGGGCGTTGCAACCCGATAGTATCAATCTTTCCCCCAAGGGAGATGAAAAAAAATTAAACTCAAAGCGATGGCGGCGAAACACACATGACCGGAAACGCAGTGGAACAAACAGGCAATCCCGAATCAGAAGCTCTGACCTTTGAATCGAGCGATCGTTTTATCAACCGGGAGCTTTCCTGGCTTGCCTTCAATACGAGGGTGTTGGAAGAGGCGACGAATATGCGTCACCCTTTGTTGGAGCGGCTTAGGTTTCTTTCCATTTCTGCTGCAAACTTAGATGAATTTTACATGGTTCGCGTTGCTGGTTTGAAAGGCCAGGTGAAAGCGGGAATCAAAACTTTTAGTCAGGATGGTCTGACTGCTCAACAACAGTTGGATGCCGTTCACACCTCGGCCCAGCAATTGATTCGTGGACAGCAGGATGTCTGGCACCTTCTGACCAAGGAGTTGCAAGATGCCGGTATTTGCGTGGTTACTGAAGAGGAATTGACCAAGAAGGATGTCACTTGGCTAGACAATCATTTTATGGAGTACATTTTCCCTGTACTTACCCCTCTGGCCATTGATCCGGCGCATCCATTTCCGTTTATTCAAAATTTCGGTTTTGCCCTGGCGCTCGAACTCGAAGGAGTTTCAGAAGGCGACGCTGAGGAAGCTCTGATTCCGGTCCCCCATCTGTTGGATAGGATGATCAGGCTGCCTGAAAACGGTAAATCCATCCGTTTTATCCCCGTCGAGAACGTCATCGGCCTGTTTCTCGACCGGTTGTTTCCGAACATCAAAACCCGGTTAGGCGGTCAGTTCCGCATCATCCGGGATTCGGAAATGGAAATCGACGAAGAGGCCGAAGACCTTGTGGTGACGTTCGAATCAGCGCTCAAACAACGTAAACGTGGTCACGTAATTCGTATGACCGTTACTTCGGGCATGCCCGAGCATCTCAAGGCGACAATCATTGAAAACCTTGGTGTTGACGATGAAGACGTTTTCGAACTGGATGGCATTCTCGGACTGGCCGACGTCAAAGAAGTAATCGTCGATGATCGGACCGATTTGTTGTTTCCACCGTTTAACGCACGCTTTCCCGAGCGTGTGCGGGAGTTCGGCGGAGATTGTTTTGCCGCCATTCGTCATAAAGATATTATCGTCCATCATCCCTATGAGAGCTTCGATGTGGTGGTTCGCTTTATCCGACAGGCGGCGGCGGACCCGGACGTGGTGGCGATCAAGCAAACTCTTTACCGCACGAGCGCCAATTCGCCGATTATCGAGGCGTTGGTCGAAGCTGCCGAAGCGGGTAAAAACGTGACGGCGATGGTCGAGTTGAAGGCTCGTTTCGATGAAGAGGCCAATATTCGCTGGGCGCGCGACCTGGAACGTGCGGGCGTGCAGGTCGTCTATGGCTTCATGGACAAAAAGACACACGCCAAAATCAACATGGTTGTACGCCGCGAAGGCGCTGAACTCCGTACTTATGTGCATTACGGTACGGGCAACTATCACCCGATCACGGCAAAGATTTATACCGATCTTTCCTTTTTTACCTGCGACCCCGACCTGGGCCGCGACGCCGCACGGGTGTTTAACTTCATGACGGGCTACGCCAAGCCTGAAAAACTGCGCAAGCTGCATATCGCGCCGATTTCTTTAAAGGAAATGTTGGTCGAAGAGATTGAGGCCGAAATTACGCACGTTAAGGCCGGGCGTCCCGGCGCCATCTGGGCCAAGATGAATTCTTTGGTCGACCCAGAGGTGATTGATGCGCTTTACCGTGCGTCTCAGGCGGGTGTGAAGATTGAGTTGGTGATACGCGGTATTTGCTGCCTGCGTCCCGGTATTCCCGGTTTTTCCGACAACATCAGGGTTAAGAGTATCGTCGGACGTTTCCTTGAGCATTCGCGGATTGTCTGTTTTGGAAACGGGAAGGCGCTTCCTTCGTCCAAGGCCAAAATATTCATTTCTTCGGCTGATTGGATGCCGCGCAATTTGGATGGTCGGGTTGAGACCTGCGTTCCCATTGAAAATGATACCGTCCACCAACAGGTGATGGATCAGATCATGATCGCTAACCTCAAGGATGAAACGCAATCTTGGTATCTACAGCCTGACGGCAGCTTCGAGCGTGTTCCGGCTAAGGATGACGGTTTCTGCGCCCATACCTTCTTTATGACCAACCCCAGTCTTTCGGGGCGCGGCAGTGCCTTAAGCAAAGGCGACTTGCCCAAGCTACTGTTTAATAAAAGCTAGCGCCTGATAGGGAAAAGCTCGGACGTAAAGGAGCAGGGTATGGAGGGCGACCGCCCAAAACATATGACCATGAATGGTGGCATTGCCGTTCTCGATATCGGGTCGAACTCGGTGCGTATGGTCATTTACGATGGCTTCGCCAGGGTGCCGTTTCCTCTATTTAACGAAAAGGTGGCTTGTGGTTTAGGGAGGGGCCTTGCGCAGACCGGCAGGCTGAGCCCGGAAGGGATGGCTCTGGCGAAAAAAGCTCTGACGCGATTTGCCAAAATGGGGCGGTTTTTGGGCGTGGCGCGAACCGACCTGTTGGCCACTGCGGCGATGCGCGATGCGGAAGACGGCCCCGAGTTCGCCCGATGGGTCGGAGACCTATTCGGAACGCCTGTGAATATTCTTTCGGGAGCCGATGAAGCCCGCTTGGCCGCCCATGGGGTGCTTTGCGGCGTGCCGGAGGCCGATGGCATCGTTGGCGACTTAGGCGGCGGCAGTATGGATGTGGTCGCCATTGAGCATGGTCGGTTCGGCAATCATGAAACTCTGCCTCTAGGGCATCTTCGTTTGATCGAAGAGTCCGATGGAAATATCGAAAAAGCCGTGTCTTTTATTGAAGAACATCTGGCAAAAATACCCTGGGTCGCCGCAGCACGGTCTCGGAACTTCTATATTGTCGGTGGCGCCTGGCGGTCGATTGCCAGGGTGTTTATGCATCGTGCCGATTATCCGTTAAACGTGATCGACAACTATACGCTCCCTAGTGATGAAGCGGTTGAATTACTGAATTGGATTATCAAAGCCACCCCCGACGAACTATCGGCTATTCCTTCCGTCGCCAAGCGCCGAGTGGTCTCTTTGCCGTTGGTCGCCTTGGTCATGAGACGGCTGATTGAACTGGCGGAACCCGCAAACCTGATTTTCTCCGGGTATTCCATGCGGGAAGGGCAGTTTCTTAAAAGCCTGCCGGATGAGTTGCGCTACGAAGACCCTTTGCTTGCCGCCTGCACCCGGTTGGTTGAGCAACGGGGCCGTTTTGAGGCCCATGGGCATGAGATTTTCGATTGGATGACGCCATTGTTTCCTGTGGAGAGCAAGGATGAACGCCGTTTGCGGCTGGTAACCTGTTTGCTTTCGGATATTTCCTGGTTCGAACACCCTGACTTCAGGGCGACTCATGCTTTTCAACGCACGCTCCATCTACCATTTGCCGGACTTACTCACCGAGATCGGGCCATTTTGGCTTTTGCGGTCGCCTTTCGCTACGACGGGGAGCCAAAGTTTTTTGAGGAAACTGGAATTCAGAGGCTAATTGACGAAGAGGGGCTGCAGCATGCGCGCACTCTGGGGGCTGCCCTTCGGCTGGCGAATACCCTTTGTCACGGTGCGCCGGGGCTTCTCGGCAAAACAGGGCTCAGCTACGTTGGCGGTGTTTTGGAACTTTCGTTACCCGACGACGGGATTATCTTCGCCAACGATCCGATCCTTCGCCGCGTCCAGGCCCTGGTTAAGGCCCTGGGCGGCAAGAAGGGCGTTTTGACCGGTGGTTAATCTCCGATTTGGGCTAAATGAACTTTCCGGCCCTTGAGGCTTAAGGCCAATTCGCCGCGCATCAATTTCAATGCATCCTTACCGAACATCTCGTAACGCCAGCCGTGTAGGGCGGGGATATCCGCTTCCTCGCCATCGGCTGCCAAAAGATCAATTTCGGCAGATGAGGCGACTAGCTTTGCCGCCACGTCGTTGGCTTGGCACTTAACCCGTAGCAGCATTTTAAGAAATTCGGCAACTGGGCCGATGTTGTTGGGGAGGCGTGGCCGGTCGGGCAAAGCAGGGAGTTGGTCGTCAGGCACCGCAAGGCCGCGGGCGACGGCTTCTAGGATCGCTGCGCCGCCGCGCCCTTCAGCTAGGCCTTTGCCCATTCCTCGAACTCTTAGCAGGTCGTGAACCGTCTGGGGAGCGCTATGGGAAATTTCGACGATGGCTTCGTCGCGAAGGATGCGTTGGCGCGGCGTATTCCGGCTTTGTGCATCGGCTTCGCGCCAAGCAGCGACCTCTTGTAAAATTGCCAGCATGCGCGGTTTGACGCCACGGCCCTTTTTGACCCGTTTCCAGGCGTCTTCCGGTTTCATTTCGTAGGTGCAGGAATCAGTTAGGACCGCCATTTCCTCTTCTACCCAGGCTTCCCGGTTGTTCTGTGAGAGCTTGGCATGGAGCTTGTCATAGACTTCGCGCAGGTGGGTAACGTCCGAAATGGCATACTTGATCTGCTTGTTGGTCAGCGGGCGGCGCGACCAATCGGTGAAACGTGACGACTTATCGATACGGCCCTTAGTCAATTTGGTGACTAGAGTCTCATAACCGGCCTGTTCGCCAAACCCGCAAACCATTGCCGCCACTTGCGTATCGTAGAGCGGTGCGGGCACTTCGCCCATCAACTGGTAGAAAATTTCCAGATCCTGACGTGCCGCATGGAAAACCTTGAGCACGGTTGGATCGCTCATCAGGCGTAGCAGGCTGTCAAGCTTGAGTTTGTCTGATAGGGGGTCGATTGCCGCCTCTTCCTTCGGTCCCGCTACCTGAATCAGGCAAAGCTGCGGCCAGTAGGTTTTCTCCCGCATGAATTCCGTATCGACCGTGATGTAGTCGGCTTCGGCCATACGTTCGCAGAAGGCTTCGAGGTCTTTTGTTTTTGTGATCACATTCATGACGCGCGGGTATACACGGAAATGCATGTATTAGAAAGGGGATGGGCAGGGGGACGAGCAAAAACCCCAGCGGTGTGTTTTTTTGGTCAAAATCATAGCTAAAGGAGGCATCGCAGCTTGACAAAAGGCTCCCAAGGGTGTGGATATGCGCGCTTCAGTTTTCTCCAATCTAGTTGATCGCGCAAAGAGGCGAAACCCGTGTCCATGCATCCTTATCGTACGCACACCTGCAACGACATCCGTAACGACCACACCGGCGAAGTTGTACGCCTTTCCGGTTGGGTTCATCGCAAGCGGGATCACGGCAATCTGCTGTTCATTGATTTGCGCGACCATTACGGCCTGACCCAGTGCGTTGTCGATATTTCCTCGGAGCATTTTCCGGTGCTTGAAAAGGTTAGGCCCGAAAGCGTGATCACGGTGACCGGCAAAGTGGTCAAGCGCTCCGAAGAGACGATCAACTCCAATCTGGATACGGGCGACGTTGAAGTCTATATCGACGAGCTCATTGTCGAGTCCGAGGCGGCCATGCTGCCCATGCAGGTTGCCGGGGACGCTGAGTTCCCTGAGGATATGCGTTTGCGTTACCGCTTCCTCGACCTGCGGCGTGAACAGGTGCGCAATAACATGCAGCTACGCTCCAATGTTATTGCCACCATGCGTGCCAATATGTTGAGCCAAGGCTTCACCGAATACCAGACACCGATCCTGACTGCGTCTTCGCCGGAAGGGGCACGGGACTATCTGGTGCCGAGCCGCAATCATCCCGGCCAGTTCTATGCCCTGCCGCAAGCTCCGCAGCAGTTTAAGCAACTGCTCATGGTTTCTGGGTTCGATAAGTATTTCCAGATTGCGCCTTGTTTCCGCGATGAGGACGCGCGCGCCGACCGGTCGCCGGGCGAGTTTTATCAGCTCGATCTGGAAATGGCCTACTGCACCCAGGACGATGTATTTGAAGTTGTGGAAAACGTGCTGCACGATGTTTTCACCCAATTTAAGGGTGAGAAAGAGGTCTGTCCCAAGCCGTTCCGCCGCATTCCTTTTGCTGAAGCGATGTTGAAGTACGGCTCCGACAAACCGGACCTGCGCAACCCGTTGATCATCAGCGATGTGACTGAAGCCTTCCGGGGCTCCAACTTCGGCCTGTTCGCCAATTTGATCGAGAAGAAAGGCGCCGTGGTTCGTGCCATTCCGGCGACCGGCGCCGCGGCCAAGCCGCGCAGCTTCTTCGACAAGCTCAATGACTGGGCGCGAGAAGAAGGGGCGGGTGGTCTTGGCTATATCGTGTTCAACGATGACGGCACCACTAAAGGGCCGATTGCCAAGAATCTCGATGAAGATCGCATTAACCAAATTCGCGAAGCCTCGGGCGTTCAACCGGGCGACGCCGTGTTCTTTGCCGCCGGTTCGGAAGAAGACGCAGCCGAGTTTGCCGGTCAGGCTCGTGAGAGACTCTGCGATGAGTTGGAGTTGCGTGAAGAAAACGCTTTCCGCTTCTGCTGGATCGTCGATTACCCGATGTATGAGCTAGACAAAGATACCGGCAAAATCGACTTCAGCCACAACCCGTTCTCCATGCCGCAGGGCGGAATGGAAGCGCTGGAAACAAAAGACCCGCTCGATATTCTCGCCTTCCAATACGATATCGTCTGTAACGGTGTGGAACTGTCTTCGGGTGCCATCCGGAATCACCGTCCGGACATCATGGTCAAGGCCTTTGAAATTGCCGGATACAGCGAAGAGGTCGTCGAGAAGGAATTCGGCGGCATGTATAATGCGTTCAAATTCGGCGCACCTCCCCACGGCGGTTCCGCCCCGGGCGTCGACCGGATCGTTATGCTGTTGGCAGATGAGCCCAACATCCGTGAGATTATCCTCTTCCCAATGAACCAGCAGGCCCAAGACCTGTTGATGCAGGCGCCCAACACGGTTAGCGAGCGGCAGCTTAAAGAGCTGCATATCAAGCTCAACCTGCCCAAGGTGAAGAAAAAGACCGAAGGTGAAGAAGGAAAAGACGCCTCCTAGAGATAGTCGAAAAAATGAAAGAACGGCCTGCCGTTTGGTGGGTCGTTTTTCTTTTGGGCTGTCTGTGCGGTTCGTCACAGCCGCCTCATAGCCAAACCGCCATGATGTGTCCCGGAGTTGGCCGCCAATTCTTTGGCGTTTTAGCGTGGTTGGATTCGCAAAGAATCTTGCCTTTTGGGACTCTAAATCAAATTTTTTTAAGGGTCGTTATAGGTTTATTAAGTAAGCCTTTGATTCAATAGACTCATTCTTGCGAGCCCGCACTCGTAGGGCAGGGACTAGAATGGGGACCCTGGGGGACAGAAAATGCCGAGACTACTGACTATCCTGCTGATTCCGTTATTTTTGGGTGGCTGTGCTCTGCCCGTTCAGTTTCAAATTGCATCGTTCGCTTTGGACGGTTTTCTCTACATGACGACGGAGAAAAGCCTGACCGACCATGGCATATCGCAAGTGACCGGTAAGGACTGTGCGTTGCATCGGGTCGTGACCCGGAAAGACAATGCAATTTGCAACGATCAACCCATTGATGATACTGCCGTAGCGCTTGCGCCTGACAAGGACAATCAAATCGAAACCTTTGCGTGGCAGAATGATCAGGGTGCGCCGGTTAATGTTTTGGCGTCGAAGGCTAACGAGGCAAAATCCGAGGTCGTAGAGATGACCGAAGTCGTCGATTTGTGGTCCAACGAAGTGCCTGAGCATCTATTGCCCGATAACTATTTACAAGCCGTCGCCGAGGCGGAAGAGAATTTTGTGGTGCCTGAAATTCCAACGCTGGCCGATATCCCCAATCCGGTATCAGAGCAAGCCGTTGTGTCAGAAGAGGCCATAGACTTCTGGTCGGCCGAAGTTCCAGAGCACTTGCTAGAAAATGTTGTGGAACCGGAGCAGCAGGCGGAAGTCTCGTTTGGCGAGATTAATCACATTTACTGATTTGCAGAGAAGGGCCCGCTGAGGGGCGTGACTTGAGGGGGCTTCGGCCCCCTTTTTTTGATGGTGGGGCTTGATGGTGGTTATGGCGGTGTTCGTTGCATGATCCTTATGGTGCGCAATAACTGAAGAAGCTGAGGAGCTTGTCGTCGATGACCGAAACCATGCTGGGCCATAACTCGCAAGGCATTGCTATTACCGTTGAGGTGAGGTTGTTTAACAGCGTCGCTAGAGAGGCGGGCGAAGGCGGTTGTGTGCGTCGGTTGACCCTTCCGGCGGGTGGGCATGTCGGTGATGTGGTGCAAGCATTGAACATTCCGAAGGATGCGGTATTCCTTGCCTTGGTTAACGGTCGCGATGTCACGCCCGGCCTGATCGGTGCGGAAATTCGCACCGGCCATGAACTCGAAGACGGCGACGTGGTTGCCTTGTCGGGCCCTGTTCCTTACAGCTACGGATATGGCGCGCCGGTCGTTTAGGGGGCGCTCAGCGCTTGATCCAAATCCCTCAGCAAGTCATCTACAGTTTCGAGACCAATGGAAAGGCGAATGACGTCGGGTCCCGCCCCAGCGGTGATTTGTTGTTCTTCGGTGAGTTGTCGGTGTGTGGTCGAGGCCGGGTGGATGATCAGTGAGCGGGTGTCGCCGATATTGGCGAGATGGGAGAACAGGTTAACGCTTTCGACGACCTTCACTCCCGCCACAAAGCCGCCTTTGACGCCGAAGGTAAAGACCGACCCAGGTCCCTTGGGGATATATTTTCTGGCTAGGTCGCGATACGGACTGTCTTTTAGGCCTGCGTAAGACACCCAGGCGACTGCCGGGTGGTCACTGAGAAATTCCGCAACTTTTTGTGCATTGGCGACGTGGCGTTCCATGCGGAGTGGCAGGGTTTCGATGCCAGTAATGGTGTAAAACGCATTGGCCGGACTCATGGCGGGGCCGAAATCGCGCAATCCGACGGTGCGGGCCTTCATAGTGAAGCCGAAGTCGCCAAACGTTTCATAGAACGTCAGGCCGTGGTAGGCCTCGTCGGGTTCGGTCATGGTCGGAAATTTGCCACCCTGGGTCCAGTCGAACCGACCGGACTCAATCAGCGCGCCGCCCATGGAGGTGCCGTGTCCCGAAAGAAATTTGGTCATTGAATGGGTCACCAGATCGGCCCCCCATTCGATGGGCTGGCAAAGATAGGGCGTGGCCATGGTGTTGTCGGCAATCAGCGGAATGCCCGCGTCCTTGGCGACTGCTGAAATGGCCTCAAGGTCGAGTACGATGCCGCCCGGATTGGCCAGGGGCTCAATGAAGAGCGCCTTGGTGTTTTCTTTGATCGCCTCTTTGAAATTGTTGGCGTCTGTCGGATCGACGAAAGTACATTCCCAACCCAAGCGCTTGAAACTCACGCCGAACTGGGTGAGCGATCCGCCGTAGAGGTTGCGTGACGCGACGAAGTGGTCACCAGGGGAGAGCAGGGTGAAGAAAGCGAGGAACTGCGCAGCATGGCCCGAGGCGCAGCAGACGGCGGCCCGTCCGCTTTCGAGTGCGGCAACCCGTTCTTCCAATGCTGCTACCGTGGGGTTGGTCAGCCGGGAATAGAGAAAGCCGAAGTCCTGTAGATTAAACAGATCTGCCGCGTGATCGACATTTTCAAACACATAACTGGTCGTCTGGTGGATCGGCATGTTGCGCGACCCGGTAACGGGGTCGGGTTTTGCTCCGGCGTGAATGGCGAGGGTTTCAGGGCCATACTTCGGCTGCTTGCTCATGATTATCTCCTCCCCTTTGGCCGTTTGGATGAAATAATGCCGGTGTTGACGCCAGCCCAGGAGAGTTCAGAGAATAACCGCCCGTATTCGATCTTGGGACAGCGGTCCATAATGACCGTCAATCCGGCGGCTTCGGCTTTTTGCGCCGCTTCTTCATTGATGACGCCCAATTGCATCCAGATCACCTTGATGCTCTTTTCATCTTTAAGCCGGATTGCTTCTTCAACGATGGGGGGGACTTTTGGAGAGGCTTGAAAAATATCCACCATATCGATGGGCCCCGGAATATCGGCTAATGTCGCATAGGTCATACTACCAAGAATTTCCTTACCTGCCTGTCCAGGATTGACCGGAATGACAGTGTAGCCTTTGCCTAAAAGATACTTCATGGCGAAGTTGCTCGGCCGCACCCACTTAGCCGATGCGCCGACCATGGCGATGGTTTTAGTGTCTTGGAGTATCCCCTGGATGATTTTGTCGTCATAGTGCAAAGACATAATGCTCTCCCTCCCGTTCCTGCGCATTCTGCCGTGAATAAACGCGGATGAAAAGGAGCCTCCTTAATCTTGTATTGAAGCCCTCATCACCATAACAAACAGATAGCCATAGGTTGATGTATGCGGATAGGCCCCTGTTCGTCCGGCCGAGGTCATGTTGCCAAATGGTTGTCTCGTATATCTGCTTTGTTCTGGCTAGGACACTTGGGCGTCGTGCAATAGAAAGCAGCAGCAACAAGAGTGTGTTCCCGACAGTGGAGAAAAGTGAGCTGCTCGTCGAGAGAAAGGTGGATAATGCGGCCTGGATGGAAAAAAAAGAGTATTGATAAAAGATTGAATTGCTTTCGTTCTTTTAAGTTAGGTTACAAGCGGGTTATGGTTATGTGGCAGGGAGATCGCTTTTGGGGAGCAATAAGAACGGCTAAATGCCGAAAACAGGGGCCCAAGACGTTTCTCTTCATATTTTTTTTGGACACTTGAGAATTCAGGGGCTCTAAGATGTCTGGCAACACTACGTCAAAAAACCAAAAGAAGCAGGCAGACCGAGAAAATCAGGGCGGATCAAACGACAAAGTCGTTGATCGTGTCTTTATGGGGAATTTAAAGGTTCCTATAAAAATCTCGCTGTTAATTGGGTTGGGTGTCATCGCTATCGCGATTTCCACCGGTATTTCATTATTCGGATTAAACAATCTGGATGGCGCCATGGAGACATTGGCGCGCGCCGAATCCATTAAAAATAGCGTTGCGCAACTCGATACCGGGGGCTTGCAGCTTAGGCGGCACGAAAAGGATTTTTTGCTTCGTAAGGACAAAAAATACAAGGGCCGCTACACGGCAGATTTCAACAAAACCAAAAACATCCTCGATTCTTTAAAAACGATGGCGGACGATAGTGACATAGGGCCAAGTCTCGATGCCATTGGCGGAATATTGGATCAGCACAATGCTCAATTCCAAAAGGTCGCAAAGACTGAGGAAGAGCTTGGGCTTTCATCGCTCAAAGGACTTCAAGGGAAACTTGGGAATGCTGTGACAACTGTCGAGATGCAGTTGGGCTGGTCATCCGAGGAACGGCTGAAGGTTCTCATGCTGACCATGCGTAAGCATGAGAAAGACTTCGTCATGACCGGCAACGTCAAGTTTCTGCGCAGCGTCAAACAAACCCGCAAAAAATTCGATGGCATACTGGAATCCGCATCGATTGCCGGGAAGGAAAATATCCAGAAATTGATGGCCGCTTACATAGATGCTCTCGACGCCTATGGGAAAGTGCTGATTAAGCAAAATGCCCAGGTCAAGATGCTGTCAACGATCTACACCAAGATGGGGCCGGAGATGGAGAAGGCCCGATCCTATGCGGAAGAGATTGGCAAGCAGGCTGAGGCGACCGCCGAGAAGGTCAAAACAAGCGTAACAACCTCGTTAATTTTGGCCGGGGTGATTATCATTGTCGCCTTTTTGGTACTGGGTATCTTGATCATGCGCAGCCTGACGGTTCCGGTTGGTCTGATTACCAAGGTGATGAACCGTCTCGCTGAAGGCCATAAAGATATCGATGTTCCGGCTACGGAAAATAAGGACGAAATCGGTGAGATGGCGCGGGCGATGAACGTGCTGAAACGGACGGCGTCGGAAGCCATGGGAGCCAAGGCGGCGCTCGACAATGCATCGGCCTGCGTTGCAATCATCGGAACTGATGGCAAGGTCCGCTATATCAACAGCGCCTGTGAAAGCCTTCTGTCCCGCAATGAAGAGGCGATCCGCAGTGTAAACCCGTCCTTTAGCGTCACTCAACTGGTTGGCGCCGATATCGCCAGTCTTCACGGGACCTTCAGCGGACTCGGATCGTTGGCGTCGCCAAGAAAGGAGAAAGAGGAAATTGGTGGGCGGACTCTTGCGTTTGAAGCCAACCCGGTGATTACCCCGTTGGGGGATCGCATCGGCGTGGCGTTGGAGTTGGAAGACCTGACCGAGCAATTGGCGATTGAAGATGAAGTCGCCGCTCTGGTGGATAGCGCCGTTAATGGTGATTTTACCAAACGGGTGAAAACCGAAGGAAAAAGCGGCTTCATGCTGAAGTTGAGTGAAGGCATGAACGAAGTTCTGGGCTCGGTAAGCGCAGGGGTTGATGAAACGGTCGCTGTTATCGCTGGACTTTCGCAAGGCGATTTGACCAAGCGGATGACCGGCTCCTACAGCGGTAGCTTTGCTAGGCTAAAGCAAGACTCCAACGGAATGGCCGAAAAACTTTCCGATATCGTCGGGTCAATTGTCGAAGCGGCGGATGCCGTTAAGATCTCGGCCTCGGAAATCGCCTCGGGCAGTTCGGATCTGGCTGCGCGGACAGAAAGCCAGGCTTCCAGCCTTGAAGAAGTTGCCGCCTCTATGGAGGAGCTTACTGCAACGGTTCGACAAAACGCCGATAATGCTAAAGAGGCGAACCAACTCGCCGGTTCTGCCCGTGATACCGCTCATAAAGGTGGAGAGGTCGTGCAGAATGCGGTAAGCGCCATGGAAGGGATTGAGGCGTCTTCGAACCAGATCACCGATATCGTTGGGATGATCGACGAAATCGCTTTCCAGACCAACCTTTTGGCTTTGAATGCCGCAGTTGAGGCGGCGCGCGCCGGAGAGGCGGGTAAGGGCTTCGCCGTGGTAGCTCAGGAGGTGCGGTCCTTGGCTCAACGCTCGAGTGATGCGTCGAAGGAAATCAGCGCCCTGATCTCTAACAGCAGTCATCAGGTCCAGGATGGCGTGAAGTTGGTTAAAGATGCGGGAACGTCGCTTGAAGAGATCGTTAATTCCATCGTTAAGGTGGCCGAGATCGTTACCGAAATTACGTCCGCCAGTACCGAACAGGCAGCCGGTTTGGATGAAGTCAACCAAGCGGTTTCCGCAATGGATGAAATGACTCAGCAAAATGCCGCCTTGGTCGAAGAAACCAATGCGGCGGCGACGTCAATGGATACCAATGCGGATGATCTGGTTGGTACGCTCGATTTCTTCCAAAGAGGCAAAGGGGCTAATAAGCCGAAAGCTGAGAAGCCAAAAACCGCACCAAATCGCCCGGCCCCTCAGCCGAAGCGTCCAGAACCAAAGGCGCCACCCAAAGGACCTGAGATGGCTGAAGATTTTGATAGTGACGACGACTGGCAGGAGTTCTGAGGACTATAGGCAAAAAAAAGAGCGGGTTTTGCGGCCCGCTCTTTTTCTTTAGGGGGAGTTATTTGCCTTTCCATTCAGGCATGGGTTGTTTTGCGATAAAGGCGTCGACGCCCGCCTGAGCGTCTTCGGTGACCATATTGCAGGCCATGGTTTCGGCTGCCATGTCGTAAGCCTCGGTCATGCCTTCTTCCAGTTGCTTATAGAAAAGCTTTTTACCGAACGCTACGGAGATGGCCGGTTTGGAGGCGATGTTACTGGCCATGACGTCAACCGCGACATCCAACTCTTCGGCCGGAACGGCTTTATTGATCAACCCCTGATCGGCAGCGGCCTTGGCGTCGATAAATTCGCCTGTGACCAGCATTTCAAAAGCCTTTTTACGGCTCAGATTGCGCGAGACAGAGACCATGGGGGTTGAGCAAAACAGCCCTACATTAATGCCCGAGGTGGCGAAGGTTGCGTTTTCGGAGGCGATTGCCAGATCGCAGGCGCCAACCATCTGGCAACCGGCCGCTGTAGCGATACCGTGAATTTTCGCAATGACGGGCTGGGGAATGCGAGAGATGGAAAGCATCATTTTTGAGCATTTTTCAAACAAGGCTTTTTGGTCCACCTTGTCAGGAGTCGAACGCATTTCCTTCAGGTCGTGTCCAGCACAGAAAGCCTTGCCGTTGGCGGCTAGGACCACGACCCGTACAGAAGCGTCGTTTTCAAGTCGCTCTAATTCAGTCTGTAGGGCATCGAGCAACTCGTGGGAAAGCGCGTTGAATTTGCTTGGGCGGTTGAGCGTTAGCGTGGCTATGCCGTCGTTGTCTTCACGCAATAAAACGGGTTCTGTCTGTTCGGTCATGTCTAATATTGCTCCCTTGGTCAGGCGGCTGTGTACCCCAATATAGGAAGGGGGCACCGCTCTTTTCAAATGCTCATTATTGACGTTTACGTAAACGTAAATTACCTTAAGGGAAAGGCGCAATCAATGGCCTATTTAAGGAAAAGCTAAAACAGGAAGGCTGACAATGGACCCCAAGGTTTCGGTCGAAGAGTTTAATAATATTATGCATATGGGGCTTCCGGCGGCGAAGGATGCGGGAACCGAGTGCGTTGCCCTTGGCTACGGAACGGCTAAACTCCGCCTTCCTTACGACAGCCTGCATCTGCGTCCCGGCGGAACAATTTCCGGCCCGGCCATGATGGGCCTTGCCGATGCTGCTATGTATGCAGTGGTGCTTTCGATGATCGGACCGGTGGAATTGGCCGTCACCACCAACTTCAATATTAATTTCCTGCGTAAGCCGCCTCAGGCGGACATCATCGCGGAAGGGGAGATTATCAAGCTGGGCAAACGATTGGCGGTTATGGAGGTGACGCTGTTTACCGCCGATGTCGAACACGACCCTATCGCCCATGCGACCGGCACCTATTCAATTCCGCCTCGTTAAGGATCGAGTTTTCATCCCGTATGGCGATACCAAAACCGACTTGACCTGTTAGACTGTCAATGTGAGCGGGTGTTTTTCTGTTCACGTCAAGCGATTAACGGCAGAGGGGTTATGGCGACTCATTCGGATATAACGGCAGTAGCGGTGGTCATTCTCGCCGCTCTGGTTTTCGGTGCGGTTTTCAGCCGCCTCAAGCTTCCCGCCCTGATCGGCTATATCCTGGCCGGAGTGGTGCTCGGTCCCTCTGGCGTCGCTCTTGTCGTGGACCGCGGCGATATCGGGCTTGTCGCTGAGCTTGGGGTTTTGCTGCTGCTGTTTACCATTGGAATGCAGCTCAGTCTGCGAGGCTTCCGGGCGGTGTGGAAGACGACCGTTGGCACTGCCCTGTTACAAATTGCCGGCGCCGTTGGGGTGATGTTGCTGCTGGGCAGTATTTTCTCCTGGGATAAAGGTGTCTCAATCACTCTCGGGTTCGCCATTGCGCTGAGCAGCACCGTGGTGGCCTTGAGAATCCTCGAAGATATGAACCTGTTGCGGACCCAGGTGGGGCAAATCACCATTTCGGTTCTTATCGCCCAGGACTTGGCGGTCATTCCAATGATCCTGATCGTCCAAATGATGGCGGGTGAGCAAGCTCAGATTATGGATTTGGCCCGCATTGGCTTTGCTATTGGGTTCCTTGTTTTTCTTTGTTGGTATTTGAGCCGTCGCGCCAAGGTGCGACTGCCATTATCTGGAGTGCTGGCAAAACAGGCCGACCTGAGGCCCCTATATGGCGTGGGGACCTGTTTCGGTGCGGCTGTGCTTGCCGATTACTTACAACTCACTCCGGCCTATGGCGCATTTCTTGCCGGTCTTCTGGTCGGCAACAGCAATATTCGAAATGTCATGCTGAGAAGCGTCCGGCCGGTCCAGAGCTTGATGATGATGGCTTTCTTCGTCTCCATTGGGCTGTTGGTGGATGTTCCGTTCATGTTGGCCAATGCGGGGATCATTTTGACCATTGTGGTCTTTGTCACGGTGTTGAAAACCCTGTTCAACATCGGCCTTCTGAAAATGCTTGGAGAACCCTGGCCCCACGCTTTCGTTTCGGGGCTTCTACTGGCTCAGATCGGTGAGTTCTCTTTTTTGTTGGGGGAGACCAGCTTCGAAATAGGACTCATTGGTCCCGATGAGAAAAATCTCATTATCGCGGTTACGGTGATAACCCTTCTTGTTAGTCCGATCTGGTTGACGGCTGTTCGTCGAATCGTCCGCATTGCGTTTAGTAATGCGCAAACTTGGAGGGATTTTGTCTCCCGGTTTGTCGAAGGGGGCCTCGCAGCTATCGCTCAGGCGGCCAGGAAACAGGCGCCGTCGTCCCGCGCTGCAACCCGGTACTTCGGTAGGGCGGGAAGCAAGCAGGACCGTGGTGTCATTGGGAGCCGGGCGGCTGCGGCGAAAGAGGAGCCGTCGGGAATCGAACCCGATCATGGCGCTGAGTAGAAGGAAAACGTTTTAACCGGCTAAAAGTTCCCGGTCGCTATCGCGTAAACGGGTGATGTCAATAAGGCCGACCATTCGGTCGTCATGTCGGATCATGCCTGTAAGAAACTTATGCTGCCCCGTTTCATCTAGCTGAGGCGTTGGTTGAATTTCTTTTTCTGTGATGCTGACGATGTCGGTGACGGCATCGACCAGGATGCCGAAGGTTTCATCTCCATTCCACACGAAAACGACAACATGCTTTGAGGTGATTTCTGTTTTGCCCAATCCGAAGAGGATGCGCATGTCGTAGATTGAAAGAACTTGGCCTCGCAATTCAATGATGCCTAAGGAGTATGGAGCATCGTTGGGCATTGGACGGGGGGGAGTCCATCCCTTGATTTCTTTTACGCGATCTATATCGATGCCATAGACCTCGCCATCGACGATAAATGTTATAAGTTGCATTAATTAGGGCTCTCGGCCTCCTTGTTTGTGGGGACGGTAATGCTGTGGACTCTATGCGGCTGGATAATCGCCGCATTAACCTGTGTTGGGTTCAGATGAACCCGCTGTCGTTCTTCTTGCCTGAATTTTTTTCGGCAAATTCGGCGCTTGCTTGACTGACCCGATCAGGCATTTGGCGCATGGTGTCGATATAGGTCTGATCCCAAGTGATGATGTGTTCGACTAACCATTCACGGCAGAGATCCATCTCTTCAGGCTGTAAGGGAAGGGTATTGTCGGAGAAATACCTTCTCCGTAATTGTAGTAGTCCTTCGATAATGCGGCGGTGTTCTTCGCCATGAGCGGTCTTATTGTCGATGCCGCAGACGTCCATCAATGCTTCTTCTCGGGCGAAGTGATAGCTGCTGTACTCAATGATCATATTGAGATAGCTGCCGATGGTGGTCAGCCCCTCGCTTGAATGGGCGGCGTCTTCCAGTTGGTTGAACAGATCGAAAAGGATGCCGTGATCGTTATCGATAACCGGGATGTCGAGCATAAGATCTTCGATCATTTTTTTTGTTTTTGCTTCAACCATGCGCTTTCCCTCCTTCCCCGGTTCTGTTTTTTTATTATTTTCAATTGTTTACATATTTCATCCAAAAATCAAAGGGATAACATTGAGGTATCTAAATACCTTTCTTCTAGTGGTCGGAAAATAAAGCATTTTTCGGCATTGACAACCTAGGGGCTCCTCGGCATACTCCGCCGCCTCGCTGACCGACGCCTGCGTGACTGGTGTTTATGGATTGGCGGAAAAGGTTTTAACGTTTCCAACAAACGGATCGTTCGATGAAAAGTTTCTCGGCAAAGCCGACGGAAGTCGAAAAGAAGTGGTTCGTGATTGATGCGGAAGGTCTGGTTCTCGGCCGTCTCGCTTCTGTCATTGCCATGCGTCTTCGCGGCAAACACAAGCCCATTTTTACGCCTCACGTAGACTGTGGCGACAACATCATTGTCATCAATGCGGAAAAGGTGCAGCTCACCGGTCGCAAACGGAATGACAAAAAGTATTACTGGCACACCGGCTACCCCGGCGGCATCAAGGATCGTTCCGCCGGTCAGATTCTGGCTGGCAAGTACCCTGAGCGGGTCGTGATGAAGGCCGTTGAGCGCATGCTTCCGAAAGGCATCCTGGGTCGTCAGCAGTTGAAAAAGCTGCATGTCTATGCCGGCACCGAGCATAAGCACGAAGCTCAGCAGCCTGAAGTTTTGGACGTCGCTGCTATGAACTCGAAGAACAAGAGGAGCGCCCGATAATGGCTGAAGAGAAGAAGGGTCTTGAAGACCTGAAGGACCTCGCCGAAGGCGCTGCCGGTGGCGAAACCGTTGTGGAAGAGGCTGTTGCGGCCGAACCGCAGATTGACGATCAGGGTCGTTCCTATGCGACCGGCAAGCGGAAAGACGCCGTCGCTCGCGTATGGATCAAGCCGGGCTCCGGCAAGATCACCGTCAATGGCCGCGAAGAGAATGTCTATTTCGCACGTCCGGTTCTGCGGATGCTGATTGCTCAGCCTTTCGAGGTTGCCGAGCGTGTCGATCAGTTCGACGTCGTCGCGACCGTCAAGGGCGGCGGGTTGTCAGGCCAGGCTGGGGCCGTGCGTCATGGTATCTCAAAGGCGCTTACCCTTTACGAACCGGGCCTGCGTCCGGCGCTGAAGAAAGGTGGCTTCCTGACCCGCGATAGCCGCGTCGTTGAGCGTAAGAAATACGGTAAAGCGAAAGCCCGCCGGAGCTTCCAGTTCTCCAAGCGTTAAGTTTACCGCTTACAGAAAAACGGAAAGGCCCGCCAAACGGTGGGCCTTTTTTGTTGTGTATATGTCTATCGTGGTTGCCCGATCTAACCGACGATCCGGTTTCCTCTTTGTTATTAGGGTCCAGACTCATTCAAATGATCCAGTTGAATGAGTCTGGACCCTAAAATAAATATTTGCAGCTGTTTCTTTTAGCGCTTGATCGGATACCTTTTTCCGATACTGTTTTTAGGGCATTTTAAAATGTTCTTACAATAAGAATAAGCTGCGGCTTGATTTCTGCACGTCACAATGTAGGGTTGTGATTGGTCTTGTGATTCCTCGCAGCTAATAGGGACTGCTCGAGGGCAAAATACAAAAAAAACGGGGCAAACAGCCATGATGAAAAACATCAAGATTTCCACCAAAGTTTTCACCGGTTTCGGGGTTGTTCTGGCTCTGTTGCTAATTATTGCTGTTGTCGGGTTCTCCAGCCTCAATGGCGCGGGTGAGAATTTCACCGACTATCGTAACCTTGCCCGGCAGACTAACGAAGCAGGACGCGTTCAGGCCAACATGTTGATGACCCGAATGTTCGTAAAGAACTTCATCATTAGCGCCAGCGAAGAAAATACCAAGGGTGTGCATGAGCGCGCCAAGCTGACGTCGGACCTGATCCCAGGGATGAAGGAACTGACCAAAAACCCCGATTTTCTGAAGGTCATCGATAAGGTCGAAGGTGAGTTGAAAAACTATGTCGGCCATTTCGAAGAAGTGACCAAGAAGCAGGCAGCGCGAAACGAGCAGGTTGCCATTCTTGATTTTACCGGCCCCGTGATGGAGCAGAAACTTAGCCAAATCATGGCGAGCGCCAACGATGATGGCGATGCCGAAGCGGCCTACCGCGCCGGAATGACGTTGCGCAATTTGCTGCTGGCCCGTCTCTACGTCACCAAGTTTCTGGTTGAAAACGACAAGGCATCGGTTGACCGGGTGATGAAAGAGATGGCGGCAATGGATGAAAACCAGGAAACCATGCTCAGCAATCTTCAAAACGAGACCCGTCGTCAATTGGCCGCCGAAGTTGAAAAAATGCATCAAGCATATGTTCCGGCCTTTGAAGCGACCGTCAAAGCGATTACCGAGCGAAACGCCATCATTAAGGATGAGTTGGATCGTATCGGCCCGCTCGTCGCCGAAGAAACTGAAAACCTAAAGTTAGCGATCAAGGAACATCAGGACGAGTTGGGGCCGAGGGCGGCTGCCAATATCAGTCAGGCCATTACCATGACGGCTGTGGTTTCTGTGATTGCCGTGGTGATCGGTATTGTGGCGGCCTTCTTGATTGGCACCGGTATTTCCCGTCCGATTGTTAGCATGACCGACGCCATGACCAAGCTGGCAGAAGGCGACAAAGAGACCGAAATTCCCGCTCAGGATCATAAGGACGAGGTGGGCTCCATGGCCGCCGCAGTTCAGGTGTTTAAAGAAAATATGATCAAGGCCGAGCAGTTGGCCGCAGAGCAGGAAAAAGAACGGGCCGGACGCGAACGTCGGGCCAAGGCGGTAGACGACTTGACCAAGAGCTTCGACAGTGAGGTGGGAACCGTTATTGAAACCGTTGCCGCAGCCTCGACCGAAATGGATTCGACGGCGACTTCCATGTCGGCGACCGCCGAGGAAACCAGCCGTCAGGCCGCTTCTGCCGCATCGGCTTCGGAGCAAGCTTCGGCCAACGTGCAGACCGTGGCCTCGGCTGCCGAGGAGCTTTCCAGCTCGATCTCGGAAATCAGCCGTCAGGTGTCTCAGTCGTCGTCTATCGCCTCCAAGGCGGTCGATCAGGCGTCAACCACGCATGATACGGTTCAAGGATTGGTCGCTTCGGCCGCGAAGATCGGCGAGGTGGTGCAGCTAATCACCGATATTGCCGAACAGACTAACCTGCTGGCGCTGAACGCCACGATCGAGGCAGCGCGCGCAGGCGATGCAGGCAAGGGCTTTGCCGTGGTGGCTTCCGAAGTCAAAAACCTGGCGAACCAAACCGGTAAGGCGACCGAAGAAATCGGCGGTCAGATCGAAGGTGTGCAGAAACAAACCGAAGAGGCTGCCGAAGCCATTGAGGCGATTAGCAAGGTGATCAGTGAGATTGATGAAATCGCTTCCGCCATTGCCGCCGCCGTGGAAGAGCAGAACGCGGCAACCAATGAGATCGCCCGAAACGTGGAAGAAGCCTCTACCGGAACTTCGGAAGTTTCGTCTAACGTTGCTGGCGTCACCCAGGCGGCTAACGAAACCGGTCAGGCGGCAGGTACGGTCCGTGAAGCGGCCAAGGATCTCGCGGGTCAGACGGAAGCTCTCAAGGGTATCGTCGATAAGTTCCTGACCGACGTTAGAGCGGCATAGCCTAAGCTCTTAACCTTAAAGCAGAAAAGGCCCGCCGGTGTCGGCGGGCCTTTCGTTTTTTATATTGCTATCGGTCGCCTATTCGGCTGGGACGGTCGGCATTTTCATACCTGCGACATTCTGCATCATGCGGATGACCTGGGTGCTGTAGCCGTATTCGTTGTCGTACCAGACGTAGAGCACCAGCCGCTCGCCATCGACGATGGTGGCTTGAGAGTCCACAACACCGGCGTGGCTGGAACCGACCATGTCGGTAGAGACCAGTTCAGTCGAGGCCGTGTAGTCGATTTGATCCTGCATGGGGGAATCGAGAGAAATGCCGCGCAGGTAATCGTTGATTTCGTCTTTGGTGGTCTCCCGGCCCAAATTGAGGTTCATGATTGCCATGGAGACGTTGGGGGTCGGCACGCGAACGGCGTTGCCTGTCAATTTTCCTTTGAGTTCCGGCAGGCATTTGGCGACGGCGCTGGCCGCCCCGGTACTGGTCAGCACCATGTTGAGCGGTGCGCTACGGCCGCGACGGTCGCCTTTGTGATAGTTATCGATCAGGTTTTGGTCGTTGGTATAGGAGTGGATGGTTTCCACGTGACCGTTATTGATGCCAAATTCGTCGTTGATCGCTTTTAGCACCGGAGTGATGGCGTTGGTCGTGCAGGATGCGGCGCTGAGCAGGCTGTCCGCCGGCCCGATATCGCCATGGTTAACGCCATAGACGATATTTTTGACGCTGCCTTTGCCGGGAGCGGTGAGAATAACCTTCGATGCGCCTGGGCAGTTGGTGTGCTGGCCAAGCCCTTCTTCATCGCGCCACATGCCCGTGTTATCGACTACCAGGGCGTTCTTAATGCCGTATTTGGTATAGTCCACCTCAGCAGGGGAATTGGCGTAGATTACTTTGATGTAAACGCCGTTGGCGATAATTGCGCTTTCTTCTTCATCGACCTTGATGGAGCCGTTGAATGCTCCGTGAATGGAATCGCGGCGCAGAAGACTGGCGCGTTTCTTGAGGTCTCCATCTCTACCACCGCGAACCACGATGGCCCGAAGGCGCATCTTGTTGCCGTCTCCGACCCGCTCGATCAGCATGCGGGCCAGCAAGCGGCCGATGCGGCCGAAGCCATAAAGAACGATATCCTGAGGTTCGTCCAGGATGCGGCCTTTGCCGGTGTTGATGCTCGCCAATTCTTTGTTGAGGAAAGCAGCGGGATCGCCACCGTTTTGCATGAACTGATGACAGAACTTACCCAAATCGACCCGAGCCGGCGCCAAGTCCATCTTGATCATGGCCTGCACCAACTCCAGGCTCTTGCTGATATCGAGTTCTTCACCGACCATCTGAAGGGCGTAGCGGTGGGCTTTGATGATGTCGATGGTTGAATGATTGAGAATGCGGCGGCCGAAAATTCTGATCGTCACACCGTTTTCACGGTAAAGTTGACCGACCAGCGGTATCATCTGTTCAGCGGAACTTTGTTGCTCTTTCCACTTTGCGAAGTGTTCGGCGCTCGATTTCATCATGCCCAATTTCTCTAAGATCAAAAAGTAAGTTAAACCCGAATACCCACCCAAAAGCGTTGGATATGAGTCCCTAAAAGAATGGTCTCAATCCTACACAATCAGGTAGTTTGTGAATTCGGCTCAGAACATAGACAAACTGGTCGCGCAAGGGAACCGTGAAGAGTGGGAAATCTCGGCTAAACCGAATAATTATCCACTTGAAAGAGGCTTTTCGAGCCCTGGCGTCGGCTCACCAAGGCTCGAGAGGGCTTAAGCCCCACAGCACTTTTTGAATTTCTTGCCCGATCCGCATGGGCAGGGGTCATTGCGGCCGACCTTTTCAACCCGCCGCTGTTCACCCTTGGGATTCATCGTGCAATCCGCAAAAACCCAACGACCGTCCTCTCGTTTGAAGTAGGAAAGTTCGTGGTGAACCACTGGCCCCGACCCCGGCTCTTTGTAGCGGGCGACGAACTCCACCGAACCGGTTTCATCTTTTTCGCCGCCTTTCTCGGTTTTGCGGATTTCCAGGCCCAGCCATTTGGTGTTTTCCGCGCTGGCCTCAAACTCGTCAACGTCGAAATCGGCCTGCTGCTCAGTCGAAAGAGTGTCTTTCAGGTATTGCCCCTGGCCCAGCGTATGGGCGGTGTAGCGGGACCGCATGAGGGTTTCCGCAGTGGGGGCTTGTTTACCATTGATGAACGGTTGGCAACATTCTTCCAGTGACTGGCCGGAGCCGCAGGGGCAGATGGTCATGGTCAGGGCATCCTAAAGCTTGAATTCCGAAGAGGCCCTAAATAACCGTCCGGACACAGTTTCGTCCATCGCTTTTTGCTGCATATACCCCGTGGTCGGCCCGATTGAGGAAATCGACGAAGGTATAGGGTGTTTCAGCGGGCATGGTTGCCGTTCCGAAGCTGCCGGTGAAATGGATTTCTGTGTTTGTATTGGGGGCGGGGACCCCCTTTGTCTCGAGATTGGTCCGCAGTTTTTCCGCCAATTCTTCCGCTCCGTCGCGACCGGTTTCAGGTAGCAGGATTGCAAACTCTTCACCGCCCAAACGCGCAGGCAGATCGGATTTGCGGATGCCTTCGGTCAGAATTTTTGCCGTCCGGGTTAGCACCTTGTCTCCTGCAACGTGCCCATAGGTGTCGTTGATGTTTTTAAAATGATCGAGGTCGAGAACCACCATGGACAAATCTTTGCCGGATCGTTCTTGACGCCTAGTTTCGTGATCGAAGGTTTCAACGAGCTTGACCCGGTTGGCCAGGCCGGTCAGAGGATCGTGGTGAGCGGCTTGCTTGAGCTGTTCAACCAGCTTTTCAATTTCTTTTTCCTGATTATAGCGTTCTGTGATGTCGGTATAAGTCGTAATAAACCCACCGTCTGGCATCGGGCAGCCGCGAATTTCCAACACCGTACCGTCGGTGCGTTCGCGGATGATATGATGCGGCTCAAACTTTTTGGCCAGTGCGACCATTTCGGCGACCTTTTTCTCAGTGTCCACTTCGCCGTAGTCGCCGCGGGCACAAATATCCCGCACAACTTCTTCGAAAGTTGGGTTACGGTTTTCAAACAAATGTCGCGAGTAGTCCTGAAGCTCCAGCACTTCTTCGTTCCAAGCGATGACGTTTAAGTCCTTATCGATGATGGACACACCGCAAGGCATATAGTTCAAAGCGATTTTCAGAGATTCCAAATCAAAAATCTCCCCCGTTTTTTTCCCGGACATACTGCCTCCACCGCTTCTCGGTATTTTTTTGTTCTGCATGCACTCTACCGCCGATATCGTTTTGCGTGCAACGGATTCTCGGTAACAAGGGGAGGATAGCTTCTTTGGTTAGGATGCAATCAGTTTGAGGTGCGAGGGAAAAGGCGAACTTCACGAAAAGTTGTGAGGGCGTGACTGGTTTGGTTGGCAAAAGGTGGCTTAAATCGGCTGAGAAGTGATCAAAAACATGGGGGGTGGCGATGAGCGCCTTAACCAACAATCGTTTTATTCTTTTTGTTTTCCTGCTCCTGCCGCTATTTGCCGCTCTGGGAACCGCTTCCGCCGGAGAGATCAATGCCTCGACGTTTGGTAAGGTCGCCATCGAAGGCACAGATCCCGTGGCTTATTTTACCGAAGGCCGGGCAGTTGAGGGGAAGAGTTCGCATTCCGTTGAATGGCGCGGCGCTGTCTGGCGTTTTTCAACTGAGGCAAACCGGGAGGATTTTAAGGCTGATCCGGCCCGTTATGCGCCTCAATATGGCGGATATTGCGCTTGGGCGGTCAGTCGAGGTTATTCCGCCAGTATAGACCCCAAAGCCTGGAAAATCGTCGACGGCAAGCTTTACCTCAATTATTCGAAAAACGTACAGAAAGACTGGCAGCAAGATATTCCTGGAAATATCGCCAAAGCTGACGCCAATTGGCCGAAGGTTCGGGCCGAGTTGGAGTAGAGAGGGCTAAAAAATCCCAGCATCCAGTCCGGCGGCGACAGTGGCTCCCAGTTCTTCGCAGTTGTCGAGAAACTCGCGACGGAATTCTCCCCGACAGATCAACGGCTCACAGGCTGCTTCCCAGCGTAGTCCGGTAACGATGGTTTCAACGGCGCGCACCGTGCCGGTGCCGTCGTGCATGCCGCGTACATAAAGGGCGTAGGGTAGCCCCTGCTTTTTCTCCAGGCAGGGATAGTAGATGCGATCAAAAAAATCTTTCAGCGCGCCGCTCATGTAACCCAGGTTTTCGGGCGTCCCGAGAATAATCGCATCGGTGGCCAGTACGTCTTCCGGTTTCGTTTCCAAAGGGTTGAGGATGGAAACGGCAACGTTATCAATGTCGGGGTGTTGGGTGCCGAGCAGCACGGCATCCCGCAGTTTCATCAGGTTTGGCGAAGGCGCATGAGCGACGATCAGCAGTTTCTTTTTGTCCATGGTTTATCTTAACGGTTCTGCAGAGTAAAAGATAAGGCTTCCTTTGGGTTTCAATGGGCAAGAAAGATGAGCGCGGAATTTTTGCTAACTTCCTTGGTTGTCGTCCTGGTGCCGGGGACCGGCGTTCTCTACACCCTGGCCTGCGGCTTGTCGCGGGGTGGCGGGGCGAGCATTTCGGCGGCATTTGGCTGTACGCTCGGCATTCTTCCTCATATTGCAGCAGCCGTTTTCGGACTTGCCGCTCTGTTACATGCCAGCGCCATGGCCTTTCAGGTCGTGAAGTTTGCCGGTGTTGCCTACCTTCTTTACATGGCTTGGGGGGCTCTCAAAGAAAAGGGCGCGCTATCGGTGGAAGATAAGGATAATCGGCGAACCTGGAGCCGAATTGCCATAAAGGGTTTCCTAATCAACATCCTGAATCCAAAGCTTTCGATCTTCTTTCTTGCCTTTCTGCCGCAGTTCGTTCCAGCACAAACAAACGGTGTTGTTTGGCGGATGCTCGAATTGGGCGGTGTCTTTATGGCCATGACTTTCGTGATTTTTGTTGGCTACGGGTTCGGCGCTGCGGCGGTTCGTCGGCATGTTATTTCCAGACCGCGCGTTATGGCCTGGATGCGGCGCATTTTTGCCGGTGCCTTTTTGGTCCTAGGCGGGAAACTAGCCTTGGCCGAACGCTGAATTTTATTGCGTCCTTGTCTTCATGGGCGTATATCAGCGCCAGTTCAAAAGAAGGAAGCAAACCATGATCTCGACCATCGCTCGACGCCGACGCGTCCGCCAGCATAGAATGATCTAACGCGCTAGGTTCGTGGTCTGTTTTTGATTCGGCGTCCCAAGCGGGGCGCTTTTTTTGTGGCAAGAAGGAAGTTTAAAATGTCGGATAAGGTGAAAGTCGCAATCGTCGGGGCCAGTGGTTATACGGGCGCTGAGACCATGCGCGTGCTGATCAATCATCCCCATACGGAGATTGTTGCCCTCACCGCCGACCGAAAAGCCGGTATGGGGATCGGCCAAGTCTATTCCCATCTCGAAGGTTTCGGCCTACCCGATATGGTTAAGCTCGATGAGGTCGATTGGTCGGGGATCGATGTGGCTTTCTGCTGTCTGCCTCACGGGACCAGCCAGGAAACCATCCGTGAGTTGCCGAGTCATCTCAAGATTATCGACCTATCGGCCGATTTCCGGTTTTCCGACGTGGAAACTTACGCCGCCCTCTATGGTCATGATCACTATGCGCCAGAGCTTCAGCCGGAAGCCGCCTACGGCTTGACTGAAATTAACCGGGAGGAAATAGCCAAGGCGCGTTTGGTGGCCTGCCCGGGGTGTTACCCCACCTCCGTGCAGCTTCCTCTAGTGCCCCTGGTGGAAAGCGGCAAGGTGCTGACTGAAGACATCATTATCGATTCCAAAACCGGTGTTTCCGGCGCCGGTCGTGCCGCCAAGGAGGGGATGTTGTTTTCTGAGGTGGGCGAAGGCATTCATGCATATGGCGTGGCCACCCATCGGCATGGTCCGGAAATCGAGCAGGGGCTGGGCAAGGCGGCGGGCCGCGAGGTGATCGTCAATTTTACGCCCCATCTGATCCCTATGAACCGGGGTATCCTTTCTTCCATTTATGTTAAATTGGCGGAAGGCGAAAGTGCGGATTCTTTACGGGCGCATCTGGAGGCCTTTTATCAAGACGCTCCGTTTGTGAGGATTGCAGACAAAGGGGTATCGCCCAAAACGCGGGATGTCCGGGGGTCGAACCTCTGTGTAATTTCAGTTTTTGAAGACCGGGTTCCGGGCCGTGTCATCGTCCTTTCTGCCATCGACAATTTGACCAAGGGGTCATCCGGTCAGGCTGTGCAGAACATGAATTTGATGATGGGAATTGAGGAAACCACGGGGCTCAACCTCGTGCCTTTGTTCCCCTAAAAAGCGTTCCGTCCAATCTGCGCGTTTCCTCGCTTCATTGGGTGTGATATCCTGAACTTTCCCAAGAAGAAAAACGCTCCTGCCTGCAAGGAGTTAGAGGGAGGTTCAGGTGTCCCGAGAAGACCTGAATAAAAATCTCTGCCAGGAAATTTGCGATCTTGTCGCCGACAAGGTTCCCTGCACGATTGGGCTCGCCGATAAAAGCGAAAAGATTTTTGTATCCTCTGATCCGGCTTTGATTGGGCGTATCGTTGTTGGGGCGCGACGGATAACGTCCGGTAAGACCGACGGGGTGTCGATAAACCCGACAGAGAACGGTGGGCTTGAGGGCGCTTGCGTTCCACTGCGTCTCGGTGATGGGGAAATCCTTTGCCTAGCTCTCTTTTCCGTTGAACAAACTGCCAAAACTTTTGCGCCTGTAGGGCAGGCCTATGCCCAAAGCTTGGTTGAAAAAAATGGGCCGCCGGACGATGAGGCGGTCAAAGCATCACCTTTATTCAAAGCCTTTTTTCAGCAGTCTTTCCAGTTTAGCGGCCTTCTGTCGGTGGATGGCCGGAACCTTATGAGTAACGATCGTGCGCTGAAGTTCATGGGTGTCTCTCAAGAAGATATCCAGGGGAAGATATTTTGGGAAACCCAATGGATTGATCTTCAGATAAAAGGAAAGGTCGATAAGGTCAAAAATGCGTTTTTTAAGGCCTGTAAAGGGGAGCCGCAGCGGGTCGAACTGGTGCAGGACCGTGATGATGCGGGTCAGCTCGTTTCCGATTTGTGGTTCAAGCCGGTGTTCAATCATGCAGGCGAAGTAGCGTATATCACGGCTGAAGTGCGTGATTATGGACGTTACAAGGCCGTTGCCGAAGAGCTGCAACAGACACAGCGCTTGCAGGAAGAACGGATTAAGGCGCGAACGGCGGATTTGGAAAAGCAAATTAAAGAACGGCAGTTGGCCGAGGACCAACTGCGTGAAAGCGAAGAGCGTTTTAAGCAAATCGCCGAAGTGGCATCCGACTGGTTCTGGGAGACCGATGAGCAGCATCGGTTTACTTACATTTCCGGGCGGTTCTTTGAAATTTCCGGCATCAATCCATCAGGCGTTGTCGGCTACAGCCGGAAGCAATTTGTTGGACGTCAGGGGATTGGCAAGGCGTCTGATGTCTGGAAAAGGCATTTTGAGAATTTGGACGCCCGGCGGCCATTCTACGGTTTCGAATATCAATTAACGACGAAAGAGGGAGAGCCGTTTATCCTCCAACTGAGCGGTGTGCCGGTTTTTGACGGCAAGGGACAATTCAAAGGATATCGTGGTGCGGGCCGGGATGTCACCAGTCAGCGGCGAACAGAAGAAGCGCATAAAGCCGCCGAGGAGCGTTTCCGTGACATTGCTGAGACCGCATCGGATTGGTTTTGGGAAATGGGGCCGGACCTTCGCTTCAGCTATATTTCCTCCCGCGGGTTTGAAACGATGAATATCAGCGCAATGAATATCTTGGGCAAAACGCGCCGTGAGGTCATTGAAGAGTTGGGAATTGACGTTGAGGTGCCGGGATGGAGAGAGCACTTCGAGGATTTGGAGCGACACCTTCCATTTAACGATTTTGAGTACACTGTTTTAGATGGGGATGGGAAAAAGCGGTGGTTGACGATTAGCGGCAAGCCATTTTTTGGCGAGGATGGAGAGTTCCAAGGCTATCGCGGTACGGCAAGAGACATTACTGAGCTACGTCAGAGAGAGGAGGCTTTGAGGGAAAGCGAAGCACGCCTCGGCGACTATGTGGAAACCGCGTCTGATTGGGTTTGGGAAATGGATGCCGACCTCCGCTTTAGCTATTTCTCCGAAAGAATTGCCGAAATTTTAGGTGTGCCAGCGGAATATACACTCGGCAAAAGGCGTCAAGATGTTGTTCATTTAGCTGATGAGGATAAAACTTGGCAAAAACACCTTGAGGATTTGGAGAGTCGGCGTCCCTTCCGGGATTTCCGATATCGCTATAGACATCCCGACGGCAAAGAGCGGTATCTCAGTATCAGCGGAAAGCCTTTATTTGATAATGACGGAAACTTCCTAGGCTATCGCGGAACGGGAACCAATATCACTGAAGAAATTCTGCAAAAGAGGGCCGTTGAAGAGAGTGAGCGTCGATTCCGTGGGCTTGTTGAAAACTCAAGTCTTGGCGTTGTCGTTCACCATAACTTTGAGATGCTTTTCGTCAATGAGACTGTGGCGCAAATGTTGGGTTATCAGTCGGCAGAAGAGGTAAGAGCGCTAGGCGATGCAAGGCTTCTTGTCGCCCCCGATGAACGGGAGCGTATTGAGAACTTTGGAACTGAGCGGGCCGCCGGGCGCTATGTGCCGACAACCTATGAATTTAGGTTGCTCAAGAAAGACGGCTCTGAAATTTGGGTCAGCAACCACGCCTTCATGATCGAGTGGGATGGGTTAAGCTGTATCTGTGCAACTCTTTTTGATGTAACCAGCCAGAAAACAGCGTCTGAAACCCTGGAAAAGGCCAAAGAGGCCGCCGATACGGCCAACCGAGCCAAATCGGACTTTTTGGCGCGGATGAGCCATGAACTGCGGACCCCATTGAACTCGATTATTGGCCTGTCGGAAATGTTGCTTGAGGAAGCGACGGAAAATGAGGATGCCGACTATCAAGAGCCTTTGGAAAGGATCAACCGTTCAGGCGATCACCTGTTGCTGTTGATCAACGATATCCTGGATATCTCGAAGATTGAGGCGGGCAGGATGGAGTTGCACCTCGAAGAGTTCAATGTTGCGACATTGGTTGATCAAATTCGCAGCACGACCGTGCCCTTAGCCGAAAAGAACGGTAACAGGCTGATTGTAACCTGCGACTCGGCGGTTAAAAAAATGCAGTCGGATGCGGTTAGGGTTCGGCAGTTGCTGATTAATCTGCTGAGCAACGCCTGTAAGTTTACGGAAAACGGAGAGGTGCGCCTCGATGTCAGGCGGGAGCAGGTAGAGGAAAACGCCAGTGTCTATTTTGAGGTTTATGATACCGGCATAGGAATTGATGCAGCAAAAATTCCCCATTTGTTTGAAGACTTTACCCAGGCCGATCCGTCAACGACCCGTAAATATGGCGGTACGGGACTTGGCCTCGCTATTTGCCGAAGACTCTGTAGCCTCATGGGGGGGCGAATCACGGTAACCAGCGAACTGGGCGAAGGGGCACTGTTTACCGTTCAATTGCCCGAATGGATGGAAGATACGATCCAGGGAGAAGAAGCCGAAGGCGAAGAGGGTGGTGCTTCTTTCATCGCCTCCAACGGCATCATCTTGGTTGTCGATGGCGAGCATGCTTCACGCAGGGATGTTGCGCGGCTTTTAAGCGGTGAGGGATTTGATATCTTTTTCGCCCATTCCGGCTTGGAAGGGCTGGAAATGGTGCGGGAATTGAGGCCAACGATTGTTCTGCTCGATATTTTATTACCCGACATGGATGGCTGGGAGGTGTTGAATAGTATCAAAAGCAATCAGGATACCGCCGATATTCCGGTCATCATAACAACCATCATGAGCAATAAAGGGCAAGCATTTGAGTTAGGGGCGACTGATTTCCTGACGAAGCCTGTTGAAAAACAACGTCTGATCTCGTTGACGCGTGACTATGCCGGAAAAAGCCGAGGTCAGGTGGTGCTGATTGTCGATGATGAGCAAGACGACCGATTGGTCGCTCGCTCGGCATTGGAGAAGAGCGGATTTGAGGTGATGGAGGCGGAGAACGGGCGTCAGGGGCTGGATAAAATGCGCGAAAAATCTCCTGATATCGTGATCCTTGATCTGATGATGCCGAAGATGGATGGGTTTGAGTTTCTTGCCCAAATTCGTGGTGATTCCCAATGGAATAGTTTGCCGGTTCTTATTCTAACCGCCATGGATTTATCGCTTGAAGAAAAGCATATATTGAATGGGCGCGTTCAAGGATTGCTTCAAAAAGGTGGTGAGATGGGGCAATCTATACGGGAAAGACTGAGGCAACGAGTGGATGAGGTTTTGAGAGTAAGGAACCATGCGTCATGAAACGCATTCTCTACGTTGAAGACGATGAGGATAGCGCCTACATGCTGACGCGTCGCCTGAAAAAGGCGGGGTATGATGTTTTAATGGCGCCTTCGGGAGAAGAGGGAGTGGCGCTCGCAGCGGAAGAAAGGCCGGACTTGATCCTCATGGATGTCAACCTGCCGGGGATTGATGGGTATGAAGCCTTGCGCCAAATTCGCGCAGTTTCAAAACTTGAGCGTGTACCGATCATCATTGTTTCGGCCAATGCCATGACGTCGGATAGCGCCAAGGCCGATGAAGCGGGGGCCGATGGATACGAGAGTAAACCGGTGCGGTTTGCATCCCTAAAGGATAAAATTGAACGTTTGCTGGAATAGAGGTCTGTCGTGCAGGTAACGGATAGCAAAATTCTGATTGTCGATGATAACGAAGACAACCGATATACGTTGGCCCGGCGGTTGCGGCGGCTGGGCTATTCCGCCATTGATGAAGCCGATGACGGTCTTTCTGGGTTGAAAGCCATCGCCCAAGCCGAATACGACCTTGTTTTGCTCGATATCATGATGCCCGGCATGGATGGGTTTGGCGTGTTGGAAGAATTGCGCAAGGAAGGTCTGATACCGGGCCTTCCCGTGGTCGTTATTTCAGCCATTGAGGAATTGGAAAGTGCTGTTCGCAGCATTGAAATGGGGGCGGAGGATTACCTGCCCAAGCCTTTCAACCCGGTTTTGTTGGGCGCGCGGGTTCATGCTTGCCTTGAAAAAAACGCCCTTCGAAAGATTGAAAAAGCCTACCGCAATCGGTTGGAAGAACGAGTCGCCGAACGAACCAAAGAATTGGAGCGCTCCCGGCGCAATGTCATACGCAGCCTCGGGATTGCCGGTGAATATCGCGATTATGAAACCGGCACCCATGTTTTGCGCATGAGTAAGTACTGTCGCGTTCTGGCTCGGAAAGTCGGACTGCCAGATCAGTTCGTTGAAGATGTTTATCTGGCCAGTTCGCTGCATGATCTGGGCAAAATCGGTATTCCCGACCGTATCCTCCTGAAACCCGGAAAGCTTGATCCCGATGAATGGGAAGTGATGAAAACCCATGCCAGCATTGGCGCCGAAATCCTCAAAGCCCATCAGGCTCCGGTTCTGATCATGGCGGGACGAATTGCCCTCAGTCATCATGAAATGTGGGATGGAAACGGCTATCCAAATGGCGAGAAGGGAGAGGAAATCCCGATTGAGGGACGGATTACGGCGATTTGTGACGTATTCGACGCCTTGTCGTCCAAGCGGCCTTACAAGGAGCCCTGGGCGTTTGACAAGATCAAGGAATTTATCATTGAGAGATCGGGGAACCACTTCGACCCCAACCTAGCCGACCACTTCCTGGAAATTTATGACGAAATGGTCAATATTCGGGAATCCCTTCCCGACGATCCCAATGAACTGGCCGCTCTTGAAGCGGAAATGTTCGCAACTTAGAGCCGATTTTTTAGACGTCTAGGTCTTCGACGAACTGGGCGTGTTCCTGAATGAAGGCGAAACGTTTTTCCGGTTTGCGGCCCATCAGGTTTTCAACAAGCGTTTTTGTTTCTTCGGCTTCCGACCCTTCTTCATCGGTTAGTCCGTGGGGAATGGTCACCCGAATGAGTGTGCGATGTTCCGGGTCCATGGTCGTTTCCTTGAGTTGGGCCGGCGGCATTTCGCCAAGACCTTTGAACCGACTGATGTCGATTTTACCCCGTCCGGAAAAAACCTCTTTGATCAACTGGTCTTTGTGGGCGTCATCCCGGGCGTAATGTACCGCACCACCCTGGGCGATCCGGTAGAGCGGCGGCATAGCGAGATAGAGGTGTCCAGTCTCGATGAGTTCTGGCATGAGCCGATAGAAGAAGGTCATCAAAAGCGAGGCGATGTGTGCGCCGTCCACATCGGCGTCGGTCATGATCACCACCTTTTCGTAGCGCAAGCCATCGAGATCGAAGGCGTCGCCAAAACCGCACCCTAGGGCTTCGACCAAATCTCGGAGTTCCTGGTTTCCGGCCAGCTTGTCTTCGCTGGCGCTGGCGACATTGAGAATTTTTCCGCGTAGTGGCAAGACGGCTTGGGTCTTTCGGTTGCGCGCCTGTTTGGCCGAACCGCCCGCCGAATCGCCCTCGACGAGGAAAATCTCGGTTCCCTCGGCAACAGACTGGCTACAATCGGACAGCTTGCCCGGTAGACGCAGCCGTCGGGTGGCGGATTGGCGTTTGAGTTCCTTGGCTTGGCGTTTGCGCAGCCGGGATTCGGCCCGGCCGACCACATGCTCGATCAGGGTCCGCGCGATTTCCGGGTCTTCGGAGAGCCAGTGGTCGAAATGATCGCGCACCCCGGCTTCGACCAGTTTAGCCGCCTCGGCCGTGGTCAGTTTTTCTTTAGTCTGCCCCTGGAACTGAGGGTCGCGGATGAACAGCGAAAGCATGATTGCGGCGCCGCCGACAACGTCGTCGGCCATTACCTTGCCGATGTTCTTGATGCTGAGCATTTCGCCATGGGCTTTGATGGCTTTGGTCAGCGCCGATTTAAGACCGCTTTCGTGGGTCCCGCCAAAGGGGGTGGGAACCGTGTTGCAGTAGGAACTTAAGAAGCCGTCGTCGTCCATCGGCCAGGCCACGGCCCATTCGACTTTGCCCGATCCGCCATTGAGTTTTGCCTCTCCGGCAAAGGGACGGGGCGTATGGGTTCTGCGTTTTTCCAGAGAAACCGCGAGAAAATCGGCTAATCCGCCGGGGAAGTGCAGGGTCGCTTCCGCTGGAGTTTCATCCCCTTCGGCGATCAGGGCCGGATTGCAGGACCAACGAATTTCAACGCCTTTAAACAAATAGGCCTTGGAGCGGGCCATGCGGTAGAGCCGAGATGGTTTGAAACGCGCTTTCTCACCGAAGATGCTAAGGTCGGGCCGGAAGGTGACCGAGGTGCCGCGTCGGTTTTGAACGGTCCCTTTGTTTTCAATTTTCCCGAGGGGAGCGCCTTTTGAGAAGCTTTGCGAATAAAGCTGCCGGTCACGCGCCACTTCGACTTCCAGGTGTTCGGCCAAAGCATTGACCACCGAGATGCCGACCCCGTGCAAACCGCCTGAGGTTTGGTAGGCCTTGCCGCTGAATTTGCCGCCTGAATGAAGGGTGGTGAGAATCACCTCAAGGGCCGACTTGTCTTTGAACTTGGGGTGCGGGTCGATGGGAATGCCGCGTCCGTTATCTCGGATCGTCACCGTGTTGTCGCCGCCCAACTCGATATCGATCCGCGAGGCATGACCGGCAACGGCCTCGTCCATGGAGTTGTCGAGCACTTCGGCGACCAGGTGATGAAGCGCGGTTTCGTCGGTGCCGCCGATGTACATGCCTGGACGACGCCGGACCGGCTCCAGGCCCTCCAGAACTTCGATGTCCTTGGCCGAATAATCGCCGTTGTCGGTCGGGGTCGCTTCAAAAAGGTCGAGATCGCTACTCAAAATCGGTGCTCGTATCGGATTGTTGAACGGATCATTCGGTTATAAGGTTGACGGGAGGCAGGCGCAAGCATGATACAGTGTTCGTGAAAAGACTTTCTTACAATATCTAGTGTGAATGGAGCAAATGATGGCCGAGCAGGACGTTCCCCGCGGTGAAATCGAAATCCGGACCCTGGCGATGCCGGCCGATACCAACCCCAGTGGCGACGTTTTTGGCGGTTGGTTGATGAGCCAGATGGATATTGCTGGCGGTGTGGCTGCGGACAATAGGGCGAAGGGGCGTGTCGCAACAGTGGCGGTAACGGGAATGACCTTTCATCGCCCTGTCTATGTCGGTGATCTGGTGAGTTTCTACGTCAATATTGCCAAGGTCGGAAACACCTCCATTACCACGGAAGTTGAGGCTTGGGTCCAGCGTCGGGTCGAAGGCGAACAAATTAAGGTCACCGAAGGGGTTTTCACCTTCGTCGCCATCGATGAAAACGGCAATCCCCGAACCGTTCCTTCGGAATAAAGCCGATAGCGGTCTAGGGAATCGGCTAGGCCGCCACCAGCCACAGATAGCCTGCTGCGAATACTAGTGCCAATGCGGCAAAATCCTTCGACATACGAACCACAGACATGGAACCCTCCTTGTTTGAAAGCGAGAACAAAAAGGTATCAAAAACAGAACAAAAAGGCAACATAGATTTTTTGATTTGTTTTTTAACCTGTTTTGCTTGCTCCCGGTCTTTCAATTGAAACCTAATCTCTTATGATGGCGAATGAGGTTTCGCGGCTTCCAGTGGAGGGAGGCGTCGCCGTGAAAAACGAAATCGGTTAGGAGGCCTTTCCGCGGCATGGGGAAGAATTCAGGAATTAGTATTTTTGGCGTCGATGAGCGTTCCGGCGTGGACCGGCGTGTGCCTCGCGACCGGCGAGAGTTCGTTGAGCGGCGCTCGGGTGCTGAGCGTCGTACGCAAGGCGAGAGGCGTCAAGGAAACGAAGCCGACCCTAATCAGGACCTTGCCGAAGGCGATGGGGTAAGGGAGGATGGCGCTCCGATGGTTGTCCGTTCGGGCAAAGACCGGCGGATTGGAGAGCGCCGTCAAGATTATGATCGGCGGAGCACTGAGAGACGTTCAGGCCCAAGACGCGAAGACTGATTTTTTCGTTTTCAATAGGTTAGTGGGCGATAACGGATTTGCCGCGTCCTTTCTTTTCCAAACCAATTGGAGATTGGGGAAAAGAAGGATCCCGATTAAGTCATCGCGTTCTAGCGTCTGTAGTTGAGGGTACGGAATTTTGACGCATTACGGATCGGTTGCGTCAGTCGTTCAACCGCCTCAGGGGCGCTTTGAACGCATGAATACCCTAGCAGGGCCATGCTCTTGGTAAAGCTTGAGAGGTGGCCGCGCCCTGGATCTATAAGAATTATCTGACAATTTGGCAGGGCGTGACGGTCAATGAACTGAGAGAGCAGGCTCGCATGGTTGGGTTCGTACAAAAGATCGCTGCCGATAATTAAATCAAATTTCCCCAATTTATCGTTTTCATCGGACCAGTCTGTGCGAAAAAACGGAATATCTTTTGAGTTGTTCAGTTTTATATTCTCTTCAAGGAAGGTTTCTGCTTCCGGGTGACGGTCTGTCGCCGTAATGTCGGCGCCACGATTGGTCAGTACATGACTGGCCAGTCCGATCCCGCAACCGACCTCGAGAATCCGAAGCCCTTTGATGTCGTAGTCGGACATAAGATGGGCAAGCAGTTCTCCTGACGCCCAGATGACGCCAAACAACGACCAGGTCGAGGACGTTATTCCAAGATCAGCGGCCCTGCCATCAGGGTCAGAAAATTCTTGCCGATTGCGCAAAGTGCGGATGTGAACATCAATGTTTCCAAATTCGATGGTTTGATATCGAACGCGCACGGAAGTCATCAGACTCTTTCGAATAATGTGACGCATCGAATGGATTGAACAGCCTTCGAGGCAAAGACCTTAGGCGTAATGGTGTCGCAGTGAGAGGGGTAGAACTTCTTGTCTATTTTTCATGTTATCCCAAAAGCCTTTGGGACAGGCTGTTTTCTTTGCGAGTGCGCATAAAAAAGGACCGGAGATTTCTCTCCGGCCCTTCTTTCGTTCGGTATATCCGAAATGCAGATCTCTAGGAGCTGTAATACATTTCGAACTCGACCGGGTGTGGGGTGTGTTCGAAGTTGTAGACTTCTTCCCACTTGAGCGCGAGATAGCCGTCGATCATGTCGTCGGTCATCACGTCGCCTTTTTTGAGGAATTCGCGGTCGGCGTCGAGGGATTCAAGAGCCTCGCGGAGGCTGCCGCAGACGGTCGGAACGTCTTTCAGTTCTTCAGGCGGCAGGTCGTAGAGGTTCTTGTCCATGGCGTCGCCCGGATGGATCTTGTTCTGGATACCGTCCAGACCGGCCATCATCATGGCGGTGAAGGCCAGGTAAGGGTTGGCGGTGGCATCCGGGAAACGGATTTCGACGCGCTTACCCTTCGGGCTGGAAGCAAACGGAATTCGGCAGGAAGCGGAGCGGTTGCGGGCCGAGTAGGCCAGCAGTACGGGCGCTTCGAAGCCCGGAATCAGACGCTTGTAGGAGTTGGTCGACGGGTTGGTGAACGCGTTGACCGCCTTGGCGTGTTTGATGATGCCGCCGATGTAGTAGAGGCAGGTATCCGACAGGTCGGCATAACCGGAACCGGCAAAGGTCGGTTTGCCGTCTTTCCAGATCGACTGATGGACGTGCATGCCCGAGCCGTTGTCGTTGATGATCGGCTTCGGCATGAAGGTGGCCGACTTGCCGTAGGTGTGGGCGACCATGTGAACCACGTATTTATAGACCTGGACGTTGTCGGCAGCCTTGACGAGGGTGTCGAACAGCATGCCCAGTTCGTGCTGGGAAGGCGCCACTTCGTGGTGGTGCTTGTCCATCTTGAGGCCCATTTCCTTGCCCACGGTAACCATTTCGGCCCGCAGATCGGGAACGGCGTCAACCGGCGGAACCGGGAAGTAGCCGCCTTTGATGCCCGGACGGTGGCCGACGTTGCCTTCGGCAAAGATTTTGCCGGAAACGTAAGGCGCTTCTTCGGAATCGAGTTCGTAGAAGGTCTTGTTCATCTGAACGTCGAAGCGGACGTCGTCGAAGACGAAAAATTCGGGTTCGGCGCCAAAGTAAGCGGTGTCGCCGACGCCGGCAGAAGCCATGTAGGCGAGGGCCTTTTTGGCAATAGAGCGCGGGTCGCGTTCATAGTTCTGGCCCGTAGAAGGCTCAATGATGTCACAGAACAGGATCAACTGGGTCTGTGCCGAAAACGGATCGAGGACGGCGGACGTCACGTCCGGGATCAGGGTCATGTCGGACTCGTTGATCTCTTTCCATCCGGCGATGGAGGAGCCGTCGAACATGATGCCGTCTTCAAACGCATCTTCATCCATGGCGTCGGAGCACATGGTTAGATGCTGCCACTTACCGCGCGGGTCGGTGAAGCGCAGGTCGACGAACTCGATGTCGTTTTCCTTAATGACGTTGATGACGTCGGCAGCGGTTTTGCAATCAAAGGCCATCGTCAGGTTTCCCTTTCCTTTTATAACAGCAGTATTGCTTGATAACTAAAGAGCACTAAAAGCCAGGTTCGCAGGGCGGCCCTGGCGGTTGACTAAACGGCGTCGGTCCCCCTTTCGCCGGTACGGATGCGGATAGCTTCGTCCACCGTGGAAATGAAAATCTTGCCGTCCCCGATGCGGCCCGTTTGGGCGGCGGTCTGGATGGCTTCGACGGCCTGCTCAACCTGAGGGTCGTCGATAATTACCTCGATTTTCACTTTGGGCAGGAAATCCACAACATATTCGGCGCCGCGATAGAGCTCGGTGTGTCCTTTCTGGCGACCAAAGCCCTTGGCTTCGATTACCGTAATCCCCTGGAGGCCCACATCGTGCAGCGCTTCTTTGACCTCATCAAGCTTGAAGGGCTTAATGATCGCCTCGATCTTCTTCATCTATCCGGCCTTTCCTTTGTTCCCTGAGCGCGTCGCGGCGCACTCACAGATTACTCATAGCTTCCCTCGAAAAACCCTAAAGACTCCCGAGAACCGCCACAGACTAAGCACCTTTCATGCCAAGTGCGAGTCAATTCAGTAGACTGGCGGAAGCCTTGGAAATCAAGCTGTGGATAAGCAAAAACAGCCTCTCAAGCAGGCTTATTTAAAGCGTAAAAAATAGGCATATGCCCACTAAGTAGGCATTAAAGATGCTGGGTTTAGTGATGTTCTTTATCGGTCGCTTGCCGGTTGAAAGAGGGGAGAAATTGTTTCAAAAAGCTGATTTTTTGAAGGATAGGTGGTAAGTTTGCTTAGCTATTCATGCTTAAAAAAAGACGGAAACGAAAACTGTTTCCAATAGCGGGGAAATCAGGCGCGTTGTTCTCGGTGGGAGTTTACATGTTTCGGGCCGGTATTTCGCATGTAGTTATCCTCCTGCTCGTTCTTGTTTGGGGATGTTTCTCAGCGCCTTCCTTGGCAGAGGATATTTCTGAGCAACGTGGTCTCGTCCGGGAGCTTCGGCTTTATCATTTGCAGGTTGAAAACGAGCTTGAACAGAAAAATGCCGAACTCCTGCAAACTCAACAAAAAACGCGTCTTTATTTTTTTATCGCCTTGGCGGCCTTTGCCGCTTTAAGTCTTTCCTTGGCCTGGGCCCTTCGAAAAAGTCGGCAAACGGCACGGTCTCTTTACCGAAATGAAAAACTCCTCCAAAAGCTGATCGATAATACCCCTGCCATCATTTACATCAAAGATACTGAAGGGCGCTATCTACTCGCCAACCGTCAGCATGGAAAAATTTCCGGTTTTGACTCTCATGATGTCATTGGGAAAACTGATTTTGACTTGTTCCCAAAAGAATATGCCGAGGTGTTTTTTGAAAACGATATGGAGGCGCTTCGTTCGGATGTGCCTCTTGTATTTAGTGAAATCCTTGAGGTGGAGAGCCGATCATACAATTTTCTTTCTTCGAAATTCCGCCTCGAATCAGGCGATGGGGAACCCTATGCCGTTTGCGGCATTTCCACGGACCAAACTAAGCGCGTGGAAACGGAAAAACGCATGCTGGAAAGCCAACGTCAGCTGAAGTTGGCACAACAGATGGCTCAAGTGGGGCACTACGAATTGGATATCGCCTCAGGGCAATGGACCAGTTCGGCGATGCTGGATCGCATGTTCGGCATAGGTAAAGACTATCAGAGGGACGTTGAGGGCTGGCTCGCGGTCGTCCATCCCGATTTCAGGGAGGAAATGACGCGCTACTTGGAAGAAGAGGTGCTCGACCGTCAAAGTGAATTCGACAAAGAATATAAAATCGTCAATCAGGCTACCAAGGCCGAACGATGGGTTTATGGGATCGGGCATTTTAAGTTTGATGTTGAGGGCCGGATTACCGCGATGTTCGGGACTATTCAGGATATTTCGGATCGCAAGGTGGCTGAAGAAAAGTTTGTCGCCGCTTTCCATGCCGCCGGAACCATGATGACGATTAGCCGTATTGAAGACGGCACCTATGAAGATATCAACGATACCTATACGGAATTGGCGGGATATGCCCGTGAAGACGCCATAGGCCGGACCTCCATCGAAATAGGCTTGATTACCGAAAAAGACAGGAACAAGCTTGTTGAAACCCTCCAACGGGAGGGGCGGGTTAGGAATATGGAGTTGAAGTTGACCCGTAAGGACGGCTCGAAACTCTATTGCCTCTACAACGGCGAAATTATCAGTTTTGGTGACCAGAAAAGGCTGCTCTCCATTGCCCAGGACATCACAGATGTAAAGCAAACGACGCGGCTTTTGGTTGAAGCAAAAAACGAAGCGGAAAAAGCCAACCGAGCCAAGTCGGAATTCCTGGCCAATATGAGCCACGAATTGCGGACACCGCTGAACGCGATCCTCGGCTTTGCTCAAATGCTGGAATACGATCCCAAACACCAACTGTCTGAAACCCAGAAAGATTATGTTGGGAGTGTCATTGAAGGGGGGAACCACCTTCTTCATCTGGTCAATGACGTACTGGATATGGCTAAGATCGAAGCCAATCGGCTGGAATTGAATTTGACGGAGGTCGACGCAGACGCTGTCATTCAGGAGTGTGTCGATTTAACCATTCCATTGGCCGAACGACGCGGTATTCGGGCTTCTAGTGAGCAGGGGGAGGCTGGTCGGCATGTTCTGTTTACCGATGGAGTACGGCTACGCCAAATTTTGCTCAACCTCTTGTCCAATGCCGTGAAATTCAATCGAGACGGAGGCCGGATAACGGTTCGCCAGACCGTAACGGAAGGAGACTTCCTTAAAATTTCCGTTAGTGATACGGGTGAGGGGATTGAAGAGGTTGACCGCCCGTATGTTTTCACCATGTTCCATCAGATTGGCGCCAATCCCATGCTGGCGCGGGAAGGGACGGGGATCGGCCTGACGGTCACCAAGTTGCTGGTTGAGCGTCTTGCCGGTCGGGTCGGTTTTGAGAGCGTGCCGGGCGAAGGTTCCATCTTCTGGTTCGAATTGCCGTTGGTTTCCAATCAGGATGTGATGATCTGGAACTCCTCTTTGGTTATTGGGGTGCCAGCTATCGACAAGGACCATCAGGAAATGGTTGCCTTGTTAAATCACATCAATGCTATGCAAGATGACAGGGATGATGTTTTCCGGTCACTTGATGATCTGGTTGAGCAAAGCCAAGCTCACTTCCAGCGGGAGGAAGTCGTCATGGAGGTTTGCGGTTTTGCGGAGTTGGAGGCCCACAAGAGGCATCACGCCGATCTGCTTAACGGCTTGATTAAAAACGTCGAGGCATGGAGAGAGACGGGCTGGTCGTCGGAGCTGTTCAATGCCATGCGCCACTACCTGAAAAAGTGGTTACTTGGTCATATCCTCAATGAAGACGGCAAAATAAGCCTCCAAGCTAAGGGGAAGGAAGCCCAAATAGAAGCCGCCCTCAAGAGACTGGCGATCACCCTGATGCCATCTACCCGCCAACAGGACTAATTTTACCTGCTGTTTCCTTCAAGGCCAGGGTGAATGTCGAGAGCCCCGATGATGCAAGGGGAACGAAAGGCTTTTGCCCTTGCTTGCAAAATCGCTTGATATCGCGTGAGGCGTTATGGCTTACGCAATCGACGGGGAACAGAACGGCGTCAGCTTTGGCTAGAATGCTTTCGAGTTTACCTTGTCCACTTTCCAGCCCTCCGTCGTGATGAATAAATTGACCGTTGTAGCGTTCGACCAGTTCCCTGAAATGGGGCGTCTGGCTGGAACGCCCGCCGACGAAAGCGATGCAACGACCACAGAGATCGAAGTCCTTCTCCCGTCCCGCGATGGGGCAAATATCGTTTTCGCAGCGGGTCGGATTTAATATTTCCTCTAAAGTCGCCTCCAGCGCTTTCACCTGCTCCCGACTTTGTTCTAACATTTCTTGTGCCTTGGCGTAGCGGAGGTCCAACCGGGCGATGTGTTTGTCCTTTTTACCGAGTTGACGTTCCATTGCGTTTATCCGTTCGTCGCTGTCCTGGAGGTGACTTTGGAGTTCATCGATAACGATTTGTTGGGTGCGAAGGTTGTTGATATCTTCGAGATATCGCAACCGTTCGATTGCATTGTCATAGCGCTTTTCCTTATCCAATAACTTTTCCAGTTGGTTCCCCTGGATGCGAATGAAGGCTTCCTTTTCGGCGATGACGTCTCGAGCTTTGGTGCGTTCGGTTTCATGCTCTTCGTCCTGGGTGCGGATTTTCTTTTCCAGGGCGGCGATTTGGGCGCGTTCCATGCGCATTGATGCGCCGGACAGGTGGGAAAGCATATGGACGTCGCCGAACAGGTGTTCCCGGAGGCTGTGCGAGGTGGCTGGGTGGGTCAATAGCGCCCAATATGCCCCAGCGACCTTTCCTGTCTCGACCGCATGGGCCCAATATTCCCGAAGATCGCGCTCTTCCGTCAATTTGCGAACCCGCCCGATCTGGGTGAGGTATTTGGTATCGAGTTGTTTCGAAAGATGGCGGGCGACGGCTTTACGGTCGCCCTGACCCGTGGATATTCCGACGAACATGCCGTGGTAATTATAGTCGCTCCGCTCGCCTTCCGGATGAATTTTGAACTTCTTTGCGATTTTATACAGCTCATCGAGGCTGAGGCAGGTGCCGATCACCGAGCAGTGAAAGCGGGATGGAAGTTCCCACAGCTTCAGGCGGCGTTTTCCCGCTTTTAGATAAACGTCCGAGTTGGCGCAGTTTTCACACATCTCAACCTCGCAATGCAAATGAGAATGATTATTAATTAATATCTTTTATCAACCTCTTTCGGTCCCTGTCAATTGCCGATTTTGAAAACTGGAAACATCGGATTTTTGTTCCTAAACTCCACTTGGTTGAAAGATATATAGAGGGCTCCATGACCAAGGTTGGAAACGAAATTCTATCGGGCTACGGCACGACCATTTTTACGGTTATGTCTGCCTTGGCCGCCCAGCATGATGCCGTCAACCTGGGACAGGGTTTCCCAGAAGGGCTGGAGCCCGAAGATGTTCTGGAGGCGGCCGCCAGGGCGACCCGTGAAGGGCCTCATCAGTATCCACCGATGATGGGTATTTCCGAATTGCGCCAAGCCGTCGCCGATCATGAAAAACGGTTTTATGATCTCGATGTGGATTGGCAGAGCGAAGTCATGGTGACTTCAGGCGCGACGGAAGCGCTGGCCGATTGTTTGTTTGGCCTGATCAATCCGGGTGACGAGGTGGTGCTAATCGAACCGCTCTACGATTCCTATCTGCCGATTATTGAGCGTGCGGGCGGGGTGCCGAAAATGGTGCGGGTCGAACCGCCGCATTGGGAGTTGCCTAGAGATAAACTGGCGGCGGCTTTTTCCGACAAAACCAAGTTAATTCTGCTCAATAACCCAACCAATCCCTGCGCCAAGGCCTACAGTCGTGAGGAGCTCGATTTTATTGCTGAATTAGTTAAGAAGCACGATGCCTATGCGGTTTGCGATGAAGTTTATGAGCATCTGGTTTTTGACGGGCGGGCGCATATTCCACTGATAACTCTGCCGGGGATGCGGGAGCGTTGCGTCAAAATCGGTTCGGCGGGCAAGACCTTTTCGATCACTAACTGGAAAATCGGCTATATGGTCGCCGCGCCCGAGTTGTTGCAGCCTATCGCCAAAACCCACCAGTTCCTTACCTTCACCACGCCGACGGGGCTGCAAAAAGGTGTCGCCTATGGGCTCAATAAGGATGATGCCTATTTCAAGGGGCTGGCGACCGACATGCAGGCGCGTCGCGATAAACTAGCCGAAGGTTTAGCGGAAATCGGTTTTGGTATTATCGATTGTGCGGGAACGTATTTTTTGACCACCGATTTCAGCCCCTTGGGTTTTGACGGGAGTGATGCCGATTTCTGCCGTCATATCACGATTGAAGCCGGGGTGACTGCCGTGCCGGTTGGGGCTTTTTACCGGGCCGACGGCCCCGATCATTTTGCCCGCTTCTGTTTCGCCAAGGAAGACGCCGCCATCGACGAGGCGCTTGATCGGCTGCGCAAACATTTTAAGCCGTAATTCATCTTGACGGGCGTTCTTCGTCGGAGTAGTAAACGGCCCTCAAGCCTATGGCGGTAGTAGCTCAGTTGGTTAGAGCACCTGATTGTGGTTCAGGGGGTCGTCGGTTCAAGTCCGATTTACCGCCCCATATTTTGTAAAACCCTCGCGGATTTCCGCGGGGGTTTTTTATTGTCAGAACAGTTTTTAAGAAGGAAAATGATTTTAAGAAGGAAAATGAATAATGCTTATTTGGCATTATTCTAAAATACCGAGCTTGTTGGAGTTAAGATAAACCTCCCTGTTCAAAGAAAAATAAAAGCAGTGGGTGAGGGTATGACCGAAAAGAACAATACCGCCGACGATAAAATTCTGCGCCGACTCCGTCAGGAGTTCATTGAAACTGCCCGAGATCAACTTGAAGATATCGATGGGATGCTCGAGTGGGTGGCGGGAAACCCGGACGATGCTGAGGAGTCTCTTCTTGGGATCCGACGTTATATCCACAACATTAAGGGGCAGGGCGCGACCTTCGGGTTTCCGGTGACCGGGCGTGTCGCCCATATGCTCGAGGACTATCTGAAAAACGTCGATGAGGTTGGGCAGGAGCATATTAGCGATATCGACGCTTATCTTGCCTTGATGAAAGACCTCATTGCCTCGAATGAAACCATTGCAGGCGACGATTATCGCCAATTGTTCGCTGCTTTGCCCGTTGGACGGAGCCGTCAGTTCAGCCGACAGGAATTGCACCCGATCAGCGTTTTGCTGGTGATGCCGCCGGGGATCCAGCGCAAGTTGGTGGCTGCCGAGTTATTGGCTTGCGGTTTTCAGGTGATGCGCGCCTACGATACGGTTCAGGCCTTGGCGATTGCCCAGGACACCAAGCCCGAGATTGTTTTCGTCAATCAGGAGATGACGCCCTTTGATGGGCGGGAGCTCTGTCGGATGTTCAGCGTGGTGGAATCGCTGGAGGATATTCATGTCGTTCTTTTCACCAGCTACGAAAAGGGAAATGAGCATCTGAAAGGTCTGCCGCCAGGCGTTTCTGTGGTTAAAAAGACCCGGAATTTTACCGAGAAGTTGGGTGAATTGATGATCCGCTGGAAAGTCTTTGAGTGACCCTGTTTCGGGGGGCTTGAAAAAATTTGGTAATACCAATTTGACAGCCCGCCCTTCTTGTGCAATTTATAAATCATAAAAATCTAATATATGGTTGGGTAGGGATGCCTACCCGCCACTAGGGACGAACGTTTAGGGAAGCGCGGCTTAATGGGGCAGGCCCAAGACCGAATCATCGATGTTGTGATTGTCGATAAAAACCCGCTGGTCCGTAAAGGGCTGGCTCAGGTTTTGCTCGAAGACGGACGATTTCGCGTCGTCGATACCGTTGCCGAGGGTGAGAGTTTCATTCGCTCGCTGTTTCGCCTTAAGTGCGACATTTGCATCATTGGCTGGGATATGCCTCAGATGGGCGGCCGACGGGTGTTAGAGGAAATTAAAAACGCCGACACACCTCCTAAAGCCGTTGTTTATACAGGCAATACCGCTCCCGACATTCCGCGCCTCGTTATGCAGCTAGGTGGTGCGGGCTTTGTTTTGAAAAGCGATCCAACGGCCAGTCTGATCGATACGCTGCTCGCGGTCGATGGTGGACGCATGGTTTTTCCCTTCATGGATTTGTCCCGTCGCGACGAAGATCCGTTGGGAACGCTGACCGGACGCGAGCACGAATTGCTGGCCGCTCTGGTCGACGGGCGCGCCAATGCGCAGATTGCTCATGAGCTGGATATTTCGCTCAATACAGTGAAGTTTCATCTCAAAAATCTCTATTGCAAGCTCGGTGTTCACAACCGGGCTCAGGCTGTTGCCTGCTACCTCAAATCGGGTCAGGGGGGGTAGGAAGGTATAGGAATCAAGGACCTACCCCGTTGTGTGGTATTGATCCTACCCGTAAGATTTTAGAGGGGCTGCCCGGAGGTGTGTTTCGCTTCCCGCCCGCTGCCCCTCATCATCGGCGGTAAAAGGTGTGGATAATAGAAACCGAATGGTTGTCGACGCCTCGCAATCGACGTGTTAGAGATGCCCGAAAGAGAGGGGTTCTGCCCCTTTTTGGCAAAGGGCGAAGCGAATTTCAGGCCTCTTTTTTTAGGGGCGGAGTTAAGGAGAACGTCTCGATGACGGCAATACCCAATAAAGAAATGGCGAATGCCATTCGGTTTCTTTCCGCCGACGCGGTGCAGAAGGCCAATTCGGGCCATCCAGGCATGCCCATGGGCATGGCAGAAGCAGCGACGGCGCTGTTTTCCCGCTTCATGAGTTTCGACCCCAAGGCGACCAAATGGCCCGACCGGGACCGCTTCGTTCTCTCCGCCGGTCACGGTTCCATGCTGCTTTATTCGCTGCTCCACCTGATGGGCACTGAAGACATGACCATGGACCAGATCAAGAATTTCCGTCAGCTGGGTTCGATCACTGCTGGTCACCCGGAATACGGCCATGCCCAGGGTATCGAGGCGACCGCCGGGCCGTTGGGTCAGGGCATTACCATGGCCGTTGGAATGGCTATGGCAGAGCGTTTGCAGAACGCCCGCTTCGGCGATGATATCGTCGATCACTACACTTACGTCATCGCCGGTGACGGTTGCCTGATGGAAGGCATCAGCCAGGAAGCCATTTCCCTGGCCGGACGTTTGAGCCTTGGCAAGCTGATCGTGCTCTGGGACGACAACGATATTTGCATCGACGGCAAAACAGTCGTTACGACAAACGACGACCAACTTGCCCGCTTCAAGGCCAGCGGATGGGATGTCGCCTCGGTCGACGGTCACGATATGGACGCCGTCGCCGTTGCCATCGAAGCGGCGCGCAAGACCGGCCAGCCCTCGTTGATCGGCTGCAAAACCACCATCGGTAAGGGCGCTCCCAACAAGGAAGGCACTTCGGCCACCCACGGCGCGCCGCTGGGTGACGAAGAACTGACCGCTGCTCGCCAAGCCTGCGGCTGGCCCCATGCGCCTTTCGATGTGCCTGACGACGTCTATGCCGGTTGGGCCCAGGTTGGTGAACGGGGTGCGAAGGAACGCGCCGAGTGGGAAGCCCGCCTCAATGCGTTACCCGCCGACCAAAAAGCCGAATTCGAGCGTATGGTGAAAGGCGATCTCCCGGCCAACTTCGACCAAGTGGTCAACGACTACAAGAAGAAGCTGACTGAAGAAAAGCCCGGCTGGGCGACCCGTAAGGCCTCTCAGGAAGCCTTGAACGTGTTTACCGCCGCCGTGCCTGAAATGATTGGCGGTTCGGCTGACTTGACCGGCTCAAACCTGACCAAGACACCCTCGACCGAAGATGTCACCCCCGAGGACTTCTCGGGCCGTTACATCCGCTACGGCGTGCGCGAACACGGCATGGCGGCCATGATGAACGGCATGGCGCTGCATGGCGGATTCATGCCTTATGGCGGCACCTTCCTGGTCTTTGTCGATTACATGCGCGGCGCTCTGCGTCTTTCCTCGCTGATGGAGCAGCGTGTGGCCTACGTGCTGACCCACGATTCCATCGGGGTGGGCGAAGACGGCCCGACCCACCAGCCGGTGGAAACGGTGGCTTCCTTGCGCGCCATGCCCAATCTTAATGTTTTCCGTCCGGCCGATGCGGTGGAAAGTGCGGAATGCTGGGCTCTGGCGATCCAGAACAAGAAGACGCCTTCGGCCATGGCCTTTACCCGTCAGGGCTGCCCGGCGGTGCGTACCGAGCATACGGATGAAAACCTCTGCGCCAAGGGCGGCTACGTCCTAGCCGAGGCCGACGGAGAGCGCAAAGCGACGATCCTGGCGACCGGTTCGGAGGTTTCGCTGGCTCTTGAAGCCCGTGACGTTTTGCAGGCCGACGGCGTGCCGACCGCCGTGGTCTCCATGCCCTGCTGGGAACTTTTCGACGCCCAGCCCAAGGCCTACCAAGACGACGTTCTCAAACCCGGTACGGCCACCGTGGCTGTCGAAGCAGCTCTGTCTATGGGCTGGGAGAAATACACCGGGCGCGACGGCGGTTTCGTCGGCATGACCGGATTCGGCGCTTCGGCTCCGGGCGGAGAACTCTTCAAGCACTTCGGCATAACGGCGGACAACGTCGTCAAGGCCGTCAGGGAACGCGTTTAACTCTATCAGTCAGGGGATTTTGAAAAATGGCTCTCGTTTCTATGCGTCAGCTTCTCGACCACGCGGCGGAAAACGGCTACGGCCTTCCGGCGTTTAACGTCAACAACATGGAGCAGGTGAAAGCCATCATGGCCGCCGCCGACGCTACCGACAGCCCGGTGATTTTGCAGGGCTCGGCGGGGGCGCGCAAATATGCGGGCGAGACCTTCCTGCGGCATCTGATTTTGGGGGCCCTTGAAGCCTATCCTCACATTCCGGTTTGCATGCACCAGGATCACGGCACCAGCCCGGCTGTTTGCCAGCGCTCCATCCAGTCTGGCTTTAGCTCGGTGATGATGGACGGCTCCCTGATGAGCGACGGCAAGACCCCATCCTCCTATGACTACAACGTCGAGACGACCCGCCGGGTTGTCGATATGGCCCATGCCTGCGGCGTGTCGGTTGAAGGCGAACTGGGCTGCCTGGGCTCGCTGGAAACCGGCGAAGCGGGTGAAGAAGATGGCGTCGGCGCGGAAGGCAAGCTCGACATGGATCAGATGCTGACCGATCCGGACGAAGCGGCCGATTTCGTCAAGAAAACCAACGTGGACGCCTTAGCCATTGCCATTGGCACATCGCACGGGGCCTATAAGTTCACCAAGCAACCCACCGGTAAAGTGCTGCGTATCGATCGGGTTAAGGAAATCCATGCTCGTATCCCAACCGTCCATCTGGTGATGCATGGTTCCAGCGCCGTGCCGCAGGATTGGCTCAAGGTGATCAACGAGTACGGCGGTAATATGCCGCAGACCTATGGTGTGCCGGTAGAGGAGGTGGTCGAAGGCATCAAGAACGGTGTGCGCAAGGTCAATATCGACACCGACCTTCGTATGGCTTCGACAGGCTCAATCCGCAAGCACCTAAACGACGCGCCTGACAACTTCGATCCGCGCAAGTATTTGGCCGAAGCGACCAAGGGCATGACCGAGATTTGCAAAGCCCGCTACGAAGCTTTCGGCGCTGCAGGCAATGCGTCGAAAATCAAGCCTCTGTCTCTGGAAGTGATGTTCGAGAAGTACGAAGCAGGTCAGTTGGACGCAAAAGTGAACTAAAGTACCCCACCCAACCCTCCCCTAATAGGGGAGGGCTTTTAGGGCGTCACTCTCTTGTCCTCCCCCTTCTAAGGGGGAGTTAGAGGGGGTAAAGGAACGAAGAAAAAAGGAAACAAAGTGATGCTGATTTCACCGTCCATTCTTTCTGCTGATTTCGCCAAGCTGGGCGAAGAAGTTCGCGCCGTTGACGATGCGGGAGCTGACTGGATTCATGTGGATGTGATGGATGGCCATTTTGTTCCCAACATCACTATCGGTCCGGACGTGGTCAAAGCGTTGCGTCCGCACTCCCAACTGCCGTTTGATGTCCACCTGATGATCGATCCGGCCCAGCCCTATCTCGAAGCCTTCGCCAAGGCGGGCTCCGACATGATCACCGTCCATGTGGAGGCCGACGCCCATGTGCATCGCAGCCTCCAGATGATCAAGTCGCTCGGTTGCAAGGCAGGCGTTTCGTTCAATCCACACACCCCGGTCGATTGCCTGGAATATCTGCTCGACGATCTCGACCTCATTCTGGTGATGTCGGTCAATCCCGGTTTCGGCGGCCAGAGCTTCATCCCGAGCCAACTCGACAAGATCAAGAAAATTAGAGAGATGATCGGCAGCCGCAACATTGACCTGGAAGTCGACGGCGGCATCAGCCCGGCGACCATCAAAGCTGTCGCCGACGCCGGCGCCAACGTCTGCGTCGCCGGAAGTGCGACCTTCAAGGATGGCAAATACGCCGAAAATATTGCGGCAATGAAGGCCGCTGCAGGGTAATTCACCCTAAATCGTCATGCCCGCGTAGGGGGGGCATCCACGACTTTCTTGGGCTGTTGATATGGGCTGCGACAGTTCCCCTAAATCACCGGCACCCCGATTAGCCATTCGTGCAGCCACATGAAAAAGACGCCGTAGCCGACGAGGCCGACGACGATCACCGCGAGGTCGCGGGAGATTGGTTGTTTCTCAAATGTTGGTACTTTGCCCCGCACGGTGGCGCTGATCATGTCGATGATCGCGTAGACGAGAAAACCTACGAACAGAATGATTGAAGCCAGGTCGCCGTTGTTGAGTAGGTGGACGGTGGCCCAGAGGGCGACGCCCCAGAGCATGGGGTGTTTGGTCAGGCGCTTGATGTTGCTTGGCTTCATATCCGGTGCGCTGAGCAGGATGAAGGAGAGTGGCATCAGGGCATGGGCCAAGGGGCGCGCCCAGTCTGGTGGGATAAAAACTTCGACGAACTCGCGGGTGGCGAAACCCCAGATGATCAGGCCGAGCCCTACTGCCGAAACCAGGGAGAAGAGGCCCTTGTATTTCTTCTCGCCCCATTGTTCGACGAGGCCGTTACGGGTGGTGGCAAAGGCGGGCAAAAGATGGATGCCCAGAAAAATGACCAGTCCCGAGATCAAGATACTCATCGTAGCGCGTCCCCTAGATTTAAAACCCTTCCGACCGTTAGATGGGATCAAACGGTCGGAATGGAAGGCTGCGTATTGACAAAAACTCAAAAATAGGATAAAAAGCCTACAGACTATATAGTGAAGAGGTTGATTATAAGCCATTGAATTAAAATAATTTTTTTAAAAATGTTAAATAATGATAAGGATTTTGACACACTACACGACGCTCTATCTGAGAGGATGAGAATCTGTTGGACTGGCCGATTCTATTTTTGCCGAATGGAGTCGCCCGATGGACCGCCAAATTCTCACCGCTCTCGAAGATAGGCTATCGCCTCA
>Ga0209475_10000282_pt1 | contig 129501 bp, 65 predicted proteins | sample tdDd471_FD_187128 | JGI IMG/M metagenome (GOLD analysis project Ga0209475, IMG submission 187128) | Marine sediment microbial communities from the Atlantic coast under amendment with organic carbon and nitrate - tdDd47.1 (SPAdes)... | ecosystem: Environmental > Aquatic > Marine > Coastal >... | reverse complement strand
GACGCCCCCTGGCCCGCGGACGCTCTCGACGAGCTGCGGGTACTCGTAGGTCTTGTTGCCGCGCCGGACCTTGGTGACTCGCAGGTGCATGATTGTACCCACACAATGGACATGCAGCGACCTTATAACAAGCCATATTTGACCACAATACCCGAAACGTAGTTGTGCCCACACGTCATCGCAAAGCCCAACAATGACAGCCATCTTCAGAACGGCCGATCAAGATGGGCCGCTCTGCTCACGCACACGCACCCCGCGCCGCTCACGCACACGTCCCCGCGCCCCTCACGCACACGCCCCCGCGCCGCTCACTTCCACACTCCCCGACCCGCGCCGGCTCTGCCTCGCGCGCCGCTCATCGACGGGAGACGGCACAAAAATCCCTTGTGACGACGTCGAGATAGGGCTCCACCAGTCGTCAACGAACCCCGCAAATCAAGCTATGCCGGCTTGTGGATCACACCCGATCGCGGGGTCAGACCCCATACTCTAACATCTTCGCCTCGCACGCGCCCCGCCCACGCTCGTGCCCCGCGCCCGCTCTCGCTCCGCGCCGCGCCGCCTCTTCCCCTCCCCCCCACCCCACTGCTCCCCGACCCGACCGCGACCAGGGCGAAGTGACACCAGAATACCGAATAGAAACGGCAGCTCAGAACTCGTTCAGCCATCATCATGCCTCGCAAACCGAGCTGTGCCGGCTTGTGGATCACACCCGACGGCAGGGCCTGACCCCGCGATCTCATCTCCTCACTCGAGGCAGGTCCGGCTCTCGAGGACCTCGGCGGCCCAGGTGTCCCGGTCGTCGGCGAACTCGGTCATGAAGGGCGGGTCGGGCGGCTTCCGCCAGCACTTCTGCGGCAGGTATGCGGCGTTGCAGGTGTCGAGGCAGGGGCGGTAGCAGAGCCCGTCGGGGACCGGGCTCCGCCCGACGCTGCGCCGCTCGAAGACCGAGGTGAAGACGTCGCCGTCCGGCTCGGTCGTGACCAGCGTCTCGGTGAAGCTCAGGACGCACTCGCCGGTACACGGGTCGCGGGTGAGCGTACCGCCGCTGACGGTCCGCGCCGTCCAGTACAGCCCGCCCGGAAAGTCGGTCGGCAGGGGGCAGCCCTCGGCCGTGATCGCGCCGCCGCCGACCTGATAGCTCGTGTAGAGCGCGTAGTAGAGGTTGGTCGAGCCGCTGGAGCTCGTCAGCGTCGTCGGCCGCCCGTCGACGAGCACGTATCCACCGAGCAGGTCGCCCGGGTCGACCAGCTCGCCGGTGAAGAACCAGGGCTGCGCGTCCCCCGAGAAGAGGCCCGTCGCCTCGTCGTAGACCCGCATGCTCCAGTTGCCGCTCAGCTCCGAGAGGCAAGCGTCGAAGTCACCGGACGGGTCCACGTCGGGGCACATCGTCGCGCCCGAGATGACCGACCCGCCCGACGTGCTGCACGCCGCGGTGTCGGGCACGGGCTCGCAGCGCCTGGTCGCCTCGGTCTCGCTGCTCCCCGGCGTCGCGATGCAGCACGCGACGGGCTCGCCGCAGGTGTCGACGGCGCAGGCGACGCCCGTCTGGGTGAAGGTCCCGCCCCCAGCCTCGCACTCGCTCTGCGAGAGCGTCGAGCAGGCCGAGCCGTTGCAGCAGGCCCCCCGGGTGCAGTCGACCGCCGTACACTGCGCCCCGTCGCCCTGATAGACGCCGCCGTCCGCGCCACAGGCGTCCTCGGTCAGGTCGCTGCACGCGCCGCTCGGCAAGCAGCACGCGCCGACATCACAGGTCGTGTCGGCGCAGGCCGAGCCGCTCCCCTGATAGCTCCCCACGCGGAAGTCACAGTCGTCGAGGGTCGTCTCGGCGCAGAGCCCGCTCGGCAGGCAGCACGCGCCGTTGGCGTCGACGCAGTCGCCGGTGTCCCGCTCGCAGGCCAGCCCCAGGGGGCACGGCTTGGGCGCCCCGACGCAGCTCCCGCCCTCGCAGAAGTCGGCGATCGTACACACGTCACCGTCGTCGCAGCCGCAGCCGTCGCTGCCCGGGCCACAGCTCGACGCGCGGAGGCAGCGCTGGCCCTCGCAGCGGTCGGTGGTACACGGGTCGCTGTCGTCACAGTCCACGTCATCCACGCACTCGGGCGTGTAACAGAGGTCGGCCTCCTCGTCGCAGAGCTGACCGAGCTCGCAGATTCCACCCGAAGAGGTGCAGCTAGGTCCCCCGTCCCTCGCGATGAAGCAGCCCTCCGGGCCGTTGCAGAAGCGGCCGTCCTGGCACGCCCGGATCTCCTCGGACGTGCACGCCCGGTCGTTGTCGCAGGCCGCGCCGGCGACGGCCGCCGACGCGACCATCCCGACGATCACACCCGGTAGTCGGTGTCGCCGCCCCATCTCGTCCTCCTCACTGGCTGGGTCCCGACAGCATAACGCATCGGGCCACGCGAGCCTCATCCCAGCCGCCCGATAGGCCCGAAGGGGCTTTTACGAGGTTTGATCAAACCATCTCGAAGCCGACGCGTCGGAGAGCGACACCCTCAACGAGCCCATCAGGAGTCCCACCATGCGCCCCATCGGAATCGCCCTCGCCGCTGTCTTCGCCCTGCTCGCGCTCTCGTCGGTCGCCCAGGCGCGCCCCGGCCACCCGGGCCCGCGCCTCGACGCCCCTTCCGCCGCACGCCCGGCATGCGACAAGGGCCCGCTCCGCGACCGCCTCGGCACGACTCCGATCGTCCATCGCGGCGACCGCCCCGTCCACCCTGCGCGGGGCTCCTCGGTGAAGATCCTCTGGGGCGGCCAGTGGTGGGACGGCACGATGCTCGCCACGCGAAACGGCCGCTACTACGTCCACTACACCGGCTACGACGACTCCTGGGACGAGTGGGTCACCCGCGACCGCCTGCAGCTCGTTCAGCCGCCCACCGAGCGGCCCCGCCACGGCGCCCTCCGCGGCCCGGTCCAGATCCTCTGGGGCGGCCAGTGGTGGAACGGCCGCGTCCTCGAGCGCCGCGGCGACCGCTACTACATCACCTACGACGGCTACGACGCCTCGTGGAACGAGTGGGTCGGCCCCGACCGGGTCCGCTCGCGCCGACAGGTCGGCTCCGCGGCCGGATTGCGCCGCGATATCACCATGGTTGACACCTGGGGATCGAATCGGACAAACAGCGGGCCAAGCGGCTCCGTGCAGTCGCAAGAAACCCACGTCGTCCGGTGAATAGTGCGGGCCGGACGACGTCTACGCGCGGCCCCCCGGCCCCTGACCGAGTGAGATAGACGAATGCAGAACCTCGTGACGCGTACCCTCGCCGTCTCGGCCCTCCTCTGCCTCGTTCCGCTGACGGCCTGCGAGTCGAGCAGCGGCAACGGCACCACCACCCCCAAGCAGACCAACAGCGTCGACGCCACCGTCTCCGGCAGCGCCAGCGCCCAGGTCCAGAACGAGCAGGCCAACCCCGCCCCCAACGTCTTCGGCGCCGGCGTCGCCGGCGGCACGCTGAGCCTGTGGATCACCGGCCAGGACGGGACCTTCGTGACGGTCATCGTCGACACCGAGGCGACCCCGATCCCCGCGACGGTCACCGTCGGCGAGCCGACCGTCGCCACGGCCTGGGTCACGATGTCGTCCTCGACCGCCATGATCTACAACACCTTCGACGGCAGCGGCACCATCACCATCAACCAGTGCCCGGCGGCCAACGGCGCCGGGCTGACCGGCACGTTCAACAACGTGAAGCTGAAGAGCGAGCTCGACGGCAGCGAGGTCACCCTCGACGGGTCGTTCAACCTGCTCGTCGGCGCCTACGCCGGCGGCCTGACCTGTAAGAGCGAGCCGGTGAACAACGAGCCCGACGTCATCGGCGGCGACGACTCCACCGGCGGGAGCTGCACCCAGGAGACCTGCGACGGCCCGTGCTGCCCCTACGTCGCCTGCCAGACCCAGTGCGCCTTCGCCTGCGTCACCAGCCCCGACTGCATGGGCGGCGACGGCGTCGCCTGCAACGCCTGCGTCCTCGGCTGCTGGGACGAGTGCGACGCCTCGGCCGCGTGCATCTCGGCCATCGACGCCCTCGCCAGCTGTGCCGAGACCCACGGCTGCGACACGTCGGGCGAGGACACGACCTGCGCCGAGACCCACTGCTGCTCCGAGCTGCAGGCGGCCTACTGAGGGTCCGCCCGAGAGCCACCCGAGCTCTCGAACGCCCCGGCCCGACGGCCGGGGCGTTCGCCTTTTCTGACGCACCGCAAACCCCCGTGCCGGCGGCGCTCCCGGTGCGACAAGATGCCGCGGTCTACGCCGGATAACACCTTGTGGAGCCCCGCCAGGCGCGCGCATTCTCGCGAGCGCGAAGGAGCTTCACCATGGCACACGATCTCGACAAGCTCGGCCTCACCACCCGTTCCATCCACGCCGGACAGGACGCGGATCCCGCGACGGGCGCGGTGGCGCCGCCGCTCTTCCAGACCTCGACCTTCGCCTTCGAGAGCTGCGCCCAGGGCGCAGCGCGCTTCGGGGGCGAGGAGGAGGGCTTCATCTATACCCGGATGGGCAACCCCACGGTCGCGCGGCTCGAGGAGGCGGTCGCCGTCCTCGAGGGCGGCGCCGGCGGGCTCGCCACCGGCTCGGGCATGGCGGCGCTCTGCACCAGCGTCTTCGCGCTGCTCGAGCAGGGCGGCCACGTCGTCAGCTCGAGCTCGGTCTACGGGCCGTCCCGGGTCGTCCTCGAGCGCGACTTCTCCCGCTTCGGCGTCCAGTCGACCTTCGTCGACAGCTCCGACACCGAGGCCGTCCGGGCGGCGATGCGCCCCAACACCAAGCTCGTCTTCATCGAGACCCCGGCCAACCCGACCCTGGCCATCAGCGACCTCCGCGCCATCGCCGAGATCGCCCACGCCCAGGGCGCGCTGCTGATGGTCGACAACACGTTCGCGAGCCCGATCCTGCAGCGCCCGATCGCGCTGGGCGCGGACGTCGTCATGCACAGCATGACCAAGTTCATCAACGGCCACACCGACGTCGTCGCGGGCATGATCGTCCCGGCGACCGAGGACCTGCTCGTCCGCATCCGGAAGAGCCACTTCTACCTCGGCGCGGTCATGGACCCGCACCAGGCGTGGCTGGTCCTGCGCGGCATCCGGACCCTGTCGCTCCGCGTCAAGGCGGCCCAGGCCAACGCCCAGCGCGTCGCCGAGTGGCTCGAGGCTCACCCCAAGGTCCGCTGGGTCGCCTACCCCGGCCTCGCCAGCCACCCGCAGCGCGACCTCGCCGCCCGCCAGATGGACGGCCCCGGCTCGCTGATGGCCTTCGAGATCGAGGGCGGCGTCGAGGCCGGCGCGACCATGCTCGACCACGTGAAGATCATGACCCTCGCCGTCTCCCTCGGCGGCATCGAGACCCTGATCCAGCACCCGGCCAGCATGACCCACGCCGCGATGCCCCGCGAGGCGCGCCTCTCCGCCGGCATCACCGACGGCCTCGTCCGGGTGTCCGTCGGCTGCGAGGACGTCGAGGACCTCCTCGCCGACTTCGCCCAGGCCCTCGAGCACGTGTAGGAGACAGCGCCCTCCGGCCCGCGAGGCGGCCGTCGGAGGGCGCGGACGGGATCGCGGCGGCGGCCCGCGCGACGGCAGGTCGTGCGGGCCGCGCGTCGAGTGCGTGTCGTCCGCGACGACGCGCGAGCTAACCGGCTGCGAGGCCGGCTCTTCACCTACACGCCCGGGGCCTCGCCCACGGCGCGCCCCCGCCCCCGGCCAAAAGAGAACGCCGCGCAGGTCGCTGTTGAGGTAGATTCGGGCCCAGGCTGGGCGTCCCTCTCGGGGAGACGACCGGACCCGTTGCCCAGATCGCTCGAGAGGACCCGAGAGACGCGATGGCTCACGACGACCACGAGGACCGCCCGACGTCCCGGAGAAGCGTGAGCTCCCCGCGGGCCGGCGAGCTCGCGCGGGCTCGAGACGAGATCGAGGAGCTGAAGCGGCAGATCGCGAGCCTTCACGCCCGCCTCGAGCGAGCGGAGCGACACCCACGCCGCGTGGACCCGACCGCCGGCGCGGATGACGACCCGGCGGAAGGGCCCCTCTCGGACCGCGGCGCGGTCTCGCGCGCGGTGCTGGACCACCTCCCCGCGGGCGTGGTCGTCCACGGCCCGGACAGCCGCATCCTCTACTCGAATCGCACGGCCCAGAACATCCTGGGGCTGAGCGGGGACCAGCTATCGGGGCGGGTCGCCGTCGACCCGCGTTGGCGTTTCGTCCGGGAGGACGGCTCTCCGATGCCCCTCGAGGAGTACCCCGTCTCTCGGGTCCTGAGCTCGGGGGACAATCTCCAGGGGTACGTCCTCGGGGTGGTCCGCCCGACCACGGAGGACCTCCGGTGGGCGCTCTGCAACGCCTTCGCGGCGAGAGCGCAGGGTCGCATCACCGAGGTGTTCGTCTCCTTCAACGACATCACCGAGCTCAAGTTGAGCGAGCAGGCGCTCCGGGACGAGCGGCGGCGCCTGGCGAGCGTCCTGGACACCCTGGGAGACCCGGTCTTCGTCAAGGACGCCGACCATCGCCTCCTCCTCGCCAACCGCGCCTTCTGCGACGTCTTCGGCATGGACCTCGAGTCCGTGCTCGGCAAGACCCTGGCCGAGCACGTCCCGGAAGACGAGCGGACGCAGTTCCTGGCCGTCGATCGGGGCGTCCTCGACACCGGCGTGACCGACGAGCGCGAGGAGACCCTGACGCTCGAGGGGAAGGGCACGCGGCACATCATCACGCGCAAGTCGCGCATCATCGAGCCCTCCGGGCGCCGCCTGCTGGTGGGTTCGATTCACGACATCACCACCCGCAGACAGGCCGAAGCGGCGCTGCGACGGAGCGAGCGCTTGCTGGACGCGACGAGCCAGATCGCGCAGGTCGGGGGATGGCACATCGACCTCGGCACGCAGCGCCTGTCGTGGACGCCCGAGGTGTATCGCCTCCACGAGGTGGACGAGACGTTCGTGCCGACGGTCCCGGCGGCCATCGCGTTCTACGCGCCGGACTCGAGGCCGGTGATCGAGGAGGCGGTGCGTCGCGCGTTGGAGGACGGCGAGCCCTTCGACCTCGAGCTGGAACTCATCACGGCCAAGGGAACGCTCCGCTGGGTGCACGCGACCGGCCGCTCCCGCACGGAGGACGGGAGGCCCGTCGACGTGATGGGGACGATCCAGGACATCACGACGCGCCGGATCGCGGAGGCCGAGCGGGACAAGCTGGAGGCGCAGCTGCGTCAAGCCCAGAAGATCGAGTCGGTTGGGCGCCTGGCGGGCGGTGTAGCGCACGACTTCAACAACATGCTGACGGTGATCCTCGGCAACTCCCAGCTCGCCCTCAAGCAGGTCGCTCCCGACACCCGCCTGCACATGGAGCTCGCCGGGATTCGGGAAGCGGCCCAGCGGTCCGCCGAGCTGACCGCCCAGCTGCTGGCCTTCGCGCGCAAGCAGGTGATCTCGCCCCAGGTCCTCGACCTCAACGAGACGGTCTCGGGCCTGGTCACGATGCTGCAGCGCCTCATCGGCGAGGACATCGACCTCGTCTGGCGGCCGGGAGCTCGCCTGTGGAGGGTCAAGGTCGACCCCTCCCAGATCGATCAGCTCCTGGTCAACCTGTGCGTCAACGCCCGCGACGCCATCGCCGACGTCGGCAAGGTGACCATCGAGACCCACAACCGCACCCTCGACGAGGCCTACTGCGCCACGCACGCCGGCTACCGCCCCGGAGAGTACGTCCAGATCGCGGTGAGCGACGACGGCTGCGGCATGGACCAGCAGACGCTGACCTACATCTTCGAGCCGTTCTTCAGCACCAAGGGGAGCGGCAGCGGCACGGGCCTCGGGCTGGCCATGGTGTACGGCGTGGTCAAGCAGAACGGGGGGTTCATCAACGTCTACAGCGAGCCGGGCGAGGGCACGAGCTTCACGATCTACTGGCCCCGGTTCGTCGAGGTGATGGAGCCGCCGTCGCCCGCCCCCGCCCGCTTGATCGCTCAACCCGGCCACGAGACCGTCCTGGTCGTCGAGGACGAGCCGGCCATCCTGCGGCTGACGACCCGGATGCTGACCGCGCACGGATACGCCGTCATCGCGGCCGGCACGCCGGCCGAGGCCATCCGCCTGGCCGAGAAGCACGCCGGTGAGATCGACCTCCTGATCACCGACGTGGTCATGCCGGAGATGAACGGTCGGGACCTGGCCGAGCGCCTGCAGGCGCTCTACCCATCGCTCCGGCGCCTGTTCATGTCGGGCTACACGGCGAACGTCATCGCCCACCACGGCGTGCTCGACGCCGGGGTGAACTTCCTCCAGAAGCCGTTCACCGTGGAAGAGCTGACCCTGGCCGTGCGCACGGCGCTCGACGCCAACGACCCCGCGGTCTCCTGAGCACACCCGGGGGGGCCGCTCCGCCTCGCCGGACCGTCGCCCGCGCTTCGCCCCCCTCGCCGCCTCCCGATGTCCCGAAGCTCCCGCGCGCTCCGGAGGCGTCCCCGGCGACCGTGGACCTCCTACTGTACCGGCAGAAAGTCCCGGCCGATGACGTGGCCCAGCGCCTCGAGGCGCGCGGACACGACCTCGCGCGCCCCTCGTGAGGCGACCGCCAGCAGGACAAGGCGCCCGTCCGGCGGCCCCACCGCGCGCGCGTCCACGACGGGGACCCCACCCGCCACCTCGCGGCCGACCTTGCGCGGATCGACGTCGATCACGTCGTCGACCGGCACGCCCAGGGCTCGGAGCCCGCGCGCGTGCGCCTTGCCGTAGCGCCCGGCCCCCCAGACGCGGCAGCGGCGCCCCCTCGCCAGCGGACCGGCCACCAGGTGTCGGTGGACGAGCGCGCGCCGGCGAGCGGCCGAGAAGCGAGGATCGGCGCGGGTGAGCCGCCCGGGGTGATCGCGCCAGGTCAGGAGCGGCTCGGGCACCACCCCGAAGCGGGCGCCAGCGCCGATGAGCCGGAGCCACAGGTCGTGGTCCTCGGCGAAGCCGCCGCGATGGTAGCCACCGGCCTCGCGCAGGGCGGAGGTCCGCATCGTCACGGCCGGCTGGCAGAGGGGCGAGTCGATGAACCGGGCGTGGGCGATGGCCTCGGGCGTCGTGAGACCGTTCAGCCAGTCGACGTAGCGGCTCATCCCCCGCCCGGGCGCGCCGCCGTCCACCGCCTCGCACCGAACGCGCGAGGTCACGCCGACCCAGTCGCGGTGCCGGTCGAGGGCCTCGACCTGGAGCCTCAGCCGATCCGGCGCCATCACGTCGTCGGCGTCGAGCCGGGCCAGAAGGCTCCCGCGCGCCTGCTCGATCGCGTCGTTGAGGGCGCCGACCAGGTCCGCCTCGGGCCGCTCGAGGAGGACGATCCGGCGGTCGCGCGCGGCGTACCGTCGGGCGATCTCCGCGCTCTCGTCGGTGCAGCCGTTGAGCGCGACGAGGACCTCGTCCGCGGGCCGAGTCTGGACGGCGACCGAGGCCAGCGCCTCGTCGAGGGTCGCCCCGGCCTGGTGTACCGGGACGACCACCGTCACGTCAGCGCCGGGCGGTCTAGAGCCGATCGACCTGGACCACGAAGCGGGCGGTGTCGCGGTCGCCGGGGATGTACTCGACGATCTCCACGCGGAAGCGCTGCCCGTTGGCGCCCTTGACCTCGAACGCCGCGCCCGACGCGATCTGGTCGCGCTTCACCTCGCCGCCCCGCTCGTCGACGTCGAAGCGCTCCGGCTCCTCGACCGTGACGGCGATGAACGCGATCTCGGGGTCGGTGGGCTCCAGCCAGACCGAGGGCGTGGTGCGCCCGACCACGTCGGCGTCGGTCTTGGCGACGACGGCCTCACCGGTCACGAGGTCGAAGAGCGCGGCGCCCCGGTTCTTGGCGTCGACGACGAGACGGAACCCGGTGGGGGTCGGATCGTCCGAGAGCGCGGGCTCGCCTGGGGTGGCGTCGCTCGTGGTCGAGCCACAGGCGCCCACGAGGAGGAGGATCGCGAGGAGGACGAAGCGAGTGATGGCGTTCATGGGCGGAGTCTAGCGTCGGCCCTGGTCGCTGTCAGCCACGGGATCGCCGGTCTTCACCGCCGACCTCGCCCACGTGCGCGGCCTCCCCCGAGGCCCCGTTCCCGTCTCGCTCCACGGCCGTCGGGGGGCGTGCACGCTCGGCGCGAAACGGTCGCTCCAGGATGACTCGAGCCGAGCGCGTGTAGGTGAAATAGGCCCAGATCCACTCCCAGAAGACGACGAAGCGATTTCGGAAGCCGACCAGGAACAGGATGTGGATCCAGACCCACAGGAACCACGCGAAGAAGCCCGACAGGCGGAAGCGCCCGAGCTGCGCGACCGCCTTCGAGCGGCCGATGGTCGCGAGCGAGCCCTTGTCCTTGTAGCGAAACCCGGTCTGGGGCTCGCCGGCCATGGCGCGGCGGATGTTCGCGGCGGCGTGCTGCCCCATCTGCATGGCGACCTGGGCGACGCCCGGCAGCGGCGCCCCGTCCTGCTCGAGGTGGGCCGCGTCGCCGATGACATAGACGCGCTCGTCGTTCGGAAGGTGGAGGCGATCGGTCACGTGAACGCGCCCGCCGCGGTCGCGCTCGGCCCCGAGGCTGTCGAGGGGCCCGACGGCGCGCACGCCGGCGGCCCAGATGACGACGTGGGCGCGCATCAGGCCGTCGTCGAAGTGGACGCCGTCCGCGTCGATGCCGGTCACGGGGCGCGCGAGCTCGACCTGCACGCCGAGGCGCTCGAGCTGGCGCTGCGCCGCGTCGGACAAGCGCTGGTCGAAGGCGCCGAGGACGCGCGGGGCGGCGTCGACCAGCACCACCCGGACGAGGTCGGGCGTCACCTTCCGGAAGTCCCGGGCGAGGGTCTTGCGCGCGATCTCGGCGAGGGCGCCGGCCATCTCGACCCCGGTGGGTCCGGCCCCGACGACGACGAAGGTCAGGAGCGCCGCGCGCCGCTCGGGGTCGGGCTCGCGCTCCGCTTCCTCGTAGGCGAGGAGCACCCGCCGACGGATGTCGAGGGCCTCGTCGAGGTGCTTGAGCCCCGGGGCCCAGGGCGACCAGGCCTCGTCGTGGCCGAAGTAGTCGTGGCCGACGCCGGTGGCGACGACGAGGTGGTCGAAGGTGAGCCGCTCGCCATCGGAGAGCGTGACCGTCCGTCCACGGCGGTCGATGTCGGTGACCTCGCCGAGGTAGACGGAGCAGTTCCTCTGCCGGCGGAACATCTTCCGGATCGGGTAGGCGATGTCCGGACCGCTGAGCCCGGCGGTCGCGACCTGGTAGAGGAGCGGCTGGAAGAGGTGGTGGTTTCGCCGGTCGACGAGGGTCACGCGCACCGGCGCCCGCTTCAGGCGACGCGCGACGCGGACCCCGCCGAAGCCGCCGCCGATGATGACGACGTGTGGCAGCTCTTCGCGCTCGCTCATGTTCCCCCCGGCTGGCTGGCGTTGGCGACGCGGAGCCCCGCGCCACGCGCGTACGATACCACCCGCACTGAGCGCGCCGGCGTCCACCGCCTCGCGCCGAACGCGCGAGGACACGCCGACCCGGTCGCAGTGCCGCGCGAGGGCCTCCACTTCGCCGGCTCAGCCGGCCGGTCCGCGGCCAGGTCGAGCTCGGTGAGGTGTCGCTTCGCTTCCATTTGCCCGAGCTCTCCCAGGGCCCGCGCTCGGAGTTGTCAGCCGGCGGGGCTCGGCCCGTCACGATCCTCAGTCGTCACGCCGCTCGTGTTCGCGTCGCCCGTCGTGCTCGTGCTCGTGCTCGTGCTCGTGCTCGGCCTCACCGAGCTGCAGCGTCGTCCCGATGACGGGCACGGTGAGCCGTTGGCCAGCGGGGTCGTAGCCCGCGGCCAGCCGCCACGACCAGAGCCCGGTGAGCACGAGGAAGGCGAGCGCGACGAGCGGCCGCGACGAGCGGATCGCCTGGCCCTCGGGCCCCTCCTTGTGGCCGTCGACCATGCTCAGGGCCAGGTTCTCGCGGTGCCTCAGGGTGTGCACGATCACCCCGGCAACGTGTAGGAGGACGGTCGCGAGGAGCAGGTAGGCCAGCACCTCGTGGACCTCTTCGGCGGCCTCCGAGCCGCCGCCCATCAGGACGCCGGTCACGGCGAGCCCCAGGGAGAGGGCGAGCATGGCGAAGATCGCGACCGCCGCCCCCGGGTTGTGGCCGACGTGGCGCTCGCCGTCGCCGCTGATGACGCCCTTGACGTAGGCGACGACGGCGCCGGGACCGAAGACGAAGGCGCCGAAGCGGGCGTGGCGGGTGCCGACGAAGCCCCACACGACGCGCAGGACGACCATGAACGCCATCACCAGCCCGAGCAGCATGTGGATCGGGAAGAGCGGTCCGTCGTCGTCGACGTTCGCGAGGACGAAGGCGCCCGTGAACGCGCCCGCGAGCAGCCAGTGGAAGAGCCGGGTCGGCAGGTCCCACACCAGGATTCGCTTCATCATGAGTCTCCTCCGGCGCGCCGCGCGGGCGTGCCGATCTTGGCCAACAGCAGCCGCTGGACCACCGCGCCGACGATGGCGGCGGCGGTGACGAGATAGAGGCCCCCGACCCACGGGGAGCCTGCGTCCGTGCCGGCGCTCACGCCATGGACGAGGCCGAGCAGGAGCACACCGAAGGCTGACGCGTGGGTCGCGCGCCAGGCCCAGCGCGGTAGCCGCCGAGAGAGCGCCGTCGTGACCGCGATGACCGCCATCCCCAACCCCGCGAGGGTGCCGAGGGCGACCGGCCCCGTGAGCCGGGACGACGCGCCGGGGACCACGGCCGCCCAGGGCGACACCCCCGACCGCGGGTCGATGACGAGCGCCAGGACGTGCAGCGTGGTCGCGACGACCGCGGCGAGGGCCCAGCGGTTGTGGAGCGCCACGGTCGTCGCCTTGTCGAGGAGACCGCCGGCCCCCTTGGCGGACACCAGGACGCCGAACAGCGTCGACAGCGCCAGAGCCAGGTAGGCCAAGAGGCCGAGGGCTCGCGCCGCCCACCACAGCGCCGGCACCTCCGGGCCGGCGAGCGCCTCGAGGGCGTCACGGCCCGCGGCCACGGCGAGGGTGCCGGCGGCGAGCAACAGAAGGGCCCGAAGGGGCCGGGGGAAGGCGTCGCTCACTGACGTACCTCCCTCGGTCGGGGCGTCGTCGACCGACGCGAGAGAGAGCCGGCGTCACCCCTCCGATGCCGCTGTGATGGCGGCCCGCCCTCGAGGGGCGCACCCGGGGTGGTCCACCAGTTCCCGCGGTCGTCGGCGAGCAGGGCGTGGGCGCCCAGCGCGGCGAGGCGCGGCAGCACGCCCGCCGGATCGACCAGGGCGGCGGTCGCGAGCCCGTCGGCCGTCGCGGCGTCCGCCGCGATCACGACGGCGGTCTCGAAGCCGGAGGTGGTCGGCCAACCCGTGACCGGCGAGACGAGGTGGTGGAGGGGCCGGCCGCCGCTGCTCGACCAGCGGCGAGCTCGGGTCGACGAGGTCGCGACGGCCCCGGCGTCGCTGCGGACCACGAGGCCCTCGCCGACGCCGATCGGCCAGCCGGCGCCGAAGCCGCGTATGTCGCCGCCGCCGTCGACGAGGGCTCGGTGGGCGCCGCCGTCGCGGAGGCGCCCGAGCACGCGGTCGACGGTGAACCCCTTGGCGATCCCGCCGAGGTCGAGCGCGCCCTCGCCCTCGACGCGGACCCCGCCCCGCCAGAAGGTCACGCGGAGGGTCGCTGGCGGCGTCTCGGTGACCTGCGTCGGGCCGGTCAACGCCGAGAAGGTGCGATCGTAGCCGAGGGCCGAGAGGCGCCCACCGACGGCCGGATCGAAGGCGCCGCCGGTCAGCTCCCGGAGACGCAACGCCGCCCGGAGGACGTCGACGAGCAGGGCGTCGTCGCTGATGCGCTCCCGGTTGAGCCGAGACAGCGCCGAGCGCGGGGCGAAGCGGGACAGGCGGGACTCGGCGTCGCGCACCACGGCCTCGGCGTCCGACAGCAGGTGCGGAGCGTCACACGCCACCCACCACGAGGTGCCCATCGCGTCGAACGCCCGCGCCTTCACGACGGCCTCGAGCGGCGGACGACCACGACCCTGCGGCCGGGACGAGGCGCCGGGACGAGCCCGGGGAGCGGCGCTCGAGCGACGTCCGGCGCCACGCCTTCGACGACCGTGACCACCTCGGTGCGGCCTCGGTCGACCTCGGCCGCGACGAAGAGCCCGCCGACCAGGGCCAGCGCCGAGACCGCCGCGACCGAGGCGTCGACCGCCCGCTTGCGTCTGCGCTTGCGGTCCCGCGGGGATCGCGCGCGCTCAGTCATCGTCGTCCTCGCGGTGATGCCGGCCCTCGTGTCGCTCGTGCTCGTCGTCATCGTCGTGACGCGCTCGCGGCGGCGCGTCCACGTAGACGATCTCCGCTCCATCGGCGGTGATCGGTGCCCCGTTGGAGACGAGGACGGCGCCGGGGGACGGGGCCGTCGAGGACGCCGGCGTATCCCCCGGGACATGGGGAGCGTGGACACCGGGCGGCTCGGACGCCGCCGGCTGGAACGACGAGCGTGTCTCGAAGAGGCCGACGCTCGAGCCGACGACGGCGATGAGGGCCACAGCGACGGCGAGGCCGGCGATGGCGTAGGCAAAGGCGACTTGTCGGTTCATCCACCCTCCTGCTGGCTTGGGGACGGGTGAACCCTACGCCCTGAACATTGGAGCGAGATGAGAGCCGACTTAGGAGTCCGTGCAGGAATGAGTCAGCTGGATGGCCAAGGAGCCGGCCCGCTGGGTGGCTCGACGAAAGTGCAGTCAGACCGGGCTGCAAGCTTACGAGCTCTCGACGGGCCGCCCAGTGGGTCGGATCCGCCGGCCAGGCGGTTGAGTCATCTCTGCACGGACCCTTGGGAGTCTCGAAGACGGGTCAGCGCGGCAGCGTCCGCAGGGTCAGGCGAGCGCGCAGGCCACCGCCGGGGGCGTCGGAGAGGGTGCAGTCGCCGCCGTGGCGGCGCGCGACCTCGCGGGCGATGGGCAGGCCGAGCCCGAGGCCGGTGTGGTCTCGCCGGCGCGCGTCGCCGGCGCGCGCGAAGCGGTCGAAGAGCGCGTCTCGCGCCTCGCTGGAGACGCCGGCGCCGCTGTCGTCGACGGTGAAGACGGCGCGCTCGCCGTCCACCCCGACGCGGACGATGACGGGGCCGCCGGGTGCGTGGCGGGCGGCGTTCCGCAGCAGGTTGGCCAGGGCGACCTCGAGCAGCGCGCGGTGGCCGTCGAGCTCGGGATCGGCGTCGACCTCGAGCCGGACCTCGCAGCCGGCCGCGGCCAGCGCTCGCGCCTCGCCGCCGAGCGCTCGATTGGCCAGCTCTGCGGCGCGGATGCGCTCACGGTCCTGGTCGACCTGGCCGGCGTCGATCCGGGCGAGCGCGGTGAGCCCCTCGACGAGCCTGCGGAGGCGCGCGACCTCCTCCCGGGTAGAGACGAGCGCCGCCCGGTACTCCTCGGGGGAGCGCTCGCCGCGCAAGGTGACGTCGAGCTCGCCGAGCATCGCGGTCACCGGCGTGCGCAGCTCGTGGGCGGCCTCGGCGGTGAAGCGCGCCTGGAGGTGATGGGCGCTCTCGAGCCGCTCGAGCAGGTCGTTGACGGCCACGAGCAGCGAGCGGACCTCGACCGGCCCGGTCTCGGTCAGACGCTTGCCCTCGCCGAGGGCGAGGACGCGGGTGACCTCGCCGCGCGCGCGATCGAGGGGCCGGAAGGCGCGCCGGACGACGTGGGCTTGCAAGAGCGTCGCCAGGCCGGCGGCGACGGCGGCCAGCAGGGTATAGACGACGCCGAACAGGCCCACGCTGCGGGCGAGGGTCACCCGCGGCGCGGAAGCGGCGGCGAGGCCGTGCTCGTGGACGCGGCCCTCGACCTCGAAGGGGAGCAGCGCGACGCGATCGTCTCCGACGTCGAAGAAGACCGGCCGCTCGCCGTGCGTGGCGCGGCGCGCGACGTCGGGCGGCACCGTACCGTCGCCTTCGGTGACGAGCCAGGTCGCCACCGGCGAGCGGCTGTGCTCGACCTCGACGTGGTCGCTCAGGTTCGGGTGGGCGCGGCCGTGGGCCGCGGCGAGCAGCGCCTGATCGAGGGCGTCGCGCTCGCGGGTATGGAGCACGATGGCGGTGGCGCCGCCGACGACGATCAGCGTGGCGACGAGGATCCCGGTGCCGCTCGCGGCGACCCGACGTGCGACCGAGCGGCTCACCGGGGGCGGTCCTCGAGGACGTACCCGGCGCCGCGGACGGTGTGGATGAGCGGGCGGTCGAAGCCCTTGTCGACCTTGGCGCGGAGGTAGCTGATGTAGACGTCGACGACGTTGGTCCGCGGGTCGTGGGTGACGCCCCAGACCGCGTCGAGGATGCGCGTGCGCGACAGCACGCGCCCGGCGTGCTCAGCGAGATACCGCAGCAGCGAGAACTCCTGGGCGGTGAGCTGCAGCTCGGTGTCGCCGCGGCGTACGCGGTGGCCGGCGACGTCGATGACCAGCTCGCCCACCTCGAGCCGTTCGGCGCCGGGGGCTCGGCGCGTGACCGCGGCGATGCGCGCGAGCAGCTCGTCGAGCTCGAAGGGCTTGACGAGGTAGTCGTCGGCGCCGCCGTAGAGCCCCTCGACGCGCTCCTCGACGCGGTCCCGAGCGGTCAGACAGATGGCGGGCGTGTGGTCTCTGGCGCGGCGCAGCTCGCGGATCACCGAGAGCCCGTCGCCGTCGGGCAGCATGCGGTCGACGAGGATGAGGTCGTAGTGCTCGGTGCGCACGTTGATCCTGGCGGTGTCGAGATCGCCGACCACGTCTACCCGATGCCCTTCGTCGCCGAGCCCGCGGGCGAGGAACCCCGCGATCTTAGGCTCGTCCTCGATGACCAGAACACGCATGGCGTCTCCTCCTCCGGGTGGCTGACGCGTGTGCACCGGCGCTCCGGAGCGCCTCACCCTAGCACGCCCGGTCGCCGATCGGAGCCCCTCACCCGCCGCCGCAGGGCGAGAAGCGAACAGGACCCCGAGGCGGGCGCGGCCAGCGACGACGGCGCGCCCAACGGCGCCGCCCCCTGCGCCTGCCTCGCGAGCTCCGAGTCCCCCGACGGGGCGAGCGTCTGCGACGACGGCGACCCCTGCACGGTCGACGAGCGCGCCGCCGGTCGTGCGCCTACGGCAGCGAGCGTGGGCGTGAGCTGCGACGACGGCCAGCGCGCCGGGCGCGACCTGAGCTGCACGACGCCGGTCTTCTTCGGCGTCGTGAGCGGCCCTGGTGATACGCTCGGGAGGATCCGGTGCACGATCGTCGCGGAGAGCGTGACCTGCGACATGGACGGCGGCGTCCTCGCGGTCGGCCCGCCGATGTGCGAGTAGCGCGGCGCACCGCTCGGATCAGGTCCGGCGGGATCGCTCCGAGCTGGAGACGCGACCGAGGCGAAGGCGACGTCTGTGACGCCTTCGCGGGACAGCGCCCGGCCTGCACCATCCATTTCACATTTGACGGCACACAACAAAAGTGCCGCCAGTCGTTATCCCTATCGTCGCACCACCCAATCGACGCCCCTGTCCCCGAGCGCCCCCGAAAGAGCGTCAGCAGCAGTAAAACCAGCAGTCTCCGGGGCGCCATCCCTCCCGAAACCAAGCCTGGCCTGCACGGCGGACAGCGACTGAACGCCACGAAACAGCAGCATTTAACCACCAGCTTAAGTCGCACGACCAGGTGGGCGCGAGGCGAATGACCGCCTCCAGACCGCCTCGACGCTCGCTGCCAGACCGCGTCAACGCTCACTGAGCGAGAATAGGCGAAACGATTCGTGCAACTGGTGGTGAACTCTGGTAGCTCTGGCGGGTTCCCAATCAGGGCGCACTCGCGATCACGACTCCGGATGGTCCATCTGGCCGCACCGGAGTGTATCCAGGAGATGGCATGAAGAAGATTATGGCCCCACTGGCCATGGGCGCCGTTCTGTTTGCCTGTTCGAACGAAGGGATCATCGCTTCGGCAGACGGTCCGGCGGTCCAAATCGAGATCTCCGCGCTGCAGCTCGATTCGGTGGCAGACGTCGTCTGGGACCTCTCGGTGACCAGCCGTTGCGACGCGACCCCCGAGACCGTCACGACCCGGCGCATCACCTCCAGCCAGTATGGCGACGGCGCTGGCGACGCCTCGTACATCAGCCCCTGCGACGCTGGCGGTCTCGGCGGGACCTGCCCGAACGACGTCGAGGTCCTGTTGATCGGCGTCTACGGCGACACTGTGAGCGCCCCCGGCTCCTTCGCCGGCGCCGCGCCGCTCGACGACTCCGCCGCCCCGCCCGAGACCATCCAGAACCCCGGCACGCTGTCGAGGTCGTTCACCTGCAGCGACAACCAGGACACCCTCGTGGCGTTCGACGTCACGGTGTTGCGGAACGCGAGCCAGGGCTTCTTCGACATCGCCGTCAACTTCGACGACATCTTCTGCTCGGCGAAGTTCGACTGCTGTGATTGGGACGCTGGCGCCGCGTGCACCACCGCCTGCGATACCGACAACGACTGCGGCGGATCGCAGACGTGCCAGGGGGCGTCCGAAGGCGCTCAGGGGACCTGCTGCGGCGCCTGTCAGGGCGACATCGAGCTACTCTACGACGCGAGCGGCGCGCGCAGCACCACCTTCGTCCTCGGGTTCGCGTGCGCGGCCGGCGCGACCCAGGACACCGAGACCCACCTCTTCCTCGACGATATTCGCATCGACTGCACCGATGGCGTGGGCACGACGCGCACGCTCGTCCTCGATCCCGATCCCGAGGACGCGACCTCGAACCCGCCCGGACAGCTCGCCGGGAACCTCTGCACCGCGGGGCAGGCCACCGCGGCCGGCTGCGCGAGCATCACCGGCGATGACGGTCCCGACGACGTGCTGTTCCAGGCGGCCGTCTTTCGGGGTGAGGAGCTGTTCAGCGCCTTCGACAAGCGTTACTGGAACGTGGCGATCGGCGTGAACAAGGACACCTTGTCCGCCTTGACCTGCACCCTGAACACCCAGGGCGTCGCGGGCGACGAGGTCGGCGACATCGTCACGCCGGTCGGCGCCGTCTACCCCACGATCATCTGGGAGGACATCCCGCTCAGCGACGGCAACGGGATCGCCTGCGAGGCGCACCCGCTCGGGCAGTACCCCGACCAACCGCACACGGGGTACATCTACGGCCAGGGCGCGAGCTACGACCACCACTACGGTCCGCTGCTCGCGACGCTGGTCGATCTGGCCGCCTACCAGACCTTCGCGACCGGCCCCAACGACGCCACGCTGAACGACCTCGAGGGCTATGTCGGCCAGGACTTCTGCGCCGTCGGCGACGTGCTCGTCGGGGGCGGCTGCGAGCCGCCTCAATACGTGCCCGGCATCGTGAGCTACGGCGCGTTCCCGACCGCCTACAACGACGGCTCCGACGACCACCAGGGCTTCAGGTGCATCTCGGCCAGGACTTCTGCGCGGTCGGCGACGTGCTCGTCGGGGGAGGCTGCGAGCCGCCTCAGTACGTGCCGGGCATCGTGAGCTACGGTGGGTTCCCGACCGCCTACAACGACGGATCCGACGACCACCAGGGCTACAGGTGCATCTACAGGAACGAGTCCGGCGCCACGATCACCAACGTGGAGATCAAGGCGTACGTCATCTGCGCCGCCGCTCAATAGGGCGCGGTGGCTCGCGGGCCGGCGGCTCGGAGAGACGCGCTCGTCCCCGAACGGCAGCCCGCGGCCCGAGCGGGCTCGACATCGCCTCGCACGCGCGCCCCGCGCCTCCAGGTGGGGTCGCCAGCGGGACGGCGCGCGAGCTGGTGCAGGGGGGCGGAAGCGGAAGCGTGAGTGTGAGTGGGGCATGAGCGGGTGCGCTGGACGTGAGTGGTTCGGTCGCGGAGGGAGCGCCGCGAGCCTTGCGTAGCCCCGCTCTCCCTCACCTGCAGGACTGGCGCATCGGGGGTCGAGCGGCCGGACGCGATGCGCATCCGGCCGCCACGCTCGGTCAGCGAGTGAGGTTGACGAGGGTTCCGATGACGTGGTCGAGACGTTGCCTGACGTCGCGCCCCGGCTCCGGGATGCAGCGCATGGCGACGGCGACATCGAAGCAGGCGGCCACTTCATAGGCCGATCCGAGCGCGTTGGCGTAGCGGGCTCGCCTATTCTTGCCGAGCGAACCCGCGCCCTCGGCGATGTTCAGGGGCGTGCTCGCGGCCGCGCGCCTGAGCTGGCGGGCGAGGTCCGGGTCCTTCCGCCCGATGCGGTCGGCCGCGTCCGCGGCGTCAGCGGCCACGCGCAGCGCGACAGTGTAGATGCGTAGCATGATGAGGTCTTCCCCGTGTCGAGGTGACGCCCCGGCGGCCCTGTGCCGCGGGGGACGTCTCCTCCCGACCTCGCGCGCACCGCCCCGCAAGGCTGCGACGAAGTCGCACCACGGCTCTGCCGCCCGGAGCCGCGCACAGCGAAGGGAGCGCAGCGACCGGGAGCGAGCACGGCGAGGACGGCGGAGCCGTGGCTTGGCCTTGCGGGGCGGGAGCACGAGGTCACACTGAGGAGTCCCACGTGCACACCCCCTCAGCTCTCGTCCTCCCCCAAGTGCCCGCCCGCGCCCCCCCGCGCCGCTCACGCACACGCAACCCGCGCGCCGCTCACGCACACGCAACCCGCGCCGCTCCAGCGCCCCGCTCACGCACCCCGCTTCGCTCCACCGCACCGCGCCGCTCACGCACACGCAACGCGCCCCGCGCCGCGCACGCCCCCCGCGCCGCGTGCCGCTCACGCCCACGCACCCCGCGCCGCTCGCGCACACGCCCCCGCGCCCCATCTTGACCACCGGCGGGCATGAGCTCTTGAATTTCTGCGGGGTTGCGGTTGATCGCGGGGCACAACACCGAAAAAGCACCCACATTACGGGTGGTTGTTCATCATGATCCGGCGAGAGGTCAGGCGCAATGCGGGCCGAGTGTTGTGCCCACAGAAAAATGCGACACGTTTAATTTCAGCCAGTTGCGCGTCGGGCGATCAAGATGGGCCGCGCCGCTCACGCGCCGCACACACACACGCTCCGCCGCCCGCTCCACCGCCCCGCGCCGCTCACGCACCCCGCGCCGCTCACGCGCACGCAACCCGCGCCGCTCACGCACCCCGTGCCGCTCACGCACCCCGCGCCGCTCGCGCACACGCCCCCGCGCCGCTCACGCGCCGCACACACACACGCTCCGCCGCCCCGCGCCGCTCACGCGCACGCAACCCGCGCCGCTCACGCACCCCGTGCCGCTCACGCACCCCGCGCCGCTCACGCTCACGCACCCCGCGCCGCTCACGCACCACCGCTCGCCGTCAGGCCGTCGCGTGGACCGCACTGGGTGAGACGCCGAAGAGGCGCTTGAACTCCCGGCTGAACTGCGACGGGCTGTTGTAGCCGACCTCGAAGGCCACTTCACCCGAGCCCGCGCCGCCGAGGAGCAGCGTGTGGGCGTGGTGGAGGCGCAGCTTCTTGACGAACTGCATCGGCGACAGCGACGTCGCCTGCTTGAAGTGCTCGTGGAGGGCCGAGGCGCTCATGCCCGCCTCGTGAGCGATGCGGTCGACGCTCAGCGGCTCGGCGAAGCGCTGCTCGATGAAGCGGACGGCGCGCGCCACCCGGCTGACGTGGCCGTCGCGCAGCACGCAGTCCCGCAGGACATGACCGTTGGGGCCGCACAGGACGCGGTAGTACAGCTCGCGCAGGAGCGCCGGGCCCAGGATCCGCGCGTCCATGGGGTTGTCCGACGCACGCACGAGCCGCGACGCCAGCCTGCCGAAACCCGGATCGACCACGACAGAGCACATCGCGCCCCCCTCCGGCGCGCGCTCGGGCCAGCGCATGAAAGGGTCCATCTCGACGAGCAGCTGGCCGACCATCGCCGGGTCGATGCGCAGCACGACGCCCAGAAACGGCGCCTCTTCGCTCGCCTCGGGGACGGTGCTCTCGATGGGCAGCGTCAGCGTGCACAGCAGGTAGCGCGTCTCGTCGTAGACGAGGGTCCGCCCCCCGAGCCGGGCCTCCTTCCGCCCCGCGGCGACGACGCAGATGGACGGCTCGTACAGGACCGGCCGCGGCGGCATGGGGGACGTCCGCCGCGCGAGGTAGAAGTCGGGCAGACAGGTGCCGCTCATCCCCGCCTCCGGGGCGCGGCGCGCGATGAGCTCTGCGAGGGACGCTTCGGCTTCCATGTGGAGGATTGTGCCACAGATACCGACCCATGAGCCCCATTCACCTGACGCGGCGTAGTTTTGTGCAAGCCCTTTGGAGGAACGCGATACCTGGGCGCGCGCCGAGGCCCTACGCTTGTCCCCGTTCGGCGCCACGTCCGAACGAACGCCAGCCCACATGGAGAAGGAGACCACCGTGCCACTCGACCACTACGTGACCCTCGGCCGCTCAGGCCTGCGCGTGAGCCCCCTCTGCCTCGGCGCCATGACCTTCGGCGAGGACTGGGGCTGGGGCGCCAGCGAGGCCGACTCCAAGGCCATCATCGACCGCTATCTCGACCTCGGCGGCAACTTCATCGACACCGCCAACCTCTACACCAAGGGCCACTCCGAGGCGATCATCGGCGACCACCTCGGCCGCGACTCCGGCCGCCGTGACCGCGTCGTCATCGCCACCAAGTTCTTCGGCAACCTCTTCCGCGGCGACCCGAACGGCGGCGGCGCCGGCCGCAAGGCCATGATGCAGCAGGTCGAGCACAGCCTCCGGCGGCTCAAGACCGACTACATCGACCTCTACTGGATGCACGCCTGGGACGCGCACACCCCGATCGACGAGACCCTGCGCGGCCTCGACGACCTCGTCACCTCGGGCAAGGTCCGCTACGTCGGCGTCTCCGACACCCCGGCGTGGAAGGTCGCCCAGGCGCAGACCCTCGCCGAGCTGCGCGGCTGGACCCGCTTCGTGGGCCTGCAGATCGAGTACTCCCTCCTCGAGCGGACGGTCGAGGGCGAGCTCATCCCGATGGCCCAGGAGCTCGGCCTCGGCGTGACCCCGTGGTCACCGCTCAAGAGCGGGGTCCTCACCGGCAAGTACCGCCCGGGCAACGGCTCGGACCGCGGCCCCTGGGTCGACAGCAACCTCACCGAGCGGAACCTCGCCGTCGTCGACGAGCTCGTGAGTTGGGCCGAGCGCCTCGAGACGACCCCGGCCAAGCTCGCCATCGCCTGGGTGCAGGGCCGCCCCGGCGTGACCTCGACGATCCTCGGCGCGCGCCGCGTGTCCCAGCTCGAGGAGAACGTCAGCGCCCTCGACCTCGAGCTGCCCCAGGACTGCCTCGACGCCCTCGACGCCGCGACCACCCCGACGCTCCCCTTCCCGTGCGGGTTCTTGCAGGGCACCGCCGCCTTCGCCGGCAACGGCTCGACCATCAACGGCACCCCCGGCGTCGTCTTCCCGGCCTCCCCCGAGGGCGACCACGACCGCTACTGATCTCGTCGGCTACGCTGCGGAGAGCGCCGCGACGCCGGTCTCTGCGGTCGAGACGACCGCGGGCCGCCGGTCCCAGGACCCTCGGCCCGCGGACGTCTCGTCCGCACTCCGGCGCGAACGGTCGACGTCGCCCTTCAGCTCGCCTACCACTCGCTCTCCCACTCCGAGCCCTTCATGTTGGCCGCGACGACGATCTTCGTCCCGAACGTCCAGACCTTGACGGTGTGGTCGCCCGAGGTCGCGTAGCGCCACTCGCCGTCCGGCGCGTTCGGCGGCCCGAGCGCGTCCACCGCCCGCTTCAGCGCGTCGGCGTGGTCGCCATAGTCGACGATCACCTCGTAGAGAGGCTGCCCTTCGACCTTGGCGGCGAAGTACCAGGTCGCCTCGGCGACGTTCGGCGCGGGCGCCTTCTCCGTCACCGAGATCCGGAAGTCGAACGCCCCGTCGGCCCCCGGCATCGCCACGTCCGCGCGGCTGGCGCGCCACTTCGCGAGCGGCATCCCCAGGTACGCGTTGGCGAAGGGCTCCGGGAAGTGGGACTCGGCGACCCTGGCGGCCGTCGCGTCGTCGACCGGGGGTAAGGTCTGCGTGCTCGCGCAGGCGCTCAGCGCCCCCAGCGCGATGACCGACAATGACGTGGCGATGATGTAGCGACGCATGGGACCTCCTCCTATCGGTGGTTCACTGGCCCCGACGCCGAGGCGTGTGCGTCGGTCGGGGCACGAGCGCTGAGACGTGTCGGCGTACGTCGATCAAAGAGGAAACCCCTCGCGCACGCAACACCACCGCCCGCAGAGCCGCGCCGCCGAGGGGAGAGCCCCCGGGAGGATCGTGCAAACGACCCGGAGTATCATGGCTTCGCAGCCGAGGCCTCGGGAGCTACCTTGAGGCCGCGAGACGCTGAGAGAGCGGCGTCCGTCCCCAATCCAGACGCATCTCCCGGAGCACGCCATGCCCACCCCTCCTCGTCGCCAGCTCGGAACCACGGACCTCCAGATCTCCCCCATCGGGCTCGGCTGCATGGGCATGTCCGAGTTTTATGGCAACTCGGACGACGCCCAGAGCACAGCCCTCCTCCACCACGCCCTCGACGCGGGCATGAACTTCTTCGACACCGCCGACATGTACGGCCCGTGGACCAACGAGCGCCTGGTCGGCGCGGCCCTGCGCGACCGGCGGGACGAGGCCGTCATCGCCACCAAGTTCGGCGTCTTGCGCAGCGAGGGCGGCGGCTTCAGCGGGATCAACGGCAAGCCCGAGTACGTCCGGAGCGCCTGCGACGCGTCCCTCGAGCGCCTCGGCGTCGACACGATCGACCTCTACTACCAGCACCGCGTGGACCCCGACACGCCCATCGAGGAGACCGTCGGCGCCATGGCCGAGCTGGTCGCGGCGGGCAAGGTCCGCTACCTGGGGCTGTCCGAGGCGACCCCCGACCAGATCCGGCGCGCGCACGCCGTCCACCCGATCACCGCGCTGCAGACCGAATACTCTCTTTGGTCCCGCGACCCCGAGCTCGAGCTGCTCGACACCTGCGGGGAGCTCGGCATCACCTTCGTCGCCTACTCCCCGCTCGGGCGGGGCTTCCTGACCGGCGCCATCAAGTCCCCAGACGACTTCGCCGACGACGACTTCCGCAAGTCCAACCCGCGCTTTCAGGGCGAGAACTTCCAGAAGAACCTGGACCTCGTGAACACCGTGCGCGCCATGGCCGCCGACAAGGGCGTCACCCCGGCGCAGCTGGCCCTGGCGTGGCTGCTCCACCAGCGGCCGTTCATCGTGACCATCCCCGGGACCCGCAAGATCTCCCGCTTCGACGAGAACCAGGCCGCCAACGACATCGCGCTCACCGCCGACGAGCTGGCCTTCCTCGACGAGAACCTCCCGGTCGGCGCCGCCTCCGGTGGACGCTACTAGCCCATCCGGCCGGGCGCCCGAGCCGTCACGTCTCGCGACGCGCTGCCTCGCCCACGGCCCCCTCGATGGCGGCAACCCCACCGCCATCGAGGGGGTGTCGATCTACCGGCGGAACGCGACGTCACCGCCCGTCAACGCCGTCTACGAGCGCAGCGTCTTCCTGGTCGCCCAGGGCCGCAAGCGCTGCCGGGTCGGCGACGAGGCCTTCATCTACGACCCCGACAACTACCTGGTGACGTCGGTGCCGCTGCCGGTGGCCTCGGAGATCCTGGTCGCCAGCCCCGAGCGGCCCTTCCTGTCCCTGGCGATAGACTTCGAGCTCGAGGCGGTCCGCGGGATCATGTCCCGCGCGGGCGACGTCCTCGCCCCCAGCAGCACCGAGCCTCCGCGGCGCGGGCTGGCCTCGTGCCCGGTCACGCCCCCCATCCGGGACCTCGCGGCGCGGCTGGTCGACCTGCTCGATGAGCCCCAGGACATCCCGGTCCTCGCGCCGCTGTACCTCGAGGAGCTCCTGTATCAGGTGCTCAAGGGCCCACGCGGTGGGTTCCTGCGCGCCGTGGCGATGGGGCGCGGCCAGCAACGCGCCATCGCCGAGGTCCTCGCGACCATCCACGCCGACTGCACCCAGGCCTTCAGCGTGGCCGAGCTCGCGTCGGTCGCCGGCATGAGCGAGTCGGTCTTCTACGAGGCCTTCCGAACCGTCACCGCCGCGACGCCGCTCCAGTACGTCAAGCGCCTCCGCCTGCAGGAGGCGCACCGCCAGCTCACCCTCGGCCTGAACAACGTCTCCGGGGCGGCCTACGAGGTGGGCTACAACAGCCTCTCCCAGTTCTCCCGCGAGTTCACGCGGGTCTTCGGCGCGAACCCGAGCGCCTACCTGCCTCGGTAGCGGCCCGAGCGACACGACGGCGCGGCCAGCGACGGGGCGGCGAAGTCGCCCCGCCGCCGGCCGACGACGCCTCACGCGCCGCGGCGCCCCCGCCACCTGCGGCGCGTGAGGAGCACGAGGGCGAGCAGCGCGAGCAACGCGATCGCGCTGGAGTTCCCCCCGCTGGAGGTACAGCCGGAGTCGCCACCGCCGTGGCCTCCGATGCAGTCGATGACGCCGTCGTCGTCGGCGTCGGTCAGGTCGGCCTCGCTCGGCGTGTCGGCCCCGTCCTCGGGGTCGCTGCCGCACATCACCTCGAGGGCGTCGATGACGCCGTCGGCGTCGCTGTCGCGCTCGCTCCCGTCACAGACGCCGTTCTGGTCGAGGTCCTCGGGCGCCGAGGCGGCGTCGTCCGGATCGCTCCCGCAGTCCACCTCCTCGCCATCGCCGACGCCGTCGTCGTCGCTGTCGGCGACGAGCGGGTCGGTCCCGAGGGCCTCCTCCTCGACGTCGAGCAGGGCGTCACCGTCGTCGTCCTCGTCGACACACCCGATCTCACCGTCGTGGTCCAGATCCGACAGCGCGTCCTCGGAGGGGCGGTCGTCAGCGTCCGTCGGGCTCGTTCCGCACAGCGCCTCGAGGCGGTTGCCGACCCCGTCGCCGTCGGTGTCCGAGGCGTCGCAGGCCGGGGCGGCGGCGCAGTCGAGGTCCTCGCAGTCGATGGTCCCGTCGCAGTCGTCGTCGACCCCGCCGGTGCAGCTCTCGGGGACCGCCAGGCAGCTGTCCGCGCAGTCGGGGACGTCGTCCTCGTCGACGTCCGTCGCGCAGTCCTCGGCGCACAGCGCCTCCTCGGGATCGCAGTCGAGCGCGTCGCACACGCCGTCATCGTCGAGGTCCGACAGCGCCTCGTCGGTCGAGCCGTCGCAGTCGTCGTCGACGCCGTCGCAGGCCGCCTCGCCGCAGTCTCCGGGCGCGCCGGGCGACCCTGCGTGCAGGGCCGCGTCATCGTAGGTATCCAGCGGGCTGGCCAGGCAGAAGCCCCCCGCGGCCTCGCGGGTCAGCGACCGCGCCACCCCGTCCGTGACGGCGTGGTCGCGCTCGCAGCCGAGGGCGCCGGGGTCGAGCGCGTCCAGCGAGGTCGTCCCCGCGGTCAGCTCGAGGACCACCCCATCACCGAGCGGCTCGCCGGGCAGGACGCCGTCACAGACCAGGTCTGCGGCGACCGCGCCGGCGTCGTCGAGGGCGATGACGAGGTAGCCCTCCGGGACGACGAGGGTCCCGGCCTCGCCCACCTCGCAACCGTCGAGGACCGCGCCCTGGAGCGCCACCTCGGCGAAGACCAGATCGACCTCCGCCGCCGAGGCGTTGTGGAGTTCGACCCACTGCCCGACCCCGTCGAGGCCGAGGTGGACCTCGCTCAGGACCAGGGCGCCGGCCTCGACCCGGCAGCTGTCGTCGCAGCCGTCGCCCGCGTCGAGATCGCCGTCGTCGCACTGCTCGGTCCCCAGGACCAGGCCGTCGCCGCAGTCGGCGCTGCAGCTGGTGTCGTCCGCGGCGTCGCAGCTCCAGCCGTCCTCGACGACGCAGGCGCCATCGCAGCCGTCGCCGGCCTCGAGGCCACCGTCGTCACAGGCCTCGTCGCTCGCGAGCGCGCCGTCGCCACAGGTCGAGGCGCAGGCGCTGGGCGAGCCGTCGCAGGCGAAGCCGTGCTCGGGCTGGCAGCTCGCGTCGCAGCCATCGCCGGCCTCGGTCCCGCCGTCGTCGCAGCCCTCACCGGCGGCGACGTTGAGGACGCCGTCCCCACAGACCGGGACCACACAGTCCAGCTCGCAGCTGGCCGTCTGCTCGCCGCCGGCGTCGCAGGCCTCACCGGCGCCCTCGTTCAGGACGCCGTCGCCGCAGGTCGGGATCGTGCAGTCGGCCTCGCAGTCGTCGGTCTGGACGCCGCTCGCGTCGCACGCCTCGCCGGCACCGGTGTTGACGACCCCGTCGCCGCAGCTCGGGACCGTACAGTTGGCCTCGCAGCTGTCCGTCTGGACGCCGCCGGAGTCGCACGCCTCGCCGGCGTCAGCGTTCCAGACCCCGTCGCCGCAGCTGGGGATCGTGCAGTCCGCCTCGCAGCTCTCCGTCGCCACGCCGCCGGAGTCGCATGCCTCGCCGGCGCTCGCGTTCTTCACGCCGTCGCCACAGGTGGGGACCGTGCAGTCGGCCTCGCAGCTGGCGGTCTGGACGCCGCCCGCGTCACACGCCTCGCCGGCGCCCGTGTTGGTGATCGAGTCGCCGCAGGTCGGCATCGTGCAGTCGGCCTCGCAGCTGTCCGTCTGCAGGCCGCCCGAGTCACAAGCCTCCCCGGCGCCCATGTTCGTCACACCGTCCCCACAGGTCGGGACCGTGCAGTCCACCTCGCAGTCGTCGGTCTGGACGCCGCTCGCGTCGCACGCCTCGCCGGCGCCGGTGTTGACCACCCCGTCGCCGCAGCTGGGGATTGTGCAGTTGGCCTCGCAGCTGGCGGTCTGAACGCCGCCCGAGTCGCACGCCTCACCGGCCCCGGCGTTCAGGACGCCGTCGCCGCAGGTGGGAATCGTGCAGTCGGCCTCGCAGCTGTCCGTCTGCACCCCGCCCGAGTCGCAAGCCTCCCCGGCCCCCGAGTTCGTCACGCCGTCGCCGCAGCTCGGGATCGTGCAGTCCACCTCGCAGTCGTCGGTCTGGACGCCGCTCGCGTCGCACGCCTCGCCGGCACCGGTGTTGACCACCCCGTCGCCGCAGCTGGGGATTGTGCAGTTGGCCTCGCAGCTGGCGGTCTGAACGCCGCCCGAGTCGCACGCCTCACCGGCCCCGGCGTTCAGGACGCCGTCGCCGCAGGTGGGAATCGTGCAGTCGGCCTCGCAGCTGTCCGTCTGCACCCCGCCCGAGTCGCAAGCCTCCCCGGCGCCCGAGTTCGTCACGCCATCGCCGCAGCTGGGAATCGTGCAATCGGCCTCGCAGCTGTCCGTCTGCACCCCGCCGGAGTCACAAGCCTCGCCGGCGCCAGCGTTCAACACGCCATCCCCGCAGCTCGGAATCGTGCAGTCGGCCTCGCAGCTGTCCGTCTGCACCCCGCCCGAGTCGCACGCCTCGCCGGCGCCCCTGTTCGTGATCGAGTCTCCGCAGCTGGGAATCGTACAGTCGGCCTCGCAGCTGTCCGTCTGGACCCCACCCGAGTCGCAGGCCTCGCCAGCGGTCGGGTTGAGGTGGCCGTCGCCGCACGCGCTGGCCGAGCAGTCGGCGTCGCAGCTGGCGGTCTCCGCGGCACCACCGCCGACGGGCTCGATCCGGATCGCCATGTCGAGGTCGTCGTAGACGTCGGACTGGTCGTTGAGGAAGTAGAAGCGACCGCCGTCGTAGACGTCCTCGCGCATCGCGACCCAGCACCCGTCGGCCGTGGCCTTCAGCCCCAGGGCGTACTGGCCCGCCGGGAGCGTCAGCGGCTCATCGGCTACGAACCGCGCCCACTGGTAGTCGTCCGCCGGGGTGTCCGTGGCGCTGATGGTCCAGGACGACAACAGCCCGCCGTCGCTCACGTCCGGGACGCCTTCGTCGGTGGTCGCCATCAGCCGGACCGCCGTACCGTCGCAGGAGCCGGCGGTGGTGCCCAGCTGCAGCGCGACCGCCCCGATCTCGGTCTCCTCCTCCAGGGTGAAGGTCTCCGACGGCGAGAAGCGCGCGTTGTAGTAGTCGATGACGCTCCCGTCTCCCGTCACGTCGACGAGCAGCTCCGACCCCGCGTCGCAGGTCTCGCCCGCGCTGTCGTTGACGACGCCGTCGCCGCAGACCGCAGAGGTGCAGTCGTCGTTGCAGCTCGCGGACCCGCCCGCGGGGTCGCAGGCCTCGCCGGCATACACGTTCCAGAGGCCGTCACCACAGGCGGGCAAGGTGCAGTCGTTCTCGCAGTTGGCGGTCTGGCCGCCGGTGTCGCAGGCCTCGCCGTCGGCCAGCACGAAGTCGCCGCAGCTGCCGCCGCAGCTCGAGGGCTCGCCGTAGCAGGTGGAGCCGTCCTCGACGGCGCAGACCGACGAGCAGCCGTCGCCGTCTTCGGTGCCGCCGTCGTCGCAGGCCTCGCCGGCCACGTAGTTGACCACGCCGTCGCCGCACTCGGCGACGGTGCAGTCGGCGTCGCAGTCGGCCCCGCTCGCGTCGCTGAAGGTCAGGGTCACGGCGAGGTCGCCGGCCTGGGCCGCCATCGGGTGCTCGGTCCCGACGTAGAGCCCGCCGCCGTCGTAGCTCGAGACGCTGCTCGCGGCGAGCAGGCACGTCTCGCCACCGTGCCCGAGCAGGACGCCCACGGCCCAGTCCCCCGCCGGGAGTGGCGCCTCGAGGTCCAGCGTGACGTTCCCGTCGGCGTCGGCGCCGAAGGGTGTCAGGGCGTCGATGGCGATGTCGCCGCTCTCTCCGGGCACGCCGTCCGTGCCGACGGGGACGACGCTCGCGAAGCCGCCGCAGGCGCTGAAGTCGCCGACGAGGGTCACGGTCGCCGTCAGGAGCGTCGTCGGCGCGTCGAGGTGGAAGGTCTGGAAGATGAGCGTGTCGTAATCCACGAAACCGACCGTGCCGTCGACCTCGTCGTCGCCGACCGTGGCGAGCTCGAAGCTCGTCAGCGCCCCGGAGTCGCAGGCCTCGCCGGCGTCGCCGTTGACGGTCCCGTCGCCGCAGACGGCCCAGGTGCAGTCGGGGTCGCAGGCGTCCGTGCCGGAGACGCTCGGCTCGCACGCCTCGGCGCCCTGCACGACCCCGTCGCCGCAGACGACCGCGGTGCAGTCGGCGTTGCAGTCGTCGGTCGCCAGCGCTCCGCCGTCGCCCGTCTCGATGAGCACGGCGAGCACCTCCGCTTCCGGTTCACTGGAGTCGCCGTAGTACAGGCCACCGCCATCGTAGACGTCGTCGTAGGTCGCGGCGACGCACCCGCTCTCGGGCCGCGAGACGCTGACCGCGTACGTCCCGGCCACCAAGGACAGCGGGGCGTCCAGCGCGTGGCGTACCCAGAGGAAGCCGTCCTCGGGCTGGTCGGCCGCGCTCACCTCCCACGAGGCGAGCAGCGCGCCGGTGTCGAAGTCGGGCCGGCCGTCGGTCGTCCCGAGGACGCTGATGGTCGCCCCGTCACAGGCGCCGGCCTCCCGCCCGAGCTGGACGGCGACGGAGGTGATCTCTCTGGCGTCCGCCAGCGTGAAGGTCTGAGAGAGCCCGGAGGTGGTGGTGTAGAAGGCGACGATCCCCGCCTGCCCGCCTGTCGTGTCGACCAGCGAGCCCGGCCCCGCGTCGCACGCCTCGCCGGCGGCGCTGTTGACGACGCCGTCGCCGCACGCGCTCGCCTGGCAGTCGCTCCGGCATGCCACCGAGCCGGTCCCCGAGTCGCAGTTCTCGCCGGCGTAGAGGTTGAAGGTCTCGTCCCCGCAGGCGGCCGCGGTGCAGTCCGAGTCGCAGGTCGACGAGCCGCCCACGCCCGAGTCACACGCCTCGCCGGCGTCGAGGGCGTAGTTGCCGCACGCGGCGGCACAGCTCGAGGGAGCGCCGAGGCAAACGTAGCCGTCCTCGAGGTCGCAGCCCGACGAGCAGCCGTCACCGCCCTCGGTCCCGCCATCGTCGCACGTCTCGCCGGCGGCGTAGTTGACGACGCCGTCCCCGCACACGACGGCCGTGCAGTCGCCGTCGCAGTCGGTGGCGCCCCCGTCGCTGAAGCTCAGCGTCACCGCGAGGTCGCCCGGCTGCTCGGTCATGGGCAAGCTGGTGCCGACGTAGAGCGCGCCGTCATCGTAGCTGGAGGCGCCGCTCGCTCCGAAGCTGCACGACTCGCCGCCGCCGCCGAGGACCGCGACGACCGCCCATTCACCGGCCGCCAGCGGCACGTCGAGGTCGACCGTCAGGACGCCGTCGACGGCGTCCGCCCCGGCGAGAATGAGGTAGACGTCGCTGGTGCCGGGCGCGCCGTCGACTCCCACCGGGACGACCTGGACGACGCCGTTGCAGCTGGCGTAGTCGCCGCTCAGGCCGAACGCAGCGGCGCGCAGCGTGGTCGAAGCGTCGAGGTGAAAGGTCTGCGCAACGAAGGTCGTGTAGTCCACGAAGTCCGCCGTGACGTCGGCCTCCGCGCCGCCGAGCGCGTCGATCTCGAAGGCCGTGACAGCCTCCGAGTCGCACGACTCGCCGGCGTCGCCGTTGACGACCCCGTCGCCGCAGACGACCGCGGTGCAATCCGGGTCGCAGACGTCGGCGCCGTCCACCGTCGGCTCGCACGCCTCGTCGGCCTCGACCACGCCGTCGCCGCAGACCGCGGGCTCGCACTGGTCGTTGCAGCCCGGGTCGCCGTCCGGCTCGCAGAGCTCGCCCGCGGCGGCGTTGACGACCCCGTCTCCGCACGCGACGAGCGTGCAGTCCGGGTCGCAGGAGGCCGTCGCGATGGGGCTCACCGACGTCAGCGTCAGCCCGAAGTCGACGGGTCCGTTGTCATCGAAGAGCGCGAAGGTCCCGTCGACGTTGTCGGCGACCCAGAGATCGCCGTCGCCGTAGGTGTCGCCGACGTGGACGAGCCCACACTCCTCGAAGCTGCCGGGGCCCTCGAGGATCAGCGCGTAGTCCCCGGCGTCGAGCTCGGTCCCGTCGAAGGGCAGCTCGATGACGCCGTCCCGAGCCTCGCTCGAGAGCGCCTCGGCGAGCGCCACGCCGGAGGGCGCGCCGTCACCGTCGACGGCGCTGATCCAGGCCCGGAAGACGCTGCACTCGGTCGCGTCCGCGGCGACCTTCAGGCTGACCGAGCTCAGGCTGGTCGCCGCGTCGAGGCGAAAGACCTGCGCGTGGACGAACGCGCTGTCCGAGATCGCGGTCGTCGCGTTGTCGTCCGGGACCGTCTCGAGCGCGACGCGGCTCCCCTCGCAGTCCTCGATCCCGTTGACCTCGCCGTCGCCGCAGATGGGCAGACGACAGCTCGCGGTGCAATAGGCGTCCTCGTCGACGGCGACGGTCAGGACGAGGCTGGCCGGGATTCCCTCGCTCCACGTCACGCCGTCCGCGGAGGTCCAGACCGCCCCGCCGTCATAGACATCGGCGCTGGCGGTCCAGCGGCAGCTCCCGCTGATCTTCTCGACGACGACCGCGTACTGCCCAGCCTCGAGGTCAGCGTCGAGCCCGGTCGCCCACGACCCCGACGCGTCGTAGTAGAGCGGGGTCTCGGCGATGACGTCGGTGACCTCCGGCGTCCCGTCCGAGGCGGTCCCGACGAGCCGGACCTCCAGGTCGCAGACCTCGTTGGTCTTCAGGCCCAGGGTCACGTCGCTGACCCGGGTGGACTCGGTCACGGTGAAGGTCCGGGCGGTGAAGCTCGACTCGATGAAGCCTGCGTCGCCCGTGCCCACGACGAGGTCGGCCGCAGGCTCGCAGTCCTCGCCGAAGCGGTTGACGTAGCCGTCGCCGCAGCTCCGGGCGGTGCAGTCGCCGTCGCAGTCGGGGCTGTCGCCGCCGTCGTCGCAGCTCTCGCCGGCGAGGGCGTTGAAGACCCCGTCACCGCAGACCGGGGTCGTGCAGTCGACGTCGCAGTCGGCGTCGCCGTTGGCGAGGTCGTCGGGCTCGCAGTCCTCGGCCCCGGTGACGTCGCCGTCGCCGCAGACGTCGCCGAGGACGAAGGCGGTGTCGTCGAAGGGCAGCGCGGACTCGCCGTCGGCCGTCCCCTCCCAGCCACCGCCCTCGCCGTCGTTGACGAGCGGCAGGTAGTCGGCGAAGGCCGTCTGCCCGACCCGCAAGCCCGTGTAGTACAGCGCCTGGGCCGACCCGGCGGGGATGGTCTGGAGCGTCTCGTCCTCGACGAGCCCGGTGAGGCCTTCGTCGAGGCGACCGGCGACGGTCTGGATGCCGGCGAGCCCGGTCGGCGCGAGGACGGCGCCCTGGTAGGCGAGGAGCGATGTTCCGCCGCTCGACAGCTCGACGTCGGTGGGGACCACGAGCGTGCCGTGAGAGACCGTCGGGACCACGCTGCGGACGTCGCTGAACACGACGACCGTGCCGGCGCTGACCGCGCCGGTGTCCCACTGGATGAGGGAGTGCGCGCCCTCGGGTCCGAAGCTCGTGAACTCGCCGTCGTCGAAGAAGACCGTCTCGTCGTAGAGGTCGGCCAGGACGACCACGGCGAAGTCCCCGTCCCCGTCGGTGTTCAGCGCGGTGAACGCGAGGGCCCCGGCGCCGAGGGGCTCGGGCGCGACGGACTCGAAGCGCAGGTAGTCCCCGTCGCTCAGGGTGACCTCGATCGGGCCGCTCATACCGGCGGGGATGGTGTCGGCGGAGACCCCGATGTACTCGTCGGAGCGGTCGAAGGCGCTCGGCTCGATGAGCGTCGCCACGAGGTCGAAGGAGCCGCCGGGCGTGAGGCCGAGGTCGGTCAGGGAGAACGAGAGCTCGACCTCGTTGGACGTCACGAAGATGTCGTTGGGGAGGACGCCGAGGTCGGCCACCCGGGTCGGTGGGACCATCCAATCGAGGGCATAGACGCCCGCCTCGTGATCCCCGAAGGCGAGCGCGTAGTTGGCGGTGAAGCCGGGGGCGAAGGTCAACACCGAGGCGTCGATGCCGTCGGAGCCGGAGACGGCCCTACCGAGCTCGCTGAGCTCGACGTCCTGATTGTCCGTGGCGATGATGCCGTCGCCCGGTTCGGTATCGAGATAGATGACGACGACCCGCTCGTTGAGCATCCCCCCCGGGCTCCGGAGCCCGATCACGATCTCCCCGGAGGAGTCGCTCTCGACGGCGAAGTAGGCCCCGTCGCCGAGGACGCCGGTGGAGCTGTTGATGCCGGTCACGGCCCCCGTCGCGTACTCCGCGTCGTCGACGGCGCCGTCGAAGGTGGCGCCGTCGGAGGTCGTGTCGGTCAGCGTCGCCTGCTGTGCGAGGGCCGCGGGCGCGACGAGGATCGCCGCCGCGAGGACCGAGATGAAAGCCGTCTGCCTGTTCATGGGGTCTCCGATGGCGCGCGCGGGCCGGACGCCGTCCCGGACGTGTCCGGGACAGGTGAGGGACCAACTCGCTGGAAGCGCGCGCGTTCTGGGCGTTTCGTGGGCACGGTGCCGTCGCCAGTGCGGAGATCGTGCCAACGTCACACCGCGGCAGGGCGAGCCCGGACGATGAGGCGTGGGGCGGTCACGACGACCGCGAGCCGAGGGCGCAGGTCCGCTCGGCGCGCGGCCGCGCCGACGGCCGACGTCGCCCCCTCGCGACAGCCTCACCTCGATCGCTCGCTCGGCGCGCGGTCAGCGCCCGCCGGAGCCTGTCGCGGCGGCCTCGCGTCCGTGGTTCGACCTCGAGCGCGCCCGTCTCACCCCTCGCACCAGAGGGTGTCCGAGATCAGCAGCTCGCCGGTGTCCGGGTCGGTGTCACAGGCGATGGGCCCGTCGGTCTCCACGCGGAAGCAGCGGAAGGTGCCGACCACCTCGCCGGTGCCGTCGGAGACGAGCCCGTACACGACGAGGTCGTAAGCGAGCGTCGGGCCGCTGAGCGCGAGGTTGATCCCCTCGCCCGCGTCGATGGCGATGGCGCCGGTCACGGCGGGCGTCGCGCTGACCTGATGATACTGGTTGTCGCCCCAGGCGACGACCGTGCCGTCCGAGCGCAGCGCCAGGCCCTGCCCCTCCATCGCGGCGACGGCCACGAAGTCGTTTCCGGACGGGAGCTGGCTGACCTGCCCGTAGTCGTCGTAGCCCCACGCCACGAGCGTGCCGTCCTCCTTCAGGGCGACGTAGGCCCCGCGGCCGGCGGCCGCCGCGACGTAGTCGTTGCCCGCGGGGGGCACGGAGGCGGCCGGGAAGAAGCCCCACGCCGCCAGGCTCCCGTCGGCGCGCACCGCGACGACCGAGTCTCCGCCGCCGTCCACGGCGACGAAGGGCCCGGCCGGGATGTCATCGGTGTTCCCCCCGGTGTAGCCCCAGTGGATGATCTCGCCGTCGACCGTCAGCCCCAGGGCGAAGTCCTGCCCGGAGCTGACCTGGCTGAACACGTACGGAACGCCGCCGGGGCCCAGCGGAGGACCGCCGCCGCCATACGCCGAGAGCCCCCACGCGGCGACCGATCCGTCGGCCCGCAGGGCGAGGGAGTGCGTCGAGCTGGCCGACACGGCGACGAAGTCATTTCCCGCTGGCACCGGAGCGCCGTTCGGCGGCTGGCCCCAGGAGACCAGGGTGCCGTCGGTCCGGACCGCGACCCCGTGCTGCCCCCCGACCGCCGCCGCGATGAAGTCGCCCGAGGGGGCCCCGGACGGCGCGCCGTCCCCCCAGACCGCGAGGGTCGGGATGGGCGGAGGAGGAGGCGGCGTCGCGCTGAGCGCGGCGTTGACCCCCTGGCCCGCGGCGATGGCGAGCGCGTCGGTGAACGGCGGCGTCCCGGCGACCTGCTGGTACTGGTCGTCGCCCCACGCGACGACCGTGCCGTCCGATCGCAGCGCCAGGCACTGCCCCTCCATCGCGGCGACGGCCACGAAGTCCGTGCCGCTGGGGAGCTGGCTGACCTGGCCGTAGTCGTCGTAGCCCCACGCCACCAGGGATCCGTCGTCCTTCAGGGCGACGTAGGCCCCGCGGCCGGCGGCGGCCGCGACGTAGTCGTTGCCCGCCGGGGGCACGGAGACGGCCGGGTAGAAGCCCCACGCCGCGAGGCTCCCGTCGGTGCGCACCGCGACGGCCGAGTCTCCTCCGCCGTCCACGGCGACGAAGGGGCCCGCCGGGATCTCGTCGGTGTGGCCGCCGGCGTAGCCCCAGTGGATGATCTCGCCGTCGACGGTCAGGCCCAGGGCGAAGTCCTGCCCGGAGGTGACCTGGCTGAACACGTACGGAACGCCGCCGGGGCCCAGCGGAGGGCCACCACCGCCGTATGCGTCGAGCCCCCACGCGGCGACCGAGCCGTCGGCCCGCAGGGCGAGCGAGTGGGTCGAGCTGGCCGAAACGGCGACGAAGTCCGCACCGGCGGGCACAGGCTCGCCGCCCGGCGCCTGCCCCCAGGAGACCAGGGTCCCGTCGGCCCGGACGGCGACGCCGTGTTGCTCGCCCACCGCCACCGACAGGAAGTCGCCCGAGGGCGCCCCGGCAGGAGCGCCGTTTCCCCAGACCGTCAGGGACTGAGCCCCGACCGCGGGCGCGAGGAGGAGCGCGGCGACGAGGAGGAGCGCGGCGGGACGGGCGCGGCGGGGCATGGAGGCTCCTTGTCCAGCGACGAGGTCGGTGGTCGCTGACACGGGGACGCTGGAACAGCGCTACCGATAGGGAACCGTGCGCTCGGAGATCGTTAAGGGGTGGACGCTCGGGAGCCTACTCCGCGCGCGCCTCGCCGACCCGATCCCGGCCGCTTAGGGCCTGTCCAAGAATAAGTGGGCCAGATGGCCAAGGAGGCGTCGTGCTGGGCGGTTCGCCGACGACGCAGGCAGACCGGGCGTCTTTCAAGTCGTCGGCGGGCCGTCCAGTGCGGCGGATCCGACGGCCAGATGGTTCACTTATTTTTGGACAGGTCCTTACCCCGGAGCCTGCTACTCGGCGGTGCCGGCCCCGTCCGCCGGCGTCGGCTCGGGGGCGTCCGGCTCCGGCGTCGGCTCCTCGGGCGGGGGCTCGGGGAGATCCGGCATCTCGGCGAGGCCGCCGGCCATCTCGTAGTGGTGGGGCGGCGTCACGGTCTTGCCGACGACGAGGGTCTTCAGCTCTCCCGGGGTGGGCATCCCGAGCGGGCCGCTCCCCTGACAGGCGCCGGCGGCGGCGGCGAGCCCGGCGCCGAGCGCCGCGCCCCGGATGAGGTTGCCGAGGCGGCCGAGGAGCCTGCGGGGGGCCGCGGGCGGGCGGTGGATGACGCGGCCGTCGGCGTCGAAGCGGAAGCGGACGCAGGCGCCGTCCCGGGCGTGCTCCTCGCGGAAGCGCTGCGCGTCCGCGGCGGTCAGCTCGGACAGGTCGTGGACGTGCTTGTCGCAGTCGTCGCAGTAGCGCCGGTCGGCGTCACGGGTCCCCTCGAGGGTGTCCCATCGGCGTTCACACGGGGTGGCGATTCCAACGTCGTCGAGCTTCATGGCGTCGTCCTCTCGGGCGGTCGGTGCTCGCGATACGACGCGCGACCGCCCGGGGGGATCTGCGATGGATCGATTTTCTGGCGCCCGCCGGGGCCGTTGGGTCAGCTCCCGGTGAACGAGGCGGGTGGGCCGCGCGCTACTTCCGGCGGGTGACGACGAGGTGCGGGTGCTGCGCCTTCGACGGGTAGCCGAACATGAAGGGCAGCTCGCGCTTGGGCTGCTCCTCCCAGGCCGCTCGATAGGCCGCCTCGCCCTCGCGCGAGCCCTTGATGGCGGTGTGGCGGAAGGTCCCGTAGGTCTCGATCTCGAAGACGTCCGGGTCGAGGAAGTTCGGCGGGATGCCGGTCGAGTCGCTCACCATCCAGACCATGTGGTCGAGCAGGTACTGGCGCACGGTGCTGAAGTTGTTCCACCACAGCAGGTAGCTCGCGGCCTTGGTCATCGCCGTGACCTTCCCCTTCTTCTCGAGGTGCTCGAGGATCCGCGCGTCCTCGGCGAGGTGATCGTCGGCGAGGTTGCCCGAGATGTGCCGATAGACCTGGTCCGGCCCGCCGCCCTTCTTCTTGAAGACGAGCTCGAAGTTCCGGAAGAGGTCGGCGCTGCGCAGGTACTTCCGGGTGCCACGGGCCTTGCCGATCTCCTCGTCGCCCGCCGCGATGTCGGCGGCGGTCAGGTAGTGGAGCGCGCCGTCCGGCTCGATGGTGAAGTAGCGCAGGCGCACCGGCTCGTAGCCGTGCACGTGGAGCCCGACGAGGGCGAAGACGATCTGCGACGGCAGCGGGTCGAGCTTGAGCTGCCCGAGGTCCAGCGTCCGGCTGTGGTTGACGGTCACGAGCTTGTCGAGGAAGCGCCGGTGCAGCTTCAGGCTGCGGGTGAGCTTCTTGGTGTCGAGGTGGGCGAGGTTTCGCGGGTCTCCCCCCTTCTCGAGGGACAGGCTCGTCAGCTCCTTCAGGTCGGGGAAGATGGCGAGGACCGTCAGGAGATCGGCGCCTCCGAAGGGGTAGACGATCGTGTCCGGCAGCCCCTCGGGGACGAGCTTCTCGAAGAACGGCCGCGCGACGGCGAGCCACTCCTTCTCGTAGGGCTCGAAGATCGGCTCGAGCTTCGCGCAGTGGTCGTCCACGGCCTTCTTGCTGTACGGCCCGAAGTCGTAGGCGGTCTCGGGGTGGTCACAGGCCGCGACCGCGAAGAGCGCCTTGGCCTCCTTGGTGAAGTCGACGCCGGCGTCGTCGCCCGCGGGCGGCGCGGCGAGCGCCGGGCCGGCGACGAGGGCGAGGAGCGGGATGGCGAGCAGGGCGCGGCGGAGCATGCGGCTCTCCAGGGTGTCCGTTGGGGGACCGGATATATCTGAACCCGGCGCGGTCAGGAAGCTCGAACGCCCCCGACTCGCGCGATGTTCCAGCGTTGCTGCCCGTGACCCCGATGGTTAAGGTGCCGCCGTCCTCTCCGGCCGTAGACGGGAGCCCGACCGATGGCGCCGCCCAGCCCCACGTCCTTCAACGACTACCTCGCCCGGGTCCGCGAGCGCATCCGCGAGGTCTCCATCGCCGAGCTGCGCGCCTTGCGCGACGCCCGCGGCGACGCCCTGACGCTCGTCGACTGCCGCGAGCCCGAGGAGCTCGACACCGGCGTCATCCCCGGCGCCCTCGCGCTGCCCCGCGGACAGCTCGAGCTGAAGATCGAAGGCCTCGTCCCCGACCGCGGCGGGCTCGTCGCCATCTACTGCGCGACCGGCGTCCGGAGCGCGCTGGCCGCGGCGGCCCTGTCCGAGCTCGGCTACGATGCCGTCAACGTCGCCGGCGGCATCGAGGCGTGGAAGGCGGCCGGCCACGCCCTCGACCACCCGCGCCGGCTCACGAAGAGCCAGCTGAGCCGCTATGCCCGCCAGATCCTCCTCCCGGAGCTGGGCGAGGCCGGGCAGCAGCGCCTGCTCGACAGCCGCGTCCTGCTCGTCGGCGCCGGCGGGCTCGGCTCCCCGGCGGCGCTCTACCTCGCGGCCGCGGGCGTCGGCACGCTCGGGATAGTCGACGACGACGCCGTGGATCTGTCGAACCTCCAGCGCCAGATCCTCCACGCCGAGGACGTCGCGGGGCGCCCCAAGGTCGAGAGCGCCCGCCGCGCCCTCGGCCGGCTGAACAGCGAGGTCGAGGTCATCCCCTTCGCCGAGCGCCTGACCTCCGACAACGCCCGCCGGATCTTCGAGGGCTTCGACGTCGTCGTCGACGGGACGGACAACTTCGCGACCCGGTACCTGATCAACGACGCCTGCGTGCTGCTCGGGATCCCCAACGTCCACGGCGCGATCCTGCGCTTCGACGGGCAGGCCTCGGTCTTCTGCCACGACGGCGGGCCCTGCTACCGCTGCCTCTTCCCCGAGCCGCCGCCCCCGGCGCTCGCCCCGAGCTGCGCCGAGGCCGGCGTCCTCGGCGCCATCTGCGGCGTCGTCGGCACGCTCCAGGCGGTCGAGGCCATCAAGCTCGCCGCCGGCGTCGGGAGCAGCCTCAGCGGCCGCCTCGTCAGCTACGACGCCCTCGGGACCCGCTTCCGCGAGCTCAAGATCGCCCGCGACCCGGGCTGCGCCGTCTGCGGCGACGCCCCGCGCATCACCGAGCTCCTCGACTACGCCGTGAGCTGCTCCGCTCCGACCTGAGCGCCCGGGCGACGCGTCGCCCTCCCCGGCTTGACCATCCGCATGCTGGCCGGCGACCCTCTCCGGATGGACTTCTTCGACAACCTCCTCGACGAGACCCACCGCCTCCTGCGCGCCTCGTGCCGACGGTTCGCCGAGGCCGAGATCGCCCCCCACGCCGACGCCTGGGAGGAGGCCGGCGCGTTCCCGCGCGAGCTCTACGCCAAGGCCGCCGACGCGGGCGTCCTCGGCGTCGGCTTCTCCGAGGAGCTCGGCGGCTCCGGGGGCGGCGCGCTCCACACCGTCGCCGCCATCGAGGGGCTCATGCGCGGCGGCTCCACCGGCGTCGCGGTCGGCCTCGGCTCCCTCGGGATCGCGCTGCCCGCCATCGTCCAGGCAGGTGATCCCTGGCAGCTCGAGACGTTCGTCCGCCCCACCCTCGCCGGCGAGAAGATCGCCGCCCTCGCCATCACCGAGCCCGGGACCGGCAGCGACGTCGCCGGCGTCGCCACCCGCGCCCGCCGAGACGGCGACGCCTACGTCGTCAGCGGCTCGAAGATGTTCATCACCTCCGGCACCCGCGCCGACGTCATCACGACCCTCGTCCGGACCGGCGACGACCCCCACGGCGGGCTGACGTTCCTGGTCCTGACCCCGGACATGGAGGGCGTCAGCGTCTCCCGGAGCCTCAAGAAGACCGGCTGGTGGGCCAGCGACACCGCCGAGCTCTTCTTCGACGGCGTCCGCGTCCCGGTCGGCCACCGCGTGGGCCCCGAGGGCTCGGGCTTCGTGACGCTGATGCGCAACTTCCAGACCGAGCGCCTCGCGCTCGCGGCCTACGGCGCCGCCACCGCCGAGCTGGCCTACGAGGAGGCGCTCCGCTACGCCCGCGAGCGCAAGGCCTTCGGCCGGCCGCTGACGGGCTTTCAGGTCACCCGCCACAAGCTCGCCGACATGGCGACCCGGGTCATGACCGCCAAGACCGTCGTCTACCAGGTCGCCGCGCGCATGGACCGCGGCCAGGAGGTGGTCCGCGAGGTCTCGATGGCCAAGAACCTGACCGGCGACATCGCCCGCGACGTCACCTGGGAGGCGGTCCAGATCCACGGCGGCCTCGGCTACATGCGCGAGACCCTCGTCGAGCGCCTCTCCCGCGACGCCCGCCTCCTGCCCATCGGCGGCGGCACCCAGGAGGTCATGAAGGAGATCATCGCCAAGACCCTGGGCCTCTGACGACGCTCCGCCGCCCCGCTCCCCCTGGAGAGCGGGCGTCTTCCGGCGTATGATGAAAGGGTGATCGACGCCCTCCGACAGGTGCTGGGGTCCGACCCTCGGCTCGCTTACGCGCTCCTCTTCGGCTCGCGCGCTCGAGGGGATGCCCGGCCAGGCAGCGACGTGGACGTCGCCCTCGAGGCGTCACGCCCCCTCACCGCGCTCGAGGTCGGTGACCTGGTAGGGCGGATCGAGCAGGCGTGTGGCGTGAGCGCGGATCTCGTGCTGCTCGACGAGGCCGATCCCGCCCTGGCCTACCGGGTCTTCCGCGACGCCGTCCCCATCGTCGTTCACGACCGCGCCGCGTACGTCGCACGCAAGCATCGTGCGGCGCTCGACTATCTCGACTTCCGCCCGATGGAGCAGCGGTTCGTCGACGCGATCCTGCGGACGTCCCAGGGTGGATAGGACGCTCCTGGCCCGCTATCGCTGAGCCCGGGGGATTCCGCCCAGGTCACTCAACGCTCGGACGAGTGGGATCGCGCTCGGCGAGCCCGAGCTCGACCCCTCCGAGCGGGGCGAACCGCGCGCGAACCGCCACCGCGAGGTCCGCGACCGCGTCGGGCGCCTCGGCGAGCGCGAGCCGAAGGATGTCGAGCGCTTCCTCCTCCATCGACCGTCCGTGGGCGGCAGCGCGCAGCTCGAGCCGCTCCTCGAGCGCTGCGTCCAGGTTTCGGACCGTGATACTCGCCATGTCCCCCCCGTTCGAACGCCTGGGTTCGGCCCGAGCATGGGGGAGGACCGGCGGCGGGTCGAGGTCTGAGCTCGCGACCTGCTAGGCACGTAGCCGGCGGCGTCAGGGTGAGGCGTCGGCGTCCCTGGGCGGGTGCGTGGGACCCGGGGCGGTCGGCACCGTCGCCAGGAGGCGCTGGACCTCGGCGACGCGCTCGACCTCGCCGGGCATGCGCTCGGCGCCGCTGAGGTAGATGCGGAAGGCCGTCGCGGCCTCGGCGTCGCGCCCCTGCGCGCGGAGCGACACACCCAACAGATAGGCGGCGTCGAAGGCGTCGCGCTTGGCCTGAAGGACCGAGGACAGCACGTCGACCGCCCGGTCGTGGTGCCCCTGCAGCTGATAGAGACGCCCGAGCGCCACCCCGGTCGCGGGGTCGCTCGCGAGCTCGAGGCTCCGCTTCAGCGCGACCTCCGCCTCGGCGTGCTCGCCGGACGCCGTGAGGAGCTGCCCCAGCCGCCGATACGGCTCGGCCGCCTCGGGCGCCAGCGCCACCGCCCGCTTCAGGTGCTCGATGGCCTCCGGGACCCGCGAGGCCCCCGCCAGGGTCGTCGCCAGGTTGGTCCGCGTCGCGACGTTGTCCTCGATGCCGATCGCCGCCTGAAACGCCGCGACGGCGTCGTCCGTCCGCCCGAGCTCCGCGTACAGGACGCCGAGGTTGTTCCGCGCCGCGAGGTTCTCCGGCGCCGCCTTCGCCGCCGCCTCGAAGGCCGCGAGCGCCTCGACCCGTCGCCCGGCGCGCCGCTCGAGCCGCGCGACCGCCAGGTGCGCCCAGACGTCGTCGGGCGCGGCGCCCACGGCCTCCTGATAGCGCGCCAGCGCCGTCACCGCGTCCCCGCGCCGCTCGGCCAGGAGCCCCGTCGCCACCAGCCGCGTCGACGCCGAGGCCCGCGCGCCGTCTCCCAGCGCCGTCAGCGCGTACTCCAGCGCGTCCAGCTCGCCGTCCTTCACCAGGGCCGGCTGCCGCGCCGCCCGGGTCACCGCGATCTCCATCGCCGCCCGCTGGACGCTCGGGTCCGACGCCGCCAGCCCGTGCGCCGCCTCCAGCGCGACGCTGGCCGCCTCGAAGCGACCCGCCTCGCTGGCCGCCCACGCCCGCTCCAGGTGCGCCTCGACCGCGGCGTCGGTGTCGCGCGTGTCGCTCCACGCGCTCAGGGCGTTCAACGCGACCGGGACCAACAGCAAGAGCCCCGCGATGAGCGCCAGGGCCTTCGCCAAGGCGCGCGTCCCCTCCGTCATGGCGCGCACGCGTCCCCGACGCCGTCGTTGTCGGTGTCCACCTGCGCGACCCCCAACGTCGGCGGCGCGTTGGCCACCAGCGGGCAGTTGTCGAGCACGTCGCGCACGCCGTCGCCGTCGGCGTCGTCGTCGCACGCGTCCCCGACCCCGTCGCCGTCGAGGTCGGCCTGGTCGGCGTTCGCCACGCTCGGGCAGTTGTCGATCACGTTGGCCAGCCCGTCCGCGTCGATGTCGCCGTCGCACGCGTCGCCCAGGATATCGCCGTCCACCGCCGCGTCATCGGTGTTGCTCTGCGCCGGGTCGAACACCATCAGGCACAGGTCCGAGACGTCGTCCACGTCATCGCCGTCGGCGTCGACGTCGCACGCGTCCCCCTCGAGGTCGTCGTCGAAGTCCGCCTGGTCGGCGTTGTCGTCGAAGGGGCAGTTGTCACACAGGTCTCCCAGGTCGTCGCCGTCGCTGTTCGCCTGGTCACCATTGCTGTCGTACGGGCAGTTGTCGAGGTCGTTGTCCACCCCGTCCGCGTCGATGTCGGGGTCACAGACGTCGCCGATCCCGTCCACGTCGAGGTCCGCCTGCACGAGGTTGGCGTCCAGCGGGCAGTTGTCCCCGGCGTCGATGACCCAGTCCCCGTCGGCGTCGTTCTGGCAGCGGTCGCCGATGCCGTTGCCGTCGAGGTCCGCCTGGTTCGGGTTGGGGATCCCGACGCAGTTGTCGAAGCAGCCCTCGACCTCGCCCCCGGCGCAGATCGTGCCGCTGCCCTCGGGCACCCCGTCGTCGTCGTCGTCGTCGTCACAGACGTCGCCGATACCGTCGTTGTCGAAGTCCGCCTGCTCGACGTTGCCGACCCCGGGGCAGTTGTCGCAGAGGTCGCCGAGCCCGTCGCCGTCGCCGTCGAGCTGCCCCGGGTTCGCCAGCTCCGGGCAGTTGTCCGTGGCGACATCCACGTCGTCCCGGTCCGGATCCCCGACGCAGGCGTCCCCCACCCCATCGGCGTCCAGGTCGGCCTGGTCGGCGTCCGCCACGAAGGGGCAGACGTCCATCGCGTTGGGCACCCCGTCGTCGTCGTCGTCGTCGCACGGGTCCCCCACGAGATCCCCGTCGGCGTCCGATTGGTCGCTGTTCGGCCAGGCCGGGCAGTTGTCCGCCGCGTCGGCCACGCCGTCGCCGTCGTCGTCGTCGTCGCACGGGTCCCCCAGGCCGTCGCCGTCCATGTCCGCCTGCTCGGCGGCGCTCGTCGGGCTGGCGTTGCGCAGGATCGGGCAGTTGTCGTCCACGTCGGGCACGCTGTCGCCGTCGTCGTCGTCGTCGCAGGCGTCACCGAAGAGATCGCCGTCCACGTCGTTCTGCCCGGCCGAGGTCAGCGTCGGCAGCGCGTCGCGCACGAAGGGGCACAGGTCGACGTCGTCGCGGACGCCGTCGCCGTCGTCGTCGTCGTCGCAGGCGTCCCCCACCCCGTCGCCGTCGAGGTCGAGCTGCCCCGGGTTGGGCCACATCGGGCAGTTGTCCTCCGCGTTCGGCCGCGTGTCCTCGTCCATGTCGTCGTCGCAGGCGTCGCCCAGCCCGTCGTCGTCGAGGTCCGGCTGCGCGTCGCCCATCACCGCCGGCGCGTTCGCGACCGTCCGGCAGTTGTCGACCGCGTCCAGCACGCCGTCGTCGTCGTCGTCGTCGTCGCAGGCGTCCCCCACCCCGTCGCCGTCCGCGTCGCGCTGGGCCGGGTCGACGAGGTCCACGCACAGGTCGCACGCGTCCCCGACCCCGTCGTTGTCGGTGTCGTCCTGGACCCCGGTCGACGGGTTCGGCGGGTTCGCCACGCTCGGGCAGCTGTCGTCGAGGTCGGACACGCCGTCGCCGTCGATGTCCCCCTCGCACGCGTCCCCCACCCCGTCGCCGTCCGCGTCGCCCTGCTCGACGTCCGGCGCGAAGGGGCAGACGTCGCAGGCGTCGCCCACGCCATCGCCGTCACCGTCCACCTGGCCGGCGTCGGCCACCCGCGGGCAGTCGTCGACGCCGTCGGCCACGCCGTCGCCGTCGTCGTCGTCGTCACACACGTCGCCCACGCCGTCGTGGTCGAGGTCGGCCTGCTCGGGATCGTGGTCCGCCGGGCAGACGTCGCAGGCGTCGCCCACGCCGTCCCCGTCGCCGTCCACCTGGTCGTTCGGGACCCGCGGGCAGTTGTCGTCGGCGTCGGCGTAGAAGTCGTCGTCGTCGTCCGGGTCCGCGGCGTCCACCGCCCCGTCGCCGTCGAGGTTGGCGTCACACGCGTCACCGAGGCCGTCGCCGTCGAGGTTGCCCTGGTCGACGTTCGCGACCCGCGGGCAGTTGTCGTCCCCGTCGGCCACGCCGTCGCCGTCGTCGTCGTCGTCGCAGCTGTCGCCCACGCCGTCGCCGTCGAGGTCCGCCTGGTCGTCGGCCACGCTCGGGCAGGTGTCGAGCACGTCCTCGACGCCGTCGCCGTCGCGGTCCTCGTCCTCGTCGTCGAGCACGCCGTCGCCGTCGTCGTCGTCGTCGCAGGCGTCCCCGAGCCCGTCCGCGACGTCCGGATCCGCCGACGCCGCGTCGGTGTCGCGCTGGTCGGGGTTGGCCACCCGCGGGCAGTTGTCGACCGCGTCGTCCACCCCGTCGCCGTCCTGGTCGGCGTCACAGGCGTCACCCAGCCCGTCGCCGTCGAGGTCCGCCTGCCCGAGATCGGTCGTCGTCGCCCGCGCGTTCGCCACGCCGAGGCAGTCGTCCTCGCTGTCGAGCACCCCGTCGCCGTCGTCGTCGTCGTCGCAGAGATCGCCCACCCGGTCGCCGTCGCCGTCGGCCTGGGCCGGGTTGACCACGGTCGGGCAGTTGTCGACCGGGTCCTTGATGCCGTCGAGGTCCACGTCGTCGAGGTCGCAGGCGTCTCCCTCGCCGTCGCCGTCGCCGTCGGACTGGTCGGGGTTGTCGATGCCCGGGCAGTTGTCGTCACAGTCGACGGTGTTGCCCGCCACGCACGGCGTCCCCGCCCCGGCCTCGTCGATCCCGTCGCCGTCGTAGTCGGGATCACAGACATCACCGATGTCGTCGCTGTCGAGGTCCTCTTGCTCCGGGTTCGCGATGTCCGAGCAGTTGTCGGCGCCGTTGTCGAACCCGTCGCCGTCGCGGTCGCCGTCGCAGACATCGCCGATCCCGTCGCCGTCCTGGTCGGCCTGGTCGAGGTTGAAGTCCGCCTCGCAGTTGTCGCAGGCGTCCCCCCCGTCGCTCTCGGCGTCGGGAGCGGGCAGATCGACGTCGCCCTGGTCTTCGTTGCTGTCGAACGGGCAGTTGTCCTCGCCGTCGGGGACCTGATCGTCGTCGTCGTCGTCGTCGCAGAGGTCGCCGAGCCCGTCGTCGTCGTTGTCCGCCTGGTCGACGTTGACGACGAGGTCGCAGTTGTCGTCCACGTCGTCGATCCCGTCGTCGTCGTCGTCGGGGTCGCAGGCGTCGCCCGGCCCGTCGCCGTCGCTGTCGAGCTGGTCGCCGTCCGCGTCGAGGGGGCAGATGTCCACGTCGTCGAGCACGCCGTCGTCGTCGTCGTCGTCGTCGCAGACGTCGCCGAGCCCGTCGCCCTCGTTGTCGGCCTGGTCGACGTTGGCCAGGATCGGGCAGTTGTCCGCCTCGTCGTCGGTCCCGTCGTTGTCGTCGTCGGGGTCGCAGGGGTCGCCGATCCCGTCGCCCTCGTTGTCGGCCTGGTCGGCGTTGTCGGCGAGCGGGCAGTTGTCGTCCTCGTCTTCCCAGCCGTCGCCGTCGTCGTCCGTGTCGCAGGGGTTGCCGTCCCCGTCGCCGTCCGGGTCCTCCTGCAGCGCGTTCGGATCCACGCGGCAGTTGTCGGCGATGTCCGCGACCCCGTCGCCGTCATCGTCGGTGTCCTCGTCGTTCACCAGCCCGTCACCGTCGACGTCGTCGTCGCAGGCGTTGCCGACCCCGTCGGCCTCCATGTCGAGCTGGGTCAGGTTCACCACCCGCGGGCAGTTGTCCTGCTCATCGGGCACCGTGTCGTCGTCGTCGTCGAGGTCGTCCTCGTCGACCATCCCGTCGCCGTCGAGGTCGCCGTCGCAGACGTCGCCGATCCCGTCGGCGTCCAGGTCCGCCTGATCCGGGTTCACCCCGCGCGGGCAGTTGTCGCCCGGGTCCTCGAGGCCGTCGCCGTCGTCGTCCGGGTCCTCGGCGTCCGCCACGTCGTCGCCGTCGAGGTCGTCGTCGCAGACGTCGCCCACCCCGTCGCCGTCGAGGTCCCCCTGGGCCGGGTCGGCCACGTCCGGGCAGCCGTCGCTCGGGTTCACGACCCCGTCACCGTCCCGGTCGTCGTCGCAGACGTCGCCGATCCCGTCGCCGTCGGCGTCCTCCTGCCCGGCGTTGGGGGTCGAGGGGCAGCTGTCCACGAGGTTGTCGGCCCCGTCCCCGTCCCGGTCCGGGTCGCAGGCGTCCCCGATCCCATCGCCGTCGAAGTCCTCCTGGAACGGGTCGGCCGCCCGCGGGCAGGCGTCGGAGTCGTTCGGCGCGCCGTCGCCGTCGAGGTCCGGATCGCAGGCGTCGCCGAGCCCATCCACGTCGAGGTCGGTCTGGTCGCCGTTGGCGACGGCGGGGCAGTTGTCCGCCGCGCCCGCCACCAGATCGCCGTCGATGTCGGGGTCGCACGCGTCACCCACCCCGTCGCCGTCGAGGTCGGCCTGGTCGGCGTTGGCGACCTCCGGGCAGTTGTCGTCGAGGGCGTCCACCACCCCGTCGGCGTCGAGGTCCGCGCAGGCGTCGCCGATCCCGTCGAGATCCGCGTCCTCCTGGTCGGGGTTGAAGACCAGCGGGCAGTTGTCGGCGCTGACGATCTCGCCGTCCCCGTCGGCGTCCTCGTCGCACTCGTCGCCCTCGCCGTCGTCGTTCTGGTCGCGCTGGAGCTCGTTGGGGACCGTCGGGCAGTTGTCGACGTCGTCGGCCACGCCGTCGCCGTCGAGGTCGTCCTCGCAGGCGTCGCCGATGCCGTCGCTGTCCTGGTCGCTCTGGGGCAGGGGGTTGGCGACGAAGGGGCAGTTGTCGAGGTCGTCGACCACGGTGTCGCCGTCGTCGTCGAGGTCGCAGACGTCGCCCTCGCCGTCGTCGTCGAGGTCGAGCTGCAGCGGATCGTAGCTCCCCGGGCAGCGGTCGCTCGCGTCGGGCACGGCGTCGCCGTCGCGGTCGTCGTCGCAGGCGTCGCCGAGGCTGTCCCCGTCGAGGTCGAGCTGGTTTCCGTTGGCCGTCAGCGGGCAGTTGTCGTCCACGTCGACGACCCCGTCCTGGTCGTCGTCGTCGTCGCAGGCGTCGCCGAGGCCGTCGACCCCGTCGGTGTCGGTCTGGTCGGCGTTGGCGACCCGCGGGCAGTTGTCGACGCCGTCGGCGACCGTGTCCCCGTCGTCGTCGTCGTCGCAGACGTCGCCCTCGCCGTCGCCGTCGAGGTCCGCCTGGTCGGGGTTACCGACCTCGGGGCAGTTGTCGGTCGCGGCCGGGGTGCCGTCGAGATCCGAGGCGCCGAAGCCGAAGCAGTCGAGGTCGTCGACGCAGTCGTCGAGCATGAACGAGGCGTCCATCACGCCGTTGGGCTGCAGATCGAGGCCGACCGGCAGCGCGCTGTCCCCGCCGGCCCAGCCGGCGACGTCCAGGACGAGCCGCGACGGGGTCCCGGCCTCGAGCAGCGCCCGGAAGGTCTGGGTCACGCCGTCCCGCTGCGAGGCCACGCTGACCTGGATCTCCACCGGCTGGGCCGCGACGACACGGACGCCGAAGGCGCCCTCGGGGGTGGCGTCCAGCACCACCGTGTGCGCCTCGGCCAGCGACGGCGTGCGCACCTCGACCGAGGCCTGCCCGCCTCCGTCCGTCCGCGCGGCGAGGTAGACCGAGGTCCCGGTCTCGCGCCCGGCCGTCCGATAGATGACGCGCCGCTCGCCCGCGACGAAGCGCAGGGTGTCGGTCGCCCCCTCCCCCATCGCCAGGTCCCAGGCGCCGGCGGCGACCTCGGGCGCGAAGAGGCTGACCGCCGCAGGGGTCAGGGCCGCGGGGTCGCGCCCGCTGAGCCCCGAGATGACGGCCGTGACCTCGTCGGTGTCCGGCACGAAGAAGGCCTGGGGCGGCGTGCTCGGCAGGGCCCCTCCGGTGAAGATCGGCGCCCAGGTCGCGCCGGCGATCTCGCCGACGAGGCGCCCGCCGGTGGCGCCGAGGCGCGCCCCGACGCGGTCCTGCAGCACGACCTCGGCGTCCCCCTGCGCCAGGACCTGCCAGCTGGCGCCGCCGGTGGCGCAGAACGGACACGGCGCGGGCTCGACCCGGGGCGCGGTCGGCGAGAGCCACAGCGCGTTGCCGTCGGCGCGCGAGCCGCTGAGCGAGGCGTCACCGACCGCGTAGCTCCAGGCGTCGGGGACCAGGTCGAGGGCGATGGCCCGGGTCGCGCCCGGGTACGCCGGGTCGAGGACCGAGATGCGCGCGGTCCCGCCGTCGCGATCCTCGACCCCGATCGGGGTCAGCGCCCGCGAGCCGGCCAGCTGCCCGGCGGCGTCGAAGGTGACGATCCCCAGGCGCCACAGGTCGAGCCCCTCGGGGTCGCTGAAGGACTGAAACAGGAAGGCCGCAGCGTCGCGCCCGTTGAGGCGCGTGGTGTTGTCCCGGAGCAGCGGCTCGCCGTACTGCGTGGCGAACCAGAAGGCGATCTCCTGGAGCAGGGCTGGGCTGTCGGCCAGGTCGGCCACGTCGCGAGCGCCGAAGTCCCGCGGGAGCGCCAGGCCCTTGCGGTGGAACGCCTGCACCAGGGCCGCGAAGCCCTCGCCCGCGCCCTGGCTCAGCGCGCGGTTGACCTCGGCGGTCCAGCGCGCGGCCAGGAGCGTCGGCGTGCAGCTCGGCGTGGCCGGCGCGACGCACGCGTCGGGGCCGAAGAGGCGGACGACCTGCTCGCCGTCGAGGCTGACGGCGGTCCCCTCGGGCGAAAAGCCCAGCCCGTCCTCGGCGGGGTCGAGGTCGAGGCTGAAGGCGCCGCCCTCGGTCGCCCCCGGGTCGGCCGGGCACGCGCCGAGGGCCAGCGCGCCGGCCAACGCCAGCGGCAGCAGTCGCGAGGCGCTCACGGCTCACCTCCGGGGTTCGGGACGACGGGGTGTCCGTTGAGCTCGATGATGATGAACTCCACGCGGCGGTTCTTCTCGCGGTGCTCGTCGGAGTCGTTGGCCACCAGCGGCCGGGACTCGCCGTAGCCGACGGCCTCGAGGCGCGTGGCCGCCACGCCGCGGCCCACCAGGAAGTCCCGGACCGCCTCGGCCCGCGCCCGCGAGAGCTTCAGGTTGTCGGCGTCCGAGCCGTTGTCGTCGGTGTGCCCCTCGATCCGTACACGGGTCACCTCCGCGTGGGTCCGGAGCGCGTCGGCGACCTGGAAGAGCAGCGGGTAGCTGTCGCGGTCGATGACGGCCTTGCCGCTCCGGAAGCGGATCTTGGTGGCGATGTGGACCCGCCCCACGCCGACGACGACCTGGGTCCCCGGGGCCTCGGGGCAGCCGTCCTCGTCGGCGAAGCCGTTGTAGTTCTCCGGCTGCATCGGGCACTTGTCGCGGTCGTCGGGGATGAGGTCCTTGTCGTTGTCGTTGTCGGGGCAGCCGTCGTCGTCCTCGAAGCCGTCCTTGTCCTCGGCCTTCGTCGGGCAGCCGTCGTCCGGGTCCTCGACGCCGTCGCCGTCGGTGTCGACGTCGGGGCAACCGTCCTCGTCGCGGTCGCCGTCCTTGTCCTCGGCCTCGTTCGGGCAGCGGTCGGCGTTGTCCTCGACGCCGTCACCGTCGTTGTCGACGTCGGGACAGCCGTCGCCGTCGAGGTGGCCGTCGACGTCCTCGGCGGCGGCCGGGCAGCGGTCGACGTCGTCGCCGATACCGTCGCTGTCGTTGTCGAGGTCCGGGCAGCCGTCGGCGTCCTGGAAGCCGTCCAGATCCTCCGGCGTCTCGGGGCAGAGGTCGGACGCGTCGTAGATCCCGTCGCCGTCGGCGTCCGGGCGGGCGGTCGCGAAGGTCAGCGAGCTGAAGACCCGGAAGCCCGGGGCGCCCACCCCCTGGGTGACCGACTGGCCGTAGCCGAGCTGCAGCGTCAGCGCCTGGCTGAGCGGCAGGCGCGCGCCGAACAAGAGCTCGACGATCGTGTCCGCCGAGCCGTTGTCCCCGGCACCGCTCGAGACCGGCAGCACCGTCCGCCCGTGGGTCGCCACCAGGAGCCCCATGGTGTAGCGCGGCAGCGCGATCTTCACGTCGGCGCCGACGCCCCAGCGCAGCTCGTCGTCGGTGACGAAGCCGTGCACCTCGCGCCGCGGGCGCACCTGATAGCCGATGTTGGCGGCGATGAGCACCGTTTCGTCGTCGTCCTGCCAGTCGATGATGAGCCGGGGCTCGACCCGGGTGGAGCCGTCGCTGTCGAAGGTGTCGTCGTCGCCCGTCGGCAGGTGGATCGGCAGGGCCAGGCCGAGGCCGAAGCCCGAGGCGTCCTCGCGGTCGAGGAGGCGCACCCGCGGGATGAACCGCAGGTCCCCCAGCGTCGTCCCGTCCACCTCGGTGCGCGCCACGCCGACGGTCCCGAGGTCGTCGCCGAACTGATAGAGGATGACCGGCAGGACCACCCCGACCTCGAGCCGGTCGAAGAGCCCGAGCGCCGCCGACAGCTCGCCGCGGAGCTGCCCCTCCATCGGGCTCGAGACGGTCGTCTCGCCGTCGACGAAGACCTCCCGGAGCGGGGCGTCGAGGTAGTGCAGGAAGAGCCCCGACGAGAACGTCAGGTGGTGGAGGAGCTCGGTCGACGAGACGTTCAGGATGTTGAGGTTCTGGCTCGGGAGCGGATCGAAGGCCTCGATGGTCATGGGCGCTCGCCCCGCTCGCGCGTCCGGCGCCAGCCCGGTCATCCCGACGACCGCCGCCACCGCCACCAGCGCTCGAGCGCGTCGCCGCGACAGCGCCAGCCAGCCGATCACGAGCAGCGCCAACGCCCACGGGACCGACGAGCCGCCGCCCTCGCACCCGAGCCCGCCGGCCAGGGTCGTGTCCGGGCGCTCGCCGGCGGCCAGGTCGCGGTTCTGCAGGAACGCGTAGACCGCCTCCTCGAGCCCGTCCTCCACGCCGTCGCCGTCGCTGTCGACCGAGCGCGGGTCCATCCCGAGGGAGACCTCCAGCCCGTCGTCCACGCCGTCGCCGTCGGCGTCCGGGTCCACACAGTTGGGCACGCCGTCGCCGTCGAGGTCCGCCGCCTCGTCCGCGTCGGGGAACGCCGAGGCGTTCCAGGCGTCGCTCCCGCAGGCCGACTCGACCGCGTCGGGGAAGCCGTCGTCGTCGTCGTCGGGATCGACGCAGTCGAGGAGCCCGTCGCCGTCGGTGTCGTCGAAGCCGCCGACCCCGGGGCGCGAGGCGGCGTCCTCCGGGTCGGTCCCGCAGCTGACCTCGGCGCCGTTGTCGAAGCCGTCGCCGTCGGCGTCGGCGGAGGCCAGGTCGCAGACCCCGTCCCCGTCGATGTCGAGGGGGGTGTCGAGCGGATCGAGGGGGTTGGACCGGCACGACAGCTCCACGCCGTCGTCGGAGCCGTCCCCGTCGCTGTCGGCGAGGAGCGGGCTCGTCTCGAAGGGCGCCTGCTGGCCGTCCCCGTCGAGGTCCTCGAGGCCATCGAGGAGGCCGTCGCCGTCGCTGTCGGCGTTGCGCGGGTCGCCGCCGGCGCAGTCGTCGCCGGCCACGCTCAGGCGGTAGCACGCGCCCACCTCGAGCCCGTCGGACAGCCCGTCGTCGTCGCTGTCGGCGTCGACCGGCGACGTCTCGTCGGGGTCCACGACGCCGTCGTGATCGGCGTCCTCTTCACCGTCGAGGAGGCCGTCGCCGTCGCTGTCGGCGACGTAGGGATCGCTGCCGGCGAGGGCCTCGGCCACGTCGGGCGAGCCGTCGTCGTCGTCGTCGGGATCGCCGCAGTTGGCCACGCCGTCGCCGTCGGGATCGCCGAGGTTGTTGCCGATCGGGACGTCGGCCGCGTCGCTCGGGTCGGTCCCGCAGGCGAGCTCATCGGCGTCGCTCCGCCCGTCGCCGTCGTCGTCGTCGTCGACGTCGTCGCAGAGCCGGTCGCCGTCCCCGTCGGTCGGGACGTCAGCGCCGTCCCGGTCGTCGGTGCCGCAGGCGATCTCCTGGCTGTCGAGCCACCCGTCGCCGTCGTCGTCGAAGTCGAGGGCGTCGCAGAGCCCGTCGCCGTCGAGGTCGAAGGCCGCGCCGGTCGGGACGCTCGCCGCGGAGTACGGGTTCGAGGTGCAGGCGCTCTCGGTCAGGTCGGGCCAGCCGTCGTCGTCGTCGTCGGGGTCGAAGCAGTCGATGAGCCCGTCGCCGTCGTCGTCGGCGTCGTCGGGGACGTCGCGCGGGTCGCGGTCGTCGGCGCCGCAGGTGAGTTCCACCTCGTTCGACACCCCATCGCCGTCGCGGTCGGGGTCGGCGGCGTCGCCGATCCCGTCGCGGTCGAGGTCCCGGGACTCGCTCGGGTCGTTCGGGAAGGCGTCGAGGACGTCGGGCACGCCGTCGCCGTCGTCGTCGCCGTCGGCCCGGTCGCCGATCCCGTCGCCGTCGCTGTCGCGGTGCTCGGTCGGATCGAGGGGGAAGGCGTCGTTCACGTCGGCCACGCCGTCGCCGTCGTCGTCGAGGTCGACCGAGTCGGCGAGGCCGTCGCCGTCGCTGTCGACGCTGACCGCCGCGTTGAAGGGCGCCGGGTCCGCCTCGTCGCCCACGCCGTCGCCGTCGGAGTCGCGGGTCTCGGTCGGGTCGCGCGGGAAGGCGTCGTCCTCGTCGAACACCCCGTCGCCGTCATCGTCGTCGTCGTCCTCGTCGACCAGCCCGTCGCCGTCGAGATCGATGGTCCGGGTCGGGTCGTCGGGGAAGACGTCCGCGTTGTCACCCACGCCGTCGCCGTCGCTGTCGAGCTGCTCGCTCGGGTCGAGGGGGAAGGCGTCGAACACGTCGCTCACCCCGTCGCCGTCGTCATCGGTGTCGGTGTTGTCGCCGGTGCCGTCACCGTCGCTGTCGATCCACTCGCCGGCGCTCCGCGGGAAGGCGTCGTCGGCATCCGACACGCCGTCACCGTCGTCGTCGCCGTCCGCGTTGTCGCCGATCCCGTCGCTGTCGGTGTCGAGGCTCTCCGCCGGGTCGCGCGGGAAGGCGTCGACGAGATCCGGCACGCCGTCGTCGTCGTCGTCCTCGTCGGCGCCGTCGTCGATCCCGTCCCCGTCGCTGTCGAGGGAGATCAGCGGGTCGAGGGGCGCCGGGTCGGCGTTGTCGCCGACCCCGTCGCCGTCGGCGTCGTACGCCTCGTCGGGATCGGTCGGGAAGGCGTCGTCGATGTCCAGGACACCGTCGCCGTCGTCATCGACGTCCTCCTCGTCCACCTCGCCGTCGCCGTCGGTGTCGACGGTCCGGGTCGGGTCGCGCGGGAAGAGGTCGGCGTTGTCGCCGGCGCCGTCGGCGTCGCTGTCGTGGCTCTCGGTCGGGTCGCTCGGGAAGGCGTCGAGCGGGTCGATCACGCCGTCGCCGTCGTCGTCCGGGTCGCAGGCGTCGGCCATCCCGTCGCCGTCGGTGTCGGGGCCGCTGGTGTCGGTCCCGGCCCGGAGGGGGCACGGGTCGTCGACGTCGTCGATCCCGTCGCCGTCATCGTCGTCGTCGCAGGCGTCGCCCAGGTCGTCGAGGTCGGTGTCGAGCTGGTCGGCGTTGGCCACGGTCGGGCAGCTGTCGGCGCTGTCGGGGAAGCCGTCGCCGTCGTCGTCGCCGTCGGCGTTGTCGCCCACGCCGTCGCCGTCGGTGTCGAGCTGCTCGGCCGGATCGTGGGGGAAGGCGTCGTCGAGGTCGTCCACCCCGTCACCGTCGTCGTCGACCGTGCGGTCGTCGTCGCGGGGCCGCTTGTCGAGGCTGTCCGGGATCCCGTCGTCGTCGTCGTCGGTGTCGGCGTTGTCCCCCTCGCCGTCGCCGTCGGTGTCGACGGTCTCGTCCCCGTCGTCGGGGAACGCGTCGGCGTTGTCGCCCACCCCGTCGCCGTCGCTGTCGAGGGTCTCGCGCGGGTCGAGCGGGAAGGCGTCCTCGTCGTCGTCGACCCCGTCGTCGTCGGCGTCCGGGTCGCACAGATCCCCGAGCCCGTCGCCGTCCACGTCGGCCTGGTCCGGGTCGGCGTCGAGGGGGCAGACGTCGCGCCCGTCGAGCACGCCGTCGTCGTCGTCGTCGGGGTCGCAGGCGTCGCCGAGGCCGTCGCCGTCGGCGTCCCGCTGGCCGGCGTTGGCGCGGAGCGGGCAGTTGTCGACCGCGTCGTCGAAGCCGTCGTCGTCGTCGTCCGCGTCGGCGATGTCCACCACGCCGTCGCCGTCGGTGTCCCGGTCGTCGGGCACGAGCGGGAAGAGGTCCGAGAGATCCGGGATCCCGTCGCCGTCGCGATCCGGATCGGCGTTGTCACCGACGCCGTCGCCGTCGGTGTCGGTGTCCTCGGTCGGATCGAGCGGCAGGGCGTCGCGGTTGTCGCCCACCCCGTCGTGATCCGTGTCGACCTGCTCGTTCCGGTCGAGCGGGAAGGCGTCCTGGGTGTCGGGCACGCCGTCGCCGTCGTCGTCGGGGTCGCAGGGATCGGAGATCCCGTCACCATCGGTGTCGACACCGCCGTCGCCGAGGGGGCAGTCGTCCTCGCCGTCGGGCACGCCGTCGTCGTCGTCGTCGGGGTCGCAGGCGTCGCCGAGCCCGTCGCCGTCGGTGTCGAGCTGGCTCGGGTTCCACACCAGCGGGCAGCTGTCGTCGCCGTTGTCGACCCGGTCCTCGTCGTCGTCGGCGTCGCAGGCGTCGCCGAGCCCGTCGCCGTCGTGGTCGGCCTGATCGGCGTTGGCCAGCAGCGGGCAGTTGTCGACCCGGTCGAACACGCCGTCGCCGTCGTCGTCGGGGTCGCAGGCGTCGCCGCGCTGGTCCCCGCCGCTGTCCGTCTGGAGCGGGTTGATGACCAGCCAGCAGTTGTCGTCGCCGTCGAGGATGTCGTCGTTGTCGTCATCGTCGTCGGCGTTGTCGCCCACGCCGTCGCCGTCGGTGTCGCGCTGCTCGGCCGGGTCGTACGGGAAGGCGTCCTCGTCGTCGAAGCTCCCGTCGTCGTCGTCGTCGGGATCGCCGTTGTCCCCGCGGCCGTCGCCGTCGGCGTCGGCGTACTCGTTGGCGTCGTCCGGGAACAGGTCGTCGGCGTCGCGGACCCCGTCACCGTCCCGATCGAGCCACGCGCTCGGGTCCTGCGGGAAGGCGTCGGCGTTGTCGCCCACGCCGTCGCCGTCGCGGTCCCGGCGCTCGCTCGGGTCGTCGGGGAAGGCGTCGACGACGTCGAGCACGCCGTCACCGTCCCTGTCCGTGTCGGCGTTGTCGCCCACCCCGTCGCCGTCGCTGTCGACCTGCTCGTCGGGATCGTCCGGGAAGGCGTCGGACAGGTCGCCCACGCCGTCACCGTCGGCGTCGCTGTGCTCGAGGGGGTCGAGGGGGAAGGCGTCCTGGGCGTCGAGCACGCCGTCCTCGTCGTCGTCACCGTCGGCGTTGTCCCCCACCCCGTCGCCGTCGGTGTCGCGCTGCTCGGCCGGGTCGTTCGGGAAGTCGTCGTCGACGTCGGGGACGCAGTCGTCGTCGGTGTCGTCGGCGGTCGGGACCATCGGGCACGGATCGCCGTTGTCGCCGATCCCGTCCTCGTCGGAGTCGACCTGCTCGGTCCCGTCCGCGGGGAAGGCGTCCTCGTCGTCGGGGGTGCAGTCGCCGTCGGCGTCCGCGGCGCTGCTCGGGAGCGCCGGGCACGGATCGGAGTTGTCCCCGATCCCGTCGCCGTCGCCGTCGAGCCACTCGCTCGGGTCGCTCGGGAAGGCGTCGTCCGCGTCGGGGACGCAGTCGATGTCGGCGTCGTCGACCGGGTTGACCACCGGGCACGGGTCCACGCCGTCGGCCTGCCCGTCGTTGTCGTCGTCGCCGTCGGCCCCGTCGCCGATCCCGTCGCCGTCGCTGTCGCGCTGCTCATTCGGGTCGGCCGGGAAGGCGTCGGCGTTGTTGCCGACCCCGTCACCGTCGCCGTCGGCGCTCTCGGCCGGGTCGTCGGGGAAGGCGTCGGCGTTGTCCCCCACCCCGTCGTCGTCGCGGTCGTAGGCCTCGCTCGGGTCGTCGTCGAAGGCGTCGGCGTTGTCCCCCACCCCGTCGCCGTCGCTGTCCACCTGCTCGGCCGGGTCGTCGGGGAAGGCGTCGGCGTTGTCCCCCACCCCGTCGTCGTCGCGGTCGTAGGCCTCGCTCGGGTCGCCGTCGAAGGCGTCGGCGTTGTTGCCGACCCCGTCACCGTCGTCATCGGCCCACTCGGTCGGGTCGTCCGGGAAGGCGTCGGCGTTGTCGCCATGGCCATCGCCGTCGCGGTCGTAGGCCTCGCTCGGATCGTCGGGGAAGGCGTCGCGGTGATCGCCGACCCCGTCGCCGTCGCGGTCGTTCCAGTCCACGACGTCGAGCGGCAGCGCGTCGTCGGCGTCCACCACCCCGTCCCCGTCGTCGTCGTCGTCGCACGGGTCGCCGAGGCCGTCGCCGTCGCTGTCGACCTGGACCCACTCGGCCAGCCGCGGGCAGGTGTCGACCGCGTCGGGCACGCGGTCGCCGTCGTCGTCGTCGTCGCAGGCGTCGCCGAAGCCGTTGGCGTCGAGGTCCGCCTGGGAGGGGTTTTCGACCCAGGGGCAGTTGTCGGCCGCGTTGTCGAAGCCGTCGCCGTCGAGGTCCGGGTCGCAGGCGTCGCCGATCCCGTCGCCGTCGGCGTCGTGCTGGAGCCGGTCGGGCGCGTCGGCGCAGCCGTCCTCGGTGTCGCGGACCCCGTCGCCGTCGCGGTCCGGGTCGCAGGCGTCGCCGATCCCGTCGAGGTCCATGTCCGCCTGGTCGGGGTTGTCGACGTAGGGGCAGTTGTCGAGCGCGTCGGGGAGCTCGTCCGCGTCGTCGTACTGGTCGGCGTGGTCGCCCAGGCCGTCGCCGTCGGCGTCGGCGACCTCGTCCGGATCGTCGGGGTAGCTGTCCTCGTCGTCGGCCACGCAGTCGCCGTCGAGATCGTCGTCGGCCGCGACCAGCGGGCACGGATCGATGAGGTCGGGCACCAGATCGTCGTCGTCGTCGAGGTCGCAGGCGTCGCCGTCGCCGTCGCCGTCGTGGTCCGCCTGCCCCTTGTTCGGGGTCTCGGGGCAGTTGTCGTCGGCCGGGCACACGCCGTCGCCGTCGGGATCGGCCCCGCCCGGGGCGCTGGTCGCCTCGCCCGGGCACGGGTCACAGGCGTCGCCGATGCCGTCACCGTCACCGTCGGCGAGGTCGGCGTTGGCCGTGAGCGGGCAGTTGTCGGCCCCGTCGACCTGGCCGTCGTCGTCGTCGTCGTCGTCGCACGCGTCGCCGAGCCCGTCGCCGTCCGAGTCCGTCTGGTCGTCGGCGAGCAGCGGGCAGGCGTCGAGCGCGTCGAGCACCCCGTCGTCGTCGTCGTCGGGATCGCAGACGTCGCCGAGGCCGTCGGCGTCGCTGTCGGTCTGGTCCGCCGTGGTGGCGTCGAGGGGGCAGTTGTCATCGACGTCGAGGACGCCGTCGCCGTCGTCGTCGTCGTCGCAGGCGTCCCCGACCCCGTCGTCGTCGCTGTCGGTCTGCCCGGTGTCGGCGGCGAGCGGGCACGGGTCGCTGCCGTCGAGGACGCCGTCGCCGTCGTCGTCCACGTCACACGCGTCGCCGGCGCCGTCGCCGTCGGTGTCGAGCTGGTCGGGGTTCGGGACCTCCGGGCAGTTGTCCTCGCACGCCCACGCCCCGTCACCGTCGCTGTCGTTGCGCGGGTCCTCGGGGCAGAGGTCGCAGACGTCGCCGAGCCCGTCGCCGTCGGCGTCCCGCTGGCGGTCGTCGAAGACGGTCGGGCAGTCGTCGAGGACGTCGACCACGCCGTCACCGTCGTCGTCGAGGTCGCAGGCGTCGCCGATGAGGTCGGCGTCGAGGTCGGCCTGGTCCTGGTTCCAGACGTCGGGGCAGTTGTCGTTACAGCGCAGGCGCACGCCGCCGGTGCACACGCTGGCGCTGCCGCCCTGGGGGACGTCGTCGCCGTCGAGGTCGAGGTCGCAGGCGTCCCCCACCCCGTCGCCGTCCGGGTAGAGGTCGACCGGCTCGGTGGTGTCGAGCTGGTCGGGGTTGTAGACGACCGGGCAGTTGTCCACGCCGTCGAGGACGTCGTCGCCGTCGTCGTCGGGGTCGCATGCGTCGCCCAGCTCGTCGCCCTCGAGGACGCCGTCGTCGTCGACGTCGAGCCCGAGATCCGTGTTGAGCTGGGTGTCGTTGTAAGCCGTCGGGCAGTTGTCGAGGTCGTTCTCGACGAGATCGCCGTCGATGTCCGGGTCGCAGCCGTCGCCGACGCCGTCCTGGTCGAGGTCCTCCTGGCCGGGATCGGGGACCAGCGGGCAGACGTCGACGCTGTCGGAGAAGCCGTCGGCGTCGTCGTCGGGGTCGCAGGCGTCGCCGAGGCCGTCGCCCAGCGCGGCGCCCTCGTCGGTGTTGAGCTGGTCGGGGTTGGCGATCAGCGGGCAGTTGTCGTCGACGTCGAGGACCTCGTCGCCGTCGTCGTCCGCGTCGCAGGGGTCGCCCTGCCCGTCGCCGTCGGTGTCGGTCTGATCGTTGTTCGAGATGAGCGGGCAGTTGTCGACCGGGTCGGCCCAGGCGTCGCCGTCGTCGTTGGGGTCGCAGAGGTCGCCGATGCCGTCGTCGTCCGCGTCGTCCTGATCGGCGTTGCTGATCGCCGGGCAGTTGTCGCTGCACGCCAGGGTGTGGCCCCCGGAGCAGGTCGGCAGGACCTCGCCGCTGACGGCGTCGCGCACCGCCTCGTCGATGGTGTCGCCGTCCTTGTCGGGATCGCAGACGTCGCCGAGGCGGTCCCGGTCGAGGTCGCGCTGGTTGGCGTTGGGGATGTCCTCGCAGTTGTCGAGGCCGTCCTTGACGCCGTCGCCGTCGCTGTCGACGTCGCACACGTCGCCGATGCCGTTGCCGTCGGCGTCGGCCTGGTTGGTGTTGGGGCGCCGCGGGCAGTTGTCGTCGCAGCCGCTGCTCTGGCCGCCCTTGCAACGCCGGGTCCCGTCGCCCTCGTCGACGCCGTCGCCGTCGTCGTCGGGATCCCCGCAGGCGGTCACCACCTCGAAGCAGTAGACCCGCGCCGCGACGCTGCACGCCTGGTGCGGGGCGACGTTGGCGATGTCCTCCTCGCCGGTCCACGACGCGTCCGTCGCGTGCGGGTCCCCGTAGCGCCCGGAGACGGTCGACAGCGACGTGGTCCACACGGCGCACTGCTCGTTCGAGGACGTCCATGAGCGCCCGGTCGTCGCCACGAAGGTCCAGGCCCGCGCGCCGTCGCCCGTCGGGAGCACGTCGCCCGCGGCGGTCGTGTCGATGGGGTGTTGGAGCGCCGGCGGATCGGTCTGGAAGGTCAGCCCGGCCCAGCTGCTCGCGACGACGGTGTTGTCGAGGGGGTTGTCGGCCGTCGCGTCGACCAGGGCGTAGGGGAAGTCCGCGTGCGGCAGGCGCTGGAGCGGCCCGTTGACGCCGTCGCCGAGCCACGCCCGCCAGGTGCCACCGAGGCCGCTCGCGTCCGCCTCGCCCTGGCACAGCCCGTCGGCGCCGGCGAGCCCGCCGAGCTGCCCGCCGGTGAAGCGCGCCGCGGTCACGAAGACCCGCGAGCGGCAGCTGGTCGAGATGTCGCACAGCCCGTCGAGGTCCCGATCGGCGCCGTCGCTGCTCGGGTCGGGCCCGAGCCCGCCGTCGCAGTCGTCGCACTGGTCGTCGTCGTCGTCGACGCCGCAGAAGCGCGGGTTCAGCGGCGCCGGGTCGAGGGCGTTGCTGACCGTGTCGTTGTCGAAGTCGGCGTCGGCGCACTCGGCGTCGCTGACGCAGTCGAGGTCGAGGCAGTCGACGTCACCGTCGCAGTCGTTGTCGACGCCGCCGCCGCAGCTCGCCTCGGTGGCCTCGTAGCCCGCCGGCGGGACGGAGCAGTCCCCCGCCGTGTCGAGGGTCCCGCCGCCGCCGCACACCCCGTCGGTCTCGCCCGCGTAGTCGCAGGGGCAGCCCTCGTCGACGTGGCCGTCACAGTTGTTGTCGGCCAGATCGCCGCACATCGTCTCGCTCGACTGGCCCTCGTAGGCCGCGGGCGGGATGGTGCAGTCCCCCGACGTGTCGAGGGTCCCGCCCTGGGCGCAGACGCCGACCGTCTGGCCGTCGTAGTCGCAGGGGCAGCCCTCGTCGATCACCCCGTCGCAGTCGTTGTCGGCGCCGTCGCAGGCCGCCTCGGCGTCGGTCGGGTCCTCGTAGCCCGCCGGCTCGGGGCAGACGCCGCTGGCGTCGCGGGTCTGACCGGCGCAGACGCCGTCGCTGTCATCGTTGAAGTCGCAGGCGCAGCCCTCGTCGACGGCCCCGTCGCAGTCGTTGTCCTCGCCCTCGCAGGCGCTCTCGGTGTCGGTCGGATCCTCGTAGCCGCTCGGCTCGGGGCAGGCGCCGCTGGCGTCGCGGGTCTGGCCGGCGCAGACACCGTCGCCGTCGCCCTGGAAGTCGCAGGCGCAGCCCTCGTCGACGACCCCGTCGCAGTCGTTGTCCTCGCCGCCGCACGCGCTCTCGGCGTCGGTCGGGTCCTCGTAGCCGGCCGGCTCGGGGCAAGCCCCGCTGGTGTCGCGGGTCTGCCCGGCGCAGACGCCGTCGCCGTCGCCCTGGAAGTCACAGGCGCAGCCCTCGTCGACGGCCCCGTCGCAGTCGTTGTCCTCGCCGCCGCAGTCGGTCTCGGTGTCGGTCGCCGTCTCGAAGTCGGCGGGCTCGGGGCAGACGCCGCTGGCGTCGCGGGTCTGGCCGGCGCAGACGCCGTCGCTGTCGCCCTGGAAGTCGCAGGCGCAGCCCTCGTCGACGACCCCGTCGCAGTCGTTGTCCTCGCCGGCGCAGCTGGTCTCGGCGTCGGTGGCGGACTGGTAGCCGCTGATGGCCGTGTAGTCCGGCTCGACGAAGGCGCCGCCGACGCAGGCCTTCGTCGCCCCGGTGCACACGCCGTCGGTCATGTCGGCCGGCGGCGGGACCGACGCCATCAGGCAGCAGCTCTTCGCGCCGGTCGGGTTCACGCAGTCGAACGCCGGGGTGACCGTACAGTCGTTCTCGCAGCCGTCGGCGCCGGTCGTGTTGCCGTCGTCGCACCCCTCGCTCGGGTGGTAGCTCCCGTCGGGGGCGCCCCCCTGGCAGGCCGCGCTCGCCACGCCGGCGCTCGCCGCGACCATCGCCAGCGCGGCCAGCCCGGCCGTGGCCAGAAGATACCAGCGCTTCATGGCGCCTCCGAGGACGCGCGGACCGTGATGATGTAGTCGCCGACCGCCGCGCCGCCGGCGCCGACGACCACGCGGAGCGTCTGGGCCGCGCCCACCGTGAGCCCGCTCACCCGGGCGAAGCGCTCGCCCCCGCTGTCGTCGTCCGAGGCCAGGAGCGCCGGGCTGGCGCCGCTGTCGTCCCAGACCTCGAGGGTCGTGTCGAGAGAGGACCCACAGTAGCTCGTCGTCACCACGTCGTAGCTCCCCTCGCCGACGGTCAGGGCGAAGCTGTCGCGGTCGTAGGCGACGTCGATGGCCGCGTGGACGCGCTGGCTCAGGAGCAGGGCCACCGGCGCCCCACCGGCGCTCGCCGGCTCCGGGGCGTCGAGGCGCGGCACGCAGAGCGCCGTCGCGCCGCTCGGGTCGCACACCTGGTCGGCGCAGAGGCACGGCGCCTCGGCGCTACAGGCGCTCTCCTCGGCGACGATGACGTAGGTCCCGACGGCGCCGGCCTCGCCCGTGACCCGGGCGTAGTACGTCCCGGAGGACTCGACGGCGAAGCCGGTCAGCGCGGCGCTGCTGCCGCCCTTGCCGTCGTCCCGCGCCAGGGCCAGCTCGGTCGTGCCGTCGCTCGCGTACAGGCGGACCGCGTTGTCGATGGCGCCGCCGCCCCCGGTGTCGTCACAGGCCGGCGTCGTCGTCAGCGACAGCGCCGTCCCCTGGGTCAGCTGGAGCGAGAACCAGTCCTGGTCCGTCGGCGAGACGAGCCGCCCCAGGGCCGCCTCGCCCAGGGCCAGCGGGGTCGCCACCGCGGCGCTGTCGTCGGGCTCGGTCGCGACCGGCAGCGCCGGGACGCAGGTCCCCTCCCCGGCCCCGCCGGTGGCGCAGGTCAGCTGGGCGCAGGCGCAGTCGGCGTCCTCGGTGCACGCCGGGGCGTCCCGGGTCGCGACGGTCAGAAAGTAGGTGGCGGCGTCGACGTCGCCGATGGCGCCGACCGCGAGGTGGTAGGTCCCGTCGATCTCGGCCCGGGCGCCGCTGAGCGAGGCCCAGGCCGACCCGCCGCCGGAGGCCACCGTCACCTCGCCCGAGGGGCGGACGAGGGTCAGCGTCGTCTTGGCGGCGCTCCCGCAGTGGGGCTCGGTGACGACGTCGATGAGCTGCCCGGCGCTGGCGTTGAAGGCGTACCAGTCGGTGTCGGCGCCGTGGTCGAGGGTGCCGAGGATCCGCACCCCGTCGCCGCCGACCGCCAGCGGGATGGCGTCACCGATGGCGTCGTTCGAGGCGGCCGTCTCGCAGAAGTCCGGCGCGTCGGCCTCGCACAGCTCGCGCGCGGTGCCCACGCACTGCCCGTCGGCGCAGGTGTCGCCCCGGGTGCACGGGTCGCCGTCGTCACAGGTCGCGCGGTCGTGGAGCGAGACGTTCGTGCAGCCCCCGCTGCCGGCGTCGCAGGTCGAGACGGCGCAGGTCGCGCCCGGGTCGGAGCAGGCCTGGATCTGCACCTCGCAGCGGAGCCCGCCGGCCACCTGGACGCAGACCCCGGCGCCCTCGCTGCAGGCGTCGCCGTCGTCGCAGGCGTCGCCGGGCTGGCGGTTGGCGCAGGCGCCGCAGAGGTCGACCTCGCCCCCGCAGATGGCGTCGGTGCAGTCGTCGTGACCGGTGCACGGGTCGCCGTCGTTGCACGGCATCCCGTCGGCCCGGGCCACGATGGCGCAGGCGCCGGTGTCGGGCTCGCAGACCCCGACGAGGCAGGCGCTGTCGAGGTCGCCGCAGTCGACCGCCGCCCCGACGCAGCTCCCGGCCTGACAGGCGTCGTTGGAGGTGCAGAGGTCCCCGTCGTCACAGGGCCGCCCCGACGGCAGCGCCGCGCGCCCGCAGGCCCCGGTCGCCGGGTCGCAGCGCCCCTCGAGGCAGGCGGTGTCGAGGTTCGTGCAGTCCATCTCGATCGCGTCCCCGACGCAGAAGCCGCCCTCGCAGCGGTCGCCGCCGGTACACAGGTCGCCGTCGTCGCAGCTCGCCCCGGCGGCGGCGTCGCAGCAGTCGCTGTCGCAGCTCTGGGCCGTCCCGGCGCAGACCCCGCTGGCGCAGCGGTCCTGGATCGTCGCCGCGTCCCCGTCGTCGCAGGGCGAGCCGTCGGGCGCGAAGATCGCCGCCCCGCAGGCCCCGGCCACGCAGGTCTCGCCGACGCTGCACGGGTCCCCGTCGTCGCAGGCGGTCCCGTCGCTGACCGTGCTCGCGACGCAGGCGCCGGCGTCGCACACCCCGACGACGCAGGTGTCGTCGCGGGCGCTGCAGTCCATGGGCGTCCCGCGGCAGGTCCGCCCGTCGCACGCGTCGTCGACGGTGCACGGGTCGCCGTCGTCGCAGCTCGCGCCGTTGACCCGGCCGGTGCAGCCGATGGTGGTCACCCCGCCGTCGCCGTCGCCGATGACGTCCTGGGGCGCGCAGACGTTCAGCCCGCCGCACACCCCGGCTCGGCACTCGTCGTCGATGGTGCAGGCGACGCCGTCGTCGCAGACCGTCCCGTCGGCGACCGGCCGCCCGACGCAGACGTTGTCCCCGCAGCGGTCGTCGACCGTGCACGAGTCGCCGTCGTCGCAGGCCGAGCCGTCGGCGACCCCGTGGCAGAAGTCGTCCTCGATGGCGCGGGTGTCGCTCCGGCAGCCGGCGAGCGGGCCGACCACCGTGAGCGCGACGAGGGCGAAGAGACGCGCGATCCGGGCGCGTGCGACCATGGTTCAGTACTCCTGGACCGGCCGCGAGCGGTAGCGGAAGTAGATGACGATGTCCTCGATGACCGGGCGCTGCTCCTCGGAGAGCCCCTCGCCGGCGATCCAGGCGTTGGCGGTGTTGGCCTCACCGACCTGGAGCGGGATGATCATCCGCATGTCCAGGCTGGCCAGCGAGCGGTCCCGCGCGAAGTAGCGCCAGCACGGCGCCGCCTCGAGCTCGCCGCCGACCTCCTCGAAGTTGGTGCAGGCCGTGAACGGGCCGCCCCGGGTGAAGTAGGCCGGCGGGCTGTCCTGGAGCGCGTTCGGGTGCTGCGGCGCGTAGCCGACGGTCCAGGTCTCGGTCGGGAAGCTCACGACGGGCGTCGCGCCCACCTCGGACTGGGTCGACACAGGCGCGCACAGGCGGATGTAGTCGGTCGCGCCGCGCAGGAGCTCGTAGCGCACCCCCTGGCTGGCGTCGCCGAGGTTTCGCCCGACGACGTTGACCGCGTGGGTCCCGAGGTCGATGCCCGACACGTCGTTGGGCTTTCGGGCGTCGAGCTTGTGGTTGCAGGTCAGCGGGTCGATGAGCCAGGTGGGGCCGCCGGCCGCGTTCTCCTGCAGATAGAGCGGTATCGGCAGGGGGAGCTCGATCTGGTCGACCACCTGGGCGGCCCGGAAGCGGCGCCGCAGATACGGCGGGCTGGTGATGATGTTGTGGAACTGCTCGCCGGCGGTCAGGACCTCGCCGGTCCGCGCGTCGACGATGTCCCGGAGCTGCGGCAGGAGCTGCTCGCGCACCGAGTAGCGGAGCGTCTCGGTGTTGTTGGCGAAGTCGCAGTCGAGGCCGGCGAGCCCGCAGAAGTCCCGCTCGCGCTGCTCGAGCTTGCCGACGAAGCCCTCGATGTCGTCGAGGGTGACCGCCGCGAGGAGCTCGGACACGAGGTTGGTCCGATCGCCCTCGCCCAGGTTGTAGTGGTGCGCGAAGGCCATCGTCATCTTGTAGGTGAAGAGCAGCACGTCCTCGAAGGCGGTCGAGCCATCCCGGGCGAGGGCCTCGCCGCGGAGCAGGTTCCCCGACTCGCGCCCGACGAGGTGCTGGGCGATGTAGAGGGACTCCTCGCTGAAGCGGTCGGCGGCGGCCTGGGCCTGGTAGCGCAGGTCGAGCATCTGCAGGTCGAGGTTGAAGGCCGCCTGGGTGAGGTTGTTGAGCTCGTCGACGAGGCCGTCGATCTCGCGCACCTGGTTCTCGAGGTCGCCGATGGTCCCGGCGAGGTCGATGAGGCGGTCGAGCTCGCTGTCCACGACCTCCTGGGCGAACTCGACGATGTACTTGCCGATGTTCACGGCGATCTCGACGCCGTTGAAGCCCAGGTGCAGGCTCGACTTCACGAGCGTCCCGGCGATGTGCTGCGGGCAGTCGGTGCCGACCGCGAGGCCGGCGATGATCGTGCAGTCGGCGCTGTCGGCGGCCTCGAGCGCGGCCTCCTGCAGCGCGTTGGAGACCTCGATGTAGACCGTCGCGGCGTCGATGAGCGGCTTGAAGAGGCCGAAGTCGAGGCCGGTCTTGATGACGAAGTCCTTGTGGGCCTCCTGGATGGCGATGATGTTGGCCTCGAGCTGGTTGGCGAGGGTCTCGACGCTGCCGATGACGATGCGCCGCTCGCGGTCGTTGGCGGCCCGCTCCTGCAGGAGCGCCCCCATCGCCCCGCCCACGCACGGGCGCTGCTCGCCGTTCACCGTCAGCTCGCCGTCGTCGAGGATCCACGGCGCCGCCTTCGTCGGGATGACGCAGGTCGGGGCGTTGGTCACCGCGTCCCCGGGGTCGCTCCCGTCGTCGGTGGTGTTGTCGTCGACGACCTTGTCGGTCTCGGTGCCGAAGGCCTCGAGCACGTCCTCGACGACGTACTCGTCCTCGAGGTCCTCGCATTGATCCTTGTTGATCAATATGTACTCGTCGGCGCAGCGGAGCCCGGAGAAGCCGCTACAGCCGTCGGGGCGGTCGTCGCCGGTCGTGAGGCGGCAGTCGCGGACGGTCTTCCAGTCGTCGGCGTCGCGGAAGGAGCTCAGCATGTACGAGCACGCGTCACGCTTGGGGTCGCCGCAGATCTCGTTGAGGGTGTCCTGGAGATCGTAGCGCGCGTCCTTGAGGCTCTCCTCGAGGCTGTCGAGGTCGCTGAGCGCGTTCTGCATCTCGTCGACCGCGTCCTGGACGCTCCCGCGGGCGTCGCCGACCAGGCCGCCGTCGCCGTCTTCGCCGACCAGGATGGCCTTGTAGGCCTGCCAGTTGGTGACGCCGGGGTCGCTGTTCTCGAAGAAGACCTGGTTGGCGGTGATGCCGAGCTCGTTTTTGACCGGGTTGAGCTTGCTGAGGATGCGCTGGCCCCGCTCGAGCACCGGCCCGGCCTCGCCGCGATAGGCGAAGAGCTCGCCCTGCCAGCGCGCCTGCAGCACGAAGAGGTAGGCCTGGACGAGGTACTCCTGCTGCATCAGGTGGTGGGCGTAGCGGAAGTCGCCCTCGTCGGTCTGGGCGAAGACGCGGCGCTCGAGGTCGACGAGCTCGCCCACGGCGTCGAGGCGGTCGCCGGCGACGGTCTGCATGATGACGAGCCAGTCGTTGCCGATCTGCTTGAAGGCCCGGGCCGGCCACTGGAAGAGCACGCTGGCGGCGGTCCTGCCGACGACGAGATCCAGGACCTCGTCGTAGCGGTCGACCGCGGTCCTGAGCGCGTCGGCCTTGTACGACAGCGCCGAGCCCTGGGCGAAGGGGTCGATCTCGTTACGGAAGAGGACCATGAACGCGTCGGAGCGGGCGCGGTCCCCCTCGAACTTGAGGGTCTGGGCGAGGTTCTGCCAGAAGCGGTTGTGCTCCTGGAGCGCGAAGAGGTCGCGGTAGTCGAAGCCCGCGCCGTACGCCTCGGCCGGGCAGCCGGCGGTCACGAGGGTGTCGAGGCAGAACATGTCCGGGGTCACCCCGGCCGGGGCGCCCGTGCCTGTGGCGAGGGCGTTGAAGTCGACCCAGCCCTTCAGGATGGCGTTCTGGTACTCGGCGAGCCCGCAGCGGAGGTCGGCCTCCTGGATGCAGCCCGGCGGCGGCGACGGGTCGGTCGGGTCGCAGGTGACGACCCAGCTCGACAGGAAGTCGTAGATGTTGAGGTGCGCCTGCTGGACCTCGCCGGCGGTCGCCTCCTGGTCGAAGGGGTCCTCCTCGCTGTCGGCGAAGCCGTCCGGGTCGAGGGCGCGGAGCCCGAGGTCGATGGCGTCGCTGAACTCGACCAGGTTGGGGAAGATCGAGACCCGCCCGAGGGGGTTGTCGCTGGTGCCGGCCCCGCGGCGGCGGACGGCCTGCATGTAGATGTCGAAGGCGCTCTGGGTGTCGAAGCCGCCCTGCGCGGCGGCCCCGCCGTTGGTCGTCGCCGGGACGTCGGGGTCGCAGCCGGCCGGCAGCGCCACCGCGGTCTGCGCCTGGAAGTCGGCGTCGAAGCCCGAGGCGGTCGCGCCGATGGGCCCGGCGATGGGCAGCTCGGAGTCGTCCGCGGCGTCCTGATCGAGGATGAAGCCACCCTCGAGGGTGACGTCCTCGGCCGGGATCAGGCCGAAGATGGTCTCGCGGTAGATGCCGCTGAAGCGGCCGATGGCGGCGTCGAAGGGGCCGATGAGCTCGATGCGGCGCCGGATGTCGCGGCCGAAGAGGTTGGTCACGCAGGAGGCCTCGGTGCCGCCGCAGTCCCCGCCGTCGGCGTCGAGCTGGAAGTCGGCCGGGATGTCGATGACGCCGACCACACGGAGGCGCCCGAGGTCGGGCGAGTAGATGCCGACGAAGGGGATCTCGTCGGGCTTGTCGGGGCCGGCGCCGCCGCGGGTGAAGGCCAGCGCCGTCGAGCCGTGGAGCGAGCCGTGGACGAGCTGACCCTCGGTGATGTCGACGAAGCCGATGTCGTCCTTGACGTTGAGCTGGTGGGCCGCCATCAGCTCGTTCCAGCGCCGCGTCTCGCCCGGGTAGACCTTGAGGCGCATCCCGAAGGTCAGCGGGCGGTTGCCGTTGAGGGCGTTGTCGGGGCTGCCGACGTAGACCGTGAGCGAGCCGTCGTACTCGCCCGAGGGCGACGACTTCGTGTAGGTCACCGGGATCGAGTCGCTGTCGCCGTTATCGAAGATGAGGCGGACGACCGCGGGGTAGACGCCCGGCGAGAGGCGCTCGGTGACGGCCTCCTCGAGCTCGACCCGGAGGCTCGGCTGGCCGCCGGCGTTGACGGTCCCGAAGGGCGCGACCGGGCGGATCCACTCCTCGGTCGGGTCGATGAGGCAGTCGTCCTGGCGGCGGGTGCACTCGCCCTCGGTCTCGTCGTCGGGGCGGGCGGTCGGGTCCGAGCAGTCGACGAAGGGCTGGAGGCAGGCGGCGTCCTGCTTGAGGCCGTAGACGATCTCCATCCGGTAGCCGAAGGCGATGGAGCTGTTGCCGATGACCTGCCGCTTGGTGACGAGGTCCATGATGGCGAGCTGCGAGCTCTGGAAGGTCTGGACGCCGTTGAGCTGCATCGCGTCGCTGACGAAGCGGATGGCGTAGGCCTGGGGGTCGAAGGCGAAGCCCTCGTCGGCGTCCGGGGGCGGGAGCGCCCTGCAGGTGTTGGTCTTGCTGCAGGTCCAGCCCGAGTCGGGGCAGTCGATGGCGCGGTAGCAATTCGGCGCGCAGCGGCCGAGGAAGCAGTAGGCGCCCGCCGGGCAGTCGCGGTCGACCTGGCAGGTCGAGCGGGTGACGTCGACCGTCTCGCAGCGGCCGCGGCTCTTGTCGCAGACCTGTAGCGCCCCGGTGCACTGCCGATCGAGCGGGCCGAAGGTCGACTCCCGGGCGGCGATGAGCCCGCAGTCCCGCTGGCAGATGTTCAGCGTCGGGTCGCAGTAGACGCCGTCGCCGCACTGCTCGTCGTTGTCACAGCAGACGACGTCGGGGTCCTTCGCCACCAGCGCCCCGGTCGCGAGATCCCGCTGGCAGCCGCGCTGCTCGAGGAACGCCAGGACGCAGAGGTCGAGGTCGAAGATGTCGAAGCGGCGGTCGCCGGTCTGGTCGAGGAGCTGGTTGAGGTTGCGCTCGAGCGAGCATTCGTTGGCGCTGAAGGTCGGGGCCGTCCGGTCGAGGTAGTGCTTGACGCACATGTCGAGCAGGTTCAGGTCGACCCGGAAGCGCCCGGGCTCGCAGTAGAAGGTCGTCCCGGTGCCGTCCTGGGCGCTGCCGGAGACGCAGGTCTCGCCGAGGGCGCATGCCGTCGCGTCGGGGGTGGGCACCGCCGCGGCCGGATCGGCGCACGGCGCCTCGCAGCGGCCGGTCCCGTCCTCCTGGGCGATGCAGAGCTGGGCGTAGAGGTTGTCGGCGCAGTCCCCGTCGCCCTCGCAGCTCTCGCCGCGCCCGCCGGCGGTGGTGCAGGTGTTGTCGACCGAGGACGTCGGCTCGGCCGCGCGCGCGGTGGGCGCCGCGGTCGCCAGCGCCAGGGCGAGCAGCGCGCCGCCGCCGAGGGTGGTCAGCCGGGATTGGCCGGTGCCCATCTCAGTCACCTCCGATCACGAGCGGCCCGGGGAGGCTCAGCTGCGCGTTGGCGTCGGCCGGGGCGAACATCGGCATCCGGTCGAGGACCTCGATCGCCTGCGGCCCCGAGGCCTGCGGGTCGACGGCGAAGCGGAGCGTCGCGAGGCGCCCGGCGGCGACCCGCTCCAGCGACGCGGTGCCGTAGGCGACCAGGCGCAGCTCGCCGTCGTCCCTGGGCTGGTCGACGAGGGTCTTCCCGGCGGCCGTGACGGCCTCGCCCGGATCGGCGCCGAGGTAGTCGAGCCCGGCCGGGATCCGGAGCCAAAGCTCGACCGCGCGCGGCCCCGGGACGCCCTCGGCCGGCGTGTACCAGAGGTCGACGACGACGCGGTCGGCGCGCTCCTCGACGAGCGCGAGCCCGACGGTGGTCTCGAAGGTCGGCGGGCCGTCCCCGTCGCCGGACGAGCCGACGTGTCCCTCGCCGCAGCCGGCGGTGATGAGCGTCAGCGCCGTCAGCGCGGCGACGAGCGCCGGTGTGGGTCGGCGCATGCTCATGGCGCCAGCTCGATGACGCAGCACCGGACGTCCGGCGTCGTGTAGAAGGCGATGTTGCGGATCCCCACCATCCACAGCTGGTCGGGGCAGGTGTTGCCGTGGAACCAGCCGCAGGCCCCCTGGCGGGTGGAGATGACCCCGGTGCCGCGGATGCCGTTGGTCGCCGTCACGGTGCTGTTGACCTGGAGCGGCCCCTGGACCTGGGTCACGACCCCGCTCCGCGAGATGGACACGCTCGAGCTCGACACCCCGAGCATCGTGCTGCCGCTGCCGCCCCGCACGTCGAGCTGGCCGTCGACCTGGGCGCGCTGGAGGATGCGCGTCTGGGAGCTGTCGGTCGTCAGGCGCGTGGCGCCGTTGGCCTTGACGACGAGGCCGTCGTTGGCGCTCAGCCCGCCGCCGACCGACATCCCGCCCGAGGTCGCGATGCCCTGGTCGACCGTGAGCAGGCCCGCCACCCGGGTGCCCCCGGGGAAGGCCCGGTCGGCGTCGAGGACGATCTGGGTGCCGCCGCCGGTGAAGCTCAGAAACCGCGCGTAGCCGCCGCCGCCGACCGTGTGCTGGAAGCCCGAGCCGTCCTTGAGGCGCCAGCTGCCGTTGTAGATGTAGCCGGTGAAGTGGGCGTCCGCGTCGACGCTCATCGTGCGCTGGAAGCGGGTCGGCGCCTCGAAGACGAGCTCGGTCAGCTGCCGGGTGTCGTCGACGTGGACGCTGCCGTTGGCGAAGGGCACGAAGAGGTCGGTGGTCCGGGGGCTGGAGCCGCCGGTGACCATCCGGAGCGGGCCCTCGAGTCCGACCCCGCGCTTGAAGCTCGTCACGACGTCGAAGAAGGCCTCGCGCCCCTGGTCGCCCCCGAGGACCGAGAGCCCGCCACCGAGGATGGCCGTGCCGTCGACGCGCAGATCGCTCAGCACCTCGAGCTCGTTGCTGTCGGCCTTGCCCTGGATGAGGCTGGCCCCGGCGTGGTTGATGAAGTCGCCCTGGAAGCTCCAGTTGCCGAGGGTCGCGTCGCCCGACGGCGAGAGCCCGAGGAACTCGCGCAGGCCCGGGAGCGCGGTGGCGTTGCGGAAGTCGACCTCGCCGCCGTTGAAGCTGACGTTGGCGTTGAAGCTCGCGTCGGCGTTGAAGCCCGCTGCACCATTGAAGGTCGCGGTGTGGGCGCTGTCGGTCGTGACGTCGTTGTTGATGACCAGCGGGGCGTCCACGTGGATGGCCGGCAGGTCGTCGTAGCCCGCCCAGCCTCGCGGCCCGAGGACGAGCAGCTCGCCGCCGCCGGCGCCGGAGTCGACCGCGACCAGGGCCGCCCCGGCGTAGACCTGCGCGCCGCCCTGGGTCGACGGGAAGACCATCCCGCCGGAGGCGTGGAGGTCACCGCCGACCGACACGTCGCTCTGGAAGGTCCCGATCCCGGAGACCGTCACGGTCCCGGTGATGGTCGAGTCGCCCGTGACCGCGGCCCCGCCGCCGCCGACGACGAGCCCGCCGCCCTGGACCTCGGCCCCGCCGCGCTTGACGACCAGGGTGGCCGTGTCGCCGGACTCGCGCGGGTCGCCGATGGTCAGGGTCTGCTCGATGTTGCCCGACCCCATGATCGTCGCGTCGCCGACCAGCTCCAGGTTCGCCGAGCCCACGATGTCGCCGGTGACGCTCGCCGCCCCGGCGACGACCAGCGCCCCGTTGACCTGGCTCGTCAGCGCGTCGAGGACGAGCTTCTCGAGCTGGAGCGCGCTCTGGGTCGCGTAGGCCTGGGCCGTGATGGTCAGGATCGGCGAGGCGCTGTTCAAGAGCGGCGTCCACTGCAGGTAGCCGTCGTTGTCGGCCCGGGTCCGGAAGTCGAAGTATCCCGAGGACATGGCGTCGAGGACCTGGAGATCCGGGTCGGCGGCGACGCGGTAGGCGTAGTCGGCGACGGCGGCCTGGTCGGCGGTCTGGGCGCTCTGGGCGAGGTACGCGTAGCTGGCCTTGACCGCGTAGGGCACCGACGCCAGCTCGATGGGCTTGAGGCAGCTCGACGAGCTCCCGAGGCAGACCTGGAAGGCCAGGCCCGTCTGGGTCGCCAGCTCCTCGTCGAGCTCGCACGACATGTTCCGCCCGATCTCCAGGTTCAGGACGCTGTCGCGGACCTCCACGTTCTGGAAGCGCTCCTCGCAGCGCGGGGTGTCGCCGGCGAGGAGCTTGACGATCACCTCGCTGAAGACGCCCTGCCCGATGGGCAGCTTGGCCTGCGACACCCGCGCCTGGAACTTGAAGACCGCGGGGACCTTCTGGAGATTGCCCGCCTCGATCTGGAGGCCGCACGGGAACGTATCCCCCTTCTCGCAGGTCAGGGTCTGGGCGGTCGCGCCGGGGCTCGCGGCGAGGAGCCCGAGGGTGATGAACAGAGGGGCTACGAAGAGCTTGGCTCTCATGGCGGGCGTTCCTCCTCGACGAGGTGTCGTGGCGGCGCAGGGTGGGCGGGGCGTCGTGTTCATGGCGGTGTTCAATCCCGGACCGACATCAGGACGATGGCGGCGTTGGTCTGAGAGCTGGGCGAGCGGCCCCAGAGGTCACCGCCGCTGAGGTTTCCGTTGCCGTCGACGTCGGCCCAGCAGGTGACGTCGAGCAGGTCGCCGAGCGGCAGCGGATCGTGCTGGTTGGTCGCGACGGTCCCGACGTCGCAGCCGTCCTCGTCGCCGCAGACGAAGACGCTGCGCGCGATGACGTTGGCGTCGGACGAGGCGAAGGGCGGCACCGGGACGTGAGCGCCGGCGGGGGTCCAGACGCAGGCGACGGCGTCGTTGTCTGCGAGCGACGTCGTGGTCGGCGAGATGACCGTGACCAGGCCCGGGGTGCTGCCCGAGAAGTCGCCCGCCGACACGCTGACCGCGGTCACCTCGTCGGGCTGGGCCGGGATCGCGATGGTCTTGACGGTCACGAGCGTCGAGCCCGGCACGAAGGTCGAGCCGCCGGTGGCCTCGTCGGTCGTCCGGCTCAGGAAGACGAAGAGCTCGTAGCTCCGGCCGGCGCTCAGGGCCGGGAAGTCGCCGCCGTCGGGGGGCAGCTCGAAGGTCGCGAGGCCGGCCTCGATGGTCGGGCTCGTGGAGCCGCCGTTCTCCTCGCCGGCGAGGTAGATGCCGGAGCCGGTCGAGAAGAGGAGCGCCTTCACCCGGGCCCCCTCGAAGCCGCCCGGCCCCTGGACCGTCACGCTGAGGCGCGTCACGTCGACGCAGGTGACGACGACGTCGCTGACCGAGGCGCCCTCGATGATGCCCTCGTCGTTGGCCACGGTGCAGCGCTGGCCGGTGGGCTGGCGGTCGACGGCGACGCTGTAGTCGCTCAGGTCCTCGGCGTCGTAGGCGAAGACGAAGGAGGTCGTCCCGGACGGCACGTCGAGCTTGACGGCGCCGAGGTTCAGCGCCAGGCGCATCTGGTCACCGGTGAGCCCGCTGATGGTCCCGCCGATGGTGTAGGTCGGCTCGGGGATGTCCGAGCAGGTGATGTTCAGGACGATGCCGTCGGGCAGCGGCGTCGTCGCCTGGGTCGGGGTGACCGAGCAGGTCTGGCCGTCCGGCTGGGCGAGCACCTCGACCCGGAAGTCCACGCCGTCGACGAGCGGGGCGTCGTCGAAGGTCACGTCGATGGGCGGCGGCGAGGGCGAGCTGACCGTGGAGGCGACGGTCCGGGTGACGAGCTGCTCGTCGGCGCCGCCCGCGCCGGTCCCGACCCGCACCAGCGCGAGCTCCAGGCTGCCCTGGAGGCCGAGGATCTGGACGCCCACGGCGTTGGTCGGGGTGACGCAGGTGACCCGTGGGCGGAGCGCCGCCGAGAGCCCGGCGAAGTCGGCGGCGTCGGGGTCGCCGAGGTCCGGCATGGTGCCCGCGCCGTTCGAGACGACGCTGCAGACCCGCGACGGGGGGGCGGTCGGCTGGCGGCTCACGTAGAGGTCCCACGGCGCGCCGGCGAGGTAGCTCGCCCCGGCCAGCGCGTGGACCCCGTCGCGGCCGACGCAGAGGCTCACGCCGGTCTCGCGGTCGGTCAGCTCGAGGCCGGTGGGCGGGCTCGCGCCGCAGTCGAAGGTCGTGCTGTTGGTGGCGAGGTCGGCCACCTCGACGTCGAGGCCGTAGGTGTCGGCCGTCACGCAGGTGACGACGAGCTCGATGTCGCCCGCGACGTCGGTCACCACGGCGGTCGCCGTGTCGTCGTCCGGGGCGCTGTCGGTCGACTCGGCGATGGTGCAGCTGTAGCCGGCGGGCCCGGTGACCGTCGCGACGACCCCCTGCCCCGCCACGGTGTGGAGGCGGCGGAAGGTCTGGGTCAGCCCGGTGACGAAGTCGCTGTCGGCCAGGTTCTCCGCCGACACGGTCGCGCCGTAGACGTCGACCACCTGCCCGGAGACGGCGATGCCGGCCGGCTCGGCGGGGATCGTCACGGCGACGCCGAACTTCGGCTCGCAGTAGACGCCGACGCCGAAGTTGGACTCGGGCATCGGGCCGGAGATGCAGTTGCCGCAGGTCTCGAACTGGCCGCCGACGATCTGCCCGAAGAGGTCCTCGTTGATGCGGCAGAGGTAGCCCGGCGGGTCCTCGGCGACGTGGATCTCGAGCTGCCGATTCGCGAGCAGCCGCCCGAGGACGGCCCCGCCGTTGCCGAGGGGGCGCGGGATCTCGCCGCCCGGGGTCCAGCCGATCTTCACCCGCTCGCCGGACGGCAGCCCGCCCACCCAGACGCCGAGCTGGTAGGTGACCCCCGGGATCCGCTCGAAGCCCTCGTCGTGGCCGAAGCTGCGGAAGAGCCCGAACTCGAGGCTCTGGAAGGGGGTGTAGGAGCCGACGTCGACCCCATCGTTGCCCGGGTCGATCGACACGTCGTCGCCGGTCCAGGCGTAGCAGGGCTCGGTCCGGACGGCGTCGAGCTCGACCGAGCAGGAGTCGCCGTTGTCGGTGATGGCCCCGCGGCGGGCCGGCCACTCGCGCTGGATGATGATGTTCTGGAAGTCGATGGACGCCGACCGCTCGCCTGGGAGCGGGCTGTAGTAGTTGCAGTTCAGGAGCGCGTAGCCGTAGAGGTCACGGTCGAAGTCGACGAGCCCGTCGTCGTCGTCGGGGCACTCGAGCGCCGGCCGGTGGTCGACCGGGCGCCCCTCGGCGCCGGCGTCGACGATGGCCCGGACCTCGTCGAGGCCCAGCGGCCGCGCGTAGAAGGCCAGCTCGTCGAGCTGCCCGGCGAAGGCGTCGCGGGTGGAGGCGCAGCGCTCCGGGGAGGCCGCGCAGGCGCCGTCCTGGCCGACGACGACCCGGTCGACAGCGTCGGTCCCGGTCAGGTACGGGACGTCGGTCGTGGCGAGCCACACCACGCCGTCGACGTAGAGCGTCACGCGGTCGCGGTCCCGGACCAGGGCGACGTGGTGCCAGCTCCGGTCGGCGAGGCGGTAGCCCGGGCGGCTCGCGGTGTGCACGCGGTCGGCGACGCGCACCTCGAGGCCGTCGGGGGTCAGGGTCACGGCCGCGAGCTCGTCGAGGACCCGGGCGCGGCAGTCGGCGTCGCAGTCCCGGGGCAGGTCCACGGCGTCGTCGAGGAGCCGCACCGGCAGGACCGCGGCCGACGTGACCGCCCCGCCGAGGTCACCGGAGACGCCGGTCGGGGTGACGACGCCGCAGCGGCCGCCCGCGGACACGGTCCATATCTGGTCGCTCCCGACGACGTCTCCGCCGGTCCCGACGCCGTGGCGGGTGAAGACGTCGGCGCCGTCGCCGGCGAAGCTGAAGGGCGTCCCGGTGAGGTCGAGGCTCGCCGTGGCGCGGGCCAGCGGCCCGTCGCAGCGGGCGGCGACCCCGGCCGGGAGGGTCGTCACGATGTCCTCCGGGGCGCACAGCGGCAGGTCGATGACCTCCTCGGGCAGGCACTTGCCATCGCCGGGGCCGTCGGCGACCGCGCCGAGGGCGTGGATCCGGGCGATCATCGTCGCGTCGACCTGCAGGATGTCGTCGAGGTCGAGGGCCTTCGACCAGACCGCGAGGTCGTCGATGTCGCCGCCGAAGCCGCGGGCGCCGTTGCGCCCCTGCCCCACGACGATCCCCGCCGGGAGCACCAGCGGCGGGATGATCCACGGGTTCGCGTCCGCCACCTCGGCGTCGAGCTGGCCGTCGACCCAGATCCGCGCGAGCACATCGCCGTCGGTGCCGTCGAGGACGGCCGCCACGTGGTGCCAGGCGCCGTCACCGACGTCGGTCTGGCCGACGAGCGCCGCGCCCTCGCCGTCCGCGTCCACGCCGCCGACCACCGTGAAGCGGAGCGCCCCGTCGGGGTCGACGCCGAGCTCCCAGCCGCCGCGGGTGACGTCGTCGGCCTGGCGCGCGATGGTCTGGGCGCGGCCGGCCACGGTCCGGACCCAGCCCTCGACCGTCAGCCCGCGGGCGTCGTCGGGGAGGCCGTCGGAGGTCGCCACCGCCCCGCCGAGGCCGGAGAAGGACAGCGCCTGGCCGATGCGCCCGGCGGTGAAGCCGATGTCCCAGCTGCGGCTCGCGACGGCCGAGGCGGCGTCGGTCGCGTCGCCCTCGCCGCGCCAGAGGTGCTCGATCCGCCCGACGGCGACGACGCAGCCGGGCTGGGTGTCGTCCGCCCGGTCCGGCGGCACGCAGCCGTCGCCGAGGCGGCCGCCGTTGTCGCTGGCGAAGGCCTGGTCGCCGACGTCGACGCGCTGGGTCACCGGGTCGTAGCGGAGCTTGGTGTAGGTCGTCTCGACCGGCGTCCCGAAGCTGCCGCCGCCGGCGAGGTAGCGCGAGGTGTTCGCGCCGGGGGTCTCGCTCGCGAGCTCGATGTACGTGGCCGGCTCGGTGTCCAGATCGCCCATCCCGGCGCAGTAGACGCCGCGCGGGCGGTTGTCCGGCCAGATGGTGTAGCGGCCGTCCTCGACGCGGCCGGCGGCCTTCCACGCGGCACAGCTCTCCGGCCGGGAGAACATCGACAGGAGCCCGCCCCGGAGATCCCCGGTCCGGACCCAGGCCTCGACGGTGAAGCCGAGGTCGCCGCTGACGACGTCGGGAGACGGGCTCAGGTAGTCGGCCGGCCCATCGAAGACGAAGCCGCGCCCGACCCGGCCGCCGCCGTAGCTCAGGAGATGGGCGACCCCGTCCTGGGCCGGCCCCTCGGCGGTGGCGCGGTCGTCGCCGGTCCACAGGCCTCGGAAGTCCGCCGGGACCTCGCTCGGCTCGCAGCGGGCGCGGAGGCCCCGGGCCTGGTTCGACAGCTCGTCGCCGAAGGGCCCGTAGGTGAGCTTGGCCGCCGCCCCGTCGTCGATGGCGCCGAGGCCGCCCTCGTAGCTGCACACGGTGTTGCTCGTGATGTTGTTCATCGCCCCGCCGCCGTCGACCTGCACGTCGACGACCGCGACCGCGGGCTGGCCGCCCTGGAGGAAGTCGTGCTCGCCCTGGGCGGTGAGCGGGCAGCCGGCGTGCCCCTGGGACCGACAGAAGGCGATGGCGTCGTTGTCCGGCACGCCGACGGGGTAGCCGACGAGGTAGCGGCTGCCCTGGGCCAGCGCCGAGCAGGTGGCGCGGGCCAGGGTGTCGGTCGCGCCGAGGACGTTGGCGAGGAGGCTCGCGACGCAGAACGGGACGTCGTGCTCGCGGAGGCCGGTGGCGCCGCCGGTGGGGTTACCGACGGGCGAGGTCACGAGCCGGAGACGCAGGTCGTTGAAGGGGTGCGGCGAGGTGATGAGGTAGGGCTCGCTCTGGGCCCGGGTCCGCGTCCGGTGGTGGACGATGAGCTTTCCGACCGTGTGCCACTCGGAGCTGTAGAACGGTCCGCCCCGGACCTCGACGAGGAGCTCCGGCGACCGGCGCCAGTCCTCGACCCCGTAGGCCGAGATGCTGATGGGGATGCGCTGATCGACCGCCTGGGTGTAGCCGTTCCAGCCGTTGGCCGGGTCCGGCGGCAGCTCGCGGCGGGCCACGCCGAGCCCCGCGAAGCTGGCGGGCGCCAGGTCCCACCAGTCCCAGTCGAGCAGGACGCAGCGCCCGGCGTCGCAGTACTCGGTCGTCGGGTCGCAGAGGTAGATGCTCTGGCCGTCCTCGAAGGCGTAGCAGTCGGTGACGCAGGCGCCGGCCTCGCAGTCGAAGCTCCGCCGGTCGGGGCAGCCCTCGATCCCGGAGATGCTCAGCGCGCCGACCTGCTGGACGGACTCGCGGCACTCGAGGCAGGTCAGGCTCCCGGCGTCGCAGAAGCGGCACGGGCCGTTGAGGCACGCCTCGGTGAAGCACTGGTTGTCGGTCGTGCAGTCGGCCGCGCAGACCCAGTCCCACCCGGCCGTGCTGCCGGCGGCGCTGGGGTTCTCCTGCTCGACGGACTCGGGGCGCAGGGTGCAGCGGCCGCCGGACGCGGCGCAGGACCACGGGTCGGTCGGGTCGCACGGGACCATCCGGCACTCGGACGCGACGCAGAGGTGGAACGGCGGGCACTCGACGTGGGAGTTGCCGCACTCGGGCAGGCGCGAGGGCAGGACCCCGTCCTGGTCGTTCTGGGCCAGGAACTCGAAGCCGCGCTCGGCCTCGGACCGGAAGGCGTCGGGGTCGCGGAGGCCGGTGTAGAGGCGCAGATCGTCGAGGCCGCCGCGCCAGCCGTACATCAGCGCCTTGGACTGCAGGTGCAGGTAGGCGCCGGCCCAGTTGCAGGCGTAGAGGCGCGACTCCCGCACCCAGCGCAGGCCGTCGGCCCGGACCGGCGAGACCGTGACGCGCTCGGCGTCGATGGCGCTCTGGAGGTCGCGGGTCCGGAGCAGGATCGGGCGGGCGGCGCTGATGGCGGCGAGGAGCAGCTGGTCGCCGTCGGGCGAGAACGCGCCGTCGACGACGCGCTCGAAGGTCCCGGCGCGCTCGAAGATGGTCGGCAGGCCCGCGGCGCGGAGGTCCTTGACCGCGACCACGACGTCCGAGTGGACCCCGTAGACCTCGGGCGCAAACGACGGCGCCGCGCTCGTCCCGCGCTCCTCGAAGCGGAGCTTGACGACGGCGCCGGCCCCGATGGGCGCGGCGCTCTGGGGGCTCAGCACCTGGACCCGGAGCAGCGCCCGGGCGCGGCCGTCGACGGTCGCGAAGCGGGTCGCGAGCTTCAGCTTCTTGCCGAAGACCCCGAAGATGGCCTCGCCCTGCTCGCTCAGGATGAGCGGCCCGGCGGCGTCCTTGCAGACGCCGGCGGCGAAGTCGCAGATCTGGCCGCCAGTACAGTCGGTCTGGAGCTCGCAGTCGTCACCGTCGGCGCTGGTCGGGTCGGCGCCGTCGGCCACGACGCAGCGCCCGCCCCGGCAGAGGGACCCGCCCTCGCAGGCGGTGGCCTCGGTGGCGCTGGTGCAGCTCGAGAGCCCGCTGGACGCCGCGCACGTCCCATCGGAGCAGACCTGCCCGCCCTCGCAGTCCTGGTGGACGACGCACGGGCGGTACGGCGTCGGGACGCCGGTGTCCGCCAGATACCCGAGGACCTTGCAGTACCCGAGGTCGCAGGTCTGGCCGGGGTCGCAGTCGCCGTCGGCGTCGCACTGGGCGAGCCCGCCGATATCTCCGGTGTCCAGCTGGCAGAGCGAGCCCACGCAGCCCCGCCCGCCGGGGCAGTCGGTCTCGTCGAGGCAGGCAGCCTGGACGTCGCCCTCGGCGTGGCAGAGCCCGCGGTAGCAGGTGCCGCCGAGGGGGTCGCAGTCGGCCTCGACGTTGCATCCCAAGACCCCGCCGAAGACGCCGCGGCAGACCTCGTCCTGGCACAGCTCGTCGGCGCCGCAGTCGCCGTCGACCTCGCACTCGGCGACGTCGGTCGAGGCGACGGCGCAGAGCTCGGTCCCAGCGTCGCAGACCTGCCCGCCGTCGCAGTCGCTGTCGTCGGTGCAGCGCGCGGCGACGTCGAGGATCGGGGCGTAGCGGGCGGCGTCGTAGCTGACGTAGACGTCCATCGTCGCCGGGTAGCAGTCGTCGACGTCCCAGACGCCGTCGCCGTTTCGGTCCTCATCGGCGTCGGCCACGGCGTTGAAGTTGGCGTCCCAGCAGCGCGGGTCGTAGCCCGAGGGCGCGTGGGTCAGGACGATCTCGGCGGCGGTGTGCCCCGCGGCGCAGGCGCCCCCGTCGCAGGCCAGGGTGAACTGGTCGTCGGGCTCCCAGATCTGGTTTTCGCGCTGGATGAGCAGGCGCTCGGTGACGATCGGCTGGGGGAAGGCCGCCTGCTCGCTGTGGAAGGCGTCGATCATGCGGATCTCGTCGGCCACGCCGAGGCCGGCGACGGCGGCGGTGCTGGCGAGCGGCAGGGCGTCGGGGATGGTCAGCAGCTGCACGCGGTGGCGGCCGAAGTCGGCGTCGGAGACGTCGATGAGGAGCGCGCCGCGGGACCGGGTCGGGTCGTCGTCCCGCTCGCCGGTGAGCCAGCGGGCGTTCCGGTGCTGCCGGTCGAGGGCCGAGGTCAGGCGGTAGTCGGCGATGGTCTGGTCGGCCAGCCGCGCCTGGTAGTCCAGCACGTCGGTCGTGGAGTTGTCGGCCAGGGTGATGGCGACGGCGTTCTCGATGGGGTCGTAGCCGATGTAGTAGACGTGGCGGACGAAGGCGTAGGCGTTGTCGTCGGCGAGCACGTCGAAGACGTTGGAGTCGAAGACGATACCGGTCCCGTCGGGGGCCCAACGGGGGCGGCGGGCGGTGATGTCGCGGAAGCTGTCGCCGAAGCCGTCGGTCAGCTGGACGCGCGCGCTGCCGTCGCCGCGGGACATCCAGATCTCCCAGTCCCCCGAGGCGTTGGAGCTGTAGACCAGGCGGTCGAGGATGGGGCTGTAGTCGGGGTCGCGGTAGCTGAACTCGCTGTCGCCGATGACCGTCGTGCTCGTCAGGCCGCCGGGATCCATCCGCTCGATCTTGTAGAGATTCGACCGGTTGACGGCCATGTAGACGAACTCGGGGGAGCGGCCGCCGAGCACGTCGCCCTCGTCGTGGAGCAGGACGTCGGTCCCGACCGAGAGCTGCGGGCAGGCGACGGCGTCCGGGGGCTGGGTGACCTCCACGCAGCCGACGGGCTCGCCGTCCCAGTAGAGGTCGAAGCGGGCGGTCTCCGGGGCGTGGTCGGCGTCGAGGGTGAAGCCGACGTGGTGCCAGGTGCGGATCGGGATACCCGTCGCGATCCACTGGGCGCCCGGGGCGGTGAGGGGGTCGACCGCCGCGCACTGGCCCGGGACCAGGGTCTCCGCGCCCTGCAGGAGGGCCTCGCCCGAGAGCCGCGGGTCGAGGAGGTCGCCCTGGAAGAGGACGAGCCCCATCGTGTCGCCGCCGGTCTCGACGGCCATGAGCCCGAAGGCCGTGCGCTCGTTGGAGGCGTTGTGGCTGTAGAGGAGCTGGGGCGTCGAGGTCAGCTCGTTGGGCGAGTTCCCCTCGCTGTAGAACCACGTCGAGTACGAGAAGCTCTGCGCCTTCGGGTCGAGGGTCGCGGCGAGCTGGACCGGGGTCCGCAGGTGGTCGGCGGCGCCGTCGAGGTAGACGGCGTCGCGGGTGACGCCGTCGATGCGCTCGCTGGCCTGGAGCTCGCCGGCCTGGAGGCGCTCGAGCCGGGTCATGACCCGCGCCTTGACCTCCGCGTCCTCCTCGAGGGCGCAGTCCGGGTAGACCTCGCACAGCTCGGCGGCGGTCGGGACGTTCTGGTAGGACAGCGGCTCGTCGGTCGTCTCGAAGCCGTACCAGAGGCGGAGGCGCGGGCTGATCTCGCTCCGCTTGCAGAGGGTGATCGGGTCCCCCCACAGCCGGTCGTCGCCGAGCTGCTTCTGGATGGCGGCGGTCCCCTGGATCGGCGCGATGCTGTCCTCGCGCAGCTCCACCCGGTCGGTGAAGGCGATCTGGGTCGCGCAGACGCCGACGCGCCGGAAGACCAGCTCGACCACGGGTCCCCGCGGGATCGGGTGGGTGCCGTCGGTGTCGAAGAGGTTGAGGACCAGGGTCCCGTCGGAGAGGTGGCTCGACGCGAGGCGCTTGCCGTTCAGCGCCAGGGGTGGCAGCGGGCGGGCGTCCTCGAGGACGAGCTGGCTGTCGTCGTAGTCGAGGTAGAGGTCGAGCACGCGCGCCGGGACCGGCGAGTAGTCGTAGTGGACGTGGACGAGGACCTCGACGTCGTCCTCGGAGACCTTCTCGAGGTGAAAGGCGGTGCAGCCCGAGGGGCTCGCCTCGGCGCGGCAGTCGAGGTCGCCGGTGCAGGCCGCCTCGGCCGGATCGGTCGGCGTGTCGACGACGGCACAGCGGGTGCCGTCGCTGCACTCGGTGGGCCGGCAGCGCCCGAGGACGCAGGCGGTCCCGAAGCCGCAGGTGTCGTCGCCGACGCAGGCGACGCAGCGGCCGAGGACCGGGTCGCAGAGCTCACCGGCGCCGGCGCACTCGAGGTCCGAGGCGCAGGTCGCCGCGCACATCCCGTCGGCGGTGCAGTGCTCGCCGTCGCCGCACTCGGCCGCGGTGACGCAGGTCACGCAGTAGTTGGAGCCGGGGTCGCACACCAGGTCGCCGGCGCAGTCGAGGGTGCTGACGCAGCGCTCGGCGGCCAGGCAGGTCCCCGAGGCGCAGCGCGCGCCGGTCCCGCAGTCGGCGTCGTAGACGCAGGCCACGCAGGTCCCGGTCGTCGGGTCGCAGGTCTCGCCGATGGGCTCGGTCCCGCCGCCGGTCCCGGTGCCGTCGGCGCTGCACTGGCCGCGCGGGACGCAGGTCGGGAGCGCCCCGTCGGCCCCCTGGACGCACATCTCGAAGAAGCCGCACGGGCTGTTCAGGTCGCAGCGGGCGACCTGGCAGACCAGCGCGCCGGCGTCGTCCGGGGCGCAGACCTGGCCGTCGGCGCAGTCGTCGCTGGTCGCGCAGGCGACCGCCGTCCCGCCGAGGGCGCCGGAGAGCTCGGCCTGGGCCCAGGCCGGCAGGCCGTCGCCGTCGGCGTCGGTGCAGAGGTCGGTGACGGCGGCGCTGTACGCGGTCAGCTCGGCGCCCGTGGCGGCGCAGACGAAGTCGGGGCAGCCGGCCTGGGGGACCGCGTCGTACCAGCAGACGCGGCCGTAGCGCTCGTCGCGGCAGTCGACCGCGGCGGTGCCGGCGGCGCAGCCCGTCTCGGGATCGGCCAGGCAGCTCGCGAGCCGCGCCTCGCAACCGGCGCCCGGGCAGAGCTCGAGGGGGCGGACGATGGTCTCGTCAGGGTCGGCGTAGCAGATCTGGTCGGGCTGGAGCTGCTCGAGCACGGCGAGGTCGTGATCGGCCCAGCTCACCGGCGCGACGCCGTCCTTCTCCCAGATGCGCGGCGGCTGCCCGCAGGCCTCGTCGGCCAGGCAGCGCTCGCAGTCGACGACGTCGGCGTAGGTCGCGCTCGTCGCGTCCTGGCCGCGGACCGCCGCGCAGTCCGCCTCGCAGGTCGTGTACGCGCAGTGGAGGTACTGCTCGAAGGCGTAGAGCTCGCTCAGCTCGAGCGGGCGCGCGCTGACGCTGGTCGTCGCGAGGACGACGGCGGCGGCCAGCGCGCCGAGGCCGACGCGTTCAGGGGACATCGACGCCCCCGGGCCAGATGACGACGGGGTCGCCGAAGTCGCCGCCCCAGAGGAGCTGGTCGGCGGCGGGCGGGGCCAGGATCGACTCGCGGACGACGAGCTCGACGGCGACCGGCCGGGTCGCCAGCTGCCCGCCCTGCCCCAGCCGGACATGCAGCAGGAGCCAGCGGCCCGCGCCGATGGGATCGACGTTCCCGGTCGACAGGACGAGGACCTGATAGGTCCCGTCGTTCAGCGCGCGGTACGGCTTCCCGGTGTCGGGGTCGGCGTGGGGGGACTTGCCGGCGTCGATGAGGGCCTGCCCGGTCCCGACGCGGTCGAGGGTCGCAGCACCCGTGATCTTCAGCCGGATGTCGGCGACGCCCGGCAGGGTCGCGTCGGTGGGCGGCTGATAGTCGAGGGCCAGGGTCACGCCGCGCACGGCGCCGTCGACGACCTCCTGATCGACGACGTGGAGGCGCAGGACGCAGGCCCCGCAGTTCTCGTCGGTGGCGCACGGGGTGCAGGGCTGGCCGCAGCCGTCGTCGTCGCCGCACGCCTTGCCGACGCAGCTCGCGGCGCAGACGCACGCCCCGTCGACGCAGGTCTCGTCGGCGCCGCAGGTCCCGCAGCTGGCGCCGCAGTGGTCGCCGCAGGCGAGCCCCAGATCGGCGCACGAGGCGTCGCACGGATCCTCGGTCGCGCCGCACTGGCCGTCGGCGCCGCAGGCCTCGCCCGCCGCGCAGGCGCCGCAGGTCCCGCCGCAGCCGTCGTCGCCGCAGGCGCGACCGTCGCAGGCAGGGGCGCAGGTCTGGGGTGCCGACGGTGGCGTCGTGGACTGGGTACAGCCCATGGCGCCCACCATCAGGCACACCGCTGCGCCCGTGATGAGTGCGTTCATCGCGCTGGATCCTCGCGACGCCCGCGGGCGGATTCCGGAGCCCACGGCTGGCGTCGTCGCTGCTGGGGATACTGATCTGCATCAATGGTCGGTTACCTCGCCGGCACCTGTCAACTCGCCAAGAACTCACGTGATTACAGCCGGCTGCAACCACGGGGCCGGCCACCCCCCGCCCACGCCACACCCCGGAGGGACGGATCCGTCTGCGCACCGCACAGCACTCGAGGCCGCGCCGCGAAGCCCGGACGGTCGCCCAGGCAAAGGTCGGCCTAGACGTTTCGCACCGCTTCGCCGCGTGCCCCGGCGAAGCCGTGACGCTGCGCCACGATCCGGAGCGACCGGAGCGCGTCCGCCAGGCCGATGGCGCGCGCTGCGCTGCGGCATCATCGCGGGCGGCGAGGACTCGGGGCCGAGGCCGGCGAACGCGGCGTCCTGGCCCGCGAAGCGCGTGACGACGAACGCGACCGCGACGCGATCGGGTGGATCTCGCACCCGCGATCTCCTAGCTTCAGGGGGCCTCCCCTACAGGTCACAGCCTCAGGCTCACGTCGCGGAGTCCACCATGCCCCTGACACGCCCGTTCGATTCGCTGCTCGTGCGCGCCGCCGTCGCGCTCGCGGTCCTCTTCACCTTCACCCTGTCGGCGCCCGCGCGGGCGCAGCTCCAGGTCCAGCCGAACCCGGACGCGATGACCCTCGCCCAGGCGGTCCTCGGCTCCCAGGGGGTGACGATCACGTCGGCCTTCTTCGAGGGCGGCGCCGTCGCGGCGGGCCTCTACAGCGACGGCCCCCTCGGCATCTCCGACGGGGCCCTCTTCACCTCGGGCCATGTCCAGGTCGCCCTGCCCCCCAACCTCGAGAGCGGCGAGAGCTGGGCGAACGGTTACGGCGGCGACTTCGACGACCTCTGCTGGAGCCTCATCCCCGACTTCGAGCCGAACGACGCGGCCCGGCTCGTCATCCAGTTCGAGCTCGCGCCGGGCTACGACGGCATCCAGTTCTCCTACATCTTCGGCTCCGAGGAGTACCCGGAGTACGTCGCTGACGACTTCAACGACGCGATGGGGGTCTTTCTCGACTACGACCCGGCGACCGACCTGACCCTCGAGCAGAAGGCCGCCCGCAACGTCGCCCTCGACCCGGACGGCACCCGCATCACCATCAACGGGCCGTTCTTCGCGGGCTCCGAGGTGATCGAGCCCCCGCTCTCCCCCCTCGATCCGAACCAGATCACCGAGTACGACGGGTCGACGCCGCTCCTGACCAGCCGCGCCCAGGTCGCCCCCGGCGTCCACCGCCTCGACATCGTGGTCTGCGACGCCGGTGACCAGGTCTACGACTCGGGGATGTTCCTGACCTCGCTCGCCGGCTGCCAGGGCGAGTGCCAGGGCGTCACCTGGTGCGGCAACGGCCTCCGCGAGACCGGCGAGGCGTGCGACGACGGCAACAACGTCGACGGCGACGGCTGCACCATCGCCTGTGAGATCGAGGAGGCCTTCGATTGCGAGGAGGACATCGGCGGCCGCACGGTCTGCACCTCGACCTGCGGCGACGGCGAGCTCGACAGCGGCGAGGAGTGCGACGACGGCAACTTCGACAACCGCGACGACTGCGCCAACACCTGCCGCGACGCCACCTGCAACGACGGCCTGCTCCACGACCACGGCACCGGCACCGAGACCGACGTCGACTGCGGCGGGGACACCTGCGGCCCGTGTGGGCTCGGCCAGGGCTGCCTCGACGACGACGACTGCGCCGACGGCAACTGCGTCGACGGGACGTGCCTGCTCGACAGCGGCTGCGGCGACGGGCTCTGCGACGACAACGAGACCCTCATCTCCTGCCCCTTCGACTGCCGCGACTGCGACGGCAACGGCGTGGTCGACGCCGAGGAGCTCGCCACCGGCGCCGGGAGCGACTGCAACGAGAACGGCGTCCTCGACCGCTGCGACATCGGCGGCGGCGACGGCGACCGGACCTTCACGGTCGCGGCCTTCGAGGTCGTCCGCGCCGGCTACGACAACCTCACGCCGGGCCTCCTCGGCTTCGAGGGGGCGGCGCCGTCGAGCGACCCCTACGCGCGCCTGACGAAGTACGACGACGGGGACTACGCCTCGATCATCGGCAACACCGGAAGCCCCTTCGAGGGCCCGTACGTCGTCGCAGCGGGGCAGTCGGGGGACACCGTCGCCATCACCGAGTACCTCGACGCGCCGGTGGACTTCCGGCAGGCGGCGCACTTCGGCTGCTACGACGACGGCTTCTGCGACCCCGTCCAGGAGTCCTGCCTGTGCAACGACTGCTCGGATCTCCCGCAGTGCAACACGACCACCTGCGTGGACGACGGCTACTGCAACATCCTCACCGAGGGCTGCGAGTGCGCGGACTGCGCCGACTTCCCGATCTGTGACGTCATCCCGTCGTCGCCGACGGTGCCCGAGGAGTTCGACGGCCCCCACGCCCGCGAGTACATCGAGCTCTTCAACTACGGCGAAGCCGACGTCGACCTCGCTGGCTGGGTCCTCGCCGACGGCGGCGGCAACACCTGGACGCTCCCGAGCTACAACCTCTCGTCGGGCAACTACGTCATCCTGACGAGCGACGAGCAGGACTTCTGGGACGAGTGGGACGTCGTCGACGACCGGCTGATCCTCCTGGACATGGACGGCGTGCTGGACGCGGTGGACACGCTGACCCTCAGCAACGCCACCGGCGAGGTCGTCTTCCGCGTGAGCTGGACCGACGACGGAGCCCTCGGCACCGCGACGCACCTGGTCCCGTGGCCGTGGAGCGCGCCGATCTCGACCGACTGCGACGTCGACGGCGTCCCCGACGAGTGCCAGGACGACTGCAACGACAACGGCCAGGCGGACACCTGCGACCTGGCGACGGGGCTCTCGACCGACGTCGACGAGAACGGCGTCCCCGACGAGTGCTTCGCCACCGACTGTAACGACAACGGCGTCCCCGACGCGGTCGACATCTTCCGCGGCCTCGGGACCGGCTGGTCGCGCACGGTCTGGGGCGCGGCGGACGCTCCGGTGAACCGCCACGGCTACGACCCGGGCTACGACCTCGGCTACGAGGACAACAACACCCTCTACCCGGACGTCGACCGCTGGACGAGCCGCGACGGCGACCTCGGCAGCCCCGGGATGGGCGACTACATCGTCGACCCGAGCGCGAGCGGCGCGACGATCGCCGTGACCGAGCTGATGGCAAACCCCCTCGGCTACGACGGCGACGGCGGGATCGAGTGGGTCGAGCTCTACAACTACGGCCCCGACCCGGTCGACCTGGCCGGCTGGATCCTCGCCGACCTCGACAGCGGCGAGCTGGTCCCGATCCTCGACGGCAACAACACCCTCGTCCCGAGCGGCGGGTTCCGGGTCCTCGCGGCCGACGGCGGGGACTACTTCGGCTACCTCTGGGACATCGATCCCGCCGTCGTCCTCGGCAACTACGACCTGACGCAGTTCTTCGACGACGGCGCCGACTCCTTCGCGGTCCGCGACGACCAGAACGAGACGGTCTGGGAGGTCTGGTACGGCGACGACGGGACCGAGGGCGTCGCGACCTACTTCCTGGTGCCGGACCACCCCGAGGGGAGCGTCGACTGCGACGGCAACTTCGTCCCCGACGAGTGCCAGGCGGACTGTGACGACGACGGCGTGGCCGACGTCTGCGCGTTCCTGACCGGGGCGCTCGACTGTAACGGCAACAACATCCCCGACAGCTGCGACCTCGCGGACGGCACGAGCCCCGACTGCAACTTCAACAGCCGCCCCGACGAGTGCGACATCGCGCCCCCGCTGCCGTCGGTCGACCCGATCCCGACCGCGCCGATGATCCTGGCGCCGGGCGAGGTCTCCAACGCGTACTACGGCATCGTCATCGCGACCCTCGACGACCCGAACGGCGCCGGCGTCGGGACCTGGCAAGCGCACACCGACGCGCTGCACCCGACGGGGCCGTACAACGACCTGCTCTACGACAGCGGCGAGGGGTACGCCGAGACCTGGAGCAGCTACTCGACGCTGCGCGTCTACGACGACAACGACACGGTCCGCGACTACACCCCGCTCGGAAAGGGCGACGGTACGGCGCTGAACCTCGACCCCTACGCCATCAGCGAGGTCGCCGTCGGCAACAACGGCTGGCGGACGACCTGGAACGTCGCGCCCGAGGGGATCGGCGTCGTGCAGGAGATCCTGGTCGCCGGCGACACCCTCGACGGCTCGGCCGTCTATCACACGGTCCGCCTGACCAACACCGGTGACGGCGAGCGCCGGGTCGGCTGGCGGAACCTGTACGACTGGCAGGTGACCGAGGACGACAACGGCTCGGCCATCGACGACGACGGCCCGAGCTTCATCATCGAGAACGGCGGCGGCGACGTCGTCGTGCCGGAGTCGATCTACGAGTACGACCACGTGCCGGGCGCCGGCGAGATCGTCCGCGTGCACGCCTCCGAGGGCAACTCCACCTACGAGGTGCTGCTGTCGCTGAGCTACGACCCGTCGCTGCTGCCGGGCCGCCCGGTGACGGTGCCGGAGAGCTACGCCCACGTGAGCTGGCCGGCGAGCTTCGACGCCAACTTCGACTACCTGGCCGACCCGTCCCTCGACGTGGCCGGCGCGGACGGTGACGTCGACGACACCGCCGGGCTCTCGTGGTTCGGCAAGAGCGCGGACAGCGCGCTGGTGCTGCAGCCGGGCGAGACCATTCAGATCACCCAGGTGCTCTTCGGCGTCGTCGCCGACACCGGGCCGCCCATCGTCTACAGCGACGACTGCGACGAAAACGGCGTGCCCGACGAGTGCCAGGAGGACTGCGACGAAAACGGCGTCGCTGACGTCTGCGAGCTCGAGGGCGGCGACTGCAACGACAACATGACGCTCGATGTCTGCGAGATCGCCGACGGCGAGGCGGACGACTGCGACGCGAACCAGGTGCCCGACGCCTGCCAGCTCGCCGACGAGACCGCCTTCGACTGCGACGACAACGGTGTCCTCGACCACTGCGACATCGACGGGGGCGCGGCGGACTGTAACGCCAACGGCGTCCCGGACAGCTGCGAGATCGCCGCCGGCGAGGCTGACGACTGCGACGACAACGGCGTCATCGACAGCTGCGAGCTCGAGGGCAACGACTGCAACGACAACGGCGCGCTCGACCGCTGCGAGGCGGACTGTGACGAAAACGGCGTGCCCGACGACTGCGACCTGGCCGACGGCGCGACCGACTGCAACGCCAACCAGGTCCTCGACAGCTGCGAGCTCGACGGCAACGACTGCGACGATAACCTCGTGCTCGACAGCTGCGAGCTCGACGGTCGCGACTGTGACGCCAACCAGGTGATCGACAGCTGCGAGCTCGAGGGCAACGACTGCGACGGCAACGAGACGCTCGATGTCTGTGACCTCGCGGCCGGCGCGGCGGACTGCAACACCAACCTGACGCTGGATTCCTGCGAGCTCGCCTCCGGCGCGCCGGACTGCGACGACAACGGCGTCCTCGACGTCTGCCAGGACGACTGCGACGACAACGGCCAGCCCGACGTCTGCGACCTCGCCGGGGGCGCCGCCGACTGTAACGAGAACGAGACGCTGGACTCCTGCGAGCTCGCCGGGGGCGCGGCCGACTGCGACGACGACGGCGTCCTCGACGTCTGCCAGGCGGACTGCAACGACAACGGCGTGGCCGACACCTGCGACCTGAGCGCCGGGACGAGCGCGGACTGTAACGAGAACTCCACGCCCGACGAGTGCGACATCGCGAGCGAGGTCTCGAGCGACCTCAACGACAACCTCACCCCGGACGAGTGCGAGACCGACTGCGACGACAACGGCGTGCCCGACGACGTGGACCTCGCCAACGGGGCCGAGGACTGCGACGAAAACGGCGTGCCCGACGTCTGCGACGCGGACTGCAACAATAACGGCGTGAACGACGCCTGCGAGGAGCTGATCGAGGTCTGCGACGGGGTCGACAACGACTGCGACGGGGACACCGACTCGGCCGACGACGACATGGTGCTCGTCGAGTGCGAGAACCAGGTCGGCGTGTGCGAGGGGGCGATGAAGACCCCGGCGCTCTGTGTGGGCGGCGAGTGGGACGCCTGTACCGACGCGACCTACACCGCGCACAGCGACGACTACGCGACCGCGGACACGACCTGCGACGGCGTGGACAACGACTGCAGCGGCGAGGCGGACGAGGACTACGAGCCGACCGCGACGACCTGCGGCGTGGGCGCCTGCGAGGGCAACACCGGGGTCACGACCTGCGAGGTCGACGGCGACGGCGACGTCGTCCAGGGCGACACCTGCGACCCGCTCGAGGGGGCCGGCGACGAGCTGTGCAACACCGAGGACGACGACTGCGATGGTGAGACCGACGAGGACTTCGCCGATCTCGGGCGCGGCTGCGACGGCGACGACGAGGACCTCTGCACCGGCGGCACCTACGTGTGCAACGACGCCGGCGACGACGTGGTCTGCGACGAGGAGCCCGGCGCGACGATCGACGAGATCTGCGACGGCGAGGACAACGACTGCGACGGCGAGACCGACGAGGGCTGCGACGACGACGAGGACGGCTGGTGCGACGTCGAGATGGAGTGCGTCATCGACATCCCCGCCGACGTCACGCCGTGCGCCAACGGCTGCGGTGACTGCGTCGACACCGACGCCGACGTCCACCCGCGGGAGGACGACCCGCCGAACGTCGCCGAGATCGACAGCGACGAGGACGGGATCATCGACATCTGCGAGGACGGTGACGACGACACCATCTACGACCGCGACGACAACTGCCCGGTCGATCCGAACACGGATCAGGCCGACATCGACGGCGACGGCATCGGTGACGTCTGCGACCCGCTCGACGACGACGTCGAGGCCATCGGCGGCGGCGGCTGCGCGGCCGGCGGGCCGTGGGGCGCGATGGCGTGGCTCCTCGCCCTGGCGGCCCTGGCGTTGATGGCGGTCCGGCGGCGCCGGAGCTGACCGACCGGGGCGCGGACCGCGAGTCGGCGCCCCCACCCAAGTAACCCCAGGAGGTTAAGAAACCACGTCTTAACCCCCTGGGGTTTATCTATACCCTCAATCCGCCCGGCGGCCGCCCACGCAAACAAACCCAACTGACTTAATTGATGCACAATTCACGATAATGGGTTAAAAGAACCCCATGCAGGAGACCGCCTCCCGGCTCATCGTCATCGCGGACATCGTGGAGTCGCGCGCCCTCGCCCCCGAGGCGCGCCGCGCCGTCCAGGCCCGCATCTCGGAGCTCGCCCACGCGCCGCTGCAGTTCCGCTTCGCCGGCGGCGACGAGTTCGAGTGGTCGCTCGCGGACGCCCCGAGCTCCCTCGACGCGCTGCTCCGCTTCCGGACCGCCCTCGGCGCCGGTGACGACGCCCGCGGGATCCCCGGGGTCGCGCTCCGCTGCGGCCTCGGGCGCGGCCCGGTCACCGTCGGCTCGACCGACGGCCCGTACGCCGAGGACGGCCCCGCCTATCACCGCGCTCGCGCCGCCTACGACGCCATGCGCCAGGAGCCGGGGCGCCAGCGCCGCTCTCGGGAGCACCCCTTCGAGCCGACCGACGCCCCCGAGCGCCGACGGACGGTCCTCGACGACGGCGGCGCCGACCCGGTGCAGGACGCGCTGCTGATGTTCATGGACGAGATCATGCTGCAGTGGTCGCGGGTCCACTGGGAGGTCATCGACCGTGTGCTGGCCGGTGCCTCCTACGACGACGTCGCCGCCGCCCTCGGGATCTCGACCGTCGCGGTCTACAAGCGCCTACAGAGCGCGCGCCTCAACAGCTACCTCGTCGGCCACAAGGCGCTCAAAGCGCGCCTCGCCACCCCGGAGAGCGCCGATGCCTGACGCGACCTTCTACCAGCACCTCGCCTGCCACGCCGTGGGGCTCGGGGTGTCGATCGGCGTCGGCGGCATGCTCACGGGCTTCGTGCTGCACCGCCTGCGCCTCATCAACGACGCCACCGAGAAGTCCGGCCCGGTCTCGGCCGGCAAGATGATCGGGGCCGCCGAGCGCTTCCTCATCTATCTCATCGTCGTCTTCGCGCAGCCGCAGCTCCTCGCGGCGCTGCTCGCCATCAAGACCCTCGTCCGCTACCCCGAGGTGAAGGCCTCGCGCGACGCGGACGGCAAGGAGACCGGCCCCCAGCGCCACTTTGCCGAGTACTACCTCGTCGGGACGCTGGTGAGCGTGTGCTTCGGGGTCGCGATCCCGCTGATCGCCGAGGGCGTCTATCGCTACGGGCTCTCGCCCGCGGGGTGAGCCGCCTCAGCGGACCCAGTGGCGGGCCAACCAGCCGGAGAACTGGGTGCAGCCGCTCTCGGCGGCGGTGCCGAAGCCGCAGGAGAAGCCCCCGATCACGCCGCTCGAGCCGGTGGTCGCGTGCGGGGTGTGGATCCAGAAGCCGCCGTTGCTCGCCTCGTGGGGCGAGACCCCGTAGGTGTTGGTGTTGCCGATGGCGTAGCACTGTGTGCCGTGGGCTGGCGTGTCGACGTAGCACCACTGCTGATTGCGCCCGTTGTCGGCGCTGCCGCTGGTCCAGGCGTTGTAGTTGGTGGTCCAGGCGACGTTGAACTGGCTGCCGCTCTGGGAGAGGACGTGCCGGGTCGGGTCGCCCACCACCTCGATCCGCCAGGTCGTCCAGCTCAGCGCGTTTATCGTCGCGTCCGAGACCTTCGCGTCGACGGTGACCGGGGCCACCGCCATGTCGGCCAGGCCCTGACCGTTGGTGGTCCAGGGGAGCCCGTTCGAGCTGTGCTTGACGACCAGGGTCCAGCCGCCGCCGTCGAAGTCCATGTCGCAGTAGACCTCGAAGGCGTCGCTGGTCGAGCCGCCGTTCGGGTCGACCCAGTAGCTCTGCGACGGCGCGTCGGGGTCGAGGGTCACGATCTCCAGGCAGCTCGCCGCGGGGTTGCTCTGGTCGAGGCCGATGGCCGGCGTGCCGCGCAGGTAGACGTTGGCTGGCGCGGTGTTGGCGTGGTTGCCGGAGGTGTTGATGAAGTCGTAGAAGTTCGCGGTGGTCGGGTAGGCGTAGCAGGTCGGGTCGGCCGGCTGCCCGTTGACGATCTCGTAGCCGTTCGTTCCCCACACGTCGGCGCCGCAGCCGCTGAGCCCGGAGCCCACGGCGGCGGACCCGAGCCCGTTGTAGCTGTTGGCGGCGCCGTTCGGGAGGACCACCCCGGAGGTCGGGAAGCGGACGATGACGCCGCTCTGGAGCCCATGGACCACCCACGAGACCGAGTAGCCCTGCAGCATGTCGATGGTCGCGGTCGGGAGCTTGTAGTACGCGTCGGACGGGACGCCGGAGCCGGCTGCCGCGGTCCCCTCGACGCCGCCGGGTCGCTTGAGGACGAGGGTCAGCGCCTCGCCGGCGACGAGGTCCATGTCGCAGTAGACCTCGAGCGGCGCGATCGCCCCGGCGTCGCCGTCGGGATCGATGTCGTAGAGCCCCGAGGTGGCGCCGGCGTTGCGCTCGAGCACCTCGCTGCAGGAGGCCGGCAGGTTCAGGATCGTCCGGACCAGGCCGGCCGCTGAGGAGTAGGTGGCGTCGAAGGCCTCGGGGTCGGCGGCCGCGGCGACGTAGGTCGTGTTGACGCCGCTGCCGACACCGTTGACCGGGTTGTGGCCGCACTCCATCACGCCGCCCGCGTCGGCGGTCAGCGTCACGTCGTAGGCGATCACCGGGTAGGTCGTCCCGGCGGGCGGCGCGTTGTTGGTCAGCGGCCCATCGGAGGCGGTGGCCCGGGTCCGGAGGCGGCAGCCGGCGCCGAGGGCGTCGGTGTCGAGGCCGATGGCGACGTTCCAGTAGCGCTTGCCCGCGGGGTCACCGCCGCTCGTGAGCGCCTCCGTCCCGACGAAGACGGCGTACTGGAAGACGGCGTCGTCGGTGTCCGGGTCCGGCGAGGCTGCGGAGTAGGCGTTGCCGGGGCCGACGGTCGGGTCGAGCACGATGTCGTCGGTGTCGTCGCCGTCACAGTCGAGGCCGACGTCGTCGAGGTAGAGGTGGGTCGCCTGGGCGCTGCCGACGCCTCCGGTGCACGCCAGCGCCAGGACGACGGTGGTGTCGCGGGCGCCATCCGGGTTGAAGAGCAGATCGATGTTGCTCGCCGGGCTCCCCTGGCCGACGCAGTCGAGCTTGGCGGAGCAGAAGATGTCGTCGAGCTCGACGGCGATGTCGAAGAAGCCCTGATTCGCCTGCCGGGCGACCACGATGTCGAAGTCCACCGCCACGTCGGCGTTGGCGCGGCAGGTAACGGTCTTGGCGATCGGGCCGGGGTCGTCCCAGTCGCTCAGCGGCGAACCGCCCTGCTGGAGCTCGAGGATCTCGACGGTCACCGTGTTGTCGTTCGAGTCCGCGTCGCATGGCGCGACGTACGAGATGCTCCCGGAGCCGTCACCGTAGCTCGACGAGGTCACCTCGACCTGGGTCACCTGCTGCGCGGCGCCGTTGGTGATCGTGATCCGGTAGCGGGCGTCCGAGACCCCGAGCAGGTTCAACGGGGCGACGTTGATCGTGACCCCGGGGCCCGTCGGCCCGTCGGACAGCTCGGCGCCGCAGGCAGAGAGGAGCAGCGCGCAGGAAGACGCGAGAGCGAGCGTACGCATGTTTCAACCGCCGGCCAGGGGGAGTTGTCCTCCCAGCTTCTCACGCCGCGCGCGCTCCCCGCAAGACCGCTGTGCAACGCACAACCGCGCTCCACGCAGCCCCACCCCCTCGGTCTCGCTCAATGTCAGCCGCGGAGCACACCAACTCCGGTGATCAGCTCCCGAACGACCGTGCGCTCCACCGCAACGCGCCATCGCCACCGCCACCGCAGATGCCGACGCCACCGCGGATGCCGAGACGCCACCGCGGATACCGAAGGTTATCGCGGATCCGCGACGCGCCATCGCCACCGCCACCGCGGATGCCGACGCCACCGCGGATGCCGAGACGCCACCGCGGATGCCGAAGGTAATCGCGGATCGGTCGACGAGGCAGGCGCCACCGCGGATGCCGAGACGCGCCACCGCGGATGCCGAAGGTAATCGCGGATCGGTCGGTGGTGGGGTCTGGTGACCCCGGCGGTGGGGTCTGGTGGGTATAGGGGGGCGTCTGCGCCGCGGGCGCGTGCGGGATTCGAGTCTGGAGATTCGAGGTGGACGGGGGCGCCGGGGCCGCGCTCAGGGGGCGGCAGCTGCCTGGAGCGGGGGCTCGCGGCGTGCGCCGAAGTAGCGCCAGACCTTGAAGGTCCCGGGCGGGAACACGACGTCCGGATCCTGATTCTGAAGCCGATACAGCGACGAGGCGTAGCGCGACCGGAATTGCGCGTCCCGCTCCGCCCGCTCGAGCCGCCGCTTCGACCGGTTCGCGCGGGCGCGATGGCGCTTGCTGCGCACCGCCGGGTTCGGCGTCTCCGCCTTCGCCGGTGTCGCGAAGACGTCCTGCGCCAGGATCCCCTCGACCCCGACGTACCCGCGCCCCGACGCGGCGACGCGCTCGCGCGCCTCCGCCAGGAGCACGTCGAGCCGCGCCTTCACCCGCGCCTGGAAGTCCTCCGGCGTGATGCCCGGCGGACAGCTGCTCATCACCGCGCCCCATTCGGGCACCGTCCCGTCCTCCCTGAAGAACACAGTAGGTCTCCGGTAAAGCCGCGGCCGCTCCATCCCCAGCTCGTCGAGCTGCGTGATGATCCCCGGCCACGCCTTCGGGCTGTACACCAACCCGGCAGCCACAGGGTTCGCCAGGCAATACGCCGTAGCCGCGACCACCGCGTCCATCCCCTCGAGCGGCTCGTCGTTGTACTCGCTCGCGTCCCAGACGTGCGACTCGGTCTCATGGGCCGCGTTGCAGAACCGCGCCAGCAACCCGTTCAGCCGCGCCAACCACTCGGACACACGGCCATCCGGGTCGTACACGACCGCGTGATAGTGGTTCGACATCCAGACCATCGCGATGATCTCCACGCCCGTCGCCAGACAGGCCGCACAGACCAGCACCGCGATGGCCGAGTTCAGCATCGGGCTCGGTGTGAGCCGCAGCTCACGACGGTGACACCGCCTCGAGATCAGGTAGAAGTCGCCGGGATGGCGAGGCCTCGCACGTGACATGACGTCCCTCCTCGGACCGCGCCCCACGCGCAGCCCCAGGCGGCCTCCCTGCAAGTCACGTGCACGACCGCGACGCCCCAGCGTGGCACCACACCCGCACCCGCTGGACACCGACGCTCACCTCGGCTCCGCCCCCATCAGCACCCCGACGCCGGTGAGCAGCTCCCGCACGACCGCGCGCTGCATCGCGACGCGCCGCGCCTCGTCGAAGCCGAGCCAGGTCTCGATGCAGAGCCCGATGCAGCCAGTCGCCTCGACGATGACCTCGGTCGAAGACGTCGCGACGGGATAGTAGTGCGGCGCCCAGAGCTCGTAGGGGTGCTCGAGCCGATCGTTCATCGCCGCGACGACCGCATCCACGAGCGCCGGCCGCGGCTCGACGCCGTAGACCACGGTCTGCCCGAAGGACACCGGGACCTCGGGGTGAAAGCGCTTCCAGCTCTCGTGCAGCGTCGCCACCAGCGCCGGCCGCTCGTCGAGGACGAGGTCCATGAACCGCCGCGCCAGGCGCCGCTCCGGCTCCTCGGCCTCGGCGTCCCCGGGAAAACAGCGGTTGAGATCGAGCCCGCCCGGCGCCGTCCGCTGCCGCGCCCGATAGGCCGGCGCGTTCATCACCGGGATGACGATGAGCCGACCGGCGTCCGGACGCAGCCCCTCCTCGAGCAGCTCGCACAGCGCGTGGACGCCCGCCACCTCATCACCGTGGATGCCCGCCTGGATGATGGCGGTCGGCCCAGGGGTGGCCGCGTCGAAGACGTGCACGGCGACCGTCGGGGTCAGAAAGGTCGTGCCTGTCGGCAGGGGCATCGGCGGCTCTCCGGGCGCAGAATACAGAAACGGCGCGCGACCTCGGGTCGCGCGCCGTTCCCTGATAGCGCGGTCGCTACGCTGACGCTACAGCTTGGCGACGTGCTCGGCGAGGTCGACGATGCGGGTCGCGTAGCCCATCTCGTTGTCGTACCAGCTCAGGATCTTGAGCATCGGCCCGACCTTCATGGTCATCTTGCTGTCGATGACCGCCGAGAACGTGCGGCCCACGATGTCGGTCGAGACGAGCTCGTCGCTCGAGAACCACAGGACCGTCGGGTTGGCCTCGCCGTAGGCGGCCAGCGCCGCGTGCGCCTCCTCGATCGACGGCTCCTTCTCGAAGAGCAGGGTCAGGTCGGCGATCGAGCCGGTCGGGTTCGGCGTCCGGATCGACATCCCGTCGAGCTTGCCGAGCAGGTCGGGGAGCACGCGGCCGACGGCCTTGGCGGCGCCGGTGGAGCTCGGGACGAGGTTCAGCGCGGCGGCGCGGCTCGACCGGATCTTCTTGTTCGGCGAGTCGAGCAGGTTCTGGCTGATCGTGTAGGCGTGGACCGTGTTCAGCACGCCGTAGGTCACGCCGAAGGCCTCGTGCAGCGCCTTGAGCGGCGGTGCGACGGCGTTGGTCGTGCAGGACGCGTTGGAGATCAGGTTGTCGTCGGCGGTGAGCGACTCGTGGTTGACGCCCATGCACACCGTCGTGATGTCCTTGTCCTTGGCCGGGGCCGAGAGCAGGACCTTCTTGGCGCCGCTGTCGAAGTGGGCCTGGGCCTTCTCGCGGGTCAGGAACACGCCGGTGCACTCGAGCACGACGTCGACGCCCTGATCGGCCCACTTGCACGCCATCGGATCGCGATGCTCGGTCATGCTGATCGCCTTGCCGTCCACGTAGAGGGTCTCGCCCTCGAGGTGAAGCGGCTTGTTGAAGCGACCCTGAACCGAGTCGTTGGCGAACAGGTAGGTCAGCGCTGCGTTGTCGGCGAGGTCGTTGATGGCGACCAGCTCGAGATCGGGACGATCGAGCACGGTGCGAGCAGCGAGGCGACCGATGCGGCCGAAACCGTTGATGGCGATGCGTGTCTTGGACATGAGCTCCCCCGGGTTGACCAGGATCGATGGACGGCCGGACTCTGTTCGTTCTCACGGGCCTTGGCAAGTCTCGAGCAGCGTCTCGCCCGCCCCGGGGACGCCCGCGACGGCCTATTTAGCGGTTACAGTGACTCACCCGAGGGTCACGGCCCACGCCCAGCGCTGTGAACGAAGGACAACGAGATCCTCGAACGCCGGATCACGAGGCGCCTCGGGGGCGCCGCCCGTGCCTTTCCCCCCACCTCCTTGTTGACGCGCGTGATGCGACCCTGTATGTCGTCGCCCCAATTCCCGGGGAGCCTCGCTCTCCTGACCCCGCGGCCACGCCAGCGGGGTGCCGGGCGGGTCCCAAAGAGGCTCGCTCGTCGTGCTTCACCGGTGGCGCCCGACGCGGACGACGGAAGTCCAGCGCCTCCCTTCAGCCTGCAGAGCACAAGATGGCCTTCGAACTCGAGAAAGTCCGGAACATCGGCATCAGTGCCCACATCGACAGCGGCAAGACGACGCTGACCGAGCGGATCCTCTTCTACACCAACCGGATCCACGCGATTCACGACGTCCGCGGCAAGGACGGCGTCGGCGCGAAGATGGACTCGATGGAGCTCGAGCGCGAGCGCGGCATCACGATCCAGTCGGCCGCGACGCAGTGCGACTGGAAGGGCCACCACGTCAACATCATCGACACCCCCGGCCACGTCGACTTCACCGTCGAGGTGGAGCGCGCCCTGCGCGTCCTCGACGGCGCGGTGCTGGTGCTGTGCGGCGTCGCCGGCGTGCAGTCGCAGTCGATCACGGTCGACCGCCAGATGCGCCGCTACAACGTCCCGCGCATCGCCTTCGTCAACAAGCTCGACCGCTCCGGGGCGAACCCGTGGACCGTCACCCAGGCCCTGCGCGACAAGCTCGGCCTCAACGCGGTGATGATCCAGATCCCGATCGGCTCGGAGGACCGCCTCCAGGGCGTCATCGACCTGGTCACGATGAAGGCGATCTACTTCGACGGCGACGCCGGCGAGCAGCTCCGCTTCGAGGACATCCCCGCCGAGCTGGCCGACAAGGCCGCCGAGCAGCGCGAGGAGATGCTCGACGCCGCCAGCATGTTCTCCGACGACCTCATGGAGGCGATGCTCGAGGAGAGCGTCACCGAGGCACAGATCCACGCCGCCATCCGCAAGGGCGTGCTCCTGCGCGAGCTGGTGCCGGTCATGATGGGCTCGGCCTACAAGAACAAGGGCATCCAGCCCCTGCTCGACGCCGTGACCAAGTACCTGCCCGAGCCGCGCGAGGTGCAGAACGAGGCCCTCGACATGACGAAGGAGGGCGCGCCCTTCCCCGTCGACGTCAACCCCGAGGCCCCGACCATCGTGCTCGCCTTCAAGCTCGAGGACGGCCGCTACGGGCAGCTGACCTACATCCGCATCTACCAGGGCAAGCTCACCAAGGGCGACACCATCGTCAACATGCGGACCGGCAAGAAGGTGAAGGTCGGCCGCCTCGTCCGGATGCACTCCGACGAGATGGAGGACATCTCCAAGGCGTTCGCCGGCGACATCGTCGCGCTCTTCGGCGTCGACTGCGCCTCGGGCGACACGTTCACCGACGGGACGATCGAGGCCACGATGACCTCGATGTACGTGCCCGAGCCCGTCATCAAGATGTCGATCGCGCCGAAGGACTCGAAGTCCCAGGCGAACCTCTCGAAGGCGCTCAACCGCTTCTCGAAGGAAGATCCGACCTTCCGGACCTACCTCGACAAGGAGTCCAACGAGACGATCATCTGCGGCATGGGCGAGCTCCACCTCGACGTCTACGTCGAGCGGATGCGCCGCGAGTACAACTGTCAGGTCGAGGTCGGTCGCCCGCAGGTGGCCTACCGCGAGACCATCACGAAGAACACGCCCTTCAACTACACCCACAAGAAGCAGACCGGGGGCTCCGGCCAGTACGGTCGCATCGTGGGCTACCTCGAGCCGTCGGACGAAGAGCACGAGTTCGAGTTCGAGTGGCACGTCACGGGCGGCAACATCCCGACCGAGTTCAAGGGCGCCATCGAGAAGGGCTTCCAGCAGTCGATGGACAAGGGTCGCCTCATCGGCTTCCCGGTGACCCACATCCGCTTCGTGGTCGAGGACGGCGCGTCCCACGCGGTCGACTCCTCGGACATGGCCTTCATCGCCGCCGCCAAGGGCGCCTTCCGCCAGGCGTACCCGAAGGCCGGCCCGGTCATCCTCGAGCCGGTCATGAAGCTCGCGGTCGAGGGCCCCTCGGTCCACTCCGGCGCCATCATGCGGACGATCAACCAGCGCCGCGGCATGATCCTCGGCTCCCAGGAGGACGACGTCTTCGCGCGCATCGAGGCCGAGGTCCCGCTCAGCGAGATGTTCGGCTACTCGACGGTCCTCCGGTCCGCGACCCAGGGCACCTGCGAGTTCACGATGGAGTTCGCGAAGTACGCCGCCGTCCCGAACGAGGTCGGCAAGCAGCTCCGCGAGGAGTTCGCCTCCCGCCTCGTCCTCGAGGACGACGAGTAGAGATCGTCCCCTCCCCGACGTCCGCCTCGTCCACGCGACGAGGCGGCGCTCGACCTCTCGCGCGGCCGCCCTCTCCAGAAGGCGGCCGCGTGTTTGTTCGGGCCCGCGACCTCCCGTAGCATCGGATCGAGGAAGAGGCGCACACCACGCCGCGGCGTGGTCGAGGGGAGGAAGGACCATGGATATCGAGGTGCGAATCAGCCGCAGCGGGGTCGTCTTCGGCGACGACACGACCCGTGACGAGTCCCTCCAGGCGAGCTGTGATCTGTGTGGAGGCGCCATCGACGCGGTCGCGTCCCTCGCGAAGGACGGTCAGGGGGCGCCGTATGCCTGCGCGTCGTGCATGCGCGACCGCCTCGAGGCTATGAGCGTCGCCAAGTGGCGCTTCCGGGCGGCGCACAAGGGCGGGCTGCCCTGGGGCAAGCTCACGAGCTGAGCGCGGCACGCCCTTGGCGGGCGCGCCCCCACTCCTACGCGCGCCCCGCGACGCACCACGGTCGCGAACGACGCTCGCGGCCCCCTGACACGGGGGCGCTCGCCGCCGTTGCACACGCGGCTCACCCCGGCCTTTCGAATGGTTACAACGCCGACCTTTCCAAGGTCGGTGGCGCTGGGATACGGTGAACGGTCTTCGCGACCTTCGCGCTTGCGAAAAGCGTAATGGAAACCGTATCCCTGCCCCATTCCGATCGATTCGAGATCCGGCGCCAGCTCGGCGCCGGGTCCATGGGCGTCGTCTACGAGGCCTACGATCGACGGCAGGGGGCTCGGGTGGCCCTCAAGGCCCTCCGCAACGTCGACCCCCACGCGGTGTTCCGGTTCAAGAACGAGTTCCGCGCCCTCCAGGACCTCCAGCACCCGAACCTGGTGACCCTCGGCGAGCTCATCGAGGAGGACGGGCAGTGGCTCTTCACCATGGAGCTCATCGACGGCGTGGACCTCAAGACCTGGGTCCGCGGCCCGGACCCGGACTCCGAGCTGGCCCGGTCCTCCGCGCCGACGCTCAACGAGCGTCACGCGCCGGCGCCGACCCGCCCCGTAGACGCCGACCCGGTGCGAATCACCGGTGACCGCGCCGGCGCGATCGCCCCCGGCTTCGACGAGGACCGCCTCCGCGCGACGCTCCGCCAGCTCGCGACCGGGCTCCACGCCCTCCACGCCGCCGGAAAGGTCCACCGCGACATCAAGCCGTCGAACGTGATGGTCGCCTCGGATGGGCGAGTGGTCCTGCTCGACTTCGGCCTCATCGCCGACACCACCGTCCCGAACGACTCCCTCGACGAGGCGATCGTCGGGACCATCGCCTACATGTCGCCCGAGCAGGCGGCGAGCGCCGCGATCGACGCGAGGAGCGACTGGTACAGCGTCGGCTGCGTCCTCTACGAGCTCCTGACCGGGCACCTCCCCCACGAGGGCGCCCCGCTCCAGGTCCTGCTCGACAAGCAGCGCGTCGAGCCGGTCGCGCCGCACACCCACGTCGCCGGGCTCCCCCACGACCTGGAGTCGCTCTGCGTCGAGCTCCTGCGCTTCGAGCCCAAGCTCCGCCCCCTCGGCCCCTCGGTGATGACCCGGCTCGGGGTCCCGGCCGCCACGGCCCGGCGCCAGCTGGGGCTCGGCTCCACCTCGCGCCCCACGCCGTTCCTCGGCCGCGAGGAGGAGCTCGCGTTCCTGCGCGCGGCCTTCGAGGACAGCCTCGAGCACGGCCCCGTCACGGTCTTCGTGCGCGGCGAGTCGGGGCTCGGGAAGTCGGACCTCGCCCAGCGCTTCGCCGGCGAGGCCGGCGGCGAGGCCGGAGCGGTCGTGCTGATCGGCCGCTGCTACGAGCGCGAGTCGGTCCCCTACAAGGCCTTCGACGGCGTCGTCGACGCGCTCAGCAACTACCTCCGCCACCTCAGCGCCCACGACGCGGCGCTCATGGCGACCTCGCACGTCCCGAGCATCCCCCGGGTCTTCCCGGTGCTCGGGCGGGTGGACGCGATCGCCCGGGCTCACGCCGCGGCTCCCGAGGCGCGGGACCCGCTCGAGCTCCGAAACCGCGTCTTCGAGGGGCTCCGCGGGCTCCTCCGCTCGGTCGCCGCGCGCGCCCCCCTCGTCCTCCTCATCGACGACCTGCAGTGGGCGGACGTGGACAGCCTGCTCCTGCTCCGAGAGCTCCTCCGCCCGCCGGACGCTCCGCCGCTGCTGCTCCTGGTGACCACGCGCAGCGACCAGGCCTCGGGCAACGAGGACCTCCCCGGCGACGTCCGCGAGCTCGTGCTCCGCCCCTTGCCGCCCCACGTCGCGCACCGACTGGCGGTCGCCCTGCTCGAGCGCGCCGGACTCCGCGCGCCACAGCTGGCGTTCAACATCGCCGCCGAGGGACAGGGGCACCCGCTCTACATCGACGCTCTGGTTCGACACGCGGCCCTCGGCGGCGAGGAGGCCATCGGCAAGCGGCTCCGGCTCAACGACGCCATCTGGGCTCGGGTGATGGACCTCGGCGCCGAGGCGCGCGAGGTGCTCGAGCTCGTCTGTAGCACCCACGCCCCGCTCTCGGCCGAGGTCATCGCCGGCGCCACCGACATCGCGCCGACCCGCTTCACCCGAGCCCTCGGCGCGCTGCGGGTGTCGCACTTCGTCCGCGGGAGCCGCCGCGGAGCGGACGTCATCGAGCCGTACCACGACCGCGTCCGCGAGGCCGTCGCCGAGCGCGTCTCCCCCGAGCGCGGGGTCGCCCATCACCGTGGCCTCGCGCGCTCGCTCCAGGCCCACGGCTTCGGGCGCGAGCATCCCGAGCTCCTCATCGACCACCTCATCGCCTGCGGCGAGCGCGAGGACGCCGCGGTCTACTGCGAGGCCGCGGCCGAGCGCGCCTCCGCGGCGCTGGCCTTCGACCGCGCCGCGGCCCTCTACCAGCAGACCCTGACCCTCGGGAGCCACGCGCCCGAGCGGCAGCGCGAGCTGATCGCCGCCCGGGCGCAGGCCCTCTTCTTCGCCGGTCGGCTCCCCGAGGCGGCCAAGCTCTACCTGGCCGCGGCCCACGACGCCCCGTCCTCCATCCGGCTCGAGTACCAGCAGCGCGCTGCGGCGAGCTTCCTCACCGCCGGCCACATCGAGCCCGGGACCGAGGTCCTCGAGCGGGTCCGGACCGAGGTCGGCGTCCCCTTCCCGCGCACCAACGGCGGCGCCCTGGCGTCGCTCCTGTGGCTCCGCGCGAAGCTCCGCGTCCGCGGCCTGCGCTGGACCGAGCGCCACATCAGCAAGATCGCGCCCGAGGACCTGACCCGCTGGGACGTCTACCGCGGGACGGCGCTCAGCCTGGCCATCGTCGACAACATCCGGGCCCAGAACTTCCAGTCCCGCGGCCTCCTGCACGCGCTGAAGATGGGCGAGCGGCAGCGCGCGATGAAGAGCCTCCTCTACGAAGCCTCGTTCATCTGCTCCTTCGGCGGCCGCTCGCTGAAGCGCGCCGCGGCGATCCTCGACGAGGTCGCCCCCCTCGCCGAGCAGAGCGGCGACCCGGTGCTCCGCGCCCTCGTCCACACCGGGCGGGGCATCTCCGAGTACTTCTCGAGCCGCTTCCCCACGGCCGTCACCGAGCTCGGCGCCGCCGAGAAGATCCTGGTGACCGAGACGGTCGGCGAGTGGGGCGAGATGAACGTCGTGCGCACGATCCGGCTCCTCGCGCTGCTCCGTTCGGGGGCCTACGACGAGGTCGCCAAGCAGCTCCGCCAGGTCATCAACGACGCCGAGCGGCGCGGCGACACCTACACGGTGACCAGCCTCGGCCGTGCCGGCGCCCAGGCGTGGCTGGCCCAGGGCTCGGTCGAGGAGGCCCGGTCCCGCCTCGAGGTCGTCCGTTGGGTGCCGGCCGAGGGCACCTACCACATCCAGCACTACTGGAAGACCGTCGCCCTCGGGGACATCGCGCTCTACTGCGGCACGGTCCCGCAGGTCCTCGACGAGCTGGAGCCCCGCTTCGCCGCGCTCTGGCGGTCGCTCGTGCCGCGGTCGGTCCAGATGGCCAAGCAAGAGGCGCACTGGCTCATCGGGCGCCTCGAGCTGACGGCCGCCCGCGAGCTGAAGGAGCCGTCGCGGCTGAAGCGGGTCCGAAAGCGCGTCAAGCGCGTCCGCCGCGAGCACACCGGCTTCGGCGACGTCTGGGCGGACACCCTCGACGCCGGCCTCCACGCCACCCTCGGCGACGTCGACACCGCGGTGACGCTGCTGCGGCGCATGATCCCCGAGGCCGATCGCTACGACATCCGCCACTGCGCCGGCTTCGGCCGCCTACGCCTCGCCGACCTGGTCGGCGGCTCCGAAGCCGAGACGCTCCGCGCCGAGGCCGCGCGCTTCGTCGACGGAGAGCGCATCCGTGAGCCCGAGCGGTTGATCGAGCTCATCGCGCCCGGGTTCTGACCCGCGACGCCGATCCCTCCGCGGTCGAGGCGTTGATCCACGGCGTTCCTCGCCCCGGAGGCAAGGAGACGCCGACGCTCCGCGGAGGCTCGAGACCCGGTGGAAGGCGCGCCGTGCCCGCCGTGCCTTCGTGGTGGAAGACACGCCATATCGGCATGTTGCCGCTGAGGGACCGACGCTGAGGCGAGCCGCCTGCGCGCGGCTCAGCCGACCGGGTCGTGGATCTTCACGGACGCCGCGGCGAGGGTCGCGAGCGCCATGATGGTCCACTGGGGGTTCACGGTCGTCGCGGTCGGCAGCAGCGACGCGTCGGCGACGTAGACGTTGTCGTAGCCGCGGACGCGGAAGGTCGGATCCACGACCGCGCTCCGCGCCGCGCCGAAGGCGTTGCCGCCGCTCGGGTGCGAGGTGAACATGCGGAAGTCGCGCATCCGGTACGGAAACGACACCAGCGCCTCGGCGAGCTGCTTCATGTCCGCCTCGCCCGCCACGGCGAGGCCCGGCTGGGTGGTCATGTAGACCTCCTCGGCGCCGGAGCAGCGCGCGAGGTCGACCAGGGTCGAGAGCGCGTAGCCGATGTGGGCGCGGTCCCGCTCGCCGAGAGTCCAGCTGACGGCGCGCCCGTTGACGAGGTCGCCCGCGCGCGCGACGACGCCGCGGGCCTCGGAGCCCACCAGCGCCGCGAGGTTCACGAGGTTGACGTACCTCCGCATCGCCTCGGCGTGGCGCTCGAAGAAGAAGGGCAGCTCGATGGCGCAGGTCCCCGGCGGGTTCCCGATGGTCTCGAAGACCGCGCGGCCGCGCGGATCCGAGGCGCCCAGCGAGATCTGGAGCCCGTCGTAGGCGTGGAGCGCCTGGGGGTAACGCGCGGTGATGGGGAGCGCGAAGTTGCAGGTCAGCCCGCGCCCGACCTCCCCCTCGACGCCGCTCCGCATCAGGAAGTGGCTCGAGGCGACCGCCCCGGCGGCGACGATGACGGCTCTCTCGACCCGGACGCGGTAGGGCGTGCCGGTGACGCTCCTGAGCAGCACGGCGGTGGCTCGCTTCGCGCGGTCGCCGCCCCCCGTGACGAAGCGGACCGCGGAGGTGTCGCTGACGATCTGCGCGCCTCGCGCCTCGGCCCACGGCAGGTAGGTCTCGAGCATCGAGCGCTTGCGCAGGCGACGGTTGCCGTAGGACCCGAGCCCGGAGCCGAGGGGGTCGCGGAAGTTGGAGCGGACGGTCTCGACGGCGAGGCGCTCGCCCGCCGGGCGCTCGGCGTTGAGGGCGGCGATCCCGGCGGCGAAGCGCTCCTCGACCCGGGTATTGATGACGCTCTGCGGCACGTCGGCGATGCCCAGGTCGTCGGCGACCTGCCGGTAGGCGGCGTCGAGCCCGTCGAGCTGGCCGCCGTAGATGCGCTCCCAGTCGCGCCGGACCTCGGGGGGCAGCTCGAAGCAGATGCCGTTGTTGATGACGGTGCTCCCGCCGACGCACTCGCCCTGCATGATCATCATGTCGAGGCGCTTGGTCTGCTGGATGCCGCCCTCCTTGTACATCCGGCGGATCATCTCGAGCTCGGAGTCGTTCATGTCCTGGAGCGGCGAGAAGCGCCCGCCGCGCTCGACGACGAGGACCCGCGCCGAGGGCTGCTCCGCGAGGATGCGGTAGGCGACGGTCGCCCCACCCGCCCCCGACCCGACGACGAGGTAGTCGACCTCGCGCGGAATGGCGGCGTCGCGCACCGGCGTGACGACGCGCGGGGCGAGGAGCTCCGGGGCGTCGGCGGCGGACCGGGGCGCCCAGTTCTTGGGGTCGCCGGGGTCCTTGGGCAGCTCGGCGACCTGGGCGAAGGGCGCGCGGCCGACCGCGTGCTCGCCCTGGAGACGGTCGCGGGCGCCGGGCGGAACGTAGCCCGTCTCGGCCCAGACGCGGCGGCGGTCGTAGTGCGCGAGGGTGATGAGCGAGTGGAGCGCGACCCCGACGAGGTTGGTCAGGTCCGCGAGCGCCGGGATGACGGCGCGGCCTCGCTCGACAGGCGGCCGCAGCACGTAGCGGCGGAGGAACCAGCGCCGCTCGTCGGCGCTCATGACCGAGACCGGTGGGCGCAGGTGGATGAGGCTCAGGACGTGCTCGAGGAGCGCGAAGGGGGCGCTGATGACGCCGCGCTTCCGGCCCCGCAGGTCCGAGAGGTGGCGGTCGAGGCGCGTCAGGACCTCGGCGCCGTCGTCGGCCGCGCGGCCGTCGTCGAAGGGATCCGAATTCGGCTCGCGATAGAAGGCCTCGTGGAGCGCCAGGACGTTGCGGCCCGCCGAGGGCCCGAAGGTCGAGATGGTGTACTCGACGTCCCAGAACATCTTGTGCAGCACGGCCAACAGCAAGGCCAGCCCGCCGGCGACCGCCGGCAGCAGCATGAAGTACCAGTCGACGTAGACCTCGCCCCAGCCCGGCCGGACCTTCACCGCCAGCTCGCCGAAGCCGTCGCCGAGGACGAGGAAGCCCGCGCTCGCGACCACGGCGACGACGGCGCCGAGGGTGATGACGCCGATGAGCTTGTCGCGCAGCGCCTCGCGGTCGGCGATGAGGAAGGCCAGAAACCCCAGGGTCGCGATGGCGGTCAGCGCGTTGATGAGCTGGCTGTCGGGGTAGCCGAAGATGGCGCCGAAGCCGGCGTCCGGGGGCAACCAGAGGCGGCTCGCCACGGCCAGCAGGAAGACCCCGACCAGGAACGCACCGACGCCGCGGAAGGCCCACAGGGTCAGCCGGTGCGGGATCGAGTAGAAGATCGGGAACTCGTCGTCCTTGTCGAAGGCCTTGGCCCAGCGCCGCGCGCGCGCCATGGCGACGGCGAAGAAGACGCAGAAGAGGCCGTCGGTCGCGGCGCTGGCGAGGAGGAAGAGCTGCTCGGTGCTGCCGTCCGGGTTCTTGTGGACGAGCGCGAGGGCGGCGACCGTGCAGATCCCGTGGCCGACGAGGAGCACCAGCGATGCGTGGTAGCGCAGACGCACGTTGTAGGCGGCCGCGAGGAGGAGCGCCGCGTTGACCGAGAGCTTCACCAGGGTCGTGACGGTCATCGCGGGGTTGGCGAAGGTCTGCTCGAGGAGCGGCTGGATGGGCTCGGGCCAGGGGGAGGCGCCGAGGAGCGCGAGGCTCACGACGACGAGGTAGCCGAGGTAGCCGAGAGCGATGGCCATGAAGCCGCGGAAGATCCAGCCGCGGGCGGGCTTGTCGGCGCCGGTCTCGGCGATCCACGGGGCCCGGAAGAGCTTCTGGTGCTCCGGATCGGTGGTGTGGGGCGGCTCGGGGAGGTCGCGGTCGCGGGCGAGGGCCCGGGCGACGAGGCGGCTCACCCACAGGGTGACGGGGCCCGCGACGAAGGCGTCGACGGTCCAGCTCACGACGAACTGGAGGAGCGGCGGGAGCCCTCCGAGGAGCCCGGTGTCCGTGTACCACCAGAAGGGCTCGCCGCCTGCGTCGCGCACGTGGGCCTGGACGAAGAGATCGAGCAGGAAGCCGACGGCGGCGAAGAGCGACATCAGGAAGAGGGAGCTCGACTTCCGGAGCGCCACGACGGCCATCGCGTAGAGCGGGGTCGCGACGAAGAACTCGATCCAGACGAGCCGGTCGTCGGCGAGCTCGGCGACGTCGAGCACGAACAGCACGACGTACAGGAAGAGCCCGAAGACGAGCGCCGTGACGAGCACGTGCAGGAGCGTTCGCTCGAGCTTCGAGAGCGCGTCGAGGGGATCGGGCCGGTCGAAACCGCGGAGATGGAAGAGCGGCGGGACCATCGAGACCTCGCTCGGGGCGGCGCGGGTTCGCGCGGCCCTGGACCTCGCGGTCGCGCCGGCGTCCTTTCGCGCGTGATGGATCATCGCGTCGCCGCACCCCGTCGCGGTGCGGACGGCGTCACCCGACACTATGACCGGGACGCAGCGGACGCGCTACCCGATGAGGCCGCCCCGCCGCTCCGAGATCCGCTACCGCTGCATTACAACACGGGTCCGAATCGCAATGACTCGGGAGGACGAGGTTACGAATGCTGCAGCGCACCCAGGCGCACGGGGCGCCGCCCGAAGGCGCGCCCGACGGCGTCGGCGACCGCGTCGACGAGGTCCGACCGACGGGGCGGGCTCGCGCCGAGGGACGCGATGGATCCCATCACGTCGGGGGCGAGGCCGCACGGCTGAATACGCCGGAACTCGTCGAGATCCGGGTCGACGTTGAGGGCGAAGCCGTGGAGGGTCACCCAGCGGGTCAGGGAGACCCCGATCGAGGCGAGCTTCTTGCCGCGGCACCAGACGCCGGTGTGCGGGGGCTGGCGCTCGGCGGGCAGCCCGAGCCCACTGAGGACGTCGATCAGGGCCTGCTCGAGCTGACGCAGGACCCGGTGGACGTCGCGCTCGTCGGGGCGGAGCAGGAAGATCGGGTAGCCGACGAGCTGCCCGGGGCCGTGCCAGGTGACGTCCCCGCCGCGCTCTACGGCGACGATCGGCGTCGCGCCCGGCGCGACGACGTGATCTCGGCTGGTCCGGCGGCGGCCGAGGGTGATCACCGGCGGGTGCTCGACGAGGAGCAGGGTGTCCGGCGCGTGACCGTCGGCGCGTTCGCCCGCCAAACGGCGCTGAAAGGCGAGCGCCGCGGGATAGTCGAGGGTCCCGAGGTCCCGGACGACGAAATGGGGGATTTCCTCCATGCGCCGCGGACGTTACTGAACCTCCCCGCCCGCCGTCCACGGACGCGCGGCAGAACCCACCGGAGTGTCGCTGCATGAGCCCGAGGGTACGCCCCAGAACGCTACGCCGCCTCGTCGTCGCCGCGCTGATCGCGTCGCTCGTCCCGATCGGAGGCGACGCCGTCGCCGAGCAGAGCGGCGCGACCGGGACGGCGGCGCGGACCGAGGGGGGCGATCAGCTGAAGCTGGCGAAGCGCCCGGCCGATCCCGAGCGGTACGGCCCGTTCCATCTGAATAACGGGCTGGTCCTGCCCTACCCGCTCGACAACGTCTTCCGCGGCTTCGCCGACTGCCGCCGGGGCCGCCACCACCACAAGGCGCTCGACATCGGCGGCGTCGGGCCGAGCTGGGGCCTGGGGACGCCGGTGCGCTCGATGGCGCGGGCGAAGGTCATCCGGATGGGCGGGCCGGAGGACGACCCCGAGCGCTGGGGCAAGCGGCTCACCAAGGAGAAGACGGCCTATCGCGGGCGGCGGTGGCTCCCGACGTCGGCCGAGCTGCCGGAGTACGGCACGGTCTGGTTCTTCACCGAGGACTACGGGCGCTCTCGGACCGGGGTCTTCGTGACGACGCGGGTCCTCGAGGGGCGGCTGAAGGGCGACACCATCACCTACATGCACCTCGCGGCGGTGCACCCCGCGCTGAAGGTCGGCGACGTCGTCGAGGCCGGCCAGGAGATCGGCGCGATGGGCGGGACGGCGGTGCTCGATTCGGCGCCCCACGTCCACGTGTCGATCACCAACCGCCGGGATCGACCACTCGACGTCGGGCCGATCCTCGGCATCGGGGCGACCTCGGCGCAGTGCCGGCGAGGCAAGCGTGGCGAGCGGGCGCTCCGGGAGCGGTACTCGAGGGCGGCTGTGAAGCTCATGGCGAAGCTCCGGCGCGAGGCGGAGCGGACGGCGACCCGAGCCGAGGCCCCGACGAGCTGCGGCGAGTGGACCTACGAAGGCGAGTTCCTGCGCGACGACCGCGACGTGATGCGCCACCGTATCGTCCTCCCGGGAGTCGACACCGAGACGACGGTCAGCGTCGAGGTCCTCGCCGGCGACGACAAGAGGTCGAGCAGTTGGAAGCCGAAGCTCAAGCTCGAGGACCGCTACGGGACGACGCTCTGGGACGGCCGCAAGGCGGACCGCGCCGACGTCCGCCGGTACCGGATGAAAGACAGCGAGAGCGGGCGGGGGCGCAAGAAGCCGGCGGCGCTGACCTTCTGGCCGCGCGAGCCCGTCGCCCTCGCCGCGGTGGTCACCTGCTGGGGCAAGGGGGCGCCGCCCGGCGGTGGGCGCTACCGCGTCACGGTCACGCGGCGCTGTCCGGCGCCTTGACCGCCGCCGCGCCACCGGGGCCGCGGGGCAGCGCCATCTGCAGCGCGAGCGCGGCGACGATGACGGCGCCGCAGCCGATGACGTTGAACCAGAGGTAGCCGATGTCGGTGAAGGCGAAGCAGCTCACGACGAGCGCCTCGCCCGCGATGGCGGCCCAGAAGACCGCGGTCCCGCCGACGCGCTTGAAGAAGAAGGCGACGAGGAAGATCCCGAGCACGGTCCCGTAGAAGAGCGAGCCCAGGATGTTGACCGCCTGGATGAGGTTGTCGAGCAGGGACGCGAAGGTCGCGAAGGCGACGGCGACGACGCCCCAGCCGACGGTGAAGAGCTTGGAGGCGACGAGGGTCCGGCGCTCGGTCGCGTCGGGGCGTAGGACGCGCCGGTAGTAGTCGACGGTCGTCGTCGAACCCAGGGCCGAGAGCTCGCTGGCGATGGACGACATCGCGGCGGACAGGATGACCGCGACGAGGAGCCCGAGGAGCCCGGCGGGCAGGTTCGCGAGGGCGAAGCTCAGGAAGATGTAGTCCGAGTCCTTGGTCTCGGCCTTGGGGACGGCGGCGACGATGGCGGCCTTGGCCTCCTCGCGGGTCGCGTCCATCACGCCCTGGGCGGTGGCGAGCCGTGTCCGAGCGGCCGCCTCGGCGGCGGCGTCCTCGACGTCCCGGGCGGTGACGAAGGCGCGGGCGGCCTCGGCGCGCTCGGCGACAGCCTCCTCCCAGCGGGCCTCGATGAGGGCGATCTTCGGTCCGTCGGCCGAGGCGCGGGCGGCCTCCAGGGTCGGGGCGTTCCAGAAGACCGGCGGAGCGACGAAGATGTGGAAGACGAAGACCATGACGCCCAGAAACAGGATGGCGGCCTGCATCGGGATCTTGAACATGCCGTTGAACAGCAGCCCCAGGCGGCTCTCGGTGACCGAGCGCCCGTTGATGTAGCGGCCGACCTGGGACTGGTCGGTCCCGAAGTAGGCGAGCGCCAGGAAGAAGCCACCGGTGAGCCCGGACCAGAGGTTGTAGCGGTCGCTGACGGCGAAGGACGCGTCGACCGCGTTGACGCGGTCGAGGGCGCCGGCGAGGGAGATGGCGTCGCCGACCCCGACGTCGTCGGGGAGCTTGCCGCAGGCGACGAAGCCGGTCGCGACGAGGCCCGCGAGGACGACGATCATCTGCTGCTTCTGGGTCTGGGAGACGGCCTTCGAGCCGCCGGCGACGGTGTAGAGGACCACGGCGGCGCCGATGCCGATGTTGGTCCAGTAGAGCGGCCACCCCAGGATCGACGAGAGCAGGATGGCCGGCGCGTAGATGGTGATGCCGGCGGCGAGCCCGCGGGAGACGAGGAAGAGCGAGGCGCCCAGCAGGCGCGTCTTCAGGTCGAAGCGGCTCTCGAGGTACTCGTAGGCGGTGTAGACCCGCATCCGGTAGTACATCGGGACGAAGACGGCGGCGACGACGACCATGGCCAGGGGCAGCCCGAAGTAGAACTGCACGAAGCGCATTCCGTCTTCGTAGCCTTGCCCCGGGACGGACAGAAACGTCACCGCGCTGGCCTGGGTCGCCATGACGCTGAGCCCGATGGTCGGCCAGCGGAGCGAGTTGCCGCCGCGGAGGTAGCCCTCCATCGTCTGGGCGCCGCGGTAACGGAAGATGCCCCAGACGACGATGAACGCCGTGGTCGCGAACAGGACGGTCCAGTCGAGGGTCGTCATGAGCGGATCCGTCGGCCGTTCAAGGGGCCAGCGCGGCGGTCAGGAGCGCGAGCAGCCCGATGATCACGGCCTGCGCGAGGACGAGGGCGAGGTAGACGTTCCGCCAGCGGCCGAGAAACGGCGGCGGGCCGTCGTCCGGCGGGCTCCGGTCCTCGGGCGCCGCGGGCGCGTCGGACGTGCTCATCGGGCACCGCCCAGGGCGAGCAGGTTGGCGAAGAGGCGGTAGGCGCCCGGGACGCCGGCGGGGAGCTGCCGGAAGAACGAGATCCCGGTGTAGACGAAGCTGCCCTCGCCGTGCCGGGCCACGAGGACGGCGCCCTCGAGAGGCTCCTCTCCGGCGTCATGGGCCGAGAACACGGTCTGGTAGCGCGGGTCCCAGGTGCCGGCGAAGTAGAGGCCGCGCTCCTGGACCCAGCCGTCGTAGTCCGCGGCGACGATGCGGTTGGGGCCACGGAGGGCGGCGGACTTCGGGTCGACGGGGGTCATCGCGGCGGACTCGTCGGTGACCCGCCCGCGGTCGATGGTGAAGGGGTACGGGCCGATCGGTACGTCGCCGAGGGGGCGCCAGCGGGTCGACGTCACGTACTGGACGACGTAGGTCCCGCCTCGCTCGACGTAGCGCATGAGGCGCGGATGCAGGTCGCCGAGGGTCGGGTCGACGTTGTAGGCGCGGATCCCGGCGACGATGGCGTCGAAGCGCTGGAGGTCGCCGGTGGCGAGGGCCTCGTGGTCGAGGAGCGTGACGTCGTAGCCGACCTGACGCAGGGCGTCGGCGACCCCGTCTCCGGCGCCCTGGATGTACCCCACGCGCCGCCCGCCGGTCTTCAGGACGAAGGGAACGGCCTGCACGGTCGCGGGGGACAGGACCGTGCGAGCGGGGATGTGGAGGTGGTCGATCGCGTCGCGGCGGAGGGCGACGGTCCGGTCGTCGGCCAGGGTAGCAATGACCTCGAGGGTCGCCTGCGTGGTCGTGCCGCGCGGCGGCGTGACGGTGAAGGTCAGCTCGGTCGCGTCGCCGGCGTTGGCGAGCGAGTACGCAGCGGAAGACGGCGCGACGCGGTAGCCCTTCGGGGCAGCGATCGAGACCGCGCCGGATTGGCCGTCGGCGTGGGCCATGACGCGGACCCGGAGGGGACCGGCGGCGCCGTTCGGCAGCATCATCACCTGGGCCGAGGGGGTGACCGTCACGGGCGGGAGCACCTCGACCGGGCGCAGGCGCTCGCCGTGGACGCGGTCGACGACGCCGTGGACGAGGGGGCGCACGACGGTGAGCTGGGCGCCGGCGATCTCGAGCTCGAAGGCGACAGGGAGGTCTGGGGGCCCGACCGGGCGAATGGCCAGGTCGCGGTCGGCGACGACGAAGCGCCCGGGTGGCCCTCCCTGGGTCGCGGGCTCGGGTGGGCTCGTGAGCCAGAACGGGGTCGAGTACGGGACGTCGTCGGACAGCTCAAGGGTGTGCTCGACCGTGGTGAGGGCTCCCCGGGCCAGGCGGCCGGGCCCGGGGGCGCTGGCGCCGTCGGGCCAGGTGACGCGGCGCAGGATCACGTCGCCGGTTGCGCGGGCGACGACGGTCGCGGTGAGCGGCGCGGGGACGCCGGAGACGACGGCCTCGGACTTCGCCCTGGGATCGAGGACGAGCCCGGCGGCGCCGACGAGGAGGGCGTCCACGTCGGCGAGCTTGGCGGCTCGCGCGGGGTTGTCGCTGGGGAGCTTGGCCAGCTCGGCGCGGACGCGAGCGAGCGCCGGGAGCGTGTCCGCGGGGCGGTCGGGGGCGAAGCCGTCGAGGGCGGCCTTCAGCTCGGCGCGCAGGCGTTCGGTCTTGGGGTAGCGTGCCCAGCTGGTGGCGACCTCGCCGAAGGGATCGCTGTCCTTGTCCGGGGGGGAGACGCCGGGGGCGGTGGCGGTGACCTCGAAGTACTCGCGGACGGGGCCGTGCTCGGGGGCGGTGCCGAAGCCCTGGCTCTTGTGCATGGTCCGGCTGGCGGCGGCGACCTCTGAGAACGATCGGCCCAGCAACGGGCTGTAGGTCCCGACGTCGACGGAGAGGTACTGCGAGAGGTCTTCCCCATCCTTGAAGCGCCAGTGGGACTTGTTCTCGAGCAGGACGCGGGCCTGGTGCGGGGGCGGGCCGCCGGGCTCGAAGCGTGGATCGGCGGCGGCGGTGAACGCCTCACGGGCGAGGAGGGCCGAGGCGGTGTGGTGGCCGTGGTTGGGCGGCTGGGTGTTGAAGCGGGTGACGATGACGTCGGGCCTGAAGGTCCGGACGACGCGGACGAGGTCGCTCAGGATGGCGTCGTGGCCCCAGACGCGGAGCGTCTCCTCGGCGCTCTTCGAGTAGCCGAAGTCGACCGCGCGCGAGAAGAGCTGCTCGGCGTCGTCGACCGAGCGGGCGGCGAGGAGCTCGTAGGTGCGGACGAGGCCGAGCAGGGGGCCGAGCTCGGCGCCGACGAGGTTCTGGCCGCCGTCGCCGCGGGTGAGCGCGGCGTAGGCCACACGTACCTTGCGGTCGCCCGCGAGGTACGCGAGGAGCCGTGTGTTCTCGTCGTCGGGGTGCGCGGCGACGTAGAGGACCCGGCCGACGGTGGCGAGCTTCTCGAGGCCGAGGCGCAGCTCGCCGGCCGGGGGGCTCGAGGACCCGGTCGTCGGGATCGGGGGGGCCGCTCCGGCCGGCAGGGCGAGGGCGGACGTGAGCATGAGCGCACCGAAGAGCGTCGCAGGGCTGGACATGGCCCGGACGTTAACCCACCTGGGGCGCCGGCGGGCGAGGAAATCGACGGCGTGTCGCTGACGCACCAACGATTGTCCGGTGGTTTCAGGGACATCGGCCGGAGTTCGCAGAAACGACCGACGGCGACCGTAGCCGCTCCGGGACCGCCGGCATAGAGGGAGGCTTGGGAGGACCCATGCCCGATCCCTTTACCCCTGCGTGGCTCCGTGGGGAGCCCCGCGCGACAGCGTTTCTACCCCTCGCCTTCCGCGATCCCGCGGCGCGGGCGCGGGCCGTCGAAGAGGCGGCGCGGCGCCCGATGTCACCCGAGGTGCACGCAGCCATCACGGCCCAGGAGGCTCGCCGACCGCAAAGCGAGGCGCGGGCCGCGGCGTGCGCCCGGCTGGGCGAGCCCGGGACCGTGGCGGTGGTGACCGGACAGCAGGTTGGGCTGGCGCTCGGGCCGCTCTACACGCTCCACAAGGCGGTAGCAGCGGTGGTCACGGCGCGGGCGCTGGAGGCCGAGACCGGGCGGCCGGCGGTGCCGGTGTTCTGGTTGCAGACCGAGGACCACGACGTCGAGGAGATCAGCGCCGTCGGCCTGCCCGACGCGGCCAGCGGCGAGGTCCGACGAATCGCGCTGGCGGCAGAGAGCGCGCGAGTCTCCGTCTCGGAGCGGCGGCTCGGGGCCGGGATCGACGCGGTTCACGCGGCGTTGAACGACGCGCTGACCGGGCTTCAGCGCGGGGAAGAGACGCTGGCGTTGTTGCGGCGCCACTATCGCTCGGAGGCGACCTTCGCGGAGGCCTTCGCCGGGGTGATGGCGGAGCTCTTCGCCGAGGCTGGGCTGGTGCTCGTCGACCCGCGGGACCCGGCGCTGGGCGCTGCGTGCGCGGCCGTCCACAGGAAGGCCCTGGCGGAGGCGCGACCTCTGGCCGAGGTGCTCGAGGCGCGGGCCGCGGCCTTGAGCGACGCGGGGTTCGACGTCCAGGTGCCTATCCGCCCTGACGCGGCGCTGTCGTGCTTTCATCCCGACGGAGCGGGCGGGCCGCGATATCGCCTGGTGACGGCTGACGACGCCTGGGAGCTGGCCGGGCGGGACGAGCGGGTCGGCGCGGAGGCGGTGACCGACGCGCTGCAGAAGACGCCGCTCGCCTTCTCCACGACGGCGCTCCTGCGGCCGGCTTTGCAGGACGTCTTGTTGCCGACGGCGGCGTACGTCGGCGGGCCGGGGGAGCTCGCTTATTTCTCGGAGCTCGACCCGGTCTATCGGATCTTCGAGCGCCCGATGCCGCTGGCGGTGCCGCGGGCGCGCTTCGTCATCGCCGGGCCGACGGTGCGGCGGCTCGCGGAGCAGCTCGAGGTGTCTCCCCTGGACGCCGGGGTCGCGCGAGAGGAGCTCCTGGCGGCGCTGTCCGAGCGCGAGGGGGACGCCGCGATCGACGTCGGCGCGGTCCTGGCGCCGGTGCGCGAGGCGATGGCGCGGGCTCAGCGGACGCTCGAGGCGGCGGTGACGCCACTGGACGCCGGGTTCGAGCGCGTCGCACGGAAGGTGGAGGCGGTGGTCGGGCAGCAGCTCGAGCGGCTCGCCGGGCGTGCGGAGCGGGCGCTCGCGGAGGCCGACGAGGTGCGCGTATCCCGGGTGGACCGGCTCCAGGGGCTGTGTTGGCCGGACGGCGCGCCGCAGGAGCGCGTCTATGGTTTCCCGTGGTTTGCGGCCCAGCACGGGCCGCGTGAGTTGGTGGACGCGCTGTTGGCGGCGGCCACGCCCTGGAACCCCGAGCTCGTCGAGGTGAGCCCGCCGTGAAGGACCGACCGCTCAATATCGGAGTCGTCTGCTACCCGACCTATGGCGGCAGCGGCGTCGTCGCGGCCGAGGTCGGGCTGGGGATGGCGCGGCGGGGGCACTGCGTGCACTTCATCGGCACGGATCCGCCGAGGAGGTTCGACGCGGCGCCCGGGGTGTCCTTCCACAGCGTGGAGGTGTGTGACTACCCGGTGTTCCAGCACCCACCGTACGCGCTGGCGCTGGCGTCGAAGCTGGTCGAGGTGGCGACGTGGGCGAACCTCGACGTCATCCACGTTCACTACGCGCTGCCGCACGCCACGAGCGCGCTCCTTGCGGGGCAGATCCTGGGGCCGCGTGCGCCGCGGTTGGTGACGACGCTCCACGGGACGGACATCACCATCGTCGGGACGGATCCGAGCTACCTGCCAATCACGCGCTACTCGGTCGAGCGTTCGGACGCTGTGACGGTGCCGTCACGCTTCCTGCGGGAGGCGACACGGGAGCTCCTGGAGTTGCCGGAGCTGCCGATCGAGGTGGTGCCGAACTTCGTGGACACCGCGCACTTCGCGCCGCCCGAGCCTCGGGACAGGGCGCGGATGACGAAGCTCTTCGCGATGCTCGGGGGGCCGGTGGACGAGGCGGCAGCTGACGCGCCGACCTTGGTCCATGTATCGAACTTCCGCCCGGTGAAGCGGGTGCACGACGTACTGAGCATCTTCGAGCGTGTGAACGCCGTGATGCCCGCGCGGCTGCTGATGATCGGGGACGGGCCGGATCGCTCGAGCGTCGAGGCGAGGGTGCGGGCGCAGGGGCTTCACGCGCGGGTGCGGTTCCTCGGGCGGCAGTCGGAGTTCGCGGAGGTCCTGGGGGACAGCGACGTGTTCGTGTTGCCGAGCCGGACGGAGAGCTTCGGGGTGGCGGCGCTCGAGGCGATGGCGTGCGGGGTGCCGGTGGTGGCGTCGCGGGTCGGGGGGCTCCCGGAGGTTGTGACGCCGGGCGAGACCGGGGAGCTGGTCGGCTGCGGGGACGTGGAGGGGATGGCCCAGGCGGTGCTGGGGATCGTGTCGGATCCGTCGAGGCGGGAGGCGCTGGGGACGCAGGCGCGGGCCCGGGCGGTGGAGCGTTTCCAGGACGGGCCGGCGATGGACCGCTACGAGTCCATCTACCGGCGGGTCCTGGAGGGCGTGGCGTAGCGGGCTACTTCTTCGGCCACTCCTTGAGGGCCTTCGCGACGCGGTCCTTGTAGAAGAAGTAGTCGGCCTTCTCGCCGAGCTCCCAGGCGCGCTTGGCGAGGGCGTAGGCGGCCTTCTTGTCCTTGGTGCCGTGGAGGATCTGGGCCTTGGTCCAGACGTTGTACCAGGTCTCCTGAACGGCGATCGACGCGTCGATGAGGGCGAGGGCGCGCTTGTCGTCCTTGAGGGTCTCGTGGGTGTAGCGGGCGGCGCTGGCGAGGGGGCGCCAGGAGCCGGCGACCCAGGCGTCGATGTCGGCGCGGGCGAGGTCGTTGGTCTTGATGGTGATGGGGAGTGAGACGCGGAGCTCGTCCCACTCGAGGTCGAGGCGTGTGGAGTCGGGGGTCGTCTCGGAGAAGATGAAGGTCATGCGCTCGCGGCGGGGCGCGGCGGTGGGGGTGACCTCTGCGCGGAGGGCGTCGAGCGACTTGTCGTACTCGCGGGTGCCGCCCTGGTTGGGGTTCTTGTTGAGGATGACGGTCCAGCTCGAGGCGGTGGGGATGGTGAAGACGGCGTAGGTGCCGGCGGGGACGTCCTTGCCAGCGATCGTCACGTCGCGGCTGAAAGTCAGCTTGGTGGCGGCGTTCGCGCCGGTGCGCCAGAGCTCACCGAAGGGGACGAGGTCGCCGAAGATCTTGCGCCCTTTCACGCCTGGGGAGGAGTAGTCGACGGTGATGGTGGTGACGCCGACAGTCTGGGTGACGGTGGCGTGGGGGCTCGGTGCCGGGAGCTCGAGGGAGCCGGGCTGGGCGAGCGCGGAGGTGGCGAGGCCGGTCGTCGCGAGGGCGACGGCGAGGAAGAGGGTACGGAAGTGCATCGGTGTAGTTCCCTGTCGTGTCGAGGATGCTTCGACGCAGCACTGGATTGCGTCGGCGCCGTCCATACGGCGCGAGTCGGCGTTTGGTTGCAGCCGAATCTCGATTCGTGGCTGGGTGGTGTGGGCCGGCCCTGACTTCAGGGCGCCGCCGCGAGCATGTATGCTTGTGTACACCACAACGAGACCGGAGCGCATCATGGCCGAGATCACCCGTCGCGAGCTCGTGCTCGCCCTGATTCAGATCCACGAGGACTCCAAGCCGCGGCTGTCGGGAGTGGACCTGTCAGGGCTCGACCTGAGCTACCTGAACCTGTCTGGGGCGGACCTTGGCGCGGCCAACCTCGAGGGCGCGAACCTCACGGGCACGAACTTCACGAACGCGTTTCTCGGTGGCGCGAACCTGAAGAACGCGAACCTGACGGACGCGTACCTTCGGAACGCCATCTTCCAGGGTGTCGACCTGCGTGGCGCGGACCTGACGAACGCGTCGACGAACGGCTGCACGTTCAGGAAGTGCAACATCGAGGGCGCGACGGTCCCGGAGGGCTTCGTCCAGCTGTCGTGACTCGCTGATGGGGCGGCGAGGGGGGCGCGGCGGTCGATGGCCTCTCGCGCGTCGTCCGCTTCACTCGTAGTGCGGTGTCGCGAGTCCGCTGGCGAGCACCAAGGGCGGTGAGGTCGGTGATCCCCGGCGGTGGGGTGTTCGGGCCCCAACGGTCCGAGGATTGGGCGCCGTCGCAGGCGGTCTGGGGGCGCTCGTGTTCCGGCATGTTCCTTGCGTTCGGGCCCGGCAGGCTCGCTCGAGCGTTCGAGCGTAGGTGAGTCGACGGTCCGGTGAGGGGATATGTCTGGGGCGAAGGGTGGTCAGCGGTTGTTGGAGCGGCTGCGGCGCGCGGTGCGGGCGCGGCACTACAGTCGTCGAACGGAGACGGCGTATGCGTACTGGGTGCGACGGTTCGTGGTGTTCCACGACCTCCGTCATCCCGAGGAGATGGATGCTGACGAGATCAATGAGTTCCTGACTCATCTGGCGGTGGAGGAGAACGTCGCTGCGTCGACGCAGAACCAGGCGGCGTCGGCGTTGTTGTTCCTCTACCGTCACGTGCTCGAGCGGGAGATCGAGGAGCTGGGGGAGGTGGTGCGAGCGCGTCGTCCGAAGCGGCTGCCGGTGGTCTTGACGCGAGGGGAGGTGCGTCAGGTGTTGGACGCGTTGCCGTCGGACAAGCGGCTCATCGTCTCGCTGCTCTATGGGTCTGGGTTACGGCTCCTGGAGTGCCTGCGGTTGCGCGTGAAGGACGTGGACTTCGCGCGCAACCAGATCACCGTGCGTCGGGGCAAGGGTGGGAAGGACCGTCAGACGACGTTGCCACAGTCGGTGAAGCCTGCGTTGCGGGGGCATCTCGCCCGGGTGCGTGAGATCCATCGTGAAGACCGGGAGGCGGGTTGGGGTTGCGTCGAGATGCCGACGGCGTTGGACCGCAAGTATCCGAGCGGCGGTTTCGAGTGGTGCTGGCAGTGGGTCTTCCCGCAGGCGCATCGTTGGCGCAATCGCCGGACGGGGGAGCAGGGGCGCCACCATATAGACCCGTCACTGGTCCAGCGAGCGGTTCGAGAGGCGGTCGTTCGAGCCGGCGTCAACCACCGAGCGACCTGCCACACCTTCCGTCACTCCTTCGCCACTCATCTCCTCGAGAGCGGCTCCGACATCCGCACCGTCCAGGAACTTCTCGGTCACAGCAACGTCAAGACCACCATGGTCTACACCCACGTCCTCAACCGCGGTCCCGCCGGCGTCCAGAGCCCCATGGACACCCTCTAGCCGACTACATACACGGATCCGTATATCCCTCCGCCCCTCGCCCCTCCCCTTTCCCCCAGCCCATTCCCCTCCGGATGACCTTATCCACCTAGTCATCCCAACGCGCGCTGCATGGAACCGTCGACTCAACGTTCAGTTGATCTCCTCGCCAATCTGTTCGCTCCGTGCCCCCAGGCGCGAGGGCGGCGAAGGCCGCGCAGTGCCCGCGCGAGTTTGCCCTGACGCGCCACGACCTTGTCGTACAGGACCTCGGTAATACGAAAATCGGGACGTTGTTCACGTGGTATCTCACACTGAGATTTGAGCGGTCGTGGACGCTCGAGGCCGTCCGCTCCCAGCCCGCGCGAGCGCTTCCTGGGCACGAAAGCACCCTCATTCGAGGTCCCGCGCCGCCGGGACTATGGACGCGGGCCCGCGTTTGGACTTCGTGGCACGCTGAGGTCCCGCGCCGCGGACACCTGCCCAACTACATCTCAACTGTGTGGTGGGCTGGTTCGCCCTGACGAGGAGGCGGCGCGGCGCGGCCGCGCGCCTCAAGATGCAACCGAACGACGCGTTGCAGCGGACTGGCACGCCTTGCACCTTTCGTTGGTAAGCTCGCTGACGCTCGCTCACCAACGAAGCAAGGCGCGCCAGCAGCTGAACGCCACGTTAGGTGGCTCTTGAGCGCCCATACACGCGAAATTCCGCTTGCGCGGACTGTGGCTGGTCGGCTTGGGTCTATCCCTGAACCGCAAGCGTTCTCACGCCGCAGAGGAATTCACCTATCCAGGAATTCGGACCGGCGCAACTCAGGAGGTACGTGCCGTCCTTTGGCATTGCATCGCGCGATGAGCCCACGCGCAACAGGACTATCAGCGGCGTAGCGCAGGTGCGCGGATTTCTCCTCCACGACTGAGCGCTCGATGACGTTCCCCTCACCGTCGCGCCAGATCTGTGGCTCCTGGACATTCTGTCCCGTAGCCTCGCTAAGTCGGGCCGCAGCATCGGCGGTGAAGTCCAGTTCGACCTCATGCTGACGCGAGAACGGAATCACCTGGGCGAGTTCCATACTGGTAAGTACCACCCCGGCATCACCGATGCTCAGAGTCCACGGTGCGTTGTCCGCCTTCTGATGGCAGAGAGGTGCCTCGTAGTCCGCAACGACATCCGAATAGCCTTTGCGGCAGAAAGCGTAGCCCGGATCGGCTTCCAAGCACGAAAGGAACGCTCGAACCACGTCCAGCCCAGGACCGCGGCGCCTCCATAGCGCCGAGGCGTTGGCCGCCTGCAGGCCGGCGTGCTTCGGAAAGCGGTTGGCAGCCTGTGCGTACTCCTCGAGAGACGGCGGTAACACCGATGACTCACCGTCTTCAGAGAGCCCCTGCGCGTAGCGAGCGGCACGGTCTCGTGCGTTGAGCTCGTGGAGCAACGCGTCGCCAGCATCTGACTGGGTCGTCTGGCCAGCGTGCGACACAGGCTCCTTCTCCGATCCACACCCAAGCCCCGCGTGTGCGCCCAGCACTGTCGCAAGGACAGCTAGAAGTCGCCTCCCGCGCGCCACCTTGAACTGAGACGTCATGACAACCACTCTCCCGCGTTGACGGTGCTGACTGTAGCCAGGATGCGCCGTCTTTCAAGTCGGGTCTTCAACACCTACAAGTTCTGATGACGGACGACGTGGTACGCCGTGTCAGCGAGACCTCACCTGAGCAACCTGGAAAAGGACCACCTAACCTCGCGTTGCAGCGGACTGGCACGCCTTGCATCTTTCGCTGGTAAGCTCGCTGGCGCTCGCTCACCAGCGAAGCAAGGCGCGCCAGCAGCTGAACGCAACGTTCGGCGGACACGCCTCGCAGGTGTTTTCGGCCGTGCCACCGCGTCCTCAGCTCGGTGGCGGCGGCCTCTCGCCGTCTTTTTGCGCGCCGACGCAGGAGAGCCTTGGCGAGCGCGATCTTCTGTGATTGGGTCAGCCCACCCAATCAGGAGACGGATCTCATGCTTCGCTTTATCGCCATGTCGCTCTTAGGCATCCTCATCATCGGCTGTGGCGGCGGCAGCAAGCCGACCCAGGAGCAGCTCGGCAAGCAGCTCACCGAACTCGCGGCGGCGCTCGACGCGGGCGACCTGGACAAGGCGGTTGGCCACATGCAGCTGCCGCCCGGGCGGTCGGCGGACGAGGTGAAGCCGATGTTGCCGAAGCTCGTCGAGCGCCAGGAAATCTCGGTGGAGGGCGTCAAGATCCTGCTTGAGAAGGGCGAGTTCGGGCCGCTCGCCGAGGTATTCCCCAAGGACGGCGCCAAGCGCGCCGAGCGAGCCGAGGTGAAGCTCGAGGAGTGCTACGCGCTGCGCTTCGAGCGTGCCGAGGTGATGGCGCACTGGGATGGCGGGCAGTTCAAGATCTTCCGTCTTGATGACGTCGGCAAGATCACCGCCTTAGCGGAGCAGGCACCCGGCGAGGACAAGGGCGTCAAGGTCGAGGCGAAGCCGACCGAGGAGGCCCCGCCGGCAGCCGAGCCCACGCCGGCCCCCGCCGAGCCCACGGCAGCCCCCGCTGAGCCTGCGCCGGCCCCCGCTGAGGGCGAATTCGTCAAGGGCTCAGTACATGCCGAGCCTGCTGCAGATACCCCGAAGTCACTGAAGTTCTTCATCGGCGATTTCGATGCGCGATACACGGACTCAGGGGAACGGCCTGACAAGCTCGGGGATAGACATGGTGGGTGTTCGGGAAAGAATTACTTCGAAGTGGACTTCCAGCGCAAGGAGACCGGAGACTGGTATGTGCTTGACAGGCTGAAGCATGGAAGTTCATGGAATATCAACCGTTCAACAAGAGCCCTCCCGATCGCTGACACTGGTCATACGAATTGGAAGGATATTCGAATCAAGATTTGGCACAACGAGTGCAACGTGGGCCTGCTCGGCGAGGTCGGTGAGGCAAGTTCGGGTTCGTGGGAAGGGACTGTGCAAGATGCCCTCATCCTCGCTCAATTGAAGCGCCCGTTTAAGTTGGATTCGTACTACGATTTCACGTTGGAATTACTACTGATGACCGATTAGTCTTTGAAGGAGCGCTGATCGCTGTCGGCCCGGGCCCAATGACAAGTTGGCCAGGACGACTGCGGAGCCGCACGCAGCCCCGCACCCAAATGACGACAGAGCGCCGCCGAACATCGCGTTGCAGCTGACTGGCACGGCCTTGCACCTTTCGTTGGTAAAGTCGCTGGCGCGCCTTCACCAACGAAGCAAGGCCGCGCCAGCAGCTGAACGCAACGTTAGCCCGAGCACCGGGCCCCATGCTCGTCCAGGCCGTATCCTGAAGCTCAGAAATCGTGGTTCGACTAGGCCTCGACCTCTCACCACACCGCAGGCCGGCAACGCCATGACTTGCGTCAGGCGCAAGTTGGCCCTACTCTCCAGCTCGTGAGCCGGACGACCCTTCCACAAGCACGAACCGCCCTCAAGCGGGCCCTGGCTTCAGGTCGGGTCATCGTGAGTTCACACGCTACCGAGGACAAAGGCGGCCTCCGACGCTACGACGAGGTCGAGATCCTCACCGAGCTGGAGACCGCCTCTGCGACTGGTGAGGTTCAGCACAACCGCGCGTCGCCGGGACGCTTCCTGGCGTACGGCGTGGAACTCGTCATCTCGTTCGAGGTCATCGCGCCGAGCATCGTTGTCGTGACGGTTTTCGAGCAAGGAGGGTGAGTCGATGAAATGCTCAGCGTGCAGCACAGGAACTGTCGAGTTGGAGCGCATCTCACGCCCATTCAGCGAGCACCTCCCTGAAGTCGTCGTCGACGGGCTGGAACAGGGAACCTGCGCCGATTGCGGTGAGATGATGACGGCATACCCCCGGTGGTCCCAGCTCAGCGACCTCGTTGTTGCCGCGCTCCTCGAGAAGCCGTCACGACTTACCGCCGCTGAGATTCGGTTTCTGAGACTCAAGACACGCATCAAGGCTCAGGACCTCGCGGAGACCCTGGGAGTCACGCCGAGCCAGGTCAGTAGGTGGGAGAACGACGCTGTCACCATCTCCACCCTTGCGGACCGACTTCTCCGTATGGTTGTTGCCTCTCGACTCAGCCTGCCCGCCCCGAAGCTGGTGAACATCGACGGCTCGAAGTCCGAGCCCCTCAAGATGCAGGTCAAGCTCACCGGTCGAGGCTGGAAGACGGTCGAGAGCGACGCACAAGCAGCCTGACGCGAAGGCCGCTGCGGCCCCCGTGAGAAGCGACGGCCGGGCTAACCTCGCGTTGCAGCTGACTGGCACGGCCTTGCATCTTTCGCCGGTAAAGTCGCTGGCGCGCCTTCACCGACGAAGCAAGGCCGCGCCAGCAGCTGAACGCAACGTTAGCCCGAGCACCGGGCCCCATGCCCCTTCGGACTGGATCCCCGAGCCTACACTTCTCGGGTTTTACTAGACTTCCATCTCTCCGTGCTCGGCATCAGCCTCTCAGCTTCTGACGTGGAGCTCGGCGGGGACCTGCTTGACGACCCAGACAGCAGCGGCATCATCACAAGTTCTCGGTGAGGAGCTCGACGTCGACGTGCTCTACGACATCGGCGGCAGCAGCGTCATCACAAGTTCTCGGTGACGGCTCGACATCGACATGCTCTATGACATCGAGTGCGGCGGCTTCATCACGAGTTCTCGGTGACGGGCTCGACGTGGACGTGCTCTACGACATCGAGTGCAACGGCGTCATCACGAGTTCTCGGTGACGGGCTCCACGGCGACGTGCTCTACGACATCGAGTGCAGCGGCGTCATCACGAGTTCTCGGTGACGGGCTCCACGGCGACGTGCTCTACGACATCGAGTGCAGCGGCATCATCACAAGTTCTCGGTGATGGGCTCGACATCGACGTTCTCTTCGACATCGACCCGGCCGGGCCACAGGCGGTCGCCGGCGGCCGAGGACAACCGGACATCGAACTCCTGGGCGCCTTCAACGTCGGGGCCGTGAACCCGGTCACTACGCCGATGAGCCGTCGCTACGCAATGGCCGCGCATTGGCTCGCGCAAGGAACCGCTTCGCGGGACGATCGGGGAGGGGCGCTGCGCAAAAACGCAGCAATTGCTCCGCTTCCCGGCACATCGGCTCCGCTCCCTGGACTCCGTCCCCATCTCCGGCCGCCTTCAAGACCTGTCTCTGTGGTTCCGTCAGGGTCGGTGTTCAAGACCGATCCTGGCCCGGCCTCACACCGTCAAGCTCCGTCCTGCCAGGCGGCGGTCAGGACTACAAGCCATCTCGCGGCCGGTGTCGGTCGACAACCGAAGGCATCCTGCGATTCTCGTCGTGGGACAGGTCGACGACAACGACAGCAGAAGCCTCTTCGCCGTTCCAGGTCGGAGCCATGAGGGAACCCGCCTACAACAAGAACAACCATGACGACACCATGTCGCGGCGAACGAAAGCGCTCGTAACAGCGCGAATTTAAAGCAACAGCCGGGCTAACATCGCGTTGCAGCGGACTGGCACGGCCTTGCACCTTTCGTTGGTAAAGCCGCTGGCGCGTCTTCATCAACGAAGCAAGGCCGCGCCAGCAGCTGAACGCAACGTTCAGTTGATCTCCTCGCCAATCTGTTCGCTCCGTGCCCCCAGGCGCGAGGGCGGCGAAGGCCGCGCCGTGCCCGCGCGAGTTCGCCCTGACGCGCCACGACCTTGTCGTACAAGACCTCGGTAATACGAAAATCGGGACGTTGTTCACGTGGTATCTCACGCTGAGATTTGAGCGGTCGTGGACGCTCGAGGCTGTCCGCTCCCAGCCCGCGCGAGCGCTTCCTGGGCACGAAAGCACCCTCATTCGAGGTCCCGCGCCGCCGGGACTATGGACGCGGGCCCGCGTTTGGACTTCGTGGCACGCTGAGGTCCCGCGCCGCGGACACGTGCCCAACTACATCTCA